>JGI12316J15309_10000437_pt1 | contig 674014 bp, 645 predicted proteins | sample MarCyaLeptolynsp_FD_15309 | JGI IMG/M metagenome (IMG submission 15309)
TCAGCGACTGGGGTGAAGTCGTAACAAGGTAGCCGTAGGGGAACCTGCGGCTGGATCACCTCCTTTCTAAGGATGATCCCTTATTGGCCCGTCTTCGGACGCAAGCCTTATCGGATCTCTTCAGAACAAGGCCGGAATTGTCGTTCCGGCCGCCAAGACAAGGCGCAAGTGCCGCCGTCTTCGTTTCTCTTTCTTCGCAGATGACACAATGCCGTGCACTTTGCGCCGTTCGCCGGCCGGGGTGTGGAACATTCGGGCTGGTAGCTCAGGTGGTTAGAGCGCACGACTGATAATCGTGAGGTCGGAGGTTCGAGTCCTCCTCGGCCCACCAGATTGGCGCGTGCCGCAGGCGCGGCGTGCGTGGCTGGAGCCTTCGGGTCCGCCTGACTGTTTCCGGCGCGATCGCGCCGACGGGGCGTTAGCTCAGCTGGGAGAGCACCTGCTTTGCAAGCAGGGGGTCATCGGTTCGATCCCGATACGCTCCACCATTTCTCGCGCCCGAAGGCGGGCGCGGTTCGTCATCTGCTTGAAGAAAAAAGGTTTGCGGCCCGCTTCGGCGCGCCGCCTGTTTTGCACACATCGTAAAGAGAAGATTTGTCCGGGCTCCACATGGTGGAGCGTCGGTGGCCATGCTCCAATGGCCGCCAGCATGATTGGTTGCCTAACCGCGCCATCGGACAGGTCTCGAGAAGCTGGTCTTTCTGCCAGGTCTCGTGCGCGAGCATGGACACTGGCAATGAGAACGATCAAGTGTCGTAAGGGCATTTGGTGGATGCCTTGGCATGCACAGCCGATGAAGGACGTGATACGCTGCGATAAGCCACGGGGAGCTGCGAATACGCTTTGATCCGTGGATTTCCGAATGGGGAAACCCACCTTTGATACTTGGAAAATCGAATGAGTCGTTCGTGGTCCGTCTGTCGTTGCTTTTTGAGCTTCGATCGATGGGCGGCGATTTTCGACCGACTCCTTCGGTTTCCAAGTATCGATAGAAGGTATCTTATCCTGAATACATAGGGATAAGAAGGGAACGCGGAGAACTGAAACATCTAAGTACCCGTAGGAAAGGACATCAACCGAGACTCCGTTAGTAGCGGCGAGCGAACGCGGACCAGGCCAGTGGCAATCGGGAGACAAGCGGAACATTCTGGAAAGAATGGCCATAGTGGGTGACAGCCCCGTACGCGTAATGCGACCGATTGTCCTTGAGTAAGACGGGACACGTGAAATCCTGTTTGAACGTGGGGGGACCACCCTCCAAGCCTAAGTACTCGTGCATGACCGATAGTGAACCAGTACCGTGAGGGAAAGGTGAAAAGCACCCCGACAAGGGGAGTGAAATAGTACCTGAAACCGGATGCCTACAAACAGTCGGAGCGCGCAAGCGTGACGGCGTACCTTTTGTATAATGGGTCAACGACTTAATGTGGCGAGCAAGCTTAAACCGATAGGTGTAGGCGCAGCGAAAGCGAGTCTGAACAGGGCGTTCAGTTCGTCGCATTAGACCCGAAACCGAGTGATCTAGCCATGAGCAGGCTGAAGGTTGGGTAACACCAACTGAAGGGCCGAACCCGTATCTGTTGCAATAGATTGGGATGACTTGTGGCTAGGGGTGAAAGGCCAATCAAACTCGGAAATAGCTGGTTCTCTGCGAAATCTATTTAGGTAGAGCGTCAGCCGAATACTCCCGGGGGTAGAGCACTGGATGGGTAATGGGGACTCACCGTCTTACTGATCCTAACCAAACTCCGAATACCGGGAAGTAATAGCTGGCAGACACACGGCGGGTGCTAACGTCCGTCGTGGAGAGGGAAACAACCCTGATCGCCGATTAAGGTCCCCAAGTTATGGCTAAGTGGGAAAGGAAGTGGGAATCCCAAAACAACCAGGATGTTGGCTTAGAAGCAGCCATCATTTAAAGAAAGCGTAACAGCTCACTGGTCTAAATAAGGGTTTCTGCGCCGAAAATGTAACGGGGCTAAAGCCATACACCGAAATCGCGAGCTCGAAAGAGCGGTAGCAGAGCGTTCCGCAAGTCAGTGAAGGCAGACCCGCGAGGGCTGCTGGAGATACCGGAAGTGCGAATGTTGACATGAGTAACGACAAAGGGGGTGAGAGACCCCCTCGCCGAAAGTCCAAGGGTTCCTGCTTAAAGTTAATCTGAGCAGGGTTAGTCGGCCCCTAAGGCGAGGCTGAAAAGCGTAGTCGATGGGAAGCAGGTTAATATTCCTGCACCTGGAGGTAGTGACGAATGCCGCAAGCTGTCATCCCTTATCGGATTGGGGTGGCAGTGAAGGTGTTCCGGGAAATAGCTCCTCCATATAGACCGTACCCGAAACCGACACAGGTGGACTGGTAGAGTATACCAAGGCGCTTGAGAGAACTATGTTGAAGGAACTCGGCAAATTGCACGCGTAACTTCGGAAGAAGCGTGACCCTTTTGCGGGCAACCGCGGGAGGGTGGCACAGACCAGGGGGTAGCGACTGTTTATCAAAAACACAGGGCTCTGCGAAGTCGCAAGACGACGTATAGGGTCTGACGCCTGCCCGGTGCCGGAAGGTTAAAAGGAGAGGTGCAAGCCTTGAATTGAAGCCCCGGTAAACGGCGGCCGTAACTATAACGGTCCTAAGGTAGCGAAATTCCTTGTCGGGTAAGTTCCGACCTGCACGAATGGCGTAACGACTTCCCCGCTGTCTCCAACATAGACTCAGTGAAATTGAATTCCCCGTGAAGATGCGGGGTTCCTGCGGTCAGACGGAAAGACCCCGTGCACCTTTACTATAGCTTCACACTGGTATTCGCCAAGACATGTGTAGGATAGGTGGTAGGCTTTGAAACCCGGGCGCCAGCCCGGGTGGAGCCACCCTTGAAATACCACCCTTATCGTCATGGATATCTAACCGCGGCCCGTCATCCGGGTCCGGGACAGTGTGTGGTGGGTAGTTTGACTGGGGCGGTCGCCTCCTAAAGAGTAACGGAGGCGCGCGATGGTGGGCTCAGAACGGTCGGAAATCGCTCGCTGAGTGCAATGGCATAAGCCTGCCTGACTGCGAGACTGACAAGTCGAGCAGAGACGAAAGTCGGTCATAGTGATCCGGTGGTCCCGCGTGGAAGGGCCATCGCTCAACGGATAAAAGGTACGCCGGGGATAACAGGCTGATGACCCCCAAGAGTCCATATCGACGGGGTTGTTTGGCACCTCGATGTCGACTCATCGCATCCTGGGGCTGGAGCAGGTCCCAAGGGTATGGCTGTTCGCCATTTAAAGCGGTACGTGAGTTGGGTTCAGAACGTCGTGAGACAGTTCGGTCCCTATCTGCCGTGGGTGTAGGACTATTGATGGGATCTGTCCCTAGTACGAGAGGACCGGGATGGACACACCGCTGGTGGACCTGTTGTCCTGCCAAGGGCATTGCAGGGTAGCTATGTGTGGAATGGATAACCGCTGAAGGCATCTAAGCGGGAAACCGGCCCAGAAACGAGTAGTCCCCGAGAGCCGTGGAAGACGACCACGTTGATAGGCTGGGTGTGGAAGCATGGCGACATGTGAAGCTTACCAGTACTAATAGCTCGATAGGCTTGATTCGTTCTCATTGCTCGTGTCCATGGCGCCCGCCATGGCAAAACCAGCTTCTCACCGACATGCATTTGGCCGACCTGGTGGTTATTGCGGGGTGGCTGCACCCGGTCCCATTCCGAACCCGGCCGTGAAACGCCCCAGCGCCGATGGTACTTCGTCTCAAGACGCGGGAGAGTAGGTCGCTGCCAGGTCTGCCAAGCGCATGTCGGTTCTCGTCTTCGATGTTCTCATCGCCTTCGTTGCCTTCTCCGCACGGAGGCGCTTGCCTTTCCGGCCCCCTCGTTGTGTCGGAAGGCGGCTCTGCAGGGCCGGTTGGCCCTTTCAGTTGACGCGGGGTGGAGCAGCCCGGTAGCTCGTCAGGCTCATAACCTGAAGGTCGCAGGTTCAAATCCTGCCCCCGCAACCAAACAAGTCATTGATATTGAACGATATTTCGGCCCGCCCTTTCGGCGGGCTTTTTGCGTTTTGGCGCCATGTCGCCACGGTTAATCGAATTCTGGGCGATCTTTGTCCACAGATCTTTGTGCTCATCGCAAGCGCGAGACGCAGCTGGTTTCATCAGAACACCGCCAAGGCAGCAATGGTCACGCGGTTTCAGATTAGCTGGCGGTAGCCAGCCGCTGTCATCCAACGTGCGCGATTGAGATGTGATCGATGACGACTCTCCGTCCATTGCCGGTCGGCGCCGATCGGCTCATCGAACAGGTGCGGGTAACTGTCATCCCATGATACGCCCGCGTCATGGGCGTCGATCAGCATGATGTAGAGCTTGAAACACGTCCGATCATAGCCGGTCAGCGTTTCGCCGGTGGGAGCAAAGTCGCGACAAGCGCGCATGGGTCACTGCCGCGTGTGAGAACATTCTGAACCCGAACCGGGATAATCCGAATCCGGGATTACCGAGATAGCCGATTTCAAGAATTGATCGGCTTTTCGATGCCCGGCTCTCTCGGCAGTGCGCGTTATCTGGAATTGACAGAACGGCTCATCAGGGCCCGCACGGATGCGGGCCGCAATCGGTTTCAGCAATCGCATTCGGCGAAGCGGCCGTCGCCACAGGTCGGGCAGACATCGGCGATGGCCGTTCTGAGCGCCTGACGCGCGCGGTGGAGCCGCACGCCCAGCGCATTTGCCGTCACGCCATGGTCTTCGGCAACGGCGGTGCGAGGCTCCTCGCCGAGATCGAGGCGGCGGATCAGGTCCGCCTGGTCCGCACGCAGGCCGGCGAGCGCGGCGGCCACGCACCGACAGGCCGGCGCATCGTCGCTTGCCAACTCGGCCTGCGTCTCGTGCGGTTCGAGGCGATAGGCGTCCTCGCCGCGCCTTCGGGCCGCGCGCCGACGATAGTGGTCGACGATCGTCGAACGCAGGACGCAGCGCAGCCAGGCTCTGGCGCCGGGCAGGTCGTCGGGCGCGCCGGCGCAGCGGATCGCCCTCACACAGAAATCCTGAAATGCGTCGTCCGCCTCGTCCGGGCTGCTGAGGCGCCCTCGGACATAGCGCAGATAGTCCCTGCGGTGTTCGACAAGGCAGCGGTGAACGGCCGTGGCCGGCTCGGGGCGGACCGCGCCCGATACCGTTTCGGCGGCATGATGGTCAGACATGGGAAATCTCCAGACACAAGCTTGCAACACGGCCAGCACATGCACACGGCGCGGCGCTGGCGGCTTTCTCAGGCTCGGGTCTGGAGACGCGGCGGCTTGAAGTACCGGTAGGCGGGACCGGGCGGAGCACGCTCGCCGCGGATAATCGACAGGCGGCTCGCGGCGAGAACGAGGCCGACATCGACCGGCATCGGCGGCAGGTTGACGGCGCAGGTCCCCGCCAGACGGCAACACCGGTCACCGGCGACGGGACCGTCGATCTCGCCTGCATCCGTCCGGCACGACAATGCGTCCCGATCGGCGGCCGTGGCCTGTGCATGGGCCACGACATTGACGACGGGAACGGCGGTAAGGGCGAGCCTTGGATAATCGAACGCCATGGCGAGGATGGCGGCGGCAAGCAGCAGCAATCCTCCGGCGCGCAACCGCGCCGGCGACCGTACCGCTCCTGCCTGGATCCGCCACAAGCGCATGGGTCTCGCTTTTTAAGGTCGCCCACTTAGCGTCGACGATGGCGGAGCGCCTTGCCTTGACCTTGATCAATGCCTTGGCGTGTTCGGGCTTCTCACGCGCCGGTGGAGAGCGGGTCCTTGCCCGACGATCTGTGCGAGGCGCGGGGGGCTGCTCTCCGATCAGCCGATCCTGACGGTCGCGTCGTCCAGAAACGCATAAAGCGGGACGACGAGATTGCGCGGCGCCGGCCCTTTGCGAATGCGGCCCGAAGTGTCGTAGTGCGAGCCGTGGCAGGGGCAGAACCAGCCGTTCCAGTCGCCGCGCCGGCCGCCGGGCATCTGGCCGTCCGGCACGCAGCCCAGATGGGTGCAGATGCAGACGACGATCAGCCATTCCTCGCGTTGTACCCGGGAGGCATCCGTCGCCGGATCCCTGAGATCCGGTGCGTCGTCATCGGCCCTGGCCTCTGCGATCCGCTCGGGCGTGCGGCGGTCGATGAAGATCGGCTGGCCGCGCCAGGTCACGGTGATGCGCTGGCCGGGCTCGACCGGCGCAAGGTCGACCTCGACGTTGGCGATCGCCTGCATGTCGGCGGAAGGATTCATGGCGTCGATGAACGGCCAAAGGGCGGCGGCGGCGCCGACGGCGCCCATCATGGCTGTGGCGACATAGAGGAAGTCGCGGCGCTCGACCGGCGGCGGCCCGGGCTCCTCATGCGAGGCGTCGGTCACCGTGCCGTCCGTTTGGCAAACCAGTTGTAGAGCGGCGCGAAGATCAGCGCGATGTACCAGCCATAGCCGAACGAGACCGCAAGCCCCCAAGCGAAGTCGGGCCAGCTCAGCCAGTCGAACCAGGGAATCAGGCCCAGCCAGGTGCGATACATGGCCTGACCGGGCACGACGAGGTCGAAGGCGACGCAGAGAACGAAGGTGATCGCCAGGAAGAGCCCCAGGCTCATGCCGAAGGCGAACACGGGAATGCGGCCGGTCGTCGTGGCGGGCGCGGTTCGGACAGTGTTCATGGCAAACCTCCTCGTCCGGCCCGTATCCGGCCACCGTTCGACTGCCGGGAACGGCCGGGGCCGGTCTTGTCGGTAAGGACGCCATGATGGGTGCGTCATTACACAAGCGCTGCCGGAGGGACTTGACCTTGCCGCCGCCGGAAGGGCGAGACCTGACGCAGCTTGAACCCTGGATGATCGGGTATCCTTGATGAGCGATGACACATCCGGCGGCGGCCGCCTCGCAAGGCGGTGGAGAGGCTCGCTCGGACGCAACCTCACGGTGATCGTGCTGGCGGCGGCGCTGGTCGCCGGCTTTGCCGCCGTCCATGCCCAGTGGAGCCCGATGCATCGCTGGAACCGGGCGTTCGGCGATGCGTCCTTCCTGTTGCTGGCGCTCGCCATGGCCATGGGCGCAACGGCCAGACTGTGGCGCCCGGCGGGACGGCTGATCGCCTTTCGGCGCGAACTGGGCGTCCATGCCACGCTGCTCGCCATCGTGCACCTCGCCATCATCCTGGCCGGCTGGGTGACATGGGATCTGTGGCGCCTGTTCGGCTTCGAATTCCATCCCCAGCTCGGCCGCTATGTGATGGTGCAGCACGGTTACGGGCTGGCCAATGCGATCGGTCTTGTCGCGCTGGCGCTCGCCATCCCGCTCGCGCTGACCTCCAACGATGCGTCCGTGCGGCGGCTGGGCGCGCGGACATGGAAGGTGCTGCAGATGGGCGCGGTGCCGCTGTGGTGGCTCAGTGTCGCCCATGTCGGCTATTTCCTGTTCGCCCATTTCCTCAGCTTTCACCGCGCAACGCCCGACCCCAATGCGCTGCAATGGGCGTTCGTCGGGCTCGTGCTCGCGGTCGTGATCCTGCGGCTCGCCGCCTTCGCGACGGCAAGCGCGCGCCCGCGCGACCTGCGCCGCCCGGCCTGAGGCGGGTCCGGCTGTAATGGCGCGGCAGCCATGACGTCCTTGTCGGTGAGAGGCCGGCCCGAGGGGCCCCGGAACGGGCCGTTGGCCATGCAAGGAGGCGCAGCCATGGACAGCAAACAAGGTACGGGCGCGCGGCCGCCGCAAAGCCCGAAGGCCGCCATCGAGCAGGCCGGTGGCAAGGCGGGCTGCTGCGGTACGGCCGGCCAGAAGGAGCAGGCCGACAGGACGACGCTTCCCGGCCAACGCGAAACCGGGTGCTGCGGCGGCAACGCCCGTTCGGACGCGGCCCGCCGAAATGGGGGGTGCAGGCCATGACCGTGCGTGACCCTGTCTGCGGCCGCCACCTGACGATCGACCAGGTCACTGCCAGCGCCGATCACGGCGGCTGGGAGTATTTCTTCTGTTCCGCGGACTGCCACGGCCGGTTTCTTCGCGCGCCGGCAGCCATTGCCGATGCGGCGCCCGCCAGGGCTACCGCCCGCCAATCCGAGCCGAGACAGGACGCCTGAATGGACCAGATGACCGGCCACCATCACCACGATCACGCAGCGCCCGGCAAGGCGCCCGCCCGTTCTGGCCACGGCGGCCATGCAGGTCATGGAGGCCACGACCATGGCGCGATGATCGCCGACTATCGCAGGCGCTTCTGGGTCACGGCGGTGCTGACCGTGCCGATCCTTCTGCTCGCGCCGATGATCCAGGGCTGGCTGGGGCTCGAGCAGGCGCTCGACTTCGCCGGTGACGCCTATCTGCTCGCCGCGCTGTCGACCGCCGTCTATTTCTATGGCGGCTGGCCGTTCCTGACCGGCTTCTGGTCGGAACTGCGCACCAACCCCACCGGCATGATGACGCTGATCGCCGTCGCCATCACGGCGGCCTATGCCTATTCGATGGCGATGGTGGTCATCGGCTCGGAAGAGACCTTCTTCTGGGAGCTGGCGACGCTGATCGCCATCATGCTGCTCGGCCACTGGATCGAGATGAAATCGGTCATGGGCGCGGGCAAGGCGCTCGAAAAGCTCGCCGCGCTGATGCCCGACACCGCCCATCTGGTCGAGGCCGACGGCAGCATCCGCGATGTCTCGGTCTCCGAGCTCACCGGCGGCGAGACGCTGCTGGTCCGGCCCGGCGAGAAGGTTCCCGCCGACGCGGTGATCGTCGAGGGCGAGTCGGCGCTCAACGAGGCCATGCTGACGGGCGAATCCAAACCGGTCAGCAAGGGCCCCGACGCGCAGGTCATCGGCGGGTCGATCAATGGCGAGGGCGCGCTCACCGTCACCGTCATGCACACCGGCGAGGACAGCTTCCTGTCCAACGTCATCAAGCTGGTCGAGGACGCCCAGGCGAGCAAGTCGAAGACCCAGGACCTGGCCAACACCGCCGCGCGCTGGCTCGCCTTCATCGCGCTCGGCGGCGGCCTCGTCACCGTCCTGTTCTGGACGCTCCTGACCGGTCAGGCCTTCGCCTTCGCCATGGAGCGGGCCGTGACGGTGATGGTGATTGCCTGCCCGCATGCGCTCGGGCTCGCCGTGCCGCTCGTGGTGGCCCGTTCGACGGCGATCGCCGCCGGCAACGGGCTGTTGATCCGCGACCGCACGGCCTTCGAGGAGGCGCGCAACACGCAGGCCATCATCTTCGACAAGACCGGCACGCTCACCAAGGGCGAGTTCGGCATCACCGACACGCTCGTCTATGGCGAGGCCTTCACCGAAGCCGAGATCGTCGCCTATGCCGCGGCGGTCGAAAGCCGGTCCGAGCATCCGATCGCCAAGGGCATCGCCGGTGCGGCGGCCGATATCTGGGAGGTCGACGGCTTCAGGGCGATCCCCGGCAAGGGCGCCGAGGGCATGGTCAAGCGCCGCGCCGTCAAGGTGGTCAGTCCCGGCTACCTCCGTGCGAACGGCTTCGCGCTGGACGATCCGCGCTATCAGACGCTCAGCGGCGAGGGCAAGACGGTGGTCTTCGTGCTCGTCGATGACGAACTGGCCGGCGCGATCGCGCTCGCCGACATCATCCGGCCGGAATCGAAGAAGGCCATCGCCGACCTTCAAAAGCTCGGCATCCGCTGCATCATGCTGACCGGCGACAACCGGCAGGTCGCCGAGTGGGTCGGTCGGCAGATCGGCCTCGACGAGGTGATCGCCGAGGTCCTGCCGCAGCAGAAGGCCGAAACCGTCAAACGGGTGCAGGATCGCGGGCTGATCGTCGCCATGACCGGCGACGGCGTCAACGACGCGCCGGCGCTCGCCCAGGCCAATGTCGGCATTGCCGTCGGCGCCGGCACCGACGTTGCCATCGAGACCGCCGACATCGTTCTGGTACGATCCGATCCGGGCGACGTCGCCGCCATTTTGGGCCTGGCGCGGGCGACCTACGGCAAGATGATCCAGAATCTCGCCTGGGCGACCGGCTATAACGCCTTCGCCATTCCCGCCGCCGCAGGCGTTTTCTTCCCCTGGGGCCTGATTCTGAGCCCGGCCGTCGGCGCGATCTTCATGTCGGCGAGCACCGTGATCTGCGCCGTCAACGCCCAGCTTCTCAAGCTCGACCGCCAGCGCGCCGGCGACGGTCGGGAGTCAGGCGTGACGCAATCGCCCTCCCATGCCCATTGATCAAGGAGACCATCTCATGAACCACAACCCGTCACCGCGAGGCGACCGTGGCGCGCCTTGAGCCCAATCGGACGAGCGGCCGGACATGGCCGCTGGTCGTGCTGATGATCGTTCTGGTCGCTGCGCTGGCCTACCAGTATCGCGACGTCATACCGGTCGAGCTGTTCTCCGTTGTGGCATTTCTGGCCGTGTGCGGCGGCATGCATGTCTTCATGCACCGCGCAATGGGGCACGGCGGGCATGATCGCGGCGGGCATGGGCAAGCCGGTCATCGTCGCAAGCGCGCCCCACATGATGACGAAGACTGGCCGGATGACGGCCGCGGCGTGGCCTAGCGCCGGCACGACAGATCGGCAAGACCCATAAATGCCACTGCGCCCCCGGCTTCTGGCCATCGCCGTCATGACGCTGTGGGCGACGTGCTATCCGCTGATCGCCATCGCGCTCGAGGATGCGCCGCACCTGACCTTCGCCGCCCTGCGCGCGGCGCTCGGCGGGGCGGCATTGATGGCGGTTGCCCTGGCAACCGGCGCCCGCTGGCCGACAACGAGGCACCAGTGGCGCTGGATCGTCATCGCGGGCATCGGCATGACGGGGATCGGCTATTTCGGCATGTTCCACGGCGCCGAGTTCGTCGCGCCCGGACTGGCGACCGTCATCTCCAACGCACAGCCGCTGATCGCCGGGCTGCTCGCGGCCCTGGTCCTGGGCGAACGTACGGGCCTGATCGGCTGGACCGGCCTTGCGACCGGCTTCGTCGGCATCGCCGTGATCGCCTTTCCGAGCTTCGTGACCGCCACCGGTGGCACCAGCCTGATCGGCCTGGGTTACGTGCTGCTGGCGACAACGGGCGTGGCTGTCGGAAACATCGCCATCAAGCAAATCGCCAATCATGTCGCACCGGTCATGGCGATGGGATCGCAACTGCTCGTCGGCGCTGCCCTTCTCGCCGGGCTGGCGTTGTTCTTGGAGGACCCGTTCCGCATCGACTGGACCGGACGCTTCGTCGCAGCGCTGCTGGGTCTCGCCCTGCCGGGCACGGCGCTGGCCTTCTGGCTCTGGCAGATCGCGCTGACACGACTTGCGGTCTCGCAGGCCGTCGCCTTCAGCTTCATCGTTCCCGTGATCGGTCTGACCGTCGGCTGGGCCTTCTTCGAGGAAACGGTGACAGTCGTCACGATCGCCGGCGTCGCCTTGTCGGTCGCTGGCGTCTACCTCGCATCGGGGTCGCTGGCCGACGCCGGAGCGAAAGGCTCGGACAAGCGGAGAGCCCCCATGCGGTGAGCGATTTCGGGGCGTGGCGGCGCGCCGCACTATCGTTCGTGGCCGTGCTCCAGCGATGGACGGGATCTTGCCAGATAAAGACGCTCGAAGACGAAGACCATTGCCATGGCGCCGGCGGCGATGACGACGATGACCGGATCGGACCGCCATTTCATTGCGGTGAAGGCGGCGAGCACCACCGCATCGAGCGCGATCGCGGTCAAGAGGATCCAGCCGCGCGCCCCGACCGCCTGGCGCAGATGGCGGAAGACGCCCCAATGGATGATCATATCCATGACGAGATAGAAGAAGGCGCCCAGCGCGGCGATGCGGGACAGGTCGAAGAAGGCCGCCAGGATGCCGGCCATGACGACGGTATAGACAAGCATGTGATCGCGGATCACGCCGGGCATGCCGAAATGGCTGTGCGGGATCAGCCGCATTTCGGTGAGCATGGCGAGCATGCGCGAGACGGCGAAGATCGATGCGAGAAGGCCCGATGCGGTGGCGACCAGCGCCAGGGCGACGGTCAGATAGAACCCGGTGCGCCCGAGCGCCGGTTCGGCAGCCTCGGCCAGCGCATAGTCTTTGGCTGCAATCAGCGCATCCAGCGGCAGGCTCGCCCCCACGGCGAGCGCGACCAGAAGATAGACGACGACGCAGATCAGGATCGACCAGACGATGGCACGCCCGACATTGCGGTGCGGCTCGGTGATCTCGCCGCCCGAATTGGTGATCGTCGTAAAGCCCTTGAAGGCGAGGATCGACAGAGCCACCGAGGCGACGAAACCGGTCGCGGAAAACCCGCTTTCGCCCTCTGCTGCGGCGAAGGACAGGCCGCTCGCCCACAGCGCCGCAACGCCGAACAGCGCGATGCCGCCCACCTTGAGAACCGCCATGACAAGCGAGACGAGGCTGACCGAGCGGTTGCCCGCCACATTGACGAGCCAGGCTGCAACGATCAGCCCGACGGCGATGGCCGGTACGGCAATACCTTCGGGCGTGACCCCGATGCCGCGCAGCGCGTAGTTGGCGAATGTGCGCGCCACCAGGCTCTCATTGATGATCATGGACAGCGCCATCAACAGCGCCGCGCCGGCCGCCACCGTCGTCGGGCCATAGGCCTTTTGCAGGATCATCGCGATGCCGCCCGATGACGGAAAGGCATTGGAGACCGTGACGTAGGAATAGGCGCTGAAGCCGGTGACGACGGCGCCGAGCAGGAAGGACATGGCAAACCACGGCCCCGCCAGCTCCGCGATCTGCCCGGTGAGCGCCAGGATTCCGGCGCCGATCATCACGCCGGTGCCCATTGCGACGGCACCGGGCAGGCTGATCGAACCGGCCCGACCGGCTTGTCCTGCGGGATCGGCCCGATGCGTCAAAGCGCGGCGACCGCCCTGGACAGTTCCTCGCGCACTTTGCCGGCGACCTGTCCAAGCTTCTCGTTGTCGATCGCCTGCATCGAAGCGACCGGATCGACGGCGCTGACCTCCACGCCCGCATCGGTCTGGCGCAGGATGACGTTGCAAGGGAGCATCGCGCCGACGCGCGGCTCGATGCCGATCGCCTCCCACGCCATCACCGGATTGCAGGCGCCGAGGATCCGATAGGGCGCCATGTCCTTGTCGATCTTCTTCTTCATCGTCGCCTTGACGTCGATCTCGGTCAGCACGCCGAAGCCGTGCTCGGCCAGAACGGCGCGGAGCCTGGCATCGACGGCGTCGAAATCGTCGCCCTCGATGGTGCGGGTGATGGTGTAGTTCATGGAAACCTCCTTGCAGAAAGCCCGGCGCAGCAGGGCCGGGCGGAACGATGCCGGGCCGCGGCGGACAACCGGCCGCGGCCTCGGGTCGATGGCGAAGCAGACGGTCAGTTGTCGCCCATCATGGAACCGTCGCCATCCATCATGGTTCCGGGCTGGCCGGGACGATCCCCGGCGGGCATTTGCGCCTGCATCGCCGCGCGCATTGTCTGCATGCGCGCGAGGCGGTCGGCGGGCGCGGTCATCTCCGCGCCCGTCGCCATCCTCGTCGAGCGCCTGGAAGCGGTCGACCATGGCCGGCCGGACCATCGCCGCGTGAAGCGCCTCGAACTCGGACAGCGACAGCGTGCCGTCGCCATCTTCGTCATGGTCCTCGAGCCGTGCGGCAAGGCCGGTGCGCAACTCTTCGGCGCTCAGGGTTCCATCCTCATCGGCATCGAACCCCTCCATCATGGCGCCCATCGACCCCATCATGCCCATGCCGCCCATCATGGCTGGACCACCCACGCCACCGCCCATCATCGGACCGTGCATGCGCATCATCATCGGCATCATCGCGCCCATCATGCCGGGGCCCATCATGCCAGGACCCATCCCGCCCTGGCCCGTTTGTCCTTGCCCCATTGTGCCCGGGCCCATGGTCTGGCCGCTCCACGGGCCGGCCGCACCCGGACCATGCGCCAATGCTTGCGGGAGGGTCGCCGCGCCGAGCGCAATGGTCAGTGCGAGCGTCGTCATCGATATGCGTTTCATGGCTTCTTCCTTGCCTTGTTCCTTGGTTGCCATCGGGCCGGCCGCGTGTCGGCCGGCCGCCACGGACCAAGACGCAGGCGCACGCCGCCCCTTACAGCGATTGCCGGCCGGCCCGTGGCCTGTTCCCGGGTGCGGGCCGGCCGCTTTCTCACGCCACCTCGAACCATGTGTTCATGCCGGCGGCGGCATGTTCGAGCATGTGGCAATGGTAGAGCCACTTGCCCGGATTGTCGGCGACGAAGGCGATCCTGACCGTCTGTTGCGGGCCGATCAGGAACGTGTCGCGCCAGGGCCGGCTGTCGTCGAGATCCGTGCCGGAACGCTCGATCACCCGGAAATGGTGTCCGTGCACATGCATGGCGTGGACAAAGGCGGTGTCGTTGACGGTCTCGATGATGACCGACTCGCCGCGCCGGATCGCTGCGAGCGGTTGCTCGGGCAAGTTGGCGACGCCGTTGAAAGCCCAGACCTGGCCCGTGCGGCGAAAATCGCCGCGCCGCAGCACCTTGCCATTGTAGGTCACCCGTCCAATCCGACCCATCGCGCCGCCGGTCATCTCGACCCGGATCGTGCGGGCCGCGCCCAGATCGGGTTCGGGCAGGCCGACCGCGGGCAGGGCCGGAACCGGCGCGCTGGATGAACCATCACCCTCGACCGCGAACCTGGCAAAGGCGAACGGCGCTTCGCCGGACAGTTCCTCGAGCGCGAAGACGCCGCCCGGTTCTGGCATCACCAGCAGATCGACGCGCTGCGCCGGCCCGATCATCAATGGCGCATAGTTCACAGTGGCCGGCGCGGGCAGCGCCTGGCCGTCATAGGCCAGAACCTTGCCGCCGAAGCGGTTCGGGTCGATCTCCAGGATGCGGGCGTTGGACGCATTGATCAGACGCAGCCGATGGGCTTCGCCCGCGCGCAGCGTCATTTGCGGCGTCGCCTCGCCATTGACGGTCAGCCAGTTGCCGAGCCGGCCGGCATGGCTCCAGTCCATCATCGCGCCAAGACTGGCGACGTCGAACGCGCCCGCGCGCGTCAGCCGCCAGTCGTCGATCACCAGTGTCAGATCGCGGGCGGGATCGAAGACCGGCCCATTCGCCTCGTCGACGATCAGCGGGCCGTAGAGCCCGCGCGCCACCTGGTTCCAACTCCTGTTGTGGGCGTGATACCAGTAGGTCCCCGCGTCCGGCGCGACGAATTCGTAGTCGAACGTGTTCCCGGGCGGGACCGGTTCCTGGGTCAGGCCGGCGACGCCGTCCATGGCGTTGTCGACACGCATGCCGTGCCAGTGCACCGAGGTCGGCTCCTCGAGATTGTTCGTCAATCGCACGCGCACCCGCTCGCCACGCGTTACGCGGATTTCCGGACCGGGCGCCCGGCCATTAAACGTCCAAAGATCCGAAAGCGGGCCATCGGCGCCGTAAAGGTGTTGTCTGGACGGTCCGGCGTTGAGTTCGATCACGCCGTCCCTGCGGGCGTGCGCGGTCGACGGAAGGATAGCGGCCAGCGTGCTCGCGCCCGCCGCTGTCAGGAGGTTGCGTCGTGTGATGGTCATCAGGAGGCCTCGGGGACGGTGAAGGAGGTTGTCAGGAACGCGGTCGTGGCGAAGACCAAAAAGAAGGCGGCCGCCTCGTAGCGCAGCGATCGGCGAAAGCGCGGACCGGCCTGGACCGCGTTGGCCGAAAGCGCGGGCACGAAGCGCCACTTGTTGAGCGCAGCGATGGCCAGGACGATGACCACGATTGCGATCTTCGTTGTCAATACCCGCCCGTAGGCGGTGGTCCACAGCGGTTCGATACCGTCGAGCAGCACATAGGCGAACGCCGCGCCCGCCAGGATCAGCATGGGCACGATGATGCTGGCCTGCTTACCGAACCGGTCGGCGATTTCGGCGGCGCGGGTCGTACCACCCTCTAACAGGGCCAGCCGGTAGAGCGGGGCGAGTGCGCCGAACCAGTAGGCGACCGCGAGAACGTGGAACGTGATCAGTCCGCCCAACAGCCATTGCGGATCGCGCGTGGCGTGCCCGGTGAGCGCGAACGAGCCGGCGACCATGATGGCGCCGAACAGGGTGGCGGGCGCGCGCACCGGCCGGAACGATGCGGCCAATAGAATGAGTGCCAGGCCGACGAGCCGGGTGTAGCTCGATTCCCCGAGCGGCCCCTGAAGGCTGATCACAATGATCGCGGGGTCGACCATCCCGGCCCAATCGTCCATCAGCCGGCCGGCCTGCACCATCACGCGGAACACTGTGGCGGCGATGGCGACAAGCGTCGCCCCGATCGCCAACGGCCGCAGCGAGTCGGCGACTTCATAGCCGGCTTTCGGCAATCCCAGCCGAAACAGCAGCGTGCCCACGGCCAGAAAGCACGACAGATAGATGACGAGCTTGGTCACCGCGGCGACCAGGCTCCAGATATTCGCGATATCGCTCAAGGCTCACTCTCCCGCCACGGTGAAGGAGAACGAACCGGTCATGACGTGGCCGTCCGTGCCGAGCGCGCGATAGCTGAACCGATAGGCGCCCGCGCCCATGAAATCGGGCTCGAGGACGAGCGTCTCGACCGGCGCACGGGTCGGCAGGTCGAGTTTGGCCGTATGGTTTGCGCCGCCGGCTCTGTGGGCCATCTGCACGTTCAACACGCGGCTGGGTTCGGCAAATCGCAGTTCGATCGTTTCGGGCGCTGAGTCGAGCGTCGCGCCATCAGCGGGGGTCGTCATGCGTGTTTCGCCATGAGCCAAGGCGGCTCCGGTCAAAAGACCGGCGATCAGGCCGGCCATCATCACTTGCTTCATCATGTCTCTTCCAGGTTCATTGTAGCGCGTACCGACGCCAGCAACGCACGGCGTCCGGATCAGCCATGCGGCATTGCGCGACGGCGTCACGCCTATTGCTTCTGAGGGGTTGCCTGGGACGCGGACAGAACCGCGCCGCACACAGGCTCACGCAGTTTGGAAGAGAAGACGCGGGGGCGGCGGTTCGACCGCTTCGGTGCTGCCGGCTGGGAAGGCTCGGGGCTGGGGCTGCTGTGCGCAGCGTATCGAGACAAACGTTGCGACGTTGGCGGACGACAACACCAGGATGCTGGCTCCGCAGTGCAACTGGCCCGGCTTGGAGGCAGCGTCACAATCGGGCGGTGTGGTGCTGCCGGCGTGTTCATGATCACCAAGCTCGCCCAGAACGGGGGCCCCGTGACAGTCCGAAGCGTCCGTCTTGAGCGCATCGGCATGGGCGAACAGACCGCCAGCCATGATCAGCATCGCCACGGCTAGTGTCGTCAGGAAGAAGCTGGCCGCTCGACCATGGTGCATCGGATATCGCATGGAATCGGCGGCGTCTCCATTGGCGGCGCGAGAGGCAAAGCAGCCAATTGTGGCGACATTCGGCCGCGGCGCCAGGGCCGCGACTTCACGTCCATGCCCGAAACGATCAACGCCGTCGATGCGTGGCTCGGATTGCTGCCCGGACATGTCTACGCCAATGTCCGGCAGCCGCCGATCTCCAGGCTCGTTCTCGCCCACATGATCCCCCTCAGTGCCGTGTGGGCGGGGCCGGAACGGCACGAGCACCTTGCAGCGCCCTACTGCTGTTCGGCAAGACCGAGCGTTCGACCCCGTTCCGGTTTTCCCTTCATGTCGGCGATGTCGGGCACACGCTCGTCGTCGGTCCAACCGGCGCGGGCAAGTCACATCTGAGCTGCTACCGCTGTTTGGACCACCCGGCTGAAGATTTTTCGGGGGTTGAGCCGCTACCGCTCGCCCTTCTGGTACGGCACCATCAACGCTGCCGGATAGCTCGCGCGGCGTGACACAAGAACGAGCGCGACGATAGACAGCACGTAGGGCATCATAAGGAACAACTGATAGGGTATGGTGCCGCCCGTCAATTGTTGCAGCCGGATCTGATAGGCGTCGAAGGCGGCGAACAGTATCGCGCCGATCAGTGCCTTACCCGGCCGCCACGAACCGAAAACAACGAGCGCAATGCAGATCCAACCCCGCCCATTGACCATCTCGAAGAAGAAGGAATCGAAGGCCGACATCGTCAAGAAGGCGCCGCCGATGGCCATCAAGGCGCTACCGATTATTACCGCGCCCATGCGCATGGCCGTCACGCTGATGCCCTGCGCCTCAACCGCCGCCGGGTTCTCGCCGACGGCGCGCAGCGCAAGCCCAAGCGGTGTCCGATAAAGAACCCAGGCAACAAGCGCGACGAGGACGAACGCCAAATAGGTTAGCGGCGTCTGGTTGAACAGCGCTGGTCCGGCGATCGGAATATGGGACAGTAGGGGAATCGCGAATGGCTGGAAGGCCTCGATCTTCGGAGGTGTTGCCGCTCCCGGCAGAAGAACGCGATAGGCAAAATAGGTAAGACTGGTCGCCAGGAGCGTCGTACCGATGCCAACAACATGCTGCGACAGGCCGAGCGGCACGGTCAGCGTGCCGTGGACCAGCCCGAAGAACGCTCCGGCAGCAGCTGCCATGGCGACGCCCGTCCACAAATCGGCCCCTGCGTAAACAGCGAACCACCCGGCGAATGCGCCGGCCACCATGATGCCCTCGATGCCAAGATTGAGAACACCGGCACGCTGACAAATCAGTTCGCCCATCGTCGCGCGCCGCATGGGGTGAATGCTGTGTGCGGCCGGCGTTGATGGTCTGTCCATGTCCGTCGGACGGGTATCACGACGAGGCCGGCTCGACCGCAAGGAACCTGCAACGCGAGACTCTTCGGCAAAGCGACCCATCGCGGGCCGCCTTTTGGATAGCAACATCGGCCGTAGCCTTCTTTTGTCAGATCTCGGTTCAGTTGCAGTTTGCAAGCGATATCCGGCCTTTGGTTTACCGCGGCAATCGGGACGAATCTTGGAGCGATAGGATGCCGGCGGATAACTCAGCTGACACCTACTGTGGTGGTTCTGGCTGCAGCCCCATCGCCCGGTTGATCTCGGCGCGCACCTTGTCGGCGGCTTCCTCCCGCACCGGCCCGTAGCCCCTTATGTCCTGGGGTGCTGCTGCAATCCGAAGCTTCTCCTCGCCGGGCATGTCCTTGCCCGGCAACTCGCGCAGGACCGTCTCGAACCATTCGACCAGATCGCGATCCAGCCGGCGGTCGGCCTGATGGCGGAACGGGTCCAGGGGCGTTCCGCGCAGATGGCGCATGCGGGCGAGCAGCGCGAAGACACGGCCCATCCAGGGGCCGAAACTGCGCTTGCGCGGCCGCCCCCTATGATCGGTGCCGCGGGCGAGGATCGGCGGCGCGAGGTGATAGGTCGGGCGGACATCGCCCTCGAACATGGTCGCGAGCCTGGCCCTGAATGCGGGGTCGGTGTGCAGGCGCGCGACCTCGTATTCGTCCTTGTAGGCCATCAGCCGATAGAGCGAGCGCGCCGCCGTCTCGGCGATCGCCTCGTCCGCGATCGCGGCGCGAAACCGGTCGATGGTTGCGCGGAACCGTCTTGCCGGCGCCTTCCCGCCCCAGACGCGCAGATCGGCTTCGCGGGCCGTCAGCAGGTCGTCGAGCGTTCGGGGACCCCGGCCGGCCTCCTGCGGTTTTCCGCCAAGCGCATCGGGGTCATGGGCCATGACCCGGCCGAGCGCGAATGCGCGGCGATTGTTCTCGACGGCGACCCCGTTCAGTTCGATGGCCCGATCGAGCGCGTCGAGCGACACGGGCACCATTCCGCTTTGCCAGGCAAAGCCGAGCATCATGACGTTGGCATAGACCGTATCGCCCATCAGGCGTTCGGAGACGGTGTTCGCGTCGACCGTGGCGAGGTTGCGCGAACCGACGGCCAAGGCGATCGCCGCTGCCCGGTCATTAACTTGCAGATCGGCGTCACGGTTCAGCACGAGATCGCCGGTCGGCATCTCCGACACGCTGAGCGCCACGCGCGTGCCGTGGCGATAGTGGACGGAGGCCTGCGGCGCCGAGGCGACGACCGCGTCGGATGCGATGACCGCGTCCGCAAATCCCTTCTCGATCCGGACCTGATGCAGGTCCGCGCCTGACCGGGCGAGCCGGACGTGGCCGAGGACCGTACCGAACTTCTGGGCGAACCCGGTGAAGTCGAGAACGCTCGCGGCCAGCCCTTCCAGGTGCGCGGCCATGGAGACGAGCGCGCCGACCGTCACCACGCCGGTGCCGCCGACGCCCGCCACCAGCAGGTTCCAGGGACGGTCGAGATCGACCGGATCGGGCTGCGGCAGACCGGCGGCGAGCGCGGCCGCGTCGTGATCGGATTGCCGCTTGCGCAATGCCGCGCCTTCGATGGTCACGAAGGACGGGCAGAAGCCCTGAAGGCACGAATAGTCCTTGTTGCACGAGGCCTGGTTGATCCGGCGCTTGCGGCCATACTCGGTTTCGACCGGCTCGACGCTCAGGCAATTCGATTCCACCGAGCAGTCGCCGCAGCCCTCGCAGACCGCTTCGTTGATGACGACGGTGCGGCTGGGCGTGGGCGCCTCGCCCCGTTTGCGGCGGCGGCGCGCCTCGGTGGCGCAGACCTGATCGTAGACGATCACCGTCACGCCGGAAATGTCGCGGAGTTCGCGCTGAACGGCATCGAGTTCGGTGCGGTGATGAAAGGTCGTGCCGTCGGGGAACGCGGCGCGGTCGATGCGCGCAAGGTCTTCGGTGACAAGCGCGATCCGCGAGACGCCTTCGGCCCGGCAGCTGCGCGCGATGGCGGCCGGGCTGGCCGGACCGTCGACGGGCTGGCCGCCGGTCATGGCGACGGCGTCGTTGTAGAGGATTTTGAAGGTGATGTTGGCCCTTGCCGCCACGGCCTGCCGGATGGCCAGAGACCCCGAATGGTACCAGGTTCCCTCGCCGATGTTCTGGAACAGGTGCCGACCGCCGTTGAACATCGACGTGGCGATCCACGGAACGCCTTCGCCGCCCATCTGCGCGAATCCGGCCGTGCGCCGGTTCATCCATGACGCCATGACGTGACAGCCTATGCCCGAGGCGGCCTGCGAGCCTTCGGGCACCTTGGTCGATGTGTTGTGCGGGCAGCCAGAGCAGAAATAGGGCGTGCGGGTCGCGCCCTTCACGTCGAGCAGGCGCGGCGGGTGCGCGGTCAGCGCTTGCGCCCGCGCGGGCAGGTCGAGATCGGGCACGAAGGGAGCCAGCCGGGCGGCGAGGATCGGGGCGAGTGCCAGCGGCGACAGTTCGCCCGTCCAGGGAACGAGCGGCGCCATCGTCTCGTCGTGCTTGCCCACCATGCGCTCGGGCGTGGCGCCGGGCAGATCGTAGAAGGCCTCCTTGAGCTGGCTTTCGATGATGCCGCGCTTTTCCTCGATCACCAGCACCTCGCGCTTGCCCTGCACGAAACGCAGCGCGTCGCGCCGAGCCAGCGGCCAGACCATGCCCACCTTGTAAAGGTCGATCCCGCGCGCGCGGCACACCGCTTCGCTCACGCCAAGCAGACGCAGCGCTTCCATCGTGTCGCCGAACGCCTTGCCCGTGGTGACGATGCCGAACGTCGCGTCCGCAAGGCCGTAAAGAGCACGGTCGATCGGGTTCGCCTCGGCGAAGGCCTGCACGGCGCGCAGCTTGTGGGCGATCCGCGTCTCGATCTCGGTCGAGGGAAGGTCCGCAAGGCGGATGTGCAGACCGCCGGGCGGGGCCTCGTACGCCGGCGTGGTGAACACGCGATCGGGTGCCAATTCCACCGAGGCGCCGGACTCGACGGTTTCCGATATCGCCTTGAACCCGGACCAGACGCCGGCGAAGCGGCTGAGCGCGTAGCCCCATTCACCGAAAGCCGGGTACTCGGCGACCGAAGCCGGGTTCAACGTCGGCATGAACCAGGACATGAACGCCACGTCCGACTGGTGCGGCATCGACGAGGACACGCATCCATGATCGTCGCCGGCGACCACCAGCACGCCGCCCTTGGGATGCGAGCCATAGGCATTGCCGTGTCGAAGCGCGTCGCCGGACCGGTCGACGCCCGGCCCCTTGCCGTACCAAAGGCCGAACACGCCCTCGACGGTGCTGCGCGGGTCCAGCGCGGCCTGCTGCGCGCCCAGAAGGGCCGTGGCTCCGAGGTCCTCGTTGATGGCGGGCAGGAAGCGGATGTTGGCATCCTCCAGCCGTTGCTTCTGCGACCAGAGCTCCTTGTCCAGACCGCCCAGGGGCGACCCGCGATAGCCCGACACGAAACCGGCCGTGTTCAGGCCGACGGCGCGGTCGCGGCGTGCCTGATCGAGGACGATCCGCACCAGCGCCTGGGTGCCCGTCAGGAACACCCGGCCATCGGTCCGCGCATAGCGGTCATCAAGTGCGTATTGCGGAAGGTGCTGGCGACAGTTGGCCATCGGGTTCTCCGGCGATCAGGTCACGAGCGAGCGGGCGAGCAGGACCGCATTGCGCGGGTTCTCACCGATTCGGCGCACCGCATGCGGCCACCAGTCGCGGCCGAAGGGCACATAGAGCCGGACCCTTTCTCCCTTTGCCGCGAGATCGCGGGCGACGTCTTCGCGCACGCCAAGCAGCATCTCGAACTCGTAGGTCCCCGGCTCCCATCCATTGTGCCGCGCTGCGGCGATGGCGTGCTCGTGCAGGGCCGTGTCGTGGGTGGCCACCACGGGATAGAAGCCGCGTTCGCGGGCATCGGGCGACAGCATGAGATCGATCAGTCGGCGGGAATTGGCCTTGATCTCGCGTTGCGTCTGGAACGCAAGGTCGGGCCCGGCGGCGAAGGCCCCCTTGACCAGCCGGATCCGGCTGCCGCGCTCGACCTGGCGAACCATGTCGTCCCATGTCCTTCGCCGGTAGGCTTGCAATGTCAGCGCCACCGGCAGGCCGGCTTCCTGAAGCGCGTCGTGAAGGGCGATCGTCACCTCAGTGACGCTCGCATCCTCCATGTCGAGCATCAGGCAGTGCACGCCCTGCCGATTGCCGGCAAGCGCGCCGATGCGCGCGGCGATGGTGCGTGCGTGCCCTTCGACCTCGTCCGGCGTGACGACCTGCCCGATCTGGGTCGGGTCGACGGAGACATGGATGTCCAGATCGGCAGCCGCCAACGCTTCGGCGGCGGTGAGCTTGTGCCCGACGGTCTCGGCGACCAGTGCGGCGTCGTCGACATACTCGCCCATGAAGAACAGGGACGAGCGGATACCGTGGCCCTTGATCAGGGCGACGGCGCGTTCGCACCCATCGGTGACGTCCGCGCCGGCAACATATTTGTCGCGCAGGAACGAAGTGGCGCGCGCCGACTGCATGAAACGCTTGGTCGTCGCGGAGCGGGCGAGGCCAATCATCGCGGCCTGCCAGGTTCGACGGATCATCGCGAGAACTCCTCCATCCAGCGTGCAGATATCCAGGCATCGCCGCCCTGCCGGGCGACCCGCGGGGTCCCTTCGTTGCCGGCGGGATCAATCATGGCGCGCGCCGATCCGTTGCGAGCTGCTCGGCGGCAGCCGCAATGGAGAGGCCCAGGCTATCGGCGGTTGCGACGATCTCATCGAGACGGTCGGCAAGGCCCGCCGCCTGGCTGTGCGCCCAGGCCTCGTCATGGCCCTCGATCTGCATGGCGACCGCGATCAGGCCGCCGGCATTGGCAAGGTAGTCGGGCACGTAGAAGATGCCTCTTTCGTGAAGCGCATTACCCATATCGGCGGTCGCAAGCTGGTTGTTGGCCGAGCCGGCAATCACGCGCGCCCTGATCGCCCCGACAGTGTCCGAACGGATCACTCCACCGAGTGCGCACGGGGCAAGCACATCGACGTCGAGCCCGATCAGGCTCGCCGGATCGACGATCTCGACGCCCACGCCGGCGGCCTCCTCGTTGGCGGCCCGGTCGACGTCGCCTCCGAGCACGCGCGCGCCATCTTCAAGCAGCAGGCGCGCCAGGCGCAGGCCGACCTTACCCAGTCCCTGAACGCCGATGGTCGTTCCGCCGAGACCGCCCCGCCCGAGCCGGTGCCGCACGGCGCGTTTGAGGGTGGCGAAGACACCGTCCGCCGTGAGCGCGTCGGGGCGGATGGGCCCGGTCCCGACCATCCAGGGCGTCGCGGTCCGCATCGTTTCGACGTCGCACGCGGACAGGCCGACATCGACGCCCGTCCGAAACCGGCCGCCAAAGCCGTTGACGAAACCGGCCAGGGAATCGAGCACGGCGCGTCGGGCGGACGGTTCGGGCACGCCGAGCACGACCGCCTTGGCGCCGCCGAAGGGGAGCCCCGTGACCGCGCACTTGCGGCTCATTCCACGCGAAAGCCGCAGCGCATCCCCGAGCGCTTCCTCGGTGGTTGCGTAGTCCCGCATCCGGCATCCGCCGACGCTCGGATACGTGCCCGTCGGGTCGACCCGATGCAGAGCCACGATGGCTCTGGCGCCCGTCTTGGCATCGTGGAGAAAACAGACCGCGGCGTGGGCGTCGAAGTCGGGATGCTCGGATGGTGCGATCAAGAGCCGTTCCCTCCTCCGGCCGCGAACGCGCGCAGGTCCTGATTGAACCGGTCGGGGAACTCCCAGAACATCATGTGGCTCGGGTAGACCGACAGCCTGCCTGCGGGAGCATTCTCGGACAGCCACGCCGATGCCGCGTCCTTGTGGCCTTCACTGACGACGGTCCAGTAGGGGCGCGCTCTCGCTATGGCCCGCGCCTCCTCGCGCCAGTCGGCGAGCGCGCCGTCGGCGAACAGCGCCCAGGCGACGTGAGGCTCTGTCGACTGGCTCGATGCGAGAATGCCGTCCATCTCTTCTGGCGTTGTCTCGCGCGAGATCATCGTCGGCGCATAGCCGGACATGAACTCGGCATGACCTGCACGCAGCATCCCCAGATAGGCCGACAGTTCCGCAGCGCTGCCTTCGCCCCAAGCGATCTCGGCATCGCGCATCGGCTTGGGCGACTCGTCGAGAATGGCGAGGCCGCCGACGCGATCATGGCCGTGCGCGCGCAGATAGGCGTAGGCGGTGTTCGAGCCATAGGACCAGGCCACGACGATCACGTCATGCAGGTCGAGAGCTTCGATCAGGGCTGCGAGATCGTCGCCGTGCTGGGCATAGGTGTTGCCCATCAGCGTGGCGGGGGAGCGCCCGGTCCCGCGGGGATCGTAGGTGATGACGCGATGGGTGTCCGACAAGCCTGCCTGCTGGGCTCCGAACACGTCGTGCCCGAAGGTCCAGCCCGGCACGAACAGGATCGGACGCCCCTCGCCGACGTCGCGGACGAACAGCGTGGTGTTTCCGGCAACAGGAATGCTGTGGGTCTTCATTTTCGACTTCCTCCCTTTTTGCAAGCTCTCTCCCTCCAGGCAGCTTGACATGACCGGCGCGGCAGATCATGCCTTTTGCACCCCGGATAGTCGCCAGATCGGTAAGCTGTCCCTGAAAACACTCTGATCGAGGTAGAATCTTGCCATGGCCATTATCGAAGAACCGGACCGCCGCATCCTGGTCGAATTGCAGAAGGATGGTCGGCTGAGCAATGCCGAGCTCTCGCAGCGGGTCGGCATGTCGTCTTCGCCGTGCTGGCGCCGGGTCAAACGGCTGGAGGAAGACGAGATCATTCTCGGCTATCGGGCATCGCTGAGCCCCTCGGCCCTGGGCCTGGGCCTGATCGCCTTCGTGTCGGTCAAGATCGGTGCCCATTCGGACGACGAGGCGGAGGCGTTCGGCCGGGCCGTGCAGGATGTGCCGGAAATCGTCGCCTGCTACTCGATCACCGGGGCGGCCGACTTTCTTCTGCAGATCGTGACGGCGGATCTGGAGAGCTATGCGATGCTGTCGGCGAAGGTTCTGCGGCGACTGCCCGGGATCAAGGAGATGAACAGCAGCCTGATGCTCAACGAGGTCAAGGCGTTCAAGGGGTTCCCGATCCAGGCGGGCGGGGTGTCCCGATCGCAGCGATGATCATCGTGGGTCGGCCGACCTGATGGCGCTCGGGCCGGTATCGCCTGACGCCTCGGCGATCGCCACGAGCGCCCCGATGCCGGCGGCGAGCGGTGACTTTCTGGACGGGGACATTGGTCGCGGCCTCCCTTTCTGGACGCCGCGAGCGTGACTGCCGGTCAGGCGATCTGTCAACTATTATTGCCAATCGGGCGCTTCAAAGTTTCTTGGCCGCCGATCAGAGAAATCTATTGCGATCTAGAAGCTCGGCGGCGTGCCGGCAGCGATGACCAGACAGACCTCGTCGCCCGGATTGCGAAAGCGATGCGGGATGCGGCTCTCGAAGAAATAGGCTTCGCCCGCGGTCAGCGTCCGGACGCGGTCGCCGACGGTGACCTCAAGACAACCCTGAACGATGACGCCGGCCTCCTCGCCGGCATGGCTGAGCAGCGGGAGGCCCGAATCGGCGCCGGGTTCGTACCGGTCGATCATCATCTGCAGGGCGTGCTTGCGCAGGTTCCGGCCGATCTGCTTGACCGTGATCGGCCCCGAGATCAGGGTTGTCAGGTCGGCTTCGGCGTAGAAGACCTTGTCGTCTTCGGTCGAATGACCGTCCAGAAACTCGATCAGGTTCAGATTGAAAGCGGCCGCGATCCTTTGCATCATCGCATAGGTGGGGCTCACATCGCCGCGCTCAATCTTGGCGACGGCGGTATGGCTCGCACCGATCCTGCGGGCCAGTTCACGCTGCGTCAGCCCGGCGCGCTCGCGCATCTGTCTCATCTGCGTTCCGAAGTCCGCTTTCGCATCGTCCGCGACGGGCTCATCCGCTCGCCCGCCTTCGTCCAACCGATTTGCCACGTTGACCACGTTCCCCGTCTCAGTTATCCACGAAATGGAAACTATTATTGCCAATTCCGCAAGCGGAGCGTCCGATGTCCGAAATGCCGAGCCTACCCGATGTGGAGGTGCAGCCGCCAGCCTATGCTGGGCCGTCCCGCGAGGCGGTCCATGCCGATCGCCGCAGCCATCTGTCGCCGCACATCGGGCACATGTATCGCGAACCGCTGATGCTTGTCTCGGGGCATGGCCAGTATGTCTACGACGAGACGGGCCGGCGTTATCTCGACGCCTTCGGCGGTGTGCTGACGACCAGCATCGGACACGCCAATCCGCGCCTTCTGTCCGCGATGGCCGAGCAGGCCGGCCGGATCATGCACACCTCGATGCACTACCTCAATCCGACCGTCAGCGCCTATGCGCGCGAACTTGCGGCCCGCTTTCCCGATCCGCTCGACACCGTGATCCTGTTCAACTCCGGCTCGGAAGCCAACGACATGGCGATCATGGCGGCAAGGCTGTTCACCGGAAACTACGACGTGATCGGCCTGCGCAATGCGTTTCACGGAACCCTGTCGGGGATCGTGCCGCTGATTGCGCACCAGAGCTGGCGCTATCCCTTGCCGGCCGATCCGGGCATTTCGCGCGCGGGATGGATCTATGCCTATCGGGGCCCGTGGGCCCATGACGAGCCCGGCGCGGGCGAGCATTATGCCGAGCAGATCGCCACGCACATTGCCGAGGCGACGCCGGGCCGGATCGCGGCGTTCCTTGCCGAAACGATCCAGGGCGTCGGCGGCGTGGTCGAGCCGCCTCCGGGGTTCCTCTCCGCCGCGGCGACGCATGTCCGCCAGGCCGGCGGGCTCTACATCGCCGACGAGGTGCAGACCGGTTTCGGTCGCACGGGCGACGCCTACTGGGGGTTCGAGGCGCACGGGGTCACGCCGGACATCGTGACCATGGCCAAGGGCATCGGCAACGGCTTTCCGATCGGGGCGCTCGTCACGCGCCGGGAGATCGCCGAGGTGCTGGGCCAGAAGATGACCTACAACACCTATGGCGGCAGCCCGCTGGCGTGCGCGGCGGGGCTGGCGGTACTGGAAGAGATCGATGCGGCGTCAATGGTGGACAATGCCCGCGCCTGCGGTGCGCGGCTGCTGGAGCGGCTGGACAATCTTGCCGAGAAGCAGGCGCTGATCGGCGACATTCGCGGGCGCGGACTGATGATCGGCGTCGAGCTGGTTCGCGATCGCACCACCAAGGAGCCCGCGCGCGCGGAGACGGACCGGGCGCTCGAAGCACTGCGGGAGATGGGATGTCTCGTCGGGCGGGCCGGTTTTGCCGGCAACGTGCTGCGCATTACGCCGCCCATGTGCGCGACGCTCGAGGATATGGACTTCATCGCCGACTGCCTCGAAGTCGCGCTCGCGACCGCGTCGGAGGGCGCTTGAAATGCCCGTTCATGACAGTGATGGCGTATCGATCCACTACGAGGTGCTCGGGGACGGTCGGCCACTGCTCATGCTCGCCGGGCTTGCCGGTATCGGTCGCAGTTGGGGCCCCCAGGTGGACCTGTTCGCCCGGTCCCATAGCGTGATCCTGCCCGATCATCGCGGCACCGGCCGGTCCGATCACGTGCGCGATGGCATGACGATCGCGCAGCACGCGCGCGACATGGCAGGGCTGGTGCGCTCGCTCGACATCGGCCCGGTCGCCGTCCTCGGCTCGTCGACGGGCGGCGCGATCGCCCAGGAGATGGCCATCGACCACGGCGATACGGTCTCGGCGATCGTGCTGGCCAATTCGCTGGCCCGCTCGGACGCCTATTACGACCGGCAGTTCGAGGTTCGCCGCACGATGCTGCGCGACAGCGGCCTGCGGGCGACCACCGAGGCAAACAGCCTGTTCCTGTTCTCGCCCGCCTTCACGCGCGATCATCCGGAGGCGGTGGAGGCGTGGATCGAGGCTGCCGCGCGCGGACCGCTCGATATGGACATCGCGCTGGCGCGGATCGACATGATCGTCGCCCATGACACGCTCGACAGGCTCGACCGCATCGCATGCCCCACGCTGGTGATCGCCGGCGCCGACGACCAGTGCACGCCACCGCACATGTCGTGGCAACTGGCGGACAGCATCGCGCACGCCAGGCTCGAAGTGCTGCCGTCGGGCCATCTGGGGTTTCTGGAGATGCCCGAAACGTTTCACCGCGTGGCCAAGGACTTTCTCGGCGCACTGGAGTGACGGCATCGCGCCCCGCCGGGCCCCAATTCCTGGTCGGGGCGATCTCAGATCAGGCGCGCATGGCGGGGATGTGCCGCGCACCAGGCATCGGCGCAGGCACGTGCGATCGTCAGAATGGCGGCGCACTGTTTGGCGCGATGTCGGTTGGTGAAGATGCAGTGGACGGCGATCTGCTTGCGAGGGTCGGTCGTCGCCAGTTCGAGCAGGCGTCCGGCCGCGATGTCGTCTTCGGCGGCGGCGAGCGGAACCGCCGCGACGCCATAGCCGAGCCGGGCCAGATCGAGGCTGGTCGACAAAGACAACGAGTTGTGGCGCGCGTTCGGTCCGGAGGAGACGTCGCCGCTCGATTCGCGGGCGAAATCGAACATGAGCGAGGTCTTCGGCCCATAGATCAGGGGAAGCTGGCCCAGTTCATCCGAAGTGAGCGGCTTGCCCGCCGCCGCGCAGATGTCGGAACGACCCACCCAACCGATGTCGTAGACGACGGCGAAGTCGGAGCCTTTCGGCACGAGCTGCGCATCGGAGGCCACGAACGCCAGGTCGAGCAGGCCGGCCCGAACCCGTTCGCGCATCTCGGAATCGCTGAACGCGTAGTGGAAATCGACGATGAGTTCTGGGAACTGCTCGGTAACCGCCTCGCGCAGCAGTGGCCCCCAGGTCAGCGCTATGATACCGACGACGCCGATCGCAAAACGGCGCCTTTGCGTCGCTCGCATGCTGGCGTCCATCTGGTCGCGCAGCTTCACGAAGGCTTCGGCATAGCCGTAAAGCTCGGTGCCCCGGTCGGTCAGCGCGAACTGCGGTGCGGACCGGTCGATCAGGTGGAAGCCAAGCGCGTCTTCCAGCGTCGTGATCCGGGCGGTGACGGCCGGCTGGGTGATATTGAGCTGGTCGGCGACGCGCTTGTAGCTGCGCAGTTGAACGAGCCAGTAGAACGCCTCGATCTGCCGGAACTTCACCGCGATACTCCGTCGAGAGCATTCGGACGCATTCGTTCAGACCGAGGGCGGCACGGCACTGCAGACGATGACGCAGGGCGTGTCGCCGACATTTCGGAAACGGTGCGGAACGGTGCTGGGAAACAGATAGGCATCTCCGGCCTCGAGCACTTCGGTCTTGTCGCCGACCGTGACTTCGAGCCGGCCGGAGATGATGACGCCACCTTCCTCGCCCGCATGGCTGAGCATCTCCGGGCCGCTGTCCGCTCCCGGATCATACTCGACATGGATGAGCTGGAGGCTGCGAAGGATGCCGCGATGGCCGACCTGCCGCATCCGCACGGTGCCGTTCAGAAGGATCGTCAGGTCCTCCCTCCGGAAGAAGACCTTGCCGCTGTCTTCGCTCTGGCCGTCGAAGAACTCGGCAAGCGAAACGGGGAACGCCTTGACGATGTTGTGCAGCACCGCGATCGACGGCGCCATCTTGTTGCGCTCGATCTGCGAGATCGTGACGTTGCTGATGCCGCTGCGCTGCGCGAGTTCGGTCTGAGACAGTCCATGCTGCATCCGAAGCTGCCGCAGGCGCTCGCCGATGTTGAATTCGTCCTCGCTCTGGCGCGCGGCCGCCAAAATGTTCCGTGCCTCAGCCATCGCTCCGCTCGTGCCGTCCCACCCGTTTCGACCGTGTCTCGCCGCGGTCGGCAGCACTGATGCGCCCAGTCGCCGCAAAAATGCAAGCACGAGCGCAAATTTAGTGGACTCACTAAAATCAATTAGTGTATACGCTAAAGGCGAGGAGGGCGCCCCTTGGGCTCACACGATAGCACATTTCCGGCACGGTCGAACGCGATCGATGCATTGGCTCGCAAGGCCGCCGATTGGCGCCGGACGATCCACGCAAATCCCGAGACGGGTTTCGAGGAGTTCGAGACGACACGGTTCATCGTCGACAGGCTCGAGCGTCTTGGTTGCGACCGGGTCGTCGTGCCGCCCTGTGGAACCGGCGCGATCGCCCTGATCGAGGGTCGAGGCGGCGGACCGATGATCGGCCTGCGCGCCGATATCGACGCCCTGCACATGGACGAGTTGTCCGACGTGCCGTACCGGTCCCGCGCCACCGGCAGGATGCATGCCTGCGGGCATGACGGGCACACCGCGATCCTGCTCGGAGTTGCCGGCCACCTTTGCGAGAACCGCGATTTCCCCAACCGCATCGTACTGGTCTTTCAGCCGGCCGAGGAGAACGGCCTTTGTGGCGCAAGGCGTCTGATCGAGGACGGGCTGCTCGACGACTGGCCGGTCGAGCGCATGTTCGCGCTCCACAACTGGCCCGGGCTGCCGATCGGTGAAATCGGCATCAGCGATGGCGCGGCCATGTCTGCCTTCGATACGTTCGAGATCATCGTGCGGGGCCGTGGTGGCCATGGCGGCCAGCCGCACAAGGTTGTCGATCCGATCATCGTCGGCAACCAGATCGTCACCGGGCTGCAGACGATCGTCTCGCGCACCGTCGACCCGCTCGACATGGCGGTCGTCTCCGTCTGCGAGTTCCATGCCGGATCGACCAACAATGTGATACCGCACAGCGCGCGACTGTCCGGATCGGTGCGCGCTTACCGCGACGACGTGCGCCGTCTCGTCGAGACCCGGATGACGGACATCGTCGACGCGGCGGCGCATGCGCACGGCGCAAGGTGCGATCTTCGCTACGAAATGGCGATGCCGCCCGTGCATAATGACGCTAGGGAAGCGCGTCGTCTGGCCAGCCTCCTGCGGCCGGCCTTCCCGACGCTCAGGACCGCTTTTCCGCCCGGCACGGCCGGCGAGGATTTCGGCTTCTTCAGTCAGCGCGTGCCCTCGGTCTTCTTCTTCCTGGGCAATGGCGACAGCCATCCGCTCCACCATCCCGAATACGACTTCTCGGACGATGCCATTGCGTTCGGGATCGAGGCGTTCGTGCGCATCGCGCGGACCGATTTTGCCAATGGCGATCAGCCACACCTGAACGGGAGGTAAACCATGAATGCCAACTGCCAAACGATGGCCCGCACGGCCTCAGCCGTCGCAATCCTGTGCGCCAGCACATCCCTTGCCATGGCGCAGGACCCGGTCGAGATCACGATCGGCCTGATCTTTTCGCCGACGACACCGATGGTGGAATGCGGCGCCGCGCCGCTCGAAGAGGACGAACGGCTGGCGGCAGCCGGGCTCGACGTCAATGTCGTGCATTCGGCCCAGCTCGGGTCCGAAAACGAAATGACACGGCAGGTCTCGACGGGCGAACTCGACATGAGCCTGGCGCCGTCCTCGATGCTGGCCATGTGGCTCGATGACCTTGCGGCGTTCGAAGGCTATTACCTCTATGACAGCGTCGACGAGGTGTTCGATATCTACAAGACCGACACGGCCGTCGATCTGCTCGCCGAACTCGAACAGGTCGCCGACGTGCGCGTCATCGGCCTTCCGTGGCTCTACGGCACGCGCAATGTCTTCGGCAACGCCAGGATCACCGGACCGGATGATTTCGAGGGCGTGCGGATGCGCGTTCCCGACACCGCCGCTTCGATCGCCGGCGCCGAATCGCTGGGCGCCAACGCGGTGACGGTCGCCTATGCCGAACTCTATCTCGGCCTGCAGCAGGGCATCGCCGATGTCGCCGAGGCACCCGCCGGCACGATGGCGGCGGAATCCTTCGACGAGGTCAGCCAGTACTACAACAAGACCGCGCACCTGATCACGGCGAGCCCGGTGTTCATCAACTCCGGACTGTGGAAATCGCTGACGCCGGAACAGCAGACCGCACTCGATGAGGCCGTGGCCGACGGCGCCCGGCGGGTGCGGACCTGTGTCGAGGAAGCTGACGAGGCGGCCTTTGCCAAGTGGCGGGAAACCGGCATGGTCGAGATCGTCGAGGATGTCGATCGCGAAGCGCTCGCGGCGAACACGCGCGCGTTCTACAGCGGAAAGTACCCCTGGAGCGATACCTACGAGAACCTGCTGCGCGACATGGGCAAGATCGAATGAGGACCGGCCGGGTCTCCGTCGCCGGTCGGGCGTGTTCCTAGAAACCGGCCAGCGGGGGCGGCGATGATCGAGAGACTGGCCAGCACGATACTGACAGCGATCCGGGTGGTCGCTGTCGGTCTTCTGGTGCTGATCCTTTTCCTTCTGCTTGCCCAGGTCGGGCTGCGGTCGGTGTTCGACAGTTCGGTCTTCTGGTTCGACGAACTGGCCAGGTACAGCTATGTCTGGGCCGTCTTTCTGGCGGCCATCCTCGCCTTCGCCGACGACAGCCATGTTCGCGTCGAGGTGATCAACCACGAGGCGATGCCGCGTCTGTCCCGCTGGCTCGATCTGCTCGGCTATCTCGCCGCCGCGACCGTCCTCGTGGTAGTCGTCTGGCAGAGCTATCCCTGGCTGCTCAAGAACCTGCGACCGCGATCGTCCGCGCTGGGGCTGCCGATGATCTGGTTCTACGGGGTGGTGTGGGGCAGCTACGCGGCGTTCGTCGTCGTTCTTCTGATCCAGTTCGTCCGCAGGCTGAAGGGCCCCGCCCACGTCGAGCGGCGAGACCTGACCTGATGCTCTCCTATCTTGTGCTCCTGCCGCTCGTCCTCATGCTGCTGCGCTTGCCGGTGGCGCTTGCGATGCTGGCACCCTCGCTCGTCTACATCGCGAGCGAACCGCGCCTCAATTTCGGCATCGTGATCCAGCGCACCGCGGGCCTGCTCGACAGCTTTCCCCTTCTTGCCGTGCCGATGTTCATCCTTGTCGGTTTCATCGCCAACGAGGCGCGCCTCGCCGACCGGCTGATCGCCGCGCTGCTGGCGGCGACCGGCCGCGTCCGTGGCTCCATCGCCTATGCCAACGTCAACGCGAGCCTGGTCTTTTCATGGATGAGCGGCTCGGCGATCGCCGATGCTTCGGCTCTCGGATCGGTCGTCATCCCGGCAATGCGGCGCAGCGGATACAGACCCGGTTTCGCGGCGGCCATCACGGCGGCATCGGCCACGATCGGCCCGGTGATGCCGCCCTCGATACCAGCGGTGCTCTACGCGGTGCTGACCAGCACCTCGGTGTTTTCGATGTTCCTGGCGGGGATCGTGCCGGCGCTGCTCATCTTTGCCGGCCTGTCGGTCTATATCTTCTTCTATGTTCGCAGGGTCGACCTGCGTGAGACCAGCGACCTCAATCCCGACAGCCGCGTGAAGGCCATGGTGGCGGCGGCGCCGATCCTTGTGGCGCCGGTCATCCTGCTTGGCGGCATCCTGACCGGCAGGTTCACACCGACCGAAGCCTCGGCCGTCACCTCCCTTTACCTGCTGCTCATTGGTGTCGGCCTGCGCTGGCTGTCGCTCGCCGGCATCTGGCGTGCCCTTTCGGCCACCATTTCCACCCTGGGTCGGGTGATGTTCATCGCCGCCGTCGGCGCGCTCTACGGCTATGTCTTGGCGCGCGAGGGCGTGCCCTCGGACGTGGCGGCCATCCTCAAGACCATCACCGAGAACCCGTTCCTGTTCCTGTTGATGGTGAACCTGGCCCTCCTGTTCGTCGGCATGTTCCTCGAGCCGACATCGGCCCTTCTGGTGACGGTGCCGGTCCTGTTTCCGATCGCGCAGGAGTTCGGCGTCGATCCGGTCCATTTCGGTGCGATCGTGATCCTGAACCTGACGATCGGTCTGCTGACGCCGCCGGTCGGTCTGGTGCTTTACATATTGGGCATGGTCGGGGATGTGCGGGTATCGGACATCATAGCGAGCCTCTGGCCGATGCTGATCATCCTGCTGGGCGTTCTCGTCCTCATCACGATGTTTCCGGCGGTGCCTCTGATCTTCCTGTGATAGCCGGATGGCGCGGTGCAGAACATGACGGACATCGAGAGTGATTTCGTCGTCGTTGGCGGCGGTATCGTCGGCCTTTCGACCGCGATGCAACTCGGTCTCCGCTTCCCCGGGCGCAAGGTCGTGCTCGTTGAGAAGGAGCCCGAACTGGCCACGCACCAGACGGGCCACAACAGCGGCGTCATTCATGCCGGCGTCTACTATGCGCCGGGCAGCCTGAAGGCCAGGTTCTGCCGCGCCGGGTCGGAGGCCACCTTTGCGTTCGCGGAACGCCATGGTATCGCGACGCGGCGCCCCGGCAAGCTCATCGTCGCCACTTCGCGGATCGAGATGGAGCGCCTGGCGACCCTTGAGGAACGATGCCGGCGGAACGGCCTGTCGGTCGAGCGCATCGACGGGGCCGGGCTCTCGGAACTCGAGCCCAATGTCGCGGGGCTCGGCGCACTGCGCGTCGCCGAGTCCGGCATCGTGGACTATCGAGAGGTCGCGCAGGCCATGGCGCGCGACATCGAGGCGTCCGGTGGCCGGTTGATCACCGGTACCCGATTGACGGGCATTTTGGAAACGCCCGGTGAAATCGTCGCCGAAACGAACAAGGGATCGATCCGTGCTTCCTGCCTGATCGCCTGCGCGGGCCTTCAGGCCGACCGCATCGCGAGGATGGCCGGCCTCGACGCCGACTTCGCCATCGTCCCGTTTCGTGGCGAATACTTCCGCCTTGCGTCGCGGAACGACCGGATCGTCGACCATCTGATCTATCCGGTGCCCGATCCGGATCTGCCGTTTCTGGGCGTGCATCTGACGCCGATGATCGGTGGCTATGTCACGATCGGACCCAATGCGGTCCTGTCCCTGGCGCGTGAAGGCTACGGCCCACGGGCGTTCAATGGATCGGACCTTGGCGACATGGTCCGATTTGCGGGGTTCTGGCGCACACTGGCCGGCAATTGGCGCGCCGGTATCTCGGAACTGGCCAGTTCATGGAGCCGGTCGCGCTACCTTGCGCTCTGCCGGAGGTACGCGCCGTCGCTCGAACTGGACGACATGCTGCCCCACCCGCCGGGCATTCGCGCCCAGGCAGTCTTGCGCGACGGCACACTCGTCCATGACTTTCTTCTGCGGCAAACGCGTCGGAGCCTGCATGTGTGCAACGCTCCATCGCCGGCGGCGACGGCCGCGATCCCGATCGGCGAGCATATCGTCAAGAGCCTGCCCCCGGACCTGTTCTGAAGCCTGGTCACCATAGGTGACAGACCGGTCAGGGACCGCTCGGACTATTGCGATTGCTTGAGCATAGGAAAAGCCTTGCCGAACCGGGCCGCTGCAGCCTTGCGCACGAAGACCGGACACTGACCCCACGGACATTTCACGGTGACGCTTGAACCGCCCGCATGTTCGCCACCGCTCCAGGCGTGCAGCCAGGTCTCGCCATCGGGCAGGGTCACGGTCATCTCACCGGCTCCGGAATGCAGCACAGGTGCGACCAGAACGTCCGGGCCGAGCATGTAGCGCGTGCCGTCGGCCATGGCGTCGGTTTGCTCCGGGAAATGGTAGAAGACGGGCGCCATCACCGGATCGCCCGTCTGCGCGAAACGGGCGAAGCAATCGGCCAGATAGGGCCGCAGCGCTTCGCGCACGCGCAGCAATTCGGTCAGCACGCCCTCGACCTCGGCGCCGTAGGACCAGATCTCGTTGGGCCCGCCCGTGTCCGTGAAGATGTTGAACGTGTCCTGGCCGTAGCTGACCTTCTCGCCCTTTTCGGGCGGCGGTACGCCTTCGGGCACGCGGAAGCCGTGCAGGCGACAGATCGGCGAGAACACGCCGAATTCGAACCAGCGCACAAGCAGTTCGCGAAACGCGTCCGAACCGCCATGGCCGTCATAGAAGCCACCGATGTCGGTTGTCCACCAGCCCATGCCGGCCATGCCCGCATGCAGGCCGGCCGGCACTTGCGCGCGGAACCAGTCCCAGTCCGACCAGACATCGCCGGACCACAGGATGACGCCGTGACGCTGCGAACCGGCCCAGGCCGACCGGCACAGAAGGACGCCCGTTCGGCCTTCTGACGCAAGGCCCTCCCGATAGCGCTGCTCGTGCAGCAGCGGATAGGCACACAGCATCTCGGCGCCGTTGCCGAGCGCCGTGCGGACATTTTCGGGATGGGCGGGCCGCATCTCCGGCTCGCACGCATCCAGCCAGAAATGCTCGATGCCGTTGTCGAGATAGTTTCGCCGTACTAGGTCCCAGTGGAAGTCGCGGGCCTCCGGATTGAAGGCGTCGTAATAGGTGAAGAAACCCGGACCGAACGGATCCTTGTCCGGGAACGGTATCACCGCCGCCACGCCGCGCTCGGTGGTCAGAAGAAGGCCCCGTTCGGTCATGGTGCGGTAGTGATCGGAGGCTGCCGACACGGTCGGCCAGATCGAGACCATGGTCTCGACCCCCATGGCGCGCAATTCGTCCACCATGGCTTTCGGATCGGGCCAGTCTTCTGGATCGAACTGCCATTCGCCCTGGCGGGTCCAATGGAAGAAGTCGATGACGATGCAGGCGAGGGGAAGGCCTCGGCGCTTGTATTCGCGGGCCACCTCGAGCAGTTCGGCCTGATTGCGATAGCGCAGCTTGCACTGCCAGAAGCCGAGCGCCCAGTCCGGAATGTCGGGCGAATGACCGGTTGCGTCGTGATAGGCGCGGACGATCTCGGCCGGGCTGTCACCGGCAACCACCCAATAGTCGAGCCCGCCCGTTGCCTCCGCCGTCCAGCGGGTGATGTTGGTGGCGAATTCCGCGCGGCCGACGGCGGGATTGTTCCACAGGAAGCCGTAGCCGCGCGACGAGACGACGAAGGGGATGACGGCGTGGGCGTTCTGCTGCAGCAGCGTCGTCGAGGTGCCCTTGAGATCCATCCGTCCGTGCTGGGGCTGGCCGAGACCCCACAGATGCTCGTCGTCATGGGCCTTGAAATGGGCCTCGAGCTTCCACGAGCCGGAGGCGAGCGCCTTGAAGTTGCGCGTTCTGGGGCCGGCGAAGTGCGGCCGCGTCTCCGAAAGCAGTTCCTCGCCCGTATCGGCGCGCACGAAGCGGATGACCACCTCCTGTTTCACATCGGCGCCATAGCGCTCGACGATGGTCAGTTCGGCCCTGATGCGGCCATTGGTGAGCGTGGCAGAGCGTTGGTCGATGCTGACGGAGGCCGACGCAATCGGCGCGGGATCGAGCAGGGCGCTGACGTGGGGATCGACGATTTGCCGCCCCGGCCGGGCCCGCACGCGGACCGCGTCGGCACCCCAGGGTTCGACCCGCACGGTCTCGCCGCCGAACCGGCACATGAGCGCTCCGCCGTCCTGACGGAACGGCGCATGGGCCGCGGCTCGGTCCGCCGACGGCGCACTCAAGCGGGCAGCTCGACGATCACCCGTCCGCCTTCGACGCGGGCCGGGTAGGTGGCTAGATCGATGCAGGCCGGCGCACCCTTGGCGGCGCCGGTGCGGATGTCGAAGCGGCCATTGTGGCGCGGACATTCGATGACATAGTCCATCACGAGCCCGTCCTCGAGATGAACCTGTTCATGCGTGCAAAGGCCGTCGGAGCAGAACACCTCCTCGCCGAACATGCGATAGATGGCGTAGGTCTTGCCGCCATGGTCGAACCGGATCAGGTCTTCTTCCTCGATGTCGTCCAGCGCGCACGCGTCGATTGCGGGCATGATCCTCTCCAATATGTCGGTCGGTTTCTATTCGGCGGCGAGCGGCGGCGACTGGCGTGCCGGACCGGCGCCTTCGGGAAGTTGCGGGCGGATGAAATGGTGCGGATCGCGCAACTGCCGCAGCACGCAGGGAATGATCTCGCGCCAGGCGGCATAGAGCGAGCGCGAGGGCGGCGGACAGTCGTGCTTCACCGCCTCGTGCAGGCGCGGCAGCGCGTGATAGGGCACCATTGGGTACATGTGGTGCTCCATGTGATAGTTCATGTTCCAGTAGAGGAAACGCAGCACCGGGTTCATCAGGACGGTGCGTGCGTTCAGACGATGATCCAGCACGTCTTCGGCCAGTCCCAGATGCTGCGGCAGGCCGAGAACGAGCAGCAGCCATGTGCCGTAAAGGCGCGGCAGGCCGATCAGCATGGCCGGCAGGATCGACCCCATCGCCAGGCAGGCGAACAGCGTGGCCGCGTAGATCGCCATATGCGCCCGCGCGATCCAGTAAGCTTTCGGCCGTTCGCTCTCGGGCACGAAATCGGCCTCGTCCGGGGACAGCCGGCCCATCGCATTGCGTGCCAGCGCGGCGAAGCTCTGTGGGGCGCTGACAAGACCGAACAGGTTGAGCCCGATGACGATCAGCTGCGGCGGCCGCATACCGCTGATCTCCGGGTCGCGGCCGACGATGATCGTGTCGGTATGGTGGCGCGTGTGCGACCATCGCCAGACCACCGGATTGCGCATCATCATGAAGCTGGCGATCTGGTAGACCACATCGTTCATCCAGACCGTCTTGAAGGCGGTGCGATGGCCGCATTCGTGCCAGCGTGAATCGGCGGCCGAGCCGTACAGCACGCCATAGGCGATGAAGAAGGGCACGGCCCACCATGAGCCCCAGAACGCCACGCCGCCCGCGCCGGTCAGCGCCAGCAGGGCGAACCACAGCGCGGTGTCGCGCAGGGCCGGGCCGTCGCTGCGGCGCATCAGCGCCTTCATCGTCTTGCGGTCGATCGGCGTGCGATACCATTCCGCCCCGGCCAGACCGTTTTCGATCGCCCGCCGCGCTTCGGGGCCGGTCAGGCTGTAATCGCGCTCTGTGGGAAACCTGATCAGGTCGAGAAGTGCCATTGTCGCCTCAGTTCGTGTGTTCGGCGAGCGCTTCGGCGAAGCGCTCCCACTGGCCCGGCGCCATCGCGACCGTCTCGCCTTCATCCGGAAAAGCGCCGGAATCGACATCGCGCCGGAATTCGGTGAAGGCGGCGATCCGCTCGCCGTGCAGGCGATCATATTCGGTCCGGAAGTCGCGGTAGCTGCGCGCGTGGCGCGGTATGTGGCCGGACGTTTCGCCCAGAATGTCCGAGGCGAACAGATACTGCACGTCGCAGCCCGGTCCCGAGCCCATCGAGATGACGATCAACGGCGTCGACCGGCTGATCGCCTCGGCGACCGGTGGCGGCACCACCTCCATCTCCACGGCAAAGGCGCCGGCATTCTCGTAGCGGCGCACGTCCTCGGCGATGCCGATCGCTTCCTCGGCCGTCCTGCCGACCGCGCGCAGGCCTGTCCAGCGGGCCTTCTGCGGCACCAGGCCGACATGGCCGACCACCGGAATTCCTTCGCGCGCCATCGCCTCGACGACGTCGAAGTGCATGGCGCAATAGATCGAATCGGCGCCGTCGGCCAGCGCGTCGAAGGCGGCGCGCTTGGCCTCGTCGGCATTGACGTGGTCGCCATAGATGAGCCCGAAGCAGAAATGCGTGTCGGGCGCGGCGTCGCGCAAGGCCCGGCGAAGATGCGCCCGCCCGGACACGATGATCTCGATGCCGGCCGCTTCGGCAGCCGCGGCATGCTCTGGCGAGGCGACATTGAGCTCGGTAAGCTGCCGCTTGCCTTTTGTGGCGACCAGGTCATGCACTTCCAGCTTCATAGCCCGGCACCCTCCGGCATGGGTGGCATGTCGCTCTCGCGGATGATCAGCTTGCTGTCGATGAAGCTCTGAAGGGGCGCGCGCTCGCCGCCCAGCTTGGCAAGGATCATCCGGCCCATCCGCATGCCGAGCGCATCCAGATCCTGGCTGAAGGTAGTCAGTGGTGGATCGGTCAGGGCGGCGACGGGCATGTCGTCGCAGCCGATCACGGCGATATCCCTGCCCGGCGCCAGACCGAGGCGCCGCATGGCGTCCATGGCGGAGATGGCGATCATGTCGTTGCCGCAGAAGATGGCCGTCGGCGCGGCTCCGGTCGTGACCAGTTCAGTCAGCGCCTCGCCGCCGGTCCGGCGCGACAGGAAACATTCCAACTCGAGTGCCGGATCGTGTTGCAGACCCGCGTCCTCGAGCCCCTGGCGATAGCCGGCGCGCGCATGGTGCGAATAGGTGTAGCGGTAGGGCGTGGAGAGATAGGCGATGCGCTTGTGGCCGAGCCGGGCAAGGCGTTCGACGGCCGTTCGGGCGATGATGGAATGATCGCGATCGATCCAGTCGTGATCGTTGCGGTCGGTCTGCCCGATGGTCACGAACGGAAAGCCGCGCGCCTGAAGGTAGTCGATCCGTTCGTCCCGGGGCCGGGTCCGGCTGAAGATCAGACCGTCGCACCGGTTGCGCTCGACCGCGCGGCGGATGATGTCGAGTTCCTTTTCATATTCGCGCGCCATGACGACCTGAAGATCGAAGCCCTGCGCCTGAAGCACCATCTCGACGCCGTCGAGCAGGCCAAGAAAGAAGGGGTCGACGAACTTCGTCCACGGCTTGGAGACCATGAAGGTAATGGTCTCGGTCTGGCGCGAGCGCAGCGTGGCGGCGGCGAAACTGGCCCGGTAACCCAGAGCATCGGCGGCCTGCCGGACCTTGTCGCGCGTCTTGCGGCTGACATCGGCGTAGCCGTTCAGCGCACGGCTGACCGTCGACACCGACATGCCGACATGGGCGGCAACGTCGCGAATCGAAGCCCGGCGGGGAATGGGCTCGTTCATGCGGCAGCCTCCGCGATCACATAGCCGTCCGCCGCGAGTGCGTCGCCCTCGAACGCGCCGGCGAGCACGCGGCTGCGGCCATGCTGGGGGACTGCCCGGCTTTGCCCGGTGAAGTTGAAGCTGCAAAGGATTCGCGCGCCATCGTGCACGCGCCAGAAACTCAGGCCGGTCTCATCGGCCTCGATCACCTCAAACTCGCCCAGCTTGAGCGCGGGCGTTGTCTTGCGCAGGGCGATCATCGAGCGGCAGTGCGCAAGGCTCGAGCAGGGGTCCTGGCTCTGCCGTGCAATGCTCTGCTCTGCATGACCGGGCTCGGCCGGCAGCCAGCCGGGCGCCTTCGAAAAGCCCAGCATCGGCGTATCGTCCCACGCCATCGGCGTGCGCGCACCGTCGCGGCCCCGGCCGTGCGGCCAGAAGCGCACCGCCTCCGGGTCCCGCAGCGCTTCGCGCGGAACGTTGCCGTGCGCCAGACCCAGTTCCTCGCCCTGATAGACGATGACCGTTCCGCGAAGGCTCAGCAGCAGCGCCTGCAGCATATTCACCCGGTTCCGATTGCCGACCGCGTTCCAGCGCGTGGCGACCCGCGCGACATCGTGATTGGAAAACGCCCAGGTGGGCCAGCTTTGCCCGGCGCCGGCCGTGGCGACCGTCCGGGCGATGTGTGCCCCGTCGAGGACCGGTCCGAGCAGTTCGAAACTGTAGGCTGTGTGAAGCCGACCGGGCTCGGTGTATTCGGCCATCCGCTCGGCCTGGTTGTCGCAGCTTATCTCGGCAAGCAGCATGTGCTCGCCGGTCGCCGCCCGCATCCGCTCCAGGAACGCCAGGTTTTCGGGCCGAGAGCGGTCGTGGACATGTTTCTGCATGTAGTAGGGATTGGCCGGCCGATCGCCTGCGTCCACCGGCGGATTGTCGCGCATCAGCGGATCATGCATGTAGAAGTTAGCGACGTCGAGCCGGAAGCCGTCCACACCCTGATCGACCCAGAAGCGCATTGTGTCGAGGATCTCGTCCTGGACCTGCCGGTTGTGAAGGTTCAGGTCCGGCTGTTCGACCAGGAAATTGTGCAGATAGTACTGCCGCCGGTTTGCATTCCATTCCCACGCGACCCCGCCGAAGCGGGCCAGCCAGTTGTTGGGCAGGCTGCCGTCCGGCTTCGGGTCGGCCCACACATACCAGTCGGCCTTCGGGTTGTCGGCGCTCGACGCGCTCTCGACGAACCAGGGGTGCAGGTGCGAGGTGTGCGAATAGACCTGATCGATGATCACGCGCAGGCCGAGCTCATGGGCGCGTGACGTGACTGAGCGGAAATCGGCGAGCGTGCCGAACCGGGGGTCGACGCTCCGATAGTCGGCCACGTCATAGCCAGAATCGTACATCGGCGAGGGGAAGAACGGCGTGATCCAGATGCCGTCGACGCCGAGCGCCGCAATGTAGTCGAGCCGATCGCGCAGGCCGGGCAGATCGCCCTCGCCGTCGCCATTGGAATCGGCAAAGCTACGCAGATAGACCTCGTAAAGGCACGCGCCGCGCCACCATTGCTCCGTCCGGCTGTTCCCGTTCTTCACGCGCTTCTCCGTATGATTCCGGTTGGAAATCAAAATCGTTTTTGCAAATTCGTCAAGGCGCAAGCGCGATCCAAGCGCAAATATTCGCGATTCTCGAAAAATTCGGGTTGACGGATCAGCAAAATCTGAAAATCATGCCGATTATCCAAAAACGTTTTTGGAACGCGTCCGATCAGACGGGCGTCGAGAAAGAGGGAGGAAATCCATGCGACTGTTCGCAAAGGCCCGGGCCGTGGGGATGATGTGCGCGGCCGTTTCGGCGCTTGCCATGGCCGCCGCGCCGGCGGCCGCCCAGGATGGGGACAAATGGTGCTCGGGCCAGACGATCCGACTTTTCTCGGGCGGGCCGGCCGGCGGTGCCTTCAACTCGATCATCGACCGCGGCGCCATGCAGGCGGCCGAGGACACCGGCGCCGAGGTTCAGATCGTCTATTCGGACTGGGACTTCGACCGCATGGTGCAGCAGCTTCGCGAGGCGATCAGCCAGGCGCCCGACGGGATCGCGATGATGGGCCATCCGGGCGATGACGCCTTGATGCCGCTTGCCGAACAGGCCGACGAGGCCGGCATCCCCATGATGTACATGAACGTCGACGTGCCCCGTATCCGGGAGCGGTTCGGCTCGGGCTATGTCGGGGCGACGCTCTACAATCAGGGTCAGGCACTTGGTGCCGAAACGCTTCGCCTGGCCGGCGACAGGATCGGCCCGGGCGACAAGGCGATCGTGATGAGCCGCTGGGAGAGCGAGAACCGGGCACAGCGCGAACTCGGCCTTGTCGACGCGCTCGAGGATGCCGGCATCGAGGTGATCAAGCTGCAGGAGGCCGAGGGCGCCTCAGCCGACCAGATGCTGCAATTGCCCACGCTGACATCGACCCTGCTGTCGAACCCGGAAGTCAAGCTGATCGGCTATCCGGGCGGCCCCTGGCTCTCTGCGGCGCCGGTCTTCATGGAAGCGGTCGGCAAGGCGCCCGACGAGATCATCGGCGTCGGCTTCGACCTCGGCCAGGGCGTCATGCGCGCCTTCGATGGTGGGTACGTGCTGGTCACGTCCGACCAGCAGCCGTACCTGCAGGGCTACATGCCTGTTCTGTCGCTGTGCCAGCAGTTGGTCTACAAGCTCGGCCCGCTCAACGTCGATACCGGCGCCGGCTTCGTCACCGTGGACAACTATCAGGACGTTGCTCCGCTTGCCGAACAGGGCATTCGCTGACACCTCCCGGACGGGGCGGGCCCTCGGGCCCGTCCCTTCTCTTCGCGTCGGAAAACGAGGATTGCACCATGAGCGGACAGGACGCGCCGATCATCGAACTGCGCGACATCGTCAAGCGGTTCGGCAATGTGGAAGCGCTGTCGGGCGTGTCGATGACGGTCCGCAAGGGCGAGGTTCTGGGGCTTCTTGGCGACAATGGCGCGGGCAAGTCGACCCTGGTCAAGACGCTGGCCGGCGTGCACGATCCCGACGAGGGCGAGATCGTCGTCAAGGGCGTGCCGCGCAAGCCGTGGACGCCGCTTGCGGCGCGCGACGCGGGCATCGAGACGGTGTTTCAGGATCGCGCGCTCGCGCCGCAGCACTCCATCGTCACCAACATCTTCATGGGCCGCGAGATCACCAACGCGGTCGGCCTGATCCGCGTGCAGCGACAGATCGACGAGGCCAACCGCCTGATGCGCGAGATCGGCTTCACCTCCAAGGTCTTCAATCCCGAAAGCACGGTCGGCCATCTCTCCGGCGGCGAGCGTCAGGGCGTCGCGATCGCCCGCGCGCTCTACAACCAGGCCGACGTGATCGTTCTCGACGAGCCGACCACGGCGCTTTCGCTGACAGAAACGCAGAAGGTGTTCCGCTTCGTCGAGGCGGTGAAGGCGTCGGGGCGGACGGTCGTCTTCATCGGCCACAACATCTACCATGTCTGGGAGATCGCCGACCGTTTCTTCGTCATCGACCGCGGTCGCGAGGCCTTCGAGGGCGAGAAGGCCGCCTTCACCGGCGCCGATCACCTCATCGAGATGATGCACCAGCTCGCCGAGACCGGCAAAGCGGACACGGGCACGCTCGTGAACGCGGCATAAGGAGATGACAATGAGCGATGCAACGCCCGCCGCCGCCAAGCCCGTCGAGGCCGTCGTGAGCGCAGTGGACAGGCGGCAGGAGCAGTCGTCCTGGTTTCGCTTCTACCGGCGCAACGGCCGCGCCCTGAACGCCTTTCTGGCGCTGCTGCTCGTCTGGGCCGTTTTCGCCGTCAACAATCCGGTGCTGTTCCTCAATCCGGTGTACTACAACGCGTTCCTGTTCACCGTACCGGCGACGATCTTCCTGACGACATCGCTGGTGTTCGTCATCGTGTCGGGGGAACTCGATCTCGCATTTCCCTCGGTCGTCGGTGCGGCCGGCGGTGTCTTCATGTATCTGGTCGTTCTCGACGTGCCCGTCCTGGCGGCCTTCTTCGTCACGCTCGGCTTTGGCGCGCTGATCGGCCTCGGCATCGGCGCGATCGTCGTCTACGGCAAGATCTCCTCGCTCGTGGCGACGCTGGGCCTGAACTTCTTCATTCTCGGGCTGGTCAACCTTCTGGCCCAGGGGCGCACCATTTCCGCTCCCGATGCGGTCGGCACGTTCGGCAACCTGCTGCTGGTCGGCAAATGGGAATTGTTCGATACCGGCCTGCAGATCCCGAACCATTTCGCCTGGGCGCTGGCCTGGACGGTCTTCTGTTACGTCTTGTTCAAGTATCACCGGTTCGGTGTGCGGGTGCAGCTCGTCGGCGACAATTCCGAGAGCGCCCGGCAGATGGGCATCAACGTCGAACGCATCCGGGTCGGCGTCTTCATCTTCTCGGGGATTGCCGCGGCGATCACCGGCGCGGTCCTCGTGCAGATGGCCAACATGGTGTGGTTTCCGACATCGGGCAAAGCCTATCTGCTGATCGCCCTTGCGGCGCTGTTCGTCGGCGGCACGCCGACATGGGGCGGCGTCGGCACGATCTTCGGCGCCTTCTTCGGCGCGCTCACGGTGACGCTGATCCCCTCTGGCGCGGTCGGCGCGGGTTTCGCCGGGTTCTGGACGGACTTCCTGTTCGGCCTCGTGATCATCCTGACCATGGTCGCACACAGGTTCTCGGGCGCAAGGGTGCGCTGACATGCCGGTCGCCGTCATCACCGGGGCGGCCGGGGGGATCGGCGCGGCAACGGCGCGCATCATGGCCGAAGCCGGGTTCGAACTGGCGTTGATCGACCGGGTCGAAGCGAAGCTTCCGGGCGGCGCGACGGGGCTGGGCGTTGCCTGCGACATCGCCGATCCCGGTTCGGTCGAGACCGCCTTTAAGGTGATCGCCGAGCGGTTCGGCGTCATCGACGCGCTGATCAACATCGCCGGCATCAATCACCGATCGCCGGTCGCCGAGATGGCCGTCGCCGACTGGGATCGCATGATGGATGTCAATGTGGGCGGGATGTTCCTGACCGCCAAGTTCGGCCTGCCCTTGCTCGAGCGGGGAACGGGCAGGGCGATCGTCAACATGGCGTCGGTCTCCGGCCATGTCGCCACGGTCGACTATCCGGCTTACGTGACGACCAAGGCGGCGGTGGAGAGCTTCACCGTCGCGCTCGCCCAGGAGGCGGCGACGCGGGGCATCAGGGTCAACGCCGTCGCGCCGGGCTGGGTCAATGCCGGCTTCACCGACAAGGCGCTCGCCGAGACCGACGATCCCGACGCGCTTCACGGCGCGGCCCGCGACGCCCACCTTCTCGGCCGCATGGCCGAACCGGACGAGGTGGCACGGGCGGTGCGTTGGCTCGCGTCCGACAAGGCCTCTTTCGTCACCGGCCAGACGCTGTTCGTCGACGGCGGCTTCATGCGGAAACACTGACATGGCCGGCAAGGGCACCATCGCGATCACCGGAGCGGCGGGCGGCATCGGCCTCGCTACGGTTCGGTGCGTTCAGGCGGCGGGTCTGCGGGCCGCCGCGCTCGATCTGAACCCGGTCGCGGAAGCCGGTCTCAGCCACGCGCTCGACCTTGCTGACGAGGAGGCGATCGCGCGCGCCTTCGAGGCGATCGGCCCGCTCGCCGGGCTTGTCTGCATAGCCGGCATGAACGCACGCGGCCGGGTCGAGGACCTGCCGTGGGCAACCTGGCGAAGGGTCATGGCCGTCAATGTGCGCGGCACGATGCTGGCGATGAAACATGCAGCCCCGCGTCTCGCCGGGGGCGCCTCAATTGTCCTGACCTCATCGGTGTCCGCCCATATCGGCACCGATGGCTATGTCGCCTACCACACCTCCAAGGGAGCGGTTCTGGGACTGATGCGGGCGGCAAGCGGCGCGTTCGCCGAGCGGGGCGTGCGTGTCAACGCGGTCAGTCCGGGCTGGGTCGACACGCCGTTCACCGACCGCGCCCTGGCCGAACTGCCCGATGGCGAAGCGATCCGCGCGTCGGCCGGAAAGGCGCATCTGCTCGGCCGCATGGCGCGTCCCGCTGAAATCGCCGAAGCGATCATGTTCCTGTTGTCGGACGAGGCAAGCTTCGTCACGGGCGCGGAACTGATCGTCGACGGCGGCTTCCTACGCAAGCGCTAGACAGATCATGGCGGGACGCAAACAGGGCGTGACTTCATCGAAGGCCGAAGCTCGGAACGACATGGAAACCTGCGTCATCGTCGGCGCGGGCGAATGCGGCGTGCGCGCCGCCCTGACGCTGCGCGAGGCCGGCTTTGCGGGCCGGATTCGTCTGTTCGGTGAGGAGCGGCACGCGCCCTACGAACGGCCGCCGCTGTCCAAGAGTTTTCCGCCCGAATTCAAGCCGATCGTGCCGCCGAAAGAGCTGGCCGACGCCGGTATCGAGCTTATGCTTGGCGCGCGGGCCGTCGCGTTGGATACGGCGGAAAGGACCGTGCGCTTCGATGATGCCGACCCGGTGCGGTACGACCGGTTGCTGCTGGCGACGGGCGCAAGGGCGCGGATCCCGGCCGGCTTCGAAGGCGCCCTGGCGCTGCGGACTCTCGACGATGCACGCCGGATCGCCGATGCGATCGTCCCGGGTGCGCGCCTCGGCATCGTCGGTGGTGGCGTTCTGGGGATGGAACTGGCCGCCACGGCGCGAAGCGGTGGCGCCGACGTGACCGTGTACGAGGCCGGCGCTGTGCTGATGGGCCGCGCGGTGCCGGAGCCGATCACAGCGATGCTGGAAGCGCGCCACTTCGAGGCGGGCGTGCGGATCGTCAAGAACGCCGATGTGACCGGTGCATCGGTGAACCAAGTCCGCACCGGTGATGGAGCGGTCAATACCCATGATCTCGTCGTCTGCGCCATCGGTGCCGTGCCGGCCACCGATCTGGCCGAAACGGCCGGGCTGGAAGTCGACAACGGCATTGCCGTCGACGCGCACTTCAGGACGTCGGTCCGGAATGTCTTTGCCGCCGGTGACTGCTGCACCTTTCCGTGGCGTGGCGCCATGGTGCGCCTCGAAAGCTGGCGGGCGGCGCAGGATCAGGGTGCGCACGCGGCGCGCGCCATGCTTGGCGATCTCCACGCTTACGATCGTGTTCCCTGGTTCTGGTCGGACCAGTACGAACTCGGGCTTCAGGTGGCCGGTCTCTGCCGGGCGGATCGGCCGTACACGCGCCGTCCGGCAGCGGCGAACCGTGTGCTGCTGTTCCAGCACGATGAGCACGGGGCCCTGGTATCGGTCAGCGGCGTCGGCGAAGGCAATTCGGTCGCGCGGGATGTCAAGCTGGGCGAACGTCTGATCGAGCGCGACGTCAGGATCGACCCCGTGCAACTGGCCGATCCGGCGATCAGCCTGAAGACCTTGCTGCGCCGATGAGCCGTTCCCGCCGCAGCAAGGATACGCGCGTCTGCGCCGTTCAGAGCGGTTCGGTCCAGACGAACGCCGGCGGCTCGGCATATTGCGCGAAGTCCTTTGCGAGCGCCTTCATCGTGTCGCTGACCAGATCCTTGTCGAACGCCTGGGGGTCGGAAACGTCGAGGATCTCGACGTAATCATGCGGGGACGGCTTGTCGCCAACGGTGGATGCGCAGCGGTGGACCGTGAACGAGGCAACGCTGTCGAAGGCATTGACCTGGGGAATGTCGACCGTGCGCGCCCATTCCTCGTAGGCTTTCGGATCGGTTTCCGGCTTGAGCGAGAAGAATACGAGCATGCGCCGCATGGTGGCCTCCGTTCGTGCTGGGGAGATCAGTTCGGTCCGGGTCGCGTCTCACTCGGCCAGCGCGCCCGAGACCTGCGAGCAGATCCACAGGACCGTCGCGGGTTCGTCGCCGGTCGACACCAGCGCGTGACCCATCGTGCTGTCGAAATAGCAACTGTCGCCAGGGCCGAGGCGGGCCGGTGCATAATGCTCGGTGTGCAGCGTCACCTCGCCGGACAGAACGTAGAAGAATTCCTCGCCCGCGTGGCTGATCATCGCGCTGAACGATTGGGTCGAGTGCGCCTTGATCTCACTGAGCAGCGGGACGAACTTCTTGTTTGCAAGGTCCGTACACAGCATCTCGTAATCATAGTGACCGGTGCTGTGCTTGATGCCCTCGCCGCGCCGCGTGATCGCCCGCCTGCCGCTGATCGCGGGCACGGACTTGCCTTCGAACAACTCGCCGACATCGACGCCGAGACCGGAGGCAAGGCTGACGATCGAATCGTAGGTCGGCGACATCTGGCCGTTCTCGATCTTCGACAGGGTCGAGGGCGCCAATGCGCTGCGCTTGGCGAGCTGATTCAGGGTCAGTCCCGCGGCGAGACGCAATTGGCGCACCGTCGTCGAGAGCGTGAGGGAGCGATTGACCGGCACTGTGTCTCCATTGTGTCGATCGACGAGGTTGCGCAGCGGGTGCTTCTCGTCGCTGGTCTGTTCGATCGAACGTGCCCGGCTTTGCTCTGTCATGGAAGTCGAATCCTGTTTCGATGCGTGGGCGCTGTGGTTTTCATCCCGTCGTCAGCCTTCCAGAAGCGCGTCGAGCCTGGCGCGTTCTTCCGCGCCGATGCGGATGCCTTCCCGCTCGGCACGTTTCCGATTGCGGTAGCGTCGATCAGCCGGAAGTCGCTGCACGCCTGCGGACCGCATGTCCTTGATCAATGTCTCGACCCTCTCGCCGAACGGCCGCCCGCCTGCATGTTGCGGATCTATCAGGAGCACGAACTGGCCGGTGTGCGGCGTCTGCGCGCCGTCATGGCCGGACCAGTCGAATTCGTGCGAGAAGTGCCCGCCGGTCAGGCCGGCCGCGAGCAGTTCGACCATCATCGACAAGGCCGACCCCTTGTGTCCGCCGAACGTGAGCAGGGCGCCGCCGTTCAGCACCGCGCCGGGGTTCGTGGTCGGCGCCCCGTTCGCATCGACGCCGACGCCTTGCGGCAATGGCTGGCCGGTCCTTGCGGCAATCTGAACGTCGCCGTTCGGGATCGCACTCGTCGCCATGTCGAAGACCAGTGGATCATCACCGGCTCGCGGCGCGGCGAAAGCGATCGGGTTCGTACCGAACAGCGGGCGATCGCCCCCGTGCGGCACCGTGCAGCGAAAGCTGTTGACGACGCTGAACGCGATCAGCCCGCCCCGCGCGAAGGGTTCGACATCCGGCCACAGCGCGCTGAGATGGTGCGAGCCGCGGATGGCGATGGCGGCGAGGCCGGTGCGGCGCGCCTTGTCGACGGAGATTTCGCGGGCCGACTCGAGTGCCGGCTGCGCGAAGCCGTTTCGTGCATCGACACGGCAGTAGGCAGGCGCCGCGTCCTCGACGGTGGGGACGGCGGTGCCGTCGACCCATCCGCAATCGAGCGAGGACGCATAACCGGCCATGCGGAAGACGCCGTGACTCGTGCATCCGTCACGCTCGCACATCGCGCAATTGCGCGCGATGATCTCCGCCACGTGATCGTTCGCGCCGTGCCTGACCAAGATCGTCGTCAGCAGTTCGACCAGCTGACCGAACGCGATCCGATCACCGGTCCTTGCAAGGGTGTCCGCTTGCTGCATCTCGATCCCGTCTTTCGTGGGCTTGGGGCGCTTCTTTCTTATGAGACGACATAAATTCCTATAAGAAACAATTGTCAACCCGGGAGACGGCTGCCCCTCACGTTTGCGCACAAACCGATGCCGTGGCTTACCGAGAAAAGTGTTGGAGATACAGTCGACTAGAAGGCTCTCCGACTGACGATTTCCGGGAACGGGTCGTTTTTCGCCGAAAGGGTCACGTGGCAGGATTGACAGTTCGCCAACGCTATGCACTATAAGAAAATAAATTTCCTCTCGGCCATGCTTGCCGCGGCACAGGGGAGGAGATCGGGCGGTTGCGCACCACGGCGCGGTCCCGCCAGGGCACCGATTGAAGGAGGAGGATCCCATGAGATCGCTTGAAATGAGCCGCCACCCGTTTGTCGGAGGGTTTCTGGCTGCCTGCATGTTCGCCGGTTCGGTTCCGGCGGCATTCGCCCAGGACGATGCCCTGCTGGTCAATGCTGCGGTCGCGCCCAGCACGCTCGATCCCGCCTGGGCCTGCGGCATCGAGGAGATCGCCTATATCCAGAACTTCTACGTTCGGCCGTTCCGGTATGCCGTGACCGAAGGGCGCCATGGCGTCAACGAGATCGACTACGGCACCGTGGAGCCCTACCTGGTCGACACCTACGAAGTGAGCGAGGACGGGCTGGTCTACACGCTCGCGCTCAAGGAAGGCTTCGAATTCGAAAGCGGCGCGCCGGTCGATGCGGCCGCCTTCAAGTACTCCTTCGAGCGCGTCCTGACGATGGGCGGTTGCGGTGCCTACTTCATCACGGACGGCTTCCTCGATCCGGTCATCATCGAGTCCATCGAGACGCCGGACGACTACACGGTCGTCATCACGCTCAACAAACCCAATGCCAGCATGCCGATCGTATGGGCGACACCGGCCAGTTCGATCGTCGATCCGGCCGTCGTCGAGGCCAATGGCGGTGTCGCGGCCGGCCAGCCCAACGAGTTCATGTCCTCCAACGTGACGGCCTCGGGCCCGTTCAAGCTGGAAGCCTATACGCCCAACCAGAGCGCCGATCTTGTGGTGAACGAAGCCTATGGCGGCGAGGCGCCGGCCTCGGACCGGATCCGCGTCAACTGGATCAGCGCGGCGCCGACCCTTCTGCTGCAGGCGCGAACCGCGCAGGCCGACATCACGATGGGCCTGTCGAAGCGCGCGGCGCGGACGCTCGAGGAAAGCGAGGGCATCCGCGTGCTGCCCTTCAGCGCGCCCTTCGCGCAGCAGATGATCCTGCCAAATTCCAAGGAGCCGTGGACCAACGTCAAGGTCCGCGAAGCGGTCCATCACGCCGTGCCCTATCAGGATATCCTCGATCGCGTGGCGTTCGGTTATGGCACCCTCTACTACGGCCCGATCATGCCGAGCCTGCCCGGCTTCAACGCCGAGATCAGCCAGCCCGTGCCGTTCGACCTCGAGCGCGCCAAGGCGCTGATGGAGGAAAGCGGCCTCGACCTTCCGGTCGATGTCGAGGTTATGATCCAGGAAGGCGACCCGACCCAGCAGCAGCTTGCGACGATCCTGCAGAGCACCTGGCGCGAGATCGGCATCAACCTGTCCATCAAGGTCGCTCCCGCAGCCGAATTCCAAGAGCTCTCGCAGGGCCACAAGGTGCAGTCGCTGATGCGCCTGAACGGCCCCGGCGTGTTCGAGGTGGGTTATCTGTGGGGCTATGATGTTCTGTGCGACGTCGTGCACAACCTGACCGAGGTGTGCATTCCCGAAGTCGACGAACTGACGGCCGAACTGCGACGCACCACCGATGCCGATGAACGCCAGCGCATCATGGACGAAGCGGTCGAGCTGTGGCGCGCGGCCTATCCGAAGATCCTCTTCTTCGAGGACCAGCCCGTGATCGTGCTGAGCGACGCCGTGACCTCCTACACCTACGGGCCCATCCCTGAGTTCCGCGACTGGGCCGCCAACTGAGGCCCGACGTCGGCGCGGGCGGCTCCTCCCTGCCGTCCGCGCCTTCCTCTCCGGCCGGGCGTCATCGCGCGCGCCCGGCAAGGCTCGAACAAGACCAAGCGAAAGGCAGACCATGGCAACCCGCATCGGGGTCGATATCGGCGGCACCTTCACCGATCTTGTCTATTTCGATGAAGCGCAGGGTCGGTCCTTTGTCGGAAAGGTGCCCACTGTCCCCCACGCGCCCGAAGAGGGCGTCATCGATGCGATCACGCGGCATGTGCCGCGGTCGGTGATCGCTGATGCGCGCTTTTTCCTGCACGGGACAACGGTGGGGCTCAACGCCCTGCTGGAGCGGCGCGGCGCCAGGATCGGCCTGATCGCGACCGAGGGCTTCCGCGATGTCTTGGAGATCCGACGCGGCGACCGTGCCGAGATGTACAACCTGTTCTGGCGCCAGACACAGCCGCTCGTGCCACGCCGGCTCCGGCTCGAGGTCGGCGGCCGGATCATGGCCGATGGCAGCGAACGGACGCCTGTCGATCCCCGGTCGGTCGAGGCCGCCGCACAGGCGTTCATGGATGAAGGCGTCGACAGCGTGGCCGTCAGTCTGATCAACGCCTACGCCAATCCGGCCCAAGAACTGGAAGTCGAGCGCCTGATGCGCGAGGCCGGCTTCACGGGCGGCATCTCGCTGTCGCACCGGATCTCGCGGGAATACCGCGAATATGAGCGGACCAGCACCACGGCCATCGATGCGTTCGTCCGGGCGCGCATGTCGAGCTATCTGCGTCGCCTCGAAGGCCGGCTGCAGGCGCTCGGCTTTGCCGGGACGTGCCTGATCACCCGGTCGGGCAGCGGCTCGATGAGCTTTGCGGAAGCCGAGGACCGACCCTTCGAGACGATCATGTCCGGCCCGGTCGGCGGAGCCCAGGGCGCCGGCGAGATCGCCAAGGCGCTCGATATCGACACGCTGATCACGGCCGATGTGGGCGGCACGAGCTTCGACACCGCGCTGATCCTGAACGGCCAGCCGCAGGTGCTCTATGAAGGCATGATCGACAACATGCCGATACAGACGTCCTGGGTCGACGTGCGGTCCATCGGCTCGGGCGGTGGCTCGATTGCCCATGTCGATGCCGGCAAGCTGATGCGGGTCGGTCCGAAAAGCGCGGGCGCAAGCCCCGGGCCGGCGGCCTATGGCAAGGGTGGCGTCGAACCGACCACGACCGATGCGGCCGCGTATCTGGGCATGCTCGGGCCCGGCGATCTGGCGTCGGGCATTCATCTCGATCTGGGCAGGGCGGAAGCGGCGATTGCGCCCGTCGCCGAAGCGATCGGCAAGGATGTCGAGCATACCGCATCGGGCATCATGCGCATATCCAGCGCGGCCATGGCCAACGCCATCCGCGAAATATCGGTCGATCAGGGCCTCGATCCGCGCGGCATGACCCTTTTGCCCTTCGGCGGAGCGGGTCCGCTCATGGCGTGCCTTCTGGCCGACGAACTGGCCATGCGCCGCATCGTCGTGCCGCCGTTCGCGGGCAATTTCTCCGCATGGGGCCTGCTGGGCGCGGACATGGTGCAATCGGCCGCGCTGACGCGGATCATGGATTTCGTGCCGGCCAGCCTGCCGGCAATCGACGCGGTGATCGGCGAACTGTTCGAAACGATCGAGGGGCGCAGCGCCGGCCAGGCGGCCGATGCGGTTCGGTCGGTGCGCCTCGATCTGCGCTACAAGGGACAGGAGCACTGGCTGACCGTCGAGGCGGGGCTCGCCGGAACGGCGATCGCCGAACCGGTCGAGGCGATCCGCGCAAGGTTCGTCGACGACTATATCCAGACCTTCGGCAAGACCATGAACGAGACCGTCGAACTGGTCTCGGTGCGTGCCAGCAAGACGCTGCCATTGCCGCGGCGCGACATCGGCGAAAGGCCGGATACGGCCTCCGGCGTCGAGCGCGAGTCTCTTCCGGCCTACTCGTTCGCCCGTCAACGGCGCGTTCCATTCCGTATCGTCGAGCGCGAGGCGATCGCCGAACCGGTCGCCGGCCCGGCGATCATCATAGAGGCGACGACGACGACCTATCTGGACGCCGACTGGACCGCGCGCATCGGAACCATCGGCGAGATGATTCTCGAAAGGGATTGAGTTCATGAGCCTCAAGGAACCCGTCGTCCACAAGGCAGGACGCTTCGACAAGGGTGCTGTCGACGAGGTCGATCCGATCACGACCGAAGTCGTCCGGCATGCGCTCAATTCGGCCGCCAACCAGATGAAGCGGGCGCTGGTGCGCACCGCGTTCTCGCCCATCATCTACGAGGTGCTCGACTTCGCCGTCGCCATCTATGACGACAAGGTGCGGCTGCTGGCCCAGGCGCCGAGCCTGCCTTTGTTTATGGGAACGCTCAACTTCTGCATCGCCGAAGCGGTCCGCAACGCCGGCGGGCCGGAGGCGCTCGCGCCGGGCGATGCGCTCATCTACAACTGGCCATTCGGGACGGGATCGCATCCGCAGGACGTCGCGATCATCATGCCCGTCTTCCATGACGATGACGAACTGATCGGCTACACCGCGATCAAGGGCCATTGGCTGGACATTGCGGCCAAGGATCCCTACTGCACCGACACGACCGACGTCTTTCAGGAAGGCACGATCTTCCCTGGCGTGAAGATCTACAAGCGCGGCGAACTCAACGATGACATCTTCCGCATGGTGCTCGCCAATTCGCGCGTGCCCGACATGGTGCGCGGAGATCTCGACGCCCAGGTGACCGGCTGCCGCGTCGGCGCGCGCGGTTTCAAAGAGGTGGTCGAGCGGTTCGGTCTCGAGACCTGTCGCGCCGCGGTCGAGAACATGTTCGACCACGGTGAAGCCATCGTGCGCAGCTATTTCGACAGGATTCCCGACGGCCGCTATGTCGGTCATGGGGAAATGGACGATGACGGCATTTCCGATGCATCGATCCCTTTCGAAGTGGCGCTCGAAATCTCCGGGTCCGATGTCCGGATCGATTTCTCGGCCGCGCCCGAGGCGCGCGAGGGGCCGGTCAATTCGCCGCTGCCGTCGACGATCTCGGCGAGCCGCGTGGCGATCACCATGCTGGCCGGGTACGGCGAAGCGCCCCATGAAGGCCATTTTCGTCCCATCGAGGTCGTCACCCGACCCGGGTCGATGTTCGACCCGCTGCCGCCGGCGCCGAGCTTTCTTTACGCATGGCCGGCGCTGCAGGCGATCGAGGTGATCTACAACGCCATCGCCAAGGCATTGCCGGAAGCGGTGCCGGCGCAAAGCGGCGGCTGCATCGGCTCGGTCGTGTGGTGGGGCACCCGCGAGGCGACGGGCGAAGCCTGGGCCGATGGCGCGCCACACCCGATGGGGCAGGGCGCCTGGCACGATGGCGACGGCGGCACGATGCTGCACATCTCGGAGTCGGCCACCCGGTTCACGCCCGTCGAGGTCTGGGAACAGCGCAACCCCTGGCTCGTACAGCGCATGGCCCTGGCGACGGATTCGGGCGGCGCCGGGCGGCATCGCGGGGGTGCAGGGATCGATTTCGAGTTCCGGATGCTCGAGGACACCTACATCACCTCGATCTTCGAGCGCAGCAAGAACGCGCCCTGGGGGCTCGAGGGCGGCCGGGAAGGGCGGCCCAACAATGCGATCGTCATCATGCCGGACGGCACCGAGCACCGCGTCGCGAAGGCCACGCGGTTCCTCGTACCCAAGCATGGTGTCGTCAGGTTGATGACCGGTGGTGGCGGCGGCTACGGCGCTCCGTCCGAGCGCCCTGCCGAGCGCGTTCACATCGATCTCGACGACGGTTACATTTCCGACGCGTTCGCCCGCACCCACTATCCCCATGCATTCGACTGACGCGCGCTTGCTCTCGATGACAGACCGCATCCACCCGACAGGCCGGACGCCGTGAGACAGGCGCTGACGATCATTCCCCGGGACGCCGAGCTGGCCGTTGGCGTGGGGGTCTTCACGCTGATCGCCGCCATGGCGGCGTTCGGCTGGCTGCTCTGGCCGGTCGATCCCCTGCAGGTCGATGTGCTCGATTCGCTCGCCCCGCCAAGCCTTGCCCATCCCATGGGGACCGACGATGTCGGCCGTGACGTGCTGGCGCGCTTCATCCGCGGCGCACAGGTTTCCATGCTGGTCGCTTTGGCGGTCACCATACTCGGAACGCTCATCGGCGGCTTTCTGGGGCTGCTTGCGGGGCTTTGGGGCGGGTTCTTCGACACGATCGTCTCGCGGATCATGGATGCGATCCTTGCCTTTCCGCCGCTGATCTTCGCCATGGCCGTTGCGATCGGTCTGGGCCCGGGGATCACCTCGGCCGTGATCGGCGTGGTGCTGGCGTCGATCCCCTGGTATTTCCGACTGCTGCGCAGCGAGGTGCTGCGCATCCGCACGCTGATGTATGTCGATTCCGCGCGCGCGCTGGGTGCCTCCAGCTTCCGTCTGATCCGCCGGCACATCCTGCCGCAGACGACCTCGACCATCCTGATCCAGGCATCGTCCGTGTTCAGCTTTTCGATCCTGACGCTGGCCGCGCTGGGATTTGTCGGGCTCGGCGTCCAGCCGCCCGTGCCGGAATGGGGCACGATGATCACCGAAGGCCTTGCTTTCGCGCTCACCGGTCAGTGGTGGCTGGGCTTCTTCCCGGGCCTCGGCATCTTTCTTCTCGCCGTGTCGGCCAATCTCATCGCCGACCGGCTGCGCGACATCTATGACCCCAAATCAGCGGTCGGGGCGGGCTGAGCATGGTTCGTTTTCTTTCCGAGCGCATCGCCTCTGCCGCGCTGACCGTCGTGGGCGCCTCGCTCGTCGCCTTCATCATCCTGCGCGCCGTGCCGACCAATCCCGCGCGGCTGATCGCGGGCCCCTTCGCATCCGACGATGTGATCGCCGAGGTCGAACGGGCGCTCGGCCTCGACAAGCCGATCTATGCCCAATATGCCGACTACCTCATCGGCTTCCTGTCCGGTGACTGGGGCTTTTCCTACAGCACCGGCCAGCCGGTCTACTCACTCATCGCCGAGCGCTTTCCCGCCAGCGCCGAACTGGCCTTGTACGCCTTCCTGTTCGCGTTCGTCGGTGCCGTGCTTATGACGGTTCTGGTCAGCTTCACGCGTTCGCGCTGGCTCGACCGGTTCCTGCGCATCTTCGCGTTCGTGAACATCGGCATTCCGCCATTCTGGGTGTCCCTGTTGTTCCTGATGCTCTTCTTCGAGCAACTCGGCTGGTTCCCGGGCCCGGTGGGGCGGGGTCCCGCGCCGGTCGACGCCGTCACCGGTTTCTATACGCTCGACTATCTGCTTGCCGGCGATGTGGGCGGCTTCTGGACGGCGCTGCGTCACCTGGCGCTTCCCGCCTTCGCCCTTGCGCTCGCGCCGATGGGATTTCTGATCAGGCTGCTGCGCGCCAATCTGCTTGACGTGACGCACGAGCCTTTCGTGACGGTTCTGCACAGCAAGGGTGTCGCGCCCCTGTCGGTACACTTCCGGCACATTCTGCCCAACGCGTTCCTGCCCACATTGACCGCCGGGGGGCTGATCCTCGCGCAGCTTCTGGGCGGCAGCGTGCTGGTCGAGCGCATCTTCGTCTGGCCCGGCGTCGGTACGCTCGTGATCGGCGGGATCCTTCGTCAGGACTATGCGGTGGTTCAGGCCTTCATCATGCTCAGCGCCTTCATCTATATCGGCGTCAACCTGCTGGTCGACATCGCCTACGGCTATGTCGATCCGCGCGTGCGGCGGAGTTGACCATGAACGGACCGCTGCTCGAGGTCACCGGCCTCAGAACCTCCTTTTCGACGCCGCGCGGCCGCGTACGGAGCGTCGACGACGTCTCCTTCACGCTCGGACCGGGCGAGACCCTCGGCGTCGTCGGCGAGTCCGGTTCGGGCAAGTCGGTGACCAGCCTGTCGATCATGCGTCTGGTCGAACGCGGGGGCGGGCAGATCGACGGCGGCACCATCCGCCTGCGGCGCGGGGACGGCAGCCGCGTAGACCTGCAGTCGCTCAGCGACCGGCGCATGCGCGCCATTCGGGGCAATGACATCGCCATGGTGTTTCAGGAGCCGATGACCAGCCTTGATCCGGTCTGGACCGTCGGCGACCAGATCGGCGAGGCGGTGCGTCTTCATCAGGGCCTGACGCGTCGTCAGGCGCGCGCGCGGGCGATCGAGATGCTGCGTCTTGTCGGAATCCCCGATCCGGTGTCCCGGGCCGACGATTATCCGCACCAGATGTCGGGCGGCATGCGCCAGCGTGTCATGATCGCCATCGCCCTGTCGTGCCGGCCGGCATTGCTGATCGCAGACGAACCGACGACGGCGCTCGACGTGACCGTGCAGGCGCAGATCCTCGAACTGATCAAGTCTCTGCAGGACGAGATCGGCATGTCGGTGCTGTTCATCACCCACGATCTGGGCGTCGTCGCCGAGATCGCCGACCGCGTGGCGGTGATGTATGCCGGCCAGATCGTCGAGGAAGCGCCGGTGCGCGAGATCTTCGCGCGGCCGGCCCATCCCTACACGCTCGGCCTGCAGCAATCGATCCCCGGCTCGCCGGCCAGCGGCGCCGTGAACGGCAGGCTCAAGACGATCGGCGGCACGCCACCCGATCCTCTCTCGGTCCCGACCGGTTGCCGTTTCGCGCCGCGCTGTCCTTTGGCCGAACCCGCATGCCGCGAGGACGGGGTCGCATTGGCCGAGGTGGGCGAATCACACCGCGCCCGATGCCTTCGCTGGCGGGAGGTGCGGTCCCAATGAGCAGTCCGCCAGTCAAATCCGCCGCGCCGCTGCTGGAGGTGCGTGAGCTGACCAAGCGCTTTCCGGTCAAGGCCGGTTTCGGGCGACCGGTCCGGCACGTGCACGCCGTCGAGAAGGTCAGCTTCTCGATCGCCCCGGGGGAGGTCGTCGGCCTTGTGGGCGAGTCCGGCTCGGGCAAGACGACCGTCGGCCGCACCATCATGCGCCTGACCGAGCCGACCGAAGGCCAGATCCTGTTCGATGGAACCGACATCGCCCACAAGGGCGCGCGCGAGATGCTGGCGTTCCGGCGCCGGATCCAGATGGTCTTTCAGGACCCGTTCGCCAGCCTCAACCCACGCGCAAGAATCGGCGCGCTGATCGCCGAAGGCATGGAGATCCATCGTATCGGCACCGCCCGCAAACGCGCCGAACGGGTCGCCGAACTGCTCGATCTGGTCGGCCTGCCGCCGGAAGCGGCGGGGCGCTATCCGCACGAATTCTCCGGCGGTCAGCGCCAGCGGATCGGGATCGCCCGGGCGCTCGCGGTTTCGCCGTCCTTGATCGTCGCCGACGAGCCGGTCTCCGCACTGGACGTGTCCGTTCAGGCCCAGGTGCTGAACCTGCTTCAGGACCTGAAGGAACGGCTTGGCCTGACGATCCTGTTCATCGCCCACGATCTGGCCGTCGTCGAGCATTTCTGCGACCGCGTGATCGTGATGTATCTGGGCCGGATCATGGAGATTGCGCCGCGGCGGCGCCTTTACTCGTCGCCGCAGCATCCCTATACCGAGGCGCTCTTGTCCGCCGCGCCCGTGCCCGATCCAGATGCGAAGCGTGATCGCATCGTGCTGGAAGGCGACGTACCGAGCCCGATCGATCCGCCGAGCGGCTGCGTGCTGCGCACGCGCTGCCGGTACGCGCTGCCCGAATGCGCGCGAACCGTCCCGGCGCTGCGGGAGGTGGGCCCGGACCATTACAAGGCCTGCATCCGCGACGACATCCTGCCCGAGCGGACCCAGAACGGAGGTGAGAAGAATGCTTCTTGAGAACAAATGCGCCATCGTCACGGGCGGCTCGCGCGGCATCGGCGCAGGCATCGCCGTCTCGCTGGCCCGTCAGGGCGCCGATGTGGTGATCAACTATTGGGGTGAAACAGACACCGGCTACGGCAAGGACGGCGCGGCGCAGGCGGTTATCGCCGAGATCGAGCGTCTCGGCCGCTCGGCGATCGCTCTTGAAGGGGATGTGACCGATCCGGCGACCGGCCCGGCGCTGGTCGATGCGGCGGTCGAGCGTTTCGGCAAGGTCGACATCCTCGCCGCCAATGCGGGCATCTGCCCGTTCCACGGCTTTCTCGACATGCCCGTCGATCTCATGCGCAAGGTGTTCGGCGTCAACATGGAAGGCGCATTCCTGGTCAGCCAGGCCGTTGCCAACCGGATGGTGGAACAGGGCCACGGCGGCGCGATCATCGCGACTTCGTCGATCTCGGCGCTGATCGGCGGCGAGTTCCAGTCGCACTACACGCCGACGAAGGCCGGCGTGCATTCGCTGATGCAGTCGGTCGCGATAGCGCTGGGGCCGCACGGGATACGCTGCAACTCGGTGATGCCGGGCGCGATCCTCACCGACATGAACCGGGAAAGCCTGTCCGATCCCGAAAAGGACGCCTACTTCCGCAAGCGCATCCCCCTTGGACGCTACGGCGAGCCCGGGGACGTCGGCGATGTGGTGGCGTTCCTTGCTTCCGACATGGCCCGGTACGTCACCGGCGCCAGCGTCATCGTCGATGGCGGCATGTACGTCAATCTTCAGTAGCCAGCGTCACAGCGGAAAAGCAGGTCCCGTAGTCGGGCATTGCCACCTATGGCGTTGACCACCAGTCGTGCCGCGCCTTGCCGGCGCGTGAACCGCCGACGGTCTCTGGGCCAGCCGCGGGAGTGACCTTTCATCAGAACACGGCCGCGACCGGCCCGCTGGTCCAGAAGATGAAGCGGTGGCAGGATCAAACAGCAATCGACAGCAACTGTGGCTGTCGTTGGTTGAGAGCCCCCCGCAACCAACGATGTCGGCACCTCCGGTGCATTTCTCCTGAACCGTCCCGCAAGAGCGGTTTTTTTGCGTTCAAGTGTTTTGGGGTACGTCTTTGCTGCGCAGCGTTTGCGCGGTCGGGCTTGCGGCCGCCGTTTACCAGAAGCTGACCATCTCCTTCCGCACGTCGTGAACCGCTCCTTCACCATGATCGGGTTTACGATTGTGAAACCGTAATCCTTAAGCGGCTGGCAATGGGCGGCCTGTAGTTTGGCGGCACTGATCGGGGCACGCGAAGAATCCCGACAGCAGTGCTGTTTGATATCGAGTAAGGAGCTCACCAATGTTTGCACGTTTTCTGAAAGACGAGTCGGGCGCCACCGCCATCGAATATGGCCTGATCGCCGCTCTGATCGCCGTCGCCATCATCGCCGGCGCCACCACGCTGGGCGAGACGCTGAACACCCAGTTCCAGGAAATCTCCGACGAGATCTCCGGCTAAGGCGTCGCTCGCCAAAACCCGATCACGGCCCGCCCGGCAACGGACGGGCCGTTTTCTTTGGCGGCCGGCCCAGGGACCGCAGTGCCGTCTTGCCAGCACGCCGGCGCGCGGGTACCGCAATGGCGCGTGCGGCCGACAGTCAGGGAGACGACATGGGACAGAGCGACGACGCGCTTCATGTCGTGCCCGTCATCCTGTGCGGCGGGGCCGGCTCGCGGCTTTGGCCCATGTCGCGGGACGACAAGCCCAAACAGTTTCACGCCCTGACCGGCAGCCGGAGCCTGCTCGCCGGCACGCTCGCACGCCTGCCGCAGGGGCGCCTCGAAGACGTCGTGCTCGGCGCGCCGGTCGTCATCGGCAGTGCGGCCCAGGTCGATCTGCTCGAACGTCATGTCGGCGCGGTCTCGCGCCATCGGCTGGTGCTGGAACCGGCCATCCGCGATACCGCCGCCGCCATCGCCGCCGTCACCGCCCTGCATGCCGATCAGGTCCCCGAGCCACTGCTCCTGGTCGTTCCGTCCGACGCAATGATCGACGATGACGAGGCATTCCGGGCCACCGTCGCGCGGGCCGCGCGCATGGCCGCGCGCAGCGATGCGATCGTGACGATCGGCATCGCGCCCGACCGGCCCGAGACCCAGTACGGCTACATTGAAAAGGGCGCGCCGGCGGGGGAGGGGTTCGCCGTCCGCCGGTTCCGCGAAAAACCCGACGCGGAGACCGCGCGGGCCTATCTTGAAAGCGGCGACTTCCTCTGGAACGCGGGCATGTTCCTGTTTCGCGCCGGCCGCATGGCCGACGAATTCCGCGCGCGACAACCGCAGATCTGGCGACAGGCTTCGCTCGCCGCCTCAAGCGCGCGGGTCGAGGGCAACAGGCTGTGGCTCGACCCGGAAAGCTTCGCGGCGGCCGACAAGGTCTCCATCGACTACGCGATCATGGAGAAGGCCGACAATATCGGCGTGGTGCCGGCGCCGTTCGGCTGGGACGATCTGGGTTCGTGGGCGCAGCTCTACGCGCATGCGGACAAGGACGAGGCCGCCAACGCGGTCACAGGGCCGGCCATCGCGGTCGAGGCGCATGGCAATCTGGTGTGGGCGACCGATGCGGTGGTCGCCGTCGCCGGTGTCGACGATCTGGTCGTCGTCGCCGAGGACGGCAAGGTGCTGGTGACGCGGCGCGATGCGACGCACCTCGTCAAGCAGGTGACGACCGAGTGGAAGACGGGCCTTGCCGCCACCGCGCCGCTGGGCCGTTCGAAGAAGGCGATCGGCGCCTGGCTCTTCAAGGTCTGCCTGCCGCTGTGGAGCACGACCGGTCTCGACGCCCGACGCGGCGGCGTGCACGAGGTGCTCGGCCTCGACGGCGCGGTCGGGGATTACGCTTTCAGGCGGCTGCGCGTGCTGCCGCGCCAGATCTACAGCTTCGCAAGGGCGATGGAGCTTGGCTGGACCGGCGCGCCCGAAGGGCTGCTCGAAGGGCTGTTCGACACGCTGACAAGGACCGGCTGGCACGCCGAGGGCGGCTGGATCCACCGCTTCAATCCCGACGGCACGATCCGGGACGACCGGCGCGACGCCTACGATCAGGCCTTCGTGCTGCTGGCGCTCGCCTTCCTGCACCGGACGGGCCGGTTTTCCGAGGCCCGCGTCTGGGCCGACCGGACGCTCGCCTTCATGGACGCCGCGCTCGCCGATCCCGTCCATGGCGGCTTTGTGGAGGACACCGGCGGGTCGCGGCCGCGGCGCGCCAACCCGCACATGCATTTCCTCGAGGCGATGCTCGCCTGGCACGAGGCGACCGGGGAGCCCGCGTTCCTCGATCGGGCCGAGGCGGTCGTCGACCTGTTCCAGAACCACTTTTTCGATGCGTCGACCGGCACGGTGCGCGAGGTGTTCGCGGACGACTGGTCACCGCTGACCGTGGCGGACGCAGACGACCTCGTCGAACCCGGCCATCTCTACGAATGGGCCTGGCTGCTGATTCGCTTTGCCAGACTGCGGCCGCGGGCAGGTCTCGAGGCGCAGGCGCGCACGCTTTTTGCAACGGCGCGCGCCTTCGGCCACCACCCGGCGACCGGCGCGGTCGCCAACACGATGCGGCCGGACGGGACCGGTCTTTCGGACGGCGCGCGGTGCTGGCCGCAGACCGAGGCCCTCAAGGCCGCCATCGCGCTCGAAGCGTGCGGCGTCGCCGGCGCGGCCGGGCTGCGCGCTCAGATGATCGACGTGCTCTTCGACCGCTATCTGGCGAGGCCCGTGCCGGGCGGATGGATGGACGAGATCGATGCGGACGGTGCGCCGCGCGCCGCCGACATGCCGGCCAGCACGCTCTACCATGTCGTCTGCGCGCTCGGCGAACTGCTTCAGGCGGACTGACGGCCTTCGCTTTCGCCGGGGATCAGCGCGGCGGGACGGAACGCGACCGTCAGCGGCGTCTCGCTGGCGATCCGGCGCTGCAGGGCGGCCTCGGCTTCGGCGCCGAGCGTCTGTTCCCAGTCGCGAAGCGTCGCCCGGTAGGTGCCGAGCGCGTTCATCACCGCCGTCTTCTGCTCGCGCGAGGCGTGCGCCAGCATCGACACCGACAGGCACAGGACCTGTTCGACGGCCGCAAAGGAGGCGCCGGTCACCGGCACGGCGATCACCGCCTCGCGCCCGATGAAGCCGCACGATGGCGCGTTCGCATCGAGCGCCGCGCCGATCACGCCGATCGCCGGCTGCGGCGCGGCATAGTCGGCCAGTGCATCGGGCGTTTGCGCGCCGGCAGCGAGCCGCACGGTGATGCCGTCTTCGCCCTCGTCCATGTCGAGCAGGACCGACCAGCGGATGGAGTCGATCAGGCGGGAGACCGCCGCGAGCGTCTTGCGGTTGTCGAACGACATGCGGCTGTCGGCGAGGCCGAGGGTTGCGAGCGCGTCGCGAATGGTCGAGGACAGCGCGTCCTCGGGCCGACTGGTGCCGACCGTGACGGTCTTGGCCTGGTGGCGGATCGTGTCGACCGGGCGCGAGGTTTCCTCGAACGCCGCCTGAAGGATCGGGATTGCGGTCTCAGCGATGGCGCGCGCCTCGCTGCCCGCGCCGATCTTGCGCGCCAGAAGGGCGATCTGCGCCAGATGGCTCGCGCCGAGGCCGGAATTGAACGCGCCCAGCGCCGCCTCGTCGACGAACCGGTCGAGCGCTTGCGCCACGGCCTCGGGGTCGGCCGCCGGATCGCCCTGCGCGACAAGGCCGAGATCGGCCAGTATCGGCTTGAGCTTCTGGGCGCCCTCGTCGATGGCGCGCGCCGCGTGGAAGCCGAACAGATGGCCGGCCACCGTCGCCAGAACGAAGGCGATGTCGGCCCCGACCGCGGGCAGGGCGATCACCCGTTCGGCATAGCCGGCAAACGCGTCGGCATCGGCGCCGCGCGTCGCGAACACCACGGGTCGGCCATTGTGCGCCTTGAAGATCGCCGCTTCCTTGACCACGTCGCCGACGAGGTCGCCGGGCAGGTCGTTGGCGACGACCAGTGTCAGTGGCTCGGTCGAAAGGTCGATGTGCTTCTTGTCTTCGGTGTAATCGACCGGGATCGACTTGTAGCACAGTTCGGACAGCTTGATGCGGATCTCGAGCGCGGCGACGTGGTTGACGCCCGAGCCGGTCACCGCCCAGTAGCGCGAAAAAGGGGCAAGGTCGCGCGCGCAGGCGGCGATGTGCGCCTCGTCGGCCAGAACCTCGGCGATCAGGTCTGGCAGCTTTTCCAGTTCGCCCATTTCGTAGGCCAATTCGACATCTGTCATCGCGCCCAGCTGCGCTGCCAGATAGAGCGCGGTCAGCTTGCCGGCGGCGATCTGCGAGTAGAACGCCTTGGTCGAGGCGACCGACATCTCCACGTCCCGCCCGTCGGACGTATAGAGCACCGACTGCGCCTTGCGGACGAGATCGGAGCTGCGCCGATTGACGATCGCGTGCACGAACGCGCCGCGCTCGCGGGCAAGGTCGACGGCGCGGTTGGTGTCGGTTGTCGTGCCCGATTGCGAGACCGCGATGACCAGCGCATGATTGAAGTCGTAGGCGTCGATGTCGGCCGACAGTTCCGACGAGCGCACGGCCTCGACCGGGATGCGTAGCCGCGCATCGCGCGACAGGGCCCGCTCGACGAGATGGCCGATGCCGACCGCGGCAACGCCGGCCGTGCCCTGGCCGATCACGTAGACACGCGACAGGCCCCCGCGAAGCGCCTCGCGCAGATTGGCCCAGATGTCGTTGGGCAGTTCGTCGAAGGCGACGAGGCCCTTCTGCCGGCGGAAGCGGCCGCGCAGCGTTTTGGCGACGCTCGCCGGCCCGTCATGGATTTCCTTTTCCAGATAGGTGTCGAACTCGCCGCGATAGATGTCCCGCGCCCAGATCTGGATCGGATCGAACCGAAGCTTTGCCTCCGTGCCGTCATTGACCGTGCGCATCGTCGCCGCGCCGGCATTGGCATCGAGATGGATGACCGAGCCGCCGGCGACGGAACGGGCGAGGTTGGCGGCCGCGCGCGCCGCGTTGCACAACCCGTAAACCTCGGAGGCGAACATGAACCCGTCGGCGAGCCTGGCGGCGTAGAGCCCCTGGCCCGAGCCCTTCTGGGCGAGCAGCGCCTCGCCCGGCATCGCCGGATCGATGCAGCCGATCGCCACCGATCCGTCGAGCCGGCGGATCGCGCCGCGAAACCGTTCGAGGCGATCGCCGCCTGACCTATCGCCGAGCCGGTCGGCGAGCGGGATCACCTTGGCGTCGGTGGTGATCGCCGCATCCACCGCGCTCTGCCGGTTCGTGACCAGTTCGGTCATCAGTTCGACATGGTTGTCGACATCGCCGTTGAGCGCATACATCGCGCCGAGGCTTGCGGCCGTGTCATCGGCGTTGTCGCCGGTCAGCGAGGGGTTGTGCGGGTGGCAGTTGGCGACCGAGATGACCCCGTGCGACGCCCAGCGCGTGTGCGACAGGATCGAGGCGCGCCGGGCGCGGCCGCCAAGGGCCCAGAGCAGATCGTCATCGTGGATGCTGCGGCGGAGCGCGGCGCCGTTGTCGCCGAGCCGGCCGACGAGATTGGCCGTCTTGTAGCTGAAGGTTGCCGTGGTGCCCGCCGCGCCGCGGGGCGTGATGTAGACCGCCCGATGCCCTGCATGCGGATCGGCCGACCGATCGGCAAGCTGGCCGGCAAGCGCGCTCGGCAGGTCATCGACCGCATCCGCCGGCAGGTCGATCTGGATGGCGATGCCCGCCGAATCACGCCCGCGCACCTCGAGCCGGTCGATCGCCCTGAGCACATATTCGGCCGCGACCGCCACGTGCAGCGCGTGCGTCTCGCGCGGATCGGCGCCTTCGCCGACGAGCGACCGTGCGGCTTCGGCATGGGCGACCAGTTCGGCGCGCACCTGCCATGCCATGTCGCGCAACGCCTCGATCAGCGGGTCGAGGTCGGTGCGTCCGCGCCGCGACAGGTCGGTCAGCACCGCCTCGTGCCGGTCAAGCTGGTCGGCGATCGTCGCCAGCGTCGATCTGAGCGTTTCGTCGAGCCCGACAGCGCGCACGAAGCCGATCGCCATCATGGCGTCGAATCGCTTGCCAAGCGCGTCGACGGCCGACGTCAGAGCATCGATCGCCGCTTCGCCGGGCTCAAGTGCGGTCAGTTCTTCGGCAAGCGCGGTATGAAACCGCGCGTCCACGGCCCCCGTGGAGAACGCGCCCGTGATGTAACCGGCGATGCCGCACATAGTTGATCCCCCTTCGGCCGCCGCCCCCGGCGGCGCAATCGTCCGAAACGCTTTGAGACCCGGACCGCGCCGGACGCAACAGCGAATCGTCGTGCAAAGGTCAATTCGCGCGTCAGCATGTAATGTCGGCGCGGGGCCATGACCTGCATGGCAAAGCACGCATAGGGCCGGTCGGCAGGGCCCGCACACGAACTATGACATTTGTGTGATTGCGTGATTTTTGCAACAGGCTGCCAATATTTCGCCGCAAACGACATCTTAATTTACGATTAACGGCAAAACGCCGTTGTCCGGCTTAGGCCCGTCCCCCGCCGATCCGGACCAGTGGCAGCCTAATCCCCCTCTCCGGGCTGCCACTTCGCTCTTGAAGCCATCATGCGTGACCTCCGCATGATGGCTTTTTTTGTGCCGTGCTTGCTTTCGTTTTGACAAGCGCGCCGGCCATGCCCATCAATCGGCGCCCGCTGACCCCTGACGATGGAGCATGACGATGACCGCGACCGACCTTGATCTGCAACCGGTTCTCGAGCGCCTCGCTTCGTCCGTTGACGACAGCGTCGAGCGGCTGTTCGCGCTGCTGCGGATCCGGTCGATCTCGACAGACCCGGCCTACAAGGAGGAGTGTCGTGCCGCCGCGCAATGGCTCGTCGACGATCTGACATCGATCGGGTTCGACGCCGCGGTGCGCGACACGCAGGGCCATCCGATGGTGGTCGCCCATCACGAGGGACCCGAGGGTGCGCCGCACGTGCTGTTTTACGGCCACTACGACGTGCAGCCCGTCGATCCGATCGAACTTTGGGAAGATGATCCCTTCGCGCCTGCTCTCAAGCAGCGCGACGGCACCACCGTGATCACCGGTCGGGGCGCGTCCGACGACAAGGGTCAGCTGATGACCTTCGTGGAAGCCTGCCGCGCCTACAAGGCCGTTCACGGCGCCCTGCCATGCCGGGTCACGATCCTTTTCGAGGGCGAGGAGGAAAGTGGCTCGCCCTCGCTCAAGCCGTTCCTTGAGGCCAACGCCGAGGAGTTGAAGGCCGAGGTCGCGCTGGTCTGCGACACCTCGATGTGGGACCGCCAGACGCCCGCCATCTCGGCCAGCCTGCGAGGCCTTGTCGGTGAGGAGATCACCGTCAGCGCCGCCGACCGCGACCTGCACTCGGGCCATTATGGCGGCGCCGCGGCCAATCCGATCCACATCCTGACACGCATTCTCGCCGACATGCACGACGAGACTGGACGGGTGACGATCCCGCACTTCTATGACGGGGTCGAGGAGGTGCCGGCCCAGCAGCTTGAAAGCTGGAAGGCGCTCGGCATGACGGACGAGGCGTTCCTGGGCGAGATCGATCTCAAGCATCCGGCCGGAGAAAAGGGCCGCAGCGTGCTCGAACTGACATGGGCGCGGCCGACCGCCGAGGTGAACGGCATCACCGGCGGCTATACCGGCGACGGTTTCAAGACCGTCATTGCCGCCAAGGCGTCCGCGAAGGTCTCGTTCCGGCTCGTCGCCGGGCAGGAGCCGCAGGCGATCCGCGACAATTTCCGCGCCTTCGTGCGCGAACGCGTGCCGGCCGACTGTCGTGTCGACTTCGCCGAGCACGGCGCATCGCCGGCCAATATCCTGGCCGCCGATTCGCCCGCCGTTGTCGCCGCCAAGGCGGCCCTTTCGGACGAATGGCCCAAACCGGCCGCGGTGATCGGCATGGGCGGCTCGATCCCGATCGTCGGCGATTTCAAGACGATGCTGGGCATGGATTCGCTGCTGGTCGGCTTCGCGCTGTCGGACGACCGCATCCATTCGCCCAACGAGAAGTACGAGTTGACGTCGTTTACCAAGGGTCAGCGCTCGTGGGCTCGCATACTCGATGCGCTGGCGCGGCGCTGACCGGCGAGCGTCGATGGTTAACGGTTGATGAACGCGGGCGCGATGATCGAAGTCGTGGCGGAGACGGACGATTAACCGCCCCTTAAACCGGCTGCTTTAGGTCTTGGACGACCGTTTGTTTGTTTGCAGTCACGGTTGTGCGGGCCCGCATGTTCTCATCGAAAAAAAAGCGCAAGCGGCGCGTCGAGCCCCGTTTCGAAGATGGAAAGGGGCGAAGGGGCGCGGCCGACTTCGCCGTGACCGCCGACGATCGCGCCGCCCCGCCGCCGCGCCGGTCGGCAAAATCCGGGCCGAAGCGGCGCAAGGCCGCCCCGAAGAAGAGAGCCGGCGGCAAGCGTACCTCGCGCAAGGTGGCGGCACGCGCACGCGGCCTTGTCGGCAGGCTGGTCTACTGGGGCTTCATCGGCTGCATCTGGGGCGGCATCGCCCTTGCCGGCGTGATCGCCTGGTATGGCGCGCAACTGCCCTCGGCAAGCACCTGGGCCGTTCCGGACCGCCCGCCCAACGTCAAGATCGTTTCGGCCGGCGGCGACCTGATCACCAACCGGGGCGCGACCGGCGGGCAGGCGCTCGGCCTGCACGAGATCAGCCCCTACATCCCCAAGGCCGTCGTGGCGATCGAGGACCGGCGCTTCTTTTCCCATTTCGGGGTCGACCCGATCGGACTGGCGCGGGCGATGGCCCGCAACGTGATGGCCGGCGGTCTCGTGCAGGGCGGTTCGACGCTGACCCAGCAGCTCGCCAAGAACCTGTTCCTGACGCCCGAGCGCACGATCGGCCGCAAGGTCCAGGAAGTGCTGCTCGCCGTCTGGCTGGAGCATGAATACTCCAAGCAGCAGATCCTCGAAATGTACCTCAACCGGGTCTATTTCGGCGCCGGCGCCTATGGCGTGGAATCGGCCGCACGGCGCTATTTCGGCAAGTCGGCGCGCGATGTCTCGCTGCCCGAAGCGGCGCTGCTGGCCGGCCTTCTGAAGGCCCCGTCCCGCCTGTCGCCGAACCGTGATCCGGAGGCGGCCGAGGGCCGCGCGCAACTGGTCCTTTCGGTCATGCGCGACCAGGGGCTCGTCTCCGACAGCGAGATGACGGCCGCGCTGGCGCAGCCCAAGACGCGCGCCAGCCGCTACTGGTCGGGCGCCCATCACTATGTCGCCGACGCGGTGATGGAGGAACTGCCTGAGCTGATCGGCAAGGTCCGGCGCGACGTGATCGTCGACACGACGATCGATCTCGACCTGCAGAAGGCCGCCGAGGCGGCGGTCCGGGCGACGATCGCCGAGCACGGCGCCGAGCGCAACGTCAGCCAGGGCGCGCTCGTCTCCATCGACATGTCCGGTGCCGTGCGGGCGATGGTCGGGGGCGCCGACTATGAGCGCTCTCAGTTCGACCGCGCGACCGAAGCCAGACGCCAGCCCGGTTCCGCCTTCAAGCCGTTCGTCTATCTGGCCGCGCTCGAGCAGGGGCTGACGCCCACCTCGGTGCGCAACGACGCACCGATCCGGATCGGCAAATGGTCGCCGGAGAACTATCGCGGCCAATATCACGGGCCGGTCACACTGGAGACGGCGCTTTCGAAATCGCTCAACTCGGTCGCCGCCCAGCTCATCATGGAGACCGGGCCGGCCAATGTGGCGCGGACGGCCCGCCGGTTGGGGATCGAATCGGAACTGACGGCCAATGCGTCGCTGTCGCTCGGCACCTCCGAGGTGACGCTGTTTGAACTGACCGCGGCCTATCTGCCGTTTGCGACGGGCGGCTACGGCGCCAAGCCGCACGTCATCGCCCGCGTGACGACGCTCGACGGCGAGGTCCTCTACGAGCGCAGGGCCGATCGCCCGCGCGTTCTGGCGCCGGACCTTGCCGGCATGATGAACCGGATGATGAGCCAGACCGTCCGCTCCGGCACCGCCCGGGCGGCCGCCTTCAACCACCCCGCCGCCGGCAAGACCGGCACCACGCAGAACGCGCGCGACGCCTGGTTCGTCGGCTACACGGCGCATCTGGTCACCGGCGTCTGGTTCGGCAATGACGACGGCGCACCGATGAAGGACGTGACCGGCGGCACGCTTCCCGTGACGACGTGGCGTGCGGTGATGCAGCCGGCCCACGAGAACCTGCCGATCGCCGATCTGCCCGGCTACATGCCCTTCAACATCATTCCCGGCCCGCGCCCCGAGCGCGGCCCGGCCGCGCCGGTGCCGCAAGCCGGCGTGCCGATGGCGTCGGGCGACGGGTCGGGCGGCTTCGTGCCGCCGCCGCCCGACCGCACGATGACCTCGTCGACCGGCGGCCCGCGCCCTCCGGCGAGCGTCGGCGGATCCAACGATGGCGGCGGTCGCTCGGTTCTGGACGTGATCCTGGGTCGATAGGGCCCTGCCGCGACCGAGGGGGTTTTCGACCTCTGCGCGCGGCTTGCCTGCGTCGCGTCGCCCCGATAGCCTTTTTCGGCATGGCGAACAGAAGGGGTGGGCCATGCGCGACAGGGCGGCGGCCGACATCGCCGGCACGGAACGGCCGGCCCTCGGGGTCGGGCTCATGGTGGCCGCCATGCTCGCCATTCCGGTTGTCGATGCCACCGCGAAACATCTGGCCGCGGACTATTCGCCGCTCTTCATAAGCTGGGCCCGATACGCAGTCGCCAGTGTGCTGATCGTTCCGCTCGGCCTTGTCCGTTTCGGCCCGGCCATTTTCCCCCGCCATGACCTTGGCGCGCACACGCTGAGGACCCTGTTCCTGGTCGGCGCGATGACGCTCTATTTCGTCGCGATCGCCACCGTACCGCTGGCGACGGCGATCAGCGCGTTCTTCGTGGGTCCGATCGTCGCGAGCGCGCTTGCCGTGTTCCTTCTCGGCGAGCGGTTCTCGCCCCGCAAGGCGGTCAGCGTCGTGCTCGGCTTCGCCGGCGCCCTGGTGATCGTCGATCCCACCGGCGGCGGCATCGAGCCGGGCCTGTTGCTGGCGGTTGCGAGCGGGGTGTTGTTCGGTCTCTATCTTCTGGCCACACGCCAGGCCGCGCGCCGCAGCGATCCGGTGAAGACGCTCATATTCCAGTGTGTTGTCGGTGCGCTGATCCTGACGCCGCAGGCGATCTACGCATGGGAATGGGTGGATGTGGCCGACCTTGGTTTTTTCGCGCTGCTTGGCGGCCTTTCGGTGGTCAGTCACATGCTGTCGATCAACGCCTTCCGCTTTGCCGAAGCCTCCACCCTGTCGCCGATCGTCTATGTCGAACTGATCGGCGCGGTGATCATCGGCTATCTGGTCTTCGGCGATCTGCCCGGGCTCAATGTGTGGCTGGGCGCCGCTGCGATCGTTGCGGCGGGTCTGCTTCTGTTGCGGGCAGGCGAGCGCCGCTGATCCCGGTGTGCATACATTCCCCGATACCGCGCCTTGCAGGCAAAAACGGCCCTCCTTATATACCCGCCAGCGCGGACGGCGCGGCAAGGCGCCTCCGGAAATGAACCAATTCTGCCAATGAAAAGGGGCCGCGCTCACGAACGCCATAACGGGTCCGCGCGGTCTGCTGCACAAAAGAGGTAAGACATGGCAAAAGTAATCGGTATCGACCTGGGCACGACCAATTCGTGCGTCGCCGTCATGGACGGCAAGGATGCCAAGGTCATCGAAAACGCCGAAGGCGCGCGGACGACCCCGTCGATGGTCGCCTTCACCGACGATGGCGAGCGCCTCGTCGGCCAGCCGGCCAAGCGCCAGGCCGTCACCAATCCCGAAAACACGCTGTTCGCCGTCAAGCGCCTGATCGGCCGCCGCTACTCCGATCCGACCGTCGACAAGGACAAGTCGATGGTCCCCTACAAGATCGTCGAGGGCAAGAACGGCGACGCCTGGGTCGAGGCGGGTGGCGACAAGCGCTCGCCGGCCGAGATCTCCGCCATGGTCCTTCAGAAGATGAAGGAGACCGCCGAAGGCTATCTGGGCGAGAAGGTCGAAAAGGCGGTGATCACCGTGCCGGCCTACTTCAACGACGCCCAGCGCCAGGCGACCAAGGACGCCGGCAAGATCGCCGGTCTCGACGTTCTGCGCATCATCAACGAGCCGACGGCCGCGGCCCTCGCCTACGGGCTCGACAAGAAGGACGGCCGTACGATCGCGGTCTATGACCTCGGCGGCGGCACCTTCGACGTGTCGATCCTGGAAATCGGCGACGGCGTGTTCGAGGTGAAGTCGACCAACGGCGACACCTTCCTGGGCGGCGAGGACTTCGACCTGCGTCTGGTCGACTATCTCGCCGACGAGTTCAAGAAGGATCAGGGCATCGATCTGAAGAACGACAAGCTCGCCCTGCAGCGGCTCAAGGAAGCCGCCGAGAAGGCCAAGATCGAGCTGTCGTCCTCGGCCCAGACCGAGATCAACCTGCCGTTCATCACGGCCGATGCGTCCGGTCCCAAGCACCTGACGATGAAGCTGACCCGCTCGAAGTTCGAGAGCCTGGTCGACGATCTGGTCAAGCGCACCGTCAAGCCGATGGAAGCCGCGCTCAAGGATGCCGGCATCAAGGCCGGCGAGATCGACGAGGTCGTTCTGGTCGGCGGCATGACCCGCATGCCGAAGGTCCAGGAAACGGTGAAGAACTTCTTCGGCAAGGAGCCGCACAAGGGCGTCAACCCGGACGAGGTCGTCGCCATGGGTGCTGCGATCCAGGCCGGCGTCCTGCAGGGCGACGTCAAGGACGTGCTGCTGCTCGACGTCACGCCGCTGTCCCTCGGCATCGAGACGCTGGGCGGTGTGTTCACCCGCCTGATCGACCGCAACACGACCATCCCGACCAAGAAGGGCCAGGTCTTCTCGACCGCCGAGGACAACCAGTCGGCGGTGACGATCCGGGTCTTCCAGGGTGAACGCGAGATGGCCGCCGACAACAAGCTGCTTGGCCAGTTCGACCTGGTCGGCATCCCGCCGGCGCCGCGCGGCGTGCCGCAGATCGAGGTCACCTTCGACATCGACGCCAACGGCATCGTCAACGTGCGCGCCCAGGACAAGGGCACCGGCAAGGAGCACGAGATCCGCATCCAGGCCTCGGGCGGTCTGTCAGACGACGAGATCGAGAAGATGGTCAAGGATGCCGAGGCCAACGCCGAGGTCGACAAGAAGCGTCGCGAAGCCGTCGAGGCGCGCAACCAGGCCGAATCGCTGATCGATTCGACCGAGAAGTCGCTCGGCGAGCATGGCGACAAGATCTCCGAGGAAGACAAGAAGGCGATCGAGGACGCGGTCGCCGCGCTCAAGTCGGAGATCGAGGCCGAGACGCCCGACGCCGAAGCGATCAACGCCAAGTCGCAGGCGCTGGCCGAAGCATCGATGAAGCTCGGCCAGGCGATCTACGAGGCCAGCCAGGCCGAAGAGCAGGCCAACGCCGAAGGCGATGCCGAAGCGGACGCCGCCCGTGACGATGTCGTCGATGCCGACTTCGAAGAGATCGACGACGACGACCAGGACCAGAAGAAGGCGTCGTAAGCGCCGCGCTTCTCCTTCACATCGTGAAAAGGGCCGATCCGGGATGCCGGATCGGCCCTTTGTCGTTCGGCCTGATTGAACGGGTGGTCGCGTCGAGCGCGGCTTATCCGTAAACCGGCTCGGCGCCGTCGGCGGGGACGAACTTCAGCGCGACGCCATTGATGCAATGGCGCTTGCCGGTCGGTGCGGGCCCGTCGTCGAACACATGGCCCAGATGGCCGCCGCAGCGCGAGCAATGTTCCTCGGTGCGCGGAACGAACAGCTTGTAGTCGGTCTTGTAGCCGACCTTGCCCTCGATCTCCTGCCAGAAGCTCGGCCAACCGGTTCCGCTGTCGTACTTGGTCTCCGACAGGAACAGCTCCTGCTCGCAGCCGGCGCAATGATAGACGCCGGCGCGCTTTTCGTCGTTGAGCGGGCTCGTGAACGGACGTTCGGTGGCTTCCTCGCGCAGGACGGCGAATTGCTGCGGCGTCAGTTGCGCGCGCCATTCCTCCTCGGTCTTGACGATCTCGAAGGCGCCGTCGGACGAGGCCGTTGCCGGGGCGGCGCCCCACCATTTGGCCACGGTCACGGCGGCGGCGCCGCCAATGCCGAGGCCCAGAACCGTGCGTTTGGTCAGCATGGACGTTCTCCTGTTCGACAATGAAGATAACGGTCCGACCGGCGGTTTGCATCTCACCGTCGTCCACGATTTCGTGAACGCATGATGACCGTTTCCCGGTGTGGCAATTCGCGCATTCGGGGAATGTGGTCCCGAGGCAGGAATCCTTCCTGATCGAGACATGGCTGTCACACTGGAGTTCCAAGCATGGATCGGTGCCGCGGCTGCGCCCAGGGCTGGACGCGCACGCAAGTCAGGAACGACACCCGGAGAACCCCCATGGACCGCAAGCAGATCATCAACGACCCCGCGCACGGCAACCGCGCCGAGGCGTTCGAGGCCTTCGACGACATCCCGACCAACCCCAATCTCGGCAACACGATCGGCGATGTCATCAATCGCCGCTACGGCCGCCGGGACGTCTTGCGCGGCGTGCTCGGGGTCACCGCCACCACCGCGCTCTTCGGCACATCTGCCCTGATCGCGCCCGGCCACGCCCGCGCCATGGTCGAAGGCGACCGCTTCAACTTCACCGAACTGCGCTGGGGCAACGACCAGACCCACCATGTCGCCGACGGTTTCGATGCGGACGTGCTGATCCGCTGGGGCGATCCGATCACGGCGGACGCGCCGGACTTCGATGTCATGAACCAGTCGGCCGAAGCCCAGGCAAAACAGTTCGGCTACAACAACGACTATGTCGGCTTCGCCGAGATCGAGCCCGGCCGGGGCATGCTCTGCGTCAACCACGAATACACCAATGAAGAGGTCATGTTCCCCGGGATCGGCCGCCAGGACCGGTCCGGCTTCGAACAGATGACCAGGGAACTGGTCGACATCGAAATGGCCGCCCATGGCGGCTCGGTCTTCGAGATCGTGCGCGGCGAGGACGGCAAATGGTCGGTGAACCGCGACAACCCGAACAACCGCCGCATCACCGCCGAAACGCCGATCACCTTCTCCGGTCCGGCCGCCGGCCATGACCGCCTGAAGACCAGCGCCGATCCCACCGGCATGAACGTGCTCGGCACGATCAACAACTGCGCCGGCGGCATGACGCCCTGGGGCACCTATCTGATGGCCGAAGAGAACTTCCACGGCTATTTCTGGACCGACACGCTCGACGCCGAGGGCGATCCCGACCTGTCGGCCCAGGCCGAGGCCGCCTCGATGGAACGCTATGGCGTGCCGGGCCGCTGGTATGCATGGGGCAAGTTCCATGACCGGTTCAACATCGACAAGGAGCCCAACGAACCCAACCGTTTCGGCTACATCGTCGAGGTCGATCCGATGAACCCCGACGCAACGCCGATCAAGCACACCGCGCTTGGCCGGTTCCGCCACGAAGGCGCCGAAACGACGGTGGCCTCCGATGGCCGGCTGGTCATCTATTCGGGCGACGACAACCGCTTCGACTATCAGTACAAGTGGGTGTCGGCCGAGGCCGTGAACGACGAAAACTCGGTGTTCGGCTCCTCGCTCCTGTCCGAAGGCACGCTCTATGTGGCGCGTTTCAACGATGACGGCACGCTCGACTGGCTGCCTCTGGTCCATGGCGAAGGTCCGCTGACCGCCGAGAACGGTTTCAACAGCCAGGCCGACATCGCCATCGACACGCGTATGGCAGCCGACCTTCTTGGCGCGACGCCGATGGATCGCCCGGAAGACGCCCAGCCGCGCGGCGACGGCACCGCCTACATCATGCTGACCAACAACAGCCGCCGCACGCCCGAGCAGGTCGACGCCGCCAACCCGCGTCCTGAATCGAACTTCGGTCACATAATCGAGATCAAGGAATCCGATGGCAACCATTCGGCGACCACCGGCACATGGTCGATCCTGGTCAAGTGCGGCGATCCCTCGATCGCCGAAGTGGGCGCCCAGTGGAACCCCGAAACCTCCGAGCACGGTTGGTTCGGCTCGCCCGACAATTGCGCCATCGACGCCGACGGCCGTCTGTGGATTTCCACCGACCAGGGCTCGAACTGGGGCCTGACGGGCAAGTCGGACGGGCTCTACAGCCTCGAGACCGAGGGCGAACTGCGCGGCCACTCCAAGCTGTTCTTCCGCTGCCCGGTCGGCGGCGAACTGTGCGGCCCCTACTTCACCGACGATGCGGAAACGCTCTTCCTGGCGGTGCAGCACCCGGGCACCGACGGCACCAAGGATCTGGTCGGGTTTGCCAAGGATTCGACCTTCGAGGACCCGGCGACGCGCTGGCCCGACTTCGATCGGAACATGCCGCCGCGTCCGTCGGTCGTCGTGGTGACCAGGGAAGGCGGCGGCAAGATCGCCGTCTGACGCCAACCACCGACAGGCAATGGGGCGCGGGTCGTCAGCCCGCGCCTTTTCTTATGCGGACGAGGGGTTTATGAGGGCTCCGACCAGATTCAAGGGCGTCCGCCATGGCCTCCGAAAACCTATCGAACCCCGCCACAGAGGCGGCGATCCTCGCCGCCGCGCTGCCCTACATGCAGCGCTATGCGGGCAAGACCGTCGTCGTCAAATATGGCGGCCACGCTATGGGCGATACCGAACTCGGCACCGCCTTCGCCCAGGACATCGCCCTTCTGAAGCAGTCCGGCGTCAATCCTGTGGTCGTTCACGGCGGCGGCCCGCAGATCGGCGCCATGCTCGACCGTATGGGCATCGAGAGCACCTTCGAGGGCGGCCTGCGCGTCACCGACGAGAAGACCGTCGAGATCGTCGAGATGGTGCTTGCGGGCTCGATCAACAAGCAGATCGTCGCGCTGATCAACGGTCAGGGCGCCTGGGCGATCGGCCTGTGCGGCAAGGACGGCAATCTCGTCTTTGCCGAAAAGGCCCGCCGCACAGTCCGCGACGAGGACAGCAACATCGAGCGCATCATCGATCTCGGTTTCGTCGGCGAGCCGGCAAGGGTCGACCGGACGCTGCTCGACCGGCTCGCCACCTCCGAGATGATCCCGGTGATCGCGCCCGTTGCGCCCGGCCGCGACGGCCACACCTACAACATCAATGCGGACACGTTCGCCGGCGCGATCGCCGGTGCGGTCTCCGCCCAGCGGCTCCTGTTCCTGACCGACGTGCCCGGCGTGCTCGACGCGAACGGCGAACTGATCAAGCAACTCACCGTGTCGGAAGCGCGCGGGCTTATCGCCGACGGCACGATTTCGGGCGGCATGATCCCCAAGGTCGAGACCTGCATCGCCGCGCTGACGCGCGGCGTCAAAGGCGTCGTCATCCTCAACGGCAAGGTGCCGCACGCGGTCCTTCTGGAGATCTTCACCGAGCATGGCGCCGGCACGCTGATCGTCCACGATCCGGTCTGAGCTCGCGCCTGCGCCGCCGTCCCGGCCGGCGAATGGAACGGACGCGCCGTTCAGGCGTTGTCGGGGGTGCTTGCGAAACGGATGCATCATGCGGCGCGACCGCTTTGCGCCGCGTTTCTGATCCTGATCCTGGCGGCCGCCGCGGCCGCGCAGGACGGTTCGCAGCGCTTCTTCCAAACCGATGCATTGAACGACGGACTTGGCCCGGTGCCGGTGGGGATCGATCGCGAGACGCCGCAGGCGACGGTCGAATCCTTTCTGAACCGCGCCGCCGACGGTGACTGGCAGGGCGCAGCCCACCTGCTCGACCTCAGCGGCTATCCCGTCGCCGAACAGCCGAGCGCCGGCCCCGAACTCGCCCGGCAACTGGCGGTCATCATCGAACGCAAGGTCGTCATCGACTGGACCGATCTGCCCGACCGGCCAGACGGCCTGAACGCCCGGGCTCCCTCGGAGGCGGCGATGGCGGGCGAGCCGAGGCGGTCGATCCTTCTGTGGATGGTCGAACTGGACGACCGTCCCGTGTCGATCCGTCTCAACCGCGTTCGCCCTGCCGGCGGCGATCCGGTCTGGCTGTTCGCGGAAGCCTCGGTCGAGAACCTTCCCGCGATTGCCGCCCGCTACGGCCGTTCGCAGTTCGAGGCGATGCTGCCCGAGCCGCTGCACCGGGAGGTGATGTTCGACCTGCGCCTGTGGGAGCTGTTCGCCCTGCCGCTGGCGGTAATGTTGGCGCTCGGGCTGGGCTTCGGCACCTATGCGCTGATGTCCAAGGGTCTGTTCCGCAAGCGCCGCGACGAGGGCGGCGAATCCTTCATGCTCGCCGTGCGCGGCCCGCTCATCCTTCTGGTGATGACGGCGACGGTGAACCTGTTCACGCACGGCCTGTTCGTCTTTTCGGGCCGCATCGACGCGCTGGTCTCGCCGCTGATCGCGGTGGGCTATTTCATTGTGGCGATCTGGCTCGTCATCAACGTCGCCGATACGATCCTCAACCGGCTGATCGACTTCGACCAGGGCCAGCTCAGCCCGGTCGGCGAGGGGCAGGAGCGAAAACGTGGGCTTGCCACGAAGATCGCCGCCGCGCGGCGCCTGCTGATCGTCATCCTGGTCGTGGCGGGCGGGGGCCTACTGCTGCGCGAAGCCAACCTCGCGCACAATCTCGGCATATCGCTGCTCGCATCGGCGGGAGTGCTCACGCTGATCCTCGCCTTCGCCGCGCGCAGCATTCTCGCCAACATCCTGTCGTCGATGCAGATCGCGCTGAACCAGTCGGCCAAGATCGGCGACAAGCTGCTGTGGGGCGACTACATCTGCACGGTCGAACGCATTCATTTCACCTTCGTCCAGCTTCGCGACTGGAGCGGCCGGCGCATCGTCGTGCCCGTCTCGGACTTCGTCGAGGAAAGCTTCGAGAACTGGACGATGGTGGATTCCGAGATCATCCGGCGCGTCGATCTGCGTCTTGCGCACGATGCGCCGATCGACCCGTTGCGGAGAGCCTATGACGAAATTCTCGACGCGATGTCGGACCGGCTGGGTGATCTGGGCAATCGCGGGGTCTACGTGACCGGCCACGACGTGTTCGGCCAGTCGGTGATGTTTCTTGTGCCTTGCGACGATCCGAACGCGGCGTGGCTTCTGGAATGCGAGGTCCGCGAGAAGCTGCTGGCGGCGGCCGCCGAGATCGAGGCGCGCGGCGAGGAAGTGTTCCCCGAGGCCAAGCCGGCCGAAGCGGCCTGACGTGCGCGGTTTGCGGGCCCGTCCGGCCCATTGTAGGGTTTTGCCATGAATGCACCGTTCAAGTCCGACGAAGACCGCATGAAGGCGCTGTTCGGGATGCAGCGCGAGGCGTTCTCGTTCGACAGCGCGCCGGGCGTGAGCGCCCGACGGATGAAACTGCGCGATCTGGTGCGCGCGATCCGCTCGCGCCGGGGCGAGATCGTCAAGGCGGTCAGCGCCGATTTCGGCAACCGCTCGGCCGACGAGACGCTGCAGGCCGAGATCGCCGTCGCCATCCGCAGCATCGAGCACACCTGCCGGCATCTCGATCGCTGGGCGTCGCCGACGCGCATCTTCAATCCCGGCCTTCCGGTTCCGGGCCGGACCTATATCCGTCATGAGCCCAAGGGCGTTGTCGGCGTCGTCGCGCCGTGGAACTATCCGTTTCATCTCGCCGTGCTTCCGGCCGCGCAGGCGCTGGCCGCCGGCAACCGCGTAATGATCAAGCCGTCCGAACTGAGCCCGCACACCTCGGCGTCGCTGGCCAAGCTGTTCGCCGACGTCTACGGCGAGGACGAGGTCGCGGTGGTCACCGGCGATGCCGAGATCGGCAAGGCGTTCTCGCAACTGCCGTTCGATCATCTGTTCTTCACCGGGTCGACAAGGGTCGGCCGGCTTGTGGCGATCGAGGCGGCGAAGAACCTGACGCCGGTGACGCTGGAGCTGGGCGGCAAGAGCCCGTGCGTGATGATGCCGGACGCCGATCCGGCCGCGCATGCCCCACTCGTCGCGTTCGGCAAGTTCTACAGCGCCGGACAGACCTGCATCGCGCCCGACTATCTGCTCGTGCCGAAGGGCCGGGCGCGTGAATTCGCCGATGCGATCGTTGCCGAGGCGCGCCGGTCCTATCCGAGCCACGCGGCCAATCCGGCCTATACGTCGATCGCATCGGACGGCCATTTCGAGCGGCTGACGGCATTGGTGGAGGAGGCGCGCGACGCCGGCGCCACGGTGCTGACGACCGAATCGCCCGCCGAGGACAGCCGCAAGATGCCGCCGACCATCGTGCTCGATCCGCCCCTCGACGGGGCGTTGATGCGCGAGGAGATCTTCGGGCCCGTCCTGCCCGTGATCGAATATGACGGTGTCGACGAGGCGGTGTCCTTCATCACGGCGCGCGATCATCCGCTGGCGCTCTACGCCTTAGGGCGCGATGCCGGCGCCGCCGAGCGCATGGTCGCGCGCACGACGTCCGGTGGCGCGATGGTCAACGGCACGATCGTTCACCTCGCCATCGACGACCTTCCGTTCGGCGGCGTCGGCCCTTCGGGCCACGGCGCCTACCACGGCAGGCGGGGCTTTGAGGAGTTCTCCCACCAGCGCTCGGTGCTGGTGCTGCCGCAATGGCCGATGCTGCGCAATGTGCTCACGCCGCCCTATGGCCGGCGAATGCGCTGGCTCACCGAGTGGATGATCGGCCGGTAGAACCGGTTCGCGCGGACGTCGCGCCTGCGTCGGTGGACACAGCCATCCAAACGTCACATATGGCAGGCATGTACCGGCCAGCGCCGTGCCGCTGATTCCTCATTCCCGTTTCCGAGAGCGCCACCGATGTCGTCGCAGACCGTCCTGACCAATGCCAACATCGTGCTGGAGGACGATATCGTTCACGGCACGCTGGTCGTCGAGGACGGCATCATCGCCGAGATCGGCGAGGGCGTCAGCACGGCGGGCGAGGATGTGGGCGGCGACTACATCGTGCCCGGCCTGATCGAACTGCACACCGACCATCTCGAACAGCACTATGCGCCGCGTCCGGGCGTGCGCTGGCCGCTGACCGCAGCGATCCAGGCGCACGATTCGCAGATCGCCGCATCGGGCATCACCACCGTGTTCGACTGTCTCCGGCTCGGGTCGGACGAGGACGGCGGCTTCGAAAAGGGCGAGATGCGCGCCATGTCCGAAGCGATCCAGGAGGCGCAGGCCGAGGGACGGCTGCGCGCCGAGCACCGCATCCACCTGCGCTGCGAGGTGTCCGCGTCCGACGTGATGGACCATTTTTCCGCGTTCGAGGACGATCCCGGCGTCGGCCTGATCTCGCTTATGGACCACGCGCCGGGCCAGCGCCAGTTCCAGACGCTCGACCAGTACGAACTCTACTACAAGACCAAGCGCGGCCTCTCCGACGAGGAGTTCCGCGCCTTCGTCGAGCGTCGCCAGATGCAGTCGTCGATCTATGCGCAAAAGCACCGCGAGGCGCTGGCGGCGATCTGCGCGGCCCGCGGCATCGCCGTCGCCAGCCATGACGACGCCACGCTGGACCATGTCGCCGAGGCGCAGCAGTTCAACGTCTCGGTCGCCGAGTTTCCGACCACGATGGAGGCCGCGCGCGCCAGCCACGAGGCCGGCATGGGCGTTCTGATGGGCGCGCCCAACGTGGTGCGCGGCAAGTCCCATTCGGGCAACATCGCCGCGCGCACGCTGGCCCAGGAGGGCGTGCTCGACGTGCTCTCGTCGGACTATGTGCCGTTCTCGCTGATCTACGCGCCGTTCGTGCTCGCCGACGAGATCGACCACATTTCCCTGCCGCAGGCGATCGCCATGGTCACCGCGAACCCGGCCCGGCAGGTGGGCATGACCGATCGCGGCGCGCTCAAGCCGGGCCTGCGGGCGGATATGGTCCGCGTCGGCCGGCAGGACGGCATTCCGGTCGTCCGGCAGGTCTGGCGCGAGGGCCAGCGGGTCGCCTGATGCCGGCGGCAAGGGCGCCCGGCATTCTCTTCGCGGTGGTCGGCCCGAGCGGCGCTGGCAAGGACAGCGTGATCGGGTTCGCCCGGCACGTTCTGGCGGACGATCCCCGGGTGATGTTCGTCCGGCGCGTGATCAGCCGGCCCGCCCACGATGCGAGCGAGGATCATGAACCGGTATCGGTTGCCGAGTTCGAGCGCCGCGCGGCGTCCGGCGCGTTCGCCGTGACATGGCAGGCGCACGGGCTTCACTACGGGCTGCCCGCCACGTCGCAGCACCATGTCGCGGCGGGCGGGATCGCCGTCGCCAACGGCTCGCGGCAGGCGCTCGATGCTGTTTTCGAGACCTATGCGGACGTGCAGGTGGTCGAGGTGGTCGCCGCCCCGGAAATCATCGCCGGCCGGCTGGCCGCGCGCGGCCGCGAGAGCGGCGACGAGATCGTCGCCCGGCTGAAGCGATCCGTTGCGGCCTATCGCGGTGCGGAACGGGCCGTGACGATCGACAACAGCGGCGCGCTCGATGCGGCCGGCGATGCGTTCGTCCGTCTGATCCGCGAGCGGCTCGCCTGCCATCCTTCGGCCTTGACGAAATCGGGCTGAGCGCACACACCGCCGACAGGGCCGAGCGACAGGGAGAGGCGGGATGGCGCGGACGGGCGGGCAAATGGTGGTCGACGCGCTGGTCGCCAACGGGGTCACGCAGGCGTTCTGCGTGCCCGGCGAGAGCTTTCTTCCAATCCTCGACGCGCTGCACGATACGCCTTCGATCCGGCTGACGGTCGCCCGTCAGGAAGGCGGCGCGGCGATGATGGCCGACGCTCATGCCAAGCTGACCGGTCGGCCCGGCATCTGCCTTGTCACGCGCGGGCCGGGCGCGGCCAACGCCTATGCCGGCGTGCATGTGGCCGCCCAGGATTCGACGCCGATGATCGTGCTGGTCGGCCAGATCGCGACCGGCGACATGGATCGCGAGGCGTTTCAGGAGATCGACGTCAAGGCGATGTTCGGCGACCAGGTCAAATGGGCCGCGCAGGTCAACGAGACCGGACGCCTGCCCGAATATCTGGCGCGTGCCTTCTCGCTGGCGCAGTCCGGCAGGCCGGGCCCGGTCGTTCTCGCCTTGCCCGAAGACATGCTGAGCGGCACGGCGGAGACGGTGGCTGCGCCGGCGTCCGCGCCCGTCCAGGCGCATCCGTCACCCGCCGGGATGGACCGGTTCGGCGCCATGCTGCGGGCGGCCGAGCGGCCGCTTCTCATCGCCGGCGGGCCGGGCTGGGATGCCGGTCTCGTCGACCGGTTCGTCGCCTTCGCCGAGCGCTGGGCGCTGCCGGTCTCTTGCGCGTTCCGGGCCCAGGACCGGTTCCCAAACACCCATCGGAACTATGCCGGCGACGCCGGCCTCGGCATCAATCCGGCCCTGGCCGAACGGATCGGCCGATCCGATCTGGTGATCGCGCTCGGCGCCCGGCTCGGCGATTGCACGACCTCGGGCTACACGCTGTTCGACAGCCCCGTGCCGAAGCAGCCGCTCGTCCACATCCACCCCGAACCGGACGAACTCGGCCATGTCTATCGGCCGACGCTGCCGATCGCCGCGAGCGTTGCCGCGTTCATCGAAGCGGCCGGGACGCTCGATGCGCCGGCCGATCCGGTCTGGTCGGACTGGACGAAGCAAGCGAACGCCGCCTATCGCGCCTGGAGCGACGCGGCAACGCCGATGCCCGGCGCGGTCAACTGGGGTGAAGCGGTGATCTGGCTGCGCGAGAACCTGCCTGCCGACGCGATCCTGACGAACGGGGCGGGCAACTATGCCGCCTGGCTGCACCGCTTCTATCGGCACCGGGCATACCGGACGCAGCTGGCGCCGACCTCCGGCTCGATGGGATACGGCCTGCCGGCCGCGATCGCCGCCAAGCTGGCCGCGCCCGACCGGACGGTCATCGCGCTTGCCGGTGATGGCTGCCTGCAGATGACGGTGCAGGAACTGGGCACGCTGGCCGAGGCGGACCTCGCCATCATCGTGCTTGTCGTCAACAATTCCATGTACGGCACCATCCGCATGCATCAGGAGATGCACTATCCGGGCCGGGTTTCGGGCACGTCGCTGGTCAATCCGGACTTCGTCGCGCTGGCAAGGGCCTACGGGCTCAAGGGCGAACGCGTGGAGACGACCGACGAGTTCGGGCCGGCCATGCAGCGCGCGCTCGAGGCCGACAAGGCCACGTTGATCGAGATCATCACCGATCCGCGCGCGCTCAGCCCGACACGAGTGATGGACTGAAGCGCGAGCGCCGATGGAGGAACGCGCCACGGCGCGAAGCGCGCGGCTCGACGAAGATCAAGGGTGGAATTGGTGGGCCTAACGGGAGAAAGCTCGAACCAGCTTTTCCTGACCCTAGAAGAATGGAATCGCCATCTCGCATCTATAGATCATAATGATCTGAGGTGCGATGATGAAACATTCGCACCGTGATTTCAATGAGATAGCGGCTCCTGAGGCTGAAACGCCGAAGAAGTACCCGCCGCCTTTTTCGCTGCGCCTGACGCATGAAGAACGGGCGCGGCTGGAAGCTGAGGCGGATGGCAAGCCGTTGGGGGCATATATCCGCGAACGGTTGCTCGGTGATGATGTTACGCCGCGCAAGCGTGTTGGCAATAGTCCTGTCAAGGACAAGGAAGCGTTGGGGCGCGTTGTCGGGGCGCTTGGGGCTTCGCGACTGTCTTCCAATCTGAACCAGCTTGCCAAAGCCGTGAATACCGGGTCGCTGCCTGTTACGCCGGAAACCGAAGCAGAACTGGTTGAAGCCTGTCGCGAGATTGCGGACATGCGGACTGATCTGCTGCGGGCACTCGGCAAGTCGCCGGGGGACGGGCCGTCATGATCCTCAAGGCGAAAGAGCGCGGCGACGGCGCGCAACTGGCGCGGTATCTGCTGACGATGCGCGACAATGATCACGTTGAGCTGCATGAGGTGCGCGGCTTTATCAGCGACGATTTGACGGGGGCATTTCAGGAAGCCGACGCCATTGCTCTTGGCACGCGCTGTCAGAAGCATCTGTTCTCGATGAGCCTGAACCCGCCGGAAGGCGCGGACGCGGACATCGAGACTTTCGAAAATGCCATTGAACAAATCGAACAGGAACTCGGTCTGGACGGCCAGCCGCGCGCCATCGTCTTCCACGAAAAGGATGGACGGCGGCATGCCCATGCGGTCTGGTCGCGGATTGATAGCGACCGGATGCGGGCGATCAATCTGCCCTTTTACAAGGAAAGACTGCGGGAAGTGTCGCGGGAACTTTTTCTTGAGCATGGCTGGGACATGCCGCGCGGGCTGGAAGACCGCCGTCTTCGTGATCCGTCGAACTTCACGCGCGAAGAATGGCAACAAGCGCGGCGTGCAGGTCTGGACGCCAAGGAACTGAAAGCGGTGTTTCGCAAGGCTTGGGAGGCCTCCGATAGCCGCGCCGCATTCGAACAGGCGCTCAGGGAACGCGGCTTCTGGCTCGCGAAGGGTGATCGGCGCGGCTTTGTTGCCGTCGATTACCGGGGCGAAGTCTATGCCGTCGCTCGCTATGCGGGCGTGAAAGCCAAAGACGTCAAGGCGCGGTTCGGCGATCCCGGCAAGTTGTCATCGGTCGATCAGGTCAAAGCCGAAATCGCCCACCGCATGACGGCGAAGATCGAAACCTTCATCAAACAGGCAGAACGCGATGCTGCAAAGCGCAAAGCCTTCATCGACTTCCGCAAGGCTGAAATCGTCGGGCGGCATCGGGAAGAGCGAAAGCAACTGACCGAAGCCCATGAAAAGCGTTGGCAGGCTGAAACAAGAGCCCGTGCCGACCGGCTGCCGAAGGGCATGTCCGGCATCTGGCACCGCCTGACCGGGCGCTACGCGAAGGTGAAGGCGCAGAACGAGCACGAAGCGCTCAACGCGCTAAGGCGGGATCGCGCCGAGAAGGATGCGCTCATCGTGCGCCAGTTGGATGAGCGGCAGATGTTGCAACAGGAAATTCGGGCACAGCGCGCGGCGGCGCAGGAAGAGCTACTGCAACTCCGCGAGGATGTGTCGCGATATCTTACGAACGACCGGCGTGACCATGAACATGTTCACCAGCATGATCATGACCATTATCATGACGGCGATGATCACGATCCGCGCCCACCGCAAACGCGCCGTAGGCGGGGGTTTGAGCCCTAACTAGTCTATCGGTCAGTCTCCATAGAGGCCAACTGAGCCACTTGATGATATCACATTAGGCTCTACTGAATGGTACCGAGCTGTGATGCCTTCAACTGGGTCAAGCAATCGGTTGTTCGCTTTTGTCCCCGAGCCCAAATCCTTTCAGCATCCAGATGGTTGATTTGGGGGGGAGACGCTTCTTCTTCCCAGCAAGACCGCGCATGTCCCCATATGGGTTCTTTCCGGTCTTCGCCTTAACAAATTGGCCTAGCTCACTCATGTACTGAAGAGCGTAGAAGATCGCCTCTCTGCGCTTGGGATTCGTCGTGGACTTCCCATGTATAAGCTTATTTCTAATGCTTTGTGCGTTCGACAAGTTATTTCTCGCATTTGCTGGAATTTGACTCGAAAAAACGTTGCGAAAAACAGATTCAAATTTGTCCGCGGTGAAATGTTGTTTCTCAAGTTCACTATCCACTTTAGACGAATCGCAATCATGAATCCGCACAAGGCCACACTTTAGGGCACGGTGATGACCTTCCTCCAATTTCATGAAGCAGTATGCAAGTGCAATTTCATAGTTATTTCCGTCGCTTAGCAAAGGTTCCAATTTTGCTAAATTGATCCTCACATCGTTGTCCAAACCGTCGAAGATTTGCTTTAGCCCCTTGTATGACTTCGGAATCTGCATTGTCATCCATCCCAAACTCGGTGCGTCGACGAACCAAACCGCACAGACTTAATCACAAGAACCCGACGGCAGCGCAAGAGTCGTGGTCGGAGAACCCGCCAAATGAGTAGGGACTCGACACCGCTGGCGATTTGCTGTCCTCCCAAGAAAGAAACGATACTATCCGCTCGCGTTGGCAAGAGGCGCTATGCGCGCCCCTTGCTGTCGGTGGTCTGGCTGTCGTCGAGCAGCGTGCGCAGGACGATCCGGCCGTTGATGGGGCAGGTCTCAAGCTGAAGCGTGTAGCCCTGCCCGTCCCGGTGCGCCCATGCGGCGCCGACCTTGTTCCAGTAAGACTTCTCGCCCTTCTGGTGGACGTGCCATGCCAGATAGTCCGGCGCTTTCGGGTTGTGGTTTGTGGTTTTGGTGTTGCTGGCCATGATCTCATCTCCTTTGTTCGGGTTGGCTTGCTAACGCCCGCCCGTCACGCCGGAGGCAAAGGCGCGCGCTTCATGGGCAACACGGCCCTGCGCCAAGGCTTCGGGCCGCAGGCGGCGGGGGTGGTGCGGGCAGTCCCATTGAAGGGTTCGCCGCCTGCGGCAAGGGGTTGGTGGGTGTGTCAATGCAAGCCAAACCCGGACAAAGGGGATGAGCGGCTAGCGATACGCAGAGAAACCGCGTCCGCTCGAAAGGCCAGCCGCATCCGGCAGAAGCCGCGCGTCCGCCAGATATGCAGGGCGATGGTTTTGCATCGGGCAATCTGTTGGCGCTGCTCATGCAGACGCTTGGGACGGCAAGCAGGCTGTTTCAGACCCTTTCCACGATGACCGTTTCGCTGCGCTGCCGGACGATGCCGCATCACCGTCTGAGGGGTTTCAGCGCATCCGCCTGTTTGATTTCAGGAATTCGCCTGAACCATCAGGGGCCTTCATTGGCCGATGATGATGGGTGCGAGGGCCGAAAGGCCCTGAACGGTTCGGGGCCTCCTTGAAACCAAAAGGAGGATGACATGAAACTCATCACACGATTTGAAGCGGCAGCGCTCAGCACCGTCCAGCTTTACGGTCTGCGCAAGGAAGCCTTCATGGCCTTCACCGCCGCCCCGCGCGACAGTCAGGAACAGCGCAACGCGCTCGCCTCGATGCGCAACATCGAAGCCGAACTGGCGATGCGTCCGCCGGGCTTCTGATCCTAATGCACCCGGTAGCCGTGCCGGGTGCATTGTTTTGCAAGCGGCCATGGAAGCGGCCAGAAATCCGGCGTCTTCTTTGCTTTTCTATCGCTTAAATATCTGATATCATTTGCCTATAGAAGGCTTTGAACATGGCCTATAAAGCGGCCAGAAAGCAGGCGAAAATGATTCCCGACGAAGGTGAGGCGATAGAGCTTTTTGAGCCTCTGATGATATCGGAAGGCTCAAAGCAGCGCGGGATGCTGAACGATCTCGCCCTTGATCTGGCTGAAAAGTCTGCCGCCTTCCGCAGTAGCTTACCGGAGTCGATTGCCACGGCGCTCGCTGATCTGGTGCGAGCGATGAACTGCTATTACTCGAACCTGATCGAAGGGCACAACACACACCCGATTGATATCGAACGGGCCTTGCAGGGCGATTACAGCGCCGATCCGAAAAAGCGCGATCTGCAACTGGAAGCCAAGGCACATATCACCGTCCAGCAATGGATTGATGAAAACGGGATGGAAGAATCGCCCACGGCCCCGGCATCGATCATCGAAACGCACCGCCGCTTTTGCGAATTGCTGCCCGAAGACTTGTTGTTCGTTGAAGACCCGGAGACGAAAGAAAAGCTCCCGGTCGTGCCCGGCCAGCTTCGCGAACGCTATGTGAAGGTTGGGCGACACATCCCGCCGAGTCCGGGGGCCGTGCCGCGTTTTCTGGATCGGCTGCATGACGCCTACGACAACAAGGGGCGCATCGATTCCATCCTTGCCGCTGCCTGCGCACACCATCGCTTGCTATGGGTTCACCCTTTCATCGACGGAAATGGCCGTGTCGCGCGGCTCATGTCCTACGCCATGCTGCGCAGCACACTCGACACGCGCGGCCTATGGTCGGTGGCGCGCGGACTGGCCCGCCGCGAACAGGACTACAAAGCCCATCTGCAAGCCTGCGATGAGCCACGGCGCGGCGATCTTGACGGGCGCGGAAATCTCAGCGAGGCGGCGCTTTCGTTCTTCACCGAGTTCTTTCTGCAAACCAGCATCGATCAGGTCGAGTTCATGAGCACCCTGATGCAGGCCGACCGCCTGCGCGACCGCATCATGATCTGGACGGAAGAAGAAATGCGTGCCGGAACCCTGCCGCCGAAGTCCGACCTCGTTCTGAAAGCCATATTGTTTCAGGGGACGTTGCAGCGCGGCGAAGTCGATACCATGCTAGGGATAAGCGAACGCGCAGCCCGCCGGATCACGTCCGCCCTTCTCAAGGCCGGGGCGATCACCTCCGAAAGCACCCGCGCCCCGCTGCACCTTGCCTTCCCGGCCAAGTACGCCGAACGGTGGATGCCGGGGCTGTTCCCCGCCGACAGCGCGGAATGAGAGGTATGCGCGTTGATTCCTGAGATTTCAGAGTTCAGCTATGGATTTGCCCTGACGAATGAGCTTGTTGGTTGGACGGCACTATCTGCCGCGCCCGTTTTTCCGAGCCTAATCGAAGAAGGAAAGAGGGACGGCGGTTATGATGTCAAACTCGATAAGCCCGGCGCGCCGTTGTACATTCAATTCAAACGCGCTGACTGCATGACACGGGCGAGCGCTAGTGAGATCAAGAACTATGGCTTGCCGCTGTCTCTTCCGTTCTACCGATTTCCAATCACACAACGAAACAAGTCATTCCAGCACACTTCGCTGGTCGAGCTAGACGACGGCAGTAACCTTGTTTTCTACGCCGCGCCACGCTTTCATCTACTTTCCGAAATCAACGACGCATGGCGGGCACAAGACGTCGCCACCCGTTCTATCTTCGTGGCTCCAAGAACAATTGGCTTGATCCGTGATAACGCCAGGCACCACGTGTCCTATGACGCAAAACAAATCTATTTCTGTTCTGAACCTTCCGAAATCATGTCGTTCTCGGCAACGATGCTGCGCGACAGAATTCAAGAACGTCTTTCCGTTGATGGCAGGCCAGTACGCAGTCAATTGCCGGAATGGCTCACCAACATCCGGCAAAGACGAGATCGCGCGCGAGAAACACAGTTAGGTATCGAGGCGCAGAGAAGCGCTGAGCGTGCAAAACTGCGCGAGACCGATGAGTTTGTAGCGCTCAGGCTGCCAGAACGTCTTGTGATACAGGAAACCGATGCTGAGCGAGGCTTTGAACCCGGCCCAGACGTGAGAGAAGGCCGACAGCTTTCGTCTGAAGAGCAAACGCTACGCAGCATTAGCGATGAAGCACTGCAGGGCTTCGGCTCTCAATTCTTCGTGGTACAGCCAGAAAGCGGATAATCGGTTGCGGATGCAACCGGACTAGGCCAGCGCCAATGAGCGGGGGAAGCCGTCAAGACCGCGTCAGTGGAGGGGAATCGCCCGTCCTGCACAAGCCAACGGCGCGGAAGGGCGGGGAAACCGCTGTTTGCGCCGGAGCGAAAGCGGAGGCTTGGTCTTGACGTATGATGGGCCGCAGGCCCCGATCAACAAAAGTCAGCCTGTTAGAGAGCTGGCATATCACGCGCAAGGGATGGAAGCCGCTTGGCCGAGACTACAGGCTCGGTTCACGACAGCCCGGTCGCGAAGCGATGCGCCCAAAACTCCAACTTGCCTAGAAACCGAATAGCTGTTGGCTTTACATTCAGAGCGTTGCGGAGGTTGATGCCGCCATCTAAAGCTACTGTACGACGTATTTGACACCAACATTCACGACCGATCAGTGGATGAACAATCTCGATAGGACGCGGCGGGGGAACGCTTGGTTGATTATCTTGAACTGACAATTGATGAGTTTTTGCTCGACGAAGAAAACCCCAGACTGGGTTCTGTTGGCAGTCAATCGGAAGCGCTCGACGCGCTGTTGAAACTAAACCAAAGCCATTTTCGCAATCTGATGCTGAGCATCAAGCGCAATGGCCTCGATCCGGGTGACAGCCTATATGTGATTGAAAGCGACGAGCCGGAGGATTTCGTTGTCCTTGATGGCAACCGCCGTGTCGCGGCCATGAAGGTTTTGGCGCAGCCCGATCTGCTGGATGGAACTGATGCTTCTGATGCAATGAAGAAGTCCTTGGTGCGGACAGCGAGCGACTTCAACAGAGAGGCAGTTGAACCAATCAGATGCGTCAAATTTGATGATCGCGCTTCGGCCTACGATTGGATCTATCGTCGCCACACCGGGGAAATGGATGGCGAAGGCCGCATTCAGTGGGGGCGCACGGAGATTCAAAGGTTCACAGGCGACAGGTCGGTGCTGGACGTAATCGATTTTGTCGGTCGCAACGCCGACTACACCGACGACGAATGGGAACAAACAAAGGAAACAATAGAAAGCAGAAAATCGAGCAACATTGGCCGCCTACTGGAGTCCGCCGCCGGAAAGAAACACATCGGCATTTCGGTCTCAAATGATGACGGCGGAAAAATGCCACTTCTTAGCGCCAAGCCTGAGTGGGCGCTTGGCGTCCTGAAACGCATCATTGAAGATGTTCGAGATGGTGTGGTCGATTCGCGCAGTCACAACACGGCGTCGGAAATCGAACAATACTTCAGGAGCCTTCCAAAAGAGCTGCAACCACCCAGAGGCAAACGCCCTGCTCCAAAGGCGTTTCGCGACATCAATCTGAAACTCTCTTCGTCAGTTACTGCGGCAACTACAACGGCCCAAAAGAAGACAAAAAGCGCACCGCGCACCAGATCGTCGCTCGCGCCCAAAAAACTTACTTTCCAGCACCCGCCGTCCGAAAAAGGAAAGCAGTTGCTGCGCGAGGCGACGACGATTGATCCTAAGAAGTTGCCTGTTTCCTCTGCTGCTGTTCTTCGCGCATTCATCGAAATGACTGTCGAGGACTACATGGAATCGGTGGGATTGCCGAAAACGGGTACAGGCAAGAACGGTAAGGCCTATGACCTTTCGCTATCTCAGAAGGCCGAAGCGGTCATCAATCACATGACCGACAACAAAGTGGCTTCGAACAGTGATCTACGCGAATTTCGCAAGGGCGTCGTGAACAGCAAGGCGCCAGCATCTATACAATCGCTAAATGATTTCGTGCATAACAAGTACGCAATGCCGACGCCGGAAGGCGTACGGGCGGGATGGGATTGTTGTGTTCCTGTGTTTGAAGCGACCTACGGCAAAGTCTGATGGACGATGACCGACGAAGAAGGCTAACGCAAACGGGACGCTATTCGCCGCTGCGCTATCCCGGTGGCAAAGGCAAGATAGCACGCTTTATGCGTGCCATTGTTCGCGCAAACGGTCTATCAGATGGTCGGTACGTCGAGCCCTATGCAGGCGGCGCGGCCGTTGCTTGGGAGCTTCTCATCACTGGCGTTGTCCGCCGCGTGACAATCAACGACATCAGTCGCCCTGTGTATGCGTTCTGGGACAGCGCAATAAACCGGACTGAGGAGTTATGTCGCCTGATAAATGACCGTCCTGTGTCGGTCGATGAATGGGACGTTTGCAAGGGCGTCCTGCAACGGGATTCAGACGACAATCTTGAAATTGGCTTCGCGTTCTTTTTTCTGAACCGAACCAACAGATCAGGCATTCTCAATGGCGGTATGATCGGTGGTCGCGACCAGACAGGCCATTGGAAGATCGATGCCCGTTATAACAAAGACGACCTGATTGCGCGGATTCAGAAAATAGCCAATCTGCGGTCGCGCATTGAAATAACGCAAATGGACGCTGTGGATTTTCTGCGAATCCATGCGCCAAGCTGGAGCAAAAAGACGCTAGTTTACGTTGATCCACCATATTTCGAAAAAGGCCGATATCTCTATCACGATTCGTACCGTGAGAAAGATCACCGCAATGTTTCGGAAGCTATTGCTGGGCTAAGCAACGTCAAATGGGTGGTTTCTTATGACGATGTTATGCCGATACACGATCTTTATCAGGACTGGTATTGGCTTCAATACAGTCTGAATTACAGCGCCCGGAACAGGCTGCGCGGTCGTGAAGCAATGTTCTTCAGCGATGGTCTGGTTGTGCCGGATGTGCCGAAACCGCTTGTCGAAATCGATCGCGACAGCATCCATGCTCATCGGCCAGTCTCAGCACGATCGTTTTCAGCAGAGAGTTCGGTGTAAGCCGTCAGCGGCCTGATCGTGATCCATCTTCGGCAAGATGGCGACATCCAATCGGCGGCGGTTGGCCTCCATGGCATGGTCGTGGGTGTCGGGCGCGAAAGACCTGATCGGCATTCAAACGGCGGACGGTTGGTCTCGATGAAATCGTCTCCATGACATGGCGCGCATCCAACCCGCACAGGGTTGGCCTCCATGGAATGGGCTGGGGTCTTGGGGGCAGGAACGCCCTCCGAGTCGATGGGTGCAGGGAGAGCGAAGTCTCCTTGCGAGTGATGGAACGGCGATACGTTCTGATGGGCCGGAACCTGCTCGATGCGGGTGACGGGCCAGAGCCGGGGGATGCAACGGGGGCGCGCAGCGGGCCCCCTTGCCAAGAGGGTTTTGTACTACAAAACACATCTTGCTTATGATGATCTCGGATTGTCTTAAGCGTGAAATACAGACGAGTCGAGCGCCCCATTTCTAACATATTCTACCGCAAGCGCGCCAAAATAGATGTCGCGCAAGTAACCTGTTTGCTATGTGTCCCGAACCTAGCTGCCGACGGAAATGAGGCCGCTAGCAATCAAGGCAACAATCATAAAGAATATTGCAAGCGTTGCAGCGGTGGAAATGGGGCCGGCCTTTCCAAATGCGGCAGTGAGACTTGCGAGCGTTTCAAGAACGCCTGACAGCGCTTCTTCCCCCTCCGTTTGAACTCCGCCTGCACCTTCACGCGTATCGTTACGCAATTGAATTACAGATAACACAGCAAAACAAATTAGCGCAAAACCACAGAAACCAAGCGCAGCCCAAAAAATAATATCTGAATTCTGCATTGCGGCCGTCCTCCTAAACTATATTGATACCGTGAAGGCCCTTACTGTTCTGCGGAACAGACGAAATAACATAGTCTATACTTTGAACGTATGTTGTGAAACGCCGTGTCCCAGCGACAACTATCCCAATCACACTGCTATTTTTCTTGTCTGATACTGTTGCACCAGAATATCCAGCGCGCGTAGCATGCCGAGTAGTGAAATAGCAGTTCCCGAGCGTCGCGTTTATTTTCGGAACGTACACAAAAGTGCAAAAACCCATGACTTTCGCCGCTTTTGGCTGCCGAATTGGGCCGTGTATGTATACGGCGTCGTTCGCTTTGGCAGCAGATGTGCCTCTGAAGCTTGGCGTAACAGGCTGGTTCTGTTTGAGTTCAACAACAGATACATCAGCAATTGGCATATTGGGATAACCGGTTCTGAAGCCGCAATGTCTAGTTGTCCCAACGTGCTGGGAGCGCGACGACCCAATACCACGTCTGTGCACATAGCTTCCATTGGGCGCTACGTGACCTGCCGTCAGAAAGCCGTTGATCAGTTTCCCGTTGTGCCAAGACACGCCAGCGCCCGTGGTACCCACCTTGTTGGACGATATCCTGTCACCGACCTTCAACTGCAAATCAGGCGCGGGCTGAGGGCAAACGTATATTTCTTCCAACCAACGGAGGTCACGACCGAGGGCAGCTCTTACCAAATATAATGTATCATTGTCGTCAAATATGTTTAAGAATTTACCCGGCCCCTCTTCTTCGGGGCTGTCAACTAACAGCACCTGAACTAGACGCTTTTCATCAGGATGGTAATCAACACCGGCGCCAAAGATTGTCTTCAAATAGGGGTTCGTTTCAGAATTCGAATCCAGCAATGCGATATGCAACAATGAAGCCCGCTCGGCAATTTGCTCCTGCTCTTCCCCTACAAATGTCAAAAGATTCATGGGACCCCCACCGAAGCATATGGTCTGAGCAATGATTCTCTCACCGTGATGGTAGCCGCTGGTCAGACCAGTTATTTATGTGGCATTGAGTTCATAGCAATCCAATTCCTCGCAGCGGTCAAGCATATCTTCGTCGACTACGCTCCAGATTGATGCTTCGAACAGCTTTAACGCCACCTGACGCGCGTCAGAGAATTCTTCAATGTTTCTTGCTCTAGATATTTCATCTAGAGCAAGGGCAATGAGTTCGCTCTCACTGCCGCGCAGGACAGGCTCTTTTCGTAGCAAAATTCCTAGTATTCCAGGTTCATTGCGAATAATGGCTGCGCGAACTGCTTCAACGTCAACATCGGCATCAAGGTCTAACAGTGCCTTAACTGAGCGATAGCATCCGTTTTGAATAGCAAGTATAAGTGGAGGAGAATCTTGATGAGCGGCGTTAACGTCCGCTCCAACTCGATGGAATACTTCTATAAGTTCGTAATCCCCATATCTAGAAGCCAAATTAATTGCCCTTTGTAATTCCTTTTCATTCATAATACCTCATACTGTAATTTATTCATGAATACATGAAGATAACTATTTATACAAGTATTTTAGACCGCGAGTTTGATGTGCATGTCCTACGCGGCCTCCCGACATGCACGCCGCGCTCTTTCGCGGCCTGCATTCCCGCCCTGGTGCGTTCGGAGATCAGGGCGCGTTCGAGTTCGCCAAAGGCGTTTATGATTTGGTAGGCGAAGCGGCCCATGGGGGTTTGGGTGTCTATGGCTTCGGTCAGGGAGTGGAAGGCGTTGCCACGTTGTTCGAGGTCGTCGAGGACTTTGAGGGCGTCCAGGAGGGAGCGGAAGGCTCTGTCCATCTTCCAGATTACCAGGCGGTCGCCGGGCTTTAGGGCGGCCAGGGCGGCGGTGAATTGGGGGCGGTTCTTGGCGGTGGCGGAGAGGCCTTCGTCGCGGAAGATTTGGGTGCAGCCCGCGGCGGTCAGGGCATCGATTTGCAAATTGAGATTCTGTTCGTCGGTGGAGACGCGGGCGTAGCCGATATTCATGGTTCTTTTGGCGGCGCAGCGGAGCGCCTTGGTCGGGGTTGAAATGAAGCTGAGCGCCGTTTTGGGCGCTGTGTGCGCCTTGTCAAAAGGGAACCCTTTTGACCGTACGGTGGACGGGTGCGGTGCCGGGAGTAGCAAACATCAGACACCGCGCTCAGCTTCAATAACGATTCTACCAAAGTATAGAATCGGCGTCCACGGCTTTGTTGACAAAAGGGTTCCCTTTTGGCCGTCAGACAACAGTAAATCGGATGTTCAAAACCCAATATGTTGGCCGCTGTGCTGCAGCGTTGTTTGCGCTGTCGCTATCGGCAGCGCCAGCCGCCGCACTGACGGGCGAAGACGTTATGACGAAGATGGGAAAGGATGAGCGCAACGGTTATCTGGCTGGGGCCGTTGAGATGGCCGCTTTCATCGCACACCATCAAGGCGACAGCGAGCGGTCGTCCTGTATTATGGACTGGTTTTTCGGCGGCGGAAATGGCCCCGAGGAGATCGTGCAAGCGCTCAACCATTTCAAAGACCGCCAAGCGCATCCGGTCTTGTTCGTCTTGATGAACAGAACGTGCGCGGCGGATTGAACGCGACTCAGAGGGGCTTCATGTGCGAGACGGCATTCGTGGTTGTCATGTCGGTTGGCGTCATCGACTGATCGTTCACGTCAAGGGTGGTCGGCTCGTCTGCGTCCGGTGCCGCCAAGAGCGCATCCAATTCAGCCTCGATACCGTCGAGATCGCCGTCCAGCGTCGATAGATCGCTGTCATGAAGATCGCCGGATTCAAAGCGGTCACCTATGGTTGTCACGTTCTCGTAGATTTCGGTTGCTGCGCTTAGACGCTCGGTCGCCTGCACCTTCTGTTCCCAAGTTGAGCCGCCGTTGTCCCATTCGGTCATATCGACTTCCGCCTCATCGACAATCTGCCCGTCTTCGTCGCGGATGTTGCCGTCCTTGGCGTCCGATCCGGCGCTGCAACGCGGTCTGACCGATGAAGTGAAAGGCATCGTCCACCAGCTTCTGCCGGAGCCGGAAGACCAGAAGAACCGCTACTTCCGCGAAGGGTCGCGAAGCATCCTGCGGGCTGTGCTTCTGTATCTGGCGATTGGCAAGCCGCAACTCTGCACGCTGCCCGAGATGTGGCGCACGATCACCAGCCCGGTGCGCCTGGCGCAGGCGTTGGCCACGATGCAGCAATCCGATGCGCTTAACGGTTCCTTGGGCGGCCTGCTCGCCGATCTGGCCGACGATCTGGCGGTGCAGATGGCGGAAAATCCGGAGCAATTCGGCAGTTTCCGCGCCGGGGCGGTGCAAACGCTCGATATCTTCGAGCCGGGCGGTTACCTCGCCAGCGCGGTCAGCGGGTCGGACATTGATCTGGCCGATATCAAGAATGGCAGGACGAGCCTCTATCTGGCTTTTCCGCAGGAAAAGATCGCCTCGCACGGCACGGCGCTTGGTCTGATTGTCAATCAAGCCATCAAGGCGGTCGCGCGTTCAAGGGACAAGGGCAAGGCGCTGTTCCTGCTCGATGAGTTCGCCAATCTGGGGCGTTTGTCCGGACTGGCCGAAAGCCTGACGGCGCTGCCGGGTCTGGGCGTGCGGGTCTGGATGGTGGTGCAGGAATTTGCCGAGTTGAAGCGCCTGTACGGCGAGAACACGGCGACGACGATCCTGTCGCAATCGGAAGTCAAACAGTTCTTCGCGGTCAACACATACGACAGCGCAAAGACGCTGTCCGACAGCCTCGGCCAGAAGACGGTGAAATCCCGCAGTTACAATCTGGGCCGTACCGAAGACGACGATATCGGTGAAAGTCTGTCCGAAAGCGGCCAGCCCCTGATGCGGCCCGAAGACATCCTGCTGATGGGGCGGCACGAGCAATTGCTGCTGGTCAACGGCCTGCCGCCAATCCTCAGCCACCGCCTGCCCTTCTGGTTCGTCAAACCATGGGGGGCATGGGCCGAAACCAACCCGGTCGAAGGCAGCTATCCGGCGGCAAAGCCCGTCTTTGAACTGACCTACGGCCTCAACAAGAACGATGAATGAGCGACACAAGGAAATGAGCAATATCGACGTGAAGGTCGCAGGCAAGCGACCGAAAAAGAAACGCACCGTGCCGTTTGCCAATTTGGCCACCATGGCCGTCCGCCCGGTGCGGGCGCTGCTGATGCGCCCCCGCCTGACAATGCTCAGCGTGGTGGCAGGCTGCGCCCTTTACTTCGGCACCCCGCATCTCGGCTGGAACTACCAATGCGCGCACCCGATGCACGGCATCGGCACCTGCCGGGAAGCAAGCTGGTGCGAATATTACGGCCTCCAGGGCCGCCGCATCCACATCCCCGAAGCCGGGGAAATGTGCACCGTCTTCAAACTGATGACCCCCGACTGGAACAAACTGAAAGGAGAATAGAAATGGAACAACACACAATCACAATCGAACTGTGCGCGGAGCACAGAGAGCGCATCGAGCAAGTCGCCGAATTCTTCGGCTGGGAAGACACCGAGAGTCTGGTCGCATCGATGCTGGCCTACGAGCTTTCACGCGTTGAAGGCCTGATGCACGCCGACTTGTTTCGGATGTACCATGATGATTTCAAGAAGATCATCGACGAGCGTGCGCAACGCGAAGACCAAAACCGCCTCAACTAAAGGGGGGCGGCCAGTTGTCCGCCCTTTCCCACAAAATTTGTGGGACAACAACCTATAGTGGTATAATGGAATTATGAAAACCTCTTAAGAGGAAAGAGAAATGAAGCACTACACTGAAAAGGAAACAGGCAAAGACCTGCGCGAACACTTCGCGCGCTATGCGGAGCCTGAAGTCACGGTGAACTTCGCAAACTACCGCGAATTCCTCGCCGAGATGGACATGACCGAAGCGCAAAAGGAAGAATTCCTGCAAGCGCTCTGGGACATCGTCACAGGCTTCGTCGAACTCGGCTTCGGCACGCATCCCGTGCAGGAAGCAGGGGAACAGAGTATTGATCTCCGCACTTTTTCTACAAAAGCGGATTTCAATACGCTATCATCCGACGATCAGCAAAGCACAAACGAAAATGGAGGGCCTAAACCATAAGGTGAAAAAGATAATGACTGAAAACATACAAACAAAATACGCAATCATTTATTGCCGGGTGTCCAGCACGAAACAAAAGCTGGAAGGCAGCGGTCTGGAGAGCCAGGAGCACCGCTGCCGCCAGTACGCCGAACGGCAAGGCTATGACGTGGAAGCGGTGTTTCCCGATGATGCCTCCGGTGGCGGCGATTTCATGCGCCGTCCCGGAATGGTCGCGCTACTGAGCTATCTCGATGCACAACCATCGAAAGACTACGTCATCATATTCGATGACCTGAAACGGTTTGCGCGCGATACGGAATTCCACATCAAGCTCCGGCGGGAGTTTCAGTCGCGCGGCGCGCGGATCGAATGCCTGAACTTCAAGCTCGACGATACCCCGGAAGGCAAATTCGTCGAAACGATCTTCGCGGCGCAAGGCGAGCTGGAGCGCGAACAAAACCGCCGACAGGTCATCCAGAAGATGAAAGCAAGGGTCGAGAAAGGCTATTGGGTCTTTTCGCCTCCGGTTGGTTACAGGTTTGCCTCGGATCGCGCGCACGGCAAGATTCTCGTGCGCGATGAACCCGTCGCCTCGATCCTCGCCGATGCGCTGGAGAAATTTGCGTCCGGCTTCCTGCAAACGCAGGCGGAGGTGAAGCGTCATCTTGAGGGGAAGGCGGATTTTCCGAAGGATACGCCGGAAGGTGAAATACGCTGGCAGCGCGTGGAACGCATTCTGACGCAACCGATCTTCGCCGGATATATCGAAGTACCGAATTGGGATGTTTCCCTTCGGCGCGGCCATCATGAACCGCTCATCAATCTGGAGACCTTCGAGCGCATTCAGGAGCGTATCAGGGGCCGGGCGAAGGCTCCGGCGCGCAAGGATATCAGCGCGGACTTCCCGCTACGCGGCTTCGTTCTTTGCGATGACTGCGGTGAGCCGATGACCTCATGCTGGTCGAAGGGACGTAACCGGCATTACCCCTATTATCTGTGCGATACGCGTGGCTGTGAGAGCAACCGCCGCTCCATCCCGCGCAGCAAGGTCGAGGACGGTTTCGCTGATATTCTGAAAAGCATCCAGCCAACGCGCGAACTGTTTGCTTTGGCAAAGAAGATGTTCGCCGATGCGTGGGACATGCGTCTGACCGAAGCGCGGCGCGGCAAGGAAGAGATCGCAAGGCAGATTGCCGGAATCGAGAAGCAGAGCGAAACGCTTCTGGCGCGCATCATCGAGGCCGAAAACCCGGCTGTGATCAGCGCCTATGAAAGCAAGATCGCCAAGCTGGAGCGTGAAAAGCTGGTTCTGGCCGAAAAAGCCGATCAGATCATCCCGCCAAAGGGCAGGCTGGAGGAGTTTATCGAACCGGCCATGGCATTTTTGGCAAGTCCTTGGAATCTCTATGAAAACGGGAGCCTTGCCTTCAAGAAAACAGTGCTGCGGTTGGCCTTCACAGGGCCTCTGCGCTACTCCCGCAAAACAGGTTATCGAACCGCCGAAATTGCCTTACCTTTCAAGGTGTTAGCAGCGATTTCCGGCGAAAAATGCGAGATGGTGGAGCCAAGGGGAATCGAACCCCTGACCTCTTGCATGCCATGCAAGCGCTCTCCCAGCTGAGCTATGGCCCCTAAAAGGATGGTCCGCCTCGAGGTGGCGCGGACCGGCGCTCGATACAATCTCGAGGCGCCCTAATCAAGGCCTTTATCGCGGTCGGCGGTGGGGCCGGCCGCGGTCAGGCCCGAGCGTCAATCGTCGTCATCTTCATTGATGTCGACGATGCCGCTGACGTCGTCGTCATCATCGTCGTCATCGTCGGGAAGGAAGGTGTCGTCGTCGGACTCGTCCTCGTCGAGCACCTCGTCATCCTCGCTCTCGTCGAGATCGGGCAGCTTCTCTGAGGCCGGCGCGGTCTCCTCGTCGGCTTCCTCGAGCGACAGCACTTCGGGGCCCTCGGTTTCCGCGTCGTCCTCGGTTTCCTTTTCGGTCGTCGCCGCTTCGGTCTCTTCGGCCTTCTCCTCGATCGGGTCCGAGCCGGGATCTTCGAAGAAGGACAGCGGATAGCTCTTGCCCGTATAGGGCGAGACAATCGGGTCCTTGTTCAGATCGTAGAATTTGCGTCCCGTTTCCGGGCAAACGCGCTTGGTTCCAAGTTCTGGTTTCGCCACGGCCGGGCCCCTTCGAGTCGTCGTCAAGAATCGTGGAATGCGCAGGAAGTCGATGCGCGCCTGTATGGTCAGGCCTTTCAGGGTGGACCGGTGCATAACGGCAAGCGACCACACTGTCAAAGCCAATTCGTGACGCCAATTGGGGCCATTTCGCCAAGGCTTCAACCCCCGCGCACCGGGCTTTTGCGGCCCGTGGTTTGACGCGCCGCCCCCGCTGGCCTATGCGCGGCCGACCGCCATGCGCCAGCCCAAGATGACCGCGTCCGACGACCATCTCGATATCGTCCTTGCCGGCCTCGCCGCCGGCCGCACCCTGCTGCCGTCGTCCCGGTCCGGCGATCGTCCGCTCCTCGACGCGATGGCGGCGCTCGGCGCCCGGATCGAACGGACGGACACGGGCATCGCGGTGACCGGCGCCGGCAATGGCTGCCTGCTCGAACCGGTGGCGACGCTTGCTCTTGAAGATGCCGATGCCGCGCTGCTGGTGGCGGGCTTTGTCGCTCCCTATGACATGGCCGCGCGCATCGCCTGCCGGTCGGCCCTGCCGGACGCCGACAGGGACGCGTTCCTTGCCGCGACGGCCGCGATGGGCATTCAGGCCAGCGCACCGGACGCCGACACCGTCGTGCTCGCCGGCCAGGCCTCGGCAGTGCCGGCGCGCCATGCCTGTGCGGGCTGGAGCGGGACGGTGCTGCGGGCAATCGCGCTTGCGGCGCTGAACACGCCGGGGATCACGCGGCTCGAGGGGGAGGGCGCAGCGCCGACCGGGCTCGCCCGGCGCTTCGGTGCCATTGGCGCGCAATGCCGGATCGACGACCGCGACGGCGGCTGGTCGCTCGCCGTGACCGGCCAGTGCGTGCTGCGTGCCGCCGAAGCGGAGAGCGCGTCATGATGCCGGTGATCGCGATCGACGGTCCCGCCGCCTCGGGCAAGGGCACGCTCGCCCGGCGGATCGCCGCCCATTACGGGTTGCGGCATCTCGATACGGGGCTGACCTATCGCGCGGTCGCGCATGCGCTGCTGGTGGCCGATGCGCCGCTCGACGATGAAGCGCGGGCGATCGAGGCCGCCGAAACGCTCGACCTTGCCGCGATGGATCGCACGATCCTCGCCGATCACGGCGTCGGCGAGGCGGCTTCCCGCATCGCGGTCATGCCCGGCGTGCGGCGGGCGCTGGTCGCCCGCCAGCGCGCCTTTGCCGCGACACCGCCGGGCGCGGTGCTCGACGGCCGCGACATCGGCACCGTCGTCTGCCCGGACGCGCCGGTGAAGCTCTACGTCACCGCCGGGGCGCCCGAACGGGCCAGACGCCGCTATCACGAGATCCTGGCAGGCGGCGGCGAGGCGGACGAGGCGGCGATCCTCGCCGACATCGAGCGGCGCGACGCGCGCGACATGGGACGCTTGGACTCGCCGCTGCGGCCGGCGAACGACGCGCACTTGCTTGACACCTCCGATATGACTATAGAAGCGGCGTTCCAGGCCGCCCGCGCGATCATAGACCGGGCGCTGGACCGTATTTGAACCCGTCAGCGACGATCCCGCGCCGGACGGCCCGCTTGGGCCCGGATCGACCGCTGGCAGAGAAAACCCGAACCCCGGCGCCCGCGCGTGACGCGATCCAAGCAGCATCGCCCGCGCACCAGGAGCATCAATGTCAGAACTGAACCCCACGCGGGAGGACTTCGCCAGCCTCCTCGAATCCTCGTTTGCCAGCCAGGATGCGGCCGAGGGACGTGTCGTCGAAGGCACGATCACGGCCATCGAGAAGGACATGGCCATCGTCGATGTCGGCCTTAAGGTCGAAGGGCGCATCGCACTCAAGGAATTCGGAGCGAAAGCCAAGGACGGCACGCTCAATGTCGGCGACACGGTCGAGGTCTATGTCGAGCGCGTCGAGAACGCGCTGGGCGAAGCCGTCCTATCGCGCGACAAGGCCCGGCGCGAGGAAGCCTGGGTCAAGCTCGAAGCCAAGTTCAACAATGGCGAACGGGTCGAAGGCCACATCTTCAACCAGGTCAAGGGCGGCTTCACCGTCGATCTGGACGGCGCCGTGGCGTTCCTGCCGCGCTCGCAGGTCGACATCCGCCCGATCCGCGACGTCACGCCGCTGATGCACACGCCGCAGCCGTTCGAGATCCTGAAGATGGACAAGCGCCGCGGCAACATCGTCGTGTCGCGCCGCACCGTGCTCGAGGAAAGCCGCGCCGAACAGCGCTCGGAGATCGTCCAGAACCTCGAAGAGGGCCAGGTCGTCGAGGGCGTGGTCAAGAACATCACCGACTATGGCGCGTTCGTGGACCTTGGCGGCATCGACGGACTGCTGCACGTGACCGACATGGCATGGCGCCGGGTGAACCATCCGACCGAGATCCTGCAGATCGGCCAGACCGTGAAGGTGCAGATCATCCGCATCAACCAGGAGACGCACCGCATCTCGCTGGGCATGAAACAGCTCGAGGCCGACCCCTGGGAAGGCATCGGCACGAAGTATCCGATGGGCGTGAAGATCACCGGCCGGGTCACCAACATCACCGACTATGGCGCGTTCGTCGAGGTCGAGCCGGGCATCGAGGGTCTGATCCACGTCTCCGAAATGTCTTGGACCAAGAAGAACGTTCATCCGGGCAAGATCCTGTCGACCAGCCAGGAAGTCGAGGTGGTCGTGCTCGAGGTCGATCCGGACAAGCGCCGCATCTCGCTCGGCCTCAAGCAGACGCTCAACAACCCCTGGGAAGAGTTCGCGCAGAACCATCCGGTCGGCGACGTCGTCGAGGGCGAGGTCAAGAACAAGACCGAGTTCGGCCTGTTCATCGGCCTTGATGGCGATGTCGACGGCATGGTCCACCTGTCCGATCTCGACTGGAACCGTTCCGGCGAGGACGCCATCGAGGACTATCACAAGGGCGACACGGTCAAGGCCGTGGTGCTCGACGTCGATGTCGACAAGGAGCGCATCTCGCTGGGCATCAAGCAGCTGACCAAGGATGCGATCGCCGATGCGGCCGCTTCGGGCACGCTGCGCAAGGGCGCCGTCGTCACCTGCGAGGTGACCGGCATCACCGACGGCGGTATCGAGGTCAAGCTGGTCGATCATGATCTGGACAGCTTCATCCGCCGGTCGGACCTGTCGCGCGACCGCGACGAGCAGCGCCCCGAGCGCTTCTCGGTGGGCCAGCGTCTGGACGCCCGCGTCACCCAGTTCAACAAGAAGGACCGCCGGGTTTCGGTCTCCATCAAGGCGCTGGAAATCGCCGAGGAGAAGGAAGCGGTGGCGCAGTTCGGCTCGACCGACTCCGGCGCCTCGCTCGGCGACATTCTGGGTGCCGCGCTCAAGAAGCAGGACGAAGGCGACAAGTAAGCCGCCTCGACGCGCCGTCATCAGAGCCCGCCGGTCGCCCGACCGGCGGGCTTTTTTCGGCCTCGACAGAGCCGGCCGGGCTGCTATCTGTCGACGGGTCGGAACGAACGGGGAGCGCCATGCTCAAGGCGCCGCAACTGCGCAAGCTGGCCAATGGCGAGGCGACGATCGACGCGTTCGCCTACGAGGCGGCCCAGGAGACGGCCGCAGCGCTCGGTCGCGCCGGCAAGAAGCTTGAGGCCGCGCTCGCCGCGCTCGAGCGGCACGACGCCACGCCCGGCGCCAACCGCGACCGGACCGAGCTGGTGCAGGAGGCGGCCGATTGCGCCTGGGCTCTGTTCATCCAGCGGGACTTTCTGGGCCTGAAGTCCGACCATCACCTGACGCGGACCTATCGCATCCCCGACGAGGTGATGCGCCGCGTCGGCATCGTCAAGAGGCGGGATTAGGCGTCAAGCGCGCCCGTGTTTTCCGAAAGCCAGTCGGCGAGTTCGGCATGGCTGGCGACGACCAGGTTCGCGCCGGCATCGCGCAATTGCGCGCCCGACTTGTCGGACCAGTGGCCCCCGCCGGTAAAGCCGATGACGAACTGTCCGGCCGCCCTGGCCCCGCGCACGCCGTTGGCGCTGTCCTCGACCGTGATGCAGTCGCCCGGCGAAAACCCCATCCTGCGGGCGGCCAGTTCGAAAAGGTCCGGCGCCGGCTTGCCGTTCTCGACCATGTCGCCCGAGAAGACGTTTTCGCCGAAGAACCGGTCCAGCCCGGCGCGCTCGAGCTTGAGCGGCAGGAACGGCATCTGCGTCGACGAGGCTACGCAGCGCGGCGCGGTCATGCGCCGAAGAAGCGCGTCGATCCCCTCGATCGGCCGCACGTCCTCGATCACGCGGCGGCGCGACTCGCTCTTGAGCGCGACATAGTCGTCGTCGGCCAGCGGCGCGCCGGTCCTTTCGAGCAAGAGGTCCGACAGTTGCCGGCGCCACTTGTCGGCCGCCAGCGCCATGAAGGCGCCGACATACCAGTCCCGGTCGACACTGACCCCCTTGGCGGCGAGAAAGCCCAGTTCGACCTGCAGGTAGACCGCCTCGCTGTCGATGAGCACGCCATCGCAGTCGAAGATCATAAGCGGATTGTCCATCGAAGAACGCCTCAGCTGTGCGCGAAGATGTCCTCGTCGGGCCAGCCCATCAGATCGAGCCGGGCGCGGGTGGGCAGGAAGCGGAAGCAGGCCTTAGCCTCGCGGGTGCGTCCTTCGCGTTCGAGCCGGAACACCAGCGCGTCCATCAGCGCGTGCAGGTGCAGCACATCGCTCGCCGCATAGGCGAGTTGCGCGTCGGTGAGCGTCTCGGCCGCCCAGTCGGACGATTGCTGCTGCTTGGATATCTCGACATCGAGCAGTTCGCGGACCAGATCCTTGAGCCCGTGCCGGTCGGTATAGGTGCGGGTCAGCTTGGAGGCGATCTTGGTGCAGAAGACCGGTTGCGTCGACACGCCGAAGGCCTGTTCGAGCACCGCGATGTCGAACCGGCCGAAATGGAAGATCTTGGTCCTCTTGCGGTCGCGCAAGAGCCGGACGAGGTTGGGAGCGCGCTTCTGGCCGCTGGCGATCTGGATCACGTCGGCGGTGCCGTCGCCGGGCGAAAGCTGGACCACGCACAGCCGGTCGCGGTGCGGATTGAGCCCGAGCGTTTCGGTGTCGATGGCGATGCGGTCGCCGTAGCGCGCGACCGCGTCCTCGCCCAGATCGCCCCTGTGCAGCCTGATCGCCCCGCTCGCACCGCCACTTGTCCCACCGCTTTCCATGACCGTCCCCTTGTTCGCGTGCGCCGCTTGTATGAGCCGCCGCCGCAAAGCTCAAGGCGCGATCGCCGCGGGAAAGGGGTGTCCGACGGCCGAGGCACCTCAGGGCCGATCCTACGCGGGCGGGGCGAAGCATCAGCGATCCGGCGCGAAGGAAATCGCCGGTTATGCGAAGACGATCCGCGGCAGGTAGAACGAGACGACCCAGTTGGGCGCGTCGACGATCTCGGAGATGCGTAGGTCGCCGCATACCGAGCAGAGCACGTAGGCGTCCTCGGGCGGCATCTGCCGCCAGGCGCCGAGATGATCGATCATGCCGGATACCGCATCGCGCGCGGCGGCCATCAGGTCCGGGCCGATGCCGGTCGTCACCTCGTAGCCTGCGCCGTCCAGATGGCGGGTCACCGGGCCCGGCGTCGAAAAGCGCGGAAAGCGCGGCGCGGCGTCCTTGATCAGGTCGACCCTGACCGTCAGATCCATGGCGCTCTCGATCGCGGTGCCGCAGACCTCGCCGTCGCCCTGCGCGGCATGCGTGTCGCCGGCCGACAACAGCGCGCCCGCCACCTCGACCGGGAGGATCAGCTCGGTGCCGGCGGCCAGATCGCGCACGTCCATGTTGCCGCCGACACGGCGCGGCGGGATGATGGCGTGCCGGCCGGGCGCGGCGGGGGCGAGGCCGATCGTGCCGACGAAGGGCTTGAGCGGCACGCGCGCATGGGCGCCCAGAAGGGCGGGCTCGCGCGCGGCGCGGTCATAGTCCCAGAGCTGCAGATGCGGGTCGGGGAACTGGTCGGCGAGCAGGCCGAAGCCGGGGATCAGCGCGCTCCAGCCGAAGCCGGACGGGGCGAGATCGACGATCGTCACCTTCAGCGCGTCGCCCGGCTCGGCCCCGTCGACGTGAAGCGGCCCGGTGACCGGATTGACCGCATCGGGGTCCATCGTGGCGATGTCGGCGGAGGTGCTCTGCGGCGTGTAATGGCCGCCGGCCGCATCGAGGCATTCGAGCGTGATCGTCTCGCCCGGCGCGATGCGGGCGACCGGTTCAATCGCATTGTCCCAGCCGCAATGGTGATGGGCGCTGTGGATGGTGCGCCAAGGGCCGCCGTGATCAGCCATTGTCGTCCCGCCCCGGCCGCGCCCGCATCGCGGCCCGTTCGAGCATATACTGTTCGGCCTCGACCATGTGCTCGTGCATGATCGCGCGGGCTGCGTCGACGTCGCGCGCCCGGATCGCGCGCAGAAGGCGGACCTGATAGTGCAGGCCGGTCTCGCGCAGGCCCGGATTGGGCTGCTGGTAGATCTGCCGGCACACCGTCATGTCGCGCAGAAGGCCGAGCATCAGAAAGGCGATCAGGCCGAACAGCCGGTTGGACGAGGTGCGCGCAAGTTCGGCGTGGAAGTCGAGTTCGGCGAGCCGCTGGCTGTATTCCTCCTCGGCCGAGGCCGGTTCGCGCTCGTAGAGCCGCACGGTGGCCCGCAACGCCTCGAAGGCGGTCTCGGCAATGCCGGCCTTGGCGGCTTCGGCGGCGATCGCCGGTTCGATCATCTTGCGCACCGCATAGATGTCGCCGATCGAGGGCGGATCGAAGACGAACAGATTGTTGAGCATGCCGAGCGCGTGGTTCTCCTCGACCGCGCTGACGAACGCGCCGCCGCCGGGGCCGGTGCGGGTGGCGATCAGGCCCTGGAACTCGAGGATCTTCATCGCCTCGCGCAGCGTGCCGCGGGAGGCGCGCAGCGCCTCGTCGGCGAGCCATTCGGTCGGCACGCGCTCGCCGGGCTGAAGGTCCGACTGCATGATCTTGTCGCGAATGGCGTCGGCGATCATGTCGGGCCGCTTGCGCCGGCGCGTCGGCGCGGGCGGCGGCGGCAGGTCGAGCGGCCCGGTGGCGTTGCCCGTCATGCGGCCGCGTCCCCGTGCGGGTGATAACATGCAGCGCGGTGGCGAGCGTCATCGGGCGCGGCCTCGAGCGGCGGCATGGCCGAGGTGCAGATGTCGGTGCCGCGCGGACAGCGCGCGAAGAAGGGGCAGCCCGGCGGCGGGTTGTATGGGTCGGGCAGTTCGGTCTCGGCGTCCTCGGGGATCAGCGACTTGCGGCCGGGCGCGGGGGCCGAATTGAGCAGCAGGTGCGTATAGGGATGGCGCGGCCGGCCGAACACCGCGCGGGCCGGCCCGACCTCGACGATCCGGCCGAAATACATCACCGCGACCCTGTCGGAGACGCTTTCGACGACCGACAGATCGTGGCTGATGAAGACGTAGGTCAGCCCGAACCGGTCCTTCAGATCGTCGAGGATGTTGAGCACCTGCGCCTGCACCGACACGTCGAGCGCCGAGACCGGTTCGTCGAGCACGATCAGCTTGGGGTCGGCGGCGAGCGCCCGGGCGATGCCGATGCGCTGGGCCTGACCGCCGGAGAATTCGTGCGGATAGCGATCGAGGAAACCCGGCGCCAGATTGACCGCGTTCATCAGTTCCTCGAGCCGCTTGCGCCGGCCGGCCGCATCCAGATCGGTCAGATGTTTCAGCGGCGCTTCGAGGATGGTGCGGATGGTCTTGCGCGGATTGAGCGAGGCGACCGGGTCCTGAAACACATATTGCACGTCGCGCGACAGGCGCCTGAGATCGCGGCCGGCCTCGGCGGCCAGATCGCGGCCATCGAACGTGATGCGGCCGCCGGTCGGCCGGTCGAGCCCGACGATCATGCGGGCGAGGGTGGACTTGCCGCAGCCCGATTCGCCGACGACGCCGAGCGTCTCGCCGGGGCGGACGTCGAGCGAGACGTCCTGTACGGCGTGGACGGCAGGTCGGTCTGCGCCGAGCAGCGTGCGGCCGCCGCCGAAGGTCTTGTCGACGCCCTCGATGGTCAGAAGCGCGGCGTCAGACATCGCGGTCGTCCCCGGTCAGCGGGTGGATGCAGCGCACGGTTCGGCCTTCGCCCAGTTCGGTCAGGCCGATTGGCGCGGCGCGGCAGTCGGCCTGCGCGCGCGGGCAGCGCGGCGCGAAGGCGCAGCCCTGAGGCAGATCGTTGACCATGGGCGGGCGGCCCTCGATCGCGTCGAGCCGGCGGTCGGGCTCGCCCAGCACCGGCACGCAGTCGATCAGCTTGGCCGTATAGGGATGGGCGGGAGCGGAGAGGATTTCCTCGGTCGTGCCGGTCTCGACGAACCTGCCCGCATACATGACCGCGACGCGATCGCAGATGGCCGAAACGACGCCGAAATCGTGGGTGATGAACAGGATGCCGGTGTCGCGTTCGGCGCGCAGCGTGTCGAGCAGCGACAGCACCTGCGCCTGCACCGTGACGTCGAGCGCGGTGGTCGGCTCGTCGGCGATGATCACCTTGGCATCGTGGGCGAGCGCCATGGCGATGCATACGCGCTGGCGCATGCCGCCGGACAGTTCGTGCGGATAGGCCTTCATGCGCTCGGCAGGGTTCGGAATGCGCACGATCCGGAGCAGTTCGGCGGCCTTGCGGCCGGCTTCGGCCTTCGACAGCGGATCGTGCGCCCGGATCGCCTCGACGAGCTGGTCGCCCACGGTGAACAGCGGATGCAGCGTCGACAGCGGGTCCTGGAAGACGTGGCTGACCGCCGAGCCGCGCAATTGCCGGATGCGCGCGTCGGACGCCGAAAACAGGTCCTCGCCCTCGAGCAGCGCCACGCCACCGGTGATGCGGCCGGGCGGGCTCGGCACCAGCCCCATGATCGACATGGCCGAGACCGACTTGCCCGAGCCGCTCTCGCCGACGATCCCCAGGCATTCGCCCTTGCCGACGCGCATGTCGACGCCGCCGACCGCCCTGTAGACATCGCCGCCGAGCCGGAACTGTGTCTTCAGATCACGCACGTCGAGCACCGCGTCGGGATCGGGCGCGACATCGGGCACGAGGCCCTCGCGCATCACCGCGGTTCGGGCGACGGGCCGCGACAGCGCGCCGGATTTCAGGCGCGGGTCGAGCACGTCGCGCACGCCGTCGCCGAGCAGGTTGATGCTCATGACGAGCACGAAGATCATCAGGCCGGGAATGATCGAGACGTGCGGCGCGGTGAAAAGGATCTTGCGCCCGTCGCCCAGCATCGAGCCGAGATCGGCCTGCGGCGGCTGCGCGCCAAGGCCGAGGAACGAAAGGCCGGCCGTCTCCAGGATCATCCAGCCGACGGTGGTCGACATGGTGATCACGATCACCGGCAGCACGTTCGGCAGCACCTCGATGAACAGGATCTGCGCGTGGCTTTTGCCCGAAAGGCGCGCCGCGTCGACGAATTCGCGCCGGGCGAGGCCAAGCGTGATGCCGCGAATGTTGCGCGCGAAGAATGGGATGTTGACGACGGCGATCGCGTAGAGCGCGTTCAGGAGGCCCGGCCCGAGCACCGCGACGATCGCCAATGCAAGAAGGATGTAGGGAAAGGCCATGACCATGTCGATGCCGCGCATCAGCACCGTATCGACGCGGCCGCCCGCATAGCCGGCGACCAGGCCGATCAGCGAGCCGAAGAAGGCGGCGATCAGCGTCGCCGAGATGCCGACGGCGAGGCTGACGCGGGTGCCCCAGATCAGCCGGGAGAGGATGTCGCGGCCGAGCGCATCGGTGCCGAGCAGATGGCCGTCGGCAAGCGGGCGGAGCAGGCGGTTGGCGGGCGCCGTGGCATCAGGGTCGGAGAGCGGCAGGATCGGCGCGGCAAGCGCGATCAGCACGATCGCGGCAAGGACCACGAGCCCGGCGGTGGCGAGCGTGTTGTTGAGCAGCAACCGCGTCGCGCTCGGCCGGCCGGAGGGCTTTCTGGCGGGCTGGATCGGGGCGCTTTCGACGGCGGTCATCAGCGCAGCCTCGGATCGAGAATGGTCTGGACCACATCAGCGGCCAGGTTGAACAGCACGTAGGCGGCGGCGACGACGAGCACGCCGCCCTGCACGAGCAGCAGATCGCGCGTCGAGATGGCGGTGACCAGCATCGAGCCGATGCCGGGCCACTGGAAGACGGTCTCGATGTAGACCGCGCCGCCGAGCACGAAGCCGGCCTGGATGCCGATCACCGGAATGACCGTGACGAGCGCGGCCTTGAAGGCGTGCTTGTAGATGACGGTGCGCTCGCTCAGCCCCTTGGCGCGCGCGGTTCGTATGAAATCCTGGCGCAGCACTTCGAGCATGGCGGTGCGCGTCAGGCGCGCGATGACGCCGGTGGCGACGACGGCGAGCGTCAGCGCGGGCAGGAACAGATGATGCAGCAGGTCGGGCAGATCACCGCCGCCGAAGATCGAATACATGCCCGAGGCGGGGAACCAGCGCAGATTGACGGCGAAGACCAGGATCAGCAGCAGGCCGAGCCAAAAGGAGGGGATCGAGATGCCGATCAGGACGATGAAGGTGATCGCCTTGTCGGCCCAGCCATACTGGCGGACGGCGGAGATGACGCCGGCGATCAGGCCGAGCACCGAGCACAGGACGAGCGCGGTGCCAGCAAGGATCAGCGTGGCGTTGAAGCGCTCGAGCACGATGTCGAGCACGGGCCGGTTCTGCATGTAGGAGCGGCCGAGATCGCCCTGGAACAGGTTGCCCAGCCAGATGAAGTATTGCTGGACCAGCGGCTTGTCGAGGCCGAGGTCGCGGTTGAGCTTTTCGACGTTCTCGGGGGTGGCGAAATTGCCAAGAATCGCCTGGGCCGGATCGCCGGGGATCAGCGCCATGATGGCGAAGACGATGATGGTCAGCCCGAACAGGACCGGAATGGCGGCGAGCAGACGCTTGGCGATGTAGGCGATCATGCTGGCTCCGCTAGCGTTTGCCCGCAGACGTCATCCCGGGACTTGATCCCGGGATGCATTGGCGGCGGCGCCTCGTGTGGATTCCGGGGTCGAGCCCGGAATGACGTGCGCGTATCCGGAACGAGGTCCGCGTTCGGGCGGATATCGCCGCATGAGGCGTCCCCGGCGCCTATTGCGGCTTGGCGACGTCCTGCAGCATCAGGAAGAAGGACGGCTGCAGCTTGAAGTTCTCGACCGCCGCCGTGGTCACCGCGTTCTGCTTCCAGTTGGCGACGAACACCCAGGGCGCGTCCTCCTGCACGATCTCCTGCATCTGCTTGTAGAGCTCGGCGCGTTCGTCCTGATCGGTGGCGCGGCGCGCCTGTTCGAGCAGGTCGTCCACCTCGGGGTTGGAATAGTAGCCCGAGTTGAAGCCGCCCTCCTCGGGCCAGGCCTCGGTGCGCAGCGCCAGGAAGGGCAGCGTGTCCGGATCGTTGGTCATCCACGCCATCTCGGCCATGTCGGCCTTGCCCTCGAGGCCCGGGTTCACGCGACCGAGGAAGGTGTTCCACTCATAGGTCTCGATCTTGACATCCATGCCGACCGCCTCAAGGTCCGCCTGGATCGCGGTGCCCATGGCGACCGGATCGAGCATGCCCGAGCCGCCCTCGGTGACGTAGAAGGTGACCGTCTCGCCGTCATAGCCGGCCTCTTCGAGCAGTTCGCGGGCGCGGTCGGGATCGTGCGGATAGGGCTCGAGTTCCTCGTTGTAGGCCCAGGCGAAGGCCGGCGGGGTCGGGCCGGCGGCCACTTCGGCGGTGCCCTGCAGGATGTTCTCGACGATCGCCGTCTTGTCGATGGCGTAGTTGGCGGCCTGGCGCACCGCCTTTTCGGCGAACGGGCCTTCCTTCATGTTCAGGATCAGGAACCACACGTGCGGGCCGGCCTGTTCGTAGACATTGAAGTCGCCGCCGTCGCGGAACTGGGCGAGGCTGTCCGGCGGCACCTCGACCATCACGTCGATGCCGCCCGACAGCATCTCGGCGATGCGCGTGTTGGCGTCGGTGATCGGCCGGTAGACGATGCCTTCGAGATCGGGAGCACCGTCCCACCAGTCGGCGTTGCGCTGGATGGTGACCTGGGTGTTGGGCTGCCACTCGACGAAGGAATAGGCGCCGGTGCCGGAGGGGTTGCGGCCGAAATCGGCGCCATGCTCCATCACCGCCGCCGGCGAGACGATCAGGCCGGTCGGATAGGCGAGGTTGGACAGGAACGGCGCATAGGGCTCGCCGAGCCGGAACTCGACGGTGAACTCGTCGATCACCGTGACCTCCTCGACGGCCGAGAAGTAGAAGGCCAGCGGGAACGGTCCGGTGTCGTGATAGGGGTGGTCCTCGTCGAGCATGCGGTCGAAGTTGAACTTGACCGCCTCGGCGTTGAAGGGCGTGCCGTCGTGGAAGGTCACGTCCTGGCGCAGGGAGAAGGTGTAGACGGTGCCGTCATCGGACACCTCCCAGCTTTCGGCGAGCGAGGGTTCGGGCTCCAGCGTGCCGTCCCTGTAGCGCGTCAGCCCGTCATAGAGGTTCACCAGGATGCGGAAATCGTTGACCGCCGTGACCGCGTGCGGGTCCAGCGACTTGGGTTCGGCGATCTGGCCCACCACCAGGACGTTGGGCGGGGTCTGGGCGACGGCGGGCGCCGATATCGCCAGCGCCGCCGCGGTGAGCGCCGCAGCCAGGAAATGCTTCATGACGGTCTCCCTTTCTGAACTGCCCGCAATTAATCCGCAAAATTTGCCCGTTGGCAAGGATTTATCATGACAAATATTTGTGCATTGATAGCGGTGGAGACGGGACCATGCATGCAATGACGACGGCAAACCGATGACGGGCGGCCATCCGGCCATCGACAAGGGGCGCCTTGCGGGCCTGCTCGACGCGATCAACGGCTTCGGCCGCGATCCGGCGACGGGCGGGTTCAACCGGATCGGCTATTCGGACGCGGACATGGCGGTGCGGCGCTGGTTCGCCGAGGCGATGACCGGGCACGGGCTCGACGTGCGCACCGATGCGGTCGGGAACGTGTTCGGCCGGTTCGGGCTGTCAAAGGGGCCGTGCGTCATGGCCGGATCGCATCTCGACACCGTGCCGGACGGGGGCGCGTTCGACGGCGCGCTCGGGGTCGCGGTGGCGCTCGAATGCGTGCTGGCGATGAAGGATGCCGGGCTGACGCCGCGAACGGCGATCGAGGTGGTCGCCACGGCCGAGGAGGAGGGGCGGTTCGGCGGCATGCTCGGCTCGCAGGCGATCGCCGGCGTCGTCGATCCGGACTGGCTGGATGCTGCCAGCGACAATGACGGCATCCGGCTCGTCGATGCGATGGCGGCGCAGGGCCTCGATCCGGCGCGGGTGAGCGAGGCGGCATGGCCACCGGGCGCCGTCGCGGCATTCGTCGAACTGCACATCGAGCAGGGTCCGGTGCTGGAAGGCGCCGGCGTGCCGGTCGGCATCGCCTCGGCGGTGTCGGGCGTGTGCAATCTGGAGATCACGTTCGAAGGCCAGGCCAACCATTCGGGCACCACGCCGATGGACATGCGCGCTGACGCGTTCGCCGGTCTGGCCGAGGTCGGCGCGGCCGTGCCGGACCTGATCGCCGCTCACGGCACCGACCAGAGCCGCGTGACGATCGGCAAGGCCGAACTCTCGCCCAACCATGCGCACACGATCGCCGGCCGGGCGGTGTTCTCGGTGATCATCCGCGACACCGACGAAACGGTGATGGTCGCCCTGCGCGACCGGTTCCTGGCGATGGTCGCCGAGACGGCGGGGCGGCACGGCCTTTCGTTCTGTCATGACGAAAAGAGCTGGCTGGCGCCTGTCGAACTGGACGGGGGGCTGCGCGACCTTCTGGCCGGTCAGGCCGCAGCGCTCGGCCTGCCGGCGCTCGAGATGCCGTCGGGGGCGGGCCATGACGCGCAGACCATGCAGGCGCTGTGTCCGTCGGCGCTGGTGTTCGTGCCGAGCCGGGGCGGGGTCAGCCACGCGCCGGACGAATGGACCGAATGGGCGGACATCGAAAAGGGCGCGGCGCTGATGCTTGCGGCGCTGGTGCGGTTGGCCGGCTAACGGCCTCGCCGCCGCTCAGTGGTGCTCCTGCTCCTCGAGTTCGTCATCCTCGATGTCCGGCGACAGGTCCTGCGCGGCTTCGGCCAGCGGCTGGCGGGTGAAGCCCTTCACATCGCCGCTCTCGGCGAAGTCGCGCTTGATGTTGACTGGGCTGGTCGCATAGGCGGTGATCAGTTCGGCGAGCGATCGCAACGCATGGGTGTGGATGCGCTCATAGCCGTGGCTGGCATCGACGCCGAAGGTGATCAGCGCGGTGCGCACATCGTGCCCGGCTTCGATGGCGCTGGCCGAGTCCGAGCGGTAATAACGGAAGACATCCTTCTGGTAGCGGATGTCGTTCTCCCCACACAGGTCGACCAGCTTCTTGGTCAGGTGGAAGTCGAACGGGCCGGTCTGGTCGGCCATGCCGACGGTCACGCCGAACTCGTCCGAGTTCTGACCCGGCGCCGTGGTGCCGTTGTCGACGGTGACCATGGAGGCGACATTGTGCGTCAGGATCGACGAGGCGCCCACGCCCACCTCCTCGGCGATCGTGAACAGCCAGTGGATGTCGACCGGCGTCTCGACGCCCTCGTCCTGCATCGCCTTGAGCGCGGCGAGCATGACGGCGACGCCGGCCTTGTTGTCGAGGTGGCGCGAGATGATGAAGCCGTTGTCGAGGAATTCGGGCTGCGGGTCGATCGCCACGATGTCGCCGATGCCGACGCCGAGCCGCTCGATGTCCTCGCGATTGCGGGCGAGCGCGTCGATGCGGAACTCGACATAGGGCCAGCCCACCGGCAGGCTGTCGACCTCGTCGTTGAAGGTGTGGCCGGAGGCCTTCAGCGGCAGGATGGTGCCGCGATAGGCGCCGTCGCCGGCGAAGACCGTCGCCCGCGCGCCCTCGGCGAAGCGGGCCGACCAGTGGCCGATCGGGACCAGTTCGAGCCGGCCGTCGTCCTTGATCATCTTGACCTGGGCGCCGAGCGTGTCGAGGTGGGAGACGATGGCACGGGCGCCGCGTTCCTCGACACCGGGCCGGATGGCGCGGATCGCGCCGCGCCGCGTCAGTTCGACCGCAAGGCCGAACTTGCTCAGTTCGCCCGACACGTATCGGACGATCATGTCGGTGTAGCCGGTGGGACTGGGTATGGCGAGCAACGCCCTGAGGATCTCGAGCAGATAGTCGTGATCGATATGCAGGCGTGTCATCAGCCTCTCTCCCCCGATTGTCTTACCGATTGGCGTACGGCCTGAGGTACCGACAGGGGGAAGAGCAAGTCAACAAAGCGTTCGGCCGTTGGCTGGGGTTCGTGGTTGGCGAGCCCCGGCCGTTCGTTGGCCTCGATGAAGGCATAGTCGGCCGATTGCGGTGACTTCACCATCAGGTCGATCCCGGTGACCGGAATGTCGATGGCGCGCGCGGCCTTGATGGCGGCGTTGACGAGGGCCGGGTTCACGATGTCGGTGACGTCGTGGATCGTGCCGCCCGTGTGCAGGTTGGCCGTCTTGCGCACGGCGATCGAGGTCTCGGCGGGCGGCGTGTCGTCGAGGCCGTAGCCCGCCTCGGCGAGCGTGCGTTCGGTCTCCGCGTCGAGCGGAATGCGCGACTCGCCGCCGGTGGCGGCGGACCGGCGGCGGGACTGGCGTTCGATCAGTTCGCGCACCGTGCGCGTTCCGTCGCCGACGATCACCGGCGGGCGGCGCACGGCGGCGGCGACGACGCGGTAATTGATGACGATCAGGCGCAGATCCTCGCCCTCGATATATTCCTCCAGGAGCACCACGTCGGAGACGGTTCGCGCCGCCTTTATCGCCGCATCGACATCGTCGTTCGCCGAAAGCCCGACCGAGATGCCGCGCCCCTGTTCGCCGCGCGCCGGCTTGACGACGACACGCCCGGCGCGCGCGACGAACTCGGCGATCTCGTCGGGACTGGCGTCGGCGGAAAGCTGTTCGGGCACGCGCACGCCCGCCGCGCTGACGATCCGGCGCGTCACCGTCTTGTCGTCGCAGATCGACATGGCCACGGCGGTGGTCAGTTCGGACAGGCTTTCGCGGCACAGGATCGACCGGCCGCCATGGGTCAGCCGGAAGAAGCCCCCCTCGGCGTCGACCACCTCGACATGGATGCCGCGGCGGCGTGCCTCGTGGGTGATGATCCGCGCGTAGGGGTTGAGCGCCTCGTCGGGCTCGGGACCGGTGAACAGCGTCTCGTTGATCGGGTTCTTGCGCTTGACCGAAAAGAAGGCGACGCGCTCGAAGCCGAGCTTCTCGTAGAGCGCGATGGCCTGGTCGTTGTCGTGCAGCACCGAAAGGTCGAGAAAGGCGGCGCCGCGCGTGGCGAAATATTCGGCCAGCCGGCGCACCAGCGTCTCGCCGATGCCCGGATGGCGCGCGGCCGGATCGACGGCGAGGCACCACAGCGACGAGCCCTTTTCGGGATCGCCGAACGCGTGGCCGTGATCGACGCCGGTGACCGTGCCGATCACCTCGCCGGTCTCGTTGTCCTCGGCGACGAAATAGGTGATCGCGCGCGCGTCGCGCTGCGACCAGAAGAATTCGGGCGGCACGGGCACCATGGATCGGGCCGCATAGATGCGGTTGATCGCCTCGGCGTCTGCCTGCGAGGTCAGCCGCCGGATGAAATAGCCCGTCGGCCCGCGTCGCGACGGACGGTAGCGCGACAGGTCGAGCCGGTAGGTGTGCGAGGGATCGAGGAACAATTCCTGCGGCGCGTTGGCGAGAAGCACGTGCGGGTTGCGGACATAGATGGCGATGTCGCGCTGGTCGGGCTGCTCGCCGCGCAGGGCGGCGATCAGCGGCTGGGCGGCCTCGAAGGTCTGGGCGAAGACGAGCCGGCCCCAGCCGCAGTCGAGCGCGTACTCGGACTTCATCCGGTCGGTCTCGTCACCGTGCGGGGCGATGGGCGGTTTCAGCCCGCGTTCGCGCATCCGCTTGAGCCGGTGCGCGTAGGCGTCACTTGTCTGCCGCTCCCTGGGATTGGGATGGGTGCGGGATGTATCCTTGTCCTTGCCCATGGCCGGACCTCATATCCGCTGCGTCTGCAGCCACATTTCCAGAAGCGCGATCTGCCACAGTTCCGACCCGCGCAGCGGCGTGATGTGGTCGGCGGGGCTTTCGAAAAGCGCGTCGAGATAATCGTCGCGGAACAGGCCGCGTTCCCTGGCCGGCTGCGAGGTGAGCGCGTCGCGCACCATGTCGAGGAACGGACCCTGGATGTATTTGAGCTGCGGCACCGGGAAATATCCCTTCGGCCGGTCGATGACGTCGGCGGGCACGACCTTGCGGGCGGCCTCCTTCAGAACGCCCTTGCCGCCATGGGCGAGCTTGTGCTCGGGCGGGATCGTCGCGGCAAGTTCGACCAGCTCGTGGTCGAGGAACGGCACCCGTGCCTCGAGCCCCCAGGCCATCGTCATGTTGTCGACGCGCTTGACCGGATCGTCGACCAGCATGACGTGGCTGTCGAGCCTGAGCGCGCGGTCGACCGGCGTCGCCGCCCCATGCGCCATCAGATGGTCGCGGACCAGTTCGAAGCTGACATCGCGGTCGGCAAGCCATTCGGGCGCAAGATGCTCGGCGAGGCGGACATGGCTGCGGTCGAAGAAGACCTTGGCATAGTCGCTCGCGACATCGTTGGAATTGGCGAGCGGCGGATACCAGTGGTAGCCGCCGAACACCTCGTCGGCGCCCTGGCCGGACTGGACGACCTTGATGTGTCTGGACACCTCGCGGCTGAGCAGGAAGAAGCCGATATTGTCGTAGGACACCATCGGCTCGGACATCGCCGCGATCGCCTCGGGCAGATGCGTCATCATGTCGGCGCCGGGCACGAAGATCTTGTGGTGGTCGGTGCCGAACCGTTCGGCGATCAGGTCCGAATAGACGAACTCGTCGCCCTTTTCGCCGTGCGCTTCCTCGAAGCCGATCGAAAAGGTCATCAGGTCCTTCTGGCCCTGTTCGGCGAGAAGTCCGACGATCATCGAGGAATCGACGCCGCCCGACAGCAGCACGCCGACCGGCACGTCGGCGACCATGCGCCGGCGCACGGCCAGGCGCAGCGCGTCGAGCACCCGGTCGCGCCAGTCCTCGGCCGTCAGGCCGCTGTCCTCGGCGCGGCGCTCATAGGGCGGGGACCAGTAGAGCCGGTCGCGCACCGTGCCGTCGGCTTCGATGGTCCGGGTGGTCGCCGGCGGCAGCTTGCGGATGCCCTTGATGATCGTGCGCGGCGGCGGCACGACCGCGTGAAACGTCATGTAGGTGTGCAGCGCCTCGCGGTCGATTTCGGTGTCGATGTCTCCGGCCTTGAGCAGCGCGGGCAGGGTCGAGGCGAACCGCAGCGCCTTGCCGGTCTCGGCATAGTAGAGGGGCTTGATGCCGAACCGGTCGCGCGCCAGCATCAGCCTTCCCGTGTCGCGCTGGTGGACGGCGAAGGCGAACATGCCGTGGAAGCGCTCGACGCACGCCTCGCCCCATTTGTGGAACGCCTTGAGCACGACCTCGGTGTCGCCGGTCGAAAAGAAGCGGTAGCCCGCCGCCTCCAACTCATCGCGCAGTTCGGGATAGTTGTAGATGCAGCCGTTGAAGACGATCGTCAGACCCAGTTCGGGATCGACCATCGGCTGGCCGGCCTTTTCGGACAGGTCGATGATCTTCAGCCGCCGGTGGCCGAAGGCCGCGCGCCCCTGCGCGACGAGACCGGCGCCGTCCGGCCCCCTCGGCGCCATCGCGGCGGTCATCCGGGCCACGGTCTGGGTGTCTGCGAACTGGTCGTCGAGGCGGAATTCGCCGGCTATGCCACACATGCTCTGTTGGGTGCTCCTTGTGGATTGAAGATATTGGCCCGATGCCCCGTCGGGGCGCCGGCTCTAACGCGGTCGTTGATCGGATGGATGTCGGTCATGGTTGTAACGATGTGACGGGCGAATGCAAATTCGCGCCGCCGTCGGCGTGATGATGCGGCATGTCGGCTTTGGCACTATCGGGAGGTGGCCGGGTCGGCTAAGCGCGCATTCATCGTTCGTCCCGTCAACTTCCCGCCCCCAATGAGCATCATCATCACCATCGCCTGCCCCGACCGGATCGGGATCGTCGCCAAGCTCTCGGGCGCCCTGAGCGCCCATGGCTATACCATTCTGGACAGCTCGCAGTTCTACGAACCTTCCCCCGGCGCGCGCCGCGAATCCGGCGAGGGCCGCTTCTTCATGCGCGTCGAATGCGCCCAGACCGCCGACGGCGACCGCGCCGGGGACAACGCGCGCGCGCTCGAAACGTTCCTTGACGAGTTCGCCACCGCCTTCGAGGCGCGGGTGACGGTGGCCGAGAAGGATCGCGCCGTGCCGGCGATCATCATGGTGTCGAAGTTCGACCATTGCCTGCAGGACATCTGGTACCGGGTGCGCACGAAATCACTGCCGATCGACATCCGCGCGATCGTCTCGAACCATGCCGACTCGCAGGCCGATGCCGAGCGCTGGGGCATCCCCTTCCACCTGTTGCCGGTGACGCCCGACAACAAGGCCGAGCAGGAAGACCGGCTCGAGGAACTGGTGGCCGAGACCGGCGCCGAACTGATCGTGCTGGCCCGCTACATGCAGATCCTGTCGGACGGATTCTCCAAGCGCCACTTCGGCCGGATCATCAACATCCACCACTCGTTCCTGCCCGCCTTCAAGGGCGCCAAGCCCTATCACCGGGCCTGGGACCGGGGCGTCAAGCATATCGGCGCGACCGCCCACTACGTCACGCCGGACCTCGACGAGGGGCCGATCATCGAGCAGGACACCGAACGCGTCAGCCACACCTCCGACCCCGACGATCTGGTCATGCGCGGCCGGGACATCGAGGCGCGGGTGCTGTCGCGGGCGATCCGGCTGCACGCGCAGGGCCGGGTGTTCATCAATGGCAGCCGCACTGTGGTGTTCCAGCCCTGAGCGGTCTCAGACGATGAACAGCTTCACCGCGACGATGGCCATCGCCAGCAGAAGCGCGGTCTCGGCGACGATCAGCACGATGTAGCCGGCGCCGAGATCGGTCATCTGCTTGAGCGCGGTCTTGATGCCGAGCGCGGCGATGGCGGTGATCAGCAGGATGCGCGAAGCGGTCTCGGCGACCGAGGCGACCGGGGCGGGGATCGCACCGAAGCTGTTGAGCGCGGCGAGCGCGACGAAGGCGACCAGGAACCAGGGCAGGCCGACCGTGCCGCCGCCTTCGGCCCTTCGCGAAAAGGCGACCATCACCGCGATCAGCACGACCGGCAAAAGCGCCACGCGCATCAGCTTGATCATAACGGCGGCATCGCCCGCTTCCTGGCTGACCGAATAGCCCGCGCCGACGACCTGGGCGACATCGTGGATCGTCGCGCCGATCAGCATGCCGGTCTGCGCATCGGTCGCATCGAGCAGGGCGAACAGCAGCGGATAGGCGACCATGGCGATCGTCGAAAGGGTCGTCACGGCGACGACCGTGAACAGCGTGTCGCGTTCGAGCCGGCCATCGCGCGGCAGCACCGAGGCGAGCGCCAGCGCCGCGGACGCACCGCAGATGGCGACCGATCCGGCGGTCAGCACACCCAGCCGCGCGCCCCGGCCCATCAGCCGCGCGAGCGCGATGCCGGCAAGAATCGTCACCGCGACGAGACTGATCACGGCGATCACCGGCACGGGTCCGAGCGCTTGGAAATCGGCCCATGACAGCCGCACGCCGAGCAGGGCGACGCCCAGCCTGAGGCAGACGCTGGCGGCGAAATCGACGCCGGGCCGGATCGCCGGATCGTCGACGAGGAAGTTGAAGGCCATGCCGATCAGCAGCGCGAAAAGCATCGCGGGCGCGCCATAGTGGGCGCCGAGGAATGCGGCGGCCACGGCGACGGTCAGCGCCAGACCCAGCCCGCGAACGAGCCGCATTGCGTCAGCCGTGCCTTGCCCGATCCCCACTTTCGCGATGCCTGCCGGTCCCGTTGCGTCCTGCGGCGCCTATCACAGGGCCGGCATGCCGCCTAGCGGCGAAATCGGGGCCCGAAGAACGCTGCGATCGCCGCGCGTTCCCGGCGGGTCAGGGCGAATGGTCGGCCAGCGGGCTGACATAGCCGGGCGGCTTGACCGTCAGCACCGAGCAGTCGACCGCGTTGAGCACGTCCTCGGCGGTGTTGCCGATGATCAGTCCGGGCACGCCGGTGCGCCCCAGCGTGCCGATGACGAGAAGGTCGGCGCCCATCGCGTCGATATGGGCTGGGATCACCTCGCGCGGGCGGCCGCGCGCCAGATGCGGCCGCAGCGCGCCGGCCATTTCGGGGTGCTCGGCGGTCATGGCGGCGATCAGCGCGCCAAGCGCCTGGCGACGCCGGTCCTCGATGGCGGCGGTGTAGCGGCGGGCCTCCTCGGCGTCATCGGTCCAGCGCCGCACCAGATCCTCGGCCGGCGCTTCCCAGACATGGGTGACGTGGATGGTCGCCCCGGTCGCCGCCGCCGCCCACATGGCGGTCGACAGGATCGTCCGGTTCAGCGGGTCCTGGCCCGCCGCGTCGGCGTCGCCGTCGCCCAGATCGATGGCGGCGAGGATCGAGGCGGGCGGCTGCGTTGCCTGCGGCATCGCCAGCCAGACCGGGCAGGGGCACTTGCGCAACAGGTGCTGATCGGTGGACGTGAACAGGTAGCGGTGCCGCGCGTCGAACGGCTCGGCCATCTTGACCACCAGGTCGCGCCCGTTGGCGAGGACGTCGGCGATGATCGCGCGGAACGGCCGGCCGATCGCGACGGCGAGGTCCGGCGTGACCTGAGGCCGGGCCGTCTTCACCGTCGCGCGCAGGCGTTCGAGCATGTCGGCGCGCAGGCCGTCCTCGATCTCGGCCCGGCCTCGCCCGGAAAAACCGGCCAGATGATCGATGTCACCGGCGCAGTCGGCCACCGTCAGCGCGGTCAGGCGCGCGCCATGGCGGGCGGCGATCTCGGCGGCGCGGCGCACGCCCTCGGCATCATCCGGGTCGCCATCGCAGACGACGAGGATATCGGGGAAGGGCTTCGCCTGTGTGGCGGGCCCGCTCATGCCGGCTCTCCCGTGGCGACACCGGGCGCTGCGGCATCGGCGCTTTGGTCCGGGCCTGCGACGAGGCGCGCGGCGCGGGCGGCCGCGTCGCGATAGGGCATCAGGACGAGATCGGCGCCGGCCTTCTCGAGCCGCTGGCGGCCCGCTTCGCTGTGAACGGCGACCGCGATCCGGCCCGCATAGCCGGCATCGGCGAGCGCCCGCATCAGCGAACGGCGCGGGTCGTCGTGGGTGATGCCGGTGTCGTGCTCGGGCACGGCCGAAACGGCCCAGCGGACGCCGTCGAGCGGCAGGTGTGCGACGAATTCGGGATCGGTCGCATCGCCGAACATCACCGGGATGCCTCTGGCGCGCGCCTGACGCACCGCGTCCGGGTCGAAATCGACACCGAGCACGGTCAGGCCGGCCTCGCCGAGTTCCTCGGCGATCGCCAGCCCGTATCGGCCGAGGCCGAAGACGATCGCGTCGGGGTTTCCGGCGCGCGGCCGCCAGCCGTCCTCCTCGCCGCCGGCGCCGGTGCGTTCGAACGGGGCGAGCAGCGGCTCGACCATGCCGTAGAGCTGATGCGACCAGGTGATCATGTAGGTGGAGGCGGCGATCGTGATCAGGCCGACGAGCGTGACCAGCCCCATCGCATCGCCGGCGACGTGGCCGATGGAAACGCCCATGGCCATGAAGATGAGCGAGAATTCGGATATCTGCGCCACCGTCAACCCCGCCAGGAACCCGGTCCGCCTGCGATAGCCCATCGCGCCCATGATGGCGAGCACGATCAGCGGATTGCCGACCAGGACGAACACCGAGAAGACGAGCGCGGCGCCGGTATTGTCGCCGAGCACGCCCAGATCGAGCGAGGCGCCCAGCGCGATGAAGAAGAACAGCAGCAGGAAGTCGCGCAGCGCGGCCAGACGCGCGGCGATCGCCTCGCGGAACGGGGTCGAGGCGAGCGAGACGCCGGCCAGCAGCCCGCCCAGCTCCTTGCCGAAGCCGAAATAGTGGCCGAGCGCGGCGAGCAGCGCCGCCCAGCCGATGGCGAAGGAGATCATCAGTTCGGGCGAGCGCGAAAGCCGCTCCATCAGCGGGTTCGCCAGATAGCGGATGAACAGGCCGATGGCGACCAGCATCAGCGCGCCATAGCCGAACACCGAGGCGATGTCGGCCAGCGCCGAGTCGCTCTGCGCGCCCACGCCGATCGCCGACAGCATGATCATCGCAAGGACCACGACGATGTCCTGGACGATCAGGAAACCGAGCGCGATGCGCCCGTGCAGGCTGTCGATCTCGCGCTTGTCGGACAGGAGCTTGACGATGATGATGGTCGACGAGAACGTCAGCGCGATCGCCACATAGATCGCGGTGACCGGATCGAGGCCCAGCGCTAGCCCGATGAGGAAGCCGAAGATGGTGGTGAAGGCGACTTGACCCAGCCCGGTCATTAGCGCGACGGGGCCGAGCGTGCGCACCAGGTTCAGGTCAAGCTTCAGGCCGACCAGAAACAGAAGGACGGCGATGCCCAGTTCGGCGAGCAGGTCGATATATTCGTCCGAGCGCGCGATGTTCAGCGCCGAGGGACCAGCCAGGATGCCGACCGCGATGAACGAGACGATCAGCGGCTGGCGCAGCATCAGGCCGACGAAGCCGACGCCGGCGGCCAGCACCAGCAGGGCCGCGATCTCGTAGAAGATGTAGTCGGTGATCGCTTCGGTCATTGCCCATCATCCGTGCGAGCGGGCACGTCCGCCATGCGTCGCTGTGCCGCGTCGGCGGCGCCAGGTCCACACGGCGCGCTTCTCCAATTCCAGTATCACGAGCACGGCGATGCCGACCGCCGCGATCTGCAGTCCCTGCAGAATCGACAGGGGCCGCGTGTCGAAGAACGCCTCCATGAACGGGGCGTAGGTGAACAGGACCTGCAGCGCGGTCACCACGGTGATCGCGATCAGCACGGCCCGCGTGCCGAACAGGCCGCGCAGGGTCAGCGAAGGCTCGCTCAGATAGCGCACCGAGAAGAGGTAGAAGATCTCCATCACCACCAGCGTGTTGACGGCGATTGTCCGGGCTTCCTCGATCGACGCCCCCTGGGCCTGGGCGAGCGCGAACTTTCCGAAGATGCCGGCCATGAACAGGACCGATACGAAGCCGACACGCCACAGGACAAAGGCTGACAGGATCGGCTGGGATGCCGGGCGCGGAGCGCGCGCCATCACGCCCTTCTCGGCGGGCTCGAAGGCCAGCGTCATCGCGAGCAGGACAGAGGAGACCATGTTGACCCACAGGATCTGCACCGGCGTGATCGGCAGCGTCAGGCCAAGCAGGATGGCGGCGACCAATGACAGCGATTCGCCGCCATTGACCGGCAGCAGGAAGATGATCGCCTTCTTCAAATTGTCATAGACTGTCCGGCCCGCTTCGACGGCAGCGGCGATGGTGGCGAAATTGTCGTCCGCGAGCACGATTTCGGAGGCTTCCTTGGCCGCTTCGGTCCCCTTGCGGCCCATCGCGATGCCGATGTCGGCGCGCTTGAGTGCGGGCGCGTCGTTGACGCCGTCGCCGGTCATGGCGACCACTGCGCCGCCCGCCTGCAAAGCCTCGACCAGGCGCAGCTTGTGTTCGGGGCTGGTGCGCGCGAAGACATCGATCTCGGCAGCGCGCCGGCGCAGTGTTTCGGCGTCGAGCGTGTCGATCTGGGCGCCTTCCATGACGGTGGCGGTGTTGGCAAGGCCAAGCTGGCGGCCGATCGCGGCGGCGGTGCCGGCATGGTCGCCGGTGATCATCTTGACGGCGATGCCGGCGGCGCGGCAGACGCGCACCGCTTCGATCGCCTCCTCGCGCGGCGGGTCGATCAGGCCGACAAGGCCGAGCAGCGTCAGGTCGGTGTCGACATCGGCAAAATGCAGTTCGCCATGATCGCCATGGGTCGGCTTGACCGCGATGGCGAGAACGCGCTGGCCCGCATGGGCGACTGCGGCAGCCCGCTCGTACCAGTAGCGCGGGTCGATCGGCGCGTTCGTGCCGTCCTTGATGCGTTGGGTGCGGCACATGGCGACGATGCGTTCGGGCGCGCCCTTGACGAAGATCGTCGCGTTGCCCTCATGATCGTGGCGCAGGCTCGCCATGAAACGGTGCTGGGCGTCAAAGGGAATGGCGTCGGTCTGTGGCCGCCGGGCACGCTCGGCGTCCGGCTCGAAGCCTGCCTTGCAGGCGAAGGTGACCAGCGCGCCTTCCATCGGGTCGCCGATCACCTGCCACCGATCGCCTTCGCCGACGAGATCGGCCTCGTTGCACAGGAGCGCCGCGCGGGCGAGTTCGGCGAGGACGGGGTGGTCGCCGACGGGCACGTCCGCGCCGTCGAGAACGAAACCGCCATGGGGCGCATAGCCGGTCCCGGAGACCTGGTAGGCGTGGTTGGCCGTGACCACGCCTGCCACCGTCATTTCGTTCTTCGTCAGCGTTCCGGTCTTGTCCGAGCAGATCACCGACACCGAGCCGAGCGCCTCGATTGCCGGCAGACGCCGGACGATGGCGTTTCTTCGCGCCATGCCCTGCACACCGATCGCGAGCGTGACCGTCAGGATAGCGGGCAGTCCCTCCGGAATGGCGGCGACCGAAAGACCGACGAGCGCCATGAACAGTTCCGTGAAGCCATAGCCGCCGACCGTCAGGCCGAAGACGAGGATCAGTGCGCTGAAACCGATGATGAAGGCGGTCAGCCATTTGGCGAAAACCGCCATCTGCCGGATCAGCGGCGTTTCGGTCGATTGCACCTCGGCGATCAGACCGGAGATGCGGCCGATTTCGGTGTCCGCGCCGGTCGCGACCGCGACGCCGCGTCCCTGGCCGGCGGCCGCCATCGTGCCCGAGAACGCCATCGAGCGCCTGTCGCCGAGCGGTGCGTCGGCGGGCACCGGATCGACGGCCTTTTCGACCGGAACCGACTCGCCCGTGAGAACCGCTTCCTCGATCTTCAGGCCGCGGATCTCGTAAAGACGCAGATCGGCCGGAATGCGGTCGCCGGCCTCCACGATGACGATGTCGCCCGGTACGATCTGATCGCTCGCCACGGCCTGCCTTCGCCCGTTCCGGAGCACGGTGGCCCTGGGCGCAAGCATGTCGCGGATCGCGGCAAGAGCGCTCTCGGCCTTGCCCTCCTGCACGAAGCCGATGACGGCGTTGACGAGAACGACGGCGAGAATCACGACCATGTCGATCATGTGGCCGAGCGCGGCGGTCGTCGCGGCTGCGGCCAGCAGGACATAGATGAGCACGTTGTGAAACTGCCTGGCGAAGCGGCGCACCGTGCCGGCGCGTGCGGGTTCGGGCAGCCTGTTGGGACCGAACCGCGCCTGGCGCTGCCGCGCTTCTTCTTCATTCAGGCCCGCGTCGGTCGAGGCGTCGAACGTCGTCAATGCCGCGCCGGAAGGCTGATCATGCCAACTCGTCATCGTATCCTCAATGGCCTGACGGTCCTTCCTCACCCGGGCCGGTCCCGTCCGGCTCGGGCGGCCGGGTGGCGTTGGCGTTCACGAAGGCTTCCAGATCCCTTACCGCGACGCGGAACTCGCGGCCGAGCTTGATGGCGCGCAACTGCTCGTCATGGATCCAGCCGCGCACGGTCGCTTCGCTCACCTTGAGCAGTTCGGCGATCTCGTGGGTGGTCATAAATGGCCTGCTGAGCATCGTTCGACCCTGTTGGACCATGTTGACGATATCAGGGCGTGACCGGGCGCGGTTTGACGCCGATCAAGCATGGCTCGAACGCCTTCCGGGCGAATGGAACCGGGCCGCCCGTCATGCGTGAATGTTGCATTGTCATGCTTGGCCGCTACAAGCTGCGGCAGGTTCCAACCGGAGGTCATCCCGTGTCAGCCAAGATCCGCAAAGCCGTCATTCCCGTCGCGGGCCTGGGAACACGCTTCCTGCCCGCCACCAAGGCCGTGCCCAAGGAGATGCTGACCGTGGTCGACAGGCCGGTCGTCCAGTACGCGGTCGACGAGGCGCGCGCCGCCGGCATCGAGCACATCATCCTGGTGACCGGACGCAACAAGAACGTGATCGAGGATCATTTCGACCATCAGTACGAACTCGAGCACACGCTCGAACAGCGCGGCAAGACCGGGCCGCTCGACATGCTGCGTTCGGACATGCCGCAGGCGGGCCAGATCAGCTACACGCGCCAGCAGCAGGCGCTCGGGCTCGGCCATGCGGTCTGGTGCGCGCGCGACATGATCAGCGCGAACGAGCCGTTTGCCGTGCTCCTGCCCGACATGGTGATGACCGGCGAGCCGGGCTGCCTGTCGCAGATGGTGGCGGTGCACGAAAAGCGCGGCGGCAACCTTGTCTCGGTGGAATCGTGCGATCCGGACGACGCGCACAAGTACGGTATCGTCTCGATGGGTGAGAAGTATGATGACGGCTCGTTCGAGATCACCGGCATGGTCGAAAAGCCCGAACCGGGCACCGCACCCTCGACCTATTTCCTCAATGGCCGCTACATTCTCGATGCGTCGATCATGGACCTGCTCGGCCGCCACCAGACCGGCGCGGGCGGCGAGATCCAGCTTACCGACTCGATGCTCGACCTGATGGAAAGCCAGCCCTTCTTCGGCGTTCCGTTCGACGGCCAGACCTTCGATTGCGGGTCGAAACTGGGTTTCCTCAGCGCCAACATCGCGCTGGGGCTCGCCAGTGACGAGCTCGGCGATGATCTGCGCGCCTTCATCAAGGCGCTCGATATCTGAGCGCTATTCGGCGGCGACGTCGAGATAACCGAGCGGGTTCTGCGACTGCCAGCGCCACACATCGGCGCACATCTCGTCAAGGCCGCGTTCGGCGCGCCAGCCCATCAGCGCCTCGGCACAGGCCGGGTCGGCGTAGCACGAGGCGATGTCGCCCGGACGGCGGTCGGCGATGCGATAGGGAACGTGCCGGCCCGAGGCCCGCTCGAACGCCTCGACCATCTCCAGAACCGTATGGCCCTTGCCGGTGCCCAGATTGAGGGCCGTGCATTGCGGCTCGTCGAGCAGCGACAGCGCGGCGACGTGGCCCTCGGCCAGATCGCAGACATGGATGTAATCGCGCACGCCGGTGCCGTCGGGCGTCGGATAGTCGTTGCCGAACACGTTCAGGTGCGGACGCCGGCCGACCGCGACCTGGGCGATGAACGGCATCAGGTTGTTGGGCGTGTCGGCCGGGTCCTCGCCGATCAGCCCGGACGGGTGCGCGCCGACCGGGTTGAAATAGCGCAGGATCGCGATCGCCCATTGCGGGTCGGAGACATGAAGGGCGCGCAGCATGTCCTCGACGATCAGCTTTGTCTGGCCGTAGACGCTGGCCGTCGACAGGCGATGGTCCTCGGGAATGGGCAAAATCTCGGGGTCGCCATAGACGGTCGCCGAGGACGAGAAGATCAGCTTCCTGACGCCGGTGTTGGCCATCGCGGTCAGAAGGCGCTCGGTGCCGCCGACATTGACCTCGAAATATTTGAGCGGCTCGGCCATGCTCTCGCCGACCGCCTTGTAGCCGGCGAAGTGGATCACCGCCTCGCAGCCATGGTCCACGATCACGCGCTCGATGAGGGTGGCGTTGCGGATGTCGCCGGCGATGCACACCGGCTCGGTCTGGAAAAGCTGGCCGAGCCGGCTCAGGACGCGCGGCGAGGCGTTGGCGAAATTGTCGACGATCACCGGCGTATGGCCGGCCTCGCGCAGCGCGATCCAGGTGTGGGAGCCGATGTAACCGGCCCCGCCCGTGACGAGTATCTTCATGGCGCCTTCCCTGCGGCGTATCTTTTTGACGCAGCATGGCAGGCAAGGGTTGAGAAAGCGTTCGCGCCCCGTGTGCCCTTATGAACGCCAGACGGCGGGCAGGGCGATCCGGTCCCGCAAGGCGCCTAGCGCGGCGATGATGGCGGGGCGCAGCAGGTGCGATGAGCGCGCCCTCAGCCGGACGATTCCTTTGCCGGCGAAGGCGCTGACGCCGGCGTCGACACCCTCATGGAAGGGCGCAAGCGCCGCGCGCACGGCACCGGCGACCGCCCGCCACCTGTCCTCGTCGTGCGGCGCGCACGCAACGATCGTCGCGAATGCCGTGCATCGGCCGAGCAGCGCCGCGGCCGACAGTTCCGCCACATCGCCCTCGATGCGCAGATCGTCGGCATGGATGAGCCGACCGGCGCGGCGAATGCGCCAGCGGTCGCGCAGTTCGGTTTCGGCGACGGTCTCGCCCATCGCCTGACGGCCGAGCACGATGGTCTCGAGGCCGACAAAGCGGGCCGTTTCGGCAAGCTCGATCTCGAGCGTCCGGTCGAGCGCGCTGCGATCGAACAGGATCGTCTCCTGCGGCAGCCAGTCGAGCCGGGCGCCGTCGGCGACCTCGATCCTTGTCGTCTGCCGCGCCGCGCCGCCGGTGCTGCGGTAGATGCGCTCGCAGGCCTGGGTGGCGACGACCAGATGGGTGTCGCGGCCCGCCTCCAGCCGCCAGTCGAGCCGGTCGCCGCCGGTCAGACCGCCGGCGGTGTTGATCAGCACGGCTTCGAGCCGGGGCGCGTGCTGGCGCGGCACGCGGATCTTGGCGTTCGCCTTCTGGTGCAGCCCGGCAAGGCGGGTGCGCCCGTCATGGCCTGCCTTGACGGCGATGGCGCCATGGCCGACCGAGCGCTGCATCTGCGCGGCCGGCCGGGCATCATGGCGACGGTTTGCCTCGTTGCGTTCGGCTGCTATGTCCACCGTCCGTCGCCTCCCGAAACCGCCGAGGAATTCCGCCCGTGCATGACGATCTTCAGGCCCGCGCGGCCGCGCTCGACGATGCCGATCCGCTTGCCGCGCTGCGCGACAGGTTCGCGCTCGCCGAGGGGCTCGTCTATCTGGACGGCAATTCGCTGGGCGCGCTGCCGCGCCATGTGCCGGACCGTTTGGCCTCTGCCGTTCAGACCGAGTGGGGCGAGCATCTGATTACCGCCTGGAACCGCGACGGCTGGGTCGATCTGCCGGTCAGGACCGGCGAGCGCATCGCCGCGCTGATCGGTGCTGCGCCGGGCACGGTGCGCGTGACCGATTCCACCTCGGTCAATCTGTTCAAGGTTCTGTCGGCGGCGCTGTCGCTGAAGGACAACCGGGCGACGGTCGTCTCCGACAGCGGCAACTTCCCGACCGATCTTTACGTCGCGCACGGGCTCGAACGGGCGCATCCGGGCGTGACCCTGAAGGTCGTCGCGCCCGAGGCCGTCGCGGCGGCGATCGACGAGGGCGTCGATGTGCTCATGCTCACCGAGGTCGACTATCGCACCGGCCGCCGGCACGACATGGCGGCGCTGACGGCAAGCGCGCACGAACGCGGTGCGCTGGTGATCTGGGATCTGGCCCATTCGGCCGGGGCGCTGGCGGTCGATCTGGAGGGCGTGCACGCCGATTTCGCCGTCGGCTGCGGCTACAAGTTCCTCAATGGCGGGCCGGGCGCACCGGCCTTCTACTACATCGCCGAGCGCCATCAGGCGGCGGTCGAGCCGCTGCTGGCGGGCTGGTTCGGTCATGCCGCCCCGTTCGCCTTCGAGACCGTGTTCCGGCCGGCCGAAGGCGCCGACCGGCTGCGCGTCGGCACGCCGCCGGTCCTGTCGATGGTCGCGCTCGACGCCGCGCTCGACATCTTCGACGGGCTCGACATGAACGCGGTGCAGGCCAAGGGGCGCGCGCTGACCGATTTCTTCATCGCGTGCGTGGACCCGTTCGCCGCACAGCTTGGCCTCGAACTGGCGACGCCGCCCGATCCGGCCGCGCGGGGCAGCCATGTCTCCCTGCGCCACGAGCATGCCTATGCGGTGATGCAGGCGCTGATCGCGGCGGGCGTGATCGGCGACATGCGCGCGCCCGACATTCTGCGGTTCGGCTTCGCGCCACTCTATGTGGGCTTTTCCGACGTTCTGTCGGCGGCCGGCACGCTGGAGACGATCCTGCGGCAGGAAAGCTGGGACCGGCCCGAGTTCCACGCGCGCAAGGCGGTGACCTAGAGCGGTTTCGCTCCTCGCTGCATCGTTCAGGCGCTCCGAGCCTTTATCCGGTCGCGGTTCCGGACGCGAAACCGGGGCCCGCTTCCGCTGGAATTGCGCTGGCTCAGCCATCGGCCGGCCACGGGCCGTCGCCGATATGGCGTTCGCCGCGCCGGTGCGCCAGTTCGACCTGGCGCTGGCGTTCAGCGAAACGGGCGCGGTCGGCGTCGGAGAACCTGCCGACGCAGTGCGGGCATTGGACGCCCTCGCGATAATCGGGCGAAGCCATCTCTTCGGGCGACAGCGGATGGCGGCAGGCGCGGCACAACGCGTGGGTGCCAAGGCTCAGACCGTGGCCGACGGCCACGCGCTCGTCGAAGACGAAGCATTCCCCGTTCCAGGTGCTCGCCCGTTCGGGCACGGTCTCGAGATATTTCAGGATGCCGCCCTTGAGGTGATAGACCTCCTCATGGCCCAGCGACCGGACGAAGGCGGTCGCCTTCTCGCAGCGGATGCCGCCGGTGCAGAACATGGCGATCTTCTTGCCCCTGAGCGCGTTCTCGTTGCGCCGCACCCAGTCGGGGAACTCGCGGAAGGTCTGCGTTTGCGGGTTCACCGCGCCCTCGAACGTGCCGATCTTCACCTCGTAATCGTTGCGCGTGTCGATCACAACCGTGTCGGGATCGGCGATCAGGTCGTTCCAGTCCTCGGGCGCGACATAGGTGCCGACGATCCGGGTCGGATCGGTGTCGGGCACGCCCATGGTGACGATCTCGCGCTTGAGCCGGACCTTGAGCCGGTAGAACGGCATGGTGTCGGCGAAGCTCTCCTTGTGCTCGAGCCCGGCCAGTTCGGGCTGGGCGCGCAGGAAGGCAAGCATGGCGTCGATGCCCGCGCGCGGGCCGGCCAGCGTGCCGTTGACGCCTTCGGAGGCGAGCAGCAGCGTGCCCTTCAGCCCATGCCTGCAGCACAGTTCCGCAAGCGGCTGTTTGAGCGCTTCGTAACGGTCGAGCCGGGCGAAATGATAGAGCGCCGCGACGACGATGGGCGGTGTTTCGGTCATGGTCCTGATTTAGCGACTGGAGAAGGCGGCGGGAAGAGGTGCGTTCGATGCCCTTGGCGACCATTGGACCCCCACCCTTCATCCCTCCCACGCTTGCGAAGGAGGGATGAAGGGTGGGGGGCGGGTTCCATTCTTCGGTGTCTCCTCAGGCAATCCGGAACGGCGCGTCGGCCGCCTCACCCACGTCATTGCGGACAGGCGGAGCCTGATCCGGAATCCAGTCGCGTGATCTTCACCGCCTCGGCACTGGATTCCGGGTTCGGCTGCGCCGCCCCGGAATGACGTGTGTAATCGACGCCGCGCCCCCGGGCGCAGCCCGCAAGGCCGACCGGCCGTCCGAGCCTTTGCGAGGCCCATGCGGAGGCGTTCTCCGGCAGGAGAACTGCCGTGAGCTCAGGAAGACAGAACGACGGGCGGTCCGGAGAGCCGCGATCCGTGGTTTCTATGTTGCGGTCGCCAGACCGCCCGTCCGGCGGGCTTGCGGTGATCGCCATGCGGGACGCCGGCCGCAGCCGCTGTCCCGAAGCGTTGTGGCACCTTCATCTGCCGCGCGGCATGACCGCCGCACCGAATCTCGGCCGCTCCGGGTCGGTTCCCCGATCTTTGCAGCACCGTCGGGTCATCGCCGGCACCGGACCAGGAGACGCGCTCCACACCTTCATTCCGCCCTGCCGTGGGGGTTCAGCACCCGGCGACGCGACCGCTCGCGCCACCCGACAGGCCACCGCCGCGCCCGCCGTTGGTGGTGGCCATCCGACGTTCCGAAGGGCGCGGTGCAAGGACTATGGGTCAGGCTCGCGACCGTTGGATAAGTTTGGTTGCCGGGCCGATTTATCCAACGCCCGCGCGTCGCATCGATACTGGCCGCTCCGAACCTCGTGGAGCGCGCCGTGCCCGTCTTTTCCGAAGAAACGCTGACGATCATCGAACAGACGGCGAGGGCCCACGGCATCGAGCCGGCCGCGCTCAAGGCCGTCGCGGAAGTGGAATCCGGCGGCAGGGCCTTCGCGATGATCGGCGGGCGGCGCGAGCCGTTGATCCGCTTCGAGGGGCACTATTTCGACCGGCTGGTGGCGGACGAAAGGCGCGCCGAGGCGCGCCGGGCCGGCCTCGCTTCGCCGAGGGCCGGCGCCGTCGCCAACCCGCGCAGGCAAGCCGACCGGTGGCGGCTGCTCGAACGCGCCGCGAAGATCGACCGGGACGCGGCGCTGCAATCGGTCTCATGGGGCATCGGCCAGGTGATGGGCGCGCACTGGAAACGGCTCGGTTACGCATCGCCCGAGGCGCTGGCGCGCGAGGCGCGTTCGGGCGTCGAGGGCCAGCTTCGCCTGATGCTGCGCTTCATCGGCGTCAACCGTCTGACGCCGCTCCTGCATGCGCGCGACTGGGCGGGTTTTGCGCGCCGGTACAACGGGCACGCCTATGCGAAGAACCGATACGATGTGCGACTGGCGGCCGCCCATGCGCGTCATGGCGGCGTGCGCGCCTCGCCGGTGCGGGCGGCGCGGACCCGCGCGCCGGCCGTGCTGGGCCGCGGCGACAGAGGCGATCGCGTGCGCGACCTGCAACGCATGCTGACCACGGCCGGCTATCCGCTGCGCGCCGACGGCGCGTTCGGTCCGAGGACGGATGCGGCCCTGCGCGCCTTCCAGCGGCGGCACGGTCTCGTCGTCGACGGGCTCTACGGGCCAAGGAGCGCCGCGGCGCTGCGCGGGGCCCTGCCGGGGGCGGGACGCGCACGCGGCGGCGTGCTCGCTTTCCTCTGGCGGCTCGTGCGGATGGCGCTGCGCGGCCGTTGACGCACATGGACAGGGCGTCGGTTCGCGCCTATGTGCGGGCGAACGCCGCACACGGAGGACGATGATGGCCCAGAATCTCGACGCGCTCGTGCCGATCATGGAGGGCCAGCCGGTGATCCCGGTGATCGTCATCGACGATGCGGGCAGCGCGGCGCCGCTCGCCCGCGCGCTCGCCGCCGGCGGGCTTCCGGCGGTCGAGATCACGCTGCGCACCGAGGCCGCGCTCGACGCCATCGAAGCGATCGCATCGGAAGTGCCCGAGGCGATCGTCGGCGCCGGCACGGCGCTCGATGCCGGCCAGTACGAGGCGGCGGTCGCCGCCGGCGCGCGGTTCGTCGTCTCGCCCGGCTTCACGCCCGATCTGGCCGATGCCGCCGAGGGCTCGGTGCCGCTGCTGCCGGGCTGCGTGACGCCGAGCGAGATCATGGCCGCGCTTGCCGAAGGCTACACCCATCTGAAGTTCTTTCCGGCCGGACAGGCGGGCGGCGTTGCCTATATCAAGGCGCTCGCCTCGCCATTCTCCGCCGTGAGGTTTTGCCCGACCGGCGGCGTGTCGCCCGACAATGCCGGGGACTATCTCGCCCTGCCGAACGTCGTCTGCGTCGGCGGCTCGTGGGTGGCGCCGAAGGAGGCCGTCGCCGGCGGCGACTGGGACCGGGTGACGGCGCTGGCCCAAGAGGCGGCGGGGCTGGGGTAGCACGAATGGATCGCCTCATCCTGAGGTGCGAGCCAACATCACCCTCGCCCTTCGGGGCTCGCTTCGCTCGCACCTCAGGATGAGGGTGATGTTGAGCGAGCCTCGAAGGGCGAGGCGGGACCGTGGCAGGTGTTCACCTCCCCCTTGAGGGGAGGTCGGCGATTGACGAGCGAAGCGAGACAGAGCCGGGTGGGGGCTAAAACTGACCATCGTGCTCCTTTGTTACCCCCACCCGATCAGCTGCCCTTCGGGCCGAGCCCGAAGGTTGCTTCTCGTGCCTCCCCTCAGGGGGGAGGCGGGCACAAAAAACCCGGGATGAGACATCCCGGGTTTCATGTTTCCAGCGGTGGCTGGCCTCAGAGGCGGCCGGCGCGCTGCTGCAGCATGAGGAACGTGTCGAAGTTGTATTCCGACAGCTGCATCCACAGATAGGCGTCCTTGCGGTAGCCCATGTAGCTGTCGTGCACGCGCTTGAACATTTCGTTCTCGGCGGCGATCTCCGCGTAGGTCTCGGTCGCCGCTTCGAAGCAGGCTTCCAGGATCTCCTGGCTGTAGGGGCGAAGCTGCGTGCCCGATGCGGCCAGTTCCTTGAGCACCTGCGGGTTGAGCGTGTCGTAACGCGCCATCATGACCGAGTTGGCCATGGCCGAGGCGTTCTTGACGATGCCCTTGTAGATGTCCGGCAGATCGTTCCAGGCGTCCAGGTTGATCATGTTGTGCAGCGCGACGCCGCCTTCCCACCAGCCCGGATAGTAGTAGTAGTCGGCGACCTTGTTGAAGCCGAGCTTGGCGTCATCGTAGGGGCCGACGAACTCGGCCGCGTCGATCGTGCCGCGCTCGAGCGCCGGATAGATGTCGCCGCCCGGCAGGCCCTGCGGAACCACGCCGATGCGCTCGATGATGCGGCCGCCGAAGCCACCGATGCGGAACTTCAGGCCCTGCATGTCCTCGAGCGTGTTGATCTCGTTGCGGAACCAGCCACCCATCTGCGCGCCGGTGTTGCCGGCGGGGAAGCAGATCATGTTCTGGGTTTCGTAGAACTCGTTCATCAGCTCGATGCCGCCGCCCTCGTACATCCAGGCGTTGGTCATGCGCTGGTTGAGGCCGAACGGAACGCCCGTGCCGAAGGCGAAGGTCGGATCCTGGCCCCAGAAATAGTAGGAGGCGGTGTGCGCGCACTCGATCGTGCCGGCGGTGACGGCGGCCGCGCCCTCCAGCGCACCGACGATCTCACCGGCGCCGAACACCTGCACGGTGAAGTTGCCGTCCGTCATTTCGGCGACGGCATCGGCAAACACCTCGGCGGCGCCGTAGATGGTATCGAGAGCTTTCGGAAAGCCCGACGAGCAACGCCAGGTGATTTGCGGCATTTCCTGCGCGATGGCGGGCGCTGCCAGGGTTGTGGCGGCTGCCGCACCCGCGCCGGTCGCGCCGGCCTTCTTGATGAATGAACGACGATCCATATGATCCTCCCGTGAACACAATGGGTTGAAGCCGGCTCCTCTAGCCTCGCTGCCGCCCTCAACTGCCGGCAAAATTACAGCTTTCGCGCGCGCTGTCCACAGCGCGCTTTACCAACTGGTCAACTTTTTTTCCCACTTAATCGATTTGAACCGCGCGACCTGCGGCCGTCTTGCCGAGGTGGCCGGCGGAGCGGTAGAGGAGAGGCGACAGACCCTGAGCTTCGGGCCGGACAGCACGGCCCCGCAGGCACGGCGCAACGTGCCGGAGGAAGGATGACGATGCAGCCGCTGGTGGCCGTTGCGTGCGACGTGCGTGAATTCGAGCGGTATCGCTGGCATGCCGCGCCCGAGCCCTATCTGCGCGCGGCGAGCGAGGTGGCCGGCGTGCTGCCGCTGCTGGTGCCCGCCTTCGGGCCGGCGATCGACGTGCCCGGACTTCTCGCGCGCGTCGACGGCGTCCTGATGACCGGGTCGAAGACCAACGTGCATCCGAGCCGCTACGGCGCCGAGCCGTCGGCGCGCCATGAGCCCTATGACGAGGATCGCGACGCGACCAGCCTGCCGCTGATCCGGGGGGCGATCGAGGCCGGCGTGCCTCTGTTTGCGATCTGCCGCGGGCTGCAGGAACTCAACGTCGCGCTCGGCGGATCGCTGGCGACCGAGATCCAGGAGCTTGACGGGCGCGACGACCATCGCGCGCCGGAGAGCGAGGACCAGGACGTGCGCTTCGAAATCCGCCACGCGGTCACGCCCGAGGCCGGCGGCGCGCTGGCTCGCATCGTCGGCACGGAGGGCATCGCGGTGAACTCGCTGCACCGGCAGGGCGTCGAACGGCTGTCGCCACGGCTTGTCGTCGAGGCGCGCGCCGGCGACGGCACGATCGAGGCGGTGTCGGTGATCGGCGCGCCCGGATTCGCGGTCGGCGTGCAATGGCATCCCGAATACTGGGCGGCGACGGACACGCCCTCGCGGCGGCTGTTCGAGGCGTTCGGCGCGGCGGTTCGGGCCCATGCGGGCCGGCACGCGCAGGCGGCCGAATAGCCGGACGACAGGAAAGTTCAGCGCGCGGCGAGCGAGACCCGCAGATAGGACGGCTCGATCACCTCCCAGGCGAACCCGTCGCCCGGCGCCAGCTTCATCAGCGTTTCGCCGCGATGGTCGGTGACGGTCACGGTGGCGCGGTCCTCGCGCCAGGCGCGGGCCCGCTCGAACGGCACGCCGAGCCTGCCGCAGGAGGCGTCCGGCTCGATGCGGTGGACGCTGTAGCCGCTCGCCCGATGCAGCACGAACTGGCAGCTCATCTGCGTGCGGTGGTCGATGGCGGTGAAGCGGTCGGCATGGCGCCCGTCCAGCCGGGCGGCGACCGATGCGGTGGTGATCGGATCGACGCCGTCCGCTCCGGCCTGGCGCGTTTCGGCGCCGGCGGCGATCATCATCGCGCCGAGGCCGGCGATCGCCAGCATGTTGAGCCATTGGGTGGAAGACAGCCGCATCGATATGCCCCCGTGATCGGTCAGCGGAGCATGAAGCGGCGAGGTTAACGAACGGTTTGGGGATGGGCGGTTGCCGCTTACCGCCCTTCGACCAGATGCGCCGCTTCCGGCACCGGCGTGCGCACCGTGCCCCGTTCGAACCAGTCGGCGAGATTGTCGATCACGAGCTGTCCCATGGCCTGGCGCGTGTGCACCGATGCCGAGGCGACGTGCGGCAGAAGGCAGGCGTTGGGCGCGTCGAGCAGGGCCTGCGGCACGTTCGGCTCGTCCTCGAACACGTCGAGGCCGGCGGCGGCGATCGTGCCGGCGCGCAGCGCCTCGCCAAGGGCGGTTTCGTCGACCACCGAACCGCGCCCGACATTGACGAGCACGCCGTCCGGTCCCAGCCGGGCGAGGATATCGGCGTCGATGGCGTGCCGCGTCTGCGGCGTGCCCGGCACCACCGAAATCAGCGTGTCGCAGGCATGGGCCAGCGAGGCGAGGCTGGCGTGGTAGGGATAGGCCACGTCGTCGCGCTGCGAGCGGTTGTGATAGTGGATGGCGACGTCGAAGCCTTCGAGCCGCCGTGCGACCGCCATGCCGATCCGCCCGAGCCCGAAGATGCCGACCTTGCGCTCGCGCAGCGTCAGCGGCGTCAGCGGATAGGCGCCTTCGGACGACCATTTGCCCATGCGCAGCCAGATCTCGGCGCGCGGCAGTTCGCGCAGCGTGTTGAGCAGCAGGCCGATGGCGGTGTCGGCGACCTCGTCGTCGAGCACGTGCGGCGTGTGGGTGACGACGACGCCCCTTTTCGCGGCGTGCGCGGCGTCGACATGGTCGTAACCGACGCCGAACGAGGCGATGATCTTCAGGTTCGGCAGCGCGTCGATCAGGCCGGCGTCGACCGGCGACATCAGCGTCGCGAAGCCCTCGATCGAGGCGCGTTCGGCCTCGTCCATCGCCATGAGTTCGTCCGGTTCGCCGACCACGCAGTCGAACCGGTCCTGAAGCGTCCGGCGGGTCCAGCCGTGGCCGCGCCGGCTGACGGCCACGCGCCGTGCCGACCGTTCGCGCTCGCTCATGGGGTTACTCCTCGACGGGTTGGCTGGTCGATTGCCTTATGTGCAATTCGGGCCGGATCAGATGCAAGGTGCCCTTGAGCGATTTCTTGCCCTCGATGCGGTCGAGCAGGGCGCGCGCGGCGTCGCGGCCGACATCGCGCTGCCCGTTCCACACCGTCGTCAGCGCCGGCGTGGCGATCGAGGCTTCCTCCAGATCGTCGTAGCCGGTCACCGAAATGTCGACGCCCGGCGTCAGCCCGGCGCGGGCGATGCCGTTCATCAGGCCGATGGCGACCAGATCGTTCCAGCACACCGCCGCCGTCGGCCGGTCGCGCAGGGCAAGGAACTGGCTCGCCGCCTCGAAGCCCGCCGCCTTGGTGCGCGGGCCCGGAATGCGCCATTCGGGCCGCACCGGAAGGCCGGCCTTCTCCATCGCCTCGCGATAGCCGCGATAGCGGTCGCGCCCGGTCGAGGTCTGGTCGGTGGCGCCGATCATGGCGATCCGCGTGTGGCCGAGCGAGATCAGGTGGTTGGTGGCAAGGCCGATCCCGAACGCGTCGTCGCCGCGAAAGACCGGAATGTCGACGCCCTCCACCGAGCGGGCGATGAAGACGAAGGGCAGCCCGTTGCGGATGCCCAGCTCGATGTCGGAGGTCGGCGTGTCGATCGCCGGCGACATGATCACCCCGTCGGCGCCGAGCTGCATGAGCGTTTCGAGAAAGGCGCGCTGCTTTTCGACCGAATCGTAGTGGTTGGACAGAAGAAAGGTCTGCCCGGAACGGTCGAGCTCGGTTTCGATGGCGCGCAGGATTTCGGCGTAGAACGGGTTCATGATGTCGTGCACGACGACGCCGATGATACCCGACTTGGAGGTGCGCAGGCTCGCCGCCCGGCGGTTGTAGATGTAGCCGATCTCGTTGGCGTAGGCCTTGACGCGCTGCTTGGTCGCCTCGGCGACGAGCGGGCTGTCGCGCAGCGCCAGCGAGACCGTCGCCGTCGACACGCCGAGCGCCTCGCCGATCGTCGAGAGCTTGATCTTCTGCACCGGTGGGAGCCCCTTGCCGCTTAAACGCAATCAAACAAGTTTAAACGGATTGAAAGGCCCGGTAAAGCCGGCCCGGTTCAGGCCTTCAGCGCCTCGTCCTGTTTCGGCAGGCGGGCGCCGGGGTCGCGGTCGGTCAGATTGTCCTCGATCTTGGCGAGGATCTTCTCGAGCTGCTTGCGCTCCTTCTTTTTCAGGCCCTTGAGGGCCTGCTTTTCGGCCTTGGCGACGGCCTTCTTCATCGCGCCGAGCACGTCGTGGCCGGCCTCGGTCAGCATGACGGTGACCTGGCGTCCGTCCGATGCCGAGGCTGCGCGGGCAACGAAGCCCTGTTCCTCAAGCCGGCTGATGGTCATGGTGATCGTCGGCGGGCGAACGCCGAGCGTCTTGGCGAGGGCGCCCGGCGTCATCGTTTCGACGCTGGCGAGCGCCTCGATGATGCGCTCCTGACCGGCATAGAGGCCGGTCTTGAGGAGATGGCGCGCATAGTGCGTGCGTCCGCGCCGCGCGACCTCCTGAAGCCGCGCCAGCAGCGAGCCGTTGTCGGCTTCGTCCGCCGGTATGTAGAATCTGTTCATGGGCATACGATAAGCCGGCCAATTGTGCCCGGCAAGCGAAGCTCCGGTGACACGATGCTTGGCGCGACGGGCCCGCCCGTCTAACGATTGGCGGGGACCGGAAGGCGTGTTCCGGCAGGCGGCGACGGAGCGAACGAAGATGGGCGAAACCGGCAAGGGGCGGGCGATCTTTCTTCGCCAGCCGCTGGCGATCCTGACGCCCGACGGCGTCGACGCGCGGGGCGGCCTGCTGGTGCGCGGCGGGGTGATCGAGCAGGTGTTCGCACCCGGCGAGGCGCCGGCCGGCGATGTGGAGACGGTCGACGTCTCACGGCACGTCGTGCTGCCGGGGCTGATCAACACGCACCATCATTTCTACCAGACGCTGACCCGCGCCCATCCGGCGGCGATCAACCGGGAGCTGTTCGACTGGCTCACCGCGCTCTACCCGCTGTGGGCGCGGCTGACGCCGGATCATCTGCGCATCGCCACGCGGCTGGCGCTGACCGAACTGATGCTCTCGGGCGTCACCTGCGCCTCGGACCATCATTACGTCTTTCCGGAGGGTCTCGACGCGGCCATGGACATCCAGGCCGAGGAGGCGGCCGCGCTCGGCATCCGGATCGTGCTCAATCGCGGCTCGATGAACCTTTCGGTGCGCGACGGCGGCCTGCCGCCCGACAGCGTCGTGCAGGACGCCGACACGATCCTCGCCGACTGCGAACGCGTGATCGCGCGCCACCACGACGCAAGGCCCGGCGCGATGACGCAGGTGGCGCTGGCGCCGTGTTCGCCCTTTTCGGTGACCCGCGAACTGATGGTCGGCACGGCCGAACTTGCGGCGCGGTGCGGCTGCGCGCTGCATACCCATCTTGCCGAGACGTTCGACGAGAACGCGTTCTGCGAGGCGCGCTATGGCTGCCGGCCGCTCGATTATCTCGAACAGACCGGATGGTTGACCGATCGCACCTGGCTGGCGCACGGCGTCCATTTCGACGATCATGAACTGGTCCGGCTCGGCGCGGCCGGCGTGGGCGTGTGCCATTGCCCGACCTCGAACATGGTGCTCGCCTCGGGCCAGTGCCGGACCCGGGAACTGGAAGCGGCCGGCGCGCCGGTCGGTCTCGGCGTCGACGGTTCGGCGTCAAACGATTCGTCCAACCTGATGGAGGGGGTGCGGCACGCGCTGATGATCGGCCGGCTGACCTATGACGCTTCGCTGACGCATCTTGATGCGCTGCGCTGGGCGACCGAGGGTTCGGCGCGATGTCTGGGGCGTGGCGATATCGGCGCGATCGCCGAGGGGCGGCAGGCCGATCTGGCGCTGTTCACGCTGGACGAGCTGCGCTTTTCGGGCGCGCACGACCCGCTCGCCGCGCTGGTGCTGTGCGGCGCGCATCGGGCCGACCGGGTTATGATCGCCGGGCGCTGGACCGTCGTGGACGGCCAGCCGGTCGGCGTCGACATGCAGGCGCTTCGCGCCGCCCACGGCAGGGCGGCGCTCGATTTCGCGTCCGGCTGAGCGGTCAGGCCGGCGTCACGCGGACCACGGTGAAGGTGTGCATCGTGCCCTCGTGGTCGGCGATCGATACATATTCGCCGGTGCGGAAGGCGTGTTCGCCGAAGCGGAAACCTTCCTCGTCGTCGGCCTCGTCGTCGAAATCATAGTCGAAGACCCACTGGCCGGCGCGGTTGCGTTCCAGATAGCCCAGTTCGGTCTTCTCGCCGTCCCAGAAGCGCTCGACCGTGCAGGCCGACGGGTTCTTCTCCCATTCGGCCGCGTCGATCCGGTCGTCGGCGCCGAGCGGCAGGACCAGTTCGTAGCCGCGGTTGGGGTTGCCCTGCGGGTAGGCGGGCTCGCGCGCCATTTCGAGGCGGACATGGCGAAGGCTCATCGATCATCTCTCCATTTCGAGGTCGCGATCATGTAGCGGCTTATGGTCGGTGGCGTTGACTTCGGTCAACCGCTCATCCGCCCTATGTGTTCCGCCGGAAGGGGAAATGAGATGGCCGAGAACGTGGCGATCATCGGAGCCGGACTTGCCGGTGCGGTCTGCGCGCGGGCGCTTGCCGAGGCCGGCCGGCGGGTGTGCGTGTTCGAGAAATCGGGCGGAACCGGCGGCCGGCTTTCCACGCGGCGCAGCGCGACGGGCGAATTCGACCATGGCGCGCAATACCTGACCGCCAGGGGCGCGGCGATGGGTGCGCTGCTGGCGCGGCTCGCCGATGCGGGCGCGATCGCGCCGTGGACGCCCGATGGCAAGGACCGGCCCGGCCACTGGCATGTGGGGCTGCCGGGCATGAGCGGGGCGGTCAAGCCGTTGCTCGCCGGGCTCGACGTGCGGTTGCGCACGCCGGTAGAGGCGCTGCGCCTCGAGGCTGATGCCGGGGTGGAGGTGATCACCGGCGACGGGGCGCGGCATGGCTTCGACCGGGTCATCGTCACCGCGCCGGCACCGCAGGCACACGCGCTGACCGGCGCGCTCGATGCCCGGTTCGACGCGCTGGGTGGCATCGCCTATGCGCCCTGCTGGGCGGTGATGGTCGCCTTCGACCGGCCGCTGCCCGACCTGCCCGATCTCTGGCGCGGGGCCGACGACGCGCCGCTGGCCCTCGTCGCCCGGAACGGTTCCAAGCCCGGCCGGACGGGCGAGACGTTCGTCATCCACGCCGGTGGCGCGTGGAGCGCGCGCAACCTCGAAAGGCCGGCCGGGCCGGTCCTCGAAGAGATGGTGGCGGCGCTGTCGGCGCGCGCGAAAGGCCTGCCTGCTCCGGTTCATGCCGTTGCCCATCGCTGGCGCCATGCGCGGGTCGATGCGCCGCTCGGTGCGCCCTTCATCGAGAGCGCCTGCGGCCGGATCGCGGTGTGCGGCGACGGCATGCTCGGCGGCCGGGCGGAGGCCGCCGTCGACAGCGCCGACGCGCTCGTCACCTCCATCCTCGGACAAGGTGGACAGGTCACGATGACGCGGCCATGATCGGCGCGTTCGTCGCTGCCGAGGAGGAGACCGACCTGACATGGACACGCTGACGCGCATGCGCGCCTTCGTCGCGGTGGTCGACAATGAGGGGTTTTCGGCGGCGGCGCGGGCGCAGGGGCGTTCCAAGGCGCTTCTGTCCAAATATGTGCGCGAACTGGAGGACGATCTGGGCGTCCTGCTGCTCAACCGGACCACGCGCCAGTTCTCGCTGACCGAATCGGGCCATGTCTATTATCGCCGCGCGCTCGACCTGCTGCGGGAATTCGACGATCTGCGCGAGGAGATCCGCGACGCGCGCGCCGGCCTTGCCGGCACGATCAAGCTGTCGGCGCCGCGCGCCATGGCCGATGTCGGCATCGGCCGGTCGCTGATCGATTTCGCGCAGGCCAATCCGGACATCAAGCTGGACATCGAACTGGACGATCGGTTCGTCGATCTGGTCGAGGAGGGCTACGACATCGCGCTCCGGATCACGCAGATGGAGGATTCGGGCCTGATCGCGCGCAAGCTGGCGCCCGTTCGCATGGTTCTGAGCGCCTCGCCGGCGGTGATCGAGGCGCACGGCATGCCGAAGGCGATCACCGATCTGTCGGACCTGCCGTGCATCGTCGACACCAATTCGCGCCGCCGCAACATGATCGTCGCGCGCAACGGCGACGGCGAGGCGGTGTCGGTGCCGATCGACGGGCCGATCCGCGTCAACAGCCCGCTCGCCGCGCGCATGGCGGCGCTGGCCGATCTGGGCTTCGTGCTGTCGCCGGACTTCATCGTGGCGGCCGATCTGCGCGAGGGTCGGCTGGTGGAGGTGCTGCCGGGCGTGCTCGGGCAGGACTCGGGCATCTACGCGGTCTATCCGCACCGGCGCTACCTGCCGGCCAAGGTGCGCGCGCTGGTCGACTTCCTGGCGGTCTGGTTCAAGGACAACTGCCCGCCGGACGGGCCCTGCCTGGCGCCCGGCGCGCCATAATTCGGCCAGCTTCCCATGGCGCATGGCAACCATTCAATTCGCATTCCGGGGACAGCAAGCGTGACGCACAGGCGGGCATCGATCGCAGTGGCGGCAGCGGCGGCCCTGGCCGGAACCATGCCGGCGCAGGCCCACCCGCACGTTTTCGCCGAGGCGCGTCTCGAGGTCACGGTGACCGAGGCGGGCACGATCGATCGGCTGCGGCATGTGTGGCGCTTCGACGAACTGTTCTCGTCGACGGTGCAGTTCGAGTTCGACGCGGACAACAGCGGCGAACTGGAAATCGCCGAACTCGAACAGGTGGCCGAGGTGGTGTCCGGTTCGATCGCCGAATTCGGCTATTTCCAGTCTCTGACCGTCGACAACCGGGAGATCGCGATCGCCGAGGTGACCGACATGCGGGTCAACATGGTCGACGGCCAGTTGCTGATCCTGTTCACCGCGCAGCCGATGAAGCCGGTGGCGCTTTCCGACAATCCCTCGATCGCCGTCTACGATCCGACCTTCTACACGGCGATCGATTTCTACGATGAAGCCAACATGGTGCTGATCGACGCGCCGGCCGGGTGCAGCCACGAGATGGTCGTGCCGGACCCCGACGAGGCGATCGCCGCCAACCAGGACTCGCTGACCGAGTCGTTCTTCAACGATCCCGAAGGCAATGACTGGTCGAAGATCTTCGCCACCCGCATGGAGGTGCGCTGCACATGAGGCGCTGCGCCGGCCTTGCGATCATTGCGCTGCTGGCCGCCGCCGGCCCGGCGCTGGCGCAGTCCTCGCTCGGCATCGGCGTGTCCGAACAGGCGATCGATACCGCGCAGCAGGGCCCGCTCGGCGAGTTCTTCCGCTGGGTCGCCGCGCACCAGCGCGACTTCTACGACCGGCTGCGCGCCGCCCTGATCGACATCCGCGACAGCGGCGCGGCGCTGTGGCTGCTGATCGGCCTGTCGTTCGCCTATGGCGTGTTGCACGCGGCGGGCCCCGGGCACGGCAAGGTGGTGATCTCGTCCTACATGCTGGCGAACGAGACCGCGCTCAGGCGCGGCATATGGCTGTCGTTCGGCGCCTCAATCATCCAGGCGATCTCGGCGATCGTGATCGTCGGGCTCGGTTTTCTGGTGCTGCGGCAATTGTCGATCAGCCAGACCCAGACCACGCAGTTCGCCGAACTGGCCTCCTACGTGCTGGTGATCGGGCTCGGCCTGTGGCTGCTGGCGCGCAAGCTGAGGGTGCTGCGCGGGCCGGCGGTCCGTCCGGCCGCCCTGTCGGCCGCGGCCGTCGATCATCATCATCATGATCACCACGACCACCACCATCACGCGCACGACCATGGCGATCACGATCATGATCACGGCCCGGGCGAGACCTGCCCCTCGTGCGGCCATGCGCACATGCCCGGCCCCGACCAACTCGAGGACGTGACCGGCTGGCGCGACGCGCTGGCGGTGATGGTGTCGGTGGGGGTCCGGCCGTGCACGGGCGCGCTGATCGTCCTGACCTTCGCCTTCGTCAGCGGGCTGTGGGTGGCCGGGATCGTCTCGGTGTTCGCGATGGCGCTCGGCGTGACGATCACCGTGTCGATCCTGGCGACGCTGGCGGTGACCGCCAAGAACGTGGCGTTGCGCCTTTCGGGTTCGTCGGCGCTCTCGGGCGGTCTTGGCCACGCCATCGAGATCGGCGGCGCGCTGCTGATCATCGCGATGGGCGTCGTTCTTCTGGGCGGGGCGCTCAGCGCCTGATCAGCGGTTCCGGCGCCGGGCCCGTCCACGCAGCCAGAGGCCCAGGAACGGCAGCACGAGCACGAAACCGACGGCCGCGCCGGCCGCCCAGGGATTGTCGCCGCCGATCGCCGTCATGATCGCCGGCAGGAAGTAGAGCAGCAGCGCGAACCCGATGAAGATCAGCCCGGCGATGATCAGCGTGCCGCGATCATAGTCGGGCGAAGCCACGCCGTCCGGCCGCGCGTCCTCCGGCTGATCGTCGCGCTTGTTCACAGCGTCCAGCCCCCGTCGATGACCATGGTCGTGCCGGTGACGAAGGCCGCCTCGTCGGAGGCCAGATAGACGGCCATGTCGGCGATCTCGCGCGGTTCGGCGATGCGGCCCATCGGCTGGCGCTTGAGGAAGCTGTCGAACGCCTCGTCATAGCTGCCGACCTTCTTGCCCAGTTCGGTCATGCGCTGTTGCAGCGACGGTGAATCGACCGTGCCCGGACAGATGGCGTTGCAGCGCAGCTGCCGGGCGGCGAAATCGACCGCGACCGCCTTCGTCATGCCGATGATCGCCGCCTTGGTGGCGCCGTAGACATAGCGGTTCGGCGCGCCTTTCAGCGAGGAGGCGCCCGAGGACATGTTGATGATCGAGGCGGTTCCGCCCGTGTTCTTCGCCCGGTGCAGCATGGCGGGCACGAAGGCGCGCATCGTCCGGTGCATCGACTTGACGTTCAGATCGAACGAGAAGTCCCAGTGCTTCTCGTCGCAATCGAGGATTGTGCCGTGATGGACGAAGCCGGCGACGTTGGCGAGCACGTCGATCTGGCCGACCTCACCGGCGTAGGCGTCGACCGCGCCGGTATCGGTGACATCGAGCGCGCGCGCATCGGCGAAGGCGGGATTGTCGAGCTTGGCGGCATCGAGATCGCTCGCCCAGACCTGCGCTCCTTCCTCGGCGAACCGGTCGGCGATCGCCCGACCGATGCCCTGTCCCGCCGCCGTGACCACCGCGATCTTGCCCTCAAGCCTGCCAGCCATGTCGTTTGTCTTTCCTTCGAGAAATCGTCGTTCCCCAGTTGGGGTCGTGCCGGAGGCACCGGTAGCCCCAAACCGGGATGGCAGTCATGAACAGGGCTCATGCGCCCGCGTCAAGCCATGGGCGGCCGCGGACGGTCCCGCCCCGTCACGAACCGTTTTCGTAAAGATCGTCCCGGATCTGCTTCAGGCCCCGCCGCTGGGCGCCGTCGGCATCGAAGTTGGCCGGATCGAGCCATGCCTCCATCGCGCGTCGGACGACCGGCCATTCGCGGTCGAGCATGGAGTACCAGGCCGTGTCGCGGTTGCCGTAGGGCTTGACCTCGAGCTGGCGGAAAACCCCCTCGAAGGTGAAGCCGAGCCGGCGCGCGGCGCGGTGCGAGGGCTCGTTGGCGTTGTTGAGCTTCCATTCGTAGCGCCGGTAGCCAAGTTCGTCGAAGACGCGGCGCGCCATCAGATGGTGCGCCTCGGTGGCCGCCGGCGACCGAGCCATCGGCGCGCCGTGGGCGACGCAGCCCACCTCGCAGACGCCGTTCTTCTCATCGATGCGCATATAGCTCGCCATGCCCATAACGAGCCCGGTGTCCGGAGCGATGAAGACGCAGGTGACAAAGCCCCGATTGGCGTTGATGTCTTGCAGAATCGCTCCAAGATCGGCGGCACGCTCCATGCGCGGCCAGCCGAAATGGTAGAGCAGATCGTTGGTGGCGATGCCGCCGAACGCTTCCCACAGCGGGCCTTCATGGGCGGTGCGGTCGAACGGGACGATGGCGACGTGACGGCCCGCCATCGGCGCGCTGGTCGGGGTCGGACGCGGGGTCCACTGCGAAAGGTCGGTGATCATGGCCGGCGGTATCTGGGTCTGCTTGACTTGGCGACGGCCGCGCCGCAAGCGGGGCGGGGAGGCAAGCCATGCACGACATCGATCCCTTCTTCAAGCGGATGGGCGAGGAGAACGCGTTCGCCGTGCTGGCGCGGGCGACGGCGCTTTCGGCCGAGGGGCGCGACATCGTCAATCTGGGCATCGGCCAGCCCGATTTTCCGACGCCCGAACACATCGTCGTGGCGGCGGTCAAGGCGCTGCGCGAGGGCGCGCACGGCTATACGCCCGCCAACGGGCTTGTGGCGACGCGCGAGGCGGTGAGCCGGCGCATCCACGCAATGACCGGGCAGGCGGTGTCGCCCGAAGCGATCATGATCACGCCGGGCGGCAAGCCGGCCATGTTCGCCGCGATCATGATGTTCGGCGGGCCGGGCGCGCAGATCGTCTATCCCGATCCCGGCTTTCCGATCTACCGCTCGATGATCGAGGCGACGGGCGCGACGCCGGTGCCGCTGCCGATGCGCGCCGAAAACGGGTTCGCGGTGAACGCCGACGAACTCGCCGCGCTGATCACCGACAGGACGCGGCTGGTGATCGTCAACTCGCCGGGCAATCCGACCGGCGGGGTGACGCCGCGCGCCGAGATCGAACGGCTCGTCGGCGTGCTCGAGCGCCATCCGGACGTGGCGATCCTGTCCGACGAGATCTACGATGTGATGGTCTATGACGGCGCGGCGCACACCTCGCTCCTGGAGTTTCCGGCCCTGCGCGAGCAACTCATCGTGCTCAACGGCTGGTCGAAGACCTGGGCGATGACCGGCTGGCGGCTCGGCTGGTCGGTCTGGCCCGAACCGCTCTACGACGCGGTGCGCAAGCTGGCGGTTAATTGCTGGTCGTGCGTCAACGCGGCGGCCCAGCATGCGGGGATCGCGGCGGTCGACGGACCGCAGGACGATGTCGAGACGATGCTGGCCGCATTCGACGAACGAAGGCGCTTCGTGGTCGAACGGCTGAATGCGATCGAAGGCGTCACCTGCGCGACGCCGAAGGGCGCGTTCTACGCCTTTCCCGATATCTCCGCGACCGGCTGGAAATCCAAGGACCTTGCGAACGCGCTTCTGGAGGAGGCGGGCGTGGCGCTGATCGGCGGGCCCGATTTCGGCGTCCATGGCGAGGGGTTCGTGCGGGTTTCCTACGCCAATTCGCTTGAGAACATCGAAAGGGCGCTGGACCGGGTGGAGGCGTTTCTCACCCGGTCCTGAGCCGGTCAGCCGATCATCGCCAGGAACGGCCGGCCCATCAGCGCCTGGGCGAAGGTGGCCAGCACGAACAGGGCGAAGGCGAGCGCGAAGCCGTGCACGGCGCGGCTTTCCCGGGGCCGGCCCAGCCACACGAGGGCAAGGGCGAAAGCCGGCACGAAGTGCATGGCGTGGGTGGCGAAGAAGTGGGCGACGCGCAGGTCGCCGCCGTCGCGCAGCCAGCCGATCAGCCACAGCCCCTCGGTCGCCATCCCGCTGCCGCCGACATTGTGCCCGTTCAGCGAGGACATGGTGCCGGCGGTGACGAGCGTCAGCGGCAGGGTCAGGCCGAGGCCCCAGACGAGCCCCGCCTTCAGCGCCGGCGCGATTGTAAGGTCGCGGTTGCGGGCGATCGCCACGGCGTAGACAGCGCTGGCCGAGGTCAGGAGCGCTGCCATCGCGCCCATCACCGGATAGAGCGCGGCCCAGACAGGTTCGCCCGTGTTGAAATGGGACGCGGTGCCCATCGCGGCGGCGCCGCCGATCCAGGCCATCTCGGCGGCGATGGCGAAGACGACCGCGCCGGCGAACAGCCGGTAGGCGGTGCGGCGCGTCATGCCTGCGGGCAGGTAGCGGGCGAAGAGCGCGAGCGTCGCGGTGTAGACCGACAGGGCGACGGCGAACTTGATCGGCTTGACCCAGATGTTCTCGCCCAGATGCAGGCGCGGGTCGATCATGCCGGCGGCGGCGAGCGGGATGATCGCCAGGGCGAGGAACAGCGCGGTCGCCGCAAACAGCGGTTCGTCGTCGCGCATGCGGTTCCACAGGGCGAGCGGGCCGGCGCGGGCCGGTGCGGGGGCGGGCAGGGCAAGTGCGGTCATGGTCGTCTCCATCGGGTTTGAGGCGAGGTCAGGCAAGGGCAAGGGCGGGGCGGCGGGCGGCGCGCAGGCCGAAATAGGCGGCGAGGCCGGCCGGGCCGAACAGGAAGGTCAGCGGCAGGCAGGGCAGCACCAGCCAGAACGGAAGCGCGCCGGTCTCGCGCGCGTCCCGGACGATCCACGCGCCGATGAACAGGTCGAACGCCAGGAAGTGGACCCAGCCGGCGAGCAGCAGTTCGGGCGTGTCGAACAGGCGGGCGACGTTGGCGAGCGAATCAAAGCCCCCTTCGCCGGTGTTCCAGAACGCCAGAACGAGCGCGGTGTAACCGACCGACAGCGCGATCGGGATCACCCGGCCCGCGATAATGTGGGACAGGCGGGGCGCCAGCGGGCTTGCCAGAAGAGCCAGCCATCCGGCCATGGCGGCAGCGCCGGCTGCGGAGAAGAGCGTTTCGGGGTCCATCGGGAGGTCTCGCAATTTTGTCAGTGTCAAGATCGGAGAATAGAGGCTATCTTGTCATTGTCAAGGCAGTGTTTTGACACTGTCTGGATTGCCGGCTAGACTCGGCCATGACCGATCTGAAGACGCGCGCCGGTTCGCGGCGCTACCATCACGGCGAATTGCGCGAGGCGCTGCTCGCGGCGGCCGAGGCCGAACTGACCGAAAAGGGCGAGGACGGCTTCTCGCTGCGTTCGACCGCCAAGCGCGCCGGCGTCTCCCATGCCGCGCCCGCCCATCACTTCCGCGACGTGACGGCATTGCTGCGGGGGCTGGCGCAGCGCGGTTTCGACCGGCTCACCGACTGCATGAAGAACGAGCAGGCCCGCGTCGCTCAGGGCGATGCCGAGGCGATGCTGACCGCCGCCGGCGTCGGCTATGTGCGCTTTGCGGTGGAGAACCGGGCCCTGTTCCAGCTGATGTTCGGCGGGCGCGTGCAGGGTCCGGTGCCGGCCGAACTGGCAAGGGCCGGCGATGCGAGCTTTTCGGTGCTGGTGAACGCGGTCGCCAGGCTGCGCGGCGCCGATGCGCTCAAGGGCGAGGCAGGCTGGCGCGACGTCACCGCCGCCTGGGCCATGGTGCACGGCTATGCCCATCTGGCGATCGGCAACAAGATGGGCTGGCTGACCGATCAGCCCTTCGACGAGCAGCGTCCGGTGATCGAGGAGATGGTGCGGCGGGCATTACGGCTGTGAGCCTCTGACCGCTCGAACGGCGTGATTCCCATGAAATTGTCTGGCCGGTCGATTCCGTTCGCGGTGCCTGCGTCAAAGGCCATGATTGGTCACCATTTTTCTTTCAAGCCACCCGGTCGAAGCGGGATCAAACGACTTCGATCTCGTGATATCCGATGCCGGTTACGCCTGCGTCCGCCATCGCGCTTCGAAACGCTTCGGAAACAAACGGATAGCTGAATGCTGATATACGCGGATCGATCCAGACGTGATGCCCTGCTACCTTGGCGAGGCTGGCGACAAAGCGCCCTTTGTTAGTCCGTTTCCAGAGACCTGATTTCTCGCTAAGCTCGAAAGTCGTATGGTCCCGGTCCATGCCATCGACGCGGGCGCAGGGGTTGAACCAGAAGAAATTTGCCGCGTGGCTGCCGTCCTTCCAGACCAGCTCGACTGGCTGGAACTGGTGCAGCCCCGGCTCCAATCGTTCGACGACCTGACGGAAATTGTCCCGAACCAGAAAGGTGCTGCGCGTCCTTTGGATGTCGGTGAGCTTGCGCTTCGCACCGCCCCAAATCACCTTCGTCGGCAGATGGGACATATCGACTGGAACGCCCTGATAGGTCGACCGTCGCTGGAGAAGCAGCCCATCATCCATCAATGCCGCGCCGATGCCCGGATCGAAATCAACACCGATAGGGACGACCAGGTCGAAATCGCCATCCACCGCTTTGGTGGATGTCAGATACGCCTCACCGGTATCGTCATAGATCGAGTAAACGCCCATCGCAGTCTCCTTGGGGTCAGTGCCGGTCGATCAGCTTTGGCCGGTAGTCAGACGGAAAATACACCATGGAGCGGTTCTCGACGTATATGACGCCGCATACCAACAACATCGCGGGCATGACATACATGCCAAACCAAATAAAGCGATGAGCCTATGTTAGCAATGTATTGGAGTTCGGGCGCCGCGCGCTGCGCTTGTGAGCCGTTTTCCGGTTTGAAGGCCGAAAATGGCTGCGTCGGCCCCTGGCCTGTTCCTAGGATTCCAAGATGCGGCAACGCCTGACGTCAAGCTCGCCGAACATGTGGCCGCTTTGAAGGGCGTCAAAAAGCCTGTCATTGAAGAAGATCGAAGCCTGGAACTCCGGGTCAATCCAGATGTCGGGTCCATCGATAGAGCTCTCGAGGATTGCGATGTCTTCATCGTCGTGAAGGCCGAACTTCGGCGTCCATTTCGTGTTGCCACGCATCTTCTTCACGTTCCGGGATTCTTCCGGGACCACTGTCCGCTTCTGATTGCCGACATTGAAGATGAAGAAACTGCCTTCAACCGGCGTAACCCAGTCGTTCTCCAGGATTTCAATGGGAAAGAGCTCACCTTGGCCCAGATCGAATTGCCGCAGCACGTTCGCGCACTGCTCGGTGACCATCAGATAGCCATTGCCTGAGAACATGTGCGGCGGCTTCCCAACCTTCTGGTCGGAGTAGTTGCCAATCATGCGGGCGGGAAGGTCGCGCGCATCCAAGGGTAGGCCGCTTGAATGCCGCCGCGACAGATCGGCCCAGAAGTCCATGCTTCTGTCGCCCCAATCGCCGGTGATCCAGGCATGAAGATCCTCGCGGGAACCCGCCTGCCCGAAGAAGTCGCATATCCAAACTTCCACCCTCATCACACTGCACTCCTCATACCGCTGCCTGAAGGACGGCATTGCCTAATCGGTCTCCGGATACGGTCGGTAGTTCAGACCGGTCACACCGGCGGTTTCGAGGGCTTGTTTGAGTTCTTCACTGATGAAGCGAGGGGGTGGCGCGAAGGCCATGAAGTGCTCGATCCAGACATGGCGGTCGCCGATCTTCCTGCGGCTGAACCAAAGTTCCTCGCCAGGCTTTCCCGAGCCCATCCAGATGCCCTTGAACTCCAAATTCGTCTTCTCAGGATCGATGCCGTCAAATCGATTGCAGACATTGAACCAGTAGCGCCACGCCGCATGACCGCCATCCTTCCAGACAAGCTCGATCGGGAAGAACTGGTGAACGCCCGGCTCCAGTGCCTCCACGCAGGTCTTGAACTTCTCGTCGACCAGAAGCGAGCTGCGGCCCGGCTGCACATCGACCAGATCACGCTTGCGTCCGCCGATCCGCCAGCGCGTCGGCATGTGCGTCATGTCCAGCGGCCGGCCCTGGTTGGTCGGGGTCGGCATAAACTCTCGCCGCCCGTCGGGTGTCAGATCGAGCGGCTGGACCTTGTCGATATCGCCATCCAGCGGGTCGATGGCGTAGTCATACATCTCCGGCCCGCGCTGTGACAAAAAGTAAACCATTGCATGGGTCTCCACATACGTGACGCAGCACTCTGCCAGCATTTCGGGCTTGGCGTACATACCACGCCGAACAATGCCGTGCGCTGATGTTCACGATGTATTGGAGGGCGGGTGCGACCGCCAAGAAAAAGCGGGCGATCAACCTTTCGGATCGATCGCCCGTTTCCGCGTGACCAGGGTGGGAGGAGAGCCCCGGCCCGCTTTTTGCCCATGTCCCATTTTCGCGCCGAACCCTTAACGGAGGGTTAACGCGTGTGCGAGGGCATCATTGCACGCATCGCGCTCGTGCGCCGTGACTTCGATCACAGGACGGGCGGTGCGTCGGCGATCCGGTCTACACCGTCGCGCCGGCGATGGTCGCCTCGATATGGTCGACGAGCGGGTCGGGCAGTTGCAGCCGGCCGGCGAGCATGTCCAGATAGCCGCGCTCGGCGCGGGTCTTCGGCTCGATGGCGAGCCGCGAGGCCGTGTACAGTTCGACGCGCTGCGCCTCGGTCTTCGCCGCGCCGACGATCGCGTCCATATCGACCGGCTTTGCCAGTTCGGCGCGGATGAAGCTCTGCTCGTCCTCGTCGATGCCGCTCATCGCCAGCTTGTCGGTGATGCGGGCGCGCTCGTCCTCGTCGATATGGCCGTCCGCGCGGGCGGCCGCGATCATCGCGCGCACCAGCGCCAGCGCGAATTCGCCGTCCTGGCCGTCGCCCTCGATGTCGAATTCCGATCCCTGCGGCGGCGGCAGCACTTCGGGCTGGCCCTGCTGGCCGGGCGCGCCGGCCTGCTCAACCTGGCGGCCTTCCTTGTAGTTCTTCCAGGCGGTGTAGGCGAGACCGCCCACCGCCGCGGCGGCGCCCAGCTTGAGGGCGGACCCCGTCAGTTCGCGTCCGACGCCGGTGCCCAGCAGCACCGCGGCGATGGCGCCCGTCGCCAGCGGATTGTCCTTGGCCATCTGCCCGGCCTGCCCGGCCCGTTCGCGCACGGTCCCGCCGGCGCCGGGGATCTGCGATCCCAGAAAATCGTTGAGCAGCTTCTTCGGGTCGAGCATCGTTTTCCTCCTGTGACCGGACCGGAACGCCGTGCAGGTGGGTATGGCCGGGGCCGATGGCAAGCGCACGACGACCGAACGCGCACCTGGCGGTCGCGTCCGGCAGCGCGCCGCGCCGGTCGGGCCGGCGGTCGGGCCGGGCCGGCCGGGTGCGCGGTGCCGGCCTACTGGTCGGTCGGCGGCGGCGTGCTGTTGAGATCGAGCGGCGGCAGGCCGAACGCGGGCGCCGGGGCGGCGTCGCCCCCATCGTCCGTTCCCGCGCCCCCTCCGGCGTCACCGCCCGACGGCGCGGGCGGCTGGCCGAGCGGGGTCAGCTGCAGGCCGGGCAGGCCGGAGCCGCTGCCGCCATTGCCGTCGCCGCCGAAGTTCGGGCCGCCCTGGAGGCCGCCGCCACCAAGCCCCGGCAACTCGACCGCGTTTCCTTCGGCGTCCTGCCCGCCGAGCGATGGCAGTTCGATCTGCACATTGTCGAGATCGAACTCGACCTCGTCATCGGCATAGTGGGTGACGATGCGCGGATAGAAGATGACGATCATGATCGCGATGAACTGCAGGACGATGTAGGGGATCACGCCACGATAGATCTGGGTGGTGTCGATGCCCTTGATCCGCTCGCCGGTCACCTCGTCCTCCCAGTCCTTCTTCGGCGCGATCGAGCGCAGATAGAACAGGGCGAAGCCGAAGGGCGGCGTCAGGAACGAGGTCTGCAGGTTGATGCCGAGGATGATGCCGAGCCAGATCAGGTCGATGCCCAGTTCCTCGGCCGGCGCGACCAGAAGCGGCACCACGATGAACGCGATCTCGAAGAAGTCGAGGAAGCAGCCCAGGATGAAGACGATCACGGTGACGACCACCAGGAACCCGGTCTCGCCGCCGGGCAGCGACAGCAGCAGTTCCTTGATCCAGATATGGCCGTTGATGCCGTAGAATGTCAGGCCGAAGACGCGCGCGCCGATCAGGATGAACATCACGAAGGCGGTCAGCTTGGTGGTCGAATCGAGCGCTTCCTTGAGCGTCTTCAGCGTCAGCCGGCGCTTGATCAGCGCCAGGACGAGCGCGCCCGTCGCGCCCATGGCGCCACCCTCGGTCGGGGTCGCGATGCCCAGGAAGATGGTGCCGAGCACCAGGAAGATCAGCGCCAGTGGCGGGATCAGGACGATGATCACCTGCTCGGTCAGCCGCGATATCAGGCCGAGCTTGAAGCGCCGGTTGACCAGCGAGACGCACAGCGCGAACACGGTCGCGGTGGTCGCCGAGGCGACGAAGCGGTTCTCGTAGCTCATGTCGGCGTATAGGAGGTTCATCCCCGCATAGTGGATCGCGACCGAGATGATCATCATCGCGATCAGCGACAGGATGCCGCCGCCGAGCGTGCGCGTTTCGGGCGGCAGCGCGGGCACCCATTTGGGCTGGACCATGGTGAGAACGGCGATGTAGGCGCAGTACATGGCCATGATCATCAGCGCCGGATAGAGCGCGCCGATATACATGTCGCCGACCGAGCGGCCGAGCTGGTCGGACATCACGATCAGCACGAGCGAGGGCGGCACGATCTGCGCCAGCGTGCCGGCGGCGGCGATGGTGCCGGTGGCGACCGAACGGTTGTAGCCGTAGCGCATCATGATCGGCAGCGAGATCAGGCCCATGGCGATCACCGAGGCGGCGACGACGCCGGTGGTCGCGCCAAGAAGGCCGCCGACGATGATGACGGCGATGGCAAGGCCGCCGCGCAGCGGGCCGAACAGCTGGCCGATCGTGTCGAGCAGGTCCTCGGCCATGCGCGAGCGCTCGAGAATGAGCCCCATGAAGGTGAAGAAGGGGATCGCCAGCAGAACCTCGTTGCGCATCACATCGAAGGTCCGGTTGGCATTGGCCGCCAACAGGTTGGGGAACAGGCGGATCTCGGTGGGCGCGAAGATCGACAGTTCGACGCCCAGGAAGAAGAAGATCAGCCCGCCGGCGGCGAGCGTGAACGCGACGGGATAGCCGATCAGGAGCATCGCCATGACGGTGACGAACATGATCGGACCGAGATTGTGGGCGATGATCTCGATCATTTGTTCTTCATCCGCTCGCTGAGGTCGGCGCCCGATTCCATTTCCTCGACCGCCGGGGGCAGTTCGTGTTCGGCGGTGGGGTCCTCGATGTCGCCGCGGATAACCGCGATGCGCTTGATGATCTCGGAGACGCCCTGGAAGAACAGCAGCACGAAACCGGCCAGCACGAGGAACTTGGCGGGCCACAGGATCAGGCCGCTGGCGTTGACCGAGATCTCGCCGGTCCGGAAGGACACCCAGAAGAAGGGCCAGGAAATCCAGATCATGATGCCCGCGAACGGCATCAGGAAGAAGATGTGGCCGAGAAGGTCGATCCAGTCGCGGGTCCGCTTGGAAAAGCCCGAGGTGGCCACGTCGATGCGCACATGCTCGTTGCGCAGCAGCGTGTAGGAGGCGGCCAGCATGAACACCGCGCCGTACAGGTACCACTGCAGCTCGAGCCAGGCGTTGGACGATGTGTCGAACATCTTGCGGATCGTCGCGTTGCCCGCGCTGACCAGCACCGCGATCAGGATCAGCCAGGAGACCGATCGGCCGATGAAGGTATTGACCGCGTCAATACCCGCCGAAACTCTCAACAGTGCAGACATACTCCTCCCCTGAGTTTGCTGCGCGCGCCGCCGGCGCGGTGGCTGCACCTTGTTGGTCCCTTGCGTGAAAATCAAGCGTGCGTGGCCGGCGCGGGATACGGTCGCTAGCACCTATTCCGGGGCTTGGCAATTCAATGGTAAAGATTGTTAACCACTGACGGCCGCGGTTCCGGACCCCGGCCGCGATTGACGCGACCGGCGGTTTGGCGTTGATGGGGGCCACCTTGCCAAGCGACCGGGAGCGGCGAAGCGGATGACGGCCAATCAAGCACCCGGGGCCGATCCGGCCCGCCGCGCGCAGGACCTCTTCGACGTGCGCGAGAGGGTCTGCCTGGTCACCGGCGCCTCGTCGGGCCTTGGCGCGGGGTTCTCGCGGGTGCTGGTCGACAATGGCGCGTTCGTCATCGGGCTCAGTCTCGATGCACCGCAGGACGGCCCGCGCGGCGGGGATTTCGTTCACCTGCGCGGCGACGTGCGCAACGACGACGACATCGCCGGGGCGGTCGCGCTCGCCACCGATCGCTTCGGGCGCCTCGACGTGCTGGTCAACAATGCGGGGTCCTTCGGGGTCGCCAAGGCGTCGCGGCAGGGGCGGGAGGATTTCGCCGACATGCTCGACGTCAACGTGGCGGCGTCGGCGGAGGTGTGCCGTCGCGCCCATGCCGTGATGCGCCGGAACCCGCGCGGCGGCTCGATCATCAACGTCACGAGCGTGCTTGCGCGGCTGCCGATCAGGGGGCTGTCCGCATACGGGTCCGGCAAGGCGGCGCTCGAACAGCTCACGCGGGCGCTGGCGCTGGAATGGGCGCCCGATGCCGTGCGCGTCAACGCGCTCGCGCCGGGCTGGTACCGGACGGCGATGACGCGCGACTATCTCGACCGGGGGCTGGCGAGCATCCTGACCGGCCAGATACCGGCCGGCCGGCTGGGCGAGGGCGGCGATCTGGCCGGCCCGCTGCTGCTGCTCGCCTCGGACGCCTCGCGCTACATGACGGGCACAACGATCACCGTCGATGGCGGCTATTCGGTCCGAAGCTGAAGCGTCGCGTTCGATCGCCACCCCAAGATTTTGGGGGAACTGCCGTTTCTCCGCCAGGTGTCGCAACGGGGCGGCGCGACTGTAGCGCCGAAAATTACACTGGAAACTATTCCGGCGTTAAGACTTCCTTAGCAAATAATACTCAACTATATAACCCGAAATTGGTGCTCATATCTCCTGTTTACCAGAGGTTGCAGTTCTGGCCGGCCCGGCTAGACTGCTTCCTTCTTGCGTTTGAAACGCTTCCTTAACGGCGCGCACCTACTGTCCTTGCGAAAGGGCAGGCCATGGCACTTCAGCATAACTCGCCGCATCGCGACGAGGCCGAAGCGGAAATCTATCTCAATTTCGTCGACAGCCTGTTCGCTGATCGCCGAGGCATGCTCATCGGACTGGTCCTGCAGGTCGGAATCGCGATCTGCGTGTTGCTGGAAAGCCGGCTGCTGATCATGGGCGTCTGGCCGGCGGTTTTCATGGCGACGGCCGGCTATCGCTATTTCCATATCGTCGGGTACACCCGTCAGGCGCGCGACAGCGCGCCGGCGGACCAGCAGGAGCGGCTTCGCTGGGCGCGCAACTGGGAACGGCGATACATCATGTCCTCGGGCGCGGCCGGTTTTTCGGTCGGCCTGTTTGCCTGGTTCTGCCTCGAGTTCGTCGGCTCGGAGTTCGCGATCATCGCGGCCTTGTCGACCGTCTTCGCAGCACTGCCGACGATCGTCGGCCGCCTTTATGGTTCGCTGCGCCTTGCCGCCCTGATGACGGTGAGCGTGCTGGTCTGGCCCGCGCTGAGCCTGCTCACGGCGGGCAATTTCGCCAGCCTGATCGCCGTGCTGCTGTTCGTGCCGTATTTCGGGCTGGTGATGTCGATGGTCGGACGGGTACGGTCGACCGTTGTGGACGCAGTGCGCGGCCGGCTCGAAAAGGCGGAGTTGGCCGAGCGTTTCGACGTCGCATTGAACAATATGTCGCACGGCGTGATCATGTTCGACCGCAACGAACGCGTCGTCGTGATCAATCGCCGTGCGCGGCTGCTCTTGCAGATCCCGAAATATGTGCGCGTCGAGGGCCGACGGTTCGATTCGCTGATGCGCTATGCCGAGCGGTTCCGCCTCGTATCGGTGGAGAAGACCACGCAGTTCAGGGAAATGCTGGCCCGCCTGCTGCACACCGACGGCGAGAAGGCCGAAGTGCGCCTGACCAACGGCGTCCATATCGAGTTCTCCGGCACGCAGCGACCCGATGGCGGTTCGGTGATGATCTTGGAGGATGTCACCGAGCGGGCGCGCGCACAGGAGCGCATCAAGGCGATGGCGCGCTTCGACAGCCTGACCGAACTGCCCAACCGGACCCATTTCTCGGACATGGCGGTGCAGCGTGCCGCCGAGGCGGACCCGGATGCGGAGTGCCTGGTCATCACCTTCGACGTGGACGACTTCAAGCGCGTCAACGATTCGATCGGCCATGCGCAGGGGGACGCCCTGCTTCGCGCGATCGCGCGGCGGCTGAAGCGGGACTATGGCGACTGTGCCGTCATCTCGCGGCTGGGCGGGGACGAGTTCATCATGTTCGTCGACCGGCTGCCGCCCGCAACCGATGTCAAGTCCTTCGCCGACACGCTCAAGCAGCGGCTCGGCCGATCGTTCCGGATCGGACCGGAGAAGGTGTTCGTCACCCAGTCGTTCGGCATCGCGCGCGGGCGGGCCGGCGATTTCGACCTGAAGACGTCGATGGTCGAGGCGGATCTGGCGCTCTATCATTCCAAGGCGCTCGGCAAGGGCGTCTGGTCGGTGTTCGAACCGGACATGAACGAGCGCTATCTGCGGCGCCAGTTGCTCAAGGGCGAACTGTCCAAGGCGATCGAGCAGGGCGCGCTTGCCGTGCGCTACCAGCCGATCGTCGACGCCGACACCGGACGCGTGGTTGCCTGCGAGGCGCTGTCGCGCTGGCAGCATCCGCTGCACGGCAACATCTCGCCTGCCGAGTACATCCCGCTCGCCGAGGAGATGGGCATCATCACCAAGCTGACCGAGAGCGTGATCAGGACCGCCGCGCATGACTGCATGCGCTGGCCCGAGCACGTCACGGTGTCGGTGAACCTGTCCGCGATCGACTTCCGGCGCGACGACATCTGCCAGACGATCCGGACCGCGCTCGACGCGGCCGGCCTGCCGCCCGAACGGCTCGTCGTCGAGATCACCGAGACCGCGGTGATCAGCAACGAATCCGACATGATCTCCCGGCTCAGCCGCATTCGCGAAACCGGCGTCGGCATCGCGCTCGACGATTTCGGCACCGGCTATTCCTCGCTGAGCTACCTGCACCGGCTGCCGCTCGACCGGGTCAAGATCGACCGCTCCTTCGTCGCCGGCATCGAGACCGGCGACACGCCGATGGCGCTGCTGCACGGCATCACCGATCTGTGCCACGGGCTCGGCCTGAAGATCACCATCGAGGGCGTCGAAACCGCCGATCAACTCGCCATCGTGCGCAGCTCGGGCAAGATCGACAAGGTGCAGGGCTATCTGTTCGGACCCGCCCTTCCGGCCACCGCGATCGCCGAGATGGCCTCGCGCATGCCCCCCGAGACGGGCGGGCAGGCCGGCCCCCTCGCGATGACGGCCGCCGGCTCGACGTACTAGGGACAACCGGCGCACCGCGCCGCGCGGCGGGTCCTTCTGGGCGCCATCGCCCTGAGTACTCACACTTGCTCAATCGATCCGGAAAGCGAAAGCGCAAGGCAGGGCGGTGCGTGTCGCCATGTCACGTGTTCACGCCGATGAAAGCATTGTCGTCAATCGTTAAGCGTTAAGGTTAATAGAAACCTGCGATTTATTAGGGCTTTTCGCTTCATTCGAATAAAGCTTAACTTACCTTGGGGCAGAGGGACCGAGGTAAGGGCCATGAGCCAGACCATCGCGGCAGACACGAGACGTACGGTGAGCGCCAACGCCATTCAGCGCCTGCTGTCGGTTGTGAACGGGGTCGACTACCGGCGCATCTCCACACCCGAGGACTTCGAGGATGTGGGCCTTCTGCGACGCAAGGCCTTCAACGCGCGCGACGTCTATGAGCGCAAGTTCGAGAGCCCCGTGATCGAGCCGCTCGACTTCGATCCGGACACCTATCTTTTCGGCCTTTATCACGAGGGCAATCTGGTTTCGTCGATGCGGCTGAACATGCTGACGGCGGAAACGCCGCCGACGCCCGCCATGGAACTGTTCGCCGACACGCTGCAGCCGCTTCTGGCGCAGGGCATGACGTTCGTCGATCCCAGCCGCTTCGCGATCGACGCCGAGGCATCGCGGCTGCTGCCCGCCTTGCCGCTTCTGACGCACCGTCTTTCGACCATGATGACCCTGCACATGCAGGCCGACTATTGCCTGTGCGCCGTCAAGCTCGAGCACGAAGCCTATTACCGGCGCGTGTTCGGCGCCACGCGCCTCGCCGGCCCTTTTGAGCCCGACGGCATGTGCGTGAAGGCGGTTCTGCTCGGCATATCGCGCAACAATGTTGGCTACGTGATGAGCCGCAACCCGCTCTTCTACTTCACTGAGACCGAGGCCCGGCTGCTGTTCGACCGCTCCGAAGACGTGCTTCCGCCGCTCTGCGTGCATCCGACGGCCCAATACGCGATACGGGCTGCCTAGGGCCGGGCATCTGGCGGTCGCCACGCCATTGAAGTGCGGGCCGGATTTCGCTATGCGCTGCGGCAACCACCGAATGCTGCAGCGGAGAGCGCAATGAGCGAGCACACCGAAGCCGACCCCGAGGGCGGCGCGCCGATGGACTATCAGGAGCACGAAAAGACCTTCAACCTGTTCATCGCGCTGACCAAGTGGGGCACGGTGGCCACCGCGGCCGTGCTGATCGCCATGGCGTTCGGCTTCTTCGCCGGCGGCGGCTTCTTCGGCGGGCTGATCGTTTTCGTCCTCGCCCTGATCGTGGCCTGGTTCGTCCTTTGAGACGGATCGGCGTCGACCCGTTGACGAAACGGGCCGGCGGACCAGTTGATAGCCGCGGGGGGATCCGGACGTGTCGCTGACAATCTTCATTGCCAAGGAATCGCAGGGTGGCGAGCCGCGCGTGGCCGCGTCGCCCGACACCGTCAAGCGCCTGGTCAAGGCCGGCCACGCGGTGACGGTCGAAAAGGGCGCCGGTGTCGCCTCGCGCATTCCCGATACCGAATTCGAGGCCGCCGGAGCCACCATGGTCACCGCGGCGGCAGGCGCCGGCAAGGCCGACATGGTCCTCAAGGTGCGCCGGCCGACCTCGGCCGAACTGAAGAAGTACAAGTCCGGCGCGGTCGTGATCGCCGTCATGGACCCCTATGACGCCGACAAGGCGATCGCGGAGATGGCCAAGGCCGGGCTTTCCGCCTTCGCCATGGAGCTGATGCCGCGCATCACCCGGGCCCAGTCGATGGACGTCCTGTCCTCGCAGGCGAACCTGGCCGGCTACCAGGCGGTGATCGAGGCGGCGCACGCCTACGACCGCGCCATGCCGATGATGATGACCGCCGCCGGAACGGTTCCGGCCGCGCGGGTCTTCGTGATGGGCGCGGGCGTCGCCGGCCTTCAGGCGATCGCCACGGCGCGGCGTCTTGGCGCGGCGGTCACCGCGACCGACGTGCGCCCGGCGGCCAAAGAGCAGGTCGCCTCGCTCGGCGCCAAGTTCGTCGCCGTCGAGGACGAGGAGTTCAAGGCGGCCGAGACGGCGGGCGGCTACGCCAAGGAGATGTCCAAGGAATACCAGGCCAAGCAGGCCGAGCTGGTGGCCGAACATATCGCCAAGCAGGACATCGTCATCACCACGGCGCTGATCCCCGGCCGGCCGGCGCCACGGCTCGTCTCCAAGGCCATGCTAGACACGATGAAGCCGGGCTCGGTGCTGGTCGATCTGGCGGTCGAGCGCGGCGGCAATGTCGAGGGGGCCAGGGCCGACCAGACCGTGACGACCAAGAACGACGTCAAGGTGATCGGCATCGCCAACATGCCCGGCCAGGTGGCCGCCTCGGCCTCGCTGCTCTATGCCAAGAACGTGCTCGCCTTCCTCGAGACGCTGGTCGACAAGGAGACCGGCGCGCTCGCGATCAACCGCGAGGACGAACTGGTCGCGGCGACGCTGCTCACCCATGGCGGCGAACGGGTGCATCCGCGCTTCGGCGGGCCGGCGCCCGAACCCGAGCCGGAAGGCGACACCGAAAAGGGGGACAAGGCCGATGGCTGACAGTTCAGTATCCCAGGCGCTCGACCGGCTCGATGAAGCCGTCCAGGGCCTGCGCGCGGCGATCGCCGACGCGCCGCCGGCCGTGGCGGCGGCCGCCGACACCGTCCAGTCGGGCGGCGTCAGCGAGTTCGTGTTCCTGTTCTCGATCTTCGTGCTGGCGATCTTCGTGGGCTACTACGTCGTCTGGTCGGTGACGCCGGCGCTGCACACGCCGCTGATGAGCGTGACCAACGCGATCTCCTCGGTGATCGTCGTCGGCGCGCTGCTCGCGGTAGGCATTTCCGAGAGCGGGCTTGCGACGGGCTTCGGCTTCGTCGCGCTGGTGCTTGCCTCGGTCAACATCTTCGGCGGCTTCCTGGTCACCCAGCGCATGCTCGCCATGTACAAGAAAAAAGACAAGTGAGGCGGTAGCGCACCATGTCCGTCAACGTCGCCTCCTTCCTGTACCTGATCTCGGGTATCCTTTTCATTCTCGCGCTGCGCGGGCTGAGCCATCCGACCACGTCGCGCCAGGGCAACATGTTCGGCATGATCGGCATGGCGATCGCCGTGCTGACCACGCTGTTCGTCGCCGCCCCCGGGGCGGGCGGCGCGGTCCTGATCATCGTCGGCATCGCCATCGGCGGCTCGGTGGGCGCCTATGTCGCCCGCAACATCGCGATGACGGCGATGCCGCAGCTCGTCGCCGGGTTCCACAGCCTCGTCGGTCTGGCCGCGGTGCTGGTCGCCGCCGCCGCGCTCTATTCGCCGGCCTCGTTCGGCATCGGCGATGTCGGCTCGATCAAGCCGGTGGCGCTGGTCGAGATGTCGATCGGCGTGGCGATCGGCGCGATCACCTTCACCGGCTCGATCATCGCCTTTTTGAAGCTCGACGGCCGCATGTCGGGCAAGCCGATCCTGCTGCCCGCCCGGCACGTCATCAACGCGGCCATCGCGATCGCCATCGTCGTGCTGATCGCGGTACTCGTCGCCAGCGAGAGCCATACCGTGTTCTGGCTGATCGTCGCGTTGTCGCTGGCGATCGGCGTTCTGATCATCATCCCGATCGGCGGCGCGGACATGCCGGTGGTCGTGTCGATGCTGAACTCCTATTCGGGCTGGGCGGCCGCCGGCATCGGCTTCACCGTCGAGAACCTGGCGCTGATCATCACCGGCGCGCTGGTCGGCTCATCGGGCGCGATCCTCAGCTACATCATGTGCAAGGGCATGAACCGCTCGTTCATCTCGGTGATCCTGGGCGGCTTCGGTGGCGAGACCGCCGCCGCCGGCGGCGATGACGGCATCGACCGGACGGTCAAGCAGGGCTCGGCGGACGACGCCGCCTTCCTGATGAAGAACGCCTCCAAGGTGATCATCGTGCCCGGCTACGGCATGGCCGTCGCCCAGGCCCAGCACGCGTTGCGCGAGATGGCCGACACGCTGAAGGCCGAGGGCGTCGAGGTGTCCTACGCCATCCACCCGGTGGCGGGGCGCATGCCGGGCCACATGAACGTGCTGCTGGCCGAGGCAAACGTTCCTTACGACGAAGTGTTCGAACTCGAGGACATCAACGCCGAGTTCGCCCAGGCCGACGTCGCCTATGTGATCGGCGCCAACGACGTGACCAACCCGGCGGCGCGCGACGACAAGTCCTCGCCGATCTACGGCATGCCGATCCTCGACGTCGACAAGGCCAAGACCTGCCTGTTCGTCAAGCGCTCGCTCGGCTCGGGCTATGCGGGCATCGACAACACCTTGTTCTACAAGGAAGGCACGATGATGCTGCTGGGCGATGCCAAGAAGATGACCGAGGACATCGTCAAGGCGTTGGACGAATAGGGCGCAGATAGTCCCGTTTTGCAGAGCTGCGGCCAGCCGGCCGCAGTTTTTTCTTTTGCCGTGCTTTGGCTTGTGTATCCTCTGCCCGAACGGCGGGGGGTGCGCATGGCCGAACCAGCAGACAGCGACGGGCCGGCGGGCGACCGGCCGCCCAAGCAGGCGGTGGTGATCATCCACGGCATGGGCCAGCAGCGGCCGATGCAGACGCTGCGGTCGATCGTGCGGGCGCTGTGGGAAACCGATCTCGACCTCACCGACGATGTCGAACGGCGCGAGCCGGGCCGGTCGCGGCGCGTCAGCGAGCCCGAGCGCGGCCAGATCGGCCCGCCCGACCCGGTCAACAAGAGCTGGCTGGTGCCCGACACGCGCACCGGGTCGAAGGAGCTGGCGCGGATCACCACACCGGTTGCCGACAACGGCATGCGCACCGATTTCTACGAGCTCTATTGGGCCGACATCATGGAAGGGACCACGCGCGATCATCTGATCGCCTGGGTCAAGGGGCTGCTGTGGCGCTGGCCGCACCAGGTGCCCGCCGACGTGATGCTGGCCTGGATCCTGCTTTGGGTGGCCACGGTCGCGGGCGCGGCGTTCGCGCTCAACGGCGTCGCGACGCTGTTCGGTGCCGGGGTGGGCGACGGGCGCTGGCTGCCGACCGGCTTCGATGCGTTCTGGCCGTTCCTCGTGCTGGGGCTAAGTGCCCTGGTCGCCCTCGTGCTCGGACGGCGGCTTTTCGGCCGCCCCGCCGGGACCGTCGGCACGTTCGACGTGGTGTTCGCGCTCGGCATGCCGTTCGTGATCGGCGCGATCGTCATCTGGCTGGTTCCGGCCGACATCGTCGCCGGGGCCAGTTTCCTTTCGTTTCTGCTGTCGGGCCTGATCGGCCTTCTCATCCAGTCGTTCCTGGTTCCCTACTTCGGCGATGTGGCGCGTTATGTGCGCCCCGAGCCGTCGACCGTTGCCAAGCGCGCGGCGGTGATGGAGCGCGGGCTCGAACTGCTGCGCAACCTGCACGGCGAGGTGCCCGACAAGGAGGAAGAGCGGAGGCGTTTCGCGCTCCAGTACGACCATGACGCCCGTCCGGAGCGGACCTACCAGCGCGTGGTGATCGTCGCCCATTCGCTCGGATCGGTGATCGCCTACGACCTGCTGCGGCATTTCTGGGCCGAGCGCGGGCCGGTGGCGGGCGGCGTCCTGGACGAGGAAGGACGCGCGGCGCTGGTCGCCATGAGCGACTATGTCGACAAGCACGCGCCCGACGGCAAGGCGGGCGAGGGGTTCGACATCGCCGCCTTCCGCGCGCTGCAGCGGGATGTATCGAAGGCGATCGCGCGGCCGCAGGGCGGCTGGCTGATCTCGGATTTCGTCACGCTGGGCAGTCCGCTGACCCATGCGGAGTTCCTGCTGGCGCGGGACCGGGCCGAGTTCGACGGCCTCAAGCGCGACGGGCTGGTGCCGGCCTGTCCGCCGCTGCCCGACGCGGTCGACCGGTCGATCCTTTACGCGCCGCGCCACGACGACGATGCGCTGGTGGCGCGCCACACCGCGCTGTTTTCGGCGGTGCGCTGGACCAACATCTTCGACCGACACTGGCTGGTGTTCTTCGGCGATGTGGTGTCGGGGCCGATGACCGGCCTGTTCGGCGCCGGCGTGGCCGACCATCATCTGGCGATCGCACGGGCGCCCTACGGCTTCTTCGGCCGCATCTTCACGCATCTGGAATACTGGTCGGGCGCGGTGCGCAGCCGCCTGATCGCGACGAACCTGCCGCCGCAGGGACCGGCCTCGTCGCAGCCGCATATCGATCTGTTGCGGCAGGGGGTGGCGCTCGACGACGAGACGCCCTGGAAAAGCTAGCTCACCCGGCCGAGCGCGTTGCGGGCGATGGTCAGGTCCGAATCGATCTGCAGGGCGCGACGATAGGAGCGGGCCGCCCGTTCGTTCTCGCCACGGGCCTCGTAGACGAGCCCCTGGTTGAGCCAGCTCTCGGCATTGTTGCGGTCGAGTTCGATGGCGAAGTTGGCGTCGTCGAACGCGTTGTCGAGCTGGCTGAGCGCCAGATAGGAGATGGCGCGGGCATTGTAGGGCTCGGGCGCATCGGGCTGCAGCGAGATCGCCGTCGAGAAATCGTCGATCGCGAACTGGTGCTGGTTGCGCGTCTGGTAGATCAGGCCGCGCCGGTGATAGGCGCGCGGATCGGTGGTGTCGAGCTGGATGGCGCGCTGGAAGTCGCCGAAGGCCTCGTCGACGCGGCCGGCGCGCCGATAAAGCTCGCCGCGGCCGATATAGGCCTTGTCGTAGTTGGGATTGATGCGCAGCGCCGCCGAATAATCGGCCGCCGCGCTCGCCTGGTCGCCGAGGAAGCGGTGGATCAGCGCGCGGTTGGCATAGGCCTCGTAGAAGCGCGGATCGATGGCGATCGCCCGATCGAAGTCCTCGAGCGCCTCGCGGTAGCGGCCACCGCGCCCGAAGGCCGAGCCGCGTACATTGAAGGCGCGAGCGTCATTGGGATTGGCGCGGATCACCTCTGTCAGCGAGGCGATGTTCTCGGCGCTGCCCTGTTCGGCCTCGATCGTCGCCACCTCGCCCTGCAGCGCGGCCGTCTGGCAGCCGGCCACGGCAAGCGCCGCCGCGCACGCCAGCGCAAGTGCGGTCAGACGCGCGGGACGCCGGCCATCGCGGCCGGTCGCGGTCGCGCCGCGCGCGGCAAAATCATGCCCGTTCATCACCGTTGATCCCTCTCGCACCTATCAGCTCTTGCGCACAAAAAAGGCGTGGCCATTGTCAGGTCACGCCATGGATGGAATTCAATCTGGACGAATTCGCGGCAAACGCGACACGTTCGCGGCAGGACCGGACGCCGGAAACCGACGCTCAGCGGCCCTTCTTGGCGAGCAGGCCTTCGCGCTGGGCGCGCTTGCGGGCCAGCTTGCGCGTGCGGCGCACGGCTTCGGCCTTTTCGCGAGCGCGCTTTTCCGACGGCTTTTCGTAGTGGCCGCGCAGCTTCATCTCGCGGAAAACGCCTTCGCGCTGCATCTTCTTCTTGAGCACGCGCAGGGCCTGGTCGACATTGTTGTCACGGACAAGTACTTGCAATTTGATCCCGTTCCTCTGGTGTTCGAAAAATCCGGTCGGCGGCTGCCGCATACGTAGGCGAACGTTGAACGCAAAAAATCGGTCGCAAAGCCGCCGGCCAGACGATTGCGTTGCAGATAACAGCTAAGCGGTACAAAGTCCAGTCTGCCGCGCCGATGTGACGCGCATTTGTCAGCCTTGCCGGACCAATGCGCGGGGGCGGCGGCCGGTTCCCGGCCCGGGCAAGGCTCACAGCGCCCCAAGCTGTCGCAATCCGGCTGGAATCGGTCGCGACGCTATGCTTTTTTGCGCCGCAGTTCGAACCGATGGTGGCACCGATGCGCCGATATTCCGCCTTTGCCGTCGCCCGCGAAGCGATGCGCGGCCACACCGGATGGGACCGGCAATGGGCCTCGCCCGAACCGCGCGCCTCCTACGACGTGATCATCGTCGGGGCCGGCGGGCACGGTCTTGCGACGGCCTATTATCTGGCCAAGGAGCACGGCATCACCAATGTCGCGGTGCTCGAAAAGGGGTGGCTCGGCGGCGGCAACACCGGCCGCAACACGACGATCATCCGCTCAAACTATCTCTATGACGAATCCGCCGGGCTCTACGACCACGCGGTCAAGCTGTGGGAAGGGCTGAGCCAGGACATCAATTACAACGTCATGTACTCGCCGCGCGGCGTGATGATGCTGGCGCACAATGTGCACGACGTGCAGGTCTTCAAGCGGCACATCCACGCCAACCGGCTCAACGGCGTCGACAATGAATGGCTGACGCCCGAGCAGGCCAAGGACTACTGCCCGCCGCTGAACATCTCGCAGAGCGCGCGCTATCCGGTGATGGGCGCGGCGCTGCAGCGGCGCGGCGGCACCGCGCGGCACGACGCGGTCGCCTGGGGCTATGCGCGGGCGGCCTCGGCGCGCGGCGTGCACATGATCGAGAACTGCGCGGTGACCGGCATCCGCAGGTCCGGCAACGGGCAGGTGACGGGCGTGGAGACGACGCGCGGCTTCATCGGCGCCAGGAAGGTGGGCGTGGTCGCGGCCGGCCATACCTCGGTGCTGATGGAGATGGCCGACGTGCGCATGCCGCTCGAGAGCTTTCCGTTGCAGGCGCTCGTCTCCGAGCCGGTCAAGCCGTGCTTTCCGTGCGTGGTGATGTCCAACACGGTGCACGCCTACATCTCCCAGTCCGACAAGGGCGAACTGGTGATCGGCGCGGGCACCGACCAGTACACCTCCTATTCGCAGACCGGCGGGCTGCACATCCTGCAACACACGCTCGAGGCCATCTGCGAGATGTTCCCCGTGTTCACGCGCATGAAGATGTTGCGCTCGTGGGGCGGCATCGTCGACGTGACGCCCGACCGGTCGCCGATCATCGCCAGGACCCCGGTGCCGGGCCTCTATGTCAATTGCGGCTGGGGCACGGGCGGGTTCAAGGCGACGCCCGGTTCGGGCCATGTGTTCGCGCACACCATCGCCAACGACAATCCCCATCCGATCAATGCCGGCTACACGCTCGAACGGTTCACCACGGGCCGGCTGATCGACGAGGCCGCCGCGGCGGCGGTGGCGCACTGACATGGTCGGGCTCGCGGCGATGACGCTGGCCGCCGGGTTGGCGACGACGCCGGTCGGCGAGCGCAACATCTTCCGCATCCCGCGCGAGGACGATGTGCGCGTGCAGAAGATCGCCCGCACGCCCGGCGAGACGGGCTGGCCGTTCACCGTCGACGAAGGCCTTCTGATGTGCCTTTTCGTGGCCGGCCGCCCGACCGTCTATTTCGGCGTCGTCGAACCGCATGACGAATGGCACGAGGAACCGCCCGTGCGGCTGGTGATGGTCTCGTCCGATCCGTTCGATGCGACGCTCGCCAACATGGCGGTCAACGATCTGATCGTCGAGACAGACGGGCCGGCCGGGCGCATGGCGCTTTTTGCGCCGTTCGAGGCGCTCGGAAGACGATTGTGCGACCAGCCGCGCGGTACCGAAATGGGTCCCGGAGAACTCTAGGAACACCGATGCTTCTGATCCGATGCCCCTATTGCGATGAAGAACGCCCGGAGATCGAGTTCCGGCATGCGGGCGAGGCGCATATCGAACGACCGGCCGATATCGCCTCGCTGACCGACGACGAATTCGCGCGCTTTTTCTTCTACCGCGACAATCCCAAGGGCGTCACGTTCGAGCGCTGGCGGCACATCCATGGCTGCGCGCGCTTCTTCAACGCCGCCCGCGACACGGTGACCGACCGGTTCCTCGTCACTTACAAAGCGGGCGAACCAAAGCCGGACCTGGTCGAAGCGGCCAACGAGAATGCGAAGGGAGCGGGGTGATGGACTTGTCACGCCCCTCACCCAACTGCGGCTATGGCTCATTGCATTCGCCAAGCCTCGTATCCCTCTCCCCGCCAGGGGGGAGAGGGACGCACGGCGCCGATCGGCTCTTTGACCGATCGAAAGGCGTGATGCGGACGACCCCCTCTCCCCGCGCGCGGGGAGAGGGTAAGGGTGAGGGGCATGCCCGGCATGGCGAGGGGCAGTGATGCGTGGCCGGGATCAGAGGAAGACGAAACGAGCGCGAAGCCTGCGCCGGGTCGACAATGACGCCGAAGCGGCGCTGTGGTCCGAGTTGCGCAACCGACGGCTCAACGGCTTCAAGTTCGTCCGGCAACATCCAATCGGTCCGTATTTCGCTGACTTCGCATGTCGCGCCGTGATGCTCGTCGTCGAGGTCGATGGCAGCCAACACGCCGATAGCCGATCCGATGGTACACGCGACCGCTTCATGAATGGGCGCGGCTGGTCCGTTGCGCGCTTCTGGCATATCGACGTGCTGACAAACAGGACCAGTGTCCTTGAGACATTGGTCGCCATCCTCGAAGGCCGGATTGCAAAGCCGGTCCGGTCGCCGGACTTCTCCTACCTGCCAGGCACAGCTGTCTCATGATGTACCAGCCCCCCTCACCCAACTGCGGCTATGGCTCATTGCATTCGCCAAGCCTCGTATCCCTCTCCCCGCCAGCGGGGAGAGGGACGCGCGGCGCCGATCGGCGCTTTGACCGATCGAAAGGCGTGATGCGGACGACCCCCTCTCCCCGCGCGCGGGGAGAGGGTAAGGGTGAGGGGCAATCATGACCGCGCCCACCACAACCCAGCCGAACCGCGTCGCGGGCGTCGGGCGCCTGACGCCGGCCAACGGCGTGCGGTTCACCTTCGACGGCGACACCTATCACGGCCTTGCCGGCGACACGCTCGCCTCGGCGCTGCTCGCCAACGATGTCCATCTGGTCGGGCGGTCGTTCAAATATCACCGCCCGCGCGGCATCGTCACGGCGGGGCCCGAGGAGCCGAACGCGCTGGTCGGCATCGCGCGCGGGTCCGCGCGCCGCCAGCCGAACGTGCGCGCCACGGTGCAGGAGGTCCATGACGGGCTCGAGGCGACCAGCCAGAACCGCTGGCCTTCGCTGAGCGCCGATGTCGGCGAGGTCAATGACTGGATGTCGCCTGTCTTCGCGGCGGGCTTCTACTACAAGACCTTCATGTGGCCGAAGAAGGCCTGGGACACGGTCTACGAGCCGTTCATCCGCCGTGCCGCGGGGCTCGGTGTGGCGCCCGACCAGCCCGATCCGGACCGTTATGCGGCGCGCTACGCCCATTGCGACGTGCTCGTGTGCGGCGGCGGGGCGGCCGGTCTGGGCGCGGCGCTGGCGGCGGCCGAGGCCGGCGCATCGGTGATCATCTGCGACGAGCGGCCGACGTTCGGCGGCGCGCTGGCGTTCGAGGCCGACGCGCGGATCGAGGACCGGGACGGCTATGAATGGGCCGTCGAAACGGCCGCGAAGCTGGCCGCGATGGACAATGTGCGCGTTCTGCCGCGCACCACCGCGTTCGGCTACTACGCGCAGAACTTCGTCGCGCTCGCCGAGCGGCTGACCGACCATCTCGCCGAACCCGATCCGGCGATGGCGCGCGAGCGGCTCTGGCAGGTGCGGGCCAAACGTGTCGTCATGGCGACCGGCGCGATCGAGCGGCACATGGTGTTCGCCAACAACGACCGGCCGGGCATCATGCTGGCATCGGCCGCGCGCGCCTATCTGAACCATTACGGCGTCCTGATCGGCCGGACGATCGGCGTCTACACGGCCAACGATTCGGCCTATGCGGCCGCCTTCGAACTCAAGCGGGCCGGCGCCGACATAGCGGTGATCGCCGACATCCGCGAAACCGTCGATCCGGCGCTGCTCGAACAGGCCGGCAAGCTCGGCATTCGCGTTCTGACCCATCACGCCGTGGTCGCCGCCGGCGGCAAGCTGCGCGTCTCCTCGATCGTCATCCGGCCGTGCCGGGGCGGCAGCCGGCAGGTGATCCCGGTCGACGCGCTGATCATGTCGGCGGGCTGGACGCCGTCGGTGCATCTTTTTTCGCAATCGCGCGGCAAGCTCCGTTTTGACCCCGAAAAGCGGCTGTTCCTGCCCGGCGAGCACGCCCAGGCGAGCGCCTCGGCCGGCGCCTGCAACGGCGCGGACGACCTCGCCGCGACGCTGGAGGAAGGGATCGCCGCCGGCGAGGCGGCGGCAAAGGCCGCGCGCGGCGGAGCGAAGGGATCATCGGTCACGATCCGGGCGGAAGCCGGCGGATCCTGGTCGGGCAGCATGCTTGGCGCCGGGCCGAACCCGGAAGCGGGCAAGGTGGTCAAGGCGTTCGTCGACTATCAGAACGACGTCACCGAAAAGGACATTCGCCTCGCCGTCCGCGAGGGCTTCCACTCGATCGAGCACGTCAAGCGCTTCACCACCAACGGCATGGCGACCGAACAGGGCAAGCTTTCGAACATGCATGGCCTTGCGATCGCGGCCGAGGCGCTCGACCGGCCGATCCCCGAAGTGGGGCTGACCACGTTCCGGTCGCCCTATACGCCGGTCACGTTCGGTGCGCTGGTCGGCCACGGGCGCGGTGTGCTGTTCGACCCGGTGCGGCGCACGGCGATGCACGACAGCCACGTGGCGCTGGGGGCCGTGTTCGAGGATGTCGGCCAGTGGAAGCGGCCCTGGTACTATCCGCGCGCCGGCGAGGACATGGCCTCGGCCGTCAACCGCGAATGCGTGACGGTCCGGCAGTCGGTCGGCCTGTTCGACGCCTCGACGCTGGGCAAGATCGAAGTGGTCGGGCCGGACGCGGCGGCGTTCCTGCACCTGATGTACACAAACCCGTTCATGAAGCTCGGCGTCGGCCGTCTGCGCTACGGCATCATGTGCCGCGAGGACGGTTTCATCTACGATGACGGCGTGGTCGGACGGATCGCCGAGGACCGGTTCCACGTGACGACGACCACCGGCGGTGCGCCGCGCGTGCTGCATCACATGGAGGACTATCTGCAGACCGAGTTCCCGGACATGCAGGTCTGGCTGACCTCGACGTCCGAACAATGGGCGGTGATGGCGCTGCAGGGGCCGAAGGCGGCCGAGGTGCTGGCGCCGTTCGTCGATGGCATCGATCTGTCCGCCGAGGCTTTCCCCTTCATGAGCGTGCGCGAGGGCACGTTTGCCGGCGTGCCGACGCGCCTGTTCCGCATGTCGTTCGCCGGCGAGGACGGGTTCGAAATCAACGTGCCGGCCGATCATGGCAAGGCGGCCTGGGACATGCTCCACGACAGGGTCGTCGAGGCGGGCGGCTGTCCCTACGGCACCGAGACGATGCACGTTCTGCGCGCCGAAAAGGGCTACATCATCGTCGGCCAGGACACCGACGGCACGGTGACGCCGCACGATGCCGGCCTGTCCTGGGCGGTGGGCAGGAACAAGGACGATTTCGTCGGCATAAGGGGTCTGGCGCGGCCCGATCTGGTCGCCGATGGCCGGCGACAGCTCGTAGGCCTCAGATCGAAGGACGGCCGCACCGTGCTGGAAGAGGGGGCGCAGATCGTCGCCGATGCGGGCCAGGCCCCGCCCATGACGATGATCGGCTGGGTCTCCTCGTCCTACTGGTCGGCCAATTGCGGCGAACCGATCGCCATGGCGCTGATCGAGGGCGGGTTCGACCGGATCGGCCAGACGCTGCATGTGCCGATGGCCGACGGCGTGATCGAGGTCGAGGTGCGCGACACCAATTTCTGGAACCCCGACAGGGAGGGCGGTGCCGATGGCTGAGGCTGCCGTGATTGCCGAACGGGCGCACCCGCTGTCGGGCCGTGTGTTCGCCGGAACCGGTGTGGCGCTGACGCCGGCGCCGGCCGCGTTCCGGTCGAGCCTGCGCTGTCCGCCCGGTTCGGTCGCCGCGGTCGCGGCCGCGCTCGGGGTCGATCTTCCGGCCACGCCCAAGGCATCGGCGACCAAGGACAGCCGCTCGGCCCTCTGGCTGGGACCGGACGAATGGCTGGTGATCGACGAGAAGCAAGATCCGGCCGGCGCGCTGAAGGGCGTTCCGGAGCCGCATGCGGTGGTCGACATCTCCCATCGCAACACGGCGATCCTGGTGTCGGGGCCGGCGGCCGCCGACTGCATCAATGCGGGCTGCCCGCAGGATCTGACCGAGGCCGCGTTCGCGGTCGGGGCGGCCTCGCGCACCGTGTTCGGCAAGGCCGAGATCGTGCTGTGGCGGGTCAAGCCGGCGGTCTACCGGATCGAGGTGTGGCGGTCGTTCTCGGACTATGTGTTCAGCTATCTGGCCGAGGCGGCGCGCGATCCGGCCTGAGACGGCCGGCTCATTCGGCCGGCCGGACGATCATCAGCGTCAGCCAGCGCGCGGTCAGGGCCGGCTTCTGGCTGCCCTCGATTTCCAGCGTCACGTCGTAGGTGAAAAGGATCCGGCCCGAGGGGCGGATATCGGCGTCGGCGAGATGGAAGATGGCCCGCACCCGCGCGCCCGCCTTGACCGCCGCCTGGAAGCGGACCTCGTCGAAGCCGTAATTGACACCCATGCGCACCTCGCCCTTCAGGTCGGGCAGCGCCTCGTAGGCGAGCGTCGAAAGAAGCGACAGGGTCAGGAAGCCGTGCGCGATCGTGCCGCCGAACGGGGTCTCACGGGCGGCGCGTTCGGGATCGGTGTGGATCCACTGGTGATCGTCGGTCGCCTCGGCGAAGCCGTCGATCATGGCCTGGGTCACGGTGCGCCAGGCCGAGGTGCCGACATCGGTGCCGACCAGGCCCGCAATCTCATCAATGGCGACGAGGCGCTTCTCCGGGGCGGACTCGGTCATGCGTCATGATGCCTTGTTCTTGTGCCCGTCGGAGGAAGGATGGTGGGCGATACTGGGATTGAACCAGTGACCCCTTCGATGTCAACGAAGTGCTCTCCCGCTGAGCTAATCGCCCATCCGTGTGGAGCGGCATACACCATGAACCGCCGTGCCGGTCAAGTGGGTGAAGCGCGCCCCGACGGCAAGCCCTGACGGCCCGCTCAGGCGGCCTTGATGAGCTTTTCGACCTCGTTGACCAGATCGCGCAGATGGAACGGCTTGGACAGCACCTTGGCGTCCTTGGGGGCCTGGGAATCGGGGTTGAGCGCGACGGCGGCAAAGCCGGTGATGAACATCACCTTCAGGTCCGGGTCGAGTTCGGTCGCCCGGCGGGCCAGTTCGATGCCGTCCATCTCGGGCATGACGATGTCGGTCAGCAGCAGGGTGAAGGGCTCCTCGCGGAGCCGCTCGTAGGCGCTGGCGCCATTGTCGAAGTCGGTGACCTCGTAGCCGGCCTTCTCCAGCGCCTTGACCAGGAACCGGCGCATGTCGTTGTCGTCTTCTGCCAGCAAAATCCGTTGCATCGTCCCGCTTCTTTCCATCGATCGGTCTGCCGCCTCGGCATCCGGCGCCCACTCATTACAAACCATGGTAAAGATGCGGTATATGCCGGTGCCGGTCAAACGCGGGCCAAGTGGTCCCGCACTTGCGCGCCGATACGCTCTGGACACGGCACCGCCCGCCTGTCAACACTGGCATGTCACAGGCCTGCGGCAGGGAAACGCCCTCACATCATGCTGATCGCACCCGACTTCCGTCATCACCCGGCCTTCGAGGTGCGTGCGCCGCAGCAGCAGACCGTGCCGTTCGTCTTCAACTCGCCGCACAGCGGCCGCCACTATCCCGAGCGGTTCCTGTCGATGACGCGGCTGGATGCGAACGCGGTGCGGCGCTCGGAGGATTTCTTCGTCGACGAACTGTTCGGCGGGGCGACCGGGCAGGGCGCGCCGATGCTGCTCGCCCATTTCCCGCGCGCCTATCTGGACGTCAACCGCGAGCCGTACGAACTCGACCCGCGCATGTTCTCCGACCGGCTGCCGGCGTTCGCCAACCGCCAGTCGATCCGCGTCGCGGGCGGGCTCGGCACGGTGCCGCGCGTCGTCTCCGAGGGCCAGCACATCTACGCCCGTCGGATCGGTTTCGAGGAGGCGCGCCAGCGCATCGAGACCATCTACAAGCCCTATCACTCGACCCTGCGCGGTCTGCTGGCGCAGACGCACCGCCGGTTCGGGCACGCGGTCCTGGTCGACTGCCATTCGATGCCCGCCTCGATCCGGATCGGCGCGGAGGGCGCGCGCCCGGACTTCGTGGTCGGCGACCGGTTCGGCACCAGCGCCAGCGCCGACATCAGCGACCGGGCCGCGAGCATCCTGCGGGCGATGGGCTATCTGGTGGCGGCCAACAAGCCCTATGCGGGCGGTTTCATCACCGAGCATTACGGCCGGCCCGCCAAGGGCCTGCACGCGATCCAGATCGAGATCAATCGCGGCCTTTACGTCGACGAGCAGACGCTCGCCCGCAAGCCCGGCTTCGAGGCACTGCGCGAGGATATCGATCGTTTCATCCGCCTGCTGACGGATCTGCCGGACGAGTTGTTCGCCGACTATTCCATCGCCGCCGAGTAGGCCGATCCCCGAAAGACACCGCGCAAAAAAAGACCGCATTCACACGAATGCGGTCCGAGTCTAGGGAGGAAACGCCCAGAAGGGCGCGGCAGGCGAGCCTGCCTGACATCAATCTATGTTGCAATGCACAATTGTCAAGCCGGATTTGGCGCAATTGTTCGCACGTGCAGCATCCAATGCGCATGGAGGGACGATGATGGGGGACTTGCCGGGACGGGCCTTTCTCGCCGAACTGGCGCGGGCGGCCGCAGCCGAGACGCTGCCGCGATTTCGCACCGAGGGCGCGGTCATCAACAAGCTCGGCGAGGGGTTCGACCCGGTCACCGAGGCCGACAGGGCTGCGGAGGGCGCGATCCGCGCGCTGATCGAGGCCCGTTATCCCGAGCACGGCATCATCGGCGAGGAGCACGGTTCGGTGCGCGCCGATGCCAGCCATGTCTGGATCATCGACCCGATCGACGGCACGCGCGCCTTCATTTCGGGCCTGCCGGTGTGGGGCACGCTGGTCGGGCTGACGGTGGAGGGGATCGCCCGCTGCGGCTTCATGCACCAGCCGTTCACGGACGAGCTGTTCCTCGCCGACGGGGATGGCGCGGCGCTGCTGCAGGGCGAGCGTACGCCACGGGCGTTGTCCACGCGGGGCGGTGTCGACCTTGCCGCCGCGACGCTGTTCACGACGACGCCCGCGCTCTATGCGGGCGACAAGCGCGAGCGCTACGACGCGCTCGAGGCGCGCGTGCGGCTGCCGCGCTATGGCTGCGACTGCTACGCTTTCGCGATGGTCGCTGCCGGCCATGCCGACATCGCCGTCGAGGCGGGACTTGCGCCCTACGACATTTGCGGGCTGGTGCCGCTGATCGAGCAGGCCGGCGGCGTCGTCACGCGCTGGGACGGGGGCCGGCCCGAACAGGGCGGCGACATCATCGCGGCCGGTTCGGCCGAACTGCACGCGGCGGCGCTCGAAATCCTGGCGCCTTGACCGGTGTCAACGCGCCCGGCGCGGTGTCTGCTAGGCTTCTGCCGTTGGACGCGCTCGCGCAGCGCGCCGGGCAGAAGGAGTGAGAACCGATGGGTATCGTCGATGACAAGGTCGCGCTGGTGACCGGCGCCGGGGCGGGGATCGGGCGCGCGACCGCGCTGAAATTCGCCGCCGAAGGGGCCAGGGTCATGGTCTCCGACGTCAACGCCGAAGGCGTCGAGGAAACGGCTGCCATGATCGGCGAGGCGGGCGGCGAAGCGGCGTTCCTGAAGGCCGACATCGCTGAGCAGGCCGAAGTGGAAGCGCTCGTCGCGAAGACGGTCGAGACCTTCGGGCGACTTGATTGTGCCTGCAACAATGCCGGCATCGAGGGGCAGATGGCGCCGCTCGCCGACCAGCCGATGGACAATTACGACCGCATCATGGGCATCAATGCGCGCGGCACGTTCCTGTGCATGCAGGCCGAGATCACCCAGATGCTGAGGACTGGCGGCGGGGCAATCGTCAATCTGGCCTCCGTCGCCGGCCTGATCGGCTTTCCGGGCCTGTCGCCCTATGTGGCCTCCAAGCACGCGGTCAACGGCATGACCAAGAACGCGGCGCTCGAATATGGCAATCAGGGCATCCGGGTGAATTCGGTCTGCCCGGGCGGCATCGACACGCGGATGCTCGATTCGCTCGCCGACCAGGCGACGCAGGGCGCCCAGTCCTCGCACGAGATGCTCGATCCGCTGCATCCGATCGGCCGCATCGGCCTGCCCGACGAGGTGGCCGAACTGATCGTCTGGCTGGCCTCGCCGAAAGCCTCGTTCGTCACCGGCATCAACATGCCGGTCGATGGCGGCTACGTGGCGCAATAGCGGACCGGTCAACCGGCGACGCCGGGCACGAAGGCCTCGAAGGCGGCCCAGAACTGGTCGCGGTAGCCGTCGGCTTCCTGCATCAGTTCGTGCCGGGCGCCCGGCACCATGATCATCGAGCCGATCCGCATGCGCCGCGAGAAGGCCTCGGTCACCGCGGTCGAGACCACGCGGTCCGCGCCGGCGGCGACGATCACGGCGGGCACGCGGATCGCGGCCATGTGGGCGGGATCGGCGACGCGGTCCATCGCGGAGATCGACGCGCGCAGCCAGCCCGCGGTCGGCCCGCCGAGCCCCAGCCCGTGCGCCGGATCGAGGATCGCCCGGTTGCGCGCGAAGCGCCGCCGGTCGTGGGTAAGCTTGTTGACCGCAAAGTCGACGGCGGTGATGCCGCGCGGACCGGCGCCCATATAGGCGCGCCCCATCCCGACGTGACGCATCAGCCCGGTGACCGGCCCCAGCACCGAGGGCGGCGGGCTTTCGGGCGAAAGGCCGAGGAACGGCGCCGACAGGACCATCCGGTCGATCCGGTTGGTCAGTTTCGGCGCCGCGAGCAGGGCGACGAGCGCGCCCATCGAGTGGGCGACGATGAAGAAGGGCGGCCGCGCCTCGGCCAGGAACACCTCGCCCAGCATGTGGTCGAGGTCGGCCTCGTACTGGGCGAAATCGTCGACATAGCCGCGCCTTGCATCGCGGAAGAAGCGCGTCGATCCGCCCTGGCCGCGCCAGTCGAAGGTGCACACGTCAAAGCCGCGCGCCAGAAGATCGGCGCAGGTCTCGGCGTACTTCTCGATGCATTCGTTGCGGCCGTGCAGCAGGACGACCGCGCCCTTGCACGGCGTCACCCCGGTCCGGAACACGCAGTAGCGCAGCGAAAAGCCGTCCCCGGTGCGGCTGCGGCCCTGCCGGAACGGCTCGGGGCACGGATTGTCCGGGAAGGAAAGAAGGACGCTCATGATCGGCATGCGCATTGCGGGTGCACGCGGTGATAGGTGCGCGTCCCATCAAGGTCAAAGAAAAACCGGAGACGCCGGGATGGCGCCTCCGGTCGCCCGCCGGACAGGAAGGGACGTTGCAGTCCGGCCGGTTGGGTGACGGGCTCAGTAGAGCCCGAAGGAGAAGCTGATGCCGCCGCGCTGCCGGGTGCCGCGCAGATGCCCGCGGGGCACGTGCCGCTGGTAGCGCTGGACCACCCGCCGGTGCACGATCTCGCCGGAGCGGGGATGGACCGTCAGCGCGATCAGGCCGCGCCGGCCATAGGCGCGGGCGCGCCAGTAGCCATTGCGGAAGTGGACGCGGTGCACGTCGCGATAGCCGCGCCGGTAGAGGCTGCGGACCACCGCCCGACGGGGCAGCACGTATGCGCGGCGCTGGCCGCGATGGGCGATCTGGATGATCTCACCGTGCTGGACGGCGGCGACGGGAGCGGCGGCCGGCCGGGCCTGGGCCGGCGCGGCCGCGCCGAGGGCGGTGGCCACCACCAGTCCGGCGGCGATCAGGCGTGTGTTGAACATGGGGCCGGTTTCCTTGTGCATATGGACCATGGGGCGTGTTCTGCTTTTCTTCGTTGCGTCTTCCCGACAACTTGGCGCCAGAATGCACCGGGCCGCCTGAACCTGCGCGGAAGCGTCCGTTCATCGGCCGTTCAGGTCGGACCGGTCGCTCGGGCGGCGGAACCGGAGGCAAGGAGGCGAGCAGGTCTTGAACGCAAAATCGGCGCTCACCATATCGGGGGCGCAGGCGCCACAAGGGCCTGCCGGCCATCAGTCAGTCACGCCACAAGGGTGTCTGCGGCCGACCATGTTCGATGTTGCTCACTGGAGGACAGAACCCATGCGACACGTTGATTTTTCGCCGCTCTATCGTTCCACCGTCGGCTTCGACCGGCTCTTCACGATGCTCGATTCGCTCGGACAGCCGGAAAACGGGCAGACCTATCCGCCCTACAATATCGAGCGGACCGGTGAGAACGCCTACCGCATCACCATGGCCGTCGCCGGCTTCGCCGAGGACGACCTGACCATCGAAGCCAAGGCCAACGTTCTGAAGGTCGCCGGCGCCAAGGCCGAGGACGCTCAGGACGCCGACCGCGAATATCTGCATCGCGGCATCGCCTCGCGCGCCTTCGAGCGCCGCTTCCAGCTTGCCGATTATGTCGAAGTGACCGGCGCGCATCTGGAGAACGGGCTGCTGCACATCGATCTGGAACGCGAAATCCCCGAATCGATGAAGCCGCGCAAGATCGAGATCTCGCGCGTGAACGGCAATGGCCGGCAGATCGAGGCCAAGGCCCAGAACTGACCGCCCGGAACTGACCGAAGAAACCTGACAGCCTTTGGCTGAACAGGACCATCGGACCCCGCAGGGCGGACCCTCGCACACCGCCCTCCTGGTCTGACGAACCGCCGGCGTCCTCCCTCGCCGGCGGTTTTTTCGTGCGCGATTGCGGCGGTCAGTCCCGGTAGCGACGGCCCAGAACGTGGTCGAGCGACAGCTTGCCGGGGCCGTTGACGACGATCAGCGCGAGAAGAAGCACCCACATCAGCCGCTGGTCGTAGATGATCGCGTCGGGGAACCGGTCGAACATGGCGCCGACGAACCGGCCCTCGAGCCCGTGGAAGGCGATGTCGACATAGCTCTGGACGATGACGAAGGCGATCATGCCGAGCGCGGCGATCCGGCTGAACAGGCCGATGACGATCAGCACCGGCAGGGCGAGTTCGGCCCATGTCCCCAGATAGACGATGACCTGCCACGGAAACAGCGGGATTGCATCAACGTCGCCGCCATAGCGGTCCATGATCGGCGGCAGGATCGACGCGTAGGCGCCGAGCGAGGGATTGAACAGGCCGAGCGGCCCGTCGCCGAGCTTCTGCCAGCCCGAATTGAGATAGTAGAGCGCGAGCACGCTGGCGAAGCCGAACCGCGCCGCGAGCCCGGTGAACCAGCCAGCCGTGGCGCGTTCGAGCGCGCCGAACACGGCGCGGTGCAGCCGGACGATTGCGGCGGCCGGGCCGCCATGCCGGACCGGACGCGCCGACGCGGCGTCCGGTGTCATCAGATCGGTCATCGCTTTTCTCCATCGTCCGGCGCGACGACGGCGGCGAGCGCCCCCGTCGACAGCAGCACGGTCAGCGCCTGGTTGAGGTCGAAGTCGGGATCGGTCGCGAGCGCCCCGGCCGCGGCCGCACCGAGCGTTTCGCCTTCGGCCAGCGCCAGCGCGAGCCTTGCGGCGGCCGGCGCAATATGCGTCACGGTGACCTTTTCGGCGGGCCGCGTGATCAGGATCGCTTCGGCGCGTCCGTCGCGGATCGGGGCGTGCTCCATCAGCTTCCGGTTCATCGCGAAGATGCGGAACAGCGGATAGGCCGACCCGATCGCGGCGAAGCCGGGATGCATGACCAAACGCGCCTCGGCGACCCGGTCGGGCGCGATGGCGCCGAGCCGGGACGGATCGAGCGGGGCTGCGTCGGCGGCGTGGTAGGCGGTCAGCCAGGCGCGTTCGGCGCGCGCCACGTCGGGCAGATAGGGCAGGCCGCGCGCGGGCTCGAACCCGGCGATGAAGGCGGCGAACGTTTCGCCATACTCGAACAGAAGCTTGGAGGCGGGCGGATGGGCGCGCACGTAGATGCGGGCCATGTCGCGAAAGAAGGTCTCACCGGTCAGCGCGCGGACGGCCGGAAACATCTCGCCGAGGGCGTCGATCAGGCTGACCGTGACGTTGTTGCGATAGACGTTGTAGCGCTTGACGGCGGCCTTGCCGCGCGGCCCGGTGACATTGTCGGGCGCGCGGCGTTGCGGATCGAGAAGCCCGGCGGCGAAGCGACCCGTGTCGAGCGAGGCCGGTGCGTCAGACATATGCGTCATGGCGCACCTCGGCCCTTGCCGGCGCAAACCGCCGCAGGATGGCGGTCGCCGCGTCCGCCTCGGCGCGCAGGACCGGCCATTCGGGCAGGTCGGAATCCCATTCGACGAGCGTCGGGACCGGGCCGGTGCGGGCGATCACCTCTTCATAAAGGGTCCAGACCGGATCGGCGACGGGCCGGTCGTGGCTGTCGATCAGGAGCGGCGCGCCCTCGTCGTCCTGCTGCTCGGTATGGCCGGCCAGATGGATCTCGCCGACACCGTCGAGCGGGAAGGCGGCCAGATAATCGCGCGCCGAAAAGCCGTGATTGGTGGCCGACACGAACACGTTGTTGACGTCGAGCAGCAGGCCGCAGCCGGTGCGCGCGACGACGGCGCGCAGGAAATCGGTCTCGGACATCGTCGAATTGTCGAAGACGACGTAGGTGGCCGGGTTTTCGAGCAGCATCCGGCGACCGGTCACCTCCTGCATGCGGTCGACATGATCGCAGACGTGGGACAGCGTTTCGGCCGTATAGGGCAGCGGCAGCAGGTCGTTCAGATAGAGGTCGTCATGGGTCGACCAGGCCAGATGCTCGGAGATCAGGCCGGGCTCGTAGCGCTCGCACAGGGCGGCGAAGCGGGCCAGATGATCCTCGTCGAGCGGGTCCGGTCCGCCGATCGACATGCACACGCCATGCAGCGAAACCGGAAAGTCGCGGCGCACGCGTTCGAGCGTGCGGTGCGGTGGGCCGCCCTCGCCCATGTAGTTTTCCGCGTGAACCTCGAGAAAGCCGACCGTGCCCGGATCGGCGAGAATGTCGTCGAGATGGCCCGGCTTGAAGCCGACACCGGCCGCAGCCGGTATCGCGTCCTTGCGCCCGACCGATCCTGCCGCGGGCCGGACCGCCTGCTCGGGTGCATGCGGCGCAAGGCCTTGCCCATGACGTTGGGGTGAAGCGTGGGTCATGGCGAGGGCCTCCGGTCTGCGGCAGGGGTCGGTGGCGGGGCGTTACGCGGGCAGGTCGCGCTCGAGCGGCTCGAGCGAACCCATGCGGTCGCCCGGCAGTTCGATCGTGGCGCAGGTACCCTCGTCGACATAGGTCCAGGCATTGCCCTGATAGTCGACGGTCGAGGTGCCCTGGCAGGTCGTGCCCGGGCCGGCGGCGCAGTCGTTCTCGCCGGCGAGCGAGATACCGTAGCATTTCTCGTTGGCGGCGTAGGCGTCGGTGACGCCGGCCAGGCTCACGCCGGAAACGGCGGCTGCGACGGCGCCGGCGATCACGGCGCCCGAAAGGGCGGTCTTGGTTGCTTTCGACATGGAGGTCTCCCTTGATGAACGAGGTCCGGATGAACCAGGTCCGGCACCGCGCCGGACAGTTCGGACGGTCCCAGAAGCGCCGATCAATGGGAAATCAACCGACCGTTATGCGGCGTCACTTCGCCGTGAGAAAGGTGTGAGGCCGTGGGGCCGGCCTGTCACGCGTCTTCGGCGGCCGGAACCAGCAGTGCCATGTCGACATCGAGCTTCCCTGCGATAGCCTTGAGCGCGCGGGCCGAGCCGGTCTTGCGGCCGGTTTCGATCTCCGACAGATAGGCGGGCGCGAGACCGGCGGCGCGCGCCAGTTCGGTCGCCTTCATGCCGCGCCACTGGCGGAAGACCCGCACCGGGCTGGCGCCATCGAGGATCGCGTCGACAAGCTCGGACGGGTAGGTCTCCTCGCCAGCGGCGATCGCCGCCCGCACCGCACGGGCGTCGGCAAGATCACGCAAGTCCTCGTAATCCTCTTCGGTCAGCACGACATAGGCCGTCCCGTCCAGTTCGATCTTCTGCACCTTGCTCATCGTTCAACCTCGGTTCTTGTAGACATCTCCGCGCGCGCCGACCTTCAGGACCAGGATCACGGTGCTGTCGTCGTCGATGATGACCCGCCAGCGACCCGCGCGAATACGAACGAACGCAGAGCCGGAGAGCGGCCTGGCATCGACCGGCTCACCTGCCGCGTAGGAGGCGATCGCGGATCGTATCCGCCTGCTCTGCGCCGGTTGCATGCGGGTGAGCACCTTCACCGCCGCCTTGCTGTAGACGATCCTCTTCATGCCCGAAGATGGCTCAAAGCGAAGAAAATGCAACGATGAAATTCGCCACCGGCGAATATCCTAGGATCTACTCGATTGCCGTCAGCGCATCGGCGAGGGCCGCCACATCATCGGGGGCGGTGGCGAAGGAGGCGACGAAGCGGATCATCCGTTCGTCGGCAGCCACGAGACCGGCCTCGGCCCGTGGCGACTGCCACGGCGAAAACCGGGCGCCCTTGTCCGCGAGCGCCTCGACGGCTTCTGTCGGGGCGATGGCGAACACCTCGTTGGCGTCGGGCCGCCAGGCGAGGCGGAACGCGGGCGCCTCCTCGACCGCACGGGCGAGTGCCGCGCCCATCCGGTTGGCGTGCCGGGCCAGATCGAGCCAGCGGTCTTCGGCGAAATAGGCCTCGAACTGGGCGGAGACGAAGCGCGCCTTGGAAAAGAGCTGACCGGAGCGCTTGCGAAGCTGGTCCATGTGCCGGGCCCGCGCGTTGTCGAAGATGACGAGCGCCTCCGCGCAGAAGCAGCCGTTCTTGGTGGCGCCGAACGAGACCAGGTCGACGCCGACCTTCCATGTCATCTCCGCCGGGGTGCAGCCGAGCGCGACGAGCGCGTTGGCAAAGCGCGACCCGTCCATGTGCACCGGCAGGCCGTGCGCATGCGCGACCTCGGCGATCGCCGCGATCTGCCCGGGCGCGTAGACCGTGCCGGCCTCGGTCAACTGGCTGACCGAGACCGCCTGCGGCTGGCCGGCGTTCAGGCCGCCGGCGGCGACATGGGCGATCCGCCGTTCGAGCGCCTGCGGATCGAACCGGCCGAGCGGGCCGTCGACCGCCTCGATCTTCAGGCCGGGCGTAAAGAATTCGGGCGCGCCGCACTCGTCCACCCGCACATGGGCTTCCGAATGGGCGAACACGACGCCGCCGGGAACCGACGTCGCCGACAGGGCCAGCGCGTTGCCGGCCGTACCGGTGCCGACATAGTGGACGCTCAGATCGGTCTCGAACAGCGCGCGGAACGTGTCGGCGACCCTTGCGTCGAGCGGACCGTCGCCGTTGGCCGGCGCGAACCCGCCGGCGTGCCGGGCGATGTTGGTGGCGATGTCGGGATGGGCGCCTGCCCAGTTGTCGGAAGCGAATTGCATGAAGGATATGCCCGGACGGGTGAGGGGTGCGACCCGTCATCGCGCGAAAGTTCGACGCGGGCAATTGTTGATGGGCCGACCTTGTGAATTGTGGCGAAATCTGCCATAAATCAGGTCAGCAATGCTGTCCTATTACGGGCCGTTGCCGGGAAACAGCCCGGAGCGGCCCGCGAATGTGCCCGAACGAGCAGCAGGGCAACGTCCAAAATGGCGATGGACCGATCGCGCCCCCGGACCCCGATCCGGTGACGGACCCGGACCGACGCCGCATCCGGGCGGGCATGTCAACGGGACGGCGGCGCGATATATGCAGGTCAGGCCCCGTGCGGGCTGGCGAACCGGAGGGAACATGATGACGAAGATGACGCCATCGCGCCAATTCGAGCCGGCCGCGCCGGCTCGTGCCGAAGCGACCCGCCCGAGCGCCAAACCCGCCAAACGCAGCGGCCTGCCGGCCCGGCAGGGCCTCTACGACCCGCGCAACGAGCACGATGCGTGCGGCGTCGGCTTCATCGCGCACATGAAGGGCGAAAAGTCGCACCAGATCGTCGCCGACGGGCTGAAGATGCTGGAGAACCTCACCCACCGGGGCGCGGTCGGCGCCGATCCGCTGATGGGCGATGGCGCGGGCATGCTGGTGCAGATCCCGCACGGCTTCTTTGCGGCGGTGATGGCCGAGCAGGACGTCACCCTGCCCGCCGAGGGCGATTATGCGGTCGCCTACGTCTTCATGCCGCGCGAGGCCGATCTGAGGGAGCATTGCGTCGACATCATCCGCGCGGCGGCCAAGGCCGAAGGCGTCGAGATGATCGGCATGCGCGAGGTCCCGGTCGACAATTCCTCGCTCTCCAAGGACCCCGACATCGCCGCCAGCGAACCGGCCCACCTGCAGATCTTCTTCGCACGGCCGGACGGGCTCGATGGCGATGCGTTCGAGCGGCGGCTGTTCATCCTGCGCAAGGTGATCTCCAACCGCGTCTATGGCGAGACCGACGGCCGCGACAACGGCTTCTACATGGTCTCGATGTCCTCGCGGACGATCGTCTACAAGGGCATGTTCCTGGCCTATCAGCTGGGCGCCTACTATGCCGATCTGAAGGACCCGCGCTTCGAGAGCGCGGTGGCGCTCGTTCACCAGCGCTTTTCGACCAACACGTTCCCCTCGTGGAAGCTGTCGCACCCCTACCGGATGGTCGCCCACAATGGCGAGATCAACACGCTGCGCGGCAACGTCAACTGGATGGCCGCGCGGCAGGCCTCGGTCGCCTCGCCGCTGTTCGGCGAGGAGATCGGCAAGATCTGGCCGATATCCTATGAGGGCCAGTCCGATACGGCGTGCTTCGACAACGCGCTCGAATTCCTGGTGCAGGGCGGCTACTCGCTGGCGCACGCGGTGATGATGCTGATCCCGGAAGCCTGGGCCGGCAACACGCTGATGAGCGACGAGCGCAGGGCGTTCTACGAATACCACGCCGCGCTGATGGAGCCCTGGGACGGTCCGGCGGCGGTCGCCTTCACCGACGGCCGGCAGATCGGCGCCACGCTCGACCGCAACGGGCTAAGGCCCGCGCGCTACGTCGTCACCGACGACGACCGGGTGATCATGGCGTCGGAAGCCGGCGTCATCACCGTGCCCGAACAGAACATCGTCACCAAGTGGCGCCTGCAGCCGGGCCGGATGCTGCTGATCGACATGGACAAGGGCCGCATCGTCTCCGACGAGGAGATCAAGCACGAGATGGCGGCGATGCATCCCTATCGGGAATGGGTCGAGAACACGCAGATCATCCTCGAGGAACTCGAGCCCGTGCCGGTCCGGCCGATGCGCGACGACGTCACGCTGCTCGATAAGCAGCAGGCCTTCGGCTACACGCAGGAGGACACCAAGATCCTGATGGCGCCGATGGCGACCACCGGTCAGGAAGCGATCGGCTCGATGGGCACCGACACGCCGATCTCGGCGATGAGCGACAAGTCCAAGCTCCTCTACACCTATTTCAAGCAGAACTTCGCCCAGGTCACCAACCCGCCGATCGACCCGATCCGCGAGGAACTGGTGATGAGTCTGGTCTCGTTCATCGGCCCGCGCCCGAACATTTTCGACCTCGAGGGCAACGCGGCGCGCAAGCGGCTGGAGGTGCGCCAGCCGATCCTGTCGAACGTAGACCTCGAAAAGGTGCGCTCGATCGGCCATTCCGAGGACCTGTTCGACACCAAGACGCTCGATACGACCTATCCGGTCGAGCAGGGCGCGGCGGGCATGAAGGCGGCGCTCGACCGGCTGTGCGAGCGGGCCGAAAAGGTGGTCCATATGGGCTACAACATCATCATCCTGTCGGACCGCCGCGTCGGCCCGGACCGGATCGCGATCCCCGCGCTGCTGGCGACGGCGGCCGTCCACCACGCGCTGATCCGCAAGGGCCTGCGCACCTCGGTCGGACTGGTCGTCGAATCGGGCGAGCCGCGCGAGGTGCACCATTTCTGCTGTCTCGCCGGCTACGGCGCCGAGGCGATCAACCCCTATCTGGCCTTCGACACGCTGGCCGAGATGCACCGGCGCGGCGAGTTCCCGCCCGAGGTCGACCAGTACGAGGTGGTCGAGCGCTACATCAAGTCGATCGGCAAGGGCATCCTGAAGGTGATGTCCAAGATGGGCATCTCCACCTACCAGTCCTATTGCGGCGCGCAGATCTTCGACGCGGTCGGCCTGTCGAGCGCGTTCGTCGACGAATATTTCTTCGGCACGGCGACGACGATCGAGGGCGTCGGGCTCGGCGAGGTGGCCGAGGAAACGGTGCGCCGTCATCACGCGGCCTTCTCGGAGGATCCGGTGCTGCGCACCGCGCTCGAGGTGGGCGGCGAATACATGTACCGGATGCGCGGCGAGGACCATGTCTGGACACCGGACGCGGTCGCCTCCCTGCAGCACGCCGTGCGCAAGGGCTCCTACGACACCTATCGCGAATATGCGCGCGACGTGAACGCCGAGAACCATCGCGCGCGCACCATTCGCGGCCTGTTCCACATCCGCACCGCCGAGGAGATGGGCGGCAAGCCCGTGCCGCTCGCGGAAGTCGAGCCGGCCGCCGACATCGTCAGGCGCTTTTCGACCGGCGCGATGAGCTTCGGCTCGATCAGCCGGGAGGCGCACACCACGCTCGCCCGCGCCATGAACGCGCTCGGCGGCAAGTCGAACACCGGCGAGGGCGGCGAGGAGGCCGACCGGTTCCTGCCGCTGCCGGACGGCACGATGAACCCCGAGCGCTCGGCGATCAAGCAGGTCGCCTCGGGCCGGTTCGGCGTGACGACCGAATATCTGGTCAATGCCGACATGATACAGATCAAGGTCGCGCAGGGCGCCAAGCCCGGCGAGGGCGGCCAGCTGCCCGGCCACAAGGTCGACGCGACGATCGCCAAGACGCGCCATTCGACGCCCGGCGTGGGGCTGATCTCGCCGCCGCCGCACCACGACATCTATTCGATCGAGGATCTGGCGCAGCTCATCTACGATCTGAAGAACGTCAATCCGGCCTCCGACATCTCGGTCAAGCTGGTCTCCGAGGTCGGCGTCGGCACGGTCGCGGCGGGGGTCGCGAAGGCGCGCGCCGACCATATCACCATCGCCGGCTATGACGGCGGCACCGGCGCCTCGCCGCTGACCTCGCTCAAGCATGCCGGCAGCCCGTGGGAGATGGGCCTTGCCGAGACGCACCAGACGCTGGTGCTCAACGGGCTGCGCTCGCGAATCGCGCTGCAGGTCGATGGCGGGCTGCGCACCGGCCGCGACGTCGTCATCGGCGCGCTGCTGGGCGCCGACGAGTTCGGCTTTTCGACAGCGCCGCTGATCGCGGCGGGCTGCCTGATGATGCGCAAGTGTCACCTCAACACCTGTCCGGTCGGCATCGCCACGCAGGACCCGGTGCTGCGCAAGCGCTTCAAGGGCACGCCCGAGCATGTGATCAACTACTTCTTCTATCTCGCCGAAGAGGTGCGCGAACTGATGGCCGAGATGGGCGTGCGCACGCTCAACGAACTGATCGGCGAAACCGACCGGCTCGAGCAGAAGAAGCTGATCGACCACTGGAAGGCGCGCGGGCTCGATTTCTCCGGCATCTTCCACAAGCCGGTGGCGCCCAAGCAGGCGATCTACCACACCGAACTGCAGAAGCATCCGATCGACGACATCGTCGACCGGACGCTGATCGAAAAGGCCGAGCCGGCGCTCGAACGGCGCCAGCCGGTGACGATCGACATGCCGATCCGCAACACGGACCGGACGACCGGCGCGATGCTGTCGGGCGAGGTCGCCAAGCGGTTCGGCCACAAGGGCCTGCGCGAGGACACGATCTCGGTGACGTTCACCGGCACGGCCGGCCAGTCGTTCGGCGCGTTCCTGGCGGCCGGCGTCAGCTTCGATCTGGTCGGCGACGGCAACGACTATGTCGGCAAGGGCCTTTCGGGCGGCCGGATCGTCGTGCGGCCGCCGGAGGATGCGCGCATCGTGCCCGAGGAATCGATCATCGTCGGCAATACGGTGCTCTACGGGGCGATCGAGGGCGAGGCCTATTTCCGGGGCGTCGCCGGCGAGCGGTTCGCGGTGCGCAATTCGGGCGCGATCGCCGTGGTCGAGGGCGTCGGCGATCATGGCTGCGAATACATGACCGGCGGGGTGGTCGTGGTGATCGGCCAGACGGGGCGCAACTTCGCCGCGGGCATGAGCGGGGGCGTCGCCTATGTGCTCGACGAGGACGGCACGTTCGAGAGCCGCTGCAACATGGCCATGGTCGAGCTGGAGCCCGTGCCCGAGGAGGACGACATCCTCGAAAAGCTGCACCACCATGGTGGCGACCTGATGCACAAGGGCCGCGTCGACGTATCGGGCGACATGACCCGGCACGACGAGGAGCGGCTCGTTCAGCTCATCGCCAAGCACAAGGCCAATACCGGCTCGACGCGGGCGGCGGCGATCCTCGACGACTGGGAAACCTACCGGTCGAAGTTCCGCAAGGTCATGCCGGTCGAGTATCGCCGGGCGCTCGAGGAGATGGAGCGCATGCGCATGGGCGTTGCGGCGGAGTGAAGCGATGATCATCACCACCACCAACACCGTGCAGGGCCGCAACGTCGTCGCCTACAGGGGCGTCGTCACGGGTGAGGCGATCCTGGGCGCGAACGTCTTCCGCGATTTTCTCGCCGGCATCCGCGACATCGTCGGCGGACGCTCGGGCGCCTACGAGAAGGCGCTACGCGAAGCGCGCGAGATCGCCTTCGGCGAACTGGTGGCCGAGGCCGAGCGTCTTGGCGGCAACGCGGTGATCGGCGTCGACATCGACTATGAGAACATCACCGCCGGCTCCGGCACCATGCTGATGGTGTCGGTGTCCGGCACGGCGGTGGTGCTGGAGTAAGAGCTTGCCGCGCTTGGCACGGGACTTGGCGGTGCTTGTGGTGTAGACAAGCGATCTTGGGGGTTGGTTCCGTCCACGCGGAAACGAAACGGAGCAGTCATGTCGAAGAAAATTGTTTCGAACCCTGACGTGATGATGGGAAAACCGACGTTCGAAGGCACGAGGATCACCATTGAACATGTGCTGCGCATGCTCGGCATGGGCTATACCCCGGAGAAGATCGTCGAGGAGCTGCGCAACATATCGATCGACGACGTCCACCGCGCGCAGTCTTTTGCGGCCGACTATCTGGCGGACATGCGTGTGATCGCCGCCGAATGACCGCATGCGGTTCATCTGCGACGAGTGTGTTTCCGCTTCGCTGGTCAGAGCCTTGCAACAGGCCGACTGCGACGTGGTCGACATCGGCGTCGAAGACAGGGGCGCCAGCGACCGCGACATATTGAGACGGTCGGTGCGTGAGGGCCGCGTGATTGTCACGCACGATTATGATTTTGGAGACTTGATCTTCCGCGATGGCGAACCGGCATTTGGTGTTGTCATCATCGTCATGGCCAGGCCGGAAAGGCTGATGCTAGAGATGCGCCGGACCGTGCAGCAACTCGTGACCTCATACGAGTTGCTGGTCAATCACATGACCATCATGACGGACGAGGGATTGCGGCAGCGGCCGATAATGAAGGCAATATGAGACTGGAACGACAATGGGCAAGGTAACCGGATTTCTCGAGATCGACCGGCAGGTGGCCAAGTACGAGCCGGCCTCCGACCGCATCCGCCATTTCAGGGAGTTCACCATCCCGCTGGAGGATCCCGAGATCGCCAAGCAGGCGGCCCGCTGCATGGATTGCGGCATTCCCTACTGCCACGGTCCGCAGGGCTGCCCGATCCACAACCAGATCCCGGACTGGAACGATCTGGTCTACAACAACAATTGGGAAGAGGCGATCCGCAACCTGCATTCGACCAACAACTTCCCCGAGTTCACCGGCCGCATCTGCCCGGCCCCGTGCGAGGAGGCGTGCACGCTGAACCTCGAGGACGTGCCGGTCGCGATCAAGACGATCGAGCAGGCGATCGCCGACAAGGCCTACGAGATGGGCTACGTGCGGCCCTATCCGCCCGCGCACAAGACCGGCAAGCGCGTCGCCGTGATCGGCTCGGGGCCGGCCGGCATGGCCGCCGCCCAGCAGCTCGGCCGGGCCGGACACGATGTCCACGTGTTCGAGCGCGAGGCCAAGATCGGCGGGCTGATGCGCTACGGCATTCCCGACTTCAAGATGGAAAAGCACTTCATCGACCGGCGCATCGAGCAGATGGAAGGCGAGGGCGTAACCTTCCACACGCTGGTCAATGTCGGCGTCGACAAGACGCTGGCCGACCTTCAGGCCGAGTTCGACGCGATCCTTTACTGCGGCGGATCGGAACGGCCACGCGATCCGGCCATTCCCGGCGCCGAACTCGACGGCGTGCACATCGCCATGGACTTCCTCGTCCAGCAGAACAAGCGCGTGGGCCAGGAGAACTCGATCGCGTCCGTCGCCTGGAACAACGAGCCGATCGTCGCCGGCGGCAAGCATGTGGTCGTCGTCGGCGGGGGCGACACGGCGTCGGACTGCATCGGCACCGCCTTCCGCCAGGGCGCGGTCAAGGTGACCCAGCTCGACATCCGGCCCGAGCCGCCCGAAAAGGAAGACAAGCTGACGGTCTGGCCGTTCTGGGCGACCAAGATGCGCACCTCGTCCTCGCAGGCCGAGGGCGCGATCCGCGATTTCCAGATCGCCACGCTCGAATTCGTCGGCGAGGACGGCAAGCTGACCCACGTCAAGTGCTGCGAGGTCGACGACAAGCGCCAGCCCGTCGCCGGCACCGAATTCTTCATCCGCGCCGATCTCGCCTTCATTGCGATCGGCTTTGCCGGCCCCTACGAGGACACCGGCCTGATCGCCGAACTGGGCGATCGGATCGAGATGAACACCGACCGGCGCGGCAACCGCTCGGTCGCCGCCAACGACCGCGACTACAGGACGAGCGTCGACAAGCTCTATGTGGCCGGCGATTGCCGGCGCGGGCAGTCGCTGGTCGTCTGGGCGATCCGCGAGGGGCGGCAGGCCGCGCGCGCGATCGACGAGGCGCTGATGGGCGAGACCGTTCTGCCGCGCTGACCAAATCGTCGCGGCGATTGCGGCAGATCAAGGAGTGGACGCCGGTCCGGCCCGAATGTGCCGCCATCCAATCGCGGTTCAGGAGGGGAAACATGTTCTCGCTCAGGCTGGCAGCCTATCTGCTCGTTGCGCCGACCCTGGCAGGTATCTTCGTCGTCGCGCTTTTGACCGCCGATCTGTTTTCGGCGACCTATATCGCGATCGCCGCGGGCGCCGGCGCGGTGATCGGCATTCCGGCGGCATCGTGGCTCGCCAACAAGCTCGACGGGCTGATCCAGCCGAAGAAGACCTGAACGGCCCGCGCGCGCCGCAAGGCCTGTGAACAAGCCCGTGCCCGGTTGACGCATCCACGGCGATGCGGCAAGCGGGCCGGGCTTTCGTCATCGATTGGAATCACGACGCATGTCCGACAACGTCCAGGCCGTCGCGCGCGACCAGCTGCGCACCATCGTCGAGCGCATCGAGCGCCTCGAGGAGGAGAAGAAGACGATCGCCGACGACATCAAGGATGTGTATGCGGAGGCCAAGGCGAACGGCTTCGACACCAAGGCGCTGCGCAAGATCGTTGCGATCCGCAAGCAGGACCAGAACGAGCGCATGGAGCAGGAAGCGGTGCTCGACACCTACATGGCCGCGCTCGGCATGCTGAGAACGCCGGAATAGGCCGTTCATCGGCGCGTCCGGCGCCGTTCGCCCATCTCAGTTCACTCTACCGAAAAGACCTCGACGGCCGGCGATCGTGATCAGTTCGTCGCCGGGATCTGCAGTTGCAGGGGCTGGCCGTCGCCGCCGGTGGAGCCGAAGCGCGCCACGGCGAGGAAGGTGACCGCATTGCCCGTAAGCCGGCTCGGATCGGGCGGCGGGGCCTTGGAGAAGCCGGCCGTGTAGACGGCGTCGGGTGCCGCCCGCGTGGCGTTCTTGATAAATTGCGGCCGTTCGGTGGGCCGGCCGCTCGCGGTGACCGAAGCGACGCTGACCGTCCAGTCGCCGAAGCGTGTCGGATCGATCTGCTCGGCCGGAACCACCGGCACGCGCGGCGGCGCCACCGTGACCGCATCGCGGGCCGAGGGCCGGCCGGCCTTGGCGGTGGTGCGCACGCCCGTATCGAGGGCGGCCGTCATCACGGCGTCATCGGCGCGGTCGGGGCGCGGGGCCGGCACGGCGACGCGGCCGCCACGGCCGGTCGGCGCGCCGGTCGCGGCATCGTCGGCGCGCAGCGCCGGTTCAGAGTTTGCCGGCGCCACCATCGGTTCGACCGGCGCGGTCGGCGGCGCGTAGGCGGCGAGCGTCGTCGGCACGTTTGCGGTCTGCTGGGGCTCGGGCCGCGGCGAGGGGACCGGCATCGCCAGCGCCAGTTGCGTGGGCTCTGTGGTCTCGGGCGTCGCCTCGGCGGCGGCCAGCAGGGCCGTCGCGTCATCGTCACCAGCCGCGGCCGCGATCGTCGCCGAGGCCTCGATCTGATCGGCGCTGCGGCGCTCGGCGGGCGCGTCGGCGGCCGCCACGAGGACGCCGGGCCGGCGCTGCGGCACGGGCGGGGTCAGTTCGGCGAGCAGTACGGCGGGTCCCGATGCGGGGGCCGGTTCGGGTGCAGGTGCCGGCGCGGGAGCGGGTTGCGGTGCGGGCGCCTCGGCCTGGGCGGGACGCTGGTCGCCGACGCCGATGCCCGGAATGATGGCGCGGGGTGTCGGCAGGCGCAGGCCGGGAAGCCCGGTCGACGCGGGCGGCGTGTCGGGCGCCTGCGGCGCGGCCGCAGCGGTCGCCTGCGGCGTCGTCACCGCAACCGGGACGCCCTGGCGCAGATCGGCGCGCGGCGCCACGCTCGGGACCGGCATCGAACGCGATGGCAAAGCGGCAAGGACCGTGGCCGGCGTCTCGCGCGGCGCCTGGCGGGTGGCGGGGGCCGCCGACCGTGCGGGGCCCGACGCGCGCGGGCTCGTGGGCTCGTCATCGGAGCCGCCACCGCCGCCGCCGAAAAGGTTGGCGAGAAGGCCGCCGCCATTGCCGCCGCCGCCGCTGGAGCCGCGCGAACGGCCGAAGGTCGCCGGCTGGCCCGAGCGCTGGCGTGAGTTGTATTCGGCGAGCGCCTGCTGATAGCCCGGAAGGCGCCGGCCATCGGGCGGCAGGTGCAGCGTCTTGCCGTCCGGGAAAAGGCGCGTGAGCTGCGACCGGCTCATGCGCGGCCAGGCGCGGACATTGCCGGTGTCGAGGTGCACGTAGGGGCTCGCCGACTTCGGGTAATAGCCGACGCCGCCGCCCTGCAGCTTGAAGCCCAGTTCGCGCAGCCGGCTCGCCGAAACGCCGGGAACGAAGAAGTCCATCGCCTTGCCGAGCGTGTGCTGGCTCTTCTTGGCCTGGCCGCCACGCGTCCGGCGCAGCATCTCGTTGGTGGCGGGCGAGCGGTAGCCCGAGACGACATGGATGTAATCGCGCGCGCCCGAGGCCTCGTAGACCTCCCAGACCAGATCGAACAGTTCGGGGTCCATCCTGGTCGGCTCGTTGCGGCGGTGGTCGCGCAGGAACCGGTTGAGCTGGTTGAGCCCGCTCTGGACGTAGCGGCCGTTGCGCTTGAAGGTGATCTGGTCGCGTTCGCCGGTGTGGGTGTTGTAGAGCTTGAGGGTGCGCGTCTCGGCCTGGGCGGAGGCGGGCGCCAGAACGGCGCAAAGCGCGATCATCAGGGCGATGACCATCGTCGCGACGCGGCTCGCGCGTCGGTCAGCGAAGATCGCCGTCCTGTCGTGTCCGGTGAGGCTCAAAGCGCACCAATCCGTCTTGTCCCCGGTCGCGGCAATCGGGCCGTGACCTGTCCCGGGACGCTACCCGCATCGTGGTTAACCGCTCCTTATCGCCTCTTGCCACCGTGCCGCATGCAAATCAATCGTCGCGGCGTGCCGGAGGCGGTCCGGAACGCGGTCCGCGGGCGTCCCCGAGCTTCCATCAAGGGGAAATGCGGTCATTGCGTGGCAAAAATGCCATCGCGCGCGTCCGAGTTCGCCCATGGTGTATGGGCGGTTAACGCGTGCGGTTCCGGCACAGGCTCAGTTGCGGCCGCCGACGATCCCGTATTCGCGCAGCTTGCGGTAGAGCGTCGACCGGCCGATGCCGAGGCGCCGGGCGATCTCGCTCATCTGGCCGTCATAGTGGCTCACGGCGTGGCTGATCGCGTCGGCCTCGATGGCGGCCAGCGGCCGGGCATGGTCGTCGGCGCCAACAAGCGGCACGCAATGGTCGCGGTCGGCCGCCGGCTGCTGGCGCAGGGGCGGCGGTTCGGGCACGCCGTCCGGGGCCGCCGGCGGAAACGGCATCTCCGCGACGGGCGCAAGCGGCCGGTCGAGCGCGGGCATCGGGGCCATCGGCCGCCGGCTGCCGTCGAGCTGGGCGGCGATATGGGCGAAGTCGGGCGCGTCGAGCACGCCGGTCTCGCTGAGGACGAGGGCGCGGAAGAGTTCGTTCTCGAGCTGGCGCACGTTGCCGGGCCAGTCATAGGCGCCGAGCACGTCCATCGCCGCGTCCGTGACCTTCGGCACGCCGGTCAGGCCGGCCTTGCGCGCCTGGCGCTCGACCAGATGGTCGACCAGTTCGGGCAGGTCGCCGGTGCGGCTGCGCAGCGACGGCGTCAGGATCGGGAAGACGTTCAGGCGATAGTAGAGGTCCTCGCGGAAACGGCCGGTCTGGACGGCGGCGATCAGATCCCGGTTGGTCGCCGACACGAGCCGCACATCGACGGTGCGGCCGCCCCTGGCGCCGACCGGTTCGACATGGCCGTCCTGGATGGCGCGCAGCAGCTTGACCTGCGCGGCGTTCGGCAATTCGCCGATCTCGTCGAGGAACAGCGTGCCCCCGTCGGCCTCGACGAACTTGCCGGTGTGCTTTTCGGTGGCGCCGGTGAAGGCACCCTTTTCGTGGCCGAACAGGATGGATTCGACCAGATTGTCCGGGATCGCGCCGCAATTGACGATGACCAGCGGCTTGGAGGCGCGGGCGCCCCGGCCGGCGATGGCGCGCGCGACCAGTTCCTTGCCGGTGCCCGACTCGCCTTCGATGAGCACCGGAATGTCGCTCGCCGACGCCTTGGCGATCAGGCGCTTGACCCGCGTCATCTCGGGGCCGTTGCCGATAAGATCGACGCCCTGGCGGCGTGAGGCGGCGCGCTTGCGGAAGGTTTCGGGCGTCGCCCGGCGCTGGCCGCTCTCGGCCACCTTGACCGCGTCGCGGACCGCCTTTGCCAGCTTTGCCGGCGCGACCGGCTTGACCAGGAAGTCGAAGGCGCCTGCCCGCATCGCCGAGATCGCCACGTCCATGCTGCCCTTGGCGGTCTGGACGATGACCGGCACCTCGTCGCCGCGCTGGCGCAGCGCTTCCAGCACCGCGATGCCGTCCATGCCCGGCATGACGAGGTCGAGCACCATCGCCGAGACGCCGTCGCGCCTTTCGGCGAGATGGTCGAGCGCGGCGGTGCCGTCGCCGCAGGCCGCGACGGCCATTCCGTCGCGCGTCAGCGCGGCCTCGGCGAGGCGGCGCTGCACCGGATCGTCGTCGACAATGAGAACGGTCGCGTTCATGACTTGCGCTGGTGGTTCGGCGGCCTACAGTCGTGGGCCGTCCATTGCGGTTGCTGATGCGCCAAGTTGACACAGCGCCTTTGAGGTTCCGCTAAGCCGGACGCGAAGATTTGATGCAAATTCGAACGGGGATGCCCGATGAACGCCTGGAACAGAACGTCCCAACGGAACGGCCCGATCGCTTGGGCGCCCGATGCGGCTAGAAGCCGGGACGCCGATCTGGGCGATCTGCCCGACTGGCGGCTGTCGGACCTCTACCCCGCCATGGACAGTCCCGAACTGGCCGGCGACATGGAACGGGCCGCCACCGAGGCGGCCGCGTTCGCCACGGCCTGGAAGGGCAAGCTCGCCGAGTCGGCGGACGAGGGCACGCTCGGCAGCGCGGTGACGGCCTATGAGACGATCGAGGAACTGATCGGCCGGATCGCCTCCTATGCGGGGCTGCTCTATGCGGCCGACACGACCGATCCGGCGCGGGCCAAGTTCTACGGCGACGTGCAGCAGCACCTGACCGATCTTTCGGCCCATCTTCTGTTCTTCCAGCTCGAGATGAACCAGATCGCCGAGGACCGGCTGGATGCGGCCTATGGCCGCGACGCGGTGCTGGCGCGCTACAAGCCCTGGATCGACGATCTGCGGCTCGAAAAGCCGTACCAGCTCGACGACCGGCTCGAGCAGCTCTTCCTCGAAAAGTCGGTGACCTCGTCGGCCGCCTTCCAGCGGCTGTTCGACGAGACGCTCACGGGCCTTTCGTTCGAGGTCGACGGCGAGGAACTGGCGCTCGAGCCGACCTTCGCCAGGCTGCAGGAGCCGGACCGGGCGGTGCGGCGCAAGGCGTTCGAGGCGCTGGCGGAGACCTTCGGCGCGCACAAGCGCACCTTCACGCTGATCACCAACACGCTGGCCAAGGACAAGGAAATCTCCGACCGCTGGCGCGGCTTCGCCGACGTCGCAGACGCCCGGCATCTTTCCAACCGGGTCGAGCGCGACGTGGTCGAGGCGCTGGTGCGTTCGGTGCGCGAGAACTTTCCGGCGATCTCCCATCGCTACTACGCGATGAAGGCCGGATGGCTCGGCATGGAGCAGATGGACGCCTGGGACCGCAACGCGCCGCTGCCCGAAACCCCGCAGGCCGTGATCGGCTGGCCGAGCGCGCGCAAGATCGTGCTCGACGCCTATGCCGGCTTTTCGCCGGACATGGCCGGCATCGCCGAGCGCTTCTTCGAGGAAGGCTGGATCGACGCGCCGACCCGTCCGGGCAAGTCGCCGGGCGCGTTCTCGCATCCGACCGTGCCCTCGGCGCATCCCTACATCCTGCTCAACTATCAGGGAAAGCCGCGCGACGTGATGACGCTGGCGCACGAGTTGGGCCACGGCGTGCACCAGGTGCTGGCCGCCGAGCAGGGGGCGCTTCTGGCGCAGACGCCGCTGACGCTGGCCGAGACCGCCTCGGTGTTCGGCGAAATGCTGACCTTCCGGGCGATGCTGGAGGGCACCTCGGACCCGCGCGAGCGCAAGGCGATGCTGGCCCAGAAGGCCGAGGACATGATCAACACGGTGATCCGGCAGATCGCCTTCTACATGTTCGAGCGCAAGGTGCACGAGGCGCGTCGGCAGGGCGAGTTGACGACCGAACAGATCGGCGCGTTCTGGCTGGAAGTGCAGGCCGAAAGCCTTGGCCCGGCGATCCGGCTCAACGAAGGGTACGAGCTGTTCTGGACCTATATCCCGCACTTCATCCGCTCGCCCTTCTACGTCTATGCCTACGCGTTCGGCGATTGCCTCGTGAACTCGCTCTATGCGGTCTACCAGAACGCCGAGAGCGGGTTTCAGGAGGCCTATTTCGACATGCTGCGGGCGGGCGGCTCCAAGCACCATACCGAACTGCTGGCGCCGTTCGGCCTTGATGCGCGCGATCCCGACTTCTGGGCGAAGGGGCTGGGCGTCATCAGCGCCATCGTCGACGAGCTGGAGGCGCTGGACGGGTGAGTTCCCTGCACGCCGGCGGCACATTCGCGCGACCGGGCTATGCCGAGGCGTTCGCGATCGGCCTGAAGTCGCTCGACGATCCGGCGCGCTGGCTGGCGCCGGACGACCGGCTTATCGCGAACCTTGCGGAGAAGGACGCGCTGATCGCGTCCCGGCCGGCGGACGTGTTCGCCGCGCGGGCGGACACGACTGGCGCGCAGGCCGAGGCGCTGGCCCTGCTCGCCGGGCATCTGCCGGCCGCGTTCCCGCAGACCTACCGGCGCACCGCGCATGCGATCGGGATCGGCGAACGCAGCGTGCCGGTCGCGCCGGACGCCGATCCGGCGCCGCTGCTGACCGCGTCGCGTCTGGTCGCCGACGATCTGGTGCTGATGCGCAGGCACGGCGATGGCTGGCGGTTGGTCGCGGCGAGCCTGTGCTTTCCCTCCTACTGGCGCCTTGCCGAGAAGTTCGACCGGCCGCTGGCATCGATCCATGCGCCGGTTCCGGGCTTTTCGGCGGGCACGCGCAAGGCGGCGCTGATCGAGCGCATGTTCGACAATCTGCGGCCCGGCGTGATCGTCGCCCGGTCGAACTGGTCGCTGCACGACAATGGAGGCCTCTTCCGACCGCAGCCGCATCCGCACGATCTTCTGCCCGCCGAGGCGAGCGTCGACGATCTGGCCGCCATGTTCCTGCGCTGCGAGGACCAGACGTTGCGCAAGCTGCCCGAAAGCGGCGACATCCTGTTCACGATCCGGGTGGCGACCGATCCGCTCGCCGGCATCTTCGACCATGCGGGGCTCGCCGCGTCGCTGGCGACGCGTCTGCGCGCGCTCGACCGGCCCGGCCAGGACTACAAGGGCATCCGGGCGGGTCGGGACGCGCTGGCCGACTGGCTGGAACGGGGAGCGGCCGGCAACCATTAAGCGGGGGAACCGACAAAGACGGGTTCCGTCTTTTGACCGGTTGGCATAGATTGTCGCCCGCAGGGGCATAACGGAGTATTGTCGATGAACAAATCGGTGTTTCGCGCGCGCAGGTCCGGTCCCGCGCCGTTCGCCTGGGCGGCGCTGGCGGTCGGCGCGATCGTCCTTGCCGGCTGCACGATCCCGGCGCCGGGCGGCGGTGGTGGTTTCGGCGGGCCCAGCGCGGTGTCCCGCGCCGGACCGCTTGACGGAAACTGGAGCGATTCGAGCGGCGTTGCCACCGCAAGCCTGCTGAACGGCCGCTTCGTCAGCGTGGCCAACGATACCGGCAACCGGGTGGCCGAGGGCACCTATACCTATACGAGCCGGGAATCGATCGCGCTCGACTATTTCTCGCTGCTGCGCGAGACCCGCATCCGCGCCAACTGCGTGCTCGCCGGTTCGACGACGCTGAATTGCACCAACGATTCCGGCCAGCAGTTCCAGCTGATCCGCCGCTCCGGCGTGGGCTGAGGCTGGCGACCTCCGGCGCCGGCACGAGCCGGCGCCGCCGCCGACTGCGGCCACGGGGCGGATTGGCGCGCGCAAACCCGTTGACCTTGCTGTAAAATCCCTGTCACATAGCTTCCCGATAAGCGTCGCGACCCGAGCGCGATCGCGCGATTTCAGGCAACGGGAGGCCTATATGAAAAAGACGGCGATGCTGATGGCGCTCAGCGTTTCGGCTGTGGCGCTGACGAGCGGCATGGCGCGTGCCGAGTTCACGCTCGATATCCTGCACATCAATGACCTGCATTCGCGCATCGAGCCGATCAACCGGTTCGATTCGACCTGCAGCGCCGAGGACGACGCGGCCGGCGAGTGCTTCGGCGGCATCGCACGCGTCAAGACCAAGATCGACGAGCGCCGCGACGCGATTACCGCCGAGGGCGGCAATGTGCTGGTGCTCGATGCGGGCGACCAGTTCCAGGGCTCGCTTTTCTACACCACCTACAAGGGCGAGGCGGCGGTCGAGTTCATGAACGGCATCGGCTTCGACGCGATGGCCGTCGGCAACCACGAGTTCGACGACGGACCCGAGGCGCTCGCCGAGTTCATCGAGGCGGCCGACTTCCCGGTGATCTCCGGTAACACGCTGGCCGGCGCCAGTTCGCCGCTCGCCGACATGCTGCCCGGCTACGTGATCACGGAAGTGGGCGGCGAGAAGATCGGCATCGTCTCGGTGCTGGCGACCGACACGGACGAGACCTCCTCGCCCGGCCCGACGATCCTGCTGATCGAGGAGACCAACTATCTGACCGGCGCGGTCGCCGAGATGGAGGCCGAGGGCGTCAACAAGATCATCCTGCTGTCGCATGTCGGCCTGCCGCGCGACAGGGAGATCGCCGCCGCCGTCGAGGGGATCGACGTGATCGTCGGCGGCCACTCGCACACGCTTCTGTCGAACGTGCAGGAGGATGCCGCCGACGTCTATCCGGTGGTGGTCCAGAACCCGTCCGGCCAGGACGTGCCGATCGTGCAGGCCTATGCCTATTCGAAGTATCTGGGCGAACTGCAGGTGACGTTCGACGACGAGGGCAACGTGATCTCGGCCGAAGGCGAGCCGCATCTGCTCGACGCCTCGGTGGAGCCCGACGAGGGCTTCGTCGCCCGCGTCCAGGAACTGGCCGAGCCGATCGAGGAGCTCAAGGTGCAGCCCGTCGGCGAGACCACTGCCGCCATTGAGGGCAGTCGCGAGGTGTGCCGGGCGATGGAATGCGAGATGGGCAATCTGGTCGCCGATGCGATGCTCGACCGGGTGCGCGACCAGGGCATCCAGATCGCCATCCAGAACGGCGGCGGCCTGCGTGCCTCGATCGACTCCGGCGAGATCACGATGGGTGAGGTGCTCACCGTGCTGCCGTTCCAGAACACGCTGGCGACGTTCCAGCTCAAGGGCGAGGACGTGATCGGCGCGCTCGAGAACGGGGTCGGCCAGATCGAGGAGGGCGCCGGCCGGTTCCCGCAGGTGGCCGGCCTGTCCTACACGTTCGACGCCAGCGCCGAGCCGGGCAACCGCATCTCCGACGTGATGGTCGTCGACGCCGAGGGCAACGAGACACCGCTCGATCCGGACGCGACCTACGGCGTCGTCTCCAACAACTACATGCGCGGCGGCGGCGACGGCTATGCGATGTTCGCCGAGAACGCCGAGAACGCCTACGATTACGGCCCGGGCCTCGAACAGGTGGTGGCCGACTATCTGGCCGAGAACAGCCCCTACGAGCCCTACACGGACGGCCGGATCATGGCTGCGGCCGACGCCGCGGCGATGGAGGAAGAAGAGGCTCCGGCCGAGGAAACGGCGTCCGAAGAGATGGCCGAGACCGAGGAGATGGCGTCGGACGAGACCGCCGAGGAGACCGAGGTGGTTCCGCCGGAGACCGCGCTCTCGGCCGAATCGCTGTCGACCGAAGGTCCGATGATCGAGACCGAGGAAGCCCCCGCCGAGGAGATGGCGTCCGAAGAGATGGCCGAGACCGAGGAAATGGCGTCGGACGAGACGGCCGAGGAGACCGAGGTGGTTCCGCCGGAGACGGCGCTCTCGGCCGAATCGCTGTCGACCGAAGGTCCGATGATCGAGACCGAGGAAGCCCCCGCCGAGGAGATGGCATCCGACGAGATGGCCGAGACCGAGGAGATGGCAGCGGAAGAGACCGAGGTGGTTCCACCGGAAACCGCGCTTTCGGCCGAGTCGCTGTCCTCGGAAGGCCCGGTGATCGAGGCCGAGGAAGCGCCCGCCGAGGAAATGGCGTCCGACGAGATGGCCGAGACCGAGGAGATGGCGTCCGAGGAAGCGCCGGCCGAAGACATGGCCTCCGAGGAGGAGATGGCCTCCGAGGAGGAAATGGCATCGGAGGAGATGGCCGAGACCGAGAAAATGGCGTCCGAGGAAGCCACCGAGGAGATGGCCTCCGAAGAGATGGCGTCCGACGATGCCATGGCCGGAGGCGAGACCTACGTCATCGAGGCCGGCGACACGCTGTGGGAGATCGCGCGCGAGTTCTACGGCGATGCGACCATGTGGTCGAAGATCGCCGACGCCAATCCGGACCTGATGGCCGACAATCTCGAGGTCGGCATGGAAATCACCGTCCCGGCGCAATAGGCCGGGTCGCGGATCGCGCTGACATGCCCGCCGCGCCGCGCGGCGGGCATCGGTCTTTGCGCCTGCCCCTTTTGCCGCATTGAATTTGCCCGGGCAGGGACTAGTTTACCGCCGGTCCAGCCCAATTATCGGCCCGCACCGGGAAGTTGCCATGAACATGCAGACGTCGATCGACCGTGCCCTCGCCAAGCAGGTTGGACCGCTTCCGTCCGACCATCCGAAGGTGCGGATCGGCAAGGTGGGCGTTCTGCTGATCAATCTGGGCACGCCGGACGGGACCGACTACCGCTCGATGCGGCGCTATCTGGCCGAGTTCCTCACCGACAGCCGCGTGATCGAATGGCCCAAGGCGATCTGGTATCCGATCCTCTACGGCATCGTGCTCAACACCCGTCCGGGCCGGGTCGGCAAGGCCTATGCGGAGATCTGGAACACCGAACGCGACGAGAGCTATCTGCGCACCTACACGCGCAGCCAGGCCGACAAGCTCGCCGAGGCGCTCAAGGCGCACGAGAACGTCGTCGTCGACTGGGGCATGCGCTACGGCAACCCGTCGATCGCCTCGCGCATCGAGACGCTGATGGGCGAGGGCTGCGATCGCATCGTCGCCTTCCCGCTCTATCCGCAGTTCTCGGCGACGACGACGGCGACGGTCAACGACAAGGTGTTCGAGGCGCTGTCGAAGACGCGCTTCATGCCGGCCCTACGCACCGTGCCGGCCTATCATGACGAGCCGGTCTATATCGAGGCGCTGGCGCGGTCGATCGAGGCGCATCTGTCGACGCTCGATTTCGAACCCGAGCGGGTGATCGCGTCCTATCACGGCATCCCGCAGAGCTATTTCATGCGCGGCGATCCCTATCACTGCCACTGCCACAAGACCTCGCGCCTGCTCGAACAGCGGCTTGGCTGGGAAAAGGGCCGGCTGATGACCTGCTTCCAGTCGCGCTTCGGGCCGGAGGAATGGCTGCAGCCCTATACCGACAAGACGCTCGAGGAATTGCCCTCACAGGGCATCACCAGGGTGGCGACCTTCAACCCCGGCTTCGTGTCGGACTGCCTTGAAACGCTCGAGGAGATCGCCGGCGAGGGTCGGGAGATCTTCGAGGAGGCGGGCGGCACGCACTACACCCACATCCCCTGTCTCAACGACAGCCCCGAAGGGATGAGCGTCATCGAAACGCTGGTGCGCCGGGAACTGCAGGGCTGGATCTGAGGAAGGCGAGAGCCCCTCACCCTCACCCTCTCCCCGCCTGCGGGGAGAGGGGATCTCCACATCGCGATTGAACGCCCCGATGCGTACGCGGATGTCCCGTCCCTCGCCCCGTTTACGGGGAGAGGGATACGAGGCTTCGCAAATGAAATGAGCGTTAGCCGCAGTCGGGTGAGGGGCGTCTGAACGCGAGCGCCTGCGCCCTCAGGCCACGCCGACGCGCAGGAGATCGTGCAGGTGGACGATGCCGACCGGCCTGTCGTCCTCGACGATCATCAGCGCGGTGATCGCCGCGTCGTTGACGATGGTCAGCGCGGTCGCGGCCAGCGCGTCGGCGGTGATCGTCTTCGGCGTCGACGTCATCACGTCATCGACGCGCATCGCCAGAAGATCGGACTGTATGTGGCGGCGCAGGTCGCCGTCGGTGATGATGCCGGCGAGCCGGCCGTCCTCGCGCACGATGCCGACGCAGCCAAAGCCCTTCTGCGAGATCCTGACGATGGCATCGCGCATCGAGGCGCCCGCCGGCACCAGCGGAATGCGCTCGCCGGTGTGCATGATGTCGCCGACGCGGGTCAGGCTCGCGCCGAGCTTGCCGCCGGGATGGAAGTCGCGGAAATCGTCGGCGGTGAAGCCGCGCGTCTCCAGCAGGGCCACCGCGAGCGCGTCGCCGATCGCCAGTTGCATCACCGACGAGGTGGTCGGGGCGAGACCGTGCGGGCAGGCCTCCTCGGCGCGCGGCAGCAGAAGCACGATCGATGCCTCGCGCGCCAGCGCCGATGTCGCCCCCGCCGTGATCGCGATCAGCGGGATCGAAAAGCGCTTGGCGTAGCTGATCACCCCGCCCAGTTCCTGCGCCTCGCCCGACCATGACAGGCAGATGATCGCGTCCTGTCGCGTGATCATGCCCAGATCGCCGTGATTGGCCTCGGCGGCGTGGACGAAATAGGCCGGCGTGCCGGTCGAGGCGAGCGTGGCTGCGATCTTGCGGGCGATGTGGCCGCTCTTGCCGACGCCCGAGACGATGACGCGACCACCGACCCCGTGCAGCGTGTCGACCGCCTCCGCGAACGGCTTGCCGAGCCCGTTCTGCAGCGCCTCGGAAAGGGCGTCGAGGCCGCCGCGCTCGGTGCCCAGCGTGCGAAGGGCCGACTGCATGGCGCTTGGTCTGGTCAGCATGGCGTCCTTGTCCAGGGCAGGCGGTCCCGTGCGATATCCGGTTCCGGACAGCTATTGCATCGGCGCGCCCATGTCCATCGGCGCATCGTGGCAGGGTTTGTTCAACGCTTCGTTAACCCCGATTGTTTACCGCTTGGCAAGACATTGGACAATCCGGGGATCGGTCACCGTTGGAACGGCGCGGTCAGAGCATGCGGGCCTGGGGACGGCGATGCGCGGTGTGCGCTGCGGCGGGCCTTGCGGTCGTCGCCTTTCCGGCGCTGTCGCCGGCCCAGCTCGTTCCGATCCTGCGCGGCGACGTCGAGGAGAACGTTCTGGGGCTGCCGTCCGGGCGGCCCGGTCGCGCGGGCGAGACCGCGCCCGCCGGAACCGCGCCCGCGCAGACGACGGGCGCGGCGACCGGTCTGCCCGACCCCGGCCGGGACGCGGCCGCAGATGCAACGGGCGCCGATCTTTCGACGCAGCTTTCGGGGCCGAGCCTTTTCGACGACGAAGACGATGAGGCAGCGGCCGATGGCGACGCGGACGCGATCGGTGCGCTGATCACCGGATCGGTCGACCCGTTCGAGGAAGACGAGCCCGATTTCGGCCGTGTCGAGGCGGTCGCGCCGGCCGGTCCCGTGCAGGCGCGCGCGGTATCGGACGAGACCGCGCCCTATGCGCCGCTGGGCCTGCGCGTAGGCACGTTCGATGTGACCACGACGCTCGATCTGGGCGCCACCTACCTGCGCACAACGACCGCGTTCAACGACCCCGGGCCGCCGGCGGGCGTGCGCGAGACGACCAGCGAGGGCACGTTCGGCGAGGCGGCGCTGTCGGTGCGGGCCAGTTCGGACTGGGCGCGCCATGCGCTCGATCTGGGTTTCGACGGCCGCCTGCCGTTCCGCATCTCCGGCGACGAGGACCAGTCGGCCTCGTTCGGCGCCGACGCGGCGCTGCGGCTCGACATCGACCGCGACACGGTGCTGACCGCGTCGGGCGGCTACTCCTACACGCAGGACGATCCGGGATCGGCGGCGGTGTTCGAGGCGATCGATCCGATCCGTTTTCCCGGCGTCGGCACGGCCAACGAGCCGGTGGTGCAGACGTTCGACGGCGCGCTGACCCTGTCGCGGCAGGCCGGCAATCTGCGCGGGCTGGCAGAAGTCAACGGCCTGCGCCAGACGGTCGGCGACGCGCGCCTTTCGAACGGCACCACGATCCCGCAGGACGATCTGGACTATACGCGCTATGGCGGCCGGCTGCGGGGCGGCTACGCCATCTCGCCGGTGCTGACACCGTTCGTCGAGGTCGAAGTGAGCCGGCGCGTGATGGACGAACGGCCCGACACGTCCGGTCTCGACCGGAACGCGTTGCGCTATGCGCTGCGGCTCGGCACCGCCTTCGACCGCGGCGAGAAGCTGTCCGGGGAGGTGGCGATCGGCTATGTGCGCGAGGACATCGCCGATGCGGCCCTTGCCGACATCGCCGGCCTGTCGGTCAATGCCGACCTGAGATGGTCGCCGCGCCGCGAGACCGACGTGCGCTTCGGCCTCGCCACGGTCACGACCACCAGCAGCGCGGCCGATACGTCCGGTTCGCTCATCTACGCGGCCAATCTGGGCGTGCAGCACCGCGCCCGCGCCAACCTCGAACTGAACGGCGAGGTCAGCGTGCAGTACGAGGACGTGGTCGGGCCGGGCGAGGACACCGTGACGGCGGCGGGCCTGGTCGGCGCCACCTACTGGTTCAACCGCTTCATGGGGCTGACCGGCCGGGTCGGCCACGAACGCACCTTCAGCGACGATCCGGCCGAGGAAACGCGGAGCAGTAACGTCTTCTTGGGCGTCCGGCTGCAGCGCTGACTCATTGTCGCCACGGTTTGTCTGAAATGTTGCCGAAAAACCGACCGTACAGGGGGCGTCATCAGGCACAACCGGGAGAAAGGCTTGATATGACGAAGGGGCGCATGGGCGCGATCGCCGGCCTGACGGGCGGTCTTGCGCTGTTCCTGCTGACGATGTTTCCGGCGGCGGCGCTGGCCGACGCGGGCTTTCAGAAATGGATTCGCGATTTCCGCTCGGTCGCCGTGGCGAACGGCGTCGACGGCCGCGTCTACGACCGCGCGTTCGCCAATGTGCGCACGCCCGACGACGAGGTGCTGCGCAAGGCGCGGTTCCAGCCCGAGTTCCGCGACGAGGCGTGGCAGTATATCGACGCGCGCGTCAACGAGCGCACGATCGGCGACGGCCGCGCGATGCTGCGCAAATACGGCCGGCTGCTCGACGGCATCGAACGGTCGACGGGCGTCTCCAAGCACATCATCCTGGCGATCTGGTCGATGGAATCGAGCTACGGCGAGGCGCTGACCAAACCGGGGCGTCTGCACTATGTGCCGCGCGCGCTGGCAACGCTCGCCTATGCCGACCAGCGGCGCGCCAAGTTCGCGCGCAACCAGCTCATCGCGGCGCTGCAGATCGCCCAGCGCGGCGACGTGCCGATCGAGGGGCTGACAGGGTCCTGGGCCGGCGCGATGGGCCACACCCAGTTCATTCCGACCAGCTACAAGGCCTATGCCGTCGACGGCGACGGCGACGGAAGGCGCGACATCTGGAATTCGGTGCCGGACGCGCTTTACACCGCCGCGAACCTTTTGCGCCAGAACGGCTGGCAGTCGGGCCAGACCTGGGGCTACGAGGTGGTGCTGCCGCCGGGCCGCAAGTTTCCGGGCGGCTCGCTGAGCCTGCGCGAATGGGAGCGCATGGGCGTCGTCCGCGCCAACGGCAAGCCCTATCCCCGGCCGGGCCAGAAGGCCGAACTGAAGGTGCTGCAGGGGCGCGACGGCCCGGCGTTCCTGATGGTGCGCAATTTCTTCGTCATCAAGCGCTACAACAATGCCGACAAGTATGCGCTCGGCGTGGGCCTGCTGGCCGACCAGATCGCCGGCTTTCCGCCGCCGAGCCGGGACTGGACGCGGCCGTTCACCCGCCTCTCGGTCGCCCAGAGCGAGGAACTGCAGCGCCGGCTGAAGAGCAAGGGCTTCTATGACGGCGACATCGACGGCAAGATCGGACCGATGTCGCGCAGCGCGATCAAGGCGTTCCAGGCGAGCGCGGGCCTGACGCAGGATGGCTATGCATCGCTCGAAGTGCTAGAAGTGCTGCGGCGACGCTGATCGGAACAGATCGACCGGCCGGGCGTTGCGGGGCGCAACAGGGTCGACAGGCATGACAGGCAGGAACTGGTACAGGAGCCGACCGGTCCGGCGGGGCGCGTTGCGCGCCCTGGCGGTTTGGCTCGTCGCCCTGACCGTCGTCGTGACGGGATTGCCGGCCGGCGGGCCGTTAGATCTTCCCTCCGGCGTGTCCCAGGCCCTTGCCCAGGAGCGCCAACCGGGCCTTCTTGAACTGCTCTTCCGGCGCAATCGCGGCGATCGGGAGCCGGCCGCCAAGCAGCAGCGTCCGCGTCAGGCGGCGCCCCGGCAGGCCGCCCCGCGCCGCACCGCACCGAGCCAGCCCCGTTCGAGCGTCGCATCGGCCCCGGTGGCGCCGCGCGAGCCGGCCGTCGAAAAGGCCGAAAACGCGGTCAAGGTTCTGGTGGTCGGCGATTTCGTCGCCGACGGGCTCGCGCGCGGCCTGGTGGATGCCTTTGCCGACTCGCCCAACGTCGTGGTCGAAAGGCGCATCAACGGCTCGTCCGGCTTCGTTCGCGACGATTTCTACGACTGGCCCGGCGAGATCGGGGCCATTGTCAAAGAGGTCGAACCGCAGATCCTTGTCGTGCATGTCGGCGCCAACGACCGCCAGGCGATGCGCGTGGACGGGTCGAGCGCGGCGGTGCTGTCCGATCCCTGGCGCGCCGAATATCAGCGGCGCATCGATGCGTTCATCAGCGAGGCCGGCGAGGCGGGTGTGGCGCTCGTTTGGACCGGCACGCCGCCGTTCCGGTTCCGCTCCATGTCGGCCGACATGCTCGCGCTCAACGAGATCTTCCGCGAACGGACCGAGGCCGCCGGCGGTTTCTTCGTCGACATCTGGGACGGGTTCGTCGACGCCGAGGGCAATTTCATCGAGCGCGGTCCCGACATCAAGGGTCAGGTAGTGCGGCTGCGCGGGTCCGACGGCATCAACTTCACGCCCGCCGGCCAGCGCAAGCTCGCCTTCTATGTCGAGCGCCAGCTCCAGCAGATCCTCGGCGATTCCGCGCTTCCGCTGGTCACCTCGCTCGGCCCGGACAGTCTGCCGATCATGAAGCTCCCGCCGCTGCAGACCGAGGCCGAACTCGAGCGCGTCAATCCGATCGGCTTCGCCGATCCCGATCTCGACGGCGGCAGCGTGCTGCTCGGCGACGTCACCGCGCCCGAGGCGGCCGAAAACCCGCTGCAGGCGCGCTCGGTGCGCCAGCGCCTGGTCGAGGAGGGTTTGCCGCCGCCGGCGCAGCCGGGGCGCGCGGGCAGCTTCGCCCCGCCTCCGCCCGGCGACCCGCGCACGGCCGATGCGCGAACGCCCGAGGAACGCGACCTCGGCGCGACGCTGCAATAGCGCCGCCGGCCGCGCCCCGGCGCCTCAGCCGTGCCGGGCGGCGCGCTGGGCGAAAGCCTCTTTCTGCGCGTCGGTCGCCTCGGTCTGGTGCATTGCCTTCCACTCCTCGTAGGGCATGCCGTAGATGATCTGGCGCGCTTCGGCCTTCGACAACGCGATGCCCTTTTCGGCGGCGGCGTCCTGATACCAGTTCGAAAGGCAGTTGCGGCAAAAACCCGCCATATTCATCAGGTCGATGTTCTGGACGTCGCTGCGTTCGCGCAAATGGGCGACGAGCGTACGGAAGGCGGCGGCTTCGAGTTCGGTGCGGGTGTCGGGATCGATGGCGGACATGGCTCGCTTTCCCTGTGGATGGCGGGTCTGGGTTGTTCTCAAGGGCGCACAATTGGCATCCGATACGCACTTGTCCAGAGGGGGCCGCCGGCGACGCCGGAAGCGGCCGCATTGACAAAGGAAACGGCCATGCCGATAGAGGCCGATATGCGGGTTCGAGCCGAAGTCCATGTCCATGTCGTCTAGCGTGCGGGCGCTGTGCGCCCATGGCCTGGCCCTGGCGGTCCTCACCGGCGGCGCGATGGTCGCCGCGAGCGCGCCGGCCCGCGCCGATTTCCGCGTGTGCAACTCGACCCAGGAACTGGTCGGCGTGGCGATCGGCTACCGGGCCCGCGCCGGCTGGATCACCGAGGGCTGGTGGCATGTCGAGCCGGCCCGCTGCAAGACGCTGATCGAGGGCGCGCTGGCTTCGCGCTACTATTACCTCTACGCCGAGGACGCGCTGCGCGGCGGCCGCTGGGACGGGCCGATCGAGATGTGCGTGGCCGAACGCGAGTTCAAGATCACCGGCGTCAACGACTGTTTCGCCCGCGGATTCCAGCGCGCGGGCTTCCGCGAATACGACACCGGCAATCAGCAAAGCTGGATGGTGCAACTGGTTGACAATGACGGCGGTGCGCCGGAAGAACCCCCGGAGACATCAAATGTCACCGAGGGGACCGGACAGTGAAACGCAGCCGCAGGGTCAAGATTCTCGCAACGCTGGGTCCGGCTTCCTCCTCCGAGGAGATGATCGCCCAGTTGCACGATGCCGGCGCCGATCTGTTCCGCATCAACATGAGCCATGCCAGCCAGGACCTGATGCGGGAGCTGGTCTCGCGGGTCCGGGCGGTCGAAAAGCGCGCCGGCCACCCGATCGGCCTGCTGGCCGACCTGCAGGGCCCCAAGCTGCGCGTCGGCAAGTTCGCCGACGGCAAGGTCTCGCTGGAGATCGGCCAGACCTTCACGCTTGACGATGACGACACGCCCGGCGACGAGACGCGCGTTCATCTGCCCCATCCGGAAATCCTCGAAGCCGTGCAGCCCGGCCATCGGCTGCTGATCGACGACGGTCGGCTGCAACTGGCGGCGACGGCGAGCGACGGCCGGTCGATCACCTGCAAGGTGGTTTCGGGCACGGTGATTTCCGACCGCAAGGGCGTCAGCCTGCCCGACACGACGCTGGGCGTGGGCGCGCTGACCGACAAGGACCGCTCCGACCTCGACGCGGTGCTGAAGGAGGACATCGACTGGGTGGCGCTGTCGTTCATCCAGCGGCCCGAGGATCTGGCCGAAGTGCGCAAGATCGCGCGCGGGCGCGTGGCGCTCCTGTCGAAGGTGGAAAAGCCGCAGGCGGTCGAGCGGATCGACGAGATCATCGAACTGTCCGACGCGGTGATGGTGGCGCGCGGCGATCTGGGCGTCGAGATGCCGCTCGAGAGCGTGCCGGGCATCCAGAAGCAGATCACCCGCAAGGCGCGGCGCGCCGGCAAGCCGGTGGTTGTCGCAACCCAGATGCTCGAATCGATGATCGCCGCGCCGGTGCCGACTCGCGCCGAAGTGTCCGATGTCGCAACCGCGGTCTTCGAGGGCGCCGACGCGATCATGCTGTCGGCGGAATCGGCGGCCGGCGACTATCCGGTCGAGGCCGTCAAGACGATGTCGCAGATCGCCAGCCGCGTCGAGCGCGACCCGACCTATCCGGGCATCATCAACGCGCAGCGGGCCGAGCCGCAGGCGACCGGCGCCGACGCGATCTCGGCGGCCGCACGGCAGATCGCCGAGACGCTCGAGTTGAGCGCGGTCGTCTGCTACACGGCCTCGGGCACGACGGGCCTGCGCGCCTCGCGCGAGCGGCCGAGCGTGCCGATCATCGCGCTGTCGCCGGTCGTCGCCACCGCGCGCCGCCTGTCGCTCGCCTGGGGGCTGCATTGCGTGGTCACCGACAGCGAGCCGTCCGATCTCGACGACATGGTCGACCGGGCCTGCCGCATCGCGTTCGCCGAGAAGTTCGCCAAGCCGGGCGACCGCATCATCATCACGGCGGGGGTGCCGCTCGGCACGCCGGGCGCGACCAACATGCTGCGCATCGCCTACATCGGCTCGGACGGGCTGAGCGGGATCTGATCAGGCGTTCTGCCAAGTCGTGATCCGCGGCTTCCGGGGAAAGCCCCGGAATGGCGCGTTCAGGGTTCAACCCCCACCCTTCATCCCTCCCCCATGAATGTGGGAGGGAGGACGTCGGCGGCGAGGTTCACCTCGATGCGTGGCGCCCGGCTCCACCGGGAAAGGTTGTCTGCCGTGTCAAGGTCTTCCCTCCCACATTCATGGGGGAGCGACTGTGTTGGCTGTCAAGCGGTTTGCCATGGTTTTTGGTCCCTGACGATAGCGTTGAGTATGGTGAGCAGTTTGCGCATGACGGCGATGAGTGCGACCTTTCTGGGCTTGCCGTTTGCGACGAGGCGGTCCCGAAAGGCCTTGAGGACGCGGTTGTGCCTGACGGCCGCCATGGCGGCCATGAACAGGGCCGACCGCACTGCGGCCCTGCCGCCCCCGATGAAGCTCCTGCCACGCCATTTGCCCGATTGGCGTGTCCATGGCGCAAGTCCTGCCAGCGCCGCGATCGCGCGTCGGTCGAGCCTTCCCAATTCGGGCATCTCGGCGATCAGCGTGCGCGCCAGGCCGGGTCCGACGCCCGGCACCGAAGTCAGGAGCTTCTCGCGCACCCGCCACAGGGGCGACTTGCGGATATGATCGTCGATGTCGTGATCGATGGTGTCCAGTTCGCGGCGCAGCGCGGCCAACAGACGTCTGATGCTCTTTTGCGCCCCGCGCTCACGGGCCTGGCCGGCGCGGTTCTCCTCGGCAACGATCATCGCCACGATCTGGCGGCGCCGGGCCACAAGCTGCGACAGCGCCTCGGTTTGCGCATCGCGCAGCCTCCTGAGCCGGGGTTGTGTCGCCCGAACAAAATCGGCGATCACCGTTGCATCGACGAGATCGGTCTTGGCGTGGCGGCCGGTCGCCCTGGCATAGGCGCGCACCTGCGCCGGGTTGACGATCAGCACGGCAAAACCGCCAGCGGCCAGTTCGGCCGCCGCCAGACGTTCATGGCCGCCGGTCGCCTCAAGCGCAACCGCATCGGGCCGGGCGCCAGACAGCCTGTCGACCAGTGCCTGAAGACCTGCCGCGTCATTGCCGACGCGAAACGCCTCGCCGCAGGGCAGGATGCAAACGTCCAGCCAACCCTTCGACACATCGATCCCCGCGACAGTTTCCATCTTCTCCCCTCCTTGCCTAATCGGGCTCGCTTGGCGGCCCCGGCGACTGTTCGGGTTCGATGGAAGCACGGATGCAGACCCACGCTCCCCCGCGGGCTCGAAGCCGGCCCCAGGGATAATCGGTCTTGCATCCGCCGCCGCCCCTGCATTCATAACAGACCCGGCCGGTTTATTCTTACAAGGGATGAAGGGTGGGGGCTAACCCTCTGCCGGTCGAAGCCACGGGCCGGCGCCGTTCAGTCGATGCGAAATCCGGCCGCTTCCACCTCCTTGCGGATGACCTCGCTGTCGAGGCAGCGCTCGATCGGGCCATGGGCGTCGCCGGCCAGACGCGCTTCGGCCTGCCGGGCGAGCGCCTGCAAATCGCGCTCTTGCCCGCCAACCTGCTCCAGCGCGGCGGTGACCAGTTCGGGCACGACATGGTCCGGCTTGTGGCCCAGATTGTGCACGCGGACGAGTTCGGCGTTGGGCAGGTCGCGCGCCAGGCCGACCGAGTGGATCGAGGGCAGCACGATCGTGTCCTTGTCGCCCGTGATGATCACGGACGGCGTTTCGATCCGGTCGTAGAGAGGGGCGGTCTCGGTCACATAGTCATGCAGATTGGCGACATCGATCGCGTTCGACCGGAAGTGGGTCGGCCGGAACAGCAGCGGCAGGTGGATGCGCTCGGCGTAGCGCTCGGTCGGCCGGTTCGGCGCGAACACGCAGGCGGTGCCGGCGTCGATGCGCATCATGGCGCCGGGCATGGCGAGCGTTTCGGAAAACAGCCAGCCGATCACGGGCACCGAGGTGAGCGTGTAGTACCAGCTCACGCCGCCCGGCCAGGGATGGCTGACGGGCGCCAGGAACACGGTCCCGACGGTCCTGCCGGGATGATGGAGCGCGAACGAGACGGTCACTGCGCCGCCGAAGGAGTGGCCGACGATGATCGCCTTTTCGATGCCCAGTTCATCGAGCAGCGCGGCGAGCGTGCGGGCCTGGCCGTCCGGCCAGGCGTTCTCGGCCGGCCCGCGCTCGGACCAGCCATGGCCCGGCCGGTCGACGAAGACGAGGTCGGCGCGGCCGGCGAGCCGGTCCGCATAGATCGTCATCGCATCGTGCAGGTTTCCGCTCGCGCCGTGCAGGAAGACGATCGGCGGAAGGTCGGCGCCCTCGCCGGCGGGCTTTCGGACGAAGTGCATCCGCGTGTCGTTGACGGTGGCGAACTGGCCCTGCGGCGGGTATCGCCGTTCGATGACGAACACGCCGATGCGCGTCGCCAGCATCAGGACAAGGGTCAGCGCGACAAGCACGGCGGCGATGATGGCGGCGATGTTCAAGGGAGGCGTTCTCGCTGGCGGGTGCCGTCAATACGCGGTCGTGGCGGGGATGGTTCAAACGGCGTGGCCGCTGTGATAACGGCTTCCTGCGCGGCGCGGTGCTCAGGTGGGGGCGCCGGCCAGTTCGTCGGTAAGGCGGATGACGGCTTCCTGCGCGGCCTGCATCGCCGGATAGACCTCCAGCGTGCGCTGCCAGGCCTCGAGCGCGGCCCGCTCGTTGCCGGTCTGCTCAAGGATCGTTGCAAGGCCCGACAGGGCGCCGAAATGGCGCGGTTCGAGTTCGAGCGCCTTCTGGATGTCGTTCATCGACTTGGCGTAGTTGTTCATCGTGAAATGCAGCGTCGCGCGGCGGTTCCAGCCCTCGGCGAAGTCGGGCGCGCGCATCACCACCTGATCGAGGAAATCGAGCGCCATGGCGTATTTGCGGTCCTGCAGCGCCTTGTTCGACCAGTTCATCATCAGGTCGATGCTGGCGCTGCCCGAACGGTGCCATTGCGACCAGATGCTGTTGGCGACGGTGCGGGCCCGGCGCGGGTCCGGGGTGCGCCTGAGTTCGGCGAACAGCTCATCGAGGCGGGCCTTGCTGTCGTCGGCGATCAGCGGCACATCGTCGATCGGCGGCGTGTCGACATCGGCTTCCGGCTGGGCGGGCCCGGCCGGCGGCGCTTCGGGGTCGATGATGGTCTGCGCGCCCACGGGGCACGCCGCCAGAAACAGCGTCGAGGACAGCGCGGCGATGATCAGGATGATGCGCATACCGAAAAGGTAACGCGCCGGACGCGGGGGTCAAAGGCAAAAATGCGTGATCGTCCGCGCACGGCGCGGCGCGCGGCGGATGTCAAGCGGTGCGGTCGGGAAGCGCGGGCGCGAGGGGCCCGGCCCGGCGATCAGCCCTGGCGGGCCTTGTAGCGCGGGTTCTGCTTGTTGATCACGTAGACCCGGCCCTTGCGGCGCACGATGCGGTTGTTGCGGTCGCGGGTCTTCAGCGATTTGAGCGAGTTCTTGATTTTCATCGGTCCGTCTCGGGCGATTTTTTCCGGGCACCGGCGGGGTGCCGAACAAACAAAAACGCGCCCGGTCGGCGCGCCAATTCAGTGGGGGGGAGATAGGCGCAAAGGCCGGGTGTTGTCAAGGCGAGGCGCTCAGCGCGGCACCAGCCGCACCACATGGCCCATCTTGCGGCCGGCCCGCGTTTCGGCCTTGCCGTAATCGTTGACGCGCACCGCGCCGTCGCGGGCCCATTGCGGCAGGTCGTCGATCGCATCGCCGATCAGGTTGGTCATCACGCAGTCGCTGTGCCGGTAGCTTTCGGCGAGCGGCCAGCCGGCGATGGCGCGGATGTGCTGCTCGAACTGGCTGACCGAGCAGGCCGCCTCGGTCCAGTGGCCGGAATTGTGCACGCGCGGGGCGATCTCGTTGGCGATCAGCGCGCCGTCGTCCATGACGAAGAATTCGAGCGCCAGCGTGCCGACATAGCGCAGCCGCGTCGCCAGCGCGCGGGTCTTTTCCATGGCGTCGGCCATGACGATCGAATCGAGCCCGCAGGGCACGGTGGAGCGGGCGAGGATGCCGCCCTCATGGTCGTTCCGGGCCGGCTCGAACTCGTGCACCGTACCGTCGCGGCCGCGCGTGACGACGACCGAGATCTCGCAGGCGAAATCGACGAAGCCCTCGAGGATTGACGGCGCGCCGCCGATCCGCGCCATCGCCTCTTCGGGGGCGGGATCGTCGGCGCCGTTGCCGAAGCGGATCTGGCCCTTGCCGTCATAGCCGAAGCGGCGGGTCTTGAGGATCGCGCCGCCGCCGTCGAGATCGGCGAGGGCCATTTCGAGCTGCCGGGCGCCGTCCACGGCGCGGAACGGCGCGGTGTCGATGCCGGTCTCGCGCAGGAAGGTCTTTTCGGTGAGCCTGTCCTGGGTGACGCGCAGCGCCCAGGCGTCCGGATGGACAGGGATGCGGCCGGACAGATATTCGAGCGCGCCAAGGTCGATGTTCTCGAACTCGAAGGTGGCGACGTCGCAGCGCTCGGCCAGTTCGTCGAGCGCGGCGCTGTCGTCGTATCCGGCGACGATGTGCCGGTCGCAGAAGCGTGCGGCCGGGCAGTCCGCGTTGGGATCGAGCACGATCACGTGAAAGCCGAGGCGCGCCGCCGCCTCGGCGAGCATGCGGCCGAGCTGCCCGCCGCCCAGAAGGCCGATCGTCGCCCCGCGTGCCAGCATCAGCCGTCGGTCGCCGGTTCGAGCGCGACCTTTTCGGCCTGCGCGGCGCGCCATGCATCGAGCCGCTCGCGCAAGGCGTCGTCCCCGTTGGCGAGGATGGAGGCGGCAAGAAGCCCGGCGTTGGCGGCGCCCGCCTCGCCGATCGCCAGCGTTCCGACGGGCACGCCGGCCGGCATCTGCACGATCGACAGAAGCGAATCCTGGCCCGACAGGGCGCGGCTCTGGACCGGAACGCCGAGCACCGGCAGCGAGGTGAAGGCGGCGGTCATGCCGGGCAGGTGGGCGGCGCCGCCGGCGCCGGCGATGATCACCTTGTAGCCTTCATCGCGCGCGCCGGTGGCGAACTCGACAAGCCGGTGCGGCGTGCGGTGCGCGGAGACGATCCGGGCCCGATAGCCGACCTCCAGCGCATCGAGCATGTCGGCGGCGCGGCGCATGGTCGGCCAGTCGGACTGGCTGCCCATGATGATGGCGACGGGGGTGGAGCTCATGATCGGACGGTTCGCGCTCGCATGGGTCAGGCGATGATGTCGGGGATGATCTGGTCCTCGACCTCCTGCATCCGGTCCTTGATGGCCAGCTTCTTCTTCTTCATGCGCTGGATCTGCAGCGGATTGCAACCGGTCTTGACCATCGCCTCGATCGCGGCGTCGAAATCGGCATGATCCTGCTTGAGCCTGGCGAACTGAAGCCGAAGCTCCGCCTGATCCTGATCGGATGATGTCATGGGGTCCGGACTTGATTGTTCGGCGACGAAGGAGGCGGCTCATAGCACACAACGGACTGTAACAAAATGCAACGTCCGGCCATTCGACACGGGCCCCGTTCCGTGGCACGCTTTGATGGTTCGCAGGCACGACGAAGGAGGAGTTACATGTCAATTGATGGTCATCTCGACGCCCTGAAGCGCAAGCATGGCGCGTTGGATAGTGAAATCAACGACATGCTGGCGCGACCGGCGCCCGACGAGTCCGAACTCAACCGCCTGAAGCGGGAGAAGCTTCGCCTGAAGGACGAGATCGAGAAGATCATGGCGCAGACGCGCCACTGACAACGGCTCCACCTCTGCACGGGTTTCGCACCGGCGGCGATGGCCGGCACGGCAGGGCTGTGGAAAAAACCGGCCCGTTCAGACGGCCGTGGCGCCCGGCGCGTCGGCGACGTTCCAGAACTGGTCGAGCCAGATGTTGAGCGGCAGGAAGCCACTGCCGCGAACCGAATAGATGCGGCGCGTTCCCTCGGCGCGCGCGCTGACGAGGCCGGCATCGAGAAGCACCTTGAGATGCTGCGAAACGGCCGGCCGAGAGATGGGAAGACCGAGCGCCAGCTCGCCGACCGTCTTGCCGCCGCGCCGAAGCTCCTCGAGCAGGTGGCGGCGGTTGGGATCGGCTATCGCTTCAAACGGATCGGCGGTCATGATCCGTTAGTAAGGCAAGTCTTACTGCACTGCAAGATTTTTGCTGCAATGCAGCATCATACCTTGGCAGGGTGACGTGGCGGTTTGCATCGGCCATCGCGCTGCCTTAATCGGATGGTTGCACGCCGGCGACGCGCTCGGCGCAGGCGACTTCCGACAGGGCTCGATCGATCATGGCAAACGACCAGGACAGGGTGGAAAACCGCTGCAGGCTGGTGCTCGTCACGCCGGCCGAGGCCGACCTGGACCGGCTCGCCACGCAACTTGAGGCGGCCGGGCGCGGCGGCGACGTGGCGAGCCTGATCGTGCCCGACCATGGCCTCGATGACGATGTCTACCAGCGCCTGCTCGAACGGCTCGTGCCGGCGGGGCAGGGGATCGGCGCGGCGGTGGTCGCGGCCGGCGAGCCGCGCCTTGCCGCGCGCGCCGGCGCGGACGGCATCCATGTGCGCGGCAATGCGTCGGCGGTCGCGCGGGCTGTCGCCGACTACCAGGAGCGCTGGATTATCGGCGCGGAAGCGGGCAAGGCACGCCACAACGCGCTCGATGTCGGCGAGGCGCGCCCCGATTACGTGCTGTTCGGCCGGCCTGCCGGCGACACCCATCCCGAGGCGCATCGGGGCGCTTGCGAGAACGCGGCCTGGTGGGCCGAACTGGTCGAGGTGCCGGCGGTTCTGATGGGCGGTCACGATCTCGACCATCTGGACGCGGCGGCGGCGACGGGCGTCGATTTCGTCGCCCTTTCGCGCGCCGTGCTCGGTCCGGACGTCGATGCCGAGGCGGCCGTGCGCAGGGCGAACGAGATCCTGTCCCGGCACGTGTTTGCGGAGGCGGCGTGAGGCGGAACCGGCCAGCATCGGCGATCGCGCTGGCGCTGCTGCTCGCGGCCGGTCTGCCGCATGGCGCCAGGGCACAGGACGCAACGCAGCGATTCGTTACCGAGGGCGAGGAGGCGCCGACCGACGGCCGCCTGCGGCCCGTGCTGCCGGCGCCGTCCCGTTTCGGCGCCCCGGAGGCCGACAGCGCCTATGGCGCGTTCCAGCGCGGGCTGTTCCTGACCGCGCGCAACCTCGCCCTGCCGCGCGCCGAGGACGGCGATGCGGCGGCGCAGACGCTTCTTGGCGAGATCTATTCGCGCGGGCTGGGGGTTGCGACCGATTTCGACGAGGCGCTGAAATGGTATCGCAAGGCCGCCGAGCAGGACGTGCCGGAGGCCCAGTTGCAGGTGGCGCTGGCGCTGCTGCGCGACGATCCGGCCTCGGTCGAGGGCCGTGAACTGATGGAGGCGGCGGCCGATGCCGGCCACGGCAAGGCAATGTTCAACCATGCCCAGATCCTGCTCACCGACCGCCCCGGGACGGGCGGCCAGCGCGCCGCGTTCGACTATTTCCGCGGCGCGGCCGAGGCCGGCATCGCCGATGCGCAGTTCGCCGTCGCCCAGTACTATCAGCAGGGCACGCCGCCGGTCTTCTATGACGATACCGAGGCGCGCAAATGGCTGCAAAGGGCGGCGCGGCAGGGCTTCGACAGCGCCCAGTACGAGCTGGCGCTCTACTATCTGGAAGGGGTCGGCGGCGAGCGCGACTTCGACCAGGGCTTTTTGTGGATGGCGCGCGCGGCGCATGCGGGCAATGTCGGCGCGCAGGCCGAACTCGCCAAGCTGCTGTGGAGCGGCATCGGCATCGAGCCGGACGACACGCAGGCAGCGGCGTGGTACGTGGTCGCCCGTCGCGCCGGTCTGCGCGACCCGGTTCTGGAGGATTTCTGGCTTGGCCTTTCGGCTGAAACGCAGCAGGAAGCGATCAGCCGCGCCAATGGTTTGCAGCGCCGCTGAGGCACGGCCCCGCGGGCTCTTGCAACGGCCCGCCGATTGTGTTCAGGGAACCGCACGACGGCGCCGCTTCCGGGCGCTCTAAATCCCAGGTGACAGTCGGATGAAGATCAACGGCAACGAGATCAAGCCGGGCAATGTGATCGAGCACAATGGCGGGCTGTGGGTGGCGGTGAAGACCAACGCCGTCAAGCCCGGCAAGGGCGGCGCGTTCAATCAGGTGGAACTGAAGAACCTGATCGACGGCACCAAGCTGAACGAGCGTTTCCGCGCCAGCGAGACGGTCGAGAAGGTGCGGCTCGAGCAGAAGGAATACCAGTACCTCTACGCGCAGGAAGACGCGCTCGTCTTCATGGACATGGAGACCTACGAACAGCTCGAACTGCAGGCCGACTTCGTCGGCGACCGCAAGGCCTTCCTGCAGGACGGCATGACGGTGACGGTCGAACTGCACGAGGAACGGCCGATCGGCGTGTCGCTGCCCGATCAGGTCACGCTCGAGATCGCCGAGGCCGACCCGGTGGTCAAGGGGCAGACGGCGACCTCGTCCTACAAGCCGGCGGTGCTGGAGAACGGGGTGCGCGTGATGGTGCCGCCGTTCATCACGGCCGGCGAGAAGATCATCGTGGCGACCGACGACATCTCCTACGTGCGCCGCGCGGACTGACGCGCCGCTGACTGAACCGGAAGGGCCGCCATGCCGCGCTCGGCACTGATGAACGTGATGGTCCAGGCGGCCATGAAGGCCGGCCGCGGGCTGGCGCGCGATTTCGGCGAGGTGCAGAACCTGCAGGTCTCGGTGAAGGGGCCGGGCGACTTCGTCAGCCAGGCCGACCGGCGCGCCGAGAAGACGATCTTCGACGAACTCAGCCGCGCAAGGCCGGGCTATGGCTTCCTGATGGAGGAGGGCGGCACGGTCGAGGGAACGGACGGCCAGCACCGGTGGATCGTCGACCCGCTCGACGGGACAACCAACTTCCTGCACGGCATCCCGCATTTCGCCGTTTCGATCGCGCTCGAGCGGCAGGGCCAGCTCGTCGCCGGACTGGTCTTCAACCCGGCGACCGACGAACTGTACACGGCCGAGCGCGGCGGCGGCGCCTATCTGAACGACCGGCGCCTGCGGGTCGCCAATCGCGGTCGCCTGTCGGACTGCGTGGTCGCCTGCGGGGTGCCGCATCTTGGCCGAGGCAACCATGGCCAGTTCCTGGTCGAGCTGCGCCACGTGATGGGCGAGGTCGTCGGCGTCCGGCGCGAGGGCTCGGCGGCGCTCGATCTGGCCTATGTCGCGGCCGGACGGCTTGACGGCTACTGGGAGCGCCATCTTTCGGCGTGGGACATGGCGGCGGGCATCGTTCTGGTGCGCGAGGCGGGCGGCTTCGTGACCGACCTGAACGATGGAGACGACATGTTCGGCCGGGGCGAGGTGATCGCCGGCAACGAGCGGATGCGGCAGGCGCTCGCCGAGGCCGTGCGGCGGCCGCTGAAGACGGCGACGCATTAACCGGACGGCCTAACCATGGGTGGCCCCGCCGGTTTGCCATCCTTTCATTTTGGCCACAGTTCCCGTTAGTATCGGCGCCGATGGCGAACCATCCGACAACGGGCTTGACGGGAGAGTTGAGGCGATGAATGCCCCTGCGGCAGATGACGCCGCCGCCAAGGCGGGGCGGCGCCGTTTCGATCCATACCGGCTTTCCAACCCGCAGGTGTTCCTGCTGTCGATGATCATCTTCCTGGTGATCGTCGGCTTCCTCGCGGCCATCCTGTTCCGGCAGATCTCGACCGCCTTCATGACCAATCCGGGCCTGAACGGGCTGATCCTGGGCGTGCTGGCGGTCGGCATCGTGCTCGTCTTCCTGCAGGTGACGCGGCTGTTCCGCGAAGTGGCGTGGGTGAACTCGTTCAAGGTCGGCGACACGGTCAAGGCCTCGCGCCGCGAGCCGGTGCTGCTGGCGCCGATGAAGGCGATGCTCAGCGGCCGGCAGTCGGTGGCGCTGACCACGCTGTCGATGCGCTCGATCCTCGATTCGATCGGCACGCGGCTCGATGAATCGCGCGACACCTCGCGCTATCTGATCGGCCTTCTGGTGTTCCTCGGCCTGCTCGGCACGTTCTGGGGCCTGCTGGCGACGATCGGCTCGATCGGCACGACGATCCAGTCGCTCGATCCAGGCACGGGCGACACCAACGACATCCTGGATTCGCTCAAGTCCGGGCTCAGCGCGCCGCTCGAAGGCATGGGCACGGCCTTTTCCTCCTCGCTGTTCGGCCTTTCTGGCTCGCTCGTTCTCGGCTTTCTGGACCTGCAGGCCGGCCGTGCGCAGAACCGGTTCTACACCGAACTGGAAAACTGGCTGTCCTCGGTGACGCAGATGGACCAGTCCGGCGTTCCGCTGCCGGCGTCCGACGCCGACCAGCTTGCCGCGCTGACCGCCCAGATCGCCGCGATCAGGGACAGCGGCGGCGGCAGCCCGCGCCAGGCCGAAGCGCTCGCCAACCTCGCCGAGGGCGTGCACGGCCTGGTCAAGTCGATGCGCGGCGAACAGCAGATGATGCGCGACTGGGTCGATGCGCAGGCGCGCGACCAGAAGGCGACGCGCGAGACGCTCGACCGGCTGGCCGACCTGCTGTCGACGCTCGAAAAGGACCGCTGACCTATGGCGCTGGCCCGCACCCGCCGCCGCACGGGCGGCGTCGACTACTGGCCCGGCTTCGTCGATGCGCTGTCGACGCTGCTGCTGGCGATCATGTTCCTTCTGTCGGTGTTCGTGCTGGCGCAGTTCCTGCTCAGCCGCGAGATTTCCGGCCAGGACCAGGTGCTCAACCGGCTCAACGCGCAGATCAACGAACTGACCCAGCTTCTGGCGCTGGAACGGTCCGACCGGCAGGACGCCGAGGACCAGCTGCTCGGCCTGCGCGCCTCGCTGGCCGAGGCCGAGGACGAGCGGTCGCGGCTGCAACAGCTCCTCGACGCGGGCGCCGGGGCGGGCGAGGCAGCGCGCGAGCGGATCGGCGAACTGACCGGTGAACTCGAGGAGGAGCGCGTCGCCAGCCAGCGCGCGCTCAGCCAGGTCGAACTGCTCAACCAGCAGATCGCCGCGCTGCGCAGCCAGATCGCCGCGCTGGAGGGCGCGCTCGAAGTGTCCGAGGATCGCGACGCCGAGGCGCAGGCGAAGATCGCCGATCTCGGCCGACGTCTGAACGTGGCGCTGGCGCAGCGGGTGCAGGAGCTCAACCGTTACCGGTCGGACTTCTTCGGCCGGCTGCGCGACATCCTTTCGGACCGCGAGAACATCCGCATCGTCGGCGACCGGTTCGTGTTCCAGTCCGAGGTGCTGTTCTCGTCGGGTCAGGTGGAAATCAACGAGGCGGGTGAGGAAGAACTCGCCAAGCTGGCCGACGCGCTGATCGATCTCGAACAGGAGATCCCCGAGGAGATCTCGTGGGTGCTGCGTGTCGACGGCCACACCGACGACGTGCCGATCTCGTCGGGCCGGCGGTTCGCCGACAACTGGGAACTGTCCAGCGCGCGGGCGACCTCGGTGGTCAAGTTCCTGATCGAAGAGGGCGTGCCGCCCAACCGGCTGGTCGCCGCCGGCTTCGGCGAGTTCCAGCCGCTCGAGCCGAACACGGACGACGAGGCCCGGGCCCGAAACCGCCGGATCGAACTGAAGCTGACCGAGCGATAGGCGGCCCGCCCGTCATCAGGTCAGGGCCTTGAGCCTGCCGGCCGTTTCGGGAAGGCGTTTCAGGCTGGCGGCGATCCGTTCGCGCCAGCGTGGACCACGGGACAGGGCGTCTTCATAGGCCTCGGCCAGTTCGTCGGGCCGGTCTTCGGATAGGACCGCAATGAGGAAGGCCGCCTGGGCCCGGTCCTTGCGCGACTTCAGCCGGTCGGGTCCGCCACGGCGCCGGTCGGCAACGATCAGCTTGTGGATTGCGAACCTTTCAGGCCGGGGCACCTGAACGAGCACGCCCGAACGGTAAAGGACGATCGCGTTGATCGGATCGGCAATCAGATAGTTCAGATAGTTGAGCGCCTGCGCGCTGACGCCCAGCGCCGGCAGCGGCCTGACGGTCTCGTCGCCGAAGGCGGGCGTCAGGAATTCGACCAGCGTCTGTGAATTGCTCTGTCGCCACCTCCAGACCTGCCGGCTGTCGATGCCGGGCACCGGGTCGAATTTCAGCGTGCCGAGGATGTCGCCTGGCTTGTCGTCGACAATGTCGCCGAGCGCGACCGAGAGACGCTGGAAGCTGGCCACATCGATGTCGTCGGTCTGCGCCAGTTCCTCGAAATCCATGCGCACGCCAAGGTCGCCCTGGTAGACGCCATAAGCGGCGGTGCCGACCAGCGTGCCGCCCAGTCGGAACATGCCGGCCCGCGCGAATGCGAGCAGGATCGATCCGGTCTGCCGGTCTGCGGCGATGAACCCTTCGGCGCGGAGCGTGCGCGCCAGTCGGGTCATTTGTTTCCGGCGTCCCTCGGTGTCGGCCTTAAGCGCCTGCGCCTTTTCAAGGCGGGCACGCAGTTCGGGCCTGTCCTCGCCGAGATAGCGGCTGACCATGTCGGTTCCGATGCGAAAGCGCTCGTAGAGATATGTGCGGCCGTTGCGGTGTCGTTCTTCGATCGCGCCGACGGTGTTTGCCGCACGCTCGTCCAGATGCAGGCGAAGCAGGTCCTGATAGGCCACCACGGCCGGACGGCTGTGCGCGACGATGTCCATGGCATTTCAGGTTCCCGATTGTGTGCATCAAATACTATTTTGCTGCACACACGTCAATGTGTGCATCAGAAAATCGTCTGATGCACACAATCTGTCAGAAACCGTTCGCCGCAAGAGCCGGCCCGATGGCCGCTGCCTCACGCCGCCTGTCCCGCCCCGAACTGCAGGGCGGCAAGGCGCGCATAGACCCCGTTCTTCTTGGCCGAAAGGCTCTGGTGGGTGCCTTCCTCGACGATGCGTCCGCGATCCATGACGAGGATACGATCGGCCTTGCGGATGGTCGCGAGGCGGTGGGCGATGACCAGCGTCGTGCGTCCTTCCATCAGCGTTTCGAGCGCCTTCTGGACGAGCGTCTCGCTTTCGGCGTCGAGCGCCGAGGTCGCCTCGTCGAGCAGCAGGATCGGCGCGTCGCGCAGGATCGCGCGGGCGATCGCGACGCGCTGGCGCTGACCGCCCGAAAGCGTCACGCCGCGCTCGCCGACCTGGGTGTCGTAGCCGAGCGGCAGCTCCTCGATGAAGCCGTGCGCCTGGGCGGCCTTCGCCGCCGCGACGATCTCGTCATGGGAGGCGTCGGGCTTGCCGAAGGCGATGTTGTCGGCGACCGTGCCCGACAGGATCGTCACGTCCTGCGGGACGATCGCCATGCGCCGGCGCGCCTCGATCAAATCGGCGCGCCTGAGATCGACGCCGTCGATGCGGACGATGCCCGCCTGCGGGTCATACTGGCGCATCAGCAGCGCGAAGATGGTCGACTTGCCGGCGCCGGAAGGGCCGACGATGGCGACCGTCTCGCCGGGCTCGACGGCAAAGGTCAGATCGTGGGCGGCGCTGTCGTCCGGCCGGGTCGGATAGGCGAAGGTCACCTCGTCGAAGCCGACCGTGCCGAGCGGTGGGGAAGGCAGAGGCAGCGGGTCCTTCGGTGTTGCGATCAGCGGTTCCTCGGCGAGCAGTTCGGACAGCCGTTCGGCGGCGCCGGCCGCCTGCTGCACCTCGCCCCAGACCTCCGAGAGCTGCCCCAGCGCACCGGCGGCGAACATGGCGTAGAGCAGGAACTGGCCGAGCGTGCCGGGCGTCATCGTGCCGGCGAGCACGGCCTGGGCGCCGATCCACAGCACCGAAACGATCGAGGCGAAGATCAGGAAGATCGCGAACGCGGTCAGGCCGGCGCGGGCGCGCACGGCCATGCGCGCGGCGCCAAAAGCCCGGTCGACCGCGCCGCCGTAGAACAGCCCGGCGATGCGCTCGGAGGTGAAGTTCTGGAAGCTGCGCACCGCGCCGATCGCCTCGGATGCATAGGCCGACGCTTCGGCGAGCGTGTCCTGGGCGGCGCGCGAGCGCTTGCGCACGCGGCGGCCGAAGAGGATGATCGGCAGGACGATCAGCGGGATCGCGCCGACCACCAGCGCCGAAAGTTGCGGGCTGGTGACGATCATCATGGTGACAGCGCCGATCCCGAGGATCAGGTTGCGCAGGGCGAGCGAGGCCGTCGCGCCGACCGCCGATTTCACCTGGGTGGCGTCGGCGGTCAGCCGCGAGACGATCTCGCCCGATTGCGCGGTGTCGTAGAAGGCCGGCGACAGCGTCATCACATGGGCGAAGACATCGCGGCGGACGTCGGTGACCACGCGCTCGCCCAGGATGATGACGAAGTAGTAGCGCAGCGCGCTCGCCACCGCGAGCATCAGCGCGATGATCAGCAGCATCGAGAAATACTGGTTGATCAGACCCGCATCGTTGCCGGAAAAACCGTGGTCGATCACCCGGCGCACGGCGGTCGGCAGGGTCAGCGTGGTGGCGGCGGCGAGCAGCAGGAAGAAGGCGGCGCCCGCGAGCAGGCCCTTATAGCGCAGCACGTACGGCACCAGCCGTGCCAGCGGCTGCAGCGACCGGCGGCGGGCGTTCTCGCCATCGCTGCGATCGCGCTCGGGCACGCTGTTCATGACGGGCTGGCTGGACGTTGCAGAACTCATGAAGACCCCGATGGTGTGGCGGTTCCGGGCGCGTGGTTCGGCCCGCTGTCGCTCTTGTCTACCGTGCCCTGCTGATGTATAGGCCGGTCCAAGCTTTTTGAAGCCGTGGGCCGGGCGCGCACGGCTTTTCCATTGCAATCTGGCGTAAATGATGAGCGATCAACGGCGCCACCCTACTTTTGACGGACAGTGACGATGAAAGCCGACATCCATCCCGACTACCACATGATCAAGGTCGTCATGACCGACGGCACCGAATATATGACACGGTCGACCTGGGGTTCGGAAGGCGACACGTTGCGCCTTGACATCGACCCCAATTCGCATCCGGCCTGGACCGGCGGTCAGCAGGGCCTGCTCGACCGTGGCGGCCGCGTGTCGCGGTTCCAGAAGCGCTACGAGGGCCTCGGCCTCTGATCGGACCTTCGGATCGACCGGCACCCTCTGCATTGCCGATCGCGCGAAACCCCGGCTGCGGCCGGGGTTTTTCGTTTGAAATGAGGAACCGGCAGCGGGTTCGCCGAGGTCGAGGCGGGCAAAGAAAAACCCCGCCTCGAAGGCGGGGTTCTGCTTAAGGGTCAGGGCGTCTGCGGCTCCATGCCGCCGGAGTCCGGTTCTCCACCGCCCTTCTTGCCCTTGGACGGCTTCTTGGCGGCGCCGGTCTTGGGCACGGCCGAACCGCGCGTGGGCGGCGTATCGTCGCCCATGTCGCGCGAGGGCTTCTTGCCGGCGAGCAGTTCCTTGATCTCGTCGCCCGACAGCGTCTCGTATTCGAGCAGACCCTCGGCGAGCGTGATCCAGTCCTCCTTCTTCTCGGTGAGGATGTTCATCGCCGTCCTGTAGGCCTCGTCGATCAGCTTGCGCACCTCGGCATCGATCGTCTCGGCGGTTGCCTCGGACATGTTCTGCTGCTGTGCGACCGAATGGCCCAGGAACACTTCCTGCTGGTTCTCGCCATAGGCGACCTGGCCGAGCTCGTCCGAAAAGCCCCACTGCGTGACCATGGCGCGGGCCAGCTTGGTGGCCTGCTCGATGTCGGAGGCGGCGCCCGAGGTGATGTTCTCCTTGCCGAACTTGATCTGCTCGGCGGCACGGCCGCCCATCATGATCGCCAGCCGCGAGATCATGTACTTGTAGCTCATCGAGTACTTGTCGCCCTCGGGAAGCTGCATGACCATGCCGAGCGCGCGGCCGCGCGGAATGATCGTCGCCTTGTGCACCGGGTCGGACGAAGGCACGTTGAGGGCGAGGATCGCGTGGCCGGCCTCGTGATAGGCGGTCAGCGTCTTTTCTTCCTCGGTCATGGCGCTGGAGCGGCGCTCGGCGCCCATCATGACCTTGTCCTTGGCGTCCTCGAACTCGAGCATGGTGACCAGCCGCTTGTTTCGGCGCGCGGCCATCAGCGCGGCCTCGTTGACGAGGTTGGACAGGTCGGCGCCGGAGAAGCCGGGCGTGCCGCGGGCGATCACCTTCAGATCGACGTTCGGCGCCAGCGGCACGTTGCGCGTGTGCACCTTCAGGATCTTCTCGCGACCGATGATGTCGGGGTTGGGCACGACGACCTGGCGGTCGAAGCGGCCGGGGCGCAGCAGCGCCGGGTCGAGCACGTCGGGCCGGTTGGTGGCCGCGATCAGGATGATCGATTCGTTGGCCTCGAAGCCGTCCATCTCGACCAGAAGCTGGTTGAGCGTCTGCTCGCGCTCGTCATTGCCGCCGCCGAGACCGGCGCCGCGATGACGGCCGACCGCGTCGATCTCGTCGATGAAGATGATGCAGGGCGAATTCTTCTTGGCCTGCTCGAACATGTCGCGGACGCGGGATGCGCCGACACCGACGAACATCTCGACGAAGTCCGAACCGGAGATGGTGAAGAAGGGCACGTTGGCCTCGCCGGCGACCGAGCGGGCGAGCAGCGTCTTGCCGGTGCCGGGCGGGCCGACGAGCAGCACGCCGCGCGGAATCTTGCCGCCCAGGCGCTGGAACTTCTGCGGATCGCGCAGGAACTCGACGATCTCCTCGAGGTCCTGCTTGGCTTCGTCGACGCCGGCGACGTCGTTGAAGGTGACGCGCCCGTGCGCCTCGGTCAGCAGCTTGGCCTTGGACTTGCCGAAGCCCATCGCCCGGCTGCCGCCGCCCTGCATCTGGCGCATGAAGAAGATCCACACGCCCAGAATGATGATCATCGGCAGCCACGACAGAAGCACCGCCATGAAGGAGTTCGAGCCGTCCGTTTCGGGCCGCGCGCGGATTTCGACGCCGCGATCCTCGAGCCGCGCGACCAGGTCGGGGTCGCCCGGCGAGAAGGTCTGGAAGGTCGCGCCGGTGTCCGAATAGGTGCCGACGATCTGCTCGCCCTGGATGGTCACCGACTGCACGCGTCCGTTCGAGACGTCCTGCAGGAACTGGGTGTAGGAGATGTCGCGCGAAGCGGTGCCCTCGCTGGGCGCCTGGAACATGTTGAACAGGGCGACCAGCATGAGGGCGATGATCGCCCACAGCGCGAAATTTCGATAGTTGGGGTTCATGTATGCATCCCTGCGGCGCGCGCGGCGCGTGTCTTGACCTGTCGGCAAGATAGGTTTCGATGTCCGTCTTGCCAAGTCGCAGCGGGCAGGCTGCGACTAATGTGCGGCAATTGTTTGCAGGTTGGTGAATGGCGGCGGCGGATAGAGCGCCGCGCCATGCAGCCGGGCGAGGGCCGCGGCAAGCGGCCGGTCGGCCGCCGGCAACAGCCGGTCGAAGCCGCGCATCGCCGCTGGACGGCGGTTCCGGGCTTCCGGCACGAGCCGGACGAGCCCAGCCCTCTTGCGCATCAGGCAGCCGGCGATGGTGAGCGCGGCGCCGTTCTCCGCCTCGGCGCAGAAGGCGAGCGCCCGTTCGGCGTGGCCGGCCGGGGGCTGGTGTTCGAGCCGGCCCGTCCAGGCGAGCGCGGCGGCCATCGCGGCGCTGCGCGCATCGGTGTCGTGCGCGGCGATGCCGGCCGGGTCGAGCGTGAGCGCGTCGTCATCCACGCGCCAGACCAAGCGGTCGTCGAGGCAGGCCGCGCCGGCCCAGGCGCGGGCGCGGCGCCGTTCGGCCCGTCGCGATGCTTCGGCGCTGAGCGCGGCGCGGTCGGCGGGCTTCAGCCCGGCGCGGACGCGGACGCGCTCGAAGGCGCGATCATCGTTGGAGGGATCGTCGAGCCAGCCGATGCCGCGCGTCGCAAGCCAGGCGCGCAGGTCGGCGCGGGCCGCTTCGAGCAGCGGGCGCACGAACCAGACCGCGCGCTCACTCAGCGTCGCTTCATCGATGCCGGCGAGCCCCGGACCGTCCGTGGCACGGGCCCTGCGCATGGCGAGGGTCTCGGCCTGGTCGTCGGCGGTGTGGCCGGTCAGGACGATGGATGCGCCCTCGCGCCGGGCGAGATCGGTCAGAAGGCGGTAGCGCGCGAGGCGGGCGGCCTGCTGCAGGCCGGTGGCGGGGCGACCGGTCCATTTCTCGATGACATGGCGAACGCCGAATTCGGCGCAGCTTCGGGCGACGGCGCGCGCTTCGTCTGCGCTTTCGGGCCGCAGACCGTGATCGACGGTGGCCGCGATCAGCGGCACATCGGCGCGCGAGGACCGCATGAAGGCATGGGCGATGTGCAAGAGCGCGGTGGAATCGCCGCCGCCGGAAAGGGCCACGATCACCGGCCGGCGCGGCGCGAAGGCGATCCGGCCGAGCGCATCGTGAACGACGCGGTCGACGCCGGTTTCGTCCGCCAGCGCCGGAGCCGTCGTCAGCATTGCGCCTTGGCGCGTTCGGCCTCGATCTTCTGGCGCACGGTCGCGCCCATGTCCGGATGGGTCTCGAGCGCGTCCTCGAAGGTCACGCAGGCGATGTTGCGGTCGCCGAGCGCGGCCATGATGGTGCCGATCTTCAGCATGGTCTCGGCCGCCTTGCCGGCTTGAGGATGACGCGCGCGCGTATCGATGAAGATCTCCGCGGCATCCTCAAAACGGCCCTGGGCCAGAACGCTCTCGCCCAGCCAGAAGCGGGCGTCGGGGGCGAGCTGATCGTCCGGATAGAGGCTGACGAACCGCTCGAAGACCTGCTCGGCGACGGCATAGTCGCCGTCGAGCACGTGCTCGTAGCCGATCCGGTAGAGCGCTTCGGGGTCGATCTCGCCGCTGATCGCATTGGTCGGATCGTTGCTGATCGCCGCGTTGACGCCCTGTTCGGAGAAGTCGATGTCCGCGCCCAGCACGTTGCCCTGCTCGTCGACGCGCAGCGAGCCCAGATCGCGGGGCTGGGTGCCGGTCATCGTCTGCGTGTCGGACGCGGCGGGCGGGCCGACGCGTTCGGCGGTCCCGGTCGCCGGCGCGGCGGTCCCGGCATCGTCGGTGGCGCCGGCGGGGGCGGGCTGGACCGCCCCCTGCTGCTGGGTCTCGAGCTGCTGGAAGCGGAACTCGTTGTCCTCCTGCTGGCGGCGCATCTGCTCCTGCATCTGCAGAAGCTGGAAGTTGAGTTCCTCGACGCGGCCGGTGAGCTGGCGCACCTGCTCCTCGAGCTGGAGGATGCGCGGATCGTTGATCTGCGCGGCGGCCGGTCCGCCGAGCGTTGCCAGCGCCACGAGGCAGAGCGCCGGCACGGTGAGCATGAATCGGATGGGATGGGTCAAATCGCTTGGTCCTGAATGGTTTGCGGCTGGAAGCTGTCCGTTTTTCCCGGCGCAGGTCATGGCGCGCCAGTGCGACGAAATTTTGGTGGCGCAGGCCGGCAGGTCAACAAAAAACGGCCCCGGAGCGTTCCGGGGCCGCATCTGGCGCGAGCCGGGTGCGCGGGTCCGGTCAGCTTCCCGTGCCGGTGAGCACGGTGACCGCGCGGCGGTTCTGGTTCCAGCAGGAGGCGGCGTCGCAGGTCGCAACCGGCCGTTCCTTGCCGTAGGAGATGGTGCGGATGCGCGCGCCGTTGACGCCGCGCGATTCCAGGAACGCCCTGGTCGCGGCCGCACGCCGGGCGCCGAGCGCCAGGTTGTACTCGCGGGTGCCGCGCTCGTCGGCGTGGCCCTCGACCGTGATCTGATAGTTCGGATACTGGTTCAGCCACTGCGCCTGGCGGGCGAGCGTGGTCTGCGCGTCGGCGCGGATGACCGAGGAATCGGTGTCAAAGAAGATGCGGTCGCCGACATTGACGGTGAAGTCCTGCGTCGAGCCGGGCGCGGCGCCCGACAGACCCAGATCGCCGGCATTGTCCGGCAGGTTGGACCGGTTCTGGGCGCAGCCTGTGATGGTCAGAGCGGCGATCGCCACGATGAAGACGGCGCGCACCGGGCGCATTGCAATTGGGCCCATGGCCAACATCCCCTTGATTGTACGCTGATCGGTCGAATGCCATCATTCGCCGAAGCTTTTCGGTAACCCCGTTTCGGTTAACCGCCGTTTGAGCCGAACGGTTAACGAACGCCTAATCCGGCCCCTGCCGTGCGGATCGAAGCGACGTCCCGGGTGCCGCCCAAATGCGGCAACAACGCGGCGTCGCCGCCTTGCTCACTCCAGAAGCGGCGACCAGGCGGGGTCGGACGCGAAGCCCTCGACGGGCACGCGCTGCTCGTTGCGGCCGGTCAGGTCGATCGAATAGAGCTGCGGGCCGGCCGCGCCCGCTTCCTGGCGGAAGAACATCAGGTAGCGGCCGTTCGGCGCCCAGGTCGGCCCCTCATTGTGGAAGCCGGTCGTCAGGATGCGCTCGCCCGAGCCATCGGGACGCATCACGCCGATCGAGAACTGGCCGCCGGACTGCTTTGTGAAGGCGATCAGATCGCCGCGCGGCGACCAGACCGGCGTCGAGTACGAGCCGTTGCCGAACGAGATGCGCTGCGCCTGTCCGCCGTTCGCGCCCATCACGTAGAGCTGCTGGCGGCCGCCGCGGTCGGATTCAAAGACGATGCGCGAGCCGTCCGGCGAGAAGGAGGGCGAGGTGTCGATCGAGGCCGAGTTGGTCAGCCGCGTCGTGTTCCGCGAGCGCAGGTCCATCGCGTAGATGTTGGCGTTGCCGTCGGGCTGCTGCAGGCTCATGACGATCTTCTGGCCGTCGGGCGAAAAGCGCGGGCTGAACGTCATGCCGGGAAAATCGCCGACCAGTTCGCGCTGTCCGGTCTCGAGCTGGAGCAGGTAGACCTTGGGCTCGCCGCCGGCGAAGTCCATGTAGGTGATCTCCTGGCGCGAGGGCGAAAAGCGCGGCGTCAGCACGATGTCGCCGCCCCGTGTCAGGTAGCGCTGGTTGAAGCCGTCCTGGTCCATGATCGCCAGCCGCTTGGTGCGGTTGTCGCGCGGTCCGCTCTCGGCGACGTAGACGATGCGCGTGTCGAAATAGCCCTTCTCGCCGGTCAGCCGCTCGAAGATGGCATCGGAGATGATATGGGCGACGCGCCGCCAGTTGTCGCGGTTGGTGAAGAACTGTTCGCCGGCCATCTGTTCGCCCGCGAACGTGTCCCACAGCCGGAACTCGGCGCGCAGCCGGCCGCCGGCTTCCTCGACGACCCGGCCGGTCACCAGCGCCTGGGCGTTGATGACGCGCCAGTCCTCGAAGCGCGGCGCCGCGTCGGGATTGGTGACCTGCTCGATGAACGCACCCTTGTCGACGGGCGCGAACAGGCCCGACCGGCGCAGATTGTCGGCAACCACCTGGCTGATCTGCGCGCCGATCCCGTCGCCGGAGATGAAGTCGGTGACGGCGATCGGCAGCGGCTCGATGTTGCCCTGGTTGATGTCGATCTCGACCAGCGCCCGGGCGGGCAGCACGGTCGCGGCAAGAAGCGATGCGAAGGCCAGCAGCAGGGCCGCGAGCCGGCCGGCGCGAATGGTCGTCATCATGGTCAATCCTTTGGCTGGACCAGAATTTGGCGTCCCGTTAGGGGCGATATGGGGCAGGGATGTGTCATCGGAACAATGGCCGGACGGCGCGAGGGGTTCACCGGAACATCTCGCTGGGGTCGAAATTGACGACCACATCCTGCCATGCATCGTACTTGTCGGCGGGCAGGTTGTAGCCGTTCATGCCGCAGCGCAGGACCGCACGGCGGGCGCTCTCGTCGGCCTGCCGGTTGCCGGAGCTGTTGGTGATGGTCGGCTGCCCCTCGACCCGGCCGGACGGGTCGAGCCGGAAGCGCACCGACACGCGCAGTTCGGCCGCGTCGATGACGCCGGCGGGCGGGTTCCAGCAGGCCTGGATCTGGCTGCGCAGCGCGTCCATCTCGCTCTGGGTCAGCGTGGTGCCGCCGGTCGAGCGTTCGCCGCCGAGCGATGCGGTCTGTTCGGATGGCGCCGCGCCGCCGCCCGAACCGCGCTCGCGGTTCAGAAGGTTCGCCACTTCGTCGGTCTCGCTCGGATCGGGCGTATCCGGGCTTTCGGTCGCGGCCTGCGTCTGCGGCGTCTCCCGGTCCTCGCGATTGGGCGTCTCGGCGGTCTGCGCGGGCGGGCGTTCGGGCCGCGCGGTCGGGGTCGGGATGGTTTCGGGCAGGGCCACCGATTCGGGCTCGGGCGTCGGTTCGGGCTCGGCCGCCTCGATCACCTCCTCGACCGGATCGGGCGAAACTTCCTGGGCCGGTTCGGGGTCCGGCGCGACCTCGGTGGCCGGAGTGGCCGGCGCCTCGGGCTCGGGTTCGGCGACGGGTTCGGGCTCGGGGCGCTCGACGGGCTGCGGCACCGGCACGTCGACCGGATCGGGCAGGCGCGCCTCCTCGACCTCGACGGGCTGCTGTTCCTCGGTCTCGGGCGTCGCTTGGTCGCGTTCATTGTCGCCGACATTGACCGCTTCGGGCTCGGGCTCGGGCGTTTCGACCGGCTCGGGGGCGGCCGGCTCGAGCGAAGGCGCGTCTTCCGAGCCTTCCTGGATCTGGGTGATCTCGGCCAGGCTGACCAGTTCGACCGGCAGCGCCTCGACATCGTCCACGTCGAACGCATCGGGCTCGGACAGGGTGATCAGACCCCAGCCGAGCACGAGAACATGAAGGGTGGCCGATGTCGCAAGGCCGACGCGCATCGGATCAGCCGTCCTGTTCCTGGAGCGTGACGAGGCCGAGATTGCGGTAGCCGGCCTGGTTGATGCGGCCCATGACAGCCATCACCGTGCCGTAGTCGGTGACGCGGTCGGCGCGGATGTAGATGCGCTCGTCATAACCGGTCTCGGAGATCGCCTCCAGACGCGGCACGACATCGTCGATGGCGATCTCGGTTTCTTGCAGGAAGATCTCGCCGGCGTCGTTGATCGAGATGGTGATCGGCTGGGTGTCCGAATTGAGCTGGCGGGCGCGGCTTTCGGGCAGGTCGATCGGCACTCCGACCGTCAGCAACGGCGCTGCGACCATGAAGATGATCAGCAGGACCAGCATCACGTCGACGAACGGCGTGACGTTGATCTCGGAAATGGGCCTTGCGGTCACGGGGCGGCGATTGCGCCTGCGCCGCGAGACGAAACCGGACGAGGTGCCGGACATGGTGTGCTCCTATTCGGCGGCCTGGCGCTGCGTCTGGGACATCCGCTCGTCGATCTGGCGCGACAGGATGGCGGAGAACTCGTCGGCGAACGCCTCCATGCGCGCGCCGAGCTTGCCGGCATCGTTGATCAGCTTGTTGTAGGCAACGAGCGCGGGGATGGCCGCAAGCAGGCCGATCGCGGTGGCGAGCAACGCCTCGGCGATGCCCGGCGCGACCACGGCGAGGTTGGTCGATTCAGAACCGGCAATCGCCTGGAACGAGGTCATGATGCCGATCACCGTGCCGAACAGGCCGACATAGACGGCGACCGAGCCGACCGAAGCGAGAAAGCCCAGCCGGCTTTCCAGACGCTCCATCTCGCGGCCGAGGGCGACGTCCATCGCCCGGTCGATGCGGCTCTGCAGGCTCATCGGCGAGCGCGCGCCGCGCTCGAACGACTTCTTCCATTCGCGCATGGCGGCGACGAACAACGCGCCCATGCCGGTGACGTTGCGGTCCGACAGGGTCCGGTAGAGTTCCTCGAGCGACTGGCCCGACCAGAAATTCTCCTCGAAGCGGGCGAACTGGCGGCGCATCCGCGCAAAGGCCATGGACTTGTCGATGATGATCGCCCAGGACCAGATCGATGCGGCCAGAAGGCCGATCATCACCAGCTTGACGATCCAGCCGGCCTGCATGAACAGGCCGTAGATCGACATGTCGTGCGCGGGGGCGGCCAGCGGTAGCGTTTCCATGGTCGTTTCCTTGAATGGGTCTTCGGCGGCGCTTGGGGCACGAGGCGGGCCTGTGCCGGGCCCGCCGCCGGTCCTTGCGCGCTTTCAGGCACAAATTCGGTCAAACGATGGCGGCCGGCGGCACACCCTCGTCAGCAGCGTTTATCGATTGTTATCCTTAAGGATCGGTTAGAGCGCCCTGCGCCAGATGCTCCCTGAACAGCGCGGCCCAGTCCCCGGGCATGCGCTGCGGCCGGCCGGCGTCGGAGATCAGCGCGGCCATCACGCGCGCGCCGATCAGCGCCCGGTCGCCGCGCAGGATGGTCTGGGTCATGACGATGCGTGCCTTGTGCAGTTCGGCAAGGCGGGTCTCGACGGCGATGATGTCGTCGATCCGGGCGGCGGCGCGGAAATCGATCTCCATGTGCCGGACGACCCAGAACAGCGGCGTGTCGCCGGCGGCGAGATCGGTGTGCCGGACGCCCAGGCAGCGCAGATAGTCAGACCGGCCCCGTTCGAGCCATTCCAGATAGCGGGCGTGATAGACCGCGCCGGAGAAGTCGGTGTCGGCATAGTAGACGCGGGCCGAGAAGCGGTGGACGCCGGCCTCGAGCACGCCGTCGAGCGCGACGAGACGCGGCGCGCCGGGTTTACCATCGTCGGGGATTTCGCTCATCGGCGGGCGGGCTCCGTGGTATCAGACGGGCCGCCTCATTGGAAAATCGCCGCCATGATTGCAAGCCTGCGCGCGGCGCTGATCGCGCTTGTGACCGTTTCCGCCGTGCCGGCCTTCGCCGCCACCTTCGAGGTGCGCCGGTCGATCTCGACCGATCTGTGGGTCGAATGGCCCGGCGCGGAGCGGTGGAACGACGCCGAGGTGATCGCGGCCTTTCCCGAGTGGCGACGGCATGTTTCGCCGGACGATTTCGCCGAACTGAAGGCAACCGGGTTCGACACGGTGCGCATGCCGGTCGAGCCGGCCTTCCTGCTGCACGACGCCGATCCAGAACGACTGGCGGCGATCATGGCCGGCATCGACGCGGCGATCGCGATGATCGTCGACAGCGGGCTGAACGTGATCGTCGACATGCACACGATCCCGCGCGGGTCGGGCGACGCCTATGCCGGCACCGACCAGATCATGGCGAGCGAAGCCCTGTTCGCGCGCTACGCGGACACGGTCGCGCAGGTCGCCGGACATCTCGAACGCTGGCCGGCCGGAACGGTCGCGCTCGAAGTGATCAACGAGCCGACGCTGGACTGCTACGACCGGGGCGAACGCGACCGATGGGCGCGCATGCTCGAAGCGCTGCACGGGGCCGCGCGCGCGGCCAATGGCGACATCACGCTGGTTCTGACCGGCGCCTGCTGGGGCTCGGCCGACGGGCTCGCCGCGCTCGATCCGGACGCGATCGGCGACGACAATGTGATCTGGACCTTCCATTCCTACGAGCCCTTCATGGTGACACACCAGGGCGCGACATGGGCCGGCGACATCGTCGCCCATCTGCGCGACATACCGTGGCCGCCCGATGCGGTCGATGCCGACACGTGGGACCGGATCGTCACCGACAATGAACGGCGCATCCGCGCCGCGCTGGCGGGCCGGGCCGAGCGCAGGGCGCTGGGCTTCCTGCGCGATCATGCGCGGGATCTGCGCGCGACCGACGATCCGATGGCCGCGCTGGCGCCGCCTTTCGCCACGGTTTCGGCATGGGCCGACGCGCAAGGCATCGCGCGCGAGGACATATTGCTCGGCGAGTTCGGGATGATCGGGCGCGAGTGGGGCACCGATCTCGACGTGCCGGCGCAATACCGGCTGAACTACATGCGCGCGATGATCGGCAAGGCCGAGGCGCACGGGTTCGGCTGGTCGGTCTGGTCGTTCGGCGGCGCGTTCGGGCTGGTGCAGGGCTATGGCGGCGAACGGCTGGACCAGCCGCTGCACGACCGGCTGATCTGGACACTGATGGATTAGGGGTGGGCTGCGTCGACAAGCAGCGGGCAATGCTTGTTGGCGGCACGCCGATCGTTCATGACAAGCGCGCCGTTCGCGGGTCAGAACGGATTTTGCAAGCGGGGGTTGCCGATGCCGGATGCGAACGAGGTTTTCAATATCGCTGAGGAAATCCGCCTGGCTGTCGCGCCGGTGTTTCTTCTGACTGCGCTTGCCGCGCTGTCGACCTTGCTGTCCCAGCGTCTGGCACGCCTGCTGGATCGCGCGCGAGCGACGGCGGAGGCGGACGAAGCCGCAGGCAAGGCCCGGCGGATCGGGCTCCGTCGGCGGATGCGCATGATCCAGTGGTCCGTGCGATGCAGCATTTCTGCGGCAGTCCTGACCTGCTTCGTGGTGATAGCGATCTTTGCAACCGACACGCTTCTCGGCGATCTGGCCGTGGTGATTTCCACATTGTTCATCGGCGCGATGCTTCTTGTCGTGGCGAGCCTCGTGCTGCTGATGCTGGACATCGGCTCTTCGGTTTCTTCCACCGAAGAAGAGTTCTGGGACCGAGGCACTGCCGCGCCGCTGATGGTCTTGGCGACATGCAAACTCCCGGCGCCCGGCGCCATCGGTCGCCGTGCTCACGCCGCCCCAAGGGACGTCACCAGGGCGTCGATCAGGTCGGCCGGATCGTGCTTGAGCGGATCGCTCAGATTGTCTGCCAGGCCGAACATGAGGACCAGCCCCAGGACGGCCGAGTGGATGGCCACGGCCTGCCGCCGAGCGGTCGACGGCTCGCCGCCGAGGTGGCAGGCGAGCGACCCGTAGACCCTGTTGGTCAGTGGGTAGACCCTGTCGAGCAAGGGGCGGTGGTGAGGCTCCTGCGCGGCCTGGCGGATCGTCTGCGGCAACAGGTACATCAGGCGAAACCGGTCGAGGTCATCGAGATGAAACCGCGCGATGGCCCTGACATAGGCGCCGATCGCCTCGGACCGTCCGGTCGCCTCGGCAACCGATCGGGTTGCCGTCTCGGCCTCCGCCTCCAGACACGGAAGGAACATGGCGGCCAGAAGGTCGTGCTTTGTCGGATACCAGTAGAGCACGGCCTGCTTCGATCGCCCGAGCCGCCGGGCGATCGCGTCGAACGACACACCGGAAAGCCCCTCCGAAGCAAGGACTTCGCGGGCGATCCGCACAATCTCGTCGCTGGTGCTTGATGACGTCATCAGTCCCGATCTTGACAGCTTACCGATGGTAAGATAACTCACCTACCACTGGTAAGTAAAGGCGCATGCCTGACCGGGAGCGCCGTAACGGAGGCCAGCACGATGACCGCGCTTTCCTTGGACAATCCCGTCTTCGCCGCCTACCTCGTCGCGTCGACGCTCATGGTGCTCAAGGTCATGGGGCAGGGCTGGATGACCGTGCACCGGATGATGAAGGTGAGCGCCGGTTTCGCCAGCCCCGAGGATCTTCGGAAGGGACCGATCAACAGGGCGCCCGATCCCTCGCAGATCGAGGTCAACGATTATGTCGACCGGTCCCGCCGGATGCACCGGAACGATCTGGAGAACATCCCCGCCTTCTGGGCGGCGGGTCTGCTTTTCGTGACCGTCGACCCGGCCCTCTGGCTGGCGCAGCTTTTGATGTACGGCTTCGTCGTCGCGCGCCTTGCCCATTTCTGGGCCTATGCGACGGAGCGCTCGCATGAGCTGCGGGCGACCTTCTACACGATCGGGTCCGTGATCGTGATCTACATGGCCGGCCACGTGCTTTGGGTAGCGCTCGTCTAGGGCTTGCCCGCCTATTCGCCCTCGTCGAACAGCCCCGCCTGCATGGCCGCAAGGTCCGCCGGGGCGGCAAGACCCAGATGGCCCCAGGCGTTGGCGGTCAGGACGCGGCCGCGCGGGGTGCGCTGGATGAAGCCCTGCTGAATCAGATAGGGCTCGATGATGTCCTCGATGGCGTCACGCGGTTCGCTGAGCGCGGCGGCGATCGTCTCGATGCCGACCGGCCCGCCGCCGAAATTGCGGGCGATCTGGTTCAGATAGCGCCGGTCGAGTTCGTCCAAGCCGATCGTGTCGACTTCGAGCCGCGACAGCGCTTCGTCGGCGACGGTGCGGTCCACCCGCTCGGCGCCGGCGACATCGGCGAAATCGCGCACGCGGCGCAGCAGCCGGCCGGCGATGCGCGGGGTGCCGCGCGCCCGGGCGGCGATCTCGCGGGCGCCGTCTTCGCCCATCGCAAGGCCCATGATGCGCGCGCCGCGGGTGACGATCGTCTCGAGCTCCCCGACTGTATAGAAATTGAGCCGCACGGGAATGCCGAACCGGTCGCGCAGGGGCGTCGTCAGAAGGCCGAGGCGCGTGGTGGCGGCGACGAGGGTGAATTTGGCCAGGTCGATCTTGACCGAGCGCGCCGCCGGCCCTTCGCCGATGATCAGGTCGAGCTGGAAATCCTCCATCGCCGGATAGAGGATTTCCTCGACCGCCGGGTTGAGCCGGTGAATCTCGTCAATGAACAGGACGTCGCGCTCCTCGAGGTTGGTCAGCAGCGCGGCGAGATCGCCCGCCTTGGCGATCACCGGGCCGGAGGTGGCGCGGAAATTGACGCCCAGCTCCTGCGCCATGATCTGGGCGAGGGTGGTCTTGCCGAGACCCGGCGGGCCGACGAACAGCACATGGTCGAGCGCCTCGCCGCGCTTCTTCGCCGCCTCGATGAACACCTTCAGGTTGGCGCGCGCGGCCGCCTGGCCGGTGAAGTCGTCGAGCGTGCGCGGGCGCAGCGAGGTGTCGAGATCCTCGTCGCGCTTGCCGGCGGAGATCAGGCGGGCCGGCTCGGTCATGCGAGAAGCTCCATGCCCGGGACGCGGTGCGCGGCACGGCGGTCGAGGGTGACGGTGGCGTCGCAATCCAGTTCCGCCGAAAGTCCGGCGATCAACGCGTCTGCGAAATCGGCGTTTCGATCACGAACCAGAGCGATTGCCCGGACCACGACATCATGGTTCTCGATCGTCACGCCCCGCAGGCTGACGATCTGCCGGATTGCGTCCATCGACTGGAGCTTGGTGTAGCCGTATTGGGAGCGCAGCGCCCAGTCGACCTCGAGCAGGCTGACAATGGTTACCAGGCCGGTCATCTCGACATTCAGCCGCTGACCAAAACGCATCACGCGTGCGCGCTGCGCCGGGTCGTCGTCGACCAAAAGCCGAAGCAGGACGTTCGTGTCGATGCCAACCCGCCTCATGCAGCGTCGTCTTCGGCGGCGTCATCGCCTGACGATGCGTGCCGGCCGGCGTGACGGGTGATCGTCTCATCGATCTCGGCAAGCGTCGCAGGGCCGTTCGGAGGTCGGCCGAGATAACCGGCCAGATCGGCAAAATCGACACATTTCGGCGTGAGCACGACGCCATCGTCCGTCAGTGTATAGACGATCGTATCTCCCAGCCTCAGTCCCAGCTTGTCACGGATCGCCTTGGGCACGGTCACCTGGCCCTTCGATGTCAGTGTCGCTTCTTCACGGATCATTGCCGATCTCCTTACATTATCAGCATAGTAAGGAATTCTGCATCCTGCAAGGACCGCCGGGTCACCGCGCCAGTTCCTTCAGGCCCTGGCGGATCAGCGCGGCGCTGTCGGCGCCTTCGCCGGCGGTCTTGATCGCGGCGGCCACCGCGTTCGCCGCCTGATCGCGCGAATAGCCCAGATTGGCGAGCGCGGAGACGGCGTCGGCGACCGGGGCGGGCGCTGCGCCTTCCCCCAGTTCCTGCCGGAGGCCTATCCCGGGCGCCGCATCGCCGGCAAAGGCCGGCGCCTTGTTCTTCAGTTCTGCGACGATGCGCTGGGCGACCTTGGGCCCGATGCCGGGTGCGCGCGCGACCATGGCCTTGTCCTGCAAGGCGATCGCGTTGGCGAGATCGGCGGCCGACAGGGTCGACAGAACGGCCAGCGCCACGCGCGCGCCGACGCCCTGCACGCTCTGCAGCAGGCGGAACCATTCGCGGTCGAGCGCGCTGTGAAAGCCGAACAGTCTGAGCTGATCCTCGCGCACATAGGTCTCAATGAAGAGCGTCGCGGCCTCGCCCTCGTTCAGCGCCGACAGGGTGCGGACGGGGCAGAAGGCGACATAGCCGACCCCGTGCACGTCGACGACGACGTGGTCGTCGCCGATTTCGTCGACGGTTCCTTTCAGCTTGCCGATCATGGGTGCGTGTCCGGTGCGACGATGGAAAGGGCGGGGAAGTACTCGCGAAAGCCGGAGGGATCGCGCGTCAGAACCGAATAGCCACGCACGGCGGCATGGGCTCCGATGAAGAAATCGGGCAGCGTGCCCTGGTGCGCACCGCCGCGTCGACGGTAGAGCCGGAAGGCGCGTCCAGCGAGATATGCGCTCTCCCAGGGCAGGTGCTCGCGATTGAGACCGTCTATGTCGAGGGCAGCTTCGGCGCTGTCGGCACTGTCGAAACGATAGCTGAATTCGGCGAAGATGACGGGGTTGATGACCAGCCCTTCGGCCACCCGCTGCGCCATTGCCATTTTCGACCATTGCATCCAGTGCGGATCGCGGTAGGCGATGTCGATCAGCACGTTCGTGTCGACAAGCGTGGCCATCAGGTGTGGTCGCGTGTTTCGCGCATGACGTCCTCGGCACCGAGGGCCGGATCGCCGGTGCCCTCCAGCTTGTCCAGTTCCTTCAAGAACCGTTCCATGCGGTCGCGCATGGAGCGGCTTTCGGCACCGTCAACCGGCTCGATGATCACGCGACCGCCCTCAAGGCGGATCATGACATCGCTGTTGGGCCGTATCCCCGCCTGTTCTCGCACATGCTTGGGGATGGTGACCTGGCCTTTCTCCGAAACACGCATTGTGGTTGATCCCGCTGAAAGCCGATCTTTACTTATTCCAACCTTTGGAACAAGTCAAGAACACTAGCCGCCGTATCATACCCCCGCCAGCCGTCGCTGCAGTGCCGCCGCGCCGCGGTGATGGCTGTGGCAGATGGCGATGGCGAGCGCGTCGGCGGCGTCCTCGGTGTCGAACACGGCTTTCGGCATCAGCGTGCGCACCATCATGGCGATCTGGCCCTTGTCGCCATGGCCGACGCCGATCACCGCCTTCTTGACCGCGTTGGGCGCGTATTCGGCGACCGGCAGCCCGGCGCGGGCGGGCACCAGCATGGCGATGCCGCGCGCCTGGCCGAGCTTCAGCGTCGCGGCGGCATCCTTGTTGACGAAGGTCGCCTCGACGGCGGCCTCGTCGGGCGCATGGCGGTCCAGCACCGCACTGAGGTCGTCATGGATCTGGCAGAGGCGCGCCGCGAGATCGGCGGCGCCGTCCGAGCGCACCGTGCCCGCCGCGACGAAACCCAGCCGGTTGCCGGTGGCCTCGACGATGCCCCAGCCGGTGCGCCTAAGCCCCGGATCGATGCCGATGATGCGAATCGTTTCGTTCATGCCTGCCTCGTGTTCAGGCTAGACCGCTAGCGACACGATGTGAACAAAAAGAAAACGGGCGTGCCGCTCCGGTTGCGGCTTGTGGTCGCCTCAAGCCCGTGCCACAGGCGCCGGACGGGAGGATCACATGGGCTGGTGGACGTTCGAGACCGGAACGGCATTGTGGGTGGTGATCGCGGCGGTGGCGGTGGCCGGCATCGTGCGCGGCTTTTCCGGCTTCGGCACGGCGATGATCGTCGTGCCGATCGCTGCGGCCGCCTACAGCCCGCAGATCGCCGTCGTCATCGTGGCGCTGATCGACACGCTGCCGATGGTTCCGCTGATCGCCGCCGCCTGGCCCCGTGCCGACTGGCGGCAACTGCCGCCGATCCTGGCCGGTTATGCGATCGCGCTGCCGCTCGGCCTGTGGTTCCTGATCGCCGGCGATCCGACGTTGCTGCGCTGGTTCATGTCGGTGGTCATCTTCATCGTGGTCGCCGTGCTGTGGAGCGGCTGGTACTATACCGGCCCGCGCAACCTGCCGGTGCGGATGGCGGTCGGCGGCATGTCGGGCTTTCTGGGCGGGGCCGCCTCGATCGCCGGTCCGCCGGTGATCCTCTACTGGATGGCGCTGCGCACCGGGGCGGGAGTGGTTCGCGCCAACCTGATCATCTTTCTGGCCGCCGCGGAGCTGTTTGCGATCGCCGGGCTCTATGTCAGCGGGCTTTTCACGGCGCGGTCGGTCAGTCTGGGCATCGCCTGCATGCCCGTCTACCTGGTGGCGCTTTTCGTCGGTGCGCGCCTGTTCGGCATGGCCAGCGAGGCGGGCTACAGGCGCGTCGCGCTGATCATCGTCGCCTGCGCGGCGCTTCTGGCGCTGCCCGCGCTCGACGGCCTGCGCAGCTAGCCGACATTGCGGGCCGGCTGGACGAGAAACAGGCCGATGGCCATCATCGCCACCGCGCCCCACACCCAGCCCGAATAGCTCTCGCCCAGAAAGACGATCGAGAAGACGAGCGCTGCGCCGGTGACGATGTAGGAGATCTGCGCGGTGAAGACGACGCCGGCATAGGCGATCAGCCACATGTAACCCGAATAGGCGACGGCATGGGCCAGGCCCGAACCGGCGATCGCGTATTCGGGCGCCCGCCATGTTCCGGTCAGGTCGACCCAGGTGCCGGTGAATATGGCGAGCGGCGCCGAGATCAGCGCGCCGGCGATGCAGGCGGCGAACAGGGCCGGGATCGGATGCAGGCCGGGCGGGGCGTCCTTGGCCATGTAGTTGCCCTCGGCCGCATAGCAGAAAGGGGCAACGAGCGCAACGACGAGCCAGGGCGCCATGGACCGGTCCGGCAGGCTGGCCTCGGGCAGGGCGATCAGCATCATCGCGGCCACGCCGAGCGCGATCCCGGTCACGCGATGCAGGGCGAACCGTTCGTTGCCGATGCCAAGCGCGATCATCAGCGCCATCATCGGCACGGTGGCAAGTGCGACCGCGACGATGCCGGCGGGCAGATGGCTGACGGCGGTGTAGGAGAAAAGGCCCGGCAACAGCGTGCCGATCAGGGCGATAAGGACGTAGAAGCGCAGATGGTGCGCATCGAAACGCAGTCGGTCGCCGCGCATCGCCGTGACGATGCCGAGCGCGGTGCCGGCGAAGACGAACTGCCAGAAGACGAGCCCCATCGGGTGGTGGCCGGTCGACACGGCGACCTTGGTCAGCGGCTGTCCCGCGCCCCAGAACAGGCCGAACAGGACCAGCGCGCCAAGCGCGACCAGCAACCGGACGGGGCGTTTGGGTGCGCCGGCGGCCGCCGGCGCGCTCATGCGCTGAGCCGTTCCATCACCTCTTCGGAGATGTCCTCGTTCGAATAGACGTTCTGGACGTCGTCGTCCTCGTCGAGCGCATCGAGCAGCTTGAACAGTGTCTGCGCGCGGTCCTCGTCGATCGGGGTCAGGTTCTGCGGCTTCCAGATGACATTGACCGATTCGGCTTCGCCGAGCTTGTCGGCCAGCGTCGTCGAGACCGCGCCGATATCCTCGAATGCGCAGGTGATCGTGTGGCCGTCCTCGCCGCTTTCGACGTCCTCGGCGCCCGCCTCGATGGCCGCTTCCATCACCGTGTCGGCGTCGCCCGCATCGGGCTTGTAGACGATCTCGCCGACCCGATCGAACATGAAGGAGACCGAGCCGGTTTCGCCGAGCGAGCCGCCGTTCTTGGAGAACGCGGCGCGGATATTGGACGCCGACCGGTTCAGATTGTCGGTCAGCGCCTCGACGATGATGGCGACGCCGCCGGGGCCGTAGCCCTCGTAACGCATCTCCTGATAGTCGTCGCCGCCGGCGCCCGAGCCCTTGTTGATGGCGCGCTCGATATTGTCCTTGGGCATCGACTGGCCCTTGGCGTTCTGCACGGCAAGGCGCAGGCGCGGGTTCATGTCCGGGTCGGGGCCGCCGCCGGTCTTGACCGCGACGGTGATCTCCTTGGACAGGCGCGAGAACAGCTTCGAGCGCGCCGCGTCCTGCCGCCCCTTGCGGTGCATGATGTTCTTGAACTTCGAATGACCTGCCATGACAGACCTGTTTGTCTTGACGTTCGTGCAATCCCGCGCGCTTTTAGGGACAAAGCCGGCGCGCGTCCAGCGCCCCAGAACGAGGATCCCATGACCGAAATCGGCATCGCCGTCGCCGCCATCGCGCTGATGATCTGGCTGTTTCTGAAGGAGAACACCCGGCGCGGCAACAAGACCGTGCGGGCCTATCTGTTCATGAAGGCGCTCGAGGAGGGCAGAAGCGTGGAGGAGGCGAACGCGGCCGCGCAGATCGATCCAAAGGCCATCCCGAAACGGGATATTCACGCCACCATGGCCTACCTGCAGGAGCACCATCGCGGGCGGCAGGGCCCGCTCCTGAAGAAGGCCGAGGCAGCCGGCCTGAAATGGTAGCGCGAAAGGACGAGGCGGGGTTCCGGCAGGAGGGCGGCTGCCAGTGCGGCGCGGTCCGCTACGTGCTGACCGAACGGCCGCAGACCGTCTATTGCTGCCACTGCACCGAGTGCCAGAAGCAGGCGTCGTCCGCCTTCGGCATTTCGGTGCGCGTCAGGCGGACGGCGCTCGCCGTGCATGGCGAGACGGCGAAGTTCGGCAAGGTCTCCGGCGACAGGCGGACCGTCTGCGAGTTCTGTCCGTCCTGCGGCAGCCGGCTGTTCCACAACCGACCCGCCCATGAGGACATGCTGAACGTCAAGGGCGGCACGTTCGATGCGACCGACTGGCTGAAACCGGCCGGTCACATCTGGCTGCGGTCAAAACAGGCGTGGCTTTTGATCCCCGAAGGCGGGTTGCGCTATCCGGGTCAACCGGACAGTTTCGACGCGCTGGTCGCCGCCTATGGCGCGCAGTGGGGACGTTGAGCCGGCGCCAGACTGGCCGATCCGCCGCGGTGATCTAGTTGGGAGAGGGCCGAACAACCGCGTGACCGGAGTGTCTCGATGCGCCACTTTCTCTCCGCACTTGTCCTGACCGCCATCGCCTTCGCCCTGCCCGGGCCGGTGGCGCCGGCCCATGCCCAGACCGACGACGAACCGGTCAGCCAGTGCCTTGCCATCGCCCGGTCGCTGCCGCAGGTGATGTTCGCCTCGGCCGTGGCGAGCCCGCTCGAGACCGATGCGCATGGCGACGTGACCATCACCTTCGCGGGCCATTCCACCTACCGCATCGACACGCCGGCCGGGGTGACGATCGCGACCGATTTCTCGGGCGTCTACGGGCACACGCCGACGCCGCGCGTGATCACCATGAACCGGGCCCATTCGACCCATTACACGCTCGATCCCGATCCGGCGATCGAGGTGGTGCTGCCCGGCTGGGACAACACCGATCCGCGCGGGGCCGACCATGACGTGGTGGTCGACGACGTCTATGTGCGCAATGTGACCACCGACATTCGCCGCTGGGATTCCAGCGGGCTGACCGCCAACCAGAACTCGATCTTCATCTTCGAGACGGCGGGGCTGTGCATCGGCCATCTGGGCCATCTGCATCACCGGCTGACGGAGGATCACTTCGCGCAGATCGGCCGGCTCGACGTGCTGATGGTGCCGGTCGACGGCGGACTGACCATGGCCCATGACGGCATGGCCGAGATCACCACGCGGCTGCGCTCGTCGATCGTGCTGCCGATGCATCTGCGCGGCAATTCGGTCAACCGGTTCATCGCGCTGATGGGAGAGGAGTGGGCGGTCGACTTCCTCGACGGCGACACGGTCACGGTCAACGTGCGGGACCTGCCCGAGCGGCCGACGATCATGGTTCCGGCAAGCCTTGCCCGGCGGGGCTGAAGGGAACCGTCCCGAAACGGACGTATTTCCATGTTTGGAAGGTCGACCAGGGAGCCCGCCATGAACGCACATGCCTTTGCCGCCAGAACCGTTGTCATCGCCCTTGCGGCCACCGTCCTTGCCGCCGTCTCGAGCCCGGCCGACGCGATCGAGCGCCTGCGCAGCGACCTGAACCGGTGCGCCGACGTGCAGGCCACGGTGCAGCGCCAGGGCGCGGTCATCCTGCGCTATCCGTCCACGCGGGTCCCCGACTATTTCCTCTACGACCGCTACGTTTCCGGCCTGAGCCAGTGCCGGCTGGGCGAGGAACTCGAGCGCGAAACGGTGCCGGCGGCCGATACGGCCTCGTGCCGGGTCTATACCTGCAAGCGCGCCGAGCCGAAGTTCAACGACGAACTGCTGTTCCGCTTCTGAGGCGTCGAACCGGAGGCGCTTGCGCCTACCACCAGTCGGGCACCGTCTCGGCGAGGCGCGGGCCAATACGGACCGGCGCGATCCGCTCGCAAAGGCCCGTGCGGTCGGAGATGTCGGCCGTCACGCCGCACAGCGTGCCCGGCCCGCTGGCCGCCTCGAAGCGGCCCTTGGGCACCTTGGTCAGGAACCGGTTGAGCGGCTCGTCCTTGTCCATGCCCAGCGAATGGCCGTAGTCGCCGCACATGCCGACATCGGACATGTAGCCGGTGCCGCCGTCGAAGATCATGTGATCGGCGGTCGGCGTATGGGTGTGCGTGCCGACGACGAGGCTGGCCCGGCCGTCGACGAAATGCGCAAAGCAGACCTTCTCCGAGGTCGCCTCGGCGTGGAAATCGAACACGACGCAATCGAAGTCGTGGCCGAGCCGGACGTTTTCGAGCTGCCGCTCGGCCGCCATGAACGGATCGTCGAGATCGGGCGCCATGAAGACGCGGCCCATGATGTTGGAAACCATCACCCTTGCGCCGTTGCGCGCCTCATAGACGCCCATGCCCCGGCCGGGCGTGCCGTCGGGATAGTTGGCCGGTCGCAGGAAGCCGGCATGCCGGTCGGCGAAGACGAGGGCCTCGCGCTGGTCCCAGACGTGATTGCCGGTGGTCATCACGTCGGCGCCCGCATCGAGCGTGTCGGTCAGGATCTGTTCGGTCACGCCGAAGCCGCCCGCCGCGTTCTCGCCATTGACGATGACGAAATCGATGGCGTGGTCTGCGACCAGGCCCGGCAGCTTGTCGTACACGATGGCGCGGCCGGAACGGCCCACCATGTCCCCCAGAAACAGCAATCTCATCGGCTCGTCCTATCCCCGCCGCGCAAACTCCTGCAAGCCGTTTTCGGTCAGCACTGTGTCAAGCGGCACATCGTGCGGCTGCGCCGGCACGGCGGCGACGCGCTGGCATTCGAACGCAAGGCCGACGAGGCGGGGGCGGTGGCCCGCTTCGTGCAGGCGCGCGATCGCCCGGTCGTAGTAGCCGGCGCCGTAGCCGATCCGGTTGCCGCCATCGTCGAACGCGGCGAGCGGCATCAGCATCAGCGCCGGGTCGAGCGGTTCGGCATCCGGGCCGGGCGCGAACGTGCCGAAGCTGCCCTCGAGCAGCGCCACGTCCGGCTCGTAGCGCCGGAAGACGATGGTCCTGCGGTCGATGACGGCGGGCAGCACGATGGTGGCGCCGCGTGCGGCAAGCGTGTCGAGAAGGGGGCGGGGATCGATCTCCGAGCGGATCGGCCAGAAGCCGGAGACCACGGTGGTCGCATCGACGGGGAACATGTCGGCATGGCCCGCCAGCACGTCGGCGGCGCGGGCGCGGGTCTCGGCAGGCAGCGCGTCGCGGCGCGCCAGCGCCCCTTCGCGCAGGGCCGCCTTCAGGGCCCTGATGTCCTCGTCGTTCGCGCCGGTCATGGGAAGTTGCCAACCGCGACAATCGGTGGAGTGCGGCATCCCGGGAACCTACAGAAGTAGGTGGGTGCCAGTTGTCCGGGCCCACGAGCCCGGTCAGCGCCAGCTCCCTTAGGATGCGTAAGGCCCCGGGGAATTGTCTCCTGCCGCAGAGCGCAGTCGGCAACGCGAATATAGGCGCGGTCGGCCCGTTCCGCCAGAGGCTCGATGCGGTCCGGACGCCGATTTCGGGGAGGCGCGGCTGGCATCGGCCCGCTCAGGCGATCTTGGTGGTGATGGTTTCGATCTTGTCGGCCAGCGCGGTCAGCCGCTCGGTCAGCGTGTCGTCGATCCGGTCAGCCTTCGACAGCGCCTCGTCGCGGGTCTTGCGCACGCCCTCGAGCTCGGTCTCGAGGCCCTTGACCCGCTTCTGCAGCTCGGTCAGTTCGTCCATGATCATGATGCCGGCCATCACCGTCAGGCGCAGATCGCCGATCTCGCCGAACGAGCTCTTCAGGTGCGTGACATAGCGGTCGAGCCGGCCGGCAAGGTCGACCAGATGCTCCTCCTGGCCCGGATCGCAGGCCATGCGGTAACTCTTCTGGTCGATGGTCACGGTGACCTGGCTCATGTCGGCTTCTTTCCCGTTGCGGCCGTCAGCGGTCGAGCACCGCGCGGATGGTTTCCATCGCCGTCACCAGCCGCCGCGAGACCTCCTTGTTGACCTCCTCGAGCCGGCCGGCGCGTGCCTCGGCGTCGTCGAGCGCCTCGGCAAGGCGTCCCCGGTCGGCGTTCAGCCGCTGCATTTCCTCGTCGGCCTCGGCATGCTCGCGCCGCATGTCCGCCGACCGGTCGACCGCATCGTCGAGCGCGGAAAGCGCCTTTTCGAGACGGTCAAAGACCTGGGAGAGGGTTTGCGGACCGGTCATGGCGGGCTGGACTATGGACGCACGGGCAATGTTTGTCAGCAACAATAAGGCGTTAGCGTGGCTCGATGAGAGCGTGGTTAAAACTGCCCGCAGCGGGCCGAAAGGGCAATGGCGGGGCCGCGCGGATGCACAGATTTCGCCCGCGCCGGCGATGCCCGGCGGGTTTGTTGACTCAGGTCATCCACCTGCTATGTGTCCGGCGCAATTTTCAGGTCCGGAGCCGCCGTCCGCCCCACGCTCCGCATCAACCGACATCAGCGGAACCCAATCATGATTCCACGCGACAAACACGACCGTATGGCCAATGCGATCCGCGTACTGGCCATGGACGCGGTGCAGGCCGCCAACTCCGGCCATCCGGGGCTGCCCATGGGCGCCGCCGATATCGCCACGGTCCTGTTCACCCGCTTCATGAAGTTCGATCCCAAGCATCCCAACTGGCCCGACCGGGATCGGTTCGTTCTGTCGGCCGGCCACGGCTCGATGCTGCTCTACAGCCTTCTGTACCTGCTCGGCTACGAGGACATCACGATCGACGAGATCAGGAACTTCCGTCAGCTCGGCTCGAAGACCGCCGGCCATCCCGAATACGGCCATGCCGCGGGCATCGAGACGACCACGGGACCGCTCGGGCAGGGCCTTGCCAACGGCGTCGGCATGGCGATCGCCGAACGGCGGCTGCGCGAGGAGTTCGGCGCCGACCTCGTCAACCACAAGACCTACGTTCTGGCCGGCGACGGGTGCCTGATGGAGGGCATCAGCCAGGAGGCGATCTCGCTGGCCGGGCACCTGAACCTGTCCAACCTTGTCGTCATCTGGGACGACAACCGCATCACCATCGACGGCGACATCAAGCTGGCCGATTCGACCGACCAGATCGCCCGTTTCGAGGCGTCGGGCTGGGCGACCGAGCAGATCGACGGCCATGATCCGGACGCGATCGCCGCCGCGCTCGAGCGGGCGCAGACCGCCGACCGGCCGACCATGATCGCCGCGCGCACGACGATCGGTTTCGGCGCGCCGACCAAGGCCGGCACGGCCAAGGCGCACGGCTCGCCGCTCGGACCCGAGGAGATCGCCGGCGCGCGCGTCACCTTCGGCTGGACCGCCGAACCGTTCGAGGTGCCCTCGGACATTCTCGACGACTGGCGCGTCGCCGGGCTTTCGGCCTGCAAGCAGCGCGTCGCATGGCAGAAGCGCCTCGATGCGGCCGACAACGGCATCAAGAGCGAGTTCGAGCGGCGCATGCGCGGCGACCTGCCGGCAACCTTCGGCAACACGGCCGAGGCCTACAAGCGCAGGCTCGCCAAGGACAAGCCGACCGTCGCCACGCGCAAGGCGTCCGAGATGGCGCTCGAGGTGATCAACGAGGCGCTGCCGGAGACGCTGGGCGGCTCGGCCGACCTGACCGGCTCCAACAACACCAAGACCGAGCAGACCGCGCCGATCAGCGCCGACGACTTCTCGGGCCGCTATATCCATTACGGCATTCGCGAGCACGCCATGGCCGCGGCGATGAACGGCATCGCGCTGCATGGCGGGCTGATCCCCTATGGCGGCACGTTCCTGGTCTTTTCCGACTATGCCCGGCCGGCGATGCGGCTTTCCTCGCTGATGGGCCTGCGCGTGGTCTACGTGATGACGCATGACTCGATCGGCCTTGGCGAGGACGGCCCCACGCACCAGCCGGTCGAGCATCTGGCCGCGCTGCGCGCGATCCCCAACCACCACGTGTTCCGGCCCGCCGACGCGATGGAAACGATGGAATGCTGGGAGCTCGCGCTCGCCGAGGCACAAACGCCGGCGACGATCGCGCTGACGCGGCAGGGCCTGCCGGCGGTGCGCGTCGAGCCGGCGCCGGAGAACCGGTGCGCGCGCGGCGCCTACGAGCTTGCCACGGCCGGCGCCGACGCGGCGGTGACGATCTTCGCGACCGGCTCCGAAGTGCATCTGGCGCTCGAGGCGCGCCAGCGGCTCGAGGCGGCCGGCCATCCGACGCGGGTCGTGTCGGTGCCCTGCATGGAGCTGTTCGAGCGGCAGACGCCCGATTACCGCCGCGCGATCATCGGCAACGCGCCGATCCGCATCGCGATCGAGGCCGGCGTCGAGCAGGGCTGGCGGCGCTTCCTGGGCGAGGACGGCGTCTTCATCGGCATGAACTCGTTCGGCGCGTCCGGCCCCTACAAGGCGCTCTACGAGCATTTCGGCATCACCGCCGACGCCGTCGTCGAGGCGGCCCAGGCACGCATCGCGCGCATGACCGACGCGGCCTGACCGCCGCGCCGGCGAGGCACGACCAAACCCAGACGATTCTGTCGATCAGGAGACGAACATGACTGTGAAGGTAGCCATCAACGGCTTCGGCCGGATCGGACGCAACGTGTTGCGCGCCCTCGTCGAGCAGGGGCGCGACGATCTCGAGGTGGTCGCGATCAACGATCTGGGCCCCGTCGAGACCAACGCCCACCTGCTGCGCTACGACAGCGTGCACGGCAAGTTTCCCGGCGAGGTCAAGGTCGACGGCGACACGATCGATGTCGGGCGGGGGCCGATCCGCGTGACCGCCGAGCGCGACCCGGCCAATCTGCCCTGGTCGGACGTCGATATCGCGCTCGAATGCACCGGCATCTTCACCGCCCGCGACAAGGCTGCGCTGCATCTGGAGAACGGTTCCAGGCGCGTGCTGATCTCGGCGCCCGGCAAGGACGCCGACCGGACCGTCGTCTATGGCGTCAACCATGATGCGCTGACCGCCGACGACAAGGTCGTCTCGAACGCCTCGTGCACGACCAACTGCCTTGCGCCCGTCGCGCACGTGCTGAACCAGGAGTTCGGCATCGAAAAGGGCTACATGACGACGATCCACGCCTATACGGGCGACCAGCCGACGCTCGATACCATGCACAAGGACCTCTATCGCGCCCGCGCGGCGGCGATGTCGATGATCCCGACCTCGACCGGCGCGGCCAAGGCGGTGGGCCTGGTGCTGCCGGAGCTTGCCGGCAAGCTCGACGGTTCGGCGATCCGCGTGCCGACCGCCAACGTCTCGGTCGTCGATCTGAAGTTCGTGCCGAGCCGCGACGTCACCGTCGACGAGGTGAACGCGGCGGTCCGCAAGTGGGCCGAACAGCCGCTCAAGGGCATTCTCGATTACGACACCGAGCCGAAGGTCTCCATCGACTACAATCACGATCCGCACTCGTCCAACTTCGCCGCGCCGCAGACCAAGGTGCTCGAAGGCAATCTGGTGCGCGTGATGAGCTGGTACGACAATGAATGGGGCTTTTCGTGCCGCATGCTCGACACCGCGGCGGCGATGGGCAAGCTGCTCTGACGCGCGGGTGCGGCGATGGAGTTCCTGGCCGCATTCGAACGGACATGCCGCTGGGTGCCCCAGGAGGGCGAGGGGCTCGAGCATCTTTGGGTGCGGGCTGACGCCGAAGGCGTGACCGCGACCGGCGTCGTGATCGGCGCGCGTGGCGGACGGCCCTACGGTATCCGCTACCGGATCACCTGCTCGGCCGACTGGCGCGTGAGGGCCTTCGCGGTCGACGACTGCGAGGGCGGCAGGCTCGCCATGACCTCGGACGGCGAGGGCCGCTGGCGCGACGAGGCCGGCGCGCCGAGGCCCGCCTTCAACGGGGCGATCGACATCGATCTTTCCGGCTCGCCCTTCACCAACACGCTGCCGATCCGGCGGCTTGCGGCACACGCGCCCGGCCATGCGGAGCGGTTCCGGATGGTCTACATCCCGTTCGCCACGCTCGCGCCGGAGATCGACGAGCAGCGCTACACCTGCGTCGCGCCATTCTCTGCGTATCTCTATGAGGCCGTCGACCGCTCGTTCGAGGCGCGGCTGCCGGTCGACGACGCGGCCATCGTCACCGATTATCCGACCCTGTTCCGACGCCGGGACGTGTGAGCGGGCCGCGCCGATTATCGTTGAATCGACGGGCGTTTCTTCATAGGAAAAAGCCTCGTTGACAGTTTGAACCGACACGGCCCGATGACAGCGCGGACCAACATCAACCGGCCCGACGTCTGGCGCACGCCCGGCTTTCCGATGAACCAGGGTGTGGTCGAACCGGAAGGGCGACGGGTGCATCTGACCGGTCAGGTGGCCTGGGATGCCGATTTCAACGTGCTCCACCCCGGCGACGCCGAGGGCCAGACCCACGCCGCGCTCGACAACATCGCAAGCGTGCTCGAGGCGGTGGGCGGCACGCTCGACGATGTCGTTTCGATAACCACCTACTTCGTGCGCGCCGAGGACAAGGCGGCGATCAGCCGGGCACGGCAGGCGCGGCTTTCGGAGGCGTCCGGCCCGGCCGCCACCGGCATCCAGGTCGCCGGCCTGTGGGATCCCGACCTTCTCGTCGAACTGGCCGCGATCGCCGTCGTGCCGCATGAACGATACCATGAGCCAAGGACTGACGATGCCCTTCAAGACCCTCGATGACCTGACCGACATTGCCGGCAAGCGCGTTCTGGTGCGCGTCGACCTGAACGTGCCGATGGAGGACGGGCACGTGACCGATGCGACGCGCATCGAACGGGTCGCACCGACCATCACCGAACTGTCCAACAGGGGCGCCAAGGTGATCCTGCTCGCCCATTTCGGCCGGCCGAAGGGCAAGGTCGTGCCGGAGATGTCGCTCAAGCCGGTGGCGCGCGCGGTCGAGGAGGTGCTCGATCATCGCGTCTTCTTCGCCGCCGACTGCATCGGCGAAACGGTCGCCGGCCCGGTGGCCGAGATGGCCGGCGGCGACATCGTGCTGGTCGAGAACCTGCGCTTCCATGCGGGCGAAGAGGCCAACGATGTGCAGTTCGCCACCGCGCTCGCCGCGCAGGGCGACATCTATGTCAACGACGCGTTCTCGGCCGCCCACCGGGCGCATGCGTCGACCGAGGCGCTGGCGCGGCTGCTGCCGGCCTATGCGGGGCGGGCGATGCAGGCCGAACTGGAGGCGCTCGAAAAGGGGCTGGGCAATCCGGCAAAGCCGGTCGCGGCGATCGTCGGCGGTGCGAAGGTCTCGACGAAGATCGATCTTCTGGAGAACCTCGTCGGCCGGGTCGATGCGCTGGTGATCGGCGGCGGCATGGCCAACACGTTCCTCGCCGCCAAGGGCGTCGATGTCGGCAAGTCGCTGTGCGAACACGATCTGGCCGACACGGCCAACGCGATCCTCGCCAAGGCTGCACAGACAGGTTGCGCGATCGTGCTGCCGATCGACGCGGTGGTGGCGCGCGAATTCAAGGCCGGCGCGCCGAGCGAGACCGTGCCGGTCGACAAGGTGCCGTCCGACGCGATGATCCTCGATATCGGCCCGGCGACCGTCGCCAAGGTCAATGGCTGGATCTCCCAGGCGCGCACGCTTGTCTGGAACGGACCGCTCGGGGCCTTCGAGATCGAACCGTTCGATGCGGCGACGATCGCGGCGGCACGGCACGCGGCGGCCGAGACCGCGCGCGGCAAGCTGGTCTCGGTGGCCGGTGGCGGCGACACGGTGGCCGCGCTCAACAAGGCCGGCTGCGCGGAGAAGTTCAGCTATATCTCGACCGCCGGCGGCGCCTTCCTTGAATGGATGGAGGGCAAGACGCTTCCCGGCGTTGCCGCCCTTGAGGCCTGAAATCGCTTAGCTTTTAACCCTGCCGCGAGAATTCAACAGCTTTGAACCGGTTTAATCGGTTTCAATCGATTGAGAGGTCCGCCGCCGTCTTTGACCGTGCAAACCGGTCTGCTAAGCCCGCTCCAAAGCTGCGACGGAGACATGGACATGAGCGAACGGCTTGAGGATATCGCCGCCAAGATGATGGCGCCCGGCAAGGGCATTCTGGCGGCGGACGAATCGACCGGCACCATCAAGAAGCGTTTCGATTCGATCGGCGTGGAGAACAGCGAGGACAATCGCCGCGCCTATCGCGAGATGCTGTTCCGCACCGACGATGCGATGCGCGATCACATCTCCGGCGTGATCCTGTTCGAGGAGACGCTCTACCAGAAGGCGGCCGACGGCACCCATCTGGCCGAACTGATCAGTGCGGCCGGCGCGGTGCCGGGCATCAAGGTCGACAAGGGCGCCAAGGCGCTCGCCGGCTATCACGGCGAGACGGTTACCGAGGGCCTCGACGGGCTGCGCGAGCGGCTCGACACCTATTACGACGCCGGCGCCCGCTTTGCGAAATGGCGGGCGGTGATCGCCATCTCCGATGCGCTGCCGACGCGCTATGCGATTCACGCCAACGCCCACGCGCTCGCCCGCTATGCGGTGCTGTGCCAGGAGCAGGGCATCGTGCCGATCGTCGAACCGGAAATCCTCATGGACGGCGAACCGGGCGACCATTCCATCGACCGCTGCGCCCAGGTCACCGAAGCGGTGCTGACCGAGGTGTTCGCCGAACTGCACGAGGCGCGCTGCCTGCTCGAGGGCATGGTGCTCAAGCCGAACATGGTGATCGACGGCCAGAACGCCCGCAAGGCGTCGGTCGAAGAAGTCGCCGAAAAGACGGTCACCGCGCTCAAGCGCACCGTACCGGGAGCCGTTGCGGGCATCGCGTTCCTTTCGGGCGGCCAGTCCGACGAGGAGGCGACCGCCCACCTTTCGGCGATGAACGCGATGGGCGATCTGCCGTGGCCGCTGACCTTCTCCTATGGCCGGGCGCTGCAGGCGGCGGCGCTGTCGGCCTGGGGCGGCAAGGCCGAGAACGTCGGCGCGGGGCAGAAGGCGTTCGCCCACCGGGCGAAGATGAACTCGCTGGCCGCGTCGGGCCGGTGGAGCCGCGAGCAGGAGGCGGCGTGACGAACCGCGCGGCGGGCCATCTTCCAACCGGCGCCAAAACCGCCTAACATCGGGGTCCTGCGAGGGTTTGCGGCGGGACCATGGCCGATCTGACGAAACCGCCGACGACAACGGCGCTCTATAGCTGGGCGATGTTCCCCGTCTATGCGTGGCAGGGGGTGCGCCTTCGCATGCGCATCGAGCGGCTTCTGCCCGCGCCCGTGCCGACCATGGGCGCGCTCGAGGGCAACAGCGAACCTGTGCGGCTTCTGGTGATGGGGGATTCGACGGTCGCCAGCGTCGGCATGGAAAGGCTCGAGGACACGCTCGCCTACAACATCGCCAAGGCGATCAACGAGCGCGCCGGCTGGCCCGTGCAGTGGCGTGCGGCGGGCGGCAACTCGGCCACCGCCTCGGACATTCGCGACCATATCCTGCCGCATATCGAGGAGCGCGACTGGACCCATGTGGCGCTGTCGGTCGGCATCAACGACATGAAGAACTTCCACGTGGTGCGCCGCTTCAAGCGCGATTTCGGTTCGCTCCTGTATGCGCTGCGCACCCGGTTTCCCCGCGCCAGGATCATCTGGTGCCCGATCCCCGACATGCGCCAGTGCCCGGCCCTGCCGACCGCGCTTGGTCGCATCCTTGCCGCCCGCGCCGAACTGATCAACGCGATGGGCGCGCGCATGTGCCGCGAGCGCGGCGCGATCGTCACCGAACCGGTTCCGCCGCAGACGGGCGACGCGTTCGCGCGCGACGGCTTCCATCCCAACGGCAACGGCTATCGCATCTGGGGGCGGCACTTCGCCCAGTGGATCGCGCCGCCCGAGGGGCTGAGCGATCCGCTGCCCGATGCCACGATGCCGTACGTGACGCCGCTGCGCCGGGCCGGATAGCGGTCGCCCCCGCCCCTCCGGCGCCGGGCGCGCGGCGGCCAAACCAATGTCGGATGGACGCGGGGGGCGCGGTTCCCCTAAGCAGGGGCGGCCGTCGCGGCGCGTGGGAGGCGTCCCGGCGATTGGTGCGGGCCCGCAAAGCGGCCCTTGACGGGGAGGAGCGCAAGATGGGCGATTCATCGGACTATCACCGGGTCTATGCGGGCTGGAAGGCCGACCCGGAAGGGTTCTGGGCCGAGCAGGCCGGGGCGATCGACTGGTTCTCGCAGTGGGACAGCGTGTTCGATGCGGATCAGGGCGTCTACGGGCGGTGGTTCGCCGGCGCGACCTGCAACACCTGCCACAACGCGGTCGACCGTCACGTGGAAGCCGGCCATGGCGACCGGCCGGCGATCATCCATGACAGCCCGGTGACCGGGACCAAGCGCACGATCAGCTATATCGAACTGCGCGACGAGGTGCAGGCGCTCGCCGCCGTGCTGCGCGATCTGGGCGTCGGCAAGGGCGACCGCGTGATGATCTACATGCCGATGGTGCCGGAGGCGGTGGCGGCGATGCTGGCGAGCGCCCGGCTCGGCGCGATCCATTCGGTCGTCTTCGGCGGCTTTGCCGGCCACGAGCTGGCGACCCGCATCGATGACTGCCGGCCGAAGGTGATCGTCACCGCCTCGTGCGGTATCGAGCCGAACCGCGTCGTCGAATACATGCCGCTGATCGCGCACGGGCTGGAGGAGGCGCATTTCACGCCGGACCATTGCGTCGTGCTGCAGCGGCCCGAGCATGCGTGCGCGCCGGTCGAAGGCCGCGACATCGACTATCGCGAGGCCGTCGACGCGCACAAGCGGGCGGGCACCGTGGTCGAATGCGAGCCGGTCGATGCGACCGACCCGCTCTACATCCTCTATACGTCCGGCACGACCGGCCAGCCGAAGGGCGTCGTCCGCGACAATGGCGGACACATGGTCGCGCTGAAATGGTCGATGGACGCGATCTACGACATAAGGCCGGGCGAGGTGTTCTGGGCGGCTTCGGACGTCGGCTGGGTGGTCGGCCATTCCTACATCGTCTATGCGCCGCTGCTGCACGGCGCGACGACCCTGATGTTCGAGGGCAAGCCGGTCGGCACGCCCGATGCCGGCGCCTTCTGGCGGGTGATCGAGGAGCACAAGGTGGCCGCGTTGTTCACCGCGCCGACCGCCTTTCGCGCGATCAAGAAGGAAGACCCAAGGGGCGAACTGATCGGCGACTACGATGTTTCGGGCCTGCGTACCCTGTTCCTCGCCGGCGAGCGGGCCGACCCGGACACCATCAGGTGGGCCGAAAAGGTGCTCGGCGTGCCGGTGATCGACCATTGGTGGCAGACCGAGACGGGCTGGACGATCGCCGGCAATCCGGTCGGCCTTGGCCGGTTGCCCGTCAAGATCGGCTCGCCGACCGTGCCGATGCCCGGATACGACGTTCAGGTGCTCGATGATGAGGGCCATCCGGTCGAGCGGGGAACGCTCGGCAACATCGTCGTCAGGCTGCCGCTGCCGCCCTCGTGCCTGCCGACGCTGTGGAACGCCGACGAACGTTTCCGTGCCGCCTATCTCGACGAGTTCCCCGGCTACTACAAGACCGCCGATGCCGGCTTCATCGACGAGGACGGCTACGTGTTCATCATGGCGCGCACCGACGACATCATCAATGTCGCCGGCCACCGGCTTTCGACCGGCGGCATGGAAGAGGTGATCGGCGGCCATCCGGACGTCGCCGAATGCGCGGTGATCGGCATCGCCGACGATCTGAAGGGCCAGTTGCCGGCGGGCTTCCTGATCCTCAATGCCGGCGTCGACAGGAGCGAGGCCGAGGTCGAAAAGGAAGTGGTCCGGCTCGTGCGCGAGGAGATCGGGCCGGTCGCCGCGTTCAAGATCGCGGTCACGGTCAAGCGGCTGCCCAAGACCCGTTCGGGCAAGATCCTGCGCGGGGTGATGCAGAAGATCGCCGACGGGCAGGACTTCCGGATGCCGGCGACGATCGACGACCCGGCGATCCTCGACGAGATCGGCGCGGCCCTGAAGGCGCGCGGGTTAGGGGCGTTCGCACGGGAGACGGCGTGACGACCACGCCGTGGTCGCGTTCGGTTGGATCCGCCTGACGTGGTTCTTGTGCCCGGTCGGTTTTGAGGTCACATTTTGTGACCTCAAAGAAGGCTGGCGAGATGAACAAGGCGGATGCGGAAGTCGAACGGTTCCTCGACCGGATTTTCATCGCGCGCGGACATCCGGTCATTCGCGACAGCGACTTGGCTGAACTCTATGAGACGACGACGAAGGCTCTGAATCAGCAGGTCCAGCGCAACATGGACCGCTTCGATGACTTGTTTGCTTTTCGCCTTACCGACGACGAGTGGTCCGCTTTGAGGTCACACGATGTGACCTCAAAGAAGGGGCGCGGCGGTCGACGATATGCACCGATCGTCTTCACGCAGGAAGGCATGCTGATGGCAGCAACGGTGGTGCGAAGCCCGCGTGCGACCGAGACCGTCAAGATGATGGTCCGCGTCTTCAGGGACGTGTTCCCCCAGTACTTTTCCGGTTCCGCGCGGATCGAAACGAAAAGCGCGAGTTCAGGCAAGAGATCGTTGCTTCTCGATTCCATCGTCGATGCCATTCGGGATATCGGCAAGATTGGCATCGATCCCGACACGGATGCGACCGTCGCAAGCGAGCTGGGCAAGCTGCCGAGCGCGATTTCCGAGCACGTGCAATCGCGACTGGAAAGGCCGGGCGTCGAAAACGAGGAGGCGAGGGCACGCGTCCGCAAGCTTGACTCGGAATCGGCACGGTCCCGGGCCGAGGCGCACAAGGCAAGCGCGGAGGCCCTGAAATTGCGGATGGATGCCCTTCACCGGGCCGTCGAGGCCTTCAATCTGATGGAGGGTCGTGACACGCGGCCAATCGTTGACATGATGCATTCGATGATCGGATACGGTTCCGCCGGCCGTTTGATCGACATCTCGCCCGAAGCACCGGAGCCGGACGGCTAGTTGCGAGAGTGGGCCAAACGTCCAACGAGAACAGGAGGATAGGATGGCTCTCGACGGAAAGATCGCGATCGTCACCGGTGGTGCGCGGGGCATCGGCTACGGCATCGCCAAGCGTTTCCTGCAGGACGGCGCGCGCGTGGCGATCGCCGATCTCGACAAGAACAGGGGCGAGGCCGCCGAGGAGGCTCTGGCCGATCTGGGCGAGGTGTTCTTCGTGCCGACCGATGTCGGAAACCGGCTCGACGTGCACAACATGGTCGCCGCCGTCATCGAGCAGTGGGGCGATATCGATGTGCTGGTCAACAATGCCGGCATCGTGCACGGCGCCGATTTCCTCGAGATCACCGAAGCCGATTTCGACCGGGTTCTGCGGGTCAATCTGAAGGGCGCGTTCCTGTGCGGTCAGGCGGTCGGCCAGTATATGGCCGACAAGGTCAAGGAGGGCGGGCCGGCCGGCGCGATCGTCAACATGAGCTCGATCAACGGCACGGTCGCGATCCCCAACCAGGTGCCCTATTGCGTCTCCAAGGGCGGCATCAACCAGCTCACCAGGGTGATGGCGCTGTCGCTGGCGCCCTACGGCATCCGCGTGAACGCGGTCGGGCCGGGCTCGATCATGACCGAGATGCTGGCCTCGGTGAACGCCGACCCCGCCGCGCGCAACCGCATCCTGTCGCGCACGCCGCTGCTGCGGATCGGCGAAGTCAGCGAGGTCGCGGCGGCGGTCGCCTTCCTGGCGTCGAGCGAGGCAAGCTACATGACCGGCGAGATCATCCATGCCGACGGCGGGCGGCTGGCGCTCAACTATGTCGTCGAGGTTCCCGACGAGGAATGACCGTCTCCTGACAGAATGCTGTCAGGACGGCTGTGCGATACCTCCGTCGTGCCCGATCGGGGCGTCACATTCGAGCGAGAGGTATCGACGATGAGCATTCAGGAACACGCGGTCGTGTGGGCCGAAATCCCGGTAACCGACATGCAGCGCGCCATGGCCTTCTACGGTGCGGTTCTGGGGGTCGAACTGGTCGAGAACAATAACGGGCCGAACCCGATGGCGGACTTTCCGACCAGCGACCCGAAGAAGGGCGTGGCCGGCCATCTCTATCCGGGCAAACCGGCGCCGAAGGGCACGGGCAACACCATCCATCTGGCCGTCGACGCGCCGCTCGACGAGGTCATGGAACGGATCAGGCAGGCCGGCGGCGAGGTGGTGTCGCCGGCGATCGACATTCCGGCGGGCAGTTTCTTCTACGCGCACGATCCGGACGGCAACTCGATCGGATTTTTCGGCTACAAGAGCTGATCGACACAAGGAGACGGAACGGTGAGCGGGAACAAGCGCATGGGCCTCGTGCTGATCGAGGCGTTCGCGGACTGGGAGTACGGGCTCGTGGCGGCCAGCGCGGTCGCCTGGTTCGGCTTCTCGCTCACCGTGCTCACGCCGGGCGGCCGGCTCGTGACCTCGATGGCCGGCGTCACGGTGAGCGGCGGCAGCGCGCTCGAAGCGGCGCAGGCCGACGAGTTCGATGCGGTGATCCTGATCGGATCGGATCGCTGGGAGCAAGGCGCTGCACCCGAAGCCGATGCGCTGGCGCGCGCCGTTCATGAGAGCGGCGGCACGGTCGGGGCGATCTGTGGCGGCACGGTGGCGCTGGCCCGTTGCGGCATGCTCGAGGATCGCGCCCATACCAGCAACGGCCGCAAGTGGCTGCGCGATGTCGCCGGCGACTATGCCGGCGCGGAGCACTATCGCGATACGCCGGCGGCCGTCACCGACGATCGCATCGTCACCGCGCCGGGCACGGCGCCGGCGACCTTCGCGGTGGCCGTCATGAAGTCCCTTCTGCCGGGCGGCGAGGACCAGATCGCGGAAATGCGCGCCATGATGGCCGCCGAGCACACGGTCTGACGGGAGCCTGAGCGATGCGCCGCGCCGACCGCCTGTTCCAGATCGTCCAGCATCTGCGCGGCGGCCGGCTGACCACCGCCGCACGGCTGGCCGAGCGGCTGGAGGTTTCCGAGCGCACCATCTATCGCGACATCGCCGATCTGCAGTCGACCGGCGTGCCGATCGACGGCGAAGCCGGCGTCGGCTACATCATGCGCGACGGGTTCGACCTGCCGCCGCTGATGTTCACCCGCGACGAGATCGTCGCGCTGGTGGCCGGCGCCCGGATGGTCAGCGCCTGGGGCGGCATCACCATGGCGCGGGCGGCGGCCGAAGCGCTCGTCAAGATCGAGACGGTCCTGCCCGACAGCGCCAAGGCGCGGCTGAAATCGGTGGAGATCCGCGCGCCGGCGCACCGTATGACGGCCGACGAGCGGATCAAGATCGACACGCTCGAAAGGGCCTGCGAGGAGCGGCTCGTCACCGCAATCGCCTACACCGACGCGGCCGGCGAAGCCACCGAGCGCTCGATCTGGCCGCTCGGCCTGTGGTTCTGGGGCGGCACCTGGACGGTGATCGGCTGGTGCCTCAAGCGAGACGATTTCCGCATGTTCCGGATCGACCGGATCGGCACGCTGACGCCGACGGGCGAGACGTTCCGGGCCGAAAAGGGGCGGACGCTGCGCGACTTCTACGCGCAGATGATCGAATGCGGCGATGTTCCGAGCGGCCTCGACTTCCTCGGGCCGGTCTGACGGCTTGTCGCCGATGGCGCGTAGCCTCGCCCGGCGTTTGCACCCCCACCCTTCATCCCTCCCCCGCGAGCGTGGGAGGGAAGACGTTGGCACGGGCACAAACCTCTGCCGGTCGAGCCAGGCGCCTCAGATTGAGACGGGACCCGGCCGGTTTGTTCTTACAAGGGATGAAGGGTGGGGGTTCGGAAGCGCTGCGACCGCGATCGCCCGGGCCGGGCACGCAATTCACTCGCCCTTGAGGCTCTCTTCGTGCCCCTTACGATCAGGGAAAGGCTTGTGAGGCCGGGGGGGGGCGACCGAGGCGCCTACTGCCCCTTGTCTTCGGCGTCGTCGTCCTTCTTGAGGGCGCTCAGCCGGGCGAAGACCGCGTCGGCGTCGATTTCCTCGTCGTCGGCCTTCGGCGCGGGCTTGTGGGTGTTGCCGCCCTCGAACACCGGCATGTCCTGGGTCTGCGAGGCGGGCAGCAGCGTGTCGCCGGTCTCGGCGGGCGCGGTGGCCGGCGCGTTCTTGGCCGCCTTCTGCACTTCCATGTCCAGATCGATCTGCGAGCAAAGGCCGAGCGCGACCGGGTCGACCGGTTGCAGGTTGGCCGAATTCCAGTGGGTGCGGTTGCGCACCTGTTCGATCGTGTTCTTGGTCGTGCCGACGAGGCGCGAAATCTGCGCGTCCTTCAACTCGGGATGGTGGCGCACCAGCCACAGGATCGCGTTCGGCCGGTCCTGACGCTTGGAGACGGGCGTGTAGCGCGGGCCCTTGCGCTTGGCCTGCGGCACGCGAACCTTGGGTTCGGACAGCTTGAGCACATGCGCGGGATCGGCCTCGCCCCTGGCGATCTCCTCGCGGGTCAGCTGGCCGGTAGTCACCGGGTCCATGCCCTTGATGCCCTGGGCCGCTTCCTCGTCGGCGATCGCCTTCACCTCGAGCGGGTGCAGCGCGCAGAATTTGGCGATCTGGTCGAATGTCAGGCCCGTGTTGTCCACCAGCCAGACGGCGGTCGCCTTGGGCATGAGAAGCTGGTTTGCCATGTGCGAAACCCCTTGCAGATAAAGCTTTCCTGTTCGTCCGCGCCGGTGCCGCGGGCGTGGTCTTGACCACAATGTCCGGAAATCACGGCCGATATACGCGCGCGCGGCGCCAAGTGCAATGCCGGACGGGCATGTGCACAGTCATCTTTGTTTCACCGAACCGTCACGTACCTGTCACGCATCGGCGGAATGAGAAGAGCTCCCGTTCCACCCGGAGGTTCCCACCATGCACAAGTTCCTGCTCACGTCCGCCGCCGCGGCCGCGCTGGTCGCCGGCCTGTCCGTGCCGGCCACGGCCGAGGTCTTCAACCGGATCGCCTCGTTCCCCGTCAACGAGAACATTCCCGGGCAGACGGGGCAGGACAGCGAGTCCTCCTCCGAGATCATCGATGCGACCGATGACGGCATGATGCTGGTCTATTCCGACAGCCCGCTGGGCGGCATCGGCATGGTCGACATTTCCGACCCGGCCAACCCGGCGCCGGGCGGGTTCGTCGCGCTCGAGGGCGAGCCGACCGCCGTGGTCGTTGCCGGTTCGGCCGCGATCGTCGGCCTGAACACCTCCGAGAGCTATACCGATCCGTCCGGCCAGCTCGTTTCGGTCGATCTTGCAAGCGGCGAGATCACCGCAAGCTGCGATCTTGGCGGCCAGCCCGACTCGGTGGCGCTGTCGCCCGACGGCAGCTTCGTCGCCGTCGCCATCGAGAACGAGCGCGACGAGGATCTGAACGACGGCGTCATCCCGCAGATGCCGGCCGGCTTCGCCGTCACCTACCGGGTCGGCGAGGGGCTCGATTGCGACAGCCGCGTGATGGCCGACCTGACCGGCCTCGCCGAGGTCGCCGGCGACGATCCCGAGCCGGAATTCGTCGACATCAACGACGAGAACGAAGTCGTCGTCTCGATGCAGGAAAACAACCACATCGCGATCTTCGACGGCACGACCGGCGAAGTGGTCGCGCATTTCTCGGCCGGTTCCGTCGACCTCGACAACATCGACACCGAGGAAGAGGGCGCGCTGACCTTCGATGGCAGCGCCACGGGCGTGGTGCGCGAACCCGACGCAGTCAAGTGGCTCGACAACGACCGCATCGCCACCGCCAACGAGGGCGACTATGAGGGCGGCTCGCGCGGCTTCACGATCTTCAGCCGGGACGGCGAGGTGCTCTATGAGAGCGGCACGGCGTTCGAATACGAAGTGGCGATGGTCGGCCACTATCCCGAGGAGCGTTCGGGCAACAAGGGCGCCGAGCCCGAAGGCATGGAAGTCGCCGAGATCGGCGGCGCGATGCACATCTTCCTTCTGTCCGAGCGCGGCTCGGTGGTCGGCGTCTACCGCGACAATCCCGGGGGCGAGCCGGAACTGGTCCAGATCCTGCCCTCAGCGCTGGGTCCGGAAGGCGCGGTGGCGATCCCCGGCCGCAACCTGCTGGCGGTCGCCAACGAGGTCGATCTGGTCGAGGACGGCGGCGTGCGCAGCCACGTGACGCTCTACCAGCTTGGCGAAGGTGAGGCGCAGTATCCGACGATCCGCTCGCAGATGGACGACGAGGGCCGGCCGATCGGCTTCGGCGCGCTGTCGGGTCTTGCCGCCGATCCCGACGAGGCCGGCATCCTCTATGCGGTCAATGACAGCTTCTACGGCATGCAGCCGACCATCTTCACGATCGACGCCAACCAGACGCCGGCGCAGATCACGGAGGCGACGCGCATCACCCGCAACGGTGCGAACGCCCAGCTTCTCGATCTCGAAGGGATCACGCCGGACGGCGAGGGCGGGTTCTGGCTCGCCTCGGAAGGCCGCACAGACCGGATGATCCCGCACGGCCTCTACCGTGTGAACGCCGACGGCGAGATCGAGGACAGTGTCCCCTTCCCGGCCGAACTGCTCGCCGTCGAGCGCCGCTTCGGCGCCGAAGGCGTCACGATGGTCGGCGACTGGCTGTGGGTGGCGATCCAGCGCGAATGGGCCGACGACGAGCCCGGCCAGGTCAAGCTGGTCGCCTACAACACCGGCACCGAGGAGTGGGGCGCGGTGCGCTATCCGCTCGAGGAGAAGGGCGCCGGCTGGGTCGGCCTGTCGGAGATCGTCGCCCATGGCGATCACGTCTACATCGTCGAGCGCGACAACCAGATCGGCGCGGCCGCGAAGCTCAAGAAGATCTTCCGCGTGCCGCTGAGCGAGATGGAGCCGGCGCCGCTCGGTGGCGACCTGCCGCTCGTCTCCAAGGAAGAGGTCCGCGACCTGCTGCCGGACATGGCAGCCTTCGGCGGCTACGCGCTCGACAAGGTCGAGGGCCTTGCCGTCGACGCCAATGGCGACTTCTTCGCCGTGACCGACAATGACGGGGTCGACGACTCCAACGGTGAGACGCTGTTCATGCGTCTGGGCCAGCTCGCCGGGTCCTGACCAGTCATAGCGGACCGTCATGACGATCAAGGCCGAGCCATGCGCCCGGCTTTTCCGTCGCTCTGTTCGCGGTGTTGCCGGATCGGCAGGAGCGTGACTGGCCCCTCATCCTCACCTTCTCCCCGCACACGGGGAGAAGGGGGCGTTCACATCACCGCCTTGCCTGTCTGCCAAAGGCGCCGGGCTCGGGTCCCAAAGGCGAAAGGTTCGGCGTTTCCTTCTCCCCGCGTCCGGGGAGAAGGTGAGGATGAGGGGCGGCGCCGATGGGCACGTTACGCCACATCCAGCATGATCTTGCCCGTGTGGGCGCTTTCCTCCATGCGCTCGTGCGCACGCCAGGCCTCCGAGAGCGGAAAGATCATGTCGATCACCGGGGCGACGCGGCGCTGTTCGAGAAGCGGCCAGACGGCCTCTTTCAGCTTGGCCGCGAGATCGGCCTTGAACGCGACCGAGCGCGGCCGCAACGTCGAGCCGGTGTGGGTGAGCCGCTTCAGCATCAGCTTTGAGAAGTCGGCCTCGACGCGCCGACCCTTGAGAAAGGCGATCTGGACGATGCGTCCGTCGACGGCGGCGGCCGCATAGTTGCGGTCGATATAGTCGCCGCCGACCATGTCGACGATGACGTCGGCGCCGTGCCCGTCGGTGAAATGGCCGACGGCCTCGACGAAGTCCTCGGAGCGGTAGTTGATGGCCCGCCGGGCGCCGAGCGCGATGCAGGCCTTGCATTTGTCGTCGGTTCCGGCGGTGACGATCACGGTCGCGCCGAAGGCGCTGGCGAGCTGGATCGCCGTTGTGCCGATTCCGGACGCCCCGCCGTGGACGAGCAGCGTCTCGCCTTCCTTCAGGCCGCCGCGCTCGAAGACGTTGTGCCAGACCGTGAAGAAGGTTTCGGGGATCGCGGCGGCCTCGGTGTAGGTGAACCCTTTCGGGACCCTGAGGCAGTTGGACTCGTGGGCGAGGCAGTATTCGGCATAGCCGCCGCCGGGCACCAGCGCGCAGACATCGTCGCCGATGTTCCATCGCGACACATCCGGGGTGAGCGCGTCGACCGTGCCGGCGACCTCGAGGCCGGGCAGATCGCTCGCCCCCTTCGGCGGCGCATAACCGCCCTGGCGCTGCAGCGCGTCGGGCCGGTTGACACCGGCGGCGCGAACCTTGATGCGGACCTCTCCGGGTCCTGGCTCGGGCACCGGTCGCTGGACCGTTCGAAGGACCCTGGGACCGCCGGGCTCGGTGATCGCGATTGCGTTCATCTGTGTCATTGTGGAAGATCCTGATCGATTGGCGTTCGGGCTTGTGTGGGTGAGGCCGGGCGGTCAACGCAAGGGGCAAGGCGACGGGAGGCCGATGCCGTGGATGACGAAAAGGGCGACACCAAGCCGGCGGGCTTCGTTGCGGGACAGGACGTCTCGACGCTGGGCCGCGACGAGCTCGAAGCGTTGATCGAGACGCTGCGCGGCGAGATCGCCCGGATCGAGGCCGAACTGGCGAGCCGGGACGACAGCCGCAGCGCGGCCGACGCCTTCTTTCGAAAATAGACGGTCCGGCGGCCGAAAAACCCCATTCCGTTAACCTGGCGTTAAGCTTTATGGGTGTTTACTGTTCACGTTCGAATTTCATTCGAATTCAACCAGAGTGACTTCGTTGCTTTGTTTGACGCCTCCCTGTTTAACTCCTGAGAGCCGTTTTCACGGCTCTTTTTTTTGCGCGAACGGCCCGATGGCGCCGGTCATCTGTGGCGTTAACCGTCCGTTAAGGACGCGCTTGCCTCGCTGTGCGAAACATTCGACAATCGTGGCGTTCAGGGCGACGGCGCGCGAAGAAAGCGCCGTGCTCGCAGCAGGGATCGTTCGCAATGGCAGGCGGATCAAACACAATCCGGTTCATCGACCACAAGGTCGCTTCGCCCTCCTTTACGGAACTTTACGGGGAGGGCATGCAGCTTGTCGAGGAAACCGCCGCCTACCTTGACGGCGAGGGCCGGCGCGAGGCCAAGGCGCTGGTGCGCCCGGTCGCGACGCTTTATGCGGCCGAGTCCATGCGCCTGACGACGCGGCTGATGCAGATGGCCTCCTGGCTGCTGCTGCAGCGGGCGCTGGCCAATGGCGAGATGACCGCCGACCAGGTCGACAGCGAAAAGAGCAAGATCAGGCTGGACGGCAACGCGCCCGGGGTCGAGCTTGAGAACTGGAACGCGCTGCCGGAGCATTTCCGCATTCTGGTGCAGCGGTCCCTGCGGCTTCAGGCGCGCATGCAGCGCATGGACCTGAACCTGGCCGGCGACGACATGGCCGACGATTTCGGCGAGGGCGCCGACAACCCCGTCAACACACAGATCAACCTGCTCAAGACCGCTTTCGGCGACCGCTGAAGAGGTCTGCGCGTTCACGCGGTGCAACCGTTTGAAAGGTTTTTGTGCTTTCCTTTGCCGATTGCGCTGTAATATGCCGCTCGGCATTCGGGGCAGCATGCGATTTTTCGGGGTCAGGGCACCATGACGCGACGCTATTTCGGCACGGACGGCATTCGCGGCACCGCGAACGCGGGCAAGATGACGCCGGACATGGCGATGAAGGTGGGCATGGCCGCCGGGGTCGCCTTCCAGCGCGGCAGCCACCGCCACCGGGCCGTCATCGGCAAGGACACGCGGCTTTCGGGCTACATGATCGAGAACGCGCTTGTCGCCGGTTTCACCTCGACCGGCATGGACGTGTTCCTGCTCGGACCGGTGCCGACGCCGGCCGTCGCCATGCTGACGCGCTCGCTGCGCGCCGACATCGGCGTGATGATCTCGGCATCGCACAATCCGTTCCAGGACAATGGCATCAAGCTTTTCGGGCCTGACGGCTACAAGCTGTCCGACGAGATCGAGATGCAGATCGAGCGGCACATGGGCGAGGACATGACCGGCCGGTTGGCGCCGCCGTCCGACCTCGGCCGGGCCAAGCGCGTCGACGGCGACCTCTACCGCTACATCGAATATGCCAAGCGCACCTTCCCGCGCGACATGACCCTGTCGAATCTGCGCATCGTCGTCGACTGTGCCAATGGCGCCGCCTACAAGGCCGCCCCCGCTGCCTTGTGGGAACTGGGCGCCGACGTGGTCGCGATCGGCAACGAGCCGGACGGGCTGAACATCAACCGCGACTGCGGTTCGACCAATCCCAACGCGCTGCGCGCCAAGGTGGGCGAGGTGCGCGCCGATCTGGGCATCGCGCTCGACGGTGACGCCGATCGTGTCCTCGTCGTCGACGAGAAGGGCAACATCATCGACGGCGACCAGCTCATGGCGATGATCGCCGAGGACTGGTTGCGCCGCGAGCGGCTGCGCGGCGGCGGCGTGGTCGCGACGGTGATGTCCAATCTGGGGCTGGAGCGGTTCCTCAACGACAAGGGGCTCGACCTGGTGCGGACCAAGGTCGGCGACCGGTACGTGGTCGAGCACATGCGCGCCAACGGGCACAATGTCGGCGGCGAACAGTCCGGCCACATCATCCTGTCCGACCACGCCACCACCGGCGACGGGCTGATCAGCGCGCTGCAGGTTCTCGCCTGCATCGTCGGCAGCGGCCGGCCGGCCAGCGAGGCGTGCCGCAAGTTCGAGCCGGTCCCGCAGGTGCTCAAGAACGTGCGCTTCGGCGGCGGACGGCCGCTCGAGGACCAGCGCGTGATGAGCGCGGTGGACGGCGCCCGCGAGAAGCTCGGCGATGCGGGCCGGCTGGTGATCCGGCCGTCCGGCACCGAGCCGCTGATCCGCGTGATGGCCGAGGGCGACGACCCGATGCTGGTCGAAAGCGTCGTCGACGAGATCGTCGGCGTCATCGCCGATCTCAAGACCGCCGCCTGAGCCGACCTCTCAGACAGCCTCGTTCACGGTTCCGGTCCCCTCTCGCGGGGACCGTCGTGCGCGCCGTGGCAGGCAACATGGTCAACAAACATGGCAAACAAAGACGGTTAAGTGCACTTTAACCTTTGCCGGCGATCATCCCCCCGAGCGTGACCAGTGCCCGTTACCGGTTCGGACCGGGCTGTCCGAGGGGAAGACAATGAAGCAAGCAGCAGTGAAACTCGCCGCCACGGCCGCCATTGCGGCAGCCTTTGGCGTGACGGCACAGGCGGCCGACCTGTACGAGCCGCCGATCATCGAAACACCGCCGGTCCACTATCCGGAAGCCCTGCCGAAGAAGGTGTCGGGCTGGTACATCCGCGGCGATGTCGGCTATTTGTGGAGCAAGTTCGGCGGCGCCGACTACATCACCTACGGCGCCGGCGTGCAGGGTGTGCCCGGCTTCCTCGACGGTGAGCTCAAGGGCGCCTTCTCCGTCGGCGGCGGTGTCGGCTACCAGATCAACCACTATCTGCGCACCGACGTCACGCTCGACTTCAACTTCAAGTCGGACTTCGAGGGCTCGACCTCGGGGACCTGCACGACCGGCGGCGCGAGCGTCGCCTGCTCGTCGATCGACGTTTCCGGCTACAAGGCGTGGACCATGCTCGCCAACGCCTATGTCGATCTCGGCACCTATTCGGGCATCACGCCCTATGTGGGCGGCGGTATCGGCGGCGCCTACGTGAAGTGGCACGACCTGTCCAACACGATCCCGCCCGGCTTCGACCAGTCCGGCGAATACATCCATACCGGCAACAAGGACTGGCGCTTCGCCTATGCGCTGATGGCCGGTGTCTCCTATGCGGCGACCAAGCACGTCTCGCTCGATCTGGGCTACCGCTACAAGCACATCTCTGGCGGCCGCATGTTCGAATATGCCTCCGGCACCGGTCCGGGCTTCGACCGCTCGATCAACGTGCACGAGGTTCGCGCCGGCGTCCGCTACCGGTTCGGCGCCAAGCACAAGCCCGCTCCGCCGGTCTACGAGCCGATCGTCTACGAGCCACCTGTCTACAAGTAGACCGCTCCCCCCGTTCGGTTTCCGGAGCCCGGCTGCCAGGCCGGGCTCTTTGCTTTGCGCCTTCACCAAGGCGTCGGCCACGGTCGGATCGGCGATCGGGTGGGCGTAGGTGTTGAGCAGCACGGTCGGGCCCGACCAGCCGACGCACTCGGTCGTCGTCTTCACGTCGAAGCCGGCATGCAGCATGGCCGTGGCAAAGCCAGACGGCAGTCGCCCTTCATTGGAGCGTTCATGCCGTTACTGCTTACGCGAGGCTGCTGCTTCGAAAGAACACAGAGCCGTAAAGGAAGATCAGCAATGTGATGCCGACGATCCATGTCGCGCTCCGGACCCAGCCGGCGCCAGTTGCATGAAAAACGCCGTGAATTGGACGCGATATTGCATAGGCCAAGCACGCAGCCGCAAAACCAGCGCCCTCGATGCGATCCTGCGCGACGATGGCAAGCGGGACAAACATCGCGACGCCCTCCATCTGGTTGCGAACAACCCGACCGAGCCGTCGCGACAGCATGCTGCTTCGTTCCTCATCGCGTGCGGACGCACTGTAGCGCAGACCAAAGGCAAGATCGAAGTGGACTGCCTGCGCAAGGACGGCGATGACGAGGCTGGAGCCGACGATCAGAAGGGCGACATCAACTGCGCTCATTGGCGGGCCTCGTCGGTCCTGAAAGGCATCGCGCTTGACGAGATGTGGAACCGCTCCCGGTAGGCAGCTGGCGTTATGCCCACTTTCCTCTGGAAAGATCGCAGCAGCGCGTCGACTGAACCGTAGCCGGCCTGGTGGGCGATGCCGTCGAGATTGTCGACCGTCTCCTCAAGAAGCGCCTTTGCGCGGGTCAGCCGGGCTTCTTCCACGAACTTTGCCGGTGTTGTCCCGGCGGCCTTCGTGAACGTTCGCAGGAAGGTCCGCTCGCTCATGTTGACGAGGGCGGCCAGATCCGGGACCCGGCGTCCTTCCCCATGGAGTTCTCCGGACGGGTCCTCGACAATGCGCATGGCAAGCTTCTGGATCGGCTCGGGGGCGCTTGCCGGAACGCCAAGCCCTACCCCAAACTGTGCCTGTCCGCCCGGACGGCGCAGGAACAGCACGAGTTGGCGCGACACCGACAGTGCTACGTGATGGCCATGGTCCGCCTCGATCAGGGCAAGCGAGAGATCAATTCCCGCCGTTACGCCGGCCGAAGTGTAATAGGGCGGGTCGGCGACGAAGATTGCGTCATCATCGAGTTGGACGTTCGGGAACAGGGCACTGAACCGCTTGGCCGCATTCCAGTGCGTTGCGGCTCGCCGACCGTCAAGAAGCCCGGCGGCCGCCAGGACAAATGCACCGGTACAGATCGAGACGGTGCGCCTGGCGTGTGACGCGTGCCTGCGCAGAATATCAATGATTGTACCGTCGTCCCTAGCGTCCAGCATTGCCTGTTCCGAGCCGCCGCAGACAACCAGCGTGTCAAGCGGGCTGGTTAGACTCTCGGCCGGCACGGCCGGGCCGATCGAAAGGCCTGCATGCGTGGCGATATACGGAGCACGCAGCGAACTCAGAACAAGGTCATAGGCGCCGCCGAACCGGTTGGCGACGGCGAAGGCCTCCATCGGCCCGGTCACGTCAAGGCTCTGCACGCCATCGAGGGCGAAGAAGGCGATGCGTCTGCGATTTGGCGGTTTTTGCGGATCATATGTCATTTCCGCCAGCATAGACATCTTCTATGAGAAGCGCAAATAGGAGACCGCCATGGCCCGCCTCTTGATCGCCGTGTTCATTGTCGTCGCCGCTGTCGCAGTGGCCCCCCTGCTTGGATTGCAAGAGATGCCTGAGACGGCCCCGATGCCCGTGACACAGCCGCCTCAGTTGCGCCCATTGGAAGACGCGCGCCGCCTCGTCGTCCTTCTGGCCGACAACGCCGGCACGGAAACCACAGACCTTCTGGTACCTCACGGCATCTTGGAACGCAGCGGAGCAGTGGATGTGCTGATCGTGGCCACCGAAGAAGGTCCGGTGAATCTGATGCCGGCCCTGACTGTCATGTCTGACATGACATTGGCCGACTTCAAAAGCGCCTATCCGGGGGGAGCGGACGTTGTCATCGTGCCGGCCTTCCACAGCCGAGGCACTCCTGCGACGACGAGTTTCATCCAGGCTCAGGCGGCCCTTGGCGCGATGATCGTATCGATCTGCGAAGGGGCGGAGCCCGTGGCGCGCGCCGGTGTTTTTGAAGGGCGGGCTGCGACGACCCATTGGTTTGCCCAATCCCGGATGACCCGGCGCTATCCAGAGGCGCAATGGGTACGTAACACCCGCTATGTGGTCGATGGACCTGTCATGAGTTCGTCCGGCGTTTCCGCGTCGGTGCCGGTGACATTGAAGCTTCTGGAGATCCTGAACGGTGAGGCCCTGGCGCGGGGGACGGCGTCCAATCTCGGCGTCGGTGACTGGGGCCCCGCGCATGACAGCTCCCGTTTCACGCTGGATCTCGGCACGATCTCGCTCGCGGCCGGCAACTACTTGGGCTTCTGGCGGCACGAAAGCATAGAGGCGAAGATCGCCGATGGTTTTAACGGCATCGCGTTAGCTCTCCAGGCCGATGCGTGGTCAAGAACCTTCCGCTCGCGTCTGATAGCGAGCAACGCCAACGGCCAGGTAACATCCGCAGAGGGCGTGATCTTCATTACCGCAATCGAGCCTGATGTCGACCTCGCGATCCATCCTTCTGCAGGTGCGCCACTGGCGGCCCTCGAGGCCAATCTAGCATCGATCGCCGACCGCTACGGGCCTGGCACGGCGAACTTCGTCGCCACTCAACTGGAGTACGACTGGTCGGCGTCACGACGTTGAATGCGGCCCGAACCCTGAAAACCGCAGAGCCTTTGAAGCGCTCTCAACAGGCCGAACATGCCCATAAACGGCGTGTGTCAGACATGTGGCACTTCTTCCTACATGTTCGCGCATCGTTCGCCTTCCAACTGCAAAAACCTGCACGGCAAACACCTTTCAACTTGCGGGATTTCAAGGGTTCCGCTATCCGCGACGGCGGGACACCTCTCCCCAACGAGAGGCAGCTATCTGAAAGGGTAGACACATGACAGCTGACCCCGCCACGCCGGACGTGCGTCCGGCCGATCCACGATTCTCATCCGGCCCCTGCAGGAAACGTCCGGACTGGTCCGCCGACCGGCTCCCGACCGATGCGCTCGGCCGTTCCCACAGATCGAAGACCGGCAAGGCCCGGCTCAAGCGCGCTATCGACCTGACGCGCGCGGTGCTCGGGGTGCCGGACGATTACCGCATCGGCATCGTGCCGGCGTCCGACACCGGCGCCGTCGAGATGGCCATGTGGTCGATGCTCGGCGCGCGCGGCGTCGACATGCTCGCCTGGGAGAGCTTCGGCTCGGGCTGGGTGACCGACGCGGTCAAGCAGCTCAGGCTCGACGATGCCCGGGTGATCGAGGCCGACTATGGCGCGCTCCCCGACCTTTCCGGCGTCGACTTCGACCGCGACGTTGTGTTCACCTGGAACGGCACGACCTCCGGCGTGCGCGTGCCGAACGCCGACTTCATCCCCTCGGACCGTCAGGGCCTTGCGATCTGCGACGCCACCTCGGCCGCGTTCGCCCAGAGGCTCGATTTCGGCAAGCTCGATGTGACGACCTTCTCGTGGCAGAAGGTGCTGGGCGGGGAGGGCGGCCATGGCGTCCTGATCCTGTCGCCGCGCGCCGTCGAGCGTCTTGAGACCCACACGCCGGCCTGGCCGCTGCCGAAGATCTTCCGGCTGACCAAGGGCGGCAAGCTGATCGAGGGCATCTTCGCCGGCGAGACGATCAACACCCCCTCCATGCTGTGCGTGGAGGATTACATCGACGCGCTGGAATGGGCGCATTCGATCGGCGGGTTGGACGCGCTGATCGCGCGGGCGGACGCCAATCTGGGCGTGATCCAGTCCTTCGTCGACAGCGTCCACTGGCTGGAAAACCTCGCCATCGATCCGGCGACGCGCTCGAACACCTCGGTGTGCCTGAAGATCGTCGATCCGGCCGTCACCGCGCTGGACGAGGCCGGCCAGGCCGCGTTCGCCAAGGGCATGGTCTCGGCGCTCGATGCGCAGGGCGTGGCGTTCGACATCGGCGCCTATCGTGATGCGCCTCCGGGGCTTCGCATCTGGGCCGGCGGCACCATCGAGGCGTCCGACCTGCAGGCGCTGATGCCCTGGCTGCAATGGGCCTTCGACACGCAGAAGACGTCGCTGAAACAGGCGGCCTAGTCGCCGATTTCTCTGCCCCTCACCCTCACCCTCTCCCCGCACGCGGGGAGAGGGGTCGCGAACCGCACCGCCCACTCGTCCGCCTTCGCGGTCTTGGTGGCGCTTCAGGTGCGATGCCGAGGTCTCCCTCTCCCCGCGTGCGGGGAGAGGGTGAGGGTGAGGGGCGGATGCTGAAAACGTTTCCATATTGAGGACAACACCCGTGACCAAACCCCGTGTACTCGTCTCCGACAAGCTCTCGGAAACCGCCGTGCAGATCTTCTCCGACCGCGGCATCGACGTCGATTTCAAGCCCGATCTGGGCAAGGACAAGGACGCCCTTCTCGCCGCGATCGGCGACTATGACGGTCTCGCCATCCGCTCGGCGACCAAGGTCACCGAGAAGCTGATCGGCGCCGCCGACCGCCTGAAGGTGATCGGCCGGGCCGGCATCGGCGTCGACAATGTCGACATCCCGGCCGCCTCGCGGCGCGGCATCATCGTCATGAACACGCCGTTCGGCAATTCGATCACAACCGCCGAGCACGCGATCTCGCTGATGTTCGCGGTCGCGCGGCAGATCCCGGCCGCCGACACCTCCACGCGCGCCGGCAAGTGGGAGAAGTCGAAGTTCATGGGCACCGAGATCACCGGCAAGCGGCTGGGCGTGATCGGCTGCGGCAACATCGGCTCGATCGTCGCCACGCGCGCGATCGGCCTGAAGATGCACGTTCTCGCATTCGATCCGTTCCTGTCGGACGAGCGGGCCCGCGATCTGGGCGTCGAGAAGGTCGAACTGGACGAACTGTTCACGCGCTCCGACTTCATCACGCTGCACACGCCGCTGACCGACAAGACGCGCAACATCATCGATGCCGAGGCGATCGGGAAGATGCGCGACGGCGTGCGCATCATCAACTGCGCGCGCGGCGGGCTGGTCTCCGAAGCCGACCTCGCCGAGGCGCTGAGGTCCGGCAAGGTGGCCGGCGCCGGCATCGACGTGTTCGAAACCGAACCGGCGACGGAGAACCCGCTGTTCGACATCCCCAACGTCGTCTGCACGCCGCATCTGGGCGCCTCGACGGCCGAGGCGCAGGAGAACGTCGCCCTGCAGGTGGCCGAGCAGATGAGCGACTACCTGCTGCGTGGGGCTGTCTCGAACGCCATCAACATGCCCTCGATCACCGCCGAGGAGGCGCCGGTCCTCAAGCCGTTCGTCAAGCTGGCCGAGGTGCTGGGCTCGTTCGTCGGGCAGGTCGCCGAATCGGCGATCCTCGAGGTCGAAATCCTCTATGACGGCATGACCGCGAACCTGAACACCAAGGCGCTGACCAGCGCGACGCTGGCCGGGCTGATCCGCCCGCAGGTGGCCGACGTCAACATGGTCTCGGCGCCGATCATGGTGAAGGAGCGCGGCGTGATCGTCTCCGAGGTCAAGCGCGACAAGTCGGGCGTGTTCGACGGCTACATCAAGCTGACCGTCAAGAGCGCCAACCAGACGCGCTCGGTCGCCGGCACGGTGTTCGCCGACGGCAAGCCGCGCTTCATCCAGATCAAGGGCATCAACCTCGATGCCGAGATCGGGCGCAACATGGTCTACACGACCAACAACGACGCGCCGGGCATCATCGGCATCCTGGGCACGACCTTCGGCAGCAACGGGGTGAACATCGCCAACTTCCAGCTCGGCCGTAACCGGCCCGGCGGCGATGCGATCGCGCTTCTCTACGTCGACGATCCGGTGCCCGAGCACGTGCTCAACAAGGTGCGCGAGTTCCCAGAGATCCTGTCGGCCAAGCCGCTGGTGTTCGACGTGTGATTGCCGGCTTGAGAGCGTTGGTGTAGCCTCCGTCGATGATCGAGGTTCAAAAGACATCGGTCTATGACACTTGGTACGATGGTCTTCGCGATGCGCGCGCTCAAGGGCGCATCGACGCTCGCTTGCGACGGCTGAGCCTTGGCAACTTCGGAGATGTCAAACCGGTCGGCGGTGGCGTGAGCGAGTTGCGGATTCCATATGGGCCGGGGTACCGAGTGTACTTTGTTCGTCGAGACAACGCGGTCGTCCTCCTTCTTTGCGGTGGCGACAAGGGCAGTCAGCGTCGCGATATCGCCGCAGCAAAACGCCTGGCAGGGGAGATTTGAATGGCATTGCAGACCACCCGCTGGGACGCAGCCGAGAACCTGAAGACGGCCGAGCATGTCGCAGCTTTTCTCGAGGCGGTTTTCGAGGACGGGGATCCCCAGCTCGTCAGGGCAGCACTCGGGGACGTCGCCCGCTCCGAGGGGCTCGGCGAGATCGCCCACAAGGCCGGGGTGTCCCGCGCGGAACTCGCCGCGGCGCTGACCGACGAGGGAGACCCCAGGCTGAGCACGTTCATCGGCGTCATGAAGGCACTCGGCCTCAAAATCGTCGCCGAGGCGGCCTGATCCGGCTCAGCGCTGACGCGCCGGTTTTCTTTCGGCCAGCCAGATGCCGCCGATCACCAGCACGAGCGCCAGCGCGTGGTGCAGGCCGAACACCTCGCCCAGGACGAGGATGGCAAGGACCGTGCCGATCACCGGCACGAGGTTGACGAACAGGCCGGCCCTGTTCGAGCCGATCATCTCCACACCGCGGATGAAGAAGACCTGTGCGATGATCGCCGGGAAGATGGCGGTGTAGAGCACCACCATCCAGCCGCGCGCGTCGGGCACGATGCCGGCCGGCGACTGCCATTCGGCATAGGCGAAGGGCAGTGAGACGACCATGGCGGCGAACGCCATGGCGACCATCATCGTCTTCCAGTGCAGGTCGGGCTTGTAGCGCAGGCCGACCGAATAGCCGGCGTAGAGCAGGCCCGCCAGCGCCATAAGCACATCGCCGAAATTGATCGCAAGCTCCATCAGCCGTTCGACGCTGCCGCCCGAGGCGACCACGGCGACGCCGATCACCGACAGGATGAAGCCGATCATCTGCGCGATGGTGATGCGGGTTCGGAAGATGATGAAATTGAGCAGGAAGATGAACATCGGGATCGCCGCCTGCCAGATCGCGACGTTGATCGCGGTCGTGTAATTGAGCGCCGAGTAGAGCGTGATGTTGAACAGCGCAAAGCCTGTCGCGCCATAGGCGAACAGAAGCGGCAGGTGGCGCAGCACTCTCCTGCGATCGGCCCAGAACTGCGGGCCTGCGATGACCAGCAGGATCGACACGGCGATCGCCCAGCGCAGGCTGGTCAGGATCATCGGCGAGACATGGCCGACGGCCAGCTTGCCGGCGACGGCGTTGCCGCCCCAGAAGGTCGTCGTCAGGACCAGCAGCACATAGGCGAGCCGGTTGTTCGAACTCTGGGCGGTTTCGGCGGACATCGCGTCGTCGGCTCTCCGTGATGACCGCATGCATGCAACAGCGGCCGGGGTAATGCGAGCGAAATGCCGTCACCGAGACAATCGACGGCCGAGGCCCCTCGCGCTTTGGTCTGGCTGCCGCTATAGACGCCCCGTTTGTTTTGCAAGGCGGGGAAGAACGCGACATGGCCAACGTGGTTGTCATCGGCTCGCAGTGGGGCGACGAAGGCAAGGGCAAGATCGTCGACTGGCTGTCGGAGCGGGCCGACGTGGTGGTGCGCTTCCAGGGCGGCCACAATGCCGGCCATACGCTGGTCGTCGACGGCGTGACCTACAAGCTGTCGCTGCTGCCCTCGGGCGTGGTGCGCGAGGGCAAGATGAGCGTGATCGGCAACGGGGTCGTGTTCGACCCGCACGCCTTCGTCGCCGAAGTCGGACGGCTCAAGGAGCAGGGCGTGACGATCGGCCCGGACCGGCTGCGCATCGCCGAGAACACGGCGCTGATCCTGTCGGTGCATCGCGAGCTCGACGCGCTGCGCGAGGACGCCGCCTCCAATTCGGGCACGAAGATCGGCACCACGCGGCGCGGCATCGGCCCGGCCTACGAGGACAAGGTCGGCCGCCGGGCGATCCGCGTGATGGACCTGGCCAACATGGAAACGCTGCCCGTCAAGGTCGACCGGCTGCTGACGCACCACAACGCGCTCAGGCGCGGGCTGAACCAGCCCGAGATCGGCCACGACGCGCTGATGGAGGAATTGTCGTCGGTCGCCGAGGCGATCCTCCCCTACGTCGACAAGGTCTGGAAGGTGCTCGACGAAAAGCGTCGCGCCGGCGCGCGCATCCTGTTCGAGGGCGCGCAGGGCACGTTTCTGGACATCGATCACGGCACCTATCCGTTCGTGACCTCGTCGAACACGATCTCCGGGCAGGCGGCGACCGGCTCCGGCCTCGGCCCGGGCGCCATCGACTACGTGCTGGGCATCACCAAGGCATATACGACGCGCGTCGGCGAGGGGCCGTTTCCGACCGAGCAGGACAACGATATCGGCCGGCATCTGGGCGAACGCGGCCACGAGTTCGGCGTGGTGACGGGCCGAAAGCGCCGCTGCGGCTGGTTCGACGCGGTGATGGTGCGACAGGCGGTGGCCGTCAACGGCATCACCGGCATCGCGCTGACCAAGCTCGACGTGCTCGACGGGATGGACGAGATCGACATCTGCGTCGGCTACGAGCTCGACGGCAAGCGCATCGACTATCTGCCGGCGAGCCAGGGCGCGCAGGCCCGGCTGGTGCCGGTCTACGAGACGCTCGAAGGCTGGAGCGGCACGACGGCGGGCGCGCGATCGTGGAACGATCTGCCCGCCCAGGCGGTCAAATATGTCCGCCATGTCGAAGAACTGATCGGCGCGCCGGTGGCAATTCTGTCGACATCGCCCGAGCGCGAGGACACGATACTTGTGACCGACCCGTTTCAAGACTAGGTTCAGGCCCGAAATCGGGCCCATAGCGGATTGAATTCATGGCAGATTTTGCGGCGATTCTGAAGAAGACCCTCGACAAGATGGGCGAGACGACGCCGCAGATGCGTGCAAAGGTCTACGACAAGGCGCGCCAGACCGTGCAGCGGCAGATCGATGCGATGGCCACGCGCCCGCCGCAGGCGGCGATCGATCGCCAGTTCGCAAAGCTCGACGAGGCGATCGCCGAAATCGAGGCCGAGCATGCGGGCGCCGCCGCGCCGGTGCCCGCCCCCGAAGCCCGTGCCAATGACCTCGGCTCCGGTGCGCTAGACGCGCCGGTTGCGCCGCGGGAGCCCGACGAACGTGCGCCGGTGGAAGAGCCGCAGCCCGAGGAGCCGCCGGTCGACGCGATCCTGGGGGCCGGCGGCGACGAGACCGGAACCGAACCGCCGCCCGCGGCCGTGCCGCAGGACGCCAGCGCGACGATCGCGACCGACCTGCCGCCGGCGGACGAGCCCGCGCCTCCGTCCCGGACCGAACCGGCGATGGCCGAACCGGAGAGCTGGTCCGAAGAGGCGCCCGTTCCGGGAGAGGCATCCTCGGCGACCGATGATGACGAAGCCGTCCGCGCCGAGGAGACCGAGCCGGCGCCGGTCGATGCGGTGTTCGGAGCGAGCGGCGAGGAGACGGTGACGACGCCGCCTCCGCCGGCCGATCCCGACGAGCCGACCGTCGATGACGTAATCGCCTCGTTCGACCGGACCGACGCCGAGCCCGATCAGGGCGCGCGGGTCGAGCCCTCATTCGACGCGCCGGAGACCGACGACGCTGCCGCGCCGGCGCTTCCGCGCGCCGAAGCGGACGATCCGCTCCTCGATTTCCTCAACGAGCAGCGCGACACGCTCGCCGGCAACGACGATCAGGGACAGGCCGATGCCGACCGCGCCGCCGACATGCTGTTCGGCGAGGCGGGCGAGACGATCGGCGCCGCGCGCGCTGGGTCCGGGGTGGACGAGCCGATGACCGCCGACCGGACGGACGGCGCACCGGCACGGGACCAGATGGCCGACACCGAACCCTCGCGGCGTCCGCGCTGGGGGCTGCTTGCGATCGTGGTCGTCATCGTCGGCCTTCTCGCCGGCGGTGGCTATGCGGCCTATTCGAACCAGGGTCCGATCCGGGCCTTCCTGGCCGATTTCGGCATCGAACTGCCGGCGATCGGCGACGGCGCCGGCACGGTGAGCGACGAGGATGGGGTGCCGGTGCGCACCGTCGAGACGATGCCCGTCGAGGGCGACGGGACGACGCCGGGCGAGGACGCGACCGCCGACGATGCGGGCACCGACGAGCCGACCGAGACGGTCAATGCGGCCGGCACCGACGAGGCGGTGCAGAAGTTCACGCAGCGACTGACCGAGGACGGCCGCGAGGTGGACGAGGGGCCGGCGCCGGGCGGACCGGCCACCGGCGAGGGCAGCACCGTTGCGGGCCAGACCGTGGTGGGCGAGGGCCCGGTCGCGGGAGAAGACGCGACGGCGGCGCCGGAAGACGAAGGCGCCGGCGACGAGGCGGTCGCGGTCGGCCAGCGCACCATCTTCTACGAGGAGCGCACGGGATCGCAGCCGGGCACGGCGATCCAGGGCTCGACCGTCTGGTCGGTGGCCCAGGTCTCGCCGGGCGGGGACCTGCCGGTCGAGCCGGCGATCCGCGCCGAGTCGGCGATCCCCGAACTGGGGCTGACGCTGGAGATGACGATCCGGCGCAATGGCGACGCCACCTTCCCGGCCAGCCACATCGTCGAGCTGTTCTTCTCGGTGCCCGACACGTTCGAGGGGCGCGGCATCGCCGACGTGCAGCGGATCACCTTCAAGAACACCGAGCAGGACCCGGGCAGCGCGCTGATCGCCGTGCCCGCGCCGATCGACACCAACATCTTCCTGGTCGCGCTGACCGACGCCGACACCGCCGTGCAGACCAACACCTCGCTGATGCTGAGCCAGGGCTGGATCGACATTCCGATGCAGTACGTGTCGGGGCGGCGGGCGCTGATCACGCTGGAAAAGGGCGCCGCCGGCGACGGGGTCTTCAACGAGGTGTTCGACGCCTGGGAGGAAAACCCGCTCGGCGAGGCGAGCGGCGGCTAGAGCGTTCATCGAACACGGAACGGGCGCGCTTCGCGTTCCGGCCCGGAATTCCATGAAAAAGCCCCGGCGGAAACCGCCGGGGCTCTTGTTCTGGTCGCTATGCGCCGCCGTGTGGGCAGGTCAGCCGGCGTGTTCGAGTTGCGGCTGGCCCGCATTGAGCTTGGCGGCTGCGGCGATCATCGCCTTCTGCACCTTTTCGAAGGCGCGCACCTCGATCTGCCGCACGCGTTCGCGCGAGATGTCGAATTCGCCCGACAGTTCCTCGAGCGTCAGCGGGCTTTCGGCCAGCCGGCGGGCTTCGAAGATGCGCTTTTCGCGGTCGTTGAGCACGTCCATGGCATCGCGCAGCATGGCGCGGCGATGGTCGAGTTCGTCCTCGGCGATCAGCATGTCCTCCTGGCTTTCGGTCTCGTCGACCAGCCAATCCTGCCACTGTCCGCTCTCGCCCTCGGCGGCGCGGATCGGCGCGTTCAGCGAGGCATCGCCGCCGAGGCGCTGGTTCATCGACAGAACCTCTTCCTCGGATACCTGAAGATCGGTTGCGATCTTCTTGACCTGTTCTTCGTTCAGGTCGGCGTCGCCGAGCGCCTGAATGCGGCTCTTGGCCTTGCGCAGGTTGAAGAACAGCCGCTTCTGGTTGGCGGTCGTGCCCATCTTCACGAGGCTCCACGAGCGCAGGACATATTCCTGGATCGAGGCCTTGATCCACCACATCGCATAGGTTGCGAGGCGGAAACCCCGCTCGGGGTCGAATTTCTTGACCGCCTGCATCAGGCCGACATTGCCCTCGGAGACGACCTCGCCCATCGGCAGGCCGTAGCCGCGGTAACCCATGGCGATCTTGGCCACCAGACGCAGGTGCGAGGTGACCAGCCGGTGCGCGGCCTCGGTGTCGCCATGCTCCTGATAGCGCTTGGCGAGCATGTATTCTTCATCGGGCTGAAGCATCGGGAAGCGGCGGATCTCTTCCATGTAGCGGGAAAGACCGTTGCTCCCGCCGGAGATGCTCGGCAGTGTGTTCTGGGCCATCATCAGCACCCTTTCTCCCTTGTATCCGGCTCCCACGTGAATGCGGCGAGCACAAGGCGCATGGGCCAAATGAAGCACCCATGCGCGCGGTTCCGTTTTTGACGGAGTTGTTCGCAAGATGGGGTCTTGCGGGCGACTTTTCAAGTCGGTTCAAAGACTTCGCAGAAGCGTGATCAGGTCCGCCATGTCCGCCGGAAGCGGCGCCTCGAAGGTCATCACGTCGCCGGTCGCCGGGTGGACGAAGACGAGCGTCGCCGCGTGCAGCGCCTGGCGTCCGAGGACGTCGATCGCGGCGCGGACCGGTTCGGGCAAGGTTCTGGACTTGCTGGCAAATCCGCCGCCATAGACGGCATCGCCGACGAGCGGATGGCCAAGATGGGCCATGTGCACGCGGATCTGGTGCGTGCGCCCCGTCTCGAGCGTGCATTCGACAAGGCTCGCAACGGGTTTTCCGGCCGGCCCGAAGCGTTCGCGCACCGCATAGTGGGTGACGGCGTGGCGGGCATCGGGCTGGCTCTGTGAGACGACGGCCTGTTTCGTCCGGTCGCCGCCCGAACGGCCAAGGAACGTCTCGACGGTGCCCCTTGCGCGGTCGGGCGCGCCCCAGACCAGCGCACGGTAGCTGCGCCGCATCGGGCCGGTGCGGCCGTGATCGGCGAACTGGGCCGACAGACCCCGATGCGCCGCGTCGGTCTTGGCGACGACCATGACGCCGCTCGTGTCCTTGTCGAGCCGGTGGACGATGCCGGGCCGGCGAACCCCGCCGATGCCCGAGAGCGTGTCGCCGCAATGGTGGAGCAGCGCGTTGACCAGCGTGCCGGACGGGTTGCCGGCGCCCGGATGCACGACCATGCCGGCGGGCTTGTCGATGACGATCAGATCGTCGTCCTCGTAAAGGATCGACAGCGCGATGGCCTCGGCGCGCGGCTCGGCCTCGGTCGGCGGCGGCACGTCGATCGATGCGACGTCGCCTTCCGCGATACGGCGCTTGGGTTCGCGCACGACCGCGCCGTTGAGCGTCACCTGGCCGGTCTCGATCAAAACCTTGACGCGGCTGCGCGAGACGGCCTCGCCGAGCGCACCGGCGAGAAACTGGTCCAGACGCCGGCCGGCGTCGTCCGGTCCGGCGGTGACGTCTTCCATTCGGCGACGATCCTCTGTAGGGCAGGGCGCTATCGCGGCGGTGCTAGCCGGCGCCGCGCCGTCAGACAAGTGCGAGACGATGAACCAGTTGCCGCCCGAACTTGCCGAGGAAGCCCCGCTCGATCCCGCCGCCGAGCGGGTGCGCCGCAAGATGGTGCGGCTGCTGGCGGTGTCGATCGGCATCATGTTCGTGGGCATCTTCGCGGTGCTCGCCGCGATCGTCTGGCAGATGGGCGAGGCGACCCGGACGACGCTTGTCGACGCGCGGATCGCGCTGCCGGAGGCCTTTGCGGTTGCCGAGACCGATCTTTCCGCCGACGCGATCATGGTTCGCGGCACGGGCGCGGACGGTGCGATGATGCTGCTCGTCTTCGACCGGGCGACCGGCGCGATGACCGCCCGCTACACGCTCGGCGCGGCGCCTTCGGAGCGCTGATCGGCGCACGCCGGCAAGGCCTGCCAGTGCCTTTTTCCGGCGCGCCGGGAAAATTGATTTCATTGTACCCCTTTACAAACGGTGCCCTTGTTCGATTTGATAGAAAAGTGGGCTGGGGACGACCGACCGGCCGGCTGGTTGAGTGAAAAACGGAGACCGGAGCCATTTCAAGAGGCGCGTCAGTTCGCTTTGAAAGCGTTCAAAAGAGCTATGATGGCGAAACGCTAGTCGTCAAAAATCTCAATCTCGATATCGCCCGCGGCGAATTCCTGACCATGCTTGGTCCTTCGGGGTCGGGAAAGACGACCTGCCTGATGATGCTGGCCGGTTTCGAACCGGCCACGCACGGGGAAATCTACCTCAACGACAAGCCGATCAACAATGTGCCGCCGCACAAGCGCGGCATCGGCATGGTTTTCCAGAACTATGCCCTGTTCCCGCACATGTCGGTGGCCGAGAACCTGGCCTTCCCGCTGCAGGTGCGCGGGATCGGCAAGTCCGAGCAGCAGGACCGCATCAAGCGGGCGCTCGACATGGTCGAGCTGGGCGCGTTCGGCAACCGCCGGCCGGCGCAGCTCTCGGGCGGCCAGCAGCAGCGCGTGGCGGTGGCGCGGGCGCTCGTATTCGATCCCGAACTGGTGCTGATGGACGAACCGCTCGGCGCGCTCGACAAGCAGCTGCGCGAGCAGATGCAGTACGAGATCAAGCACATTCACGAAAATCTCGGCGTGACCATCGTCTACGTCACGCACGACCAGACCGAGGCGTTGACCATGTCGGACCGGGTCGCGGTCTTCAATGACGGCGTCATCCAGCAGCTGTCGACGCCGGACCTTCTTTACGAGAACCCGCAGAACTCGTTCGTCGCCCAGTTCATCGGCGAGAACAACAAGCTGACCGGCGAGGTGGTCGCGCTGAACGGGTCGACCTGCGAGGTGCGGCTCGACGACGGCACGATGCTGGTCGCCGATCCGGTCAACATCAGCGGGCAGGGCAGCAAGACGACGCTTTCGCTGCGCCCCGAACGGATCGAACTGGCCCCGACGGACGAGCCCGACAACGTGCTCGACGGCCGGATCGAGGAACTGATCTATCTGGGCGACCACATCCGGGTTCGGATGAACGTCGCCGGCAATGACGAATTCGTCGTCAAGGTCCGCAACCGACGCGACAAGCGGCCGATCGCCGAAGGCGACACGGTCAAGGTCGGATGGGCCGCCTCGGACTGCAAGGCGCTCGACGCGGTGGCGTGAGCGCGCAACGCAATTGACCGCGGGCACTGGTGCCCGGGCAATGGGGACGGCGCGTTCGACCATGCGTCGATGCCGTCCCGGACAAAAAGGGAGCAACGCATGAAACTCAAAACCATTCTCATGGCGACAGCGGCGGCCGGTATTCTGTCCGTGCCCGCTGTCGCCCAAAGCGACATGTCGCTTGCCGAGGCGCCGTGCGAGAACTGCGCGGACTCGATGACGCTGGTCTCGTGGGGCGGCGCCTATCAGCAGTCCCAGATCAACGCCTATTCGGACCCCTATTCCGAGGCGACCGGCGTCGACATCGTCTGGGACGAATCGTCGGCCGAGGCGGTGGCCCGACTGCGCGCCATGAACGAGGCCGGCAACGTGACCTGGGACGTCGTCGACGTCGTAGCGGCCGACGCGATCCGTCTGTGCGACGAGGGCCTTGCCATGCCGGTCGAGCATGACGAACTGCTCGCCGACGCGCCCGACGGCACGCCCGCCTCGGAGGATTTCGGCGACCTGATCGTGTCGGAATGCTTCATCCCGCAGATCGTCTATTCGACGACGTTCGGCTACCGGACGGACGTCGCGGACTGGGGCGACAACACGCCCAGCGAGATCTGCGACATCTTCGACACCGAGACGTTCCCCGGCCAGCGTTCGCTCGAGCAGCGTCCGATCGGCAACATGGAGTGGGCGCTCTACTGTGACGGCGTGGCGTTCGAGGACATCTACGACACGCTGGAGACCGAAGAGGGCGTCCAGCGCGCGCTCGACAAGCTCGGCACCATCAAGGACGACGTCGTCTGGTGGACCGCCGGCGCCGAAACGCCTCAGCTTCTCGCCGATGGCGAAGTGGTGATCGGGTCGACCTACAATGGCCGCCTGTTCTCGGCCATCGAGGAGCAGGACCAGCCGATCGCCATGCTGTGGGACATGCAGATGTTCGACCTTGACGGCTGGATCATCCCCGCCGGTCTTCCCGAAGACCGCCTGAACCGGGCCAAGCACTTCCTGAAGTTCGCCACCGACACGCAGCGTCTGGCGGATCAGGCCAAGTGGATTTCCTACGGCCCGGCCCGCGCCTCTTCGGCGCCGCTCGTCGGCCAGCACGCCGATCTGGGCATCGACATGGCTCCGCACATGCCGACCGACCCGGCCAATTCGGAGAACACGTTCCTGTTCAACTACGAATGGTGGGCCGACAATCGCGACGACCTGGACGCACGCTTCCAGGCGTGGCTCGCCCAGTAAGCGGAATTGCTCCACGGATGCGGCGCCCTGCGCCGCATCCGCTTTTAGATGCTACTGAATTCATTGACGATTTTGGTCCGGTATCGGACCCCGGGATTTGATCATGAGCACGGTTAGCGAGACAACCCAGAGCGCCTTGCCGGACGATGGCGTCGTCCGCGCCGCCGACGGAACGCCGCTCAAGAAGAGCCTGGCCCGCGCGCTGCGCCGCGAGAAGCTGCGCTCGTTCATGCTGATCGCGCCGCTTCTGGCCTTCATCATCATCGCCTTCGTCGCGCCGATCGCCGACATGCTGTTCCGTTCGGTCGAGAACTCGATCGTGCGCGACACGCTGCCCGAGACGGTCGAGACGCTCGCCGACTGGGACCCGCAGAGCGGTGAACTGCCCGACGAGCGGGTGTTCGCGGCGCTCTATCGCGACCTTCAGATCGCCGTCGAGCAGCGCATCCATACGCGCGTCGGCTCACGCCTGAACTATCAGCAGCCGGGCATGTCCGGCCTGTTCCGGGGCACCGGCCGAGACGTGCGGCGCATGGACGAGGCCGGCCCCTTCAAGCCGCAGTTCCTGGAGGCGGACGAGGACTGGGCCGAGATCGAGACCTGGGCCGTCATCAAGCGCTACAGTCCGACCTACACGCCGGGCTACTTCCTGAACGCGGTCGATGCCGAACTGACCGCGGAGGGGGTCGAGCTCAAACCCCAGAACGAGCGCATCTACATCACGCTGTTCAACCGGACGATGGTGATGAGCCTGATCATCACCCTCTCGTGCCTGCTGCTGGGCTATCCGATCGCCTATCTGCTGGCGCATCTGCCGATGCGCTCGGCGAACGTGCTGATGATCCTGGTGCTGCTGCCGTTCTGGACGTCGCTGCTGGTGCGCACCTCGGCCTGGAAGGTGCTGCTGCAGCAGCAGGGCGTGATCAACGATTTCCTGGTCTGGATCAATCTGATCGACGACGCCGGCCGGCTGGTGATGATCAACAACCAGACCGGCACGATCATCGCCATGACGCACATCCTGCTGCCGTTCATGATCCTGCCGCTCTATTCGGTGATGCAGACAATCTCGCCGTCCTATGTGCGGGCCGCAAAGAGCCTTGGCGCGACCGACTGGACCGCCTTCTGGCGGGTCTATTTCCCGCAGACGGTGCCGGGCATCGGCGCGGGCGCGATCCTCGTGTTCATCCTGTCGATCGGCTACTACATCACGCCCGAACTTGTCGGCGGCACCTCCGGCGTCTTCATCTCCAACCGGATCGCCTACCACATCTCGACGAGCCTGAACTGGGGCCTTGCGGCGGCGCTCGGCACCATCCTGCTGGGATTGGTGATCGTGCTGTTCTGGGTCTACGACCGGATCGTCGGCATCGACAATGTGAAGCTGGGATAGGATCGAACCGATGGCCTCACCGCTTCCGCCCTACGCCTCGTCGCTGCAGATCGGATGGTATTACGCCTTCCGCGTCATCTGCGGGCTGATCTTCTTCTTCCTGATCTTCCCGATCCTGGTGATCGTGCCGCTGTCGTTCAACGCGCAGGACTTCTTCACCTTCACGCCCGAGATGCTGGCGCTGAACCCCGAGGGCTATTCGCTCAAGCACTATCGGGACTTCTTCACCAACCCAGACTGGCAGCTGGCGCTGTGGAACTCGGTGACGATCGCGCCGGCCGCCACGCTGATCGCCACCGTGCTCGGCACGCTCGCCGCGATCGGCCTGTCGCAGGCGCACGTGCCCTACAAGTCGGCGATCATGGCGATCCTGATCTCGCCGATGATCGTGCCGCTGATCATCTCGGCGGCGGGCATGTATTTCTTCTTCTCGCGCATCGGCCTTCAGGGCACCTATCTGGGCGTCGTGCTCGCCCACGCCGCGCTCGGCACGCCGTTCGTGATCATCACGGTGACGGCGACGCTGGTCGGTTTCGACCGGTCGCTGACGCGGGCGTCGGCCTCGCTCGGTGCCGATCCGGTCCGGACCTTCTTCAAGGTGCAGATGCCGCTGATCATGCCGGGCGTCATTTCGGGGGCGCTGTTCGCCTTCATCACCTCGTTCGACGAGGTGGTGATCGTGCTGTTCGTCGGCTCGGCCAGCCAGAAGACGCTGCCCTGGCAGATGTTCATCGGCCTGCGCGAGCAGATCTCGCCGACCATCCTGGCGGTCGCCTCGGTGATGGTGGCGCTGTCGATCGCGCTGCTGTTCACGCTGGAGCTGCTGCGCCGGCGCTCGGAGCGGCTGCGCGGCCTGGCGCCGGGCTGATCCGGCCCGTCACTCGCCGGGTGCGGGCTCGGGTTCGGCGCGGGCCCGATCGACGGCTTCCGTGCCGGTCTGCACCGGCTGCAGCGGCAGGCTGACCTCGAAGCGCGACCCCTGATCGGAGGTGCTGGCAAGGCTGATCGTGCCGCCGAGGCGCTCGGTGATCTGCCGGCAGATGGCAAGGCCGAGGCCCGAGCCGCCGCGATCGCCTGCATTGTTGAGCCAGTCGCGCCCGAACTTCGAAAACAGGCTGTCGCGCAGGGCCGGGGAAACGCCGGGGCCCGTGTCGCTGATCGCGATGACCGCCTGATCGCCCCTTCGCTCGAGCCGGGCGACGACATGCGGGTCGGGCGGATCGGCAAACTTGATGGCGTTCGACAGCAGGTTGAGGAAGACCTGCTTGAGCCGGTCGGGATCGGCGCCGACCCAGACGGGCCGCGCGGGCAGTTCGGTCTCGACGCGCACGCCGCGCCGTTCGGCCAGGCTCATCATCGTGTCGACCGAGCCCGAAAGCAGCGCCCTGAGTTCGACCGGTTCCATGTGCCAGGCGATCTGGCCGCTCTCCATCGCGCTGAGGTCCAGGATCTCGTCGAGCAGCCGGGTCAGGCGCTGGCTCTCCTGCTTGACGATCTGGATGAAGCGGCGCGAGTGGGGCGTGTCGAGCGTTTCGGCCTCCGACAGCAATTCGGCGAAGGAGCGGATCGAGGTCATCGGCGTGCGCAGTTCGTGGCTCACCCGGCTGAGGAAGTCGTCCTTCATCTGGTCGAGGCGCTGCAGCGTCTCGTTGGCTTCCTTCAGCTTTTCGGCCGTCTCCTCCAGTTCGGCGGACTTGCGCTCGAGCTCCTGGCTGTAGCGGATCGCCGCCCGCGTCTCGTCGAGCAGCGCCATAACCGTGTCGACCGTCAGCGGCGCGCCCTTGACGATGCGCGAGACCATCAGCCGCGCCGAGGCCGCGCCGATGCCCGAGGCGAGGGCGCGTTCGACGCGGGTGATGAAGTGGGCATCGGGCAGCGGATCGCGGCCGGGCCGGCCCTGCATCTGTGCCTCGCTGTCGAACACTTCCTTGGTCCGGACCGGGCCGAGCACGCGCTCGGCGACGCGGCGCAGGTCCTCGACCGAGGCCGAGCGCGGCAGGACGGGTTCGGCCTCGGACACGGGGCGGCGGAAGACGTCGACGAAGATGGCGCTCTGCAGGCGGCCGATCGGGTTGGTCTGGGTGGCCGCCGAGACCAGCACGAAGGTGCCGGTGTTGAAGAGCAGGCTCCAGAAGGTGGCGTGAACCAGCGGGTCCCACCCCGCCGCGCCGAACAGCGCGGTCGGCGCGAGCACGCCGATTCCCATCGGCCCGGATGTCAGGAAGGTCTCGATGCCGGGCAGCGGCAGGCTGGGCAGCACCAGCGTATAGGCCCAAAGCGCGAAGCCGGCGATCAGGCCGGCGACCGCCCCGTGCCGGTTGGCCGACGACCAGAACACAGCGCCGATCAGGGCGGGCAGGAATTGCGCCACGCCGGCGAACGAGATCAGCCCGATCGAGGCGAGCGCGCCGCCGCCCGTCGCCGCGCGATAATAGACGTAACCGAGCGCGAGGATGCCGGCGATCGACAGCCGGCGGACCAGCAGGATCGTGCGCGACAGATCCTGCGGGACGCGCCCGCCGAGGCGGCCGTCCAGCAGCAGCGGCAGGGCGAGATGGTTGGAGATCATGATCGACAGGGCGATCGAGGAGACGATCACCATCGAGGTGCCCGCCGAAAGGCCGCCGATGAAGGCGATCAGGGCCAGTTCCTCGCGGCCGGCGGCGATCGGCACCCAGAGGACGTAAAGGTCCGGATCGGCGGTCGCCGGCAGCATGGTCAGGCCGGCGGCGGCGATCGGCATGACGAACAGGCTGATCAGCATCAGATAGAGCGGGAACAGCCATGCGGCGGTGGCCAGGTGCCGCTCGTCGCGGTTCTCGACCGCCATGATCTGGAACTGGCGCGGCAGGCAGACGATCGCCGCCGCCGACAGGAAGGTGACGGTGATCCAGCGTGCCTCGCCGCCTTCGGGGATCGTGGCGAGCCTTGCAAGGGCATCCTGAAGGGCCGGCGTGCGGTCGGCGCCGCCGCCGGGGTCGAGCGCGAAGATGACCAGAAGGCCGATCAGCATGAGCGCGGCGAGCTTGACGATCGATTCGAACGCGATCGCCGTGACGACGCCCGGATGGCTCTCGTCGGCGGCAAGGGTGCGGGTGCCGAACAGGATCACGAACACGCCCATGACGATCGCCACCCAGAGCCCGGTGTCCGCCCAGATGCCGATCTCGGGCCGCCGCACGGCGAAGTCGGCATCGGCGTAGACGAGCGCCTCGAAGGCGGTCGCGATGCCCTTGAGCTGCAGCGCGATGTAGGGGGTGATCGCCGTAACCGCCATCAGCGTGACGATGATCGAAACGAGCGCGCTCTTGCCGTAGCGGGCCGACAGGAAGTCGGCGATCGAGGTGATCTGCTGGCTGCGGCAGATGCGCACGATCTTGCGCAGGACCAGCCACCAGCCAAGGAAGACGATCGTCGGTCCGGTGTAGATGGTCAGATATTCAAGGCCGTTGCGGACCGCCGAGCCGACCGCGCCGTAGAACGTCCAGGCGGTGCAGTAGACGGCCAGCGACAGGGTGTAGACGACGGGCGAATCGATGATCGGCCAGCGGCCGCGTTCGGCGGCGCGGTCGCCCGCCCATGCGATGACGAAGAGCCCCGCCAGATAGGCGACGCCGACGAACAGGACGAGGGCGGGGGAGAGCACGGGACCTACGTCACGGCCCGGGCCGCTCCGGCCGCTGTCGGCGCGGCAGCGCGCGGCGGGACATGGCCGCGCAAAGGCCGATCGCGGCGGCCCAGACGGCGAACATGTAGACCGGCAGCAGCGGCAGGCCGAAGACGGTGGCCGGCCGGTCGAACAGGCCGAGCATGGGCGGCATCAGCAAAAGGACGGCCAGCGCGGGCACGATCCAGCGCATTTCGGCCCAGAACGCAGAGGGCAGGCGGTCAGGTTCCATGGTTGGCCTCCCGGGCGCCGGCCTCGCCGCGATCGAGCAGGCCGGCGATCTCGGCGAGCAGGTCGCGGTTGGCGAACGGCTTGGTGACGAAGGCGTCGGCGCCCAGCGCCATCATCCGCTTGCGGTCGGCTTCCTGGCCCTTGGCGGTCAGTACGAGCACCGGCGTCGTCGCGCCGAAGGAACTGGCCCGCAATTCGCCAAGGATGCCGAACCCGTCCTGTCCCGGCAGCATCGCGTCGAGCACGATCAGGTCGGGCCGCTCGCGTTCGACCGCGGCCAGCACCTCGGCGCCGTCCTGCACCGCCACGAGCTGATAGCCTTCCCGCCCGAGCAGGAAGTTCAGCGATTCAAGAATAAACGGCTCGTCCTCGGCGATCAGAATCCGGGGCGTCATCGGTGGCATGTTCCTCCCGGGACCGCCGGCGCGCCGGACCTTCGCGCCGCGATCCCTTTTTGATCATTTCACATCCTCGGCGCTGCGTCCAACGGGCCATCGGGATGAGATGCCCTTGTCGGCGGAGACCGGCGGGACGCCGTCACCGAAAGCATCGGAAAGGCACGCTGCTCGCACGCCTCGCGCGGACAGGACCGGCACTCCCAGCCGACCGGCACGGCGTTGTCGGGACCGAGCCCGTCGGCATGGACGATGCGGTGGCCATGGTGGGCGTCGCAGGCCAGCATGACCGCGTAGCGGGCCTCGGGTTCGACGGTGGATGGCGTGCCCTTGCGCACCTGACGGGCGACAAGCAGCAGGTGCCGGCCGTCGGGCATGGCGGCGCGCTGGGCGACCAGCCGGTCGCCGGCCGAAAACGCGCCGTAGAGCGCCCAGAGCGGACAGGCGCCGCCGAACTGCGGCATGCGCAGGCCCGGCAGCGAAAAGCGCTTTGAGATGTTGCCGGCCGGGTCGGTCCGCACGAAGGCGAACGGCACGCCCTCGGCGCCCGGCCTGCGCAGCGTCACCAGCCGGTGGGCGACCTGCTCGAAGCTGGCGTTGAAGCGGGCCTGCAGGTGGGAAAGGTCGTAACGGCGCGCCTCGGCGGTCTCGAGAAAGCGGTCATAGGGCATCAGCACGGTGCCCGCGCCGTAGCGCGCGAGCGCGTTGCGGGCGCGGCGACGGGTCTCGTCGGAGGAAAAGCTGCCGGTCGCCGCGATGGCATCGATCGCGTCGGCCAGTTCGCGCGCGGCGAGCTCGCGCGCCAGGGTGAAACGGACCGTCGCCTCCGGCGCCCCGGCGGGCAGGGCGATCGTGCCGGGTCCGGCGCCGCCGTCCTCGGCCCGCACGATGCGCACGCCGTGCCGCTCCTCGAGCCGGGCGGCGAGCACCGCGCTCAGTCCCAGCCCGTGGCCGGGCAGCGTGTCGACGATGCGCGGCGCGGCGTCCTCGATGGTCTCGAAGAAATTGCCGTGATCGATTATGAAATCCTCGACCTCGCGGGCCGGCGTCGCCGCCGGTGTGGGCGCGTCGGGACCCTCGAGCATGTCGAGCATCGCACGGGCGCTGGCGGTGAGCTGGTCGGAAGCCTTGGCGATGATGTCGACGAACCGCCGGCGCTGGCCGGTCTCCAGCGTTTCGTACTGCGCCAGGATCTCGGCCGCCGAGCGGATCGCGGTGATCTCTGTCAGCGTCTGGTGGCTGAGCGTGACGAGCGCCGGATCGCGGTTGAGCCTGTCGGCGAGCGTCAGCGCGGCGTCCCGGGCGTCCTGCAGATCGCGGTGAAGGCGGATCAGCGTGCGCGCCCATTGCGGATGGCGGCTGGCCAGATCGGTCGAGGCCTGGCCCTCGAGTTCGCTGAGGCCGAGCGCGCTGGTCAGTTCGGTCAGGTCGTCGGCGAGCCGCGCGTCGCGGCTGGCCGACAGGAACTCCAGATCGACGCCGAGCGCGTCGGCCGCCTTGCGCAGCAGGCCGCCGGCGATCAGCCGCTTGTCGTTCTCGATCAGGCTCAGATAGGCGGTCGAGATCGACAGCCGTTCGGCGAGCGCCCGCTGGGAAATGCCCAGCGCGCGGCGTCGTTCGCGGATTCGCCGACCGATGAGGATGCGCGACATGAGCCGATTGTAAATCAGTTTACAAGCCGGGCAAGCCCACTCGCGAAAGTTTACACAAATCGCCGGCATTAGCCTAACGGCTGTTTCTCCTCGCCTGTGGCCGACATAACGTAAGGCGACGTCCGCGTGATCGCCGATCGCGAGCGCGCGTGTCACGGGAGCGATCAGGGAGGATCATTATGAAGTTTACAACACGCAACGCCTCGCGCCGCACGGTGCTCAAGGGAGGGGCGGCGCTCGCCGGCGCGCTTGCCACGCCGCATATCTTCGTCCGGAACGCCTACGCCTTCACCAACGAGCCGACCGGTTCGACGGTGACGCTCGGCTTCAACGTACCGCAGAGCGGACCTTATGCCGACGAGGGCGCGGACGAACTGCGCGCCTACGAACTGGCCGTCGAGCACCTCAACGGCACCGGCGCCGACAACGGCATGATGGAGACGTTCTCCTCAAACGCGCTGCAGGGCAACGGCATTCTGGGCAAGAAGGTCGAGTATGTGACCGGCGACACCCAGACCAAGTCGGACGCGGCCCGCGCGTCGGCCCGCTCGATGATCGAAAAGGACGGCGCGGTGATGATCACCGGCGGTTCCTCGTCGGGCGTCGCGGTTGCCGTGCAGGCGCTGTGCCAGGAAGCGGGCATCATCTTCATGGCCGGCCTGACCCACTCCAACGACACCACCGGCAAGGACCGCAAGGCGAACGGCTTCCGCCACTTCTTCAACTCGTACATGTCGGGCGCCGCGCTCGCGCCGGTGCTGAAGAACGCCTATGGCGACGACCGCAAGGCCTATCACCTGACGGCGGACTACAACTGGGGCTACACGACCGAGGAAGCCGTGCGGACCTCGACCGAGGCGATGGGCTGGGAGACGGTCGAGACCGTGCTGACGCCGCTGACCCAGACCGACTTCTCGTCCTACATCACGCCGGTGCTGCAGTCGGACGCCGACGTGCTGGTTCTGAACCACTATGGCGGCAACATGGTCAACTCGCTGACCAACGCGGTCCAGTTCGGCCTGCGCGACCGGATGGTCAACGGCAAGCAGTTCGAGATCGTCGTGCCGCTCTATTCGCGTCTGATGGCCGCCGGCGCGGGCGAGAACGTCAAGGGCATCTTCGGTTCGACGAACTGGCACTGGTCGCTGCAGGACGAGGGCTCGAAGGCGTTCGTGCAGTCGTTCGGACAGAAGTACGGCTTCCCGCCGTCCCAGGCCGCGCACACCTGCTACGTGCAGACGCTGCTGTACGCCGATGCCGTCGAGCGCGCCGGCTCGTTCAATCCGTGCGCCGTCGTCGAGGCGCTGGAGGGCTACGAGTTCGATGGTCTGGGCAACGGTCCGACCCTTTACCGCGCCGAAGACCACCAGTGCTTCAAGGACGTGCTTGTCGTGCGCGGCAAGGAGAACCCGGAGAACGAGTTCGACCTTCTCGAAGTGGTCGAGGTCACGCCGGTCGAGCAGGTCACCTATCCGCCCGACCATCCGCAGTTCGGTGGCCCCGAGGCGACGCTCGGCACCTGCAACCCGGGCGCCTGAGCGACCGAACCACCTCATGCCGGCCCGCGCACACTGGCGCGGGTCGGTGACGCACCCGACCGGGTGCATCCCTTGATCGCGCCACGCGGGTTCGCCCGCCAGCGATCGGCTTCAATGCGGGACGGGCCATGGAAGCTATTCTGCTGCAAATCCTGAACGGGCTGGACAAGGGCAGCGCCTATGCGCTGATCGCGCTGGGGCTGACGCTGATCTTCGGCACGCTCGGCGTCGTCAACTTCGCCCACGGCGCCCTGTTCATGATCGGTGCGTTCTGCGCGGTCACCTTCAGCCGCCTGCTGTCGCTGTCCTATACCGTCGAGGATCCCGAGCGGCTCGACTTCCTGGGCAATCCGATGCAGGTCGAAACGCCCTATGTGGAAAGCTGGTTCGGACCGGAGATCGGCGGGGCGCTGATCGACTGGTCGGTGCCGCTGTCGATCCTGTTCGCGATCCCCGTCATGGTGCTGGTCGGCCTCGCCATGGAGCGCGGCCTGATCAAGTATTTCTACAAGCGCCCCCATGCCGACCAGATCCTGGTCACGTTCGGTCTCGCCATCGTGCTGCAGGAGATCGTCAAGTATTTCTACGGCGCCAACCCGATCCCGACGCCGGCGCCCGACGCGTTCGCCGGCAGCTTCGACTTCGGCGCGTCGATCGGGCTCGAGCCGGGACAGATCATCTATCCGTACTGGCGGCTGGTCTATTTCGCCTTCGCCGCGATCATCATCGGCGCGGTGTTCGCGTTCCTGCGCTTCACCACCTTCGGCATGGTCGTGCGCGCCGGCATGGCCGATCGCGAGACGGTCGGCCTTCTGGGCATCAACATCGACAAGCGCTTCACCATCATGTTCGCGATCGCGGCCGTCGTGGCAGGCCTTGCCGGGGTGATGTACACGCCGATCAACTCGCCCAACTACCATATGGGCATGGACTTCCTCGTGCTGAGCTTCGTGGTCGTGGTGGTCGGCGGGATGGGCTCGCTGCCCGGCGCCGTGCTGGCCGGCTTCCTGCTCGGTATCCTCGAGAGTTTCGCCTCGATGGCGCAGGTCGTCTCGCTGATCCCGGGAATCAACCAGATCATCATCTATCTGGTCGCGATCATCATCTTGCTGACGCGTCCGCGCGGCCTGATGGGACGCAAGGGCGTCATGGAGGAGTAGACCGATGCTTGGCCTGCAAAGAAAAGACTTCGGCCTTCTGGTCCTCGTCGGCGTGCTGACGCTGCTGGCGCCGTTCCTGCTCAACCCGTTTCCGGAGAACTCGGCGCTCGCCCAGTTCAACGCCGGCTATCCGGACCTGATGCAGCGCTTCGTGATCTTCGGCATCTTCGCGATCGGCTTCAACATCCTGTTCGGCCTGACCGGCTATCTGAGCTTCGGTCACGCCGCCTTCCTGGGCGTGGGCAGCTACGCGGCGATCTGGTCGATGAAGCTGCTGACGATGAACGTCATTCCCGCGATCGTCTTCGCGATCATCATCGCCGGGCTGTTCTCGCTGCTGGTCGGCTGGATCTCGCTGCGCCGCTCGGGCATCTACTTCTCGATCCTGACGCTGGCCTTCGCGCAGATGTCCTACGCGCTGGCCTATTCGGTGCTGACGCCGATCACCGGCGGCGAGACGGGCCTGCAGCCCAAGGTCGCCGATCCGCGCCTGTTCGACGCGGCGCTGACCGAGGGCGCCGTGCCGTCGGCAAACCTGTTCGGCCTGACCATGAAGTCGAGCTACGAACTCAGCGTCGGCGGCTGGCTGTTCACCTTCAATGCGGGCTACTACGTCGCCGCGATCTTCATGATGGCCGCCTTCTACATGGCGATCCGCATCTTCCGCTCGCCGTTCGGCATGATGCTGCGCGCGATCAAGACCAACCAGACCCGGATGAACTATACCGGCCTGAACCCGCGGCCCTATACGCTTGCGGCCTTCGTGATCTCGGGCATGTATGCCGGCCTTGCCGGCGGGCTGATGGTCGCCATGGACACCCAGGTCGGCCCCGAGCGCATGTTCTGGACCGCCTCGGGCGAGGTGGTGCTGATGACCATCCTGGGCGGCGCCGGCACGCTGATCGGCCCGGTGCTCGGCGCGGGCATGATCAAGTACATGGAAAACATCATTTCCAAGATCAACGACGGCATTCTCTATGAATGGTTCGCCGCGCTGCCGGACGGGCTTCAGGACGTGCTCGTCACGCTCATCCATCCGTTCATCGGCAAGGGCTGGCACCTGACGCTGGGCATCGTCTTCATGCTCGTGGTCATCTTCCTGCCCGGCGGCCTGATCGAGGGCGGACAGCGCGTGCGGCGCCTCTTCAGCCGGCAGAAGAAGCCGGACGTGCCCGCGCGCGATCCCGAACATCATCCCAAACCACAGCCGCACGTGGCCTGACCGGAGCGATCGCGATCATGGGCATCCTCGAAGTCAAGAACGTCAACAAGCGCTTCGGCGGCCTGCAGGCGCTCGGTGACGTCAACCTGTCGGTCGCCGAGAACTCGGTGCACGCGATCATCGGGCCGAACGGGGCGGGCAAGTCGACATTGCTGAACTGCCTGATCGGCAAGCTCGAACCGGACACCGGCGAGGTAACGTTCAAGGGACAGTCGGTGCTCGGCCGGACGCCCTACCAGATCAACCAGATGGGGATCAGCCGCGTCTTCCAGACGCCCGAGATCTTCGGCGACCTGACGGTCATCGAGAACATGCTGATCCCGTGCTTTGCCAAGCGGGACGGGGCGTTCCGGATGCATGCGATCGAATCGATCGCGGCCGAGCGCGAGGTGATCGACCGGGCCGAAAGCATGCTCGACGAGGTGCGGATGCTCGACAAGCGCGACATGCATTCGGGCTCGCTGTCACGCGGCGACAAGCGCCGGCTGGAGATGGCGATGTGCCTGGTGCAGGAGCCGAGCCTGTTGCTGCTCGACGAGCCGACCGCCGGCATGGCGCGGGCCGACACCAACAACACGATCGACCTGCTCAAGGAAATCCACGACAAGCGCAACATCACCATGGCGATCATCGAGCACGACATGCATGTGGTGTTCTCGCTGGCCCAGCGCATCACGGTGCTGGCGCAGGGCACGCCGCTCGTCGAGGATACGCCCGAGAACATCAAGGGCCATCCCAAGGTCAAGGAAGCCTATCTGGGAGAAGCGGCATGAGCGATGTGGTCGGCGAGGCAAGGCAACGCGAACAGCGCGAGCGGCCGGATTTCTCCAAGAACGCCAACATGGCGGCGACCGCGCCGGCCTTCCTGTCGGTGCACGACATCCATTCCTACTATGGCGAGAGCTACATCGTTCAGGGCGTCTCGTTCAACGTGCACGAGGGCGAGATCCTAGCATTGCTGGGACGCAACGGCGCCGGCAAGACCTCGACGCTGCGCACGCTGGCGCGGCTCGATTCGCCGTCGCTGACCTATGGCGAGATCTGGCTCGATCACCGCCACCTGCACACCATGGCCAGCCACGAGGCGGCGGTGGCCGGCGTCGTTCTGGTGCCCGAGGACCGGCGCATCATTCCCGGCCTGACGGTCGAGGAGAATCTGCAACTGGCGCAGATCGCCGAGCCGATCGGCTGGTCGCTCGAGCGGCTCTACGACCTGTTTCCGCGTCTTGGCGAACGACGCGTCCAGGAGGGTGTCACGCTGTCGGGGGGCGAGCAGCAGATGCTGTCGATCGCGCGGGCGCTCGCCCGCGACATCAAGGTGCTGCTGCTGGACGAGCCCTATGAGGGGCTGGCCCCGGTGATCGTCGACGAGATCGAAAAGACGCTCGAGGTCATCAAGCAGCAGGGCATCACCACCATCCTGGTCGAGCAGAACGCGATCCGCGCGCTCGAACTGGCCGACCGGTGCGTCATCCTCGACACCGGCAAGGTGGTCTTCGACGGCTCCGCCAAGGAGGTGCTCGACAACAAGGAACTGCGCGAGGAATATCTGGCCGTCTGACCGGCCGGCATCGCGTCGGCCCGCCGCCGAATGGCGGACCGACCCTTGCGGCTCGCTCAGCCGAGGACCTCTTCGACCGCCGCGCGTGCGACGTCGACGATTTGGTCCGCCTCGGCTTCGGTCAGGCACAGCGGCGGCGCGAAGCCGATGATGTCGCCCTGCGGCATGGCCCGCGCGATGACGCCGCCGCGCGCCATGGCGGCGGCGACGCCCATGCCGATCTTCCGGCCCGGATCGAAGAAGGCGCGCTTGTCCTTGTCCTCGACCAGTTCGACCGCGCACAGCATGCCGTCGCCGCGCACCTCGCCGACATGGGCGTGGCCGGCGAGCGCATCGGCCATCGCCTGGTTGAGATAGGCGCCGACCCTGCCGGCGTTTTCGACAAGTCCGAGTTCGTCGATCAGCTTGAGGTTGGCGACGCCCGCCGCCGCGCCGATCGGGTGAGCCGAATAGGTCCAGCCATGACCGATCGGGCCGTTCTCGTCGGTTCCCTGCTCGAGCACCTTCCAGACCTTGTCCGAGACGATCGAGCCGGACAGGGGCGCATAGGCCGAAGTCAGACCCTTGGCGATGGTGATGATGTCGGGCTTTAGGCCGTAATGGTCCGAACCGAACATCGAGCCAAGACGTCCGAAGCCGGTGACCACCTCGTCGGCGATCAGCAGGATGTCGTGTTTTTGAAGGATCGGCTGGATCGCGGCCCAGTAGCCCTCGGGCGGCGGCACGATGCCGCCCGTGCCCAGGATCGGCTCGCCGATGAAGGCGGCGATGGTGTCGGCGCCCTCGCGCTCGATCAGCGCCTCGAGTTCGGCCGCGCAATGGGAAACGAAGTCGGCTTCGCTCATCGCAAGGTCCGGCCGGCGATAGTAGTAGGGCGCCTCGGTGTGGATGACCTGCGACAGCGGCAGGTCGAACTTGTCGTGGAACGCCTTCAGCCCGGTCAGCGAGCCGGTCACGAGCCCGGAGCCGTGATAGCCGCGCCAGCGCGAGACGATCTTCTTCTTTTCGGGCCGGCCGAGGACGTTGTTGTAGTACCAGATGAGCTTGACGTTGGTCTCGTTGGCGTCCGAGCCGCCAAGGCCGAAATAGACCTTGGACATGTGATCGGGCGCGCGGTCGAGCACCATCTTGGCGAGCGTGATCGAGGCTTCGGTGCCGTGGCCGACATAGGCGTGGTAGTAAGCGAGTTCGCGCGCCTGCTCGGCGATCGCGTCGGCGATTTCGGTTCGGCCATAGCCGACATTGACGCAATAGAGCCCGGCGAAGGCGTCGAGCAGGGTCTTGCCGTCACGATCCTCGATGTAGACGCCCTTGCCGCCGGTGACGATGCGGCTGGGGCTTTCGCCGCGCGCATGCTGGGCGAGGTGGGTCGAGGGATGGAAGAAATTCTCCCGGTCCCACTGGTCGAGTTGGTCGTTGCGCAGCATGGCGTCGGCCCTTCCTGTTCGTGTTGCTGTCATGCCCAGTCGCGGCAGACATATTTGACTTCGGTGAACGCCTCCAGCCCGAGGCGCGACCCTTCGCGTTCTAGTCCCGACTGCTTCATGCCGCCGAACGGGATCGGCGCGCCGGTGACCTTGGTGCGGTTGACGGCGACCATGCCGAACTGAAGCGCGCGGCTGGCGCGGTAGATGCGGCGCGGATCCTGGGTGTGCAGATAGGCGATCAGGCCGTATTCGGTGGCGTTGGCGCGCTCGATCGCCTCGGCCTCGGTATCGAACGGGGCGATCGCGGCGACCGGACCGAAGGTTTCCTCGCCCATGATCAGCGCATCGGCAGACACGTCGGCGAGAACGGTCGGCGCAAAGAACAGCGGCCCGGCCTCGTGCCTTTCGCCGCCGGTCAGAACGCGCGCACCCTTTCGGCGCGCGTCGGTCACGTGCTCTTCCTGCTTGGCGATGGCCTTGTCGTTCATCAGCGGGCCGATGTCGGGATCGTCGAGGCCGGGGCCGACGGTGAGCGCGGCGGTGCGTTCGGCAAAGCGCGCGCAGAAGGCGTCATAGATCGGGCGTTCGACGAAGAAGCGGTTGGCGCCCAGGCAGTCCTGGCCGGACGTTGCGAACTTGGCCTTGATCGCCTCGTCGACGACATGGTCGAGATCGGCGTCGGCAAAGGCGATGAACGGAGCATGGCCGCCCAGCTCGAGGACCAGGCGCTTGATGGTCTCGGCGCCCTGCCGGTAGAGCAGCTTGCCGATCTCGGTCGAGCCGGTAAACGAGACCGCGCGCACCCGCACATCGTCCATCCACGGGCCGACCACCTCGGCTGCATCGCCGGTGACGATGTTGAAGACGCCCGCCGGGATGCCGGCGCGCTCTGCCAGTTCGGCCAGCGCCAGCGCCGACAGCGGGGTTTCGGCGGAGGGGTGGGCGACCACGGTGCAGCCGGCGGCGAGCGCGGCGGCGGCCTTGCGGGTCAGCATGGCCGAGGGGAAGTTCCACGGCGTGATCAGGGCGGCGACGCCCACCGGTTCGCGCCAGACCTCGACCTCGGCATCGGGCAGGTGCGAGGTGACGCTTTCGATGTTGGGCCGCTTGGCCTCCTCGCCGTAGAACTCCAGAAACGAGGCGGCATAGTCGATCTCGCCGCGCGACTCGGAGATGGGCTTGCCCTGTTCGAGCGTCATCAGCCGGGCGAGGTCCTCGCGATGGACGACCATCTGCTCGTACCAGGCGCGCAGCAGGCGCGCGCGTTCCTGCGGCAGAAGACCGGCCCAGCCGGCAAAGGCGGCCTGCGCCGCATCGACGGCGGCAGCGCTGTCAGCGCCGGTCAGCGCCGCGACGTCGGCCAGATGCGCGCCGGTCGCGGGGTCGGTGACGGCGAGCGAGCGGGCGCCCGTGCCGGCCGTCCAGCGCCCGTCGACATAGGCGAAGGTGCGCATCAGGGCGGCGTCGCGCAGGCCGAATGCATCGGCGAATTGGTCGGCATGCTTGGCGGACTTGGCCATGGCAAGCTCCATCGTGGCGGGTTCGGATCAGGTCCGAGACTAGCCGCATCCGGCCAGATGGTTTTCCTGAAGCGGCCGCGCCGGGCAGACGATCCGTCTTGATCGCGGCGGGCCGGCAGTCAGTCCTTCCGGTCCGGCGGTTCGCCCAGCAGCGCCGAGAACGGCGGCGGCGAACCGGTCTTGACCGGCTTGGTGACGATGTAGGTGAAGTAGCGGGCAAGGCCGATGCCCTGCGCCAGCAGGCCGTCGATGAGCCGCTGATAGGCGTCGATGTCGGGCGCGATCACGTGCAGCAGATAGTCGAACCCTCCGCCGAGCGCCCAGCCGCCGACGATTTCATCGTGCCGGTCGATGGCGCGTTCGAAGGTCTGGAAGGCCTCGGCCCGGTGGTTGTCGAGTTCGGCGAGCACGAACACCTCGACATGGGGCGCCAGCTTCTTGAGCGCGACGTCGGCGCGATAGCCTGTGATCAGGCCGGCCTGCTCGAGCCGCTTGAGGCGCTCCCAGCACGGCGTCGCACTCAGCGCCACCCGCTCGGCGAGGGCCGCCTTGGAGATGCGCCCCTCGCGCGAGAGGATCGCCAGGATCTGCACGTCACGCCTGTCGAGCTTGATGGTCGCCATGATCAGCGCTTGTGGAGAGGGCGTGCCCTGTTGTCAATTGTCATGATCGATGCGCATACTGAACCATGACAATCTGGCCCCCAAGGCGCGAAGCCCTGCGCCGCCCGGCCTATCGCTCGCTGGCGGACACGGTGATCCGCGCGGTCAGCGCCGGCGAGCTAAAGAGCGGCGATCGCATGCCGACGCACCGCGATCTGGCCTACGAACTGGGCGTGAGCGTGCAGACGGTCAGCCGCGCCTATGACGAGCTGACCCGGGCCGGCGTTCTGGTCGGCGAGGTCGGACGCGGCACCTTCGTCCGCGCCGGGCCGACCGAGACCCGGATGCCCTACGTGACCGACCGGCAGTTCGGCTCGATCATCGATCTGTCGCTGCTCAAGCCGGTGCTCGCGCCCCTGCATGAGGAGGCGATGCGCAAGGCGCTGGTCGATGTCGCCGGCAGCCTGCCGATGACGACGATCGCCTCGTTCCGGCCGAACGTGGCGCTGCGCGCCTATGCCGAACCCGCGCTCGACTGGCTTTCGCTGTGCGGGGTGGAGGCGTCGCCGGCGCGGCTGGTGCTGACGAACGGCAACACGGCGGCGATGACCGCGACGCTGTTGACCGTGGCCGGACCGGGCGATCTGATCGTCGCCGAGGAACTGGGCCATCACACGCTCAAGCCGCTGACCAGCTATCTGGGGCTCCGCCTGCGCGGCCTGCCGCTGGACGAGGACGGCATCACGCCGGAGGGTTTCGACCGGGCGTGCGCGCGTGAACCGGTCAAGGCGATCCACATGCTGCCGACCGGGCTTGCGCCCAAGCCGGTCACGATGAGCGCCGAACGGCGCGAGGCGCTCGTCGCCGTCGCCCGCAAGCATGACGTCCTGATCATCGAGAACGATGCCTGGGGTCCGGTCCATCCGGATCGGCCGCCGACCGTGGCGAGCCTTGCGCCGGAACGCACCTTCTACTTCACCTCGCTGACCAAGTGCATCATGCCGGGTCTGCGATTCGGCTGTCTGGTGGTGCCCGACACCTTCGCCTCGGCCGCGGCCAACCGGCATCTGGTGACCAACTGGATGGCGACGCCGATGATCGCCGAGATCGCCACGCGCTGGATCGCCGACGGAACGGCGCGACGGCTGCTGGAATGGCAGAAGGCGGCGCTCGGAGAGCGCAACGCCGCGGCCGCCGGCGTCCTTGCCGGGCTGCCGTTCCAGTCGAGCCCTAACGGCATGCATGTCTGGCTGCCCCTGCCGCCCGAATGGAGCGAGGAAGGGTTTCTCGCGCACGCCCGGCTGCACGGGGTGGCGGTGGCGCCGGGCTCGTCCTTCTGCCTGACCGAGCCGGGCCGGCATGCCGGCGTGCGGCTGTGCCTTGGCGGGGAGCCGGCCGACCGGCTCGAACTGGGCCTTCAGATCGTCGCGCGGCTGATCCGCAGCCGGCCCGAGCCCGCGCTGCTGGCGATCTGACCAGCCGGCGCGGCGGCATTACTCAGATTGTCATGATATTATATTTGTATTGACACGATTTTGTCCCTGTTTCACCGTCGGAAACCAGAACAATCCGTCCGCAGCCAGGGGCCGGCCGTCAGACGTCGGTCGACATGGCCGGGCGGGGTTCGCCGTTCCAAAGGGAGAGCAGGTACATGACGAAATCCATGGGTAGACTTCTGGGCACCGTCGCCGCGGCCGCGATCACGCTGACCGCCAGCACCGCCCACGCCGAAACCTGGCGCTACGCCTTCGAGGAGGCGCTCGACGAGGTCCAGGGCATCTTCGCGCAGAAATTCAAGGAGGAGGTCGAGGCCAATTCGGACCATACCGTCCAGCTCTTCCCGTTCGGCACGCTCGGCGAGAGCGCCGACATCATGGAGCAGGCGCAGGCCGGCATCCTGCAGTTCGTCAACCAGTCGCCCGGCTTCACCGGCGCGCTGATCCCCGAGGCGCAGGTCTTCTTCGTGCCCTATCTGCTGCCGCAGGACCAGGACACGCTGTTCGAGTTCTTCCGGTCGTCGGTTGCGATCAACGAGATGTTCCCCGAACTCTATGCCGAGCAGGGGCTCGAACTGCTGACCATGTATCCCGAAGGCGAGGTCTGCATGACCACGCAGGAGCCGGTGCGCAGCCCCGAAGACCTCAACGAGGTCAAGTTCCGCGTGATGACCAACCCGCTGCTGGTCGAAAGCTATCAGGCGTTCGGCGCGACGCCGACGCCGCTGCCGTGGGGCGAGGTCTATGGCGCGCTGCAGACCGGCATCATCCAGGGTCAGGAAAACCCCGGTTTCTTCCTGGAATCCACCAAGATGTACGAGGTGACCGACGTGATCACCTGCATCGGCCACAACAACTTCACGACCGCGCTGATGGCCAACCAGGACTTCTATGACGGTCTTGGCGAGGGCGACCAGCAGGTCATCCAGGACGCCGTCGACGTGGCGTTCGAATACATCCTCGAATACCAGCGCGATCTTCAGGAAGAATCGCTGGCCAAGATCAAGGAAGCCAAGCCGGAGATGGAGATCAACATCCTGTCCGAGGAGGAGCGCCAGCCCTTCATGGACACCGCGCCGGCCGTCGAGGAAGCGTTCGTCGAGATGACCGGCGAGGGTGGTCAGGAGATCCTCGACCAGATGAAGGCCGACCTCGAAGCGGCCGCCGAAGCCACGGGCGGCTGAGGGCCGACAGTGGAACGGGTCCGCGCGCGTCGCGGGCCCGGCCATCGGGGCGCCGCGCGGCGCCCGTTCCGGGGGAGTGGCCTGCCGTGACCGAAGAACCGATCAGCGTCCAGGGCGAACCGCGGCGCGAGGCGGCATCGGAGGAATACACCTCCAGCCTGCCGGGCCCGCTCGGCTGGCTCGACGTCGCCATTGCCCGCATCGAAGCGATCATGCTGGGCGTCGGCGTGCTGCTGATGGCGGCGAACACGATCGCCAACGTGCTGGGCCGCTTCGTCTTCCAGAACTCGATCTTCTTTTCCGAAGAGCTCAATTCGATCCTGATCATCCTGATCACCTTCGCCGGCATCTCCTATGCCGCGCGGCAGGGCCGGCATATCCGCATGTCGGCGATCTACGACGCGCTGCCGCCGAAGACGCGCAAGGCGCTGATGATCATGATCTCGCTGATCACCGCCGCCTTCATGCTGGCGCTCGCCTGGTATGCGCTGGGCTACATCTTCACCCAGGCCGGCCGCGGCCGCGTGCTGCCGGCCCTGCAGATCCCGGTCTGGTGGACGCTCGTCTGGGTGCCCGTCGGCTTCCTGCTCACCGGGCTTCAATATCTGCTCACGGCCATCAAGAACCTGATCGAAAAGGACATCTACCTTTCGACGCACGTTCTTGAAGGCTATGACGACGACGAAGTGGAGGTCTGACCGATGGCCGTCCCCCTCTTCGCCATCATGATCGTGCTGCTGCTCATCGGCTTTCCGATGATGATCCCGCTGATCGCCGGGGCCACGTTCGGCTTCTATTCCATGTTCGGCGGCTTCGGGCAAATGGAGACCATGATCCAGCAGATCATGGCCGGCATCCGGCCCGCCTCGCTGATCGCCGTGCCGATGTTCATCTTCGCCGCCGACATCATGACGCGTGGCCAGTCGGCCGGCCGGCTGATCGACATGGTGATGAGCTTCGTGGGTCACCTCAAGGGCGGGCTTGCCGTCTCGACGGCCGCCGCCTGCACCATGTTCGGCGCGGTCTCCGGCTCGACCCAGGCGACGGTGGTGGCGATCGGCTCGCCGCTGCGCCCGCGCATGCTCAAGGCGGGCTATTCGGACAGTTTCGTCCTCGCGCTGATCGTCAATTCCTCCGACATCGCGTTCCTGATCCCGCCGTCGATCGGCATGATCATCTATGGCGTCGTCTCGGGCACCTCGATCGCCGAACTGTTCATCGCCGGCATCGGTCCCGGCCTTCTGATCCTCGTCCTGTTCTCGATCTATTCGTGGATCTATGCGGTGCGAATGGGCGTGCCGACCGAGCCGAAGACGCCGTGGACCGATCGCGCCCGCGCGGTCCGCAACGCGCTGTGGCCGCTCGGCTTTCCGGCGATCATCATCGGCGGCATCTATGGCGGCATCTTCTCGCCGACCGAGGCGGCGGCGGTGTGCGTGCTCTATGCGCTGATCCTCGAGGTGGTCGTCTTCCGCTCGCTCGACCTGGCCGGCGTCTACCGCACCGCCAAGTCGACCGGGCTTATCACGGCGGTCGTCTTCATCCTGGTCGGCGCGGGCGCCGCGTTCTCATGGGTGATCTCGTTCGCGCAGGTGCCGCAGGCGGTTCTGTCGGGCATCGGCATCGACGATATGGGGCCGATCGCGATCCTGTTCGTGATCTCGATCGCCTTCTTCATCGGCTGCATGTTCGTCGATCCGATCGTCGTCATCCTGATCCTGGTGCCGATCTTCGCACCGGTCGTCGAATCGGCCGGCATCGACCCGGTGCTGGTCGGCACGCTGATCACGCTGCAGGTCGCCATCGGCTCGGCGACGCCACCGTTCGGGTGCGACATCTTCACGGCCATCGCCGTCTTCAAGCGGCCCTACTGGGAGGTGATCCGGGGCACGCCGCCCTTCATCATCATCCTTCTGTCGGTGTCGGTCGCGCTGATCTTCTTCCCGCAGATCGCCCTGTTCCTGCGCGATCTGGCGTTCCGCTGACTGCCGGGTGAATGGCAATGTTCGAACACATACTGGTCGCGGTCGACGGTTCGGAGGGCTCGAAAAGGGCGCTGGAGACCGCTGCCCGGCTCGCCGCGCATTCCGATGCCGAACTGCTGATCCTGACGGTCTACCGGCATCACTCGATGACCGAGGCGTCGATGTCGATGGTCCGGCCGAACGACCCGGAAAACCTCGACGACGTGCTGCGCGGCTACGCCAGGGAGGTGGCCGAGAAGGCCAAGGCGGAGGCGGGCGAACGGGGCGCGGGGCGCGTGCGCGCCTTCGTCAAGAACGGCCAGCCGGCGCGCACGATCGTCAAGTTCGGCGAGGATCATGGGGCCGATCTGATCGTCGTGGGCAGCCGGGGCATGGGTGACATAGAGGGGTTCCTGCTGGGCAGCGTTTCGCACAAGGTGACGAGCCTGGCGCGCTGCCCGGTCATGGTGGTCTGACCGTTCGGGCCGGTTCGCCCGACTTTTGGGATTACGATGATGACGCAACCGACCGTTTCGCTTTCCTCCGAGGTGGTGCGGTTCCGCGACCGATCCGACATCGTGCGGCTCGGCGTGGTAGCGCTGTCCAGCGACCTGACGACCGAGCCCGATTTCGCGACGATCTTCGGGCCGGCCGGTGTCGCGGTCCATGTCAGCCGGGTGCGCAACGCCAACCCCGTGACCCCGGCCAATCTGCGCAAGATGGCGGGCCGGCTGACCGAGGCGGCGAGCCTGCTGGTCGACGGTGTGCCGCTCGGGGCGATCTACTACAGCTGCACATCAGCCTCGGTGGTGATCGGCGACGCGGAGGTGGCTGCCTCGATCAACGCCGCGCGGCCGGGCGTGCCGGTGGTGACGCCGTCGGGCGCGGCGCGCCAGGCGTTCGCGGCGCTCGGCGCGCACCGCATCGCGTTGCTGACGCCCTACACGGTCGAGACGACCGAGCCGATGGCCGCCTACTTCGCCGCCAACGGGTTCGATGTGACCGCCTGCGCGTGCCTTGGCATCGAGGACGATCGCGACATGGCCCATGTCACCGCCGAGACGATCGTCGCCGCCGCGCGGGCCGTCGACACGCCCGAGGCCGAGGCGATCTTCATCTCGTGCACGGCCCTGCCGGCCGCCGCTGTCGTCGCGGCCATCGAGGAAGCGACGGGCAAGCCGGTGGTGACCTCCAACCAGGCCGGCGCCTGGGCGATGGCGCGGCACGCCGGGCTCGCCGACTTCCGGCCCACCGGCTTCGGCCGGCTGTTCGATCTGCCGATGGCGCCCGGCTCTGCGGGAGCGGCGGCATGAGCGAGGGTTTCGTCACGCTCGCCGAGATCGAGACCGCGCGCGCCGCGATCGGCGACACGGTGCGACGCACCTTCGTCAACGGTTCGCCGTCGCTTACGGAAATGGCCGGGGTGCCGGTCCATCTCAAGCTCGAACACCAGCAGATCACCGGCAGCTTCAAGCTGCGCGGGGCGAGCAACGCGATCGCGCGACTGACCGGTGCCGAAAAGGCGCGGGGCGTGGTCGGCGTGTCGACGGGCAATCACGGGCGCGGGCTGGCCTATGCCGCAAGGGCCGCCGGGGTGCGCTGCATCATCTGCATGTCGAAGCTGGTGCCGCAGGCCAAGATCGACGGCATCAGGGCGCAGGGCGCAGAGGTGCGCATCGTCGGCCGCGCGCAGGACGAGGCACAGGAGGAGGTCGACCGGCTGGTCGTCGAGGAGGGCATGACGATGATCCCGCCCTTCGACCACCGGGCGATCATCGCCGGGCAGGGCACGCTCGGGCTCGAACTGGTCGAACAGGTGCCCGATCTCGGCACGGTGCTGGTGCCGTTGTCGGGCGGCGGGTTGATCTGCGGGGTCGCCGCCGCGGTCAAGGCGAAGAAGCCGGAGGCGAAGATCGTCGGCATCTCTATGGCGCGCGGCGCGGCGATGCACGCCTGCCTTCAGGCGGGCCGGCCGGTCGCCGTCGAGGAACTGCCGACGCTGGCCGATTCGCTCGGCGGCGGCATCGGGCTCGACAACCGCCATACGTTCGCCATGACGCGGGCGCTCGTCGACGAGGTGGTGCTGCTCGACGAGGCCGAGATCGCCCGTGCCATCCGTCACGCCTATTGGCAGGAACGGCAGATCGTCGAGGGATCCGGCGCGGTCGGCGTCGGCGCGCTGCTGGCGGGCAAGGTCAACTCGTCCGGCCCGGTCGTCGCCATCCTTAGCGGGGGCAACATCGACATGGACCAGCACGCGCGCATCGTGGCCGGCGAGGATGTCGATGTGGCGCGGGAGGCCGCCTGATGGCCGATGTCACGATCCTGACCGAAGCCGATCTGCGCCGGGCCGTGCCGCTCGATCTCGATGCGATCGGCTGCGTCGAGCAGGCCTTCGTCGCGCTGTCGGACGGCGGCGTCGTCATGCCGCCGATCCTGTCGATGGCGATCGAACAGGCCAATGGCGAGGTTGACGTCAAGACGGCCTTCATGCCCGGCCTCGACAGTTTCGCGATCAAGATCTCGCCGGGCTTCTTCGACAATCCCAGGCTCGGCCTGCCGTCGACCTCCGGCCTGATGGTGCTGTTCTCGGCGAAGACCGGCATGGTCGAGGCGCTGCTGCTCGACAATGGCTATCTGACCGATGTGCGCACCGCCGCCGCCGGCGCGGTGGCGGCCAGGCATCTGGCGCGCACGGACGCGGCGACGGCCTGCATCCTCGGCGCGGGCACGCAAGGGCGGCTGCAGCTTGCCGCGCTGCATCAGGTCCGTCCGCTGACCCGCGCGACGATCTGGGCGCGCGAGGCGGCAAAGGCCGAGGCGGCGGCGAAGCAGATGAGCGCGGAGCTGGCGATCCCGGTCGCGGCGGCCGATGACGCGGCGATCGCCGTCGCGGAAGCGGACATCATCGTCACGACGACGCCGGCGAAGACGCCGATCCTGATGGCGGACTGGCTGCGGCCGGGCCAGCATGTCACCGCGATGGGCTCGGACCAGCCCGACAAGAACGAGATCGAGCCGGCCTGCCTGACGCGCGCGCATGTCTATGTGCCCGACCGGCTGTCGCAAACGCGCAAGCAGGGTGAGTTGCGCGCCGCTATCGCAGCCGGGTTGATCGAGCCCGAGACGCACTTTGCCGAGCTGGGCGATATCATCGCCGGCAAGGTGCCGGGCCGTCCGGACGATGCGGCGATCACCATCGCCGATCTGACCGGCACCGGCGTACAGGACACCGCCATCGCCACCCTTGCCCGCCAGCGCGCGCTCGCGCATGGCGCCGGCACCCAACTGAAGGCATAGACCATGCTGCAAGAAACCAACGCCGCACCGGCCCCCAACCTGCCGTTCTCGCGCGCCGAATACGCCGCGCGCATCGCCAAGACGCGGCGCGCCATGGAGGCGGCGGGCGTCGATGCGATCATCGTGTCCGATCCGTCCAACATGGCCTGGCTGACCGGCTATGACGGCTGGTCGTTCTACGTCCACCAGGCGGTCGTCCTGGGCATGGACGGCGATCCGGTCTGGTTCGGACGCGGCCAGGACGCCAACGGCGCGCGCCGCACCGTGTTCATGGGCGAAGGCGACATCGTCGGCTATGCCGACCACTACGTTCAGTCGACCGAGCGGCACCCGATGCAGGTGCTCGCAGCCGAGATCGAGAAGCGCTGGGGCGGCAGCGGCCGCATCGGCGTCGAGATGGACAATTACTGGTTCTCGGCGGCCGCTTTCGCCACGCTGCAGCGCGAACTTCCCGATGCCCGCTTTGCCGACACGACCGGCCTCGTGAACTGGCAGCGGGCGGTCAAGTCCGAGGCCGAGCTTGGCTTCATGCGCAATGCCGCCCGGCTGGTCGAGCGGATGCACGACGTGATCTTCGACAAGGCCGAGCCGGGCTACCGCAAGTGCGATCTGGTCGCCGACATCTATGCGGCGGGCCTGCGCTATGACGAGGCGTTCGGCTTCGGCGGCGACTATCCGGCGCTGGTGCCGCTGCTGCCGTCTGGCATCGACGCGTCGGCGCCGCACCTGACCTGGAACGACGATCCGCTGCAGGCGGGCGAGGGCACCTTCTTCGAGATCGCCGGCGTCTACCGGCGCTATCACTGTCCGCTGTCGCGCACGGTGTTCCTGGGCAAGCCGACCCAGACCTTTCTCGATGCTGAAAAGGCGGTGCTGGAAGGCATGGAGGCCGGGCTCGAAATGGCAAGGGCGGGCAACCGGTGCGAGGACATTGCCAACGCCTTCTTCGCGGTCCTGAGCCGCTACGGCATCGTCAAGGACAACCGGACCGGCTATTCGATCGGCCTGAGCTATCCGCCGGACTGGGGCGAGCGCACCATGAGCCTGCGCGCCGGCGACCGCACCGAACTTGAGCCGAACATGACCTTCCACTTCATGACGGGCCTGTGGATGGAGGACTGGGGCTTCGAGATCACCGAATCCATCGTCATCGGCGAGACCGGCCCGGAACTGCTCGCCAACGTGCCCCGCAAGCTGTTCGTGAAGGACTGAAGCCGGAAATGCTGCACAGGGTCTCCACCATGCCGGCCAACCCGATCAAGCCGACCATCCCGCTCGACGCGGACGGCAAGCATCACGGGTTCCTGCGCCTGCCCTACAGCCGCGACGATTCGGCCTGGGGGTCGATCATGATCCCGCTGACCGTGATCAGGAACGGCGAAGGGCCGACGGCGCTTCTGACGGGCGCCAACCATGGCGACGAGTATGAAGGCCCGCTGGCGCTGTTCGACCTGGCCTATACGCTCGAGGCGGCCGACATCACCGGTCGTGTGATCATCGTGCCGGCGTTCAACTTCCCCGCCTTCAAGGCGGCGACGCGCGTATCGCCGATCGACCAGCGCAACCTCAACCGCGCCTTTCCCGGCAAGCCCGACGGCACCGTCACCGAGAAGATCGCCGACTATTTCAACCGCACGCTGGTGCCGATGGCCGACATCGTTCTCGACTTTCATTCGGGCGGCAAGACGCTCGACTTCGTTCCGTTCGCCTGCGCGCACGTGCTCGACGACAAGGCGCAGGAAAAGCGCTGCGTCGAGGCGGTCCGGGCGTTCAACGCGCCGTTCACGCTGATGCTGCTGGAGATCGACAATGTCGGCATGTACGACACCGCCGTCGAAGACCAGGGCAAGGTGTTCGTCACCACCGAACTGGGCGGCGGTGGCACCGCGACCGGCACCTCGGTCGCGATCGCCAAGAAGGGCGTGCGCAACGTGCTGATCCATGCCGGTATCATGAGGGGCGAGATGGAGACCGAGCCGACCGTCATGCTCGACATGCCGGGTGACGACTGCTTCACGTTCAGCCAGAATGACGGGCTGTTCGAGCCCTGGGTCAATCTGGGCGATCCGGTCGAGGCGGGCGACATGCTGGCGCGGATCTGGCCGACCGAGCGCACCGGCGAGCCGCCCGTCGACTATCATGCCAGCCGGTCGGGCATCGTCGTCTCGCGCCATTTCCCCGGCCTGATCAAGTCCGGCGACTGCCTTGCGGTGATCGCCGTGCCGCAGCGGGATGGTGCCGGCTGAGGGGAGAAGTGCGCGCGGCAAACGTTCGGGCTGCCTTGAGCCGACCGCGATCACCGAAGACTTCGGCGACCGCGGCAGGACCGATCAGGAGTGCGGTGGTGTGCCGAAGGCCCGCTCGATCGCCATGCTCATCGCGTCGAGGGCCTCGCCAGAGGCGGCCGGAGCCCTGCGCATGACCAGAAACGAGGGGTGTCGCCGATCAAGGCCCGGGACCGGGGCAAGGGCGTCCGCGCCGGCGTTCCGGTCGAGGAGGCTGGCGGCGATACCCGCCTCCACCGCCGCGCGCACGCCGACCGCGCTCTCGCTGGTGAAGACGACACGATAGGGACATCCGGCAGCCTCGAGGTCGGCGAGGGCCACATCGCGCCACCAGCAGTCGCGGTCGAACAGCGCCACCGGCAGAATGGCGTCGGCGGCATTGTCGCGGTCGGTGCTTGCCATCCACATCAGCGCGTCGCGCCGCAGCACCACATCCCGCGGCGCCGGCTCGGGAACGGCGAAAACCGCAAGATCGAGCGCTCCGGAGCGAAGGGCCGCCTCGTAGCCGGCCCCGAGCGCGCAGTGGACTTCAAGCTGTACATCGGGATGTCGCGCCGCGAAGGCGGCGACGATCCGCGTCAGCACGGTGCGGTCCTGGTCGTCGGGAAGACCGATGCGCAGTTCGCCGCGCAGCCCGTCGCCGCGCAGTTCCACCATCGCGGCATCGAGGGCGCGCGTGACGCGCCGCGCGACAGGCAGGAGCCGTTCGCCCGCGGCGGTCGTGCGCACGCCGCGCCCGTGCCGCGCAAAAAGCGCCCGCCCGACGGTTGTTTCGAGCTGCCTGATCCGAAGGCTCGTCGCCGATTGCGACCTGCCGATGCGGTTCGCGCCGGCGGTCACGCTGCCGGTTTCGGCGACGGCGAGGAAAGTGCGCAGCAGGTCGCTGTCCAGGTGCGGCATGGGTATTGGAAAATTCGATTGCTGATTTCACATCTACGCGTTTCTCAAATGGCTGTCCACGCCCCACATTGGCATCGAAAGGAACGCCTGGGACGACCATGACCTTCGCCGAGACGATCCGCGCCGCACGACCGACCATCCGGCACGTCTACGTCGTGCTGGCATTGACCGCCGCCACACTCCTCGCGTGGCAGCCGGCGCTTGGCCGGGACACGCTCGTCTTCGCCGTGAGCGGCATCGTCGAGGTGACGCCGATCATCATCCCCGGCGTCCTTCTTGCCGCCTGGATGATGGCGAGCGGGGCGGGCGACCGGGTCGCTACCCTGTTCGAAGGCCGCAATGCGCAGACGGTCGCGTTGGCGACGGCGGTCGGCGCGCTGCTGCCGGTCTGCGGCATCACCGTGCTGCCGCTGATGGCGGGGCTCCTGGCGGCGGGCGTGCCGCTGGCCCCGGTGATGGCGTTCTGGCTGGCGTCGCCCGTCACGGGGCCGGCCATGCTGGCGGCGACGGTCGCGACGCTGGGCTGGGAGTTCGCGATCGGCAAGGCGCTGGCGGCGGTCGGGCTCGGCCTGTCCGGCGGTCTGGTGACGGCCCTTTTCGCGCGACGCGCCTGGGCCAAGGCGCCGCTGCGGTCCAACCGGCTCGTCGCGTCGCTGGGCACCCCATGTGCCGAGAACGAGGACGCCTCGGCCGCCTTCGAGCCGCGCATCTGGCGCACGGCCGAACGACGCCGGCGGTTCGCGCGACAGTGCTGGTCGATCGGGCGGCTGATCGTGATCGTTCTCATACCCGCCTTCGCCGCCGAGTTCCTGCTCAATGCCTGGCTCGAGCCGGACGCGCTGACCGCCTATGTCGGCCGGGACAATCCGCTGGCAGTGCCGCTTGCCGTTATCGTCGGCGGGCCGGCCTATATCGACGGTTACGCCGCGCTGCCGCTGACACGGGCCTTGCTCGAAGCGGGCATGTCTCCGGGTGCCGCCATGGCGTTCCTGGTATCGGGCGGCGTCGCAAGCATCTGGGGGGCGATGGCGATCTTCCCCGTGCTGCGGCTCGCTCCGTTCCTGCTCTATCTCGCGCTCGCGGCGGCGGGATCGATGCTGTCGGGCTGGGCGTTCGGGCTCCTGGCCTGAGGCCGGCCGCCCGCACTGTCACGCCCCGGCGCGTTGGCCCGCATGACCGATCGCGTAGGCGCAGCGGCGGGCGCCTTCGAGCACGTGTTCGGTGCGCTCCACGCTTGCATCGGGCCCGAGCACGGCCCGGAAGATCGCCAGTTCCGACCGGCACAGGCCCTGGCAGACGGCGGCCGCCGCGCAGATCGGGCAATGGTTTTCGGCAAGCACGAAGCCGCCATCGTCGGTGCGGTGCCAGTCGGCCATGTAGCCCTCGGCGCTGCGCAGTTCGGCAAGTTTTGCGACGCGTGCTTGAAGCGTCGCGCACCCCGCCATCGCCGCTTCGTATCGTGCGAGCGTTTCGGCCTCGCGATGGGCGATCAGCCGGTCGAGCCCTTCGGCGCCGAACACGGCGCGGGTCGATTCCAGCATGTCCAGCGTCAGGTCCGAATGGCGGTCGGGAAAGCGCGCATGGCCCCGTTCGGTCAGCGCCCAGTAGCGTCGCGGTCGGCCGCGCCCGTGCCGGCGATCCTCCGGCGCGACAAGGCCTTCGCCGGCGAGCTTGGCGAGCCATTGCTGCGCGCCGGCAGGTGTCATGGCGAGCGCCGCGCCGGCATCCCGCGCGGTCACCGGACCCCGGCTCTTGATCAGGTAAAGCAGTCGCTCGTCTGTCGGCCTTGACATCGGTCTCTTTTTAGAAAGTAATTGCTTTTTATAATAACGACCGAAAGGCCGCCGTCAATGGCCGATTCCGCTCCACACACCCGCGTCGCCTGGTCCGAGATCGCAACGCGCGATCATGCACCGGCCCTGGCGCTGGTGTGCCTTGGCGTCTGGCTGCATGCGGCCGACGGGCTGATCGTGGCGACCATGCTGCCGGCGATCGTCGCCGAGATCGGCGGTGGGGCGCTGGTCGCCTGGTCGGTGGCGCTCTACGAGATCGGCTCGATCGTCGCCGGCGCGACCGGCGGGTTCCTGGCCCTGCGCTATGGTCTGCGCCTGCCGATGACGCTGGCCGGCATCCTGTTTGCGATCGGGTGCCTTGTCAGCGCATTCGCGCCGACCATGCCGGTGCTGCTGTCGGGGCGTCTGCTGCAGGGGCTGGGCGGCGGCGGGCTGATGGCGCTGTCCTTCGTGGCGGTCTCCATCCTGTTTCCGCCCCGCCTGATGGCGCGGGCGATGGCGGCGATCTCGGCGCTGTGGGGCGTATCGTCCTTTCTCGGGCCGCTGATCGGCGGGCTGTTCGTCGAATATGCCACCTGGCGGGCCGGGTTCGTCTTCTTCGCCGCGCAGGCGTTCGCGCTGGCGCTGTGGATCGGGTTTGCCGCGAAGCTCGGCGCGCGACCGCCGGCGGCGGCGCTGTCGAACACCGTGCCGGTGCTGCGCCTTGCCGTGCTCGCCGCCGGGATCGTCTCGATCGCCTGGGCCGGCATCGACATCCACCCCGTCTCGACCCCCGCCTTCATCGCCGCGGGCGCGGTGCTGCTGATCGTCTTTGTCGTGCTCGACGGGCGCGCCGGTCCCGACCGGCTGCTGCCACCGGTTCCCTTCAGTCTGGTCACCGCGCACGGCAGCGCGCTGACCATGGTGCTCGCCATGTCGGCGGCGACCATCGCGATCACCGCCTACGGCCCGCTGCTGGTCGTCGCCATCCATGGCGTCTCGGCCATCGTCGCGGGCTATCTGGTCGCCTGTTCGGCGGTCGGCTGGACGGTGTTCGCGATCATCGTTTCGGGCGCCGATCCGCGCCATGATCCGAAATACATCGCCGCCGGCATGGCGTTGGTGGTTCTCAGCATCATCGGATTCGCGCTTGCGGTGCCGGCCGGGCCGGTCTGGCTGATCGCCATCGTCGCGGTGATCGAGGGCGGCGGCTTCGGCATCGCCTGGACCTTCATCCTGCGCCGGGTGACGACGCTGTCCGATCCGGCCGAGACCGAGCGTGTTTCCGGCGCGATCCCCACCGTGCAGCGGCTCGGCTATGCGCTGGGGGCGGCCTATATCGGCATCATCGCCAACGCGGCCGGGTTCGCGGAGGCCGAGACGGCCGATGCCTTCCTGCCCGCCGCCCGCTGGGTGTTCCTGGGCAGCCTGCCGCTGGCGCTCGTCGGCCTCGTCGCGCTGGCGCGGTTCGTGTCGCCAGGGGTGGCCGGGGGACGGTCGGGCGTCATGGCCGGCACGGAATGACCGCATCGGTCACCGCGCGGCGCGCGTGCTCCGCGTCAGCAGCACCATCGCGGCGACGAGTAGGGCCGCGCCGATCAGGCCGAGCGCGCCGAGGCGCTCGTCGAAGACCAGCCAGGCCAGCAGCGTCGCTGTAAGCGGTTCGGTCAGCGCGGCGATGCTGGCGACCGTCGCGCCCGCGTGCTTCATGCCGGCAAAGAAGACGACATAGGCAAAGCCTGTCGGCACCAGCCCGATATAGAGCATGAGCCAAAGCCCCTGCGCCGGAACCGAGGCGGGCAGATGGAACATGGCGACGGGCAGCAACATCAGCGCGCCGGCGCCGAGGCCGATGCCGATCAGCGTGAACGGATGGTGGCGCGGCGCCAGCACCCGGCTGAACAGGGTGAAGACCGCGAAACTGACCGCCGAGCCGAGCGCCCAGCCGGTGCCGGCAAGAACGGCGGCCTGCGTGACCCCGACATCGGATGGCACGCCGACCAGCATCGCGGTGCCGGCGATGCCGATGGCAAGCGCGCCGATCACCGGCGCGGTCAGGCGCTCGCCCAAAAGCACGCTCGCGAGCAGCGCCACCATCAACGGCGCGGTGCAGATCGTCACAAGGGTTGCGATGGCGACCCCGGTGGTCGCCACGGCGGTGAAGTAGAAGAGCTGATAGAGCGCCATCGAGACGCCGATCATGACGATCGCGCCCAGTTCGCGGCCGGTAAATGCGAAGGTGCGCCGGCCGACGGTTGCAAGCGACAGGACCAGCAGCAGCGGCGAGGCGAGCGCAAGCCGGACGAAGCCGACGAAGACCGGCGAGATCTCGGTGGTGCCGTAAAGAAGCTTCGAGGCGACGCCGACCGTCCCCCACAGCGCGGCCGCCATGGCGACAGCCAGCACGGCGCCGAGCGCGGTCGCCGTCGTGGCGTCCTCGTGAAACGGTGCGGGGCTATTGGGCACGGTCGGTGCGCGCCAGCGCAAGGGCGGCAAGGCCCAGAAGCCCGCCGGAGACGCGGTTGACCAGCCGCCGGCGCAGCGGCGTCAGTGCGTGCGCGCCCACCACCATGCCGAGCGTGACCCAGCTCATCGCCGCCACGGCCTCGATGAGCAGATAGAGAAGGCCGAGCCCCAGGAGCTGCGGCGTCAGCGCCGCAGCCGGATCGACGAACTGAGGCAGGAAGGCGGTGAGCAGCAGATAGGCCTTCGGGTTGCCCATCAGGGTCAGGAACTCGCGGCGCATCAGCGCGCCGGTCGGCGGAAGCGCGGGCTCGGCCTCGACCGGCGCGTTCCAGAACCGCACCGCAAGATAGGCCAGATAGCCGACGCCGACCCATTTGACGATCAGGAACGCCGCTTCGGACGCCTCCATCACCGCCCCGAGACCGAACGCGACCAGCACGACGAGTACGGCCCATGCGACGACGCGGCCGATCACGCCAAGCGCGGCGCGTCGCCAGCCGGCCCGCGCGGCCGAGGCGAAGGCCAGCAGATTGTTGGCGCCGGGCGACAGGCCCAGAAGCAGGGCGGCGGGGATGAAGATCAGGATCTGGTCGAGCGACATGGCGTTCAGGGGGTCGGTGCGGCGGCGCGGTTCGGGCGAAGCGCGGGGGCCGCGATTGCGGTTCGTTTCGGCGACAATGCGCGGGCCCGCGAGGGGGTGCAAGCCACGCAGGGCGCCGAACTGTTCGGTGCGGCCGCGCTTTGGCTACCCGGCGCGGTCCCACCGGGCCAATGCGGCCTCATCGTCGATATCGACGAGCGCCGGACCGGGAACGCGGACGCATGCGGAGGGCGGCAGCCGGCAGAGCCGGTCGCGCGCGCCCCGGTCGCCGCGAAGCGCCGACAGAGCGTCGAAATCCGCGCTCGGAAAGCAGGCCGGGGGCACGATGCGCGTGCCGTCGGTCAGCGCGGCCGGCGCGTCGTCGGTGCAGCGCGCCACCAGCCGGTCGAGCATGGCAGCGGTCACGAACGGCATGTCGCCGAGCACGAGAAGGAGCCGTTCCGCGCCGAGTTCGCGCGCCTGCGCGACCCCGGTCCGGATCGTGCCCGACATGGCCGCGCTGGCCTGCGTGATCACCCGGTCGCATAGCGGGTCGACGAGGCGCGCGACGTCCCCGGTCGACGTCACCGCGACGCGGTGGGTCAGGCCGGCCGCGGCCATGGCGTTCGCCGCGTGGCAGACGAGCGGCATGCCCCTGAACGTCGCCAGCAGCTTGTCGGCCGCGCCGAACCGTTCGGAACGCCCGGCCGCCAGCAGAACGCCGACGGTGACCGGTCCTGGTCCCGGGCCCGGCATCTAGCGCGGCCCGCGCGACAGGGCGGGGTTCGGCCCAGGGCCATCATGCCCGCCAGAGCCCATCAGCGCCCGGGCGCCATCGTCCGATCGCTGCGACTGCTCCATGCCCCGCGCCCCTGTCCGCGTTCGCCTTGGTGGGACATCTTCGATGGCCGAGCGCGGCGCTCCGGTCAACTGCGCTCAGCTTCCATATCGCTGCGGGCCGAGATCGCGCGCGTCGATGTCGGGCGTGCGGCCCGAGACCAGATCGGCGATCACCCGTGCCGAGCCGCACGCCATGGTCCAGCCGAGCGTGCCGTGGCCGGTGTTCAGATAAAGACCGCCGAGCGCGGCCCGCCCGATGATCGGGGGACCGTCCGGGGTCATCGGCCGCAATCCGGTCCAGAACGACGCGTCGGCGAGGCGCCCGGCGCCGGCGAACAGGTCCGAGACGGCGAATTCGAGCGGAGCGCGTCGCCTCGGCCGCAAGGACAGGTCGTGGCCGGCCAGCTCCGCCGTGCCGCCGACGCGGATGGTGCGGCCGAGCCGGGTGATGGCGATCTTGTGGGTCTCGTCCATCACCGTGGAGACCGGTGCCGCCGCTTCGTCGGCGATCGGCACGGTGAGCGAATAGCCCTTGACCGGATAGACCGGAATGCGCAGTCCGAGCGGCGCCAGAAGGGCAGGCGAGCGGGTGCCGAGGCAGGTGACGATCGCGTCGGCCCTGACGATCCCGGCATCGGTGCGGACGCCCGTCACCTTGCGCCCGTCATGGACGATGGCCTCGACGGAGACCCCGTAGCGGACGTCGCCCGACCGCGCGACGAGGGCCGCCAGCGCGGTCGTGAACAGGCGGCAGTCGCCGGTCTCGTCCTGCGGCAGGCGCAGGCCCCCGGCGATCCTGTCGCGCGCGGCGGCAAGGCCCGGTTCCGCCGCGATGCAGCCGTCGCGGTCAAGGAGCGCGTGGGGCACGCCCAGCCGATCGAGCACGGCGACATCCTTGCCCGCGCCGTCAAGCTGCTTCTGCGTCCGGAAGAGCTGCAAGGTGCCGCGCGTGCGCTCGTCATAGGCGATGCCCGTCTGCCGACGCAGTTCGCGCAGACTGTCCCGGCTGTACTCGGCAAGCGGAACCATGCGGCTCTTGTTGAGTGCGTAGCGCGCCTCGGTGCAATTGCGCACCATCATGGCGAGCCACGACCACAGGGCCGGATCGAGCCGTGGCCGGATCGCAAGCGGCCCGTGCTTCATCGTCAGCCACTTGAGCGCCTTGAGCGGCACGCCCGGACCCGCCCAGGGCGCGGCGTAGCCCGGCGAGATCTGCCCGGCATTGGCAAAGCTGGTCTCCAGCGCCGGCCCTTCGCGCCTTTCCAGCACGGTGACCTCATGGCCGGCCTTTTCGAGATAGTAGGCGGACGTCACGCCGATGACGCCTGCGCCCAGAACAACGACTTTCATGGTCGGTCCCCTTACGATGATCTGCAGGTCGTGCCGGTGCGGGACCGGTCACGGGTTCGGCGTGCGTTGCGCGCCGCTTCCAGATCGACGATCGGGGCGGGCCCGTCGCGGGCCGGCTCGAAATCGCGCATGAAGCGCCGCGCCTGGGGCTGGAACGGCACGTCCTCGACGCCGATCGTGCGCGTCGTGCCGTGCTCGGAGAAGCCGTAGCGCTGTCCCCTGCGAAGGCCGAGCAGGGCCAGACCGCGCGGCACCGTGATCGGCAGCGTCAGCCCGATCAGCCCGTGCCGGAAGGCGCTGCAGACGAGGATGCGCGTCTGCGGCGGCTCGTCGTCGACGCCGAACCGGACGCGGCTGTTCAGCGTCACCACGCGCGGATCGATCCGGTCGTCGGCGACGAGGACGGCACTGTCGATCTTGTCTTCGAGAAGGGGCAGCAGCGCCGATCCGGTGCCGCTGAGTTGGTCGCGCAATGCCTCGCATATGCGCATGTCGGTCGCTGTCATCGGACAGCCGGCCAGATAGGTCGTCATCAAGCATCTCCACCGGGCCGACGGTGGCGGACCCGGAAATCAGAACCAGATTTTGGTGTGGATTGGATTTCCGGCCCCCGGTCGACGGCCTTGCGGCCGCGCCAGGGCTAGATGCTTGCGTTCAGGCTGCCCGCGTGGTTGCAAAACCGCACGCGGCTCCGTGGTTGGCGACGATGGAACTGGGCATTGATCACGGGCGACGATCCATCGAGGGGAACATGCAGCGGGCCGGACACTAGCCTATTCGCCGGCGCTTGCAAGCCCGGCCGGGCGGGACGCTGGTCTCCCTCGGCGACATCGACCTCACGGACCCGATGGAGGCGGCGCTCGATTCCCACACGATCGTGCCGGCAGCGGACGAGACCGCCACCAAGGAGCATGGAGCAAGTCTTCGGCGAACTGACCGGACGTCCGAGCGCGAGCCTTGGCGAGCGCGCGTGTCCCGACGGGGTCAAAGGGGTGTGGGGATTGCTGGTAGCGGAGGAGGGACTCGAACCCCCGACACATGGATTATGATTCCACTGCTCTAACCGACTGAGCTACTCCGCCAGAAGGGGCGGCGTGCCCCTGTCAAAGCGTGGCGGATATAGGGCTCGCCCCTTCGGCCTGTCAAGCAAGCAGGGCGGCCCAAATGCGCGCCTGCCGGGCGGGCCCGCGCGAACCATCCGGCCGTGCATGCCGGCGACCGGCGCTTTGCCTCGCACCCGGCCGTCGCGGGCCGCCGGACCGGCCGGCGGGGACCTGCGGCGCGGCCGGTCTTGCATCGGCGCGCCGGCACCGCTACCACCCGGCCGTTCCGCCAGGCCAGGAGTTCTCCCGCGTGTCCAGTTCACCGCCCGTCGCCGTCATCGGATGCGGCCAGTGGGGGCGCAACCATGTGCGCACGCTGGCCGAACTGGGGGCGCTCGGCGCGGTCTGCGACCACAATCCCGAAAAGGCGTCCGCGCTCGCCCAGGCGCATGGCGGACGGGTCGCGACGACCGATGCGATCCTCGCCGATCCGGCGATCGCCGGCATCGTCCTGGCCCTGCCCGCCGAACAGAATGCCGAACTCGCCTGCGCGGCGCTCGAGGCGGGCAAGCATGTGCTCGTCGAAAAGCCGATCGCGCTGACCGTTGCCGATGCCGAGCGGATGGTCGAGAGCGCCCGGCGCAACGACCGGGTGCTGCTGGTCGGTCACGTGCTGCGCTATCACACCGCCTTCGACGCGCTGGTCGCCGCGCTCGAGGCCGGGCGGATCGGCGCGGCGCGCCACATCCAGAGCCACCGGCTCGGGTTCGGAAAGTTCTACGACCGGTTCGACGCGTTGTGGGACCTGGCGCCGCATGATCTGTCGCTCGTGCTCTCGCTGACCGATGGCGCGCCGACCAAGGTCGACGTCGTCCCCGTGTCGGTCACTGGCGGGCAGGCGGACATGGCCCATGTGCACCTGCGCTTCGGTGCGGGGCCGAGCGCGCATGTGTTCGTCTCGCGCCATTCGGCCTATGCGGAGCGTCGCTTCGCCGTCACCGGCGAGACGGGCACGCTGGTCTGGGACGATCTGGCCGACTGGCCGGACAAGCTTTCGCTGGTACCGCACACGGTGGTGCGCGCGCAGAACGGGCGATGGACCTGGGCGCAGGGCGAGGCCGAACCGATCGCGGTCGCGCCGGGCATGGCGCTGACCGACGAGTTGCGGCATTTCCTCGACTGCATCGCCGGCCGCGCGGCGCCGCTGACGCCGGGACGGCAGGGGCTCGACATCGTGCGCATCCTGACCGCCGGCGGCGGCTGACGCGGTCGGGCAGATCACCGCCGGTTACAGGCCGGGCTTATGTTTGACCGTTTGTACACTTTATCTCGGCAAGGGAGCGCGATAGGGAAATCCGGAGTACCGGGGGCGCGGTCATAACAATGAAATCACTGGCGTTTCCGGGGGTCGTGGGGATCTGATGCAGTTTATCGATTTGGGGGCGCAGCGCGCGCGACTGGGCTCGGCCCTGGACGAGGCCGTCAGCGCCGTGGTGCATGGCGGCGCGTACATTCTCGGACCGCAGGTCGCCGAGTTCGAAAAGCGCTTCGCGGACTATCTGGGCGTCAGGCATGTGATCGGCTGCGCCAGCGGCACCGACGCGCTGCAGATCCCGCTGATGGCCTGGGGCGTCGGACCTGGCGATGCGGTGTTCGTGCCTTCCTTCACCTTCGCCTCGACCGCGGAGGTCGTGGCGCTTCTGGGCGCCGAACCGGTGTTCGTCGACATCGATCCCGAAACATATCTGATGGACGTGCGCTCGCTGGAAGCGGCGATCGCCATGATCGAAGCCGAAGGCCGGCTGACCCCGCGCGCGATCATCCCGGTCGACCTGTTCGGCATGGTCGCCGACTATGACGCGATCATGCCGATCGCGCGGGCGCACGGTCTCAAGATGATCTCCGATGCCGCCCAGGCGGCGGGCGCGGTTCGCAACGGCACCATGTGCGGCGCGTTCGGCGATGTCGCCACCACCAGCTTCTACCCGGCCAAGCCGCTCGGCTGCATGGGCGACGGCGGCGCGGTGATGACCGACGATGACGATCTGGCCGAGGTGATGCGCTCGGTCGCCTTCCACGGCAAGGGCGAGAGCCAGTACGACAATGTCCGCATCGGCCTGACCTCGCGGCTCGACACGATCCAGGCGGCGATCCTCAGCCTCAAGCTCGACATCCTCGAGGAGGAGATGGAGGCGCGCCAGCGCGTCGCGCAGCGCTATCACGAGGGGCTCAAGGACGTCGTCAAGACCGCGCGCAATCCCGAGGGCATGCGCTCGGCCTGGGCGCAGTACGCGATCGAAAGCACCGACCGCGACGCGCTGAAGGCGCATCTGGCGGACAGGGACATCCCGTCGGTGGTCTATTACGTCAAGCCGCTGCACCAGCAGGACGTCTATCGCCGCTATCCGGTCGCGCCCGGCGGCCTGCCGGTGACCGAGAGCAAGCCCGGCACGATCCTGTGCCTGCCCATGCATCCCTATCTGGCCGAAGCCGATCAGGACCGGGTGATCGCCGAAATCCGCGCGTTTGCCGGCCGCGACGCACTGCCGGTCGCGGCGGAGTAGCGATCGGCCATATCGGCTTCAGTCGCGCATATGTGCTGACCGGTTATTCGGCAGCGACCGATGTCCTGCCTTCGTCCAGCGCGGCAAGCTGCGCCTCGACATGGTCGGCGCGGCGCGTGGCGTCGATGAAGCCGCCGCCCAGCACCCGCGCGCCGGCGCCTTCCCCGTCATAGAGAACGCAGGCCTGGCCGGGCGACACGCCCGCCTCGCCGCCGGGCAGTTGGACGACCGCCGTGCCGCCATCCACGGAAAGGCGGGCGGGGCGGGGCGGTCGCGTCGAGCGCACGCGCGCCAGAAGGTCGATGCCGGCTGCCGGCAGGTCCGCGAGCGGCGTGTCGCCGAGCCAGTTGACCTCGCGCAGCACGATCGTGCGCGTGTCGAGCGCGTCCTTGGGGCCGACGACGACACGGCGGGTGCGCGCGTCGATCCTGATCACGTAGAGCGGTTCGCCCGTGGCGACGCCGAGCCCCTTTCGCTGGCCGATCGTGTAATGGAGGATGCCGTCGTGCCGGCCGAGCACCCGGCCGTCCAGATGCACGATCTCGCCGGCCAGCGCCGCGTTCGGGCGAAGTCTGGCGATCACGTCGGCATACTTGCCGTTCGGCACGAAACAGATGTCCTGGCTGTCGGGCTTGTCGGCGACGATCAGCCCCATGCGCTCGGCGGCGGCGCGGGTTTCGTCCTTGGTCATCGTGCCCAGCGGAAAGCGCAGGAAATCGACCTGCTCCTGCGTCGTCGCGAACAGGAAGTAGCTCTGGTCGCGATGCGCATCGACGGGCCGGCACAGCGCCCGGTGCGGGCCGTTCGGCCTCGACAGGATGTAATGGCCGGTCGCCAGACAGTCGGCGCCCAGATCGCGCGCGGTCTTCAGAAGGTCGGCGAACTTGACCGTCTGGTTGCAGTTCACGCATGGGATCGGGGTTTCGCCGGCGATGTAGCTGTCGGCGAACTGGTCGATCACCGCTTCGCGGAAACGGCTTTCATAATCAAGCACATAGTGTGGGATGCCCAGTTCCTCGCAGACCCGGCGCGCGTCGTCGATGTCCTGGCCGGCGCAGCACGAGCCCGTCCGGCGCACCGCCGCGCCGTGATCGTAGAGCTGCAGCGTGATGCCGATCACCTGATAGCCTTCGGCGTGCAGCAGGCCGGCGACGACCGATGAATCGACGCCGCCCGACATGGCCACGACCACGCGGGTGTCTTCGGGTGCCTTTGCGATGTCGAGCGAGTTGGGCATCGTCGTCCTTTCGGGCCGCATATAAGTCAATCAGGGCCGAACGCCAAACGCCGGAGACCCTTGTGTTTCACGGTAGAGGGCGCGCCGTGGCGCTCTTTGAATCTTACCAATCCCTTAGTGCGCGCTTAGGCGTTTTTTAAAGCTGACGGCCTAGGGTGCCTCTGAACAGGTCGTGTGTGTTGAGAGTAAGATGACCGATCAGATCAGACCCCGCGTGAAATACGTCATCGGTCCCGATGGCTCGCCGCTGACCATCAACGACCTGCCGCCACCGACAACCCGGCGCTGGGTTATCCGTCGCAAGGCGGAAGTGGTCGCCGCCGTCCGCGGCGGTCTTCTCAGCCTCGACGAGGCCTGCGAGCGCTACCGGCTGACCGTCGAGGAATATCTGTCCTGGCAGGCCTCGATCGACGAGCATGGCCTGGCCGGTCTGCGCACGACCCGCATCCAGCAATATCGCCACTGACCCGCGCCCGCCCGGCGCATTCCTCCTTTCCATCCGGTCCGCAACGGCCTATCCGTCCTTGGCGGACGGGAGGGGCAGGTGAACGACCGGGGTTTCAACATCGCATCGCTGATCGTGCTCGGTCTGGTGGTTGCCGCCGTGCTCGGGGTTGTCCTTTTCGGCTAGGATCGCGCCGCGCGCGTGACGAGATAAGCGGCGATCGCGCTGGCCAGCGCGGAACCTGCGAAGAACCAAAGGCCCGGCTGGCTGATCGCGGTGGCAAGACCGGAGGTGCGCGCGGCGAAGATCGCGAGCGCCACGAGCATCACGTCGAGCATCGACCATTTGCTGAAGAAGCCGACCGCCCGGTCGAGCGGGCGGGCCCATGCGGGATGGCCTTCGGGCGGCGTCGCCGACAGGGCCAGCATGATCTGCAGGGCGAGGATCTTGGCGACCGGAAAGGCGATCGAGGCAAGACCGACGACCAGCGCCAGAAGCGGGTCGCCGCTCGTCCACAGGCCGCCCACCACATCGATCAGCGAAGGCCGGTCGGTGAGGACGAACAGCCGCTCCATCTCGAGCAGCGGCAGGGTGATGCCGAGCGCCAGGCAGAAGGCGGAAAGGGCGAGCAGCAGGCCCGAGGCCGCGCGCACCGTCATGATGCGACCCGCCGCCGGGGGTCCTCGGGGATCGCTGGGGGCATGGTCGCCATGTCAGCGCGCCGGATGATCGAGCGTGATCTCGAGAACCCAGCGGCCGTCGGTGGCAACCCAGGCGCGGCGCATCACCGAAAAGCGCAGCGTTTCGCCCTCGTGCGCGACGACCACATGATCGCCGCACAGGGCATTGCCCGGCAGGGATGGCATCCCTAGGGTCCGGCCGAGTCGGTTGCGGTCCGCCACCGCTTTGGCGGTGTCGGTGAACCGCAGGCGGACCCCGTCATGCCAACCGGAGGTGTCTTCCATGCTCGTTCGTCTTTCCAAGGTCATCATGCTGCTCGGACTGGCATTGTTCGCCTTTCTCGTCACGTTCAACAATCTGACCGACTATGACTCCAACTTCCAGTTCGTCCGCCATGTGCTGAGCATGGACACGACGTTCGAGGGCAACGAGGCCATGTACCGGGCGATCACGACGCCCTTCATGTGGCATGCCGGCTACTGGCTGATCATCGCGGGCGAGGGGCTGACCTTCGTCCTGCTCGCATGGGGCGGGCTGCAGATGCTGGCGGCGCGAGCGGCGACCGCGGCCCAGTTTCAGCGCGCCAAGCAGATGGCGGTGCTCGGCGCGACGGTCGGATTCCTGGTCTGGTTCGTCGGCTTCATGGCGATCGGCGGGGAGTGGTTCCTGATGTGGCAGTCCGACACCTGGAACGGGCAGCAGCCCGCGTTCCGGTTCTACATGTCGATCCTGGCGGTGCTGATCTTCGTCATGCAGCACGACGCGGAACTGGAATAGGAACCGAAAGGCAGCCGACGCCGGGCGGGGCTGGGCGGCTCCAGGGCCCGCCCGCCGGCCCGCGCCGGTTCAGCCGATCATCGCCTGGCGGTCGTAGGCGCTGCGCGAGGCCTGCTCCTCGGCCGCCTTGCGCGCCTCGCGCACGTCGAGCTTTTCGGCCTTCTGCAGTTCGGCCTCGGCTTCCATCAGCGCCACCTCGGCCTGCTCTTTCTGGATGCGCAGGTCGTTGATGGAGTTGAACAGGTTGTCGCGGCGGGTGCGCGCGGCCTTGGCGAAGGTCGGATAGGCGAAGTGGCTGACGTCGGTGATGCCGCTCTTTTTCTCCTCGTTGTGGATCTGCACGTCGAGTTCGGAGGCCATGCGCTCGAACTCGGAAATCATGGCCTCGAGCTGATTCACCTGCTTGTGCCTTTCGGTCACCTGGAACTGCTTGACCCTGATGAGGCTGTCTTTCGGCTTCATTACGCAATACTCCAACCAAAAAAGCCGGGCTGAACCCGATCTCGCCGGACGGCCGCCCCCGCGAACTCATCAGGGGCCGGTAACACTTCGTTTACGTCCTGCATTAATGATAGGTCTCAACCTTTAAGGGCCGGTAAATCGAATGGCTGCTCTGAAGCGGCTCCGGGACCGGCGCGGGATTGTGGAATCCAATGATTGGGTTAGCCGCGTTTCCTGAGGAAATGATTCAGGTTTGCGGACCAAAAAATGTGTGGAAATCAAATGTTTCCAAGCGGTGATTAATCTGCAAGTTGACCTTGCCAGCCCAAAACAGGATTTGTTAACCATTTGGGTGCAGGGTGATTTGCGCGGTTGTGGACAAGCCGGGACGGGCCACCGCACGCTTTGGAACTCGTCAAGGGGAAGAAAATGCGTGTATTGCTGATCGAGGATGACAGTGCGATCGCACAAAGCATCGAACTGATGCTGAAATCCGAGAGCTTCAATGTCTACACGACCGATCTGGGCGAAGAAGGCGTCGATCTCGGCAAGCTCTATGACTACGACATCATCCTTCTCGACCTGAACCTGCCGGATATGTCCGGCTATGAAGTGCTGCGCACGCTGCGTCTTTCAAAGGTCAAGACGCCGATCCTGATCCTTTCGGGCATGGCCGGCATTGAGGACAAGGTGCGGGGCCTGGGCTTCGGCGCGGACGACTACATGACCAAGCCGTTCCACAAGGACGAGCTGGTCGCGCGCATCCACGCCATCGTGCGCCGTTCGAAGGGTCACGCGCAGTCGGTCATCACCACCGGGGACCTTGTCGTGAACCTCGACGCCAAGACCGTTGAGGTCGGCGGCCAGCGCGTGCACCTGACCGGCAAGGAATACCAGATGCTCGAGCTGCTCTCGCTGCGCAAGGGCACGACGCTGACCAAGGAGATGTTCCTCAACCATCTCTATGGCGGCATGGACGAGCCGGAACTGAAGATCATCGACGTGTTCATCTGCAAGCTGCGCAAGAAGCTCGACGCGGCGTCCGGCGGCATCAACTATATCGAGACCGTATGGGGGCGCGGCTATGTGCTGCGCGATCCCGAGCCGGTTTCGATGGCCGAGACCGCCTGATCGACACCGATCGCGAACATGACAAAGCCCGGCGCATAGCCGGGCTTTTTTCGTTGGTGGCGCGTCTTCACCCAGATTTCGCGGGTGCGCGCGTCTCAGGCGGCGGCCGCGGTGACCTGTTCGAAACGGTTGAGCAGCTGCATCCGGTCGAACGGCTTGAGCAGATAGTCGTCCGCGCCGGCGCGCTTGGCCTTTGTCATCTGGACCAGATCCATCTCGATCATCGCGACGATGATGACGGGCCTGGTCTCGGCCTCGATGGCGCGCACGGCACGCAGGAAGTCGAGCAGTTCCATGTCCGCCGGATTGACCTCGACGATGATCGTGTCGGGCATGTCGGCCTCGATCATCGCCAGCGCCTCGCCGGCGGTCGCGGCCTCGGCGACGAAACGGTTGTCGGCGGTCAGGATCCGCTTTGCGACCTTCCGGACGACGGCCGATTTTTCAACGATCATGCAGCGTGACATCTTCACCCCCGAAGTAGAGTTCGACGGTGTTCTAGCATGGCGGGTTTGCCACGCGCTTAAGCGGGTTGGTTTACACCGCGATAACGAAGATGATCGCCTTTGAACGAACCGGGCCGTGAATGCCCGCCATCAGCGCGCCGTGTAGGTGATCGCCTCGTCGCTGACATCGACGGCGACCGTCATGTCCGCCTCCCGGGCGAGCAGCAGCGTGTAGTAGAACTGCACCGCATGGGCGTCGATCGGCTCCTCGCCGAACCGGCCCTCGAGGAAATCGGCGAAACGTTGCGGCACGCGCATCAGCCGGCCGGCGGCGACGAGGGTGAATTCGGGCTTGTCGGCCCCCTTGCGGATCGTGCACTCGAGCGTGCCGCCGCGCGGGATCGAGGCGTTGGCGACCAGGATCAGGTTCAGCAGCAGCTTGACCTGGTTCTTGGGCAGGAAGGCGCGTTCGCCATCCCAGGTGAAATCGGCCTTCTCGCCGCGCATGAAGGAAGTCGCCACCACCTGCGCGTCGCCCAGATCGATCTCGACGCCGGCAGAGCCGGCCGCACCGAAGGCGATCCGCGCGAACTGCAGGCGCGCCGATGCGTTCACCGCGCTGGTGCGGATCAGGTCCATCGCGTCTTCGTCGGCGCCGCCGTCCTCGAGCAGTTCGAGACCGTTGTTGATGGCGCCGACCGGCGAAATGATATCGTGGCATACACGGCTGCATAGCAGCGCCGCCAGATCGGACGCGGACAGGTGGTTCAGTTGATGCATGTGATCATCCGGACTTGATTTCGAATCGGACCCGTCCTCCCGCGGGAAGGTTAGCGGTCGCGGACGATGCGGGCAACGGCGCCGGCCGGGCCAGATGGCCGGTGATTAACGATCGGTTGCTTAACAAAGCGGAAACCCTGGTTGCATAGACTTTTAGCAATTGCGGCCGTGTGCCCGCCGTCCGCCCGATTTGCCGGCAACGATTGCCGGCATCGGTAAAGGCCAGCGTCAGGAGAGTAGCCATGCAAGCCAAGACAGCCCGCCGGAACGGACCTTTCGATGCCTTCACTCGCGCCGCGGCGATGGCGCTGGCCGCGCTGACGATGCTGGCCGTGGTGCTCGTCGCCGGACCTGCCCGCGCGCAATATTCACAGCCGCAGCCCGATCCCTACGGTCTCGACGAGGTCGTTGCGGCCGGACACGGCTTCTTCGGCTCGACCTCGGGCGCGATCGCCACGGCCATCGAGCGCGCCTTCGCCCTTTACGGCCTGCCGAACGGCTACATCCTTGGCCAGGAGGCCGGCGGCGCCTTCGTCGGCGGTCTGAGCTACGGCGAGGGCATGCTCTACACCAAGAACGCCGGCGACCACATGGTGTTCTGGCAGGGCCCCTCGGTCGGCTGGGACTTCGGCGGCGAGGGCGCACGCACGATGATGCTTGTCTACAATCTGCCGGCGGTCGAGAACCTGCATGGCCGCTATGGCGGCGTCGCGGGCTCTGCCTATCTGGTCGCCGGGGTCGGCATGCACGTTCTCAAGCGCAACAATGTCATGCTGGTTCCAGTGCGGACCGGCGTGGGCGCCCGGCTGGGCGTGTCGGTGGGCTATCTGAAGCTGACCCGGCAGCCGACCTGGAACCCCTTCTGACGCGATCGGCCGGCACGCCGCCGGCCGGTGTGGCATCGGCGCTTCTTTATTGTCGCGGCGATCCGTGGCAGATGAACCCATGCAAGGGCGCATGGCATACGGATACCACGACCGTTGATTGAAGCGGGTCTTTATATCGCCGCCGGTTTTCTGGGCGCGGTGCTGATCGCGATGATGATCGCACCGGCGATCTGGCGCCGGGCGGTGTACCTGACACGGCGCCGCATCGAGCAGTCGGTGCCGCTGACCGTCAGCGAACTGCAGGCCGACAAGGACCGGCTGAGGGCCGAACATGCCGTCGCCGAACGGAAGCTCGAGGTGGCGCTGCGCAAACAGCGCGAATTGGCGACCCGCCAGGCCGGCCAGATCAGCGACCTGACCGAAACGCTCAAGGCGCGCGACGAGACCATCGCGGCACGCGAGGCGACGATCGGCGCACTCAACGGGCGGATCGACGAACTCGGCGAGAGCCTCGGCCGCACCGAGGCCGAACTGATCGCGACCCAGCTCGATCTCGACACCACCAGCGTGTCGCTGAACGCCCGCTCGGCGGAACTCGAGAGCACGGCGCGCCACAAGGCCGAGACCGAGCGCAAGCTCGCCGATGCCCAGGCCCGGATCGAGGACCAGACCCGGCAGATCGGATCGCTCGAGGACCGGGTCGGTGAGTTGCGCGAGAAGCTGCGCGCGCAGCAGGCGCTGGTGCGCAGCACGCGTTCGGAGGCCAGACAGGCGGCCGAACTCCTGAAGACCGAGCGGGCCCGCGCGGCCGAACTCGACCAGCGCCACGAGCGCACGATCCAGCAGGCGACCGATCTGGAAGAGAAGCTCGCCCGGCGCGAAAAGGAGATCGCGCGGCTGCGAGACACGCGGGCCGGCGAGGAGGCCGACCTGCAGGAAATCGAACAGCGCGCGCTCGATGCCGAAGCCGAGCGCGCCGCGCTCGAAGAGGAACTGGGCGAGATGACCGTCCGTTTCGGCCGGCTGTCCAAGCTCCTGGGCGATCGCGAGCCCGAAGCGGTGCTTGCCGGCTACGACGCGCGGATCGCCCGGCTCGAGACCGACCTGAAGACCGAACGGCAGCGGACGGCCCGTCTGACCGCCGGGGCCGATGGCGATGGCGCCGGATCGGAAGGCGATGCGGTGCTGCGCGAGCAGATCGCCGCGCTGGCCGCCGAGATCGTCACCATGGCCGCGCTGCTTGAAGGCGAGGCCTCGCCGATCCCGGCCCTGATCGCCGAGGCGGAGACCGACGATGCGGACGGCCCGCCCAGCCTTGCCGCGCGCATCCAGGCGTTGCAGCGCCGCGCCGCGGACCTGACCGGCGGCGGTTCGACGCCTCAACGCGAAAAGCCGGCGCGGACGAACGAGGCCGATCGGGACGGAGCGGAGGCGCGGCAGCGCGCCGAAAGCGTCTCAGGCTGATCGCGATCCCGATGCGCCATTGCGGCGCACCCGCACATGATGCAGCACGAGCGCCGCGCAGGTCGCCACGTTGAGGCTGTCGAAACCGTCGGCCATGGCGATCCTCAGTGTCTTGGTCCGGTCCAGGATCGAACCGGGCAGGCCGGCTCCTTCGGTGCCGAGCACCAGCGCGGCGCGGGCCGGGGGCTCCCAGTCCTCCAGTTCCGTTGCGCCGGCCGGCGACAGGCCGACCCGTTCGAAACCGGCCGCCGCAAGCCAGTCGATCATTGCATCGGCGGTTTCGAACCGGTGCCATGGCACGGTCAGCACGCCGCCCACCGAAACGCGGATCGCCTTGCGATAGAGCGGGTCACAGCTCTGCGCGTCCATCAGCACCGCATCGGCGCCCAGCGCGGCCGCGTTGCGGAAGATGGCGCCCATATTGTCATGGTTGGAAAGGCCGCAAAGCGCGACGACGGTGCGCCAGTCCCTGGCGGTCCCGGGGTCGGGCGGCGTATCGGCATCGGCGCGCCGGTGGCCGACGGCGAGCACGCCGCGATGCATCGGAAAGCCGGCGATCGCGTCCATCACGTCCGGGGCGGCGACATGGACCGGCACGTCTGCGGGCAGGCTCGCGACGATGTCGGCGACGCCGGCCAGCCGGTTTTCGAGGATCAGCGCGCTTTCGACGGCAAACCGCCGCTGGCCGGCGAGCACGCGCAGCACGCTCGTCCCCTCGGCGATGAAGCGCTTGCCGCCGCGCACCAGATCGCGCTCGCGGATCGCGCGATAGGGCGCGATGCGCGGGTCGTCGGGATCGGTGACGCGGATCGCCGGCCGGCCCTCGATCATTCGGGCGCGCCGGCTCCGGTCACCAGCAGATCGTCGATGGTATCGCCCGATATGCCTTTGGAAAGCTGCGAGAAATCGCCATGGCCGATGATCGCGCGGGTGGCGTCGACGATCACCTTGTGGGTCAGCCGCGCCATCGCCGAGCCGATCGAGACGCGGCGCACGCCGGCGGCCGCGAACTGCTCCAGCGTCACCGACGTGAAGGGTCCGGCGGCGAGCGCGTTGACCGGCTTTTCGACCGACGCGGCGATGCGTTCGAGCGCCGCCATGTCCGGCGGCAGCGGCACGTAGAGAAGGTCGGCGCCGGCGTCCTCGAAGGCGCGGACGCGGCGGATCGCTTCGTCGGTGTCGTAATGGCCGTTCATGACGCCATCGGCGCGGGCGCACAGAACGAAGGGCCGGCCGAGCGCACGGGCGGCGCCGGCGGCGGCGCGGATGCGCTCGACGGCCAGATCGAAGGGATAGGGCGGATTGCCGCCGACCATCTGCGTGTCCTCGATCGAACAGCCCGAAAGGCCGACCTCGCCGGAAAGCTGCACCGTCAGCGCCACCTCGCCGGGGCTGTCGCCGAAGCCGTTCTCGAAATCGCCGCTGACCGGCAGGGGCGTCGCCGCGATCAGGTCCTGGGCGTGGGCGAGCGCCTCGTCGCGCGTGACGCGGCCCATGTCCGGGCGGCCGAGCGTGAAGGCATGGCCGGCGCTGGTGGTCGCCAAAGCCTTGGCGCCGCAGGCCGCCATCAGCCGCGCCGAGCCGATGTCCCACGGGTTCGGAATGGCAAAGCAGCCGGACTGGTGCAGCGCCTCGAAGGCGGCGTGGCGTTCGGCAAGATCGGTCATCGGTCGCTGTCTCCCATGGCGCGGGCCGCGTCGGCCAGCTGTTTGAGCATCGTGCGCAGATCGGCCGCGCGATGCAGCGGTTCGGGAAAGAAGATGCGCACCCGCCGGTCGCCGTCGCCCAGATCCATGCCCTCTGAATCGAGCGTCAGCAACTGCCATCCGCCGGGCTTCTGGCGCCCGAGCCGTTCGGCATAGAGCGCGATCGCCTCGGCATGGTCGGCGTTCATGTGGGCGACCGCGCCTTGTTCGAGCGCCGCGATCCCCTCGATGTCGCCCGAAAGCGCCAGATCGTCGGCGGTCAGGTTGTAGGCCTTGCCGAACCCGCCATTGAGGCTGGCGGAGCGGATCGCCAGCCGGAAGAAGGCGAAGTCGCCGAAATCGACGTAGAGCTCGGCCTTGGGGTGGCGGGCGAGATGCCGCCGGCGGATGCGCGCATGGGCGTCGGTGCCGCGCTCGATGCGTTCGGCCAGCGTCGTCAGCGTGATGCGCGGATGGGCGAGCGGATCGCCCTTGCCGGGCTCGCCGACGAGCAGCGCGGTTCTCGGTTCGTCGACCATCGCGCCCAGATGCGCCGAAAGGGCCGAGACCAGCACCACGGGCGCACCGTCACAATCGGTCGAAAGCTGCACCCGGCTGGCGGCGGGATAGCCGTCGCCGTCCGGAGGAAGCGTCGCCAGCGCGCCATGGCGCGCGGTGGCGATCAGCGTCTTGGCGAGGCGGATCGCTTCTTCGTCCGTGTCGCGGATGACCTTCTTTTCGGGCGTCTCGTTCATGACCCTGGCCTGTCGAGATCGGTACGGCGTGCGTGGCGCCGGCCGCGCCGCTGGTCTATCCCAAGATGCGGTCCGGGAACAGCCGGCTCTCTGACGCTCCTGGCGATTACCGACAGCCTGCGCGAGGGCGATCGGCGGCAATGACGGTTACGTGTCCTTGTGCCGCCGGCACTGGGAAGAGGAGATGGGCCACTCCCGGACGAGGACATGATCGGCCTCGCCGCCCAGGAGCGTCGGCCGGCGCCGGCGGCGCTTGACCGGAAGCCGACTTTCAATTGTCATCGACCCCGCTTATATGCCGCTTGCGGCGCAATCGGGGGTTGGTCCATGGCCACTTTGCAGAACTTCGACCAGGAAATCGAAAAGACCAAACAGGCGGTCGAGGACATGCAGTCCAAGATCAACCAGTCGAGCAACGTGCTCGACCGGCTTGCCCAGGCGGACGCCACGGTCGGCGACGCCGATTTCGACATCGAGAACGCCCGCATCCAGGACGTTCTGAACCAGCAGAAGGTGATGGAAGCCAACATCGCCGACCTGATCATCGGGCTCGAGGACGCGACCAACGTGTTCGGCCAGGAGTTCGAGTCGATGAAGTCGCACACGACGTGGGAGAGCGTCGTCGGCCTTTTTTCCAAGCAGCGCATGCAGCGGATCCGCTCGGAGCGGGTGCGCAACATGTCGCTGGCCGGCAACCTGCAGGAACTGCTGACCAAGTCGGACACGATCGTCGGCATCCTGGAAGGCCAGCGCAAGATCCTCGACGAGCGCTACGAATCCTCCGAGACCAGCCTGCGCCAGGTGCTCGAACGGCGCACCGCGACGATGGAAGAGCTCGAAAAGACGCAAGAGCGCATCGAGGAACTCAACCCGATGCTGCTCGACATCGAAAACAGGATCGCCGCCTCGACCAACCAGAAGGAACGGTCGGAGCTGGAGGGCGAGCGCTCCGAGCTCGCCACCGAATACAACGAGATGCAGGCGCGCGAGCAGACGCTTCTCGCCGAAAGCCAGACGCTGGAACGCTATACCTCCATGTTCCAGACCTTCGTTGACTCGCTCAACAACCAGAAGGCGGCGCAGTCGACCCTGATCAACAAGCTGACGATCGACACCGAGCAGCGCATCGTTCTCTACAAGGCGCTCGAGGACTCGCTGAAGACCGCCGCCCAGCAGGACGTCGCCCACAAGATCAACACGCTGGGCAGCCAGGTCGATACGGCGGCCGAGACGACGATGGCCGGCATCGGCGCGGCGGCGCAGAGCCACATCGCCGACCTCCTGGAGATGCACGAAAAGAACATGGGCGCGACCCAGGACATCCAGCGCCGCAAGAAGCTGGCCGACGAGGCGTTCGCGCGGCGGTTCGAAGAGGTGCTCGCCAGGCACAACGCCGCCGACTATGTGCGGCAGTAACGCGGCGGGAGTGCGCCGGTGAGCCGTACCACCCACGCGGCTTCAGGCCCGGTGATGCGCTACTTCGCCTCGATCGACGCGGCGCTCGACGGGCTCGACGTGTTCCTGCGCGACGACAGTTCGCCCCTCTATCAGCACGAACTCGTCGCGCGCACGGTGGTGCCCTATCTGGCGCGGCTTGGCGCCTCGTTCGACAGCTGGCGCAACCGGCTGGACTTTGCCTCGAAGTTTCGGATCTCGCGGGCCGACAGCGGCTTTCCGGTGTTCCAGAACGTGCTCGAACTGGAAAAGGACCGGCGCAGCGCCGCATCGCGCCTTGCCGCCATTCCCGAGCCGGCCGCGCTGCGGGCCGACATGGCCGACTTCATCCTGCGCCACAAGGCGTTCCCGAAGGAACTGCAGGACCGGCTCGCCGAGCGGCTCTATCTCGAGACCATCGAGAACGGCGAGTTCTTCACGCCCTTCGTGCTGCCCGAAACGATCAAGGTCTCGGTCAATCCGAAGACGAAACGTCCCTTCTACGTCACCCATTGGGGCGTCTTCGACGGCACGGCGACGCTGCCGATGATCTATTCTGCGGTGATCGAGGATTCCACGCCCGACATGGTCGAAACGCTGGTCGGCAAGGACGGCAAGCTGAACCGGGACGTCGACATCCCTTTGCCCGTGGGTGGTCTCCTGAACCCGGAGCTGGCGCGCCGCTTCGACCAGTGGGCCGAGGCCAATTCGAGCTATTCGCTGACCCCGGCGACGGTCGCCGCCAACATGGACGAGGAGTTCGAGACGCTCCATCCCACCCAGCTTCGGCGCATCGTGCTCGGTCCGTTCTATTCGGCCGGCATCACCCAGAACAACGACACGGTGTCGATCATCCTCGACAAGGTCGGCGAAGCCGAAAACGCATGGCTGCTGAGCTGGACGATCCAGGACATCTATTCCAGGCACGAGCGGCCCGGCCGCAAGGGGCTGTGGTCGTCGACGCCGGCGCGGCAGGAATACCATATCGAGACCAACGATCTGGAAGCGGCGCGGATGGGCGTTTCGACCTACGAGAAGCACGCGCTGATCCCGCACGAGGCCTATCAGGCGCTCTACGCCGCCGGCCAGGCCGACAAGGTCTTCGCCGGCTACAAGACGCACATCATTTCCGGAAAGCACGTGATTTCGGATGTTTGAGGGAAGGGCAGACCGCACCCTCATCCTGAGGTGCGAGCAAACATCCCTCGCCCTTCGAGGCTCGCTGCGCTCGCACCTCAGGATGAGGGATGTTTGCGAGCCTCGAAGGGCGAGGGTGCGGGGCGAGGAGCATTGACATGGACACCGGCCTGACGCTGATCGACGAAAAGGACATCGAGGGCCATCGGCCGACCGCGCAGTCGCTGGTGACGCGGTTCGTGGTGCTGGAAAAGACCGACGGGCGGTCGCGCACCGAACTGGCCGGCACCGGGCGGCGGTTCGTGTCGACCGTGTCGACGGCCGGCGCGCGGCGCACGCGCGAGGTGGAACTGACGAGGGCGATCGCTGCGATCCGGCCGGACGATGCGATGCTGTCGCCGGCCCAGCACAGCCTTCTTTATCGGGCGCGGCGCGGGGTCGCTGTCGCGCTCGCCATCGCCGACATGTTCGGCCGGCAGACCGACCTGGAGACGCTGAAATCGCGCAACGCCACCGCGCCGCTCGAAGGGGACGACGCCAACCGGTTCCGCTCGCTTCTTGGCGCATCGGCCTACGTGTCGGCCTTCGCGCTCGCGGCGTACCTGTTGCAGATGCTCGAGACCGACACCGAACCGGGCGAGGACCTTGCCGAGCCGGACTATGATTTCGACACGCCGCAGGATGCGGTCAAATCGGTGCTGGCCGGGCTCGCGGCGGCGATCGAGGGCGCACCGGACGACGTCGCCATGGGTCAAAGGGCCAAGGCGTTCGCGCGCGTCGCCGTCGAGGGCCTCTTGAAACGCAAGGGCCGGTTCGACGCGCTCGGCGCGTTCGAGGACAGCCATGTCCGCGTCGAGAAGGACGATTTCACGCTCGACGGGTTCGATGTGGCGCCGGGCGCGCGGCGCAAGCCGCTGACCATGACCTTCAAGAAGCCCGAGGAGATCATCGGCAACCACATCGCAAAGTACCAGGCGATGAAGCTCGCAAAGATGCTGGTGTGCTACGATTTCGAGCGGCAGCTCAATCCGTTCGTCGATCTGGGCGGGTTCGTCTTCACCTTCATCGGCGATGGCGCGCCGGGCACCGGCAAGACGATCCTGATCCAGATGATCGCCGGGCTGGTCAACGATTACTGCCAGGTGGCGGGCTACCCGTTCCACTACGAGAATTTCGGCGTCGACCAGATCTCGTCATATCAGGGCAAGTCGGGCCAGAACTGCAAGCAGTTCGTCCAGAACGTGCTCGATCCGCGCGCCATCGGCTTCGGCACGATCGACGATATCGACCAGGTGGCCGCGCGCCGCTCGGACGACCGCGCCTCGGCCGGCCAGCAGGAGGTGACGGCGGTGCTGATGGAGAGCTTCGCCGGCGCGATGACGGTGGTGCGCGGCAATTGCGCGTTCGGCATGTTCTCCAACCACCCAGAGAATGTCGACGACGCGCTGCGCCAGCGGGCCGGCGCGCGCTGGCTGGTCGACGGGCCGCAGACGCGCAACGACTATATCGACATCTTCCACCTGCTCGCCGGAAAGAACCACGCCATTCCGCTGGGCGACCATGAGCTTTACGCCGACCAGCAGATCAGGGACGCGGTGCGCGCCGCCTATGACGGGCACGACAAGCCGGCCGAGGAGGGCCTGCTCAACATCTACGACCGGTTCGTTGCGACCCATGGCGAACCGAAGACCATCGCCGACATCGGCACCTATCTGCATATGATCAAGGAGGTCGAGCCGCGTTTCACCGGCCGGGCGATCAAGAACGTGACCGATGCGATCAAGATGCGGGCGATGGACATCGAACTGCCCGACGAATGGTTCGAGGCACCCGAGGCCTTCCTGCACAAGCCCTATGACGACAAGCGCGCCATGATCGCCGATCTGCGCGAGCCGTTCACGATCGACATGGTGATGCAGGAGATCAACCGTTATGCGGACAGCGAATTCCGCTACTCGGACAAGGCCGACGATGCGGCGGTCGCCGACATCATCCGCCGCCAGAGGCAGACCGAACGCGCGGCGCGGGAGATCGCCGAGCGGAAGGAGCGGGGGGATTGGGGGGTGTGACCGGGTGCGGCCTCTGTTGAAATATGCTAGGCTAGACTAGCCAGAATTGGAGAGTTCGATGGAACGTGTTGGAACATATGACGCACGCAATCGTCTCAGTGAACTGATCGACATGGCCGAGCGCGGCGAGGAAGTGATTATCACGCGCCACGGTAAGCCCGTGGCCAAGCTCGTGAAGGCTGAAGCCGATGACGATCAAGTTCGAAGGGCTGAGGCAGCAGTGCAGTGGATTTTTGACAATCGCGGCGACAACTCGCTGGGTGACCTCAGCGTCAAAGACCTGATTGAAGAGGGGCGGCATTGACGATTGTCGTTGATGCGTCGGTGATATTTGCCTGGCAGTTTCCCGACGAGGATGGTGGTCGCGTTGAGCCGATCGTGCGCTCAATACCACGCCGTGGCTGCCTGGTACCCTCCCATTGGCATGCCGAGATCGCCAACGGCTTCGCCCTGGCTGTTCGACGTAATCGCATGAGCGCGGCCTACCGCGATGGCGCATTGCGCAGCCTAACTCAATTGCCAATTGAGGTCGATCGCGAGAGCAGCTTGGCACTTTGGTCCGACGTTCAACGTTTGTGCGACGCGTCCGGTCTGACGGCCTACGATGCGGGATATCTGGAACTCGCCTTGAGACACGGGCTGGCGTTGGCGACGCTCGACCGTCAACTTGCGAGAGCGGCCGCCGCCCGTAGTGTCGAGCTATTGGGCCCGTCACCCCCATGAAACGCCTTTATGAAAACGCGTTGATCTACGGGCGGCTGTTCACCGTCGACCGGCCGCATCTGGTCGAGCGCTACAACCAGGCGCTGCGGGCATTTCGACTGCCGGCGACCTCGCTTGAAAGCTTCGATATCGACCGCACCGGCTTTTCGCCGCAGGTGGCCCGGGAACTGGACGATTTCGACTATCTCGACCCGGCCGGCATCAACCGGCGCTTCATCATCCTGACACCGGCGCAGGCGAGCCTGCCGGTGGTCCACACGCGCTTTTCCAACACCGGCGGGCTGATGCACGAATTCTACACGGCCAATGCCCGCGCCATCCATGCGCTCACGATCAAGGATGTGATTTACGGCGAGATCGAGGACAATGTGTCGGCGATCGAGGACATCGAGGATCTGCTGTCGATCGAGCAGGTCGAGTTCAAGGTGCTGTCGGCCGAGAACGTGCTCGCCAAGGCGGCCGAACTGCGCACACTGGTCGACCGGCTGAAGTCGGAGCCCGATGCCTGGCGCGACGATGGAATGCTCGAGCACATGGTGGAGCTGGCCCGGACGACGGGCGACATCCGCTCGAACCGGATGGTGCCCGACCAGGTGGTGTTCCGCCACAGCGCCTTCTGGACCTCGCATTTCGGCGGCACCTATGTCTTCGTCGACGACAAGATGACCACCGTCATCTCAGACCCCAGGGCGCCGGGCTTTCGCCGCTCGCGCCCCTGGCAGGTGAGCTATCTCGACAAGAACGACCATGCGCGCGTGTTCCGCTTCCTGTCGCGGTCGGGCCGGATCGAACTGCCGAGCGCGGCGTGGCTGGAAGGCAGCGGCTTTCTTGACCACCGCATCGACATGACGCTGAAGGACCTGATGCACCGGATCGATCCGGCGGCGGACCTTGCCACCGCCGATCCCGTGATGATGCAGACCTTTCTCGCCCGCAACGCCGGGCCGATCCGCGCCGACGGCGTCTACCCGTTCCTGAACGCGGCGCGGCGCGAACTCTCGCGCACCGGGCGCATCGACATTCGCGACGTGCCCGACGCGCTGCGTTTCCAGCTTGTGCGCGGCAAGCCCGACCATCCCGACGTGTGGCTGACCAACCGTCTGATCAGCGAATATGTCCCGGCGGACTTCGTTACCCGCTACGTCTTCAACAAGCAGGGCTTCTACGACGATTACGAGGGCTGGGCCGATGGCTGGCGTGCCTTCGTTGTGGAGACGCTCAAAAACGCCTATCTGTCGGACAAGCCAGCCTTGCGCGCCCGGCTCTTCGGCCTGCCGTGAACGGTCGCGCGACACAATGAACGGAGCCCGCCGATGCTTGACCCGGTGATCGACTTCTTCCGGCGCGTCTTTGCCGCCATCGGCCAGGGAATCGGCGTCCTCGTCTCATGGATCGTCTGGCCGTTCGCCGCCTTCTGGGCCTGGCTCGGCGGCAGGGGCTGGATGGTCAAGATACCCGTCTTCGCGATCCTGATCGCGCTGGTGATCGGCTATGGCTACCTTCTCTACATCACCCAGTTCTGGCGCAGCGACGATCCCGCCTACGCGACGCGGCTGGACTATTCTGAGGTCACCGTCAGCGCCGGCGAGACGCGCCAGGACGGCACCTGCCAGCCCTCGGCAATGGTGGAGGTGACGGCCGACCTGATCGACAGGAACGTCAATCAGGACACTTGGGTGCCGTCCAATCCGCTGCACAAGGCCGGCTTCTTCTTCGTGCTCGACTGGAACGACACGCCGTTCCTCGACAACAAGGCGGCCTTCCAGCTCGGCACCAACCAGGCGATCCGGCGGACGGCGGTGGAACTGGTCGACCGGCTCGGCCGCGTGCGCGGTACCGACTCGATCAACATGAACCTGCAGATGGCGCGCGAGGCGGCCAACTATCGCGAGGACGCCTGGTATCTGACGTTCAGCCCGCCCTTCCTGCAACCGTCGACGCCCGCGCGCCTGCGCGACGCGCGCCAGAACCTTCTGGCCTTCAACCGGGAGCTGGCCAGTTGCGATGCACGCTTCGATGCGCGCGCCGACAATCTGCTGCAGTTCCTCGACCGGGTGACGGCGGACATCGGTTCCACCTCGGAGATCCTGCAGCGGCGCATGGAAGCGGCGAGCTTTTTCGGCTTCGATGCGCGCGCCGACGATCGGTTCTGGTTCACCTACGGCCAGCTCTATGCCTATCACGGCATCCTGACGGCGGCGCGCAGCGATTTCCGCGAAGTGTTCGCGCAGCGCAATCTGGAGGGCCTGTGGCAGCGGGTGGACGAACAGCTCGTCAGCGCGCTGCAGGTGCGCCCGCCCTTCATCGCCAACGGCAGCGCGTCGAGCCTGGTCAAGTCGCACCTTGAATCGATCGGCTTCGACCTCTTGCGCGTGCGTTCGAACCTGGTCGAGATGCGCGACGTGCTCGACCGGTAGGCCCGTCCTTCGAGGCTCGCTTCGCTCGCACGTCGGGATGAGGGCGAAGTCTCGCTCCACCGGCGCCTTGGGATGCGGGCGAAGGCGCGCCGTGTCGCATTTGGCCTAGCGAAGGGCCGTATTGCGATTGCGCGCCGTCCCGCCCCCGGCGATCAATGACCCCGCGCGGGGAAGGCCATCCCCGCCATCACGACGGGGGGAGCCTGATGGCCGAATTCAAGACCGATATCGAGATCGCCCGCGCGGCGAACAAGAAACCGATCGCCGAGATCGGCGCCAGCCTCGGCATTCCGGCTGATGCGCTTCTGCCCTACGGACATGACAAGGCGAAGGTCTCCGGCGACTTCATCAAGTCCGTGCGCGACCGCGAGGACGGCAAGCTGGTGCTGGTCACCGCGATCAATCCGACGCCGGCCGGCGAGGGCAAGACGACGACCACGGTGGGCCTTGGCGACGGGCTCAACCGGATCGGCAGGAAGACCGCTATCTGCATCCGCGAGGCCTCGCTGGGGCCCTGCTTCGGCGTCAAGGGCGGGGCGGCCGGCGGCGGCTACGCGCAGGTGGTGCCGATGGAGGACATGAACCTTCACTTCACCGGCGATTTCCACGCCATCACGGCGGCGCACAACCTGCTCGCGGCGATGATCGACAACCACATCTACTGGGGCAACGAACTGGAAATCGACATCCGGCGCGTCGTCTGGCGCCGGGTGGTCGACATGAACGACCGGGCGCTGCGTGAAATCGTGCTGTCGCTTGGCGGGGCGGCGAACGGCTTTCCGCGCGAGGGCGGGTTCGACATCACGGTCGCCTCGGAGGTGATGGCGATCCTGTGTCTTTCGACCGACATCGACGATCTGGAGGAACGGCTGGGGCGGATCATCGTCGCCTACCGCCGCGACAGGAGCCCGGTCTATTGCCGCGACCTGAACGCGCAAGGGGCGATGACCGTGCTGCTCAAGGATGCGATCGAGCCGAACCTGGTGCAGACGCTCGAGAACAACCCGGCCTTCGTCCATGGCGGACCGTTCGCCAACATCGCCCATGGCTGCAACTCGATCATGGCGACGACGACCGCGCTCAAGCTGGCCGACTATGTCGTCACCGAGGCGGGCTTCGGGGCCGATCTGGGCGCCGAGAAATTCTTCGACATCAAGTGCCGCAAGGCGGGGCTGAAACCCGATGTGGCGGTCATCGTCGCCACCGTGCGCGCGCTGAAGATGAACGGCGGCGTCGCCCGGGAAGATCTCGGCACCGAGAACGTCGAGGCGGTCGCCAAGGGCTGCGCCAACCTTGGCCGCCACATCGAGAACGTGCGCCAGTTCGGCGTGCCGTCGGTGGTGGCGATCAACCATTTCCATTCCGACACCGACGCCGAGCTTGAGGCGATCATGGACTATGCCCGCTCGATGGGCTCGGAAGCGATCGTCTGCCGGCACTGGGCGGACGGGTCGGCCGGCATCGAGGATCTGGCCCGCAGGGTGGTCGAACTCGCCGAAGCCGGCGCGTCGCAGTTCGCCCCGCTCTATGGCGACGACATGGCGCTGTTCGAGAAGATCGAGACGATCGCCAAGCGCATCTACCGGGCCGAGGAGGTGATCGCCGACAAGGCGATCCGCGACCAGCTCCGCGCCTGGGAAGCGGCCGGCTATGGCGATCTGCCGATCTGCATGGCCAAGACGCAGTATTCGTTCACCACCGACCCGCTGGTGCGCGGCGCGCCGACCGGCCACACCGTGCCGATCCGCGAGGTGCGCATCTCGGCCGGGGCGGGCTTTATCGTCGTCATCACCGGCGCGATCATGACCATGCCCGGCCTGCCGCGCGCGCCGTCGGCCGAGGTGATCCGCTTCAACGACGAGGGGCTGATCGAGGGCCTGTTCTGACCTCGGGGCGGGGTTGCGGGGCCGGGGAAGGGTTGCGGGGCCGGCACGGCGGCGTGCCGGTCGGTCCGGTGCCATTTGCCGATTGCCATCGGCGTCAAGCCCGGCTAGTTTGCCGCCCATGACGATGATCGATGCACAGGCTTGGTGGTGGGCTTCGCTTTAGGCGGGGGTCTTCACGCATGTCTGGCTGACAACCGCCCGTTTCGCCGAGGCGGTTTTTTTGTGTCCGCCGGTGGCGGGCACGAAGGGACGAGACGATGAACATGCAGACAATGCCCGGCGATGCCGCCGACAGCTATGTCACGGCGGGGGGCGTGCGCGTCGAGCGGCGCCAGGAACCGGCCGACTATGCCACCGCGATCGATGCTATGATGGATGCCCTGGACGACCGGATCGGCGCGGTGCTGTCGTCGAACTACGAATACCCGGGCCGCTACACGCGCTGGGACACGGGCATCGTCGACCCGCCGGTGATGATCTCGGCCCGCAAGCGGCAGATGCGGATCGAGGCGCTGGCCCCGCGCGGCGTCCCCCTGTTGGCGATGATCGCGGCCGCGCTCGAAGGACATGAGCATATCCGTTCCGCCGAGCATCAGGACGCGGCGCTCGATCTGGTCATCGCCGAACCGGCGGAGATCGTCGCCGAGGAGGATCGCTCGCGCGCCCCTTCGGTGTTCTCGGTTCTGCGCACGATCGTCCGGCACTTTTCCTCGCCCGAAGACGAGGATCTGGCCCTGTTCGGAGCGTTCGGCTACGACATCGCCTTCCAGTTCGATCCGGTCGAGGAGAAGCTGCGGCGCGATCCGCGCCAGCGCGATCTGGTGCTGTTCTTTCCCGACCGCATCCTGGTCGCCGACAACCATTCGGCGCGCGCCTGGGTCGATGTCTACGAGTTCTCGACGGACGGTGTGACGACCGCCGGCATCGCGCGGGCCGAAACGCCGGCCCCGTTCGAGGCGACGGACACGATCCCGCCGCGCGGCGATCACGAACCGGGCGAATATGCGCGGCTGGTCGACAGGGCGCGCCAGCGCTTTGCCTGTGGCGACCTGTTCGAGGTGGTGCCGGGGCAGATGTTCTACGAGCGGGTGGAATCGAGACCCTCGGCCATCGCGCGCCGGCTGAAGGCGACCAACCCGGCGCCGTACTCGTTCTTCATGAATCTGGGTCGCAACGAGTTCCTCGTCGGCGCCTCGCCGGAGATGTTCGTGCGGGTGACCGGCCGGCGCATCGAGACCTGCCCGATTTCGGGCACGATCGCGCGGGGGGCCGACGCGATCGCGGACTCCGAGCAGATTCTGAAGCTCCTCAACTCGAAGAAGGACGAGAGCGAACTGACCATGTGCTCGGACGTCGACCGCAACGACAAGAGCCGGGTGTGCGAGCCGGGCTCGGTGCGGGTCATCGGCCGGCGGCAGATCGAGATGTATTCGCGGCTGATCCACACGGTCGACCATGTGGAGGGGCGGTTGCGCGAGGGCATGGACGCGTTCGATGGCTTTCTCAGCCACGCCTGGGCGGTGACGGTGACCGGGGCGCCCAAGCTGTGGGCCATGCGCTTCATCGAGAACAACGAGAAGAGCCCGCGCGCCTGGTATGGGGGCGCGATCGGCATGGTCAAGTTCAACGGCGACATGAACACCGGCCTGACGCTGCGCACCATCCAGGTCCGCGACGGCATCGCGGCGGTCCGGGCCGGGGCGACCCTGTTGTTCGATTCCGATCCGGACGCCGAGGAGGCCGAGACCGAACTGAAGGCCTCGGCGCTGCTCGCGGCGATCCGCGAGTCGGGAAAATCCAACGTGGATGCCGGGCCGCGTCAGGCGCGGCGCGTCGGCGAGGGCATGCGCATCCTGCTGGTCGATCACGAGGACAGTTTCGTGCACACGCTGGCGAACTATTTCCGCCAGACCGGCGCCGAGGTGCGCACGGTGCGCTCACCGGTCCGGGACGCGGTGTTCGACGAGTATGGGCCGCATCTGGTGGTGCTGTCGCCGGGGCCGGGCCTGCCGAAGGATTTCGACTGCAAGGCGACGATCAGGAAGGCGAGGGCGCGCGATCTGCCGATCTTCGGCGTGTGCCTTGGCCTGCAGGCGCTGACCGAGGCCTATGGCGGCCAGCTTCGCCAGCTCGGCTATCCGATGCACGGCAAGCCTTCGCGCATCCGCGTGCACGAGGCCGGCCGGGTGTTCGCCGACCTGCCGCGCGAGATCGTCGTCGGCCGCTATCATTCGATTTTCGCCGATCCCTCGCGCCTGCCGGACGATTTCGTGGTCACCGCCGAGACCGAGGACGGCATCGTGATGGGCATCGAGCACCGCAGCGAGCCCGTAGCCGCGGTCCAGTTCCACCCCGAATCGATCATGACCCTTGGCGGCGATGCCGGCATGAAGATGATCGAGAACGTGGTGGGGCGGCTCGTCGACGCCCGGAACCGCACGGAGAATTAGCATGCGCGCAAGGTGGTTTGCCGTCATGGTCCTGACCGCGCCGGCCGCGAGCCTCGGCGTTCCGGCCCCGGCGCAGGACTATGGACGCGCGCTCGTCGAGACGAACTGCGCCGAATGTCACGCGATCGGCGCGGACGACGAAAGCGCCCACCAAGAGGCGCCGCCGTTCCGCGGCCTGCTCAGGCGTTACCCGGTGGACGCGCTCGAGGAGGCATTTGCGCAAAGCATCGTCACCGGTCACCCGGACATGCCGGAATTCGTCGCGACGCCCGAACAGATCGACGCGATCATCGGCTATATCGCGGCGATCCAGCGGTGAGGCCGGGCTTGTCATTGTCCGCAAGCTGACCTACAGATCGTGTCCATGATCGATGCGCGATCCATCGGCGCCGCGCGGCGCGCCCTGACATCCTCCGCCCCGGCAGGGCGCGGTGCGCACGCGCTCGACCTCGGTCTTCTCCTTCTTAGCGGCGGCTGCCGGGCCTGATCTTGCGACAGGGCGCCCGGTGGTCGTAATGCCGGGACCGAACCGTCCCGTCGCCGCCCCGTCATCTTTACATCGCCAGTTCAATGACACACACCGCCGGAACGGGCCAAGCGCCGTTCCAAGGGCGGGCGAAGGATGAGACCATGACCACCCACTTCAAGACCGATACGGCCGCACAACGCCGTGGCCCCGGCATGCCGGCGGCGAACCGCAAGTACCGGCCCTATCCGCCGGTCGACCTGCCCGACCGGACCTGGCCGTCCAGGACCATCACCGAGCCGCCGATCTGGTGCTCGGTCGACCTGCGCGACGGCAACCAGGCGCTGATCGAGCCGATGGGCCACGAGCGCAAGACGCGCATGTTCGCGCTGCTGCTCAGGATGGGCTTCAGGGAGATCGAGATCGGCTTTCCCTCGGCCTCCCAGACCGACTTCGACTTCGCGCGCTGGTGCGTCGAGGAGGGCAATGTCCCCGACGACGTCTCCCTTCAGGTGCTGGTCCAGTGCCGGCCCGAACTGATCGCGCGGACGTTCGAGTCGCTGGAGGGATCGCGCCACCCGATCGTCCATTTCTACAACTCCACCAGCGAGTTGCAGCGGCGCGTCGTGTTCGGCAAGGACGTCGCCGGCATCAAGCAGATCGCCACCGACGCGGCCAAGATGATCACCGACATGGCGGCCAGGGCGGGCGGCGGCTACCGCTTCCAGTATTCGCCGGAAAGCTTCACCGGCACCGAACTGGAGGTGGCGCTGGAAATCTGCAACGCGGTCACCGAGATCGTCCAGCCGACGCCCGAAAACAAGCTGATCCTGAACCTGCCGGCAACGGTCGAGATGTCGACGCCCAACATCCATGCCGACCAGATCGAATGGATGTGCCGGAACCTCGACAAGCGTGACAGCGTGATCGTCTCGCTGCATCCGCACAATGACCGCGGCACCGGGATCGCGGCGACCGAACTGGGCCTGATGGCCGGCGCCGACCGGGTCGAGGGCACGCTGTTCGGCAATGGCGAGCGCACCGGCAATGTCGACATCGTCACGCTGGCGCTGAACATGTTCACCCAAGGGGTCGATCCCGGCCTGGACGTCTCGGACATCAACGCGATCCGCGACGTCTACGAGCACTGCAACCAGCTCGCCATTCCCGAACGCCACCCTTACGTGGGCGAACTGGTCTACACGGCGTTCTCGGGCTCGCACCAGGACGCCATCAACAAGGGCATGAAGGCGCACCGGGAGGCGAGATCGGACGTGTGGGAAGTGCCCTATCTGCCGATCGATCCCGAAGACGTCGGCCGGTCGTACGAGGCGATCATCCGGATCAACTCGCAGTCGGGCAAGGGCGGCATCGCCTATATCCTGCAGGCCGATTACGGGTTGAACCTGCCGCGCGGCCTGCAGGTGGAGTTCCGCGAGATCATCCAGGACATCACCGACCGCGAGGGCAAGGAACTGTCCTCCAAGCGCATCCACGAGGCGTTTCTGGCGACCTATGTCGACGTGCCGCATCCGCGCATCCGCTTCGTCAGTCACACCACCGCGCCCGATCCCGACAATGCCGGCGGGCGCATCGTCGACGCGATCCTCATGGACGGCAACGAGGAGATCGAGATCAGGGGCCACGGCACCGGACCGATCGACGGGTTCGTCGATGCGATCAACACCCATTACGGGCTTTCCATGTCGGTGCGCGACTATTCCGAGCACTCGCTTCAGCACGGCTCCGATGCGGCGGCGATCTGCTACATGGAGATGGATCACGACGACGGGCGCATCTTCGGCGTCGGCATCAACAAGAACATCGTCGCCGCTTCGCTGGAGGCAATCGTTTCGGCGGTCAACCGCCTGCGGGCGGGGCAATCGGGCTGAAACGCCGGCGCGGCGATCCTCTTGTTGAGGTCCGTGCCGGATTCGGACTAGGCTAACGGACGGGGCCGGTGGCCCCGCCGGACCGGCAGGGCGCATCCCAGCCGGTGCCGGGGCGATGCAACGCAGGATACCGGGGGCGCATGGACGGCCGGAGCGAAACCTTGGGCAAGACACCGGACGACGGCGCAATCACGGCCGGGGAAGTCCGGGCCGCGCTCGAGGTGGTGCTCAGCAGCGAAACCTTCGCGCGCGCCGACCGCGCCCGCGCGCTCCTGGCCTACCTGGTCGAAACCGAACAGAACGGCGAGGCCCCGCGCCTCAAGGGTTTCACGATCGCCCAGGACGTGTTCGGCAAGGATGACGATTTCGATCCGGCGATGGACGCGGTCGTGCGGGTTCAGGCCGGGCGGCTGCGCGAACACCTGTCGACGTTCTATGCCGGCGAGGGGCAGAACCAGCCGATCGAGATCAGCGTTCCGAAGGGCACCTACGTGCCGTCCTATCGCCGGCGGTCCGGGGCGGACGGCGAAACGGTGCCGACGATGGCGGGCGCGGACGGGGCCGGCGCGTCGCGCATCGTCGATTTCGGCAACAGCGCGGCCAGTTTCAGGCTCGATTCCGATATGGCCGCCACACCGCTCGCGGCGACGCGCAAGCTTGCCGAAACCGAAGGGACCAGCGCGCAGGAGACGCTGCTGAGCCCGTTCATCGTACGCAACGTCAAGCGGTTCTGGCTGGCTCTTGCCATCATCGTCCTGCTGCTGACGGTGATCCTGTTCCTGGTCTGGCAGCGCTGACCGTCCGCACGCCGCCATCCACACCTTTTGCGCCGGCCGCCTGGCTTCCGCCGCCGGGTCCCGGGCACGGCACTCGCCTTGCGCGGCCAAAGTTGTTAATGTCCGGTTAACCACAGACATGCCGGGCGAGGACCGCATGGACCCGAACGAAGACACAGCCAGCCCGAACACCCGCCTTGTCGACGCGGTGCGCCAGGTCAAGATCGCCGCGGCCGAGCGCAACGATGTCGTCGTCGACATGAAGGAGGCCGACCGGGCACGGCTCGACCTGCTCGCCCAGCGCCTGCAGCCGGTGTTCGACGAGGTGCCGGCCGATGACGAGCGGTTCGACTTCGCCCTGTCGTCCGGGTTGCAGCCGCGCCTGTGGATCGACGCCACGGCGCACGTGATGATGGGCCGCGACCGGCGCACGTATCGCTTCGTGCGCGACACCCGGCTGGGCCGGATCATCCTCGCCGAGGCGGTGGACGCGGCACCGGTGGTCGAGGCGGTCACCACCTACATCGCCGAACGCCTGCACGAGCGGGAGATGGCCTTTGCGGCCGACGAGACGGTCAGCTACCGGGCCGGCGTCTCCCAGCGCCCGCGCGTGCTCGAGGGGCGGTCGGACGACGCTGTCGAGGACGACGAGCCCGACGCCGACACGGAACCGTCAGGTGCCGCCTCTATTGCGGATACCGGCGCGGGCGGGCCCGAGGGCATGGCGCTGTCGCGGCGGGACCGGGACAGCGTGCGCGGCATGAGCCCGATCGGCTGGTTCGTGCTCGGCCTGTTCGTCGCGTGCGGTGTCGCCGTCCTCTACTATCGCGACGTGCTGATCCCCTGAGCGATCGGGCCGCCCGCCCTATGGCCAGAGCGTGCGTTCGTCGCTGAGGCGCAAGGGGCCCGTCTCGGTCGTCGCCGACCACTCGCGCATGTGGCAGCGCCAATTGCCGCCGTCGCGTTCGATCTCGAACAGATTGTAGGCCCCGGCCGGTTTCGAGCCGCCGACCCCCTGTCCGGCGGCGGGCACGCCGATAACCGGCACGCGGGTTCCCGCCGGTCCCTCGATCCAGTGCCGCTGGGCCAGATGGGTGTGGCCGTGCAGGACCAGTTCGGCGCCATGCCGGGCGACCGCCTTCTGGAACAGCTTGATTCCGTAAAGGCGCTTGCGCGGCAGCGTCGCGCCGCGCACCGGCGGATGGTGGATCAGCACGACGCGGAACAGGCCCTGATCGCCGGTCTCGGCGAGCACGGTCGCCAGATTGCGGGCCTGTTCGCCCTCGATGCGGCCTGCGGCGACGAACAGCGGCGTCGCCACCGCGCTCGAAAGGCCGATGATGGCGAGGGGACCGCGCCGGCGCACATAGGGAAAGGCCTCGTTGCGCTTCGGCGCATGGCCGTCGTCGCCGGCCATCCATGGCGACCAGGCCTCGAACGCCTTGTCGAGCGCGCCCTGCACATAGGCGTCGTGATTGCCCGGAACGACCGAGACGTCATGCGGGTCGCCCAGTTCCTCAAGCCAGATCGCCGCGGCCCTGATCTCGGCCTCGAGCGCCAGATTGGTCAGATCGCCGGTGACCGCGACGTGATCTGCGCCGCTCGCCGCGACGGCGCTTGTGATCCGGGCGAGGGCGGTGCCGGCCATCGAGGCGGCGCGGCTGCGATGCCAGTTGATGTAGCCGGTCAGACGCTTGGACAGCAATTGCCGCGTCGTCACCGCCGGCAGCGGCCCCAGATGGATGTCGGAAAGATGGGCGAGAACGTAGCTCATGATCGCCTGTTAGCGGGTTTGCGGGCGCGATGGAAAGGGGTTCGGCCGGCCACGCACGGCGCCGCGCTGACAAGGCGATGCCGGTATCCGGCCTCGGCGGGGTTTCTCCCCGGCTGTAAAGACGGCAGTATCGGTCCGCCACCGCCGCCGCGATTCGTCGCGAAGACTTGACGCCGCAAAGAGAATGCCGACGTGACACTGACGAGCAGGCTTCTTCATGCCTGGTTTGTACTGAGCCGTCCGATGACGCTGGGCGCACGGGCGATCGTAATCGACGCAACGGGGCGCGTCCTGCTGGTCCGGCACACCTATGTCGCGGGCTGGCACCTGCCGGGCGGCGGGATCGAGCCGGGGGAGACGGCGGTCGACTGCATCCGGCGCGAGGTGCGCGAGGAAGGCAATGTCGAGGTCGGTGGCGAGATCGACCTGCACGGCTTCCATTACAATGCCGGCGCCTCCCGGCGCGACCATGTGGCGGTCTATGTGTGTCGCGTGGAACGCCATCTCGGCCCGAAGGCGCCGGACCGGGAGATCGCCGCCGCCGAGTTCTTCGCCGTCGACGCGCTGCCCGACGGCGTTGCCGATGGCACCCGCCGGCGCATCGAGGAATGGCGGAGCGGCGGTCGTCCCGCTCCGCACTGGTAGGGGCCGATCAGGCCGCGGCGGAAAGCCGGTCGCGGCCGTGCGGTGCGCCGAAGTCGATGTCGGGTCCGACCGGCACGATCCGCGTCGGATTGACGGTTTCGTGGCTGCCGTAATAGTGCGCTTTGATGTGGTGCAGGTTCACCGTCTCGGCGACGCCCGGCACCTGATAGAGTTCGCGCGTATAGGCCCACAGGCTGTCATAGTCGGCGATGCGGCGGATGTTGCACTTGAAGTGGCCGAAATAGACCGGGTCGAACCGCACCAGCGTGGTGAACAGGCGCCAGTCGGCCTCGGTCAGGCGGTCGCCGGCCAGATAGCGCTGGCGCGAGAGCCGGTCCTCCAGCCAGTCGAGCGTTTCGAACAGCGGCTCGACGGCCTCCTCATAGGCCTCCTGCGTGGTGGCGAAGCCGGACTTGTAAACGCCATTGTTGACGGTGTGGTAGACGCGCTCGTTGACCGCCTCGATCTCGTCGCGCAGGGCCTCGGGATAGAAGTCCTGGCGGTCGCCGGTCAGACCGTCAAAGGCCGAATTGAACATGCGGATGATCTCGGCCGATTCGTTGGAGACGATCGTGCCGCGCTTCTTGTCCCACAGGACCGGAACGGTGACGCGGCCGGTATAGTCGGCCTTGGCGCGCGTGTAGATCTCGTGCAGGCGGTCCGCGCCGAACAGCCGGTCGCCGGTGGCGGCCTCGTCGGTCTCGAAGGTCCAACCCTCCGACCCCATGAAATGGTGGACGACGGAGACATCGATCAGGTCTTCGAGCTTTTTGAGCTTGCGGAAGATCAGGGTGCGGTGCGCCCAAGGGCAGGCGAGCGAGACGTACAGGTGATAACGCCCGGCCTCGGCCTCGAAACCGCCCTCGCCGGTCGGCCCGGCGGAGCCGTCGGCCGTCACCCAGTGGCGGAAGGCCGAGTCCGAGCGGACGAACCGGCCGCCGCTCTTCTTGGTGTCATACCATTTGTCGTGCCAGACGCCGTCGATCAAAAGGCCCATGGTTTGCTTCTCCTTGCGTTCGGCATGCAGATAGGGCTTCGGCGCGTTCCCGTCACCGCATGAAGGGCGAACGCACCGTCAACCGGCCCGTTCCCTGTACGCTCCAGGCTTTACCAGGCTGACGCTTGGTGCTAGCTGGCATTCATGACGACCCCGTTCCAGATGCGACGACCGCGACGATAACGCCCCGGCTGACGGCCGGGCCTTCCTCGTTGCCTTTTCTTCGTCTGCATTTGGACCCTTTTCCATGACCGATTTCACGATTGCGCCCGAACGGGCGGAGTGCGCCGACGCGATCGAAGCGCTGCACGAGGACGCCTTCGGGCCGGGCCGGTTCACGCGTGCCGCCTTTCGCCTGCGCGAGCAGGGGCCGCACGATGGGGCGCTCTCGTTCGTGGCGCTTTCGGCCGGCGGGGAACTGCTCGGCTCGGTGCGGATGACCCCGGTTGTGACGGGCGCCAGCGGTCATCATGGCTATCTGCTGGGGCCGCTGGCGGTCGCGGTGCCGCACAAGAACCGGGGGTTCGGCCGGGCGCTGGTGCGCCAAGCGGTCGAGCAGGCCGGCGCGACAGGCACGGCGCGGTTCGTGCTGCTGGTCGGCGATGCGCCCTATTACGGCCCGCTCGGCTTCGTGCCGGTGCCTAAGGGCCGGGTGCTGATGCCGGGGCCGGTCGACCCGTCGCGGCTTCTGGTCCATCCGCTGGGCGACGCGGCGGTACCGGGCGCGCTCGCGGGCATGGTGATGCATGAAAGCCGGTCGACGACCACGCCTGCGCTGGCTTCGCCCTGAACTTGGCGTAACCCCCACCCCTTACCCCTCCCCCGCAAGCGTGGGAGGGGGGACGTCGACATCTCGCCTTGCTTGGTGACCATGAAGCTTGGCGTGGAAGGCCGGGGTTGGCCCGAATGTATAGGGCCTCCCTCCCACGCTTGCGGGGGAGCGACTGTGTTGGCAGTCAAGCGGTTTGCCATGGTTTTTGGTCCCTGACGATAGCGTTGAGTATGGTGAGCAGTTTGCGCATGACGGCGATGAGTGCGACCTTTCTGGGCTTGCCGTTTGCGACGAGGCGGTCCCGAAAGGCCTTGAGGACGCGGTTGTGCCTGACGGCCGCCATGGCGGCCATGAACAGGGCCGACCGCACTGCGGCCCTGCCGCCCCCGATGAAGCTCCTGCCACGCCATTTGCCCGATTGGCGTGTCCATGGCGCAAGTCCTGCCAGCGCCGCGATCGCGCGTCGGTCGAGCCTTCCCAATTCGGGCATCTCGGCGATCAGCGTGCGCGCCAGGCCGGGTCCGACGCCCGGCACCGAAGTCAGGAGCTTCTCGCGCACCCGCCACAGGGGCGACTTGCGGATATGATCGTCGATGTCGTGATCGATGGTGTCCAGTTCGCGGCGCAGCGCGGCCAACAGACGTCTGATGCTCTTTTGCGCCCCGCGCTCACGGGCCTGGCCGGCGCGGTTCTCCTCGGCAACGATCATCGCCACGATCTGGCGGCGCCGGGCCACAAGCTGCGACAGCGCCTCGGTTTGCGCATCGCGCAGCCTCCTGAGCCGGGGTTGTGTCGCCCGAACAAAATCGGCGATCACCGTTGCATCGACGAGATCGGTCTTGGCGTGGCGGCCGGTCGCCCTGGCATAGGCGCGCACCTGCGCCGGGTTGACGATCAGCACGGCAAAACCGCCAGCGGCCAGTTCGGCCGCCGCCAGACGTTCATGGCCGCCGGTCGCCTCAAGCGCAACCGCATCGGGCCGGGCGCCAGACAGCCTGTCGACCAGTGCCTGAAGACCTGCCGCGTCATTGCCGACGCGAAACGCCTCGCCGCAGGGCAGGATGCAAACGTCCAGCCAACCCTTCGACACATCGATCCCCGCGACAGTTTCCATCTTCTCCCCTCCTTGCCTAATCGGGCTCGCTTGGCGGCCCCGGCGACTGTTCGGGTTCGATGGAAGCACGGATGCAGACCCACGCTCCCCCGCGGGCTCGAAGCCGGCCCCAGGGATAATCGGTCTTGCATCCGCCGCCGCCCCTGCATTCATAACAGACCCGGCCGGTTTGTTCTTACAAGGGATGAAGGGTGGGGGAAACGATGAAGGGTGGGACAGGCCGGACCGGACTGCGTCCTGGGACCCGGTCAGCGGCCTTCGCGGTACCACATCGAGGCGATCACCAAGAGCATCAGTCCGAGCCCCAGAAAGCCGCCAAACAGGGCCTGGCGCGACACGCCGCGCAGTTCGGTCTCAGCCGAGGTCCGAAAGCCGAGCCAGTCGCGGCCGGCCGCATCGGCGGTCGAGCGCACCGGCAGGATCGAAGGTGCGTCGCCATCACCGACGCGGCGCACGGTGCCGCCGCCCTCGCGCACGGTCTCTGCGAGCGCTTCGGTGGTCGAGATCATGTCGCGAAACTCGGGCGCGTCGGTCTGACCGACATGGGCGAGCGCGGTCAGATCGCCGTTTTCAAGGTTGAACAGGCCGATCTCGTCGGTCTGCAGTTCGGCCTCGAACAGGCCCGGCGCCTGCTCGATCAGATCGATCGTCAGCGTTTCGCCGGAGGGCGTGGTCACGGTCACCGGGCCGACCGTCTCGGCCATCGTCTGGCGGCGGATGGTCAGCACGTCGCCCTCGGAGGTGGCGGTCAGCGCTTCTTCCTCCAGTTCGGGCTCCTTCATCAGCCAGTGCGCCAGACGCCGGTAGAGGCCGACATGGGGGCCGCCGCCCTCGAAGCCGCGCGCCCACAGCCAGCCATGATCGGACAGCATCAGCCCGACGCGGCCCTCGCCATAGGTGTTCAGGACCAGAAGCGGCGCTTCGCCCGCGGCGCGCATGACGGTCGTGCCCTCGACGTTCGAGACATCGACGGTGCGGAACCAGCGGCCCCATTGCGGCGGCTCGGAACCGGCGCCTTCCAGGTCGCGGGTGACCGGGTGGCGGGCGCCGTCGTCGGTCAGGCGGGGAAAGAAGCCGGCCTGTGCGACGTCACCGGTGGGAATGGCCGGAAGGGCGCTGATCAGCGGCGTGCGCGCGACCGAGTTGGCGCCGGCATATTCGGGGCCGGAGGCGACTAGCAGGGCGCCGCCCTGGCGGACATATTCGGCGATGAAGTCGTAATAGAGCGTCGGCAGCACGTTGCGGTTCTGGTAGCGGTCGAAGATGATCAGGTCGAAATCCTCGATCCGCTCGACGAACAGTTCGCGCGTCGGAAAGGCGATCAGCGACAGTTCGTTGATCGGCGTGCCGTCCTGCTTTTCGGGCGGGCGCAGAATCGTGAAGTGGACCAGATCGACCGAGGCGTCGGACTTGAGCAGGTTGCGCCAGGTGCGCTCGCCCGAATGGGGTTCGCCGGAAACCAGCAGCACGCGCAAATTCTCGCGGATGCCTTCCATGCGCATGATGGCGCGGTTGTTGTTGCCGGTCAGTTCGCCGTCCAGTTGGGCGACGCGCAATTCGACGATGTTGGCGCCGCCGCGATCGAGTTCGATCTCGATCGGGTATGTTTGGCCGGGCGCGGCCTGGTCGGTGGCGTGCAGTTCGCCGTTCAGGAACAGTTCGACATCGACCACGCCGTCGGTGCCATCCGGCATCGCGCCCTGGTCGGTGACGCGATAGCTCATCTCGACCGGATTGCCGACGATAGCGAAGCGCGGCGCCTCGACCAGTTCGATCTTGCGGTCGAACTCGTCCTCCGAGCCGGTGATCAGCCCGTGCACGGGCGCGTCGAAACCAAGTTCGGACAGGCTTTCCGGCAGATCGTGGATCTGCCCGTCGGTGATCATCACCGCGCCGCCGACCTGGGCGGGCGGCACGTCGCGCAGCGCCGAGCGGAGCGCCTCGAACATGCGCGTTTCGGTGTTCGCGCCTGTTGCCGAAGCGCCGGTCTCGACGATGCGCAGGTCGAATTGCGGAAAGCGCTCGAACGTCGCTTCGAGATCGGCGGCGGCCGCATCCATCTGGTCGAGGCGGTCCCCGAGCCGCTGGCTCTGGCTGGTGTCGAGCACCATGGCGACCGTGGTCGGCAGGCTGGCGCGTTCCTCGTTGAGGATCACCGGGTTGGCGAGCGCCAGCACGAGGCAAGCGGCGGCGAGCGTGCGAAGCCAGGCGCCGCGCAGGCCCATCACGATGATCGCGCCACCGAGCGCGGCCGCGACGATGCCCGCCAGCGCGATCAGCGGCCAGGCGAGGAACGGGTCGAAGGTGAGCGAGAGCGCGTTGGTTTCCATCTACTGCCCTAGCCGTTCGAGCAGGGCCGGCACGTGCACCTGGTCGGCCTTGTAGTTGCCGGTGAGCATGTACATCATGATGTTCACGCCGGTGCGGAAGGCATAGATGCGCTGCAGCGGATCGCCCGAGGCGATCGGGAACAGCGGGCGTCCGCCCTCGTCGAGCGCCCAGGCGGCGGCGAGATCGTTGCCGGTGATCATGATCGGCGAGACGCCGTCGCCGGTGCGCACGGGCCGGTCGCTGCGGCCCTCGGCCAGATCGGACGCCTCGACCCAAAGCGGTGAGCCGGCATAGCGGCCGGGAAAGGCGTCCAGAATGTAGAACGCCTTGGTCAGCACGTGGTCGGTGGGGACCGGCTCGAGCGGCGGCACGTTCAGGCCATCGAGGATGTCGCGCAGCCGCGTCGTCTCCGGCGTCGTGCCGGCGCTGAGCGAGCCGGTCAGCTGGTCGCGCGTGTCGAACAGGATGGTGCCGCCGTTCTGCATGTAGGAATCGAGCCGCGCGATGGCCGCTTCGGAAGGCAATTCGCCGGCGGTGCTGATCGGGAAATAGATCAGCGGATAGAAGGCCAGTTCGTCGGTCTCGATGTCGAGCGCCATCGGCGTGCCGGGCTCGAAGGCGGTGCGCGAGGCGAGAAAGCGGGTCAACCCGTCGAGGCCGGCGCGGCTGGTCTCGTCGACGCCATCGTCGCCGGTCAGCACGTAGGCGATGCGGGTGGTCTCGAGTGCATCGAGGATCGCCTCGTCGCCGGGTTGGGTATCCTGGGCGAACGCCGTCGGCATCGCCGTCATGGTCGCGACGCCCCCGGCGACTAGGGCCAGCAGAGCTGCCGTCGCCGCCGTCCGCGGCGGGCCGCGCCTTGGCGCCTTGCCGAATGACAGGCGGCCGTTGATCCAAAGGACGGCGAGCGTGTCGGCGATCAGCAGCAGGAAGGCGATCAGGAACAGAAGGCCCGAAAGGTCGGTCTGCTCTTCGGCGACAAGCGTCTGTTCGGCGATGGAAAGCCCGGGCGCGGCCGGTTCGAACGGCGCGAACGTCTCCTCGCGCGCCAGCACGTTGCGGGCGATGAAGCCCTCGGCGGTGCCATAAAGGCCGGCGGGATTCTCGAAGCTCACCGGTTGCGCCGTCGCCTCCGGATCGTAGGGCCGCACATGGGCCGGCGGAACGATCAGCGTGCCGTCCGCGCGCAGGGTTCGCAGCGGCGGCAGCGCGGCCTCGGCCTCGCTCGTGCGCGGCGCCACGTCTGCGCCCGGCGCCGTGTTGCGGGCGAAATCGGTGATCCGGCGCAGCATGTCGACGAAGGTGCCGCTGATCGGCAGGTTCGACCATGTCGCCTCGGCGGTGACGTGGAACAGGACGATCGCTCCGTCGCCGCGCCGCGCGCCGGTGACCAGCGGCGTGCCGTCCTCGAGGCTCGCCCAGGTGCGTTCGGCGAGATCGGCGTCGGGCTGCGCCAGAAGCTGGCGGTTGACGGTGACCTCGCGCGGCGCGTCGAGGCCCGCGAACGGGCTGTCGGGCGGAAAGGCTGCGACGGCCTGCGGCTCGCTCCAGGACAGGGCGCCGCCCAGTTCGCGTTCGCCGGCGCGCAGGGTGACCGGCAGATAGGGATCGTCGGCGGCCGAGGCGGCCAGACGCGGGCCGGCAAAGCGCACCAGCGTTCCGCCCGCCTGAAGCCACTCGTCGAGGCGCGCCTCGGCCGAGGTGGGCAGCACGCCGATATCGGCCATCACGATCATCGCCGGGCCTTGGTCGATCATCTCGGGGATATCGACCGACAGGTCCCCGGTGCGCGGCTCGATCAGGTCGGCGAAGGGATCGAGCGCGCGCGAGATGTAGTAGAGCGGCGACAGAAGCGGCTGCGCCTCCTCGCCGGCAAGGCCGGTCAGCAGCGCGACGCGGCGGCGGCGGTTGTTCTCGTCGAGCAGGCGCGCGGCGGCGGAATGGGTCTGGCCGTCGATACGCGCGGCGGCGATGTCGTTGCGCAGTTCGAACGGGATATCGAAGAGGACGGTCGTCTGCGCAGCGCCGTCCTCGAAGGTCGCCTGCGCGCGGCCGAGCAGGCGCTCGCGGCTGTCATAGAGCGCGACGGACGGTTCGGCCGGCCCGCTCCGGGTGCGGATCAGGTCGAGCGCGAAGCCGTCGGTGCGGTTGTCGGCGCCGGTGATCGCGGCGAGCGGCCGGTCGGGCTCGGAAAAGCGGATCAGTCCCGAAAGCTCCGCGCCGGCGAGCGAACCGGCGAAGGCCTCGTCGGCCGCCTCGGCAAGGCCGGTGTCGATCAGCGCCAGCACGGGGTCGGCCTCGGCGGTGTCTGCGGCGGTCAGCAGCCGGTCGAGCGCCAGAGCGCGGTTTGCCCGTCCCGAGACCGGCTGAAGGGCGCCGAGCGTCTGCTCGATGGCGGCCGCATCGGCCAGTTGCACCGAGGTGGCGGGGCCGGCGACCGTGGCGGCCAGCGCCACCGGACGGTTCTGGTCGGAGGCCTGGCGAAGCAGCGCCTCGGCGGTACGGATGCGCGCTTCCCAGTCGGGCGCGGCCGCCCAGTCATTGTCGATCATGATCAGGAGCGGGCCGTCGCCCGAGGCGAGTTCGCTCTGCGGGTTCAGCACGGGCCGGGCAAGCGCCAGGATGACGAGGGCGGTCAGCGCAAGCCGCAGCGCGGTCAGCCACCATGGGCTCTTGGCCGGCGTTTCCTCGCGCTTGACCAGACGCAGCAGGATGCGCAGCGGCGGGAACAGTTCGGTCTGCGGGCGCGGCGGTATCAGCCGCAGCAGCCACCAGATCACCGGCAGCAGGATTAGCGCCGAAAGGACCAGCGGAAAGGTGAAGCCGAGCGCGCCCATTATGGCGAGGCTCCCGGCGCGTCGACCGTGGCGACCTCTTCGGGATTGCCGGTCAGGAGCCCGTGCAGGCGCACGAGCGTCTCCGAAGCGAGCTGGTCGGTGCGGCTGACCGTGTAGCTGCCGCCGAGCATGTGGGTGCGCTGGCGCAGCGTGGCGCGGCGGGCCGAGCGCAACGCCCGGTATTCCTCGTGCCAGTCCTGGGCGCGACCCGACGTGACGCGCTCGCCCGTCTCCGGATCGAGGAACTCGGTCCGGCCGCGATAGGGAAAGTCCTCCTCGGCCGGGTCGGCGATCTCGACCAGATGCGGGCGTGGCCCGTGCTGGGCGACGTCGTTCAGAAAGGCCTCGCACTCTTCGATCGGGCGCAGGAAGTCGCTGACGATCAGCATCTCCGAATGGCGCCGGACCATCGACAGCGGCGGCCAGTCGCCATGCTCATGGCCCAGATCGCCCATCAGCGCGGTGGCGAGCCGTTCGGCGCCGTTGCGCGCCGCGCGCGGCCGCAAAAGGCCCGGATAGCCGATCCGCTCGCCCGCCGCCGACAGAAGGTCGGCCATGGCGATGGCGACGATCAGGGCGCGTTCCTCCTTGGAGGTGCGGGCGCCCTTCGACTTGAACAGCATGGACGGCGACAGGTCGACCCACAGCCAGACCGTGTGCGCCGCTTCCCATTCGAGGTCGCGCACATAGGTGTGGTCGTCGCGGGCCGAACGGCGCCAGTCGATCCGCGCCAGCGTCTCGCCGGGCTGGTAGGGCCGGTATTGCCAGAAGGTCTCGCCGATGCCGCGCTTGCGGCGGCCGTGCCAGCCGGCCATCACCGTGTTGGCGATCCGGCGCGCATCGACCAGAAGGTCCGGCACGAGCGAGGCGCGGTGGCGTGCCCTTTGCAGGGTGTGGGCCTGGCCGGCGCGCTCGCTCCTTTGTCCGATCGTCGCCATTCGCTGCGGCTTACTCCAGCGTGCCGACGAGGCCGGCGATCACCGTCGGCACGGTCATGCCCTCGGCGCGCGCGGCGAAGGTGAGCGCCATGCGGTGCTGCAGGATCGGCTCGGCAAGCGCCCGGACGTCGTCGACCGAAGGGGCGTAGCGGCCCTGATAGAGCGCGCGGGCGCGGGCGCACAGCATCAGCGACTGGCTGGCGCGCGGACCCGGACCCCAGGCCACGTGACGGTCGGTCGTCTCGGTTCCGGTGCCGGGTCGCGCCGCGCGGACCAGTTCGAGGATCGCCTCGACCACGCTTTCGGGCACCGGCATGCGCCGCACGAGCATCTGCAACTCCTGCAGGCGGGTGGACGAAATGACGGGCTTGGCGACCGCGGCGTTCATGCCGGTCGTGTCGAGCAGGATCTGCCGTTCGGCCTCGATCTGCGGATAGCTGATATCGATCTGCATCAGGAACCGGTCGAGCTGCGCCTCGGGCAGGGGATAGGTGCCTTCCTGTTCGAGCGGGTTCTGCGTCGCCAGCACGTGGAACGGGGCGGGCAGGTCGTAGTGCTTGCCGGCGACGGTGACGTGATATTCCTGCATCGACTGCAGCAGCGCCGACTGGGTGCGCGGGCTGGCGCGGTTGATCTCGTCGGCCATCAGGAGCTGGGTGAAGATCGGGCCCTTGACGAAGCGGAAGTGGCGCTTGCCGTCCTCGTCCTCCTCCAGAACCTCCGAGCCGAGAATGTCGGCGGGCATCAGGTCGGGCGTGAACTGGATGCGGCCGCTGTCGAGGCCCAGCACCGTGCCGAGCGTGTCGACGAGCTTGGTCTTGGCCAGACCGGGCACGCCGACGAGCAGCGCGTGGCCGCCCGACAGGATCGACACGATGGCGTTCTGGATCACGTCTTCCTGGCCGAAGATCACGTTGCCGATCTCGGACCTGATGTCGGCGATATCGCTCAGGGCCGTTTCGGCCTGCGCGATGATCTCGGACTCGCTGGTGGTCTCGGTGGTCGCGTGGACGCTCATCGTCATCTCCCGAAAGGGCCGGTGGCGCGGGGCCGGCACAACTCAAGGTAAATCAGGGCCGGGTGCTGACAAGAGCGGCGCGGGTGACTATTTCGTGACTCCACAGCAAACGTCAGCGACTCGGCTGCCAAGAGGCAAATGGCTGAAAACGGCAAATCGAAGGCGACGCCCCCGGCCGATCTGAAGGGGCTCGAAGCGCTGGTCGCCCGGGCCGGTGAAAGCGGCGGCCTGCCGCCGGTGGACAAGTGGAACCCGCCCTTCTGCGGCGATCTGGACATGGAGATCGCCGCCGACGGCACCTGGTTCTATCTGGGCACGCCGATCGGCCGGCCGGCGCTGGTCAAGCTGTTCTCCAGCGTGCTGCGCAAGGACGAGGACGGCCGCACCTATCTCGTCACACCGGTGGAGAAGATCGGCATCCGCGTTGCGGACGCCCATTTCCTTGCCGTGGAGATGCATGTGGGCGACCGCGCCGGCACGCAGGTGCTGACCTTCCGCACCCATGTCGGCGATGTGGTCGAGGCCGGCCCGGATCATCCGCTCAGGTTCGAACTCGAACGCGAGACGATGGGCGTCAAACCCTATCTGCACGTGCGCGGGCGGCTCGAGGCGCTGGTCAGCCGGCCCGTGATGTACGACCTGATCGAACTGGGCGAGCACGCGGACATCGACGGCGTTTCGATGTTCGTGGTCCGGTCGAACGGCATGGCGTTCCCGGTGATGGCGAGCGCCGAACTGGAACGCGCGCTGGTGGAGGCCGAGGCTTGACCCCGGCCGAAGCGACGGTGCGATACGATGTCGACGATTTCGCGGCCCGCGCGGGGCGCGTTTCCCATGCCCCGGACGAGGCCGACGGCGATTTCCGCTTCAACACCGGGCTCGAGGACCTGATCCGGGCGCATGCGGTCAAGGACGCCGCCGTGCTGGTCGGCGTCATCGAACGGGCCGGCGAAGCGCGGATGGTGCTGACCAAGCGCAACGAGCGGATGCGCACCCATTCGGGCCAGGTGGCGCTGCCCGGCGGCCGGATCGATCCGGACGACGCGTCCCCGGTCGCCGCCGCGCTGCGCGAATGCGAGGAGGAGACCGCCGTGCCGCGCGATGCGCTGCGGCCGGTCGGCCAGTTGCCGGTCTACCTGTCCGGGTCGGGCTACCGCATTCATCCGGTTCTGGCGGTGATCGAGGGCGACCCGCCGATGCGGCCCAATCCGGGCGAGGTCGAGACGATCTTCGAGGTGCCGCTCGCCTATCTGATGGACCGGGCCAATCACCGCCGCGGCAGCGTCGAATGGCGCGGCAAGCGGCGCTACTTCATCGAGATGCCGTGGGGCGACCAGCGCATCTGGGGCGTGACGGCGGGGATCATCCGGACCGTCTCCGAAAGGCTCTACGGATGACTGACGCGAGGATTGAGGCGGACTGGCTGGCCGACGCCGACCTGCAGCGCATTCTGGGCGTTCTTACGGGCGATGGCGAGCGTGCGCGCATCGTCGGCGGGGCGATCCGCAACACGCTGATCGGCCATCCGGTCACCGACATCGACATCGCCACCACCTGCGTGCCGGGCGAGACGGTGCGGCGGCTCGAGGCGGCCGGCATCAAGGCGGTCGACACGGGCATGGAGCACGGCACGGTGACCGCCGTCGCCCATCACACCGGTTACGAGATCACGACGCTGCGCGAGGACGTGGAGACGGACGGCCGCCGCGCCAGGGTGGAGTTCGGGCGAAGCTGGCAGCACGACGCCGAACGGCGCGACTTCACCATCAACGCGCTCTACGCCGAGGCGGACGGCACGCTGGTCGACCTGATCGGCGGACGCGCGGACATCGAGGCGCGGCGGGTGCGCTTCATCGGCGATCCCGAACAGCGCATTCGCGAGGACTATCTGCGCATCCTGCGTTTCTTCCGGTTCTTTGCCTGGTACGGCCATGGCCGGCCGGACGCCGACGGGCTGAAGGCCTGCGCCCGGCTGAAGGAGGGCATGGAGGGGCTTTCCGCCGAGCGTATCTGGGCCGAGATGCGCAAGCTGCTGGCGGCGACCGATCCGTCGCGGGCGCTGTTGTGGATGCGCCAGACGGGGGTGCTGACGCGGTTGCTGCCCGAAAGCGAGAAATGGGGGATCGACGGCATTCACGGGCTGATGGAGGTCGAGCGGGCGTTCGACTGGACGCCGGACGCCGTGCTGCGCCTGATGACGCTGCTGCCGCTGCGCGAGGAAGCCGTGCAGGGGCTGGCACAGCGCTGGAAGCTGCCGAACGCGGTCCGCGACCGGCTGGTCGCGGCCGCCCGCGAGGCGGACGTCGTCGCCGATCTCGGCAACAGGGCGCTCGAACAGCGCATCTACCGATCAAGCCGGCAGGCCGTCACCGATCGCCTGCGGCTCGATATCGCGCGGCGCGGGGCGCACCATGCCGAGACGCCGGACCTGATGTCTCTTCTCGCGCACGCCGAGGCCTGGACGGCGCCGCGGTTCCCCGTCGCCGGGCGGGATCTTGCCTGGCTCGGCATGAAGGCCGGTCCGGCGATGGGCGAAACGCTGCGCAGGCTCGAACGGGCCTGGATCGAAAGCGGGTTCGCGCTCGATCGCGACGCCTTGCTCGAGATGGCGCGCGAGACCCGGTGAGCTGCCGGTCAGGCGGCGCGCTCGTGCACGCGCTTCTTGATCTCTTCGACCATGTTGCCGCGAATGTGGGTCTCGCCATGGGCCGAGCGCAGGTGGTCGCTGGCGCGACGCACCACTTCCGCCTCGTCTTCGGCATGGGTCTCCCAGTTGCAACCGGGGACAAGCTGTCCGCACTTGAATTCCTTCATCGTCTCCTCCTTGGTGCGAGCATGTGCCTACAACACCAAAAGTGTGACAGCAGTAAGGGCTTCCGCACCTGATCCAGGTCAATCGGTGTTGCCTGAATTTTGTGCAACTATCTGGTCGTGCACGGCAATCCTGCCCGGTGCGAGCACTTCGGCGGTGATGCCGCCATGGCCGCGTACGGCGTTGTAGCCGCCCGGCCCGAGCGCCTCCTCCATGCGCGAGCAGGGCGCGCAGGGTCCGGTGCCGCAAAGAACGGTGGTGCCGATCGAGAATGCCCGCTTGCGAAGCGCCATCAGGTTGATGCCGGAGACGACGATGTTGCGGCGCAGGAGCGCCGGGTCGATCCGTTCCCTGCGCAGCATCGCGGCGATCGCGGGAAGGTGCTCGGCCTGGATCAGGGTGACGGCGCGCTTGCCGGGCCGGCCGCGATGATCGCCGTCGATGCCCGCTTCCGTAATATCGGCCGCATCGAGCACGCGGAGCGGCGCGCGCCGCGCCGGCCTGACGCCGATCCATTCGATCCGCCCCTCATGCGGAAACCGCGCGAGCAGATCGTCCAGCGAGGGCGGAACGGGCTGGTGCATCGCATCAAGGCCACTTCACCGCCGGCGGCATCGAGGACAGGATCGAATCGACATTGCCGCCGGTCTTCAGGCCGAAGATCGTGCCGCGGTCGTAGAGCAGGTTGAATTCGACATAGCGGCCGCGCCGGACGAGTTGCTCCTCGCGCTGGGCGTCGGTCCAGTTGGCGTCGAAATTGCGGCGCACAAGATGCGGATAGACGACCAGGAACGTGCGGCCGACATCCTGGGTGAAGGCGAAATCGGCGTCCCAGCCGCCCGCATCGTCGGCCGAATGCTGCCAGTCATAGAAGATGCCGCCGATGCCGCGCGGCTCGTTGCGGTGGTGCAGGTGGAAATACTCGTCGCACCAGGCCTTGAGCTTCGGATAGTCGGCGACGGCGTGCTTGGAGCAGGCCAGTTCGAACGATTTGTGGAAGGCGACCGTGTCCGGGTCGTCCTGGGTGCGTCGCGCGTCGAGCACCGGGGTGAGGTCGGCGCCGCCGCCGAACCACCAGGAACTGGTCACGACGAACCGGGTGTTCATGTGCACGGCCGGCACGTTGGGGTTCTGCGGGTGGGCGATCAGCGAGATGCCCGAGGCCCAGAAGCGCGGATCGTCGACGGCGCCCGGCATCTGCTTGCGGAATTCCTCTGAGAACTCGCCATGGACGGTCGAGGTGTGCACGCCGACCTTCTCGAAGACGCGGCCATACATCATCGACATGACACCGCCGCCGCCCTTGCCCCCGTCGCGCTCCCATGGCGTGCGCTCGAAGCGGCCGGGCGCATATTCGCTGAACGGACCGGTCAGGTCGTCCTCGAGCTTTTCGAACGCCGCGCAGATCCGGTCGCGCAGTTCCTCGAACCAGCCTCTCGCCCGCGCCTTCCTGTCCTCGATGTCCGCCGGCAAGCCCTTGGGCAATTCAGGCCGTTCCACCATGTCCATCTCCGCTTCGTTCCCGCACCCTCGTTCCGTGCAACGCCTATCGCGCGACCGTCGGCTTGCCAAGGCGCTGGCGGCGTGCGACGCCCGCCCTGTCGGGCGCGGCGGGTACTTGGCGTGCCCGGCCGTTATGCTAATGTCCGTCTCCGGAGGTATGCGATGGCCCCGCCCAAACCGCCGCGTGCACTCGTTGGCCGCCATCTCGATGCCAGCCGCGCCGGCGGCCCGTCGGGTTTCGTGCGGGAGACCTACCGCCTCAACCGGGCCGAAGCGCGGCGCAAGGCGCGCGAATGGTTCGACCAATACCCCAAGGCCGCCTACTGGACGCAGGTCGAAAGCTGGCGCGTGCTGGACGGGGATGTCATCGAATTCACCATGCGCCGCCTGCCGACCGCCGACTGATGCCATGACGAGCCGACCCACCCCGACGCTGCGCCGAACGCAGGGCGAAACGGACATGGCCGCATGCCTTGCGATTCGCCAACGGGTCTTCGTGCGCGAGCAATGCGTCGACGAGGCGCTCGAGCGTGACGGGCTGGATGACCGGTGCATCCACTATCTGGCCGTTGACGGGCAGACACCGGTCGGCACGGCGAGGGTCATGCCGCTCGAGGGCCGCTACAAGATCCAGCGCATGGCTGTGTTGTCCGAGTGGCGCGGCACGGGCGTCGGCGCGGCGCTGATGGACTTCATCCTGGACGATCTGGCCGAAGCGGCGGCGGCGTCCGGCCGGCATTTCTTCCTGTCGAGCCAGGTGCACGCCATGGCGTTCTACGAAAAGCTCGGCTTCGTCGCCTGTTCGGACGAGTTCATGGATGCGGGCATTGCGCATCGCGACATGCGCGCGCCGGCCCGCATCAGGGCCTGAGCGCGGTCACCGCGCCCGGTGCTGCCGCAGCGCCTCGGCCGCGACGATGCCGACCGAAACGGCCAGATTGAGCGAGCGGGCGCCCGGCATCATGGGAATGGTCAGCCGGGCGTCCGCCGTTTCGTGCACATGGCCGGGAACGCCCGCCGATTCGGAGCCGAACAGCAGCACCTCGTCCGTGGGGAAGTCATGGGTCGTGTAGGGCTCGGCGGCCTTCGTTGTCAGCAGGGCAAGCCGCAGGCCTTGAGCTTGGCGCCAGGCCTCGAACGCGGCCCAGTCGTCGTGGCGGGTCAGCGCGGCCATCGCCAGATAGTCCATGCCAGCGCGCCTGAGCGCCCGGTCGGAGGCGTCGAAACCGACCGGCCCGATCAGGTGGACGGCAAATCCGAGGCACGCCGCCGTGCGCAGGATCGAACCGGTGTTGCCGGCGATGTCGGGCTGGTAGAGCGCGACGCACAAGGCCCGACGCTGCGGGGCTGGTGACGGCGTCATGTCAGGATGGGGTCATTGTCATGAAACGATCGATTGCCTTTTGCCGGGCCCTGGGCTAAGGACCTGCCAACCTTGGTGCTCACGAACAGGAGGCGGGCATGGATATCATGATGACTGTCTGCTCGAACATCCCGTTCGCGCCGCGGACCGGCCTGCCCCGCATGCGCAGGCTTTCCGCCCACTAGCACCAGCGGTTCCGACCCAGCCCGAAAACAAGATGTCGTGACCGCCGGTTTGGTTCTTCCAAACGGAACAAGGTCATGTCCATTCATCTTCCCGATCGGGCCGAGCGCCCGGAACACCGCCATCCGCTGGCGCAGCCCGACGGACTGCCGCCGATCGTCAAGGCGTCGATCGCCGTCGCCCTTCTGCCGGTCGCGCTGGTCGTCGCCGTGGTCCTTTCGCTGCGCGCCGAGATGGCGCCCGACCGGCTGGCGGTGAAGCCGCCCGCCGCCGCTTGCGGTTCGCTCGTCGGCGATCCGGCCGTGCCGGCCGGTTCCGACTCCGACGTCACGCCGTACCAGATCTGTTTTCATTGAGGCCCGTCATGTTCGCCTGGTTCGAAACCCGCATCAATCCCTTCCCGCCCGGACGACCGGCGCAGGCGCCCCGGCGCCTTCTGGCCTTCTGCTGGCATTACACCAGGGACATCTGGCCCTGGCTGGTGATCACCTCGCTGCTGACGGCGACGATCAGCATCCTGCAGGTCGTCATCTTCAGCTTCCTTGGCAACATCGTCGACTGGCTGGCCGATGCCGATCCCAGCACGTTCCTGGCCGAGGAAGGCTGGTCGCTGTTCTGGATGGGCTTTCTCATCCTCGTCGGCCTGCCGCTGACCGGCCTGTTCCACTCGCTGATCATGCACCAGACGATCTTCGGCAATTTCCCGATGATCATCCGCTGGAAGGCGCATCGCTACATGCTGGGCCAGTCGTTCGGCTTCTATCAGGACGAGTTCGCCGGCCGCGTCGCCACCAAGGTGATGCAGGCCGCGCTCGGCGTGCGCGAATCGGTCACCAAGATCGTCGACATCTTCATCTATGTGGGCGTCTATTTCGGCGGCGCGCTGGTGCTGGTGGCGGCCATGCAGGCCTGGCTGATGGTGCCGTTCCTTCTGTGGCTGGCCGCCTATGTCGTGCTGATGTGGCATTTCCTGCCGAAGATGCGCGTCATCTCCGAACTGCAGTCGGACGCGCGTTCGACCATGACCGGGCGTGTCGTCGACAGCTACACCAACATCATGACCGTCAAGCTGTTCGCCCATGCCGGCCGCGAGGAGGGCTATGCGCGCGAGGCGATGGACGACTTCCTGGGCACGGTGCATCCGCAGATGCGGCTGGTGACCACGCTCAATGTGAGCCTCGACATCGCCAACGCCCTGCTTCTGGCCTCGGTTGCCGCGATCGGCATCCTGGGTTGGACCACCGGCACCGCGACCGTCGGTGCGGTCGCCGTCGCGGTCGGCCTCGTGCTGCGCCTTGAGGGCATGTCCTACTGGGTGATGTGGGAGCTGGCCGGCCTGTTCGAGAACATCGGCATGGCCGAGGACGGGATGAACACCATCGCCCGGCCGCAGGCGGTGAGCGACCGCGACGACGCCAGGACACTGGTCGTCGAACGCGGCGAGATCGAGTTCGACGGCATCCGTTTCCACTACGGCAAGCAGGGCGGCGTGATCGAGAATCTGTCGCTGACCGTCAAGCCGGGCGAGAAGGTGGGTCTTGTCGGACGCTCGGGCGCGGGTAAATCAACCCTGATGAACGTGCTCCTCAGGCTCTACGATCTGGAAGGCGGTCAGATCCGCATCGACGGGCAGGACATCGCCGCCGTCACGCAGGATTCGCTGCGCGGGCAGATCGGCGTGGTCACTCAGGATACCTCCCTCCTGCACCGGTCGGTGCGCGACAACATCGCATACGGCTATCCGGACGCCACCGACGAGCAGGTGATCGAGGCCGCAAAAAGGGCGAACGCGCACGACTACATCCTCGGTCTGGTCGATCCGCAGGGCCGCACCGGCTACGACGCCCATGTCGGCGAGCGGGGCGTCAAGCTGTCGGGCGGCCAGCGCCAGCGCATCGCGGTCGCGCGCGTGTTCCTCAAGAACGCGCCGATCCTGGTTCTGGACGAGGCGACCTCGGCGCTCGATTCCGAGGTCGAGGCGGCGATCCAGGACAATCTGAACGCGCTGATGGAGGGCAAGACGGTGATCGCCATCGCGCACCGGCTGTCGACGATCGCCAATCTCGACCGGCTCGTGGTGATGGACAAGGGCACCATCATCGAGGAGGGCACGCACGAGGAACTGGCCGCCGCCGGCGGGCTCTACGGCCAGCTCTGGGCGCGCCAGTCGGGCGGGTTCATCGGTGTCGACGCCAATGCGGAGGCGGCGGAGTGACGTTGTCGACAGACACGGCGTTACGCGGCGCGGGAGCTGATGAGCAGTTCATGGCCCAGAGCGGCCAATGCCTGCTCCATCAGTTCCAGCCGGGACGCGTGCCGCGGATCGAGAAGACGCCGTGCGATCGCCTCGTCGCGCCCCAGCCGCGCGGCGAGTTCGGATTTCGATATGCCCGCATCGGCGACCGCGGCGATCAGAGCGAGCTTGACCGCGTCACGGGCATGGGGGGCGACGAGCGGTCCCTTGCCGTGTGCCGACGGCGTCGGGACCGGCTCTCCGTTGGCGACCATGTGCAGCAACATCGCCCCCAGCGCCTCTCGGGCTTCGGCGAGCGCGGCCGCCTCGGTGTCTCCGAACGCCAGAACGCCCGGGACGTCGTCGCAGGTGACGATAAACTCGCCCTCGTCCGTGTCGATCGTTGCGGGGTAGAGAAGTTGCACTGCTGGTTTCCTTTCCTGAACCGGTTTCCGAGCGGCCGTCTTCGGACTTTATTGAAGGCCCAGTTGCTTCATGATGCGCTCGATGCGTCTCGGATTGAGATCGCTTTGCACCGTCGTTCTCTTGTCGCCCACGCGGACAATGTAGTGCGACCCCGCACCGCGACTGGTATCCAACTCGAACTCGAGCCCGTTCTTGCGGGCGATCCTGCGAAGCCTGCGGATGAATTGCGTCCGTGTCATCACAGCTCCGTCCGGCGGCATATTCTCGGACATTTAAGTCCGAACTTCAAGGCCGAACGATCCGCCGATCGAAACATCGGTCAGGTCGAGACGGAAGGAGGCAGATAGATGGCCCGCTACGGCAACACCTATCAGGATCCCGATCCGGCCTATCGCGACACCGACCATCCGGTCTGGAACCGGGTCGAGCGGTTCGTCGATCCGTTCGAGGACACCGACCGCGAAGTGCTGCCGCAGAATGCATGGCAGTTCATCGCCTATTTCGCGCGGCAGGCCAGATGGCCGTTCATCGCTCTGCTGATCGTCGGCGGGCTCGTCGGCGCGGTCGATGCGGCGCTCTACTGGGCCGTCGGCTGGCTGATCGACATTCTCGACGGTTCCTCGCCCGAAACGCTGCTGCGCGAGCATGGCTGGCAGCTCGCCGGGCTCGCCTTCCTGCTGCTCGTGGTGCGGGCGGCGGTGATGGTGGGCGCGGCGATCGTCGAGCAGCAGATCATCGTGCCGCGCTTTTACACGATGGTCCGCTGGCAGTCGTTCCGCCGTGTGATCGAACAGCCCTATGCCTTCTTCCAGGACGATTTCGCCGGACGGATCGCCACCAAGATCATGCAGGCCGGCGAATCGGTGGGCGACTTCATCGTCACCTCGCTGCAGTCGCTGTGGTCGTTCCTGACCTTCATCGTGCTGACCTTCACCGTGCTGGCGACGCTCGACTGGCGCATGGGCGTGGTGGTCGCCGTCTGGGGCGCCGGCTACGCGCTGATCGTGCGCTTCCTGCTGCCGCGCCTGCGGGCGGCGGGCAAGAACAACGCCAACGAGCGCTCGGTGCTGAACGGGCGGCTGGTCGACATCTTCACCAACATCATGACCGTCAAGCTGTTCGACACCGGCCGGCGCGAGCATGGCGACGTCAAGGGCGCGCTCGGCAACTATCTGGGCGCGGTTACCCATCTGACCCGCATGATCACGCTGGTGCGCACCGCCGTGGCTGTGCTGAACGGGCTGATGATGACCGCGGTGGCGGCGATCGCGATCTCGGCCTGGATGGCCGGCTCGATCTCGACCGGCGCGATCGCGGCGACCATGGGCCTGGTCTTCCGGCTCAACCAGATGTCGGGCTGGATGATGTTCAACATCAACGGGCTGATCCGCGCCTTCTCGACCGTGCAGGACGCCGTCGAGACGATCTCGGTGGAGCCGAAGATCCGCGACCGGACCGATGCGGTCGAACTGGCCCGCACCACCGGCCACATCCGCTTCGAGAACGTTCGCTTCAACTACGGCAAGGACGACACGCGGCTCTTCGACGGGCTCGATCTCGACATCGCGCCCGGCGAGAAGGTCGGGCTGGTCGGTCCGTCCGGCGCCGGCAAGTCGACCATCGTGTCGCTGATGCTGCGCCTTTTCGAGCCGGAGGCGGGCCGCATCACGATCGACGGCACCGACATCGCCGACGTCACCCAGGTCTCGCTGAGGCGCCAGTTCGGCGTGGTCAGCCAGGAGCCGTCGCTGCTGCACCGCTCGCTGCGCGACAACATCGCCTATGGCCGGCACGGCGTCACGGAGGAAGAGATCGAGGCGGCGGCCAGGAAGGCCAAGGCGCACGAGTTCATTCTGGACGCGCGCGACCCGCGCGGCCGGCGCGGCTATGACGCCCATGTCGGCGAGCGCGGCATCAAGCTGTCGGGCGGCCAGCGCCAAAGGGTCGCCATCGCGCGCGTCATGCTCAAGGATGCGCCGATCCTGATCCTCGACGAGGCGACATCGGCGCTCGATTCGGAGATCGAGGCGGCGATCCAGGACAATCTGGCCGAACTGATGGAAGGCAAGACCGTGGTCGCCATCGCGCACCGGCTGTCGACCATCGCCGCGATGGACCGGCTGGTGGTCGTCGAGAACGGCCGGATCGTGCAGATGGGCCGGCACGACGAACTGCTGCGCGACGAGGACGGGCTCTATGCGCGCATGTGGACGCGGCAGTCGGGCGGTTTCCTCAGTTTCGCCGAGGCGGCCGAATAGGCGCGAGCGGCCATTTGCGACACAGTGTCGTCCTGCGTTCGTCTAGGGTGGACAAGCGGGGCAGGCCGGAATAGTTACCTCGCCGAATTGCGGCGGAAATGCGCGCAAATCCTGACTTTTAGACACCGAATTTATTGGCCAGGAAAGGACGTCTCGTGACAGACGCGACCCACAACGAAACGGGCCAGGGGCAGGACGGCGAGATGCCGACCCGCCGCGACTTCATCTATGTTGCGACCGGCATGGTCGGCGCGGTCGGCGCCGCCGCGGCGCTGTGGCCGTTCATCGACCAGATGCGCCCCGATGCGGACGTGCGCGCGGCCGGCCTGCCGATCGACGTCGATCTGAGCGCGATCGAGCCGGGCGGCACGATCATCGTGACGTGGCGTTCGAACCCCTATTTCGTGCGGCACCTGACCGAGCAAGAGATCGCCTCCGCGTCCGAACTGACCGAGGGCGACATGAAGGACTATGCGCCGGTCGACGGGCGCATCGCGGCCGCCGAAGAGTCGGCCAATCCCGAATGGGTGATCGTTTCGGCCACCTGCACCCATCTGGGCTGCGTGCCCAACACGGTCGACAACGCGCCGGAAGGCTGGTTCTGCCCGTGCCACGGCTCGGTGTTCGACATGACCGGCCGCATCCTGCGCGGACCCGCGCCGATCAACCTGCCGCTGCCGCCCTATGTGTTCGCCGACGCCACCACGCTGGTGGTCGGAACCGACCAGGCCTAGGAGTTCATTGGATGAGCAAGCTTGAACATCACGGCACCTACACACCGACGACCGGTGTCGGCAAATGGGTCGACGCGCGCATGCCGCTGCCGCGGCTCATGTACGACAGTTTCGTCGCCTATCCGGTGCCGCGCAACCTCAACTACGCCTACACGTTCGGCGGCATCCTCTCGATCTTCCTGGTCATCCAGATCCTGACCGGCGTGGTGCTCGCCATGCACTACGTGCCGAGCGCCGATGAGGCGTTCGACAGCGTCGAGCACATCATGCGCGACGTCAATTCGGGCTGGCTGCTGCGCTACATGCACCAGAACGGCGCGCACTTCTTCTTCCTGGCGGTCTACCTGCACATCTTCCGCGGGCTCTACTACGGCTCCTACAAGGCGCCGCGCGAGCTTCTGTGGATCCTGGGCTGCATCATCTACCTCTTGATGATGGCGACCGCCTTCATGGGCTACGTGCTTCCCTGGGGCCAGATGTCCTTCTGGGGCGCCACGGTGATCACCGGCTTCTTCACCGCCTTCCCGGTGGTCGGCGAGCCGATCCAGCAGCTTCTGCTGGGCGGATACGCGGTCGGCGATCCGACGCTGAACCGGTTCTTCTCGCTGCACTATCTGCTGCCGTTCATGATCGCCGGCGTCGTCATCCTGCACGTGTGGGCGCTGCACGTGACCGGCCAGACCAATCCGACCGGCATCGAGGTGAAGTCGAAGACCGACACCGTGCCGTTCACGCCCTATGCGACGATCAAGGATGCGTTCGCGCTGGTCGTGTTCCTGGCGCTCTATGCCTACTTCGTCTTCTACATGCCCAACTTCCTGGGTCATGCGGACAACTACATCCCGGCCGACCCGATGGTGACGCCCGCGCACATCGTGCCCGAATGGTACTTCCTGCCGTTCTACGCGATCCTGCGCGCCATCACCTTCGACATCGGTCCGATCACCTCCAAGCTGGGCGGCGTGATCGCGATGTTCGGCGCCGTGGCGATCCTGTTCGTCGTGCCCTGGCTGGACACGTCGAAGGTCCGCTCGGCCGTCTACCGGCCCTGGTACAAGCTGTTCTTCTGGCTGTTCGTGATCAATGCGATCTTCCTTGGCTGGCTCGGTTCGCAGCCCGCCGAAGGGGTCTATGTCGCGCTCGCCCAGTTCGGCACGGCGTTCTACTTCGCCTTCTTCCTGATCGTCATGCCGCTGCTCGGCCTGATCGAGAAGCCAAGGCGCACGCCCAATTCGATCACCGAGGCGGTTCTGGACCGCTCGTCCAAGGGCTCGGGCGCGCCGCAGGTCGGCGCGGCCACCGCGGCCCCGGACGACAGGGCCTGACGGCCGGCAGCAAGGGACAAGGACAAGGCAATGAAACAGATGATTGCAAGGCTCGCTGCCGCCGCCGTCGCCATGACCGTCATGGCAGGAGGCGCGTTCGCGGCCGAATATCCCAAGAACAAGCCGCGCGAGCAGAGCTGGACCTTCGCCGGCCCGTTCGGCACGTTCGATCAGGCCCAGCTTCAGCGCGGCCTGAAGATCTACACCGAGAACTGCTCGGCGTGCCACGCGCTCAGCCGGGTGAACTTCCGCAACCTGTCGGACCTTGGCTACTCGCCCGAGCAGATCGAGGCGCTCGCCTCGCAGTACGAGGTCGAGGACGGTCCCGACGAGTTCGGCGACATGTTCTTCCGGCCGGCCACCGCCGCCGACGCCTTTCCCTCGCCGTTCCCGAACGAGGAAGCGGCCCGGGCGGCCAATGCGGGCGCCTATCCGCCGGACCTTTCGCTGATCGCCAAGGCGCGGGCGCCCATCCGCGGCTTCCCAGCCTTCGTGCTCGACCCGTTCCGCATGTATACCGAGAACGGGCCGGACTACATCTACTCGCTGCTGACCGGCTACAAGGACGAGGTGCCCGAGGACGTCAACGTGCCCGACGGCCTTTGGTACAACCCCTATTTCGCCAGCGGTGTCGCGCTGGCGATGGCGCCGCCGCTGTTCCCGGACATGCACGAGTTCGACGACGGCACCGAGGCGACGGTCTCCAACATGGCCAAGGACGTTTCGGCGTTCCTGATGTGGACGGCCGAACCGCACCTTGAGGAGCGCAAGCAGCTCGGCTTCCGCGTGATGGTGTTCCTGCTGATCTTCGCCGCGCTCCTTTATCTGTCCAAGAAGCAGGTCTGGTCGCGCGTCGAGCACTGACCCGATTTGTCGATCCGGCGATCATGAAGGGCGCCCCGAGCGGGCGCCCTTATTCATTTCGGACAGATGGCGCGCTCGACGGCGTCATGGATCGCTTGGCGATCGAGGTCGGCCAGCGAACCCCAGGCGGCCGTGGACGAGATCGAGTTGCAGCGTGAAGAAGCTTGAGCCGGACGACGCACGGCGTTCGCAGTCCGGCTTCCCGATAACTGACGATGGCAACGTCGCTGGGCCACCGCGTGTTGGCTGCGGTGGTGATCATCGCGCCGATCACATGATTGTGCGCTTCGGGAAAGGTCCGGTCGCTCAGAACCGCGACGGGGCGGACCTTCTGCCCGCGCTTTTCCGTGAACGGGAACCGCGTAAGCGCGACGTCAAAGCGGTCGAAGGTCACCGAACGCCGCTTCGTCCTCGGCCGACCGCCATTCGTCCAGCGTTTCGTCGAGCATCTCCAGATAGCCGTTGCCCACCGCGTCCGGCCACTCGATGCGGACGGCCTCGCCGCGCCGCGCCTGCAGCCTCCTCCAGACGATCGCCATGGCTCCGACCGGCTTGATGCCGTGCGTGGGTCGGCCATCCTTGCCGGTCTTCATGCGAGCCCAACGCCCTTCGATGTCATCGACCCTGAGCGTGATCTGTTCGTCCTCCTCGAGCGCCGAAAGTCGGCGCAGGAGCGCAGGTTCGCTCTCAAGCTGATTGAACCAGATCACCTCGTCGCGAATCTCGATCATCATGGCATTCGTCTCCAGGATGCAGAAAAAGTAAGGTGGGGCGGGGGTGGCGTCAACGCACGCCCTTTTCCTTTGCCGTTTGCCCGGCGCCTGTCTATCAAGGGCGCGTTTGTGTTCTGCCGGGGGCGATGCCGATGACGCTGACCGAAACGCTTGAAGCGGCCATCCGCTCGATACCGGACTATCCCAAGCCCGGCATCGTCTTCCGCGACATCACCACGCTGCTCGGCAACGCCTCGGCCTTCCGTCGGGCGATCGACGAACTGGTCCACCCTTATGCGGGCACCAAGATCGACAAGATCGCCGGCGTCGAGGCGCGCGGCTTCATCCTGGGCGGGGCGATGTCGCACCAGCTTTCGGCCGGCTTCGTGCCGATCCGCAAGAAGGGCAAGCTGCCGCACGAGACGGTGCGCATCGCCTACAGCCTCGAATATGGCGTCGACGAGATGGAGATGCACAAGGACGCGGTGAAGGCCGGCGAGAAGGTGATCCTCGTCGACGATCTGATCGCCACCGGCGGCACGGCCGAGGGCGCGGTCAAGCTGCTCCAGCAGATGGGCGCCGAGGTGGTCGCGTCCTGCTTCGTCATCGACCTGCCCGATCTGGGCGGCCGCCGGAAGATCGAGGCGCTCGGCGTGCCGGTGCGCACGCTGATCGAGTTCGAGGGCGACTGAGCCGCCATGGGACCGCGCGACATCGCGCTCGCCGCCTTCGTGGTCTCCATGTGGGGGCTGGGCTTCACCGTGCTCAAGCCGACCATGGAGCAGTTCCCGCCGATCCTGATCATGGCGATCAGCTTCGCGGTCACGGCGCTGGCGCTGATCGCCTTCGAGCGGCGCCGGCCGGTGACCTCGCACCTGTCCGCCGCGCTGATCGCGCTGTTTGCGGTCTCGGGGCAGGCGGCGCTGATCTTTTCGGCCCTGTCGGGTCTCGAGGCGTCGACGGGCGTGATCATCGCCCAGTTCCAGGTGCCGCTTTCGGTGCTGTGGGCGTGGGCGCTGCGCACCGAGCCGTTCGCGCCGGCCAAGCTCGGCGCCTTTGTCGTCGCGCTGGTCGGCGTCGTGATCATCGCCGGGCTGCCGGCCGAGCGCCCGGCGCCCTTCTACGTGGCGCTGATGATCGTCGGCGGCGCGGTCTGGGGGCTCGGCCAGGTGCTGATCGCAAAGCTCGGCCGCGACGACGGCGCCGTGCTTCTCAAGCGCGTCGCGCTGCACGGGGCGGCGCAACTGGTGGTCTTCACCCTGATCTTCGAGACCGGTCAGTGGACCGCGCTGACCACCGCCTCGGCGGCCGCCTGGGCGGGCCTGGCCTTCATCACGCTGGTTGCCTTCGCGCTTGCCTATGTCATCTGGTTCGACCTGATGCGGCGCAACCCGGTCAGCCAGGTGACGCCGTTCATCATGCTGATGCCGGCGGTCTCGGTGGTGGCGAGCATCGTGTTCCTGGGCGAACGGCCCGGCTGGCCGGTCTTCGCGGGCGGGGCGCTGATCTTGTTCGGGCTCGCCATCTCGTCGGGCATCGTGCGCCTTGGGTCGCGCAAGTCCTCGGCGGTTTGATCTGCCGCAAGGCGCGTCCATCCATGTTCGTCAATATGGGCCATCCTTCGCAACCATGGGAGATGGACCATGTTCAACGTCAATGTCGGCAGCACCGACCGAATGATCCGCATCGTCGCCGGTATCGTCCTTCTGGCGCTGTTCTTCGTGATCGAAATGGGCGCCTGGGGCTGGCTCGTCGCGCTGGTCGGCGTGGTGCTGCTCGCAACCGGGCTGATGTCGCGCTGCGCGCTCTATTCGCTGCTGGGAATCGACACGCGCGGCAACAAGGCCACCTGACCTCACGCGCCGCCGAGCACGACGATGAAATAGGCCGGCACCGCCACATAGGCGACCAGCAGCAGCGTGGTCAGCGCCCGCACCCAAAGCGCGCGGAAGCGGCGGAAGACGATGATCGACAGCATGACGCCGAGCGCCGCCTCGAGCAGCGAGAACTGCGTGCCGAAATGGCGCGGGTCCCAGTAGCTGACCGGCGAGACGAAGCGCCAGTCGGTCAGCGGCCAGAAATGGGGGTGCGCGTCGCCGACATGCACCGGCAGGTCGCCGGCCAGATGGGTCAGCGCGGCGAGCCCGAACAGGAGCGCGACATTGGTGTGGCCGGGCGCCAGGAACCGGCCGAAGCCGGCGGGCGTCGCCCCGTGCGGTCCGGCCAGTTCGACCGAGGCCGGCCGGACGAGCGCGATGCCGAAGATGGCGATCAGCGCGTAGAGCGGCGCAGAATTGCCGATCGCGGTGAAGGTCGTCATCGGCTCGGCGAAATAGACCTCGTCCCACAGCAATCGTTCGGGAATGCCGGCGATCTTCGACCAGACGAACAGCGCGTAGATGGCCGCGTCGGGCGCGAACGCACCGGCCAGCACCGCCGCGTTCTGGCGGGCGGGGCGCTCGGGCCGGCAAAGGAGCGCGGCCGCGACCAGAAAGTGTGTTTGCGTCATCATGGCCGGGCGAGCCTAGCCGCTGCCGCCGCGCCGGCCAGTCACGGTGCCGTGATGGCGCGCTCACACATTGAACTTGAAAAGCATCACGTCGCCGTCGCGGACGACGTATTCCTTGCCCTCGTCGCGGGCCTTGCCGGCTTCCTTGGCCGGCGTCTCGCCGCCGAGCCCGACATAGTCATCGAACGCGATGGTCTGGGCGCGGATGAAGCCCTTTTCGAAATCGGTGTGGATCTCGCCGGCTGCCTGCGGGGCCCTGGCGCCCTTCTTCACCGTCCAGGCGCGGCTTTCCTTGGGCCCGGCGGTGAAGAAGGTGATCAGGTCGAGCAATTCGTAACCGGCGCGGATCAGCCGGTCGAGGCCGGGTTCTTCGAGCCCGAGCGTGTCGAGGAACTCGTCCGCCTCCGCCGCGTCCAGCTGGGCGATCTCCGCCTCGATCGCCGCCGATATCACGATGGTCGAGGCGCCCTGTTCGGCGGCCATCTTTTCGACCGCCTGCGAATGGGCGTTGCCGGTCGCCGCCTCATCCTCGGCGACGTTGCAGACATAGAGCACAGGCTTGGAGGTCAGAAGGTTCAGGCTCTTCAGGATCGCTAGATCCTCGGCGGCGATGCCGTCGAGCATCAGCCGCACGGGCTTGGACTCCTGCAGCAACGCCAGCGCCCGCTCCATCACCGGCAGGATGGTGGTCGCCTCCTTGTCCTTGCCGGTGGCGCGCTTGCGGACCTGCACGATGCGCCGCTCGAGGCTGTCGAGATCGGCCAGCATCAGTTCGGTCTCGACCGTCTCGGCATCGGCGACCGGATCGACGCGGCCCTCGACATGGGTGACGTCGTCGTCCTCGAAGCAGCGCAGCACGTGGACGATCGCGTCGACCTCGCGGATGTTGGCGAGGAACTGGTTGCCGAGCCCTTCGCCCTTGGAAGCGCCGCGCACCAGCCCGGCAATGTCGACGAACGAGATTCGCGTGGGCACCACTTCCTTCGACTTGGCGATCGCGGCGATCTCGTCGAGGCGCGGGTCGGGCACGGCGACCTCGCCCGTGTTCGGCTCGATCGTGCAGAACGGGTAGTTGGCCGCCTGCGCGGCGGCGGTCCGCGTGAGCGCGTTGAACAGCGTCGACTTGCCGACATTGGGCAGGCCGACGATCCCGCATTTGAAGCCCATGGAAACGTCCTTTGGTGTGTGCGCCGCTATTTCGTGGAAGCGGGCCGAAGGGTCAAGGGGGAGGGATGAAGGGTGGGGGGACGCGCACGCGCAGCCGTCCCGCGCCAGCGGGACTGGCGTGAGCGAAAAGGATGTCAGAACAACGGGCGGTTTGGAGAGCCGCGATCCGTAGTCATGTATGTTGCGGTCGCCAAACCGCCCGTCCGGCGGGCTTGCGGTGATCGCCATGCGCGGCGCCGGCCCGCGGGCCGCTGTCCCCCGGCGTCGTGGCACCTTCATCTGCCGCGCGGCATGACCGCCGCACCGAATCTCGGCCGCCCGGGGTCGGTCCCCTGATCCACGAAGCGCCGACGGGGCATCGCCGGAACCGGACCGGAAACACGCTCCACACCTTCATTCCGCACCGGCTTGGGGGTTCAGCACCCGGACACGGCACCGCTGCCGCGTCCAACCGGTCCGCCGCCGCGCCCGCCGCAAGGTGGTGGCCATCCGACGTTCCGAAGGGCGCGGTGGCAGGAGTATGGGGGTGGGGAGAGGGTGTGGGATAAGTATTTGGGCGGCGCTTTACGCTCCGTCATCCTCGGGCTTGGCCCGAGGATCCATTCCAGAGGCCTCTCCGCTCGCGTTGAACTCGCAATTGCAGGCGTGGCCGTAGCCCCTTTCTTCGGCCCGGGCGCGCGCCTTCGACGGAACGGAATGGATCCTCGGGTCAAGCCCGAGGATGACGGAGGGGTGGCGTCGCCGCCCGCGTTGGGGTGTCAGGTGCAGGCACCGGCCGCCCCACGGCCGTCATTCCGGACAGGCGCAGCATGATCCGGAATCCAGTCGCGCGATCGTTGCGTCCCGGGCGCTGGATTCCGGGTTCGGCTGCGCCGCCGGCAATGACGGCGCTGCGCAACAGAGCCGGTGATCGACACCGCCCCGCATGCTAGAACGGTGCCATGAGCGACCGACCAAAGCTTCTGTCAGGCGGCAATCCGCAGATCCCCAAGGGTTATGGCGAGGCGCCGGTGCAGGCCTACATCGCGGCGATGCCGGGCTGGAAGCAGGCGGTCGGCCGCAGGCTCGACGATCTGGTCAGCCGGACCGTGCCCGATGTCGAAAAGGCGGTGAAGTGGAACTCGCCCTTCTACGGCATGGAGAAGGACGTCTGGTTCCTCAGCTATCACTGCTTCACAAGGTACGTGAAGGTCACCTTCCTGAACGGCGGTTCGCTGACGCCGCTACCGCCCGAAAAGTCGAAGTACGAGTATGTCCGTTACCTGCACATTCGCGAGGATGGGCCGTTTGACGAAGCGCAGTTTGTCGATTGGGTAAGGCAGGCCAGCCGACTGCCGGGGGAGCGGATGTAGGGGCGAGGGTGGGCTCATGGTCGGCGCTCTCACTCCGTCATCCTCGGGCTTGACCCGAGGATCCATTCCAGAGGCCTCTGCGCTCGCGTTGAACCCGCAATTGCAGGCGCGGCCGTAGCCCCTTTCTTCAGGCCCGCCACTCGCCTTCGACGGAACGGAATGGATCCTCGGGTCAAGCCCGAGGATGACGAGGGGAGGGTGGCCGCCCACGTTGGGGTGCCAGGTGCAGGCGCCGCCGCCTAATAGCCGTCATTCCGGACATGCGCAGCATGATCCGGAACCCAGTCGCGCGATCGCCGGAATCCCGACGCTGGATTCCGGGTTCGGCTGCGCCGCCGCCAATGACGGCGAAAGCGTATCGCCCGCTGCGCGGAATGGATCCTCGGGTCTGGAGGCGCAGCAGCAAACGATCAACCAGGGTCGCTTGCCCTCCGGAACGCCGAGGATGACGGGGGAGGGGGGAGTCGTTCTTCGGCCGACCGGCCGTGAGCGAACGCCGAAAGCTGCCGGCACGATCATGGCCCATAAGCGGACGCTTAAATGCGCCTCATAAGCCCACGGCCTATGGCGGTCCCACGATTTGCAGTCGCATCTTTGGGCCAGCAGCGCCGCTAAATGCGCCCGCTGGTCAATCGAGGAGACTGTCATGAAGAACAAAGCTGTGTATCTGGCCGTTGCCGCCGCGCTCGTGTCCGGGTCGGCCTATGCGCTCGATCTGGTCCCCGGCACCCAATTGGGAACAGGGCTTGCCGCCATTTCGGGCCAACTTTCCGAAAGCGGCTTCGAAATCACCCGCTACGACAGGAACGCCGGCATGATCGAAGTCTACGCGGTGAAGGGCGATGTCCGTCACGAGGTCCATATCGATCCCGCGACCGGCAAGATCACGCGCGTGGAAAGCACAACGCGCAGTGGGCCGTCGCCGCTGCCCGGCGCAGGCGAGGAACAGGTCCGCGCGATGCTGGTCGGCCAGGGCTACGAGATCATGACCTTCGAGCGTGAGAGGCGGAAAATCGAGGTCTATGCCAAGAAGGATGGTCGCCTGTGGGAGATCGAGGTGCATCCCGGAACCGGCGAAGTCCTCAGCGTGGAGGCCGAGGGATGATGAGCGACCTGGCGCGCGAATCGGCCGGTGTGCGGGTCTGGGACCCGCTCGTCCGGCTGACCCACTGGGGCATCGCACTGGCCGTGCTGGTCAATGGCATCCTTCTCCGCGACGGCGACATTGTGCACATCTGGATCGGCTACGGCGCACTCGCGCTTCTCCTGCTGCGGCTGTTCTGGGGTTTCATCGGCACCGAGAGCGCGCGCTTCAGCGCGTTTCCGCCGAACCTCCGAGGTGCGCTCGCACACCTGCGGTCCATGACCGCCGGCAGGCACAGCCGCTACCGGTCTCACAATCCTCTCGGCGCGCTCATGGTCTATGCCCTGTGGGCGACGCTCCTGGTCGTGGCGACGACGGGCGTCCTCATGCAAAGCGATCCCTTTCCGCAGGAAACACATCAGGAGCGCTACGAGCATGTCGAACATGAGCGAGGAGGCGAGAGCGAGGCCGGGGAGGCGATCGAAGAGGTGCACGAGGCGGCGGCAAATCTGCTATTGTTGCTGGCGGCCCTGCATGTGATCGGAGCGTTCGCGGAGTCGCGCCTGTCCGGCCAGAACCTGATTGCGGCGATGATCACGGGCCGCAGATCGTGATGCGAGGTATCGCAAGGTGACCTTTGAACGGGTCGGAGCGAAGCGCTGGCAGGTCAGGATACTCGCGGCCGTCCTCGCGACACAGGCGTTGGCGGCCGTCTTCTTCATGGCCGACGTCTCGCGCGACCTGCAATGGGGCGGTCTGACCGCACATTCGGGGCTCGAGGCGCTCGTGGCCGTGGCATTGGTGGTCGGAACGATGTTCGGCGCCGTGCAGATGCGCCGCATGCTGCAGCAGTTGCGCTACGCCGAAACCGGTATCCTGGCGGCCTCCGGCGCTTTCTTCGAATTCATCGAGGCGCAGTTTCGCGACTGGCGTCTGACGCCCGCGGAGACCGATGTGGCGCTGCTGACGCTCAAGGGCCTCGACATCCCGGATATCGCGACCGTGCGCGGTGCGGCCGAGGGAACCGTGCGGGCGCAGCTTGCCAGCGTCTACGGCAAGGCGCGGGTCTCCAATCGCGGGCAGTTCGTCTCGCTTTTCATCGAAGACCTGCTGCAGCGCCCGCCGGTCGAGGCTGAGGGCCGCAAGCCCCATCGTGGCGCGGCATAGGCCGGCGGTGGGAGACCAGCCAGAACCGAAGACCGATTGCCCCTACCTCCCCAACAACCTTTTCAACATCTCCGCCATCGGGCCCGTCGGCTGGGCGTCGGGCGCTTGTTGCCGCGCCTGGCGGATGTGGCTCTGAGGTTTGGAGGTGGGCTGGGGCGGCGACTTGCCCGACTGATCCTTGGCTGATGGAGCCTTTGCCGGTTTCGACCCGACCGCGCCCTTGGCCCTGTCGCCGACGGCCAGGGCCAGCTTGTTCATGAAGCCCGATTCATCGCCCGCGACCAGCATATCGACATTGTCACCCACCGCATCGAGCAGCGGGTCGAGCCAGTCGGCGTCGGCCTTTGCGAAATCGCCCAGCACGTGTGACTGCACCCGGGCCTTGTCGCCCGGATGGCCGATGCCCAGGCGCACGCGGCGATAATCCTTGCCGACATGCGCATCGAGCGACTTGATGCCGTTGTGTCCGCCCGTGCCGCCGCCGCGCTTGACGCGCACCTTGCCGGGCTGAAGGTCGAGTTCGTCGTAAAGGACGGTCAGGTCCTGCGGGCCGAGCTTGTAAAAGCGCATCGCCTCGCCGACCGCCTGGCCGGACAGGTTCATGAAGGTCTGCGGCTTGATCACCAGCACCTTTTCGGAGCCGATGCGGCCCTCGGCGATCTCGGCGTTCCATTTGGTCTGCCAGGGGCCGAAAGACGAATGGCGGCGGACGATCGCGTCCGCCGCCATGAAGCCGATATTGTGCCGGTTGCCGGCGTAGCGTGAACCGGGATTGCCGAGACCTGCGATGATGTGCATCGGTGCGTCTCCGTCCCCGGCGGCGCGTTATTCCTCGCCGCCTTCTTCCTCGCCTTCGCCTTCACCTTCGGCGTCACCCTTCTGCTCGGTGGCCTCGACCTCGTCGGGCGCCACCTCGGCCTCGGCCTCTTCCTCGTCCGATTTCAGGCCGGCGGGCGAGGCGATCGTGGCGAGCGTGAAGTCGCGGTCGGTGATCGTCACCTCGACGCCTTCGGGCAGCGCGACCGAGGAGATCTTCAGCGCATCGCCGAGTTGGGCGCCGCTGAGATCGACGGTGAAGTATTCGGGGATCGCGTCGGCCGGGCAGTTCACCTCGACCTCGTGGCGGACCACGTTCAGCACGCCGCCTTCGACGATGCCGGGCGCGTCCTCTTCGTTGACGAAGTGGACCGGGATGTTGACGGTCACGATCGTCTTGGCCGAGATGCGCAGGAAATCGACGTGCAGCACGAAATCCTTGACCGGCTCGAGCTGGTAGTCCTTGGCCAGCACCTTGTGCTTCTTGCCGCCGACCTCGATCTCGCCGACCGTGGTCAGGAAGCCGCCCTGCTGGATCTTCAGCCAGACGTCCTTGCGCGGCAGGGTGATGGTCATGGGGGGCTTGTTGTCGCCGTAGATCACGGCGGGGATGTCGCCTTGGCGCCGAATGGCCCGGGCGGACCCCTTACCGACCCGGTCGCGCGCCTCGGCCGTGAGCACGTAGCCTTCGCTCATGGCTTTGTCCTTTCGAGGGCATATGGGAAGCGGGTGTGCAACCACACCGGCCGCTTGGCGGCCCGCCGCGCTGCCTCCAAGGGTGTCCGCGCGGGTGGCGGTGCCATAGAGCAAAAGCCGAAGGGGCGCAAGCGGTGGCGGCGATCGCGCAATGGCGCGGAGCCTGGCCGCTTGTGCCGCCTGTGACCCTAGCGCCGGAAGTCGGCGCTCACCTCGCCCCAGAAGCAGCGCGGATAGAACGGGAACGTGTCGGTGGCGAAATAGACGTAGCGTTCGCCATCGAGCATGCCGCCGTTGCACCGGTCGAGATTGCCGGCGCCGGTATATTCCCAGTCCTGGATGTAGGTGCCGTCATGGGCGCCGCCGGGGCCGCTCGGCCGGGTGCCCGACTTCAGCGTCCAGCCGGATCGCGCCGCCTCGCCGACATAGTGGATCTCGTGACCGTCGGCGGCATAGCCGATATGGGTGTCCCCGAGCGAGGCGAGCAGGCCCCGGGGCGTGCCGTGATAGTGGTAGATGCCGCGATTGTCGACGTGGGCGTTGTTGTGGTCCATGCCGAGCTGGTCGGCCGCGCCCATGCCTTCCAGGTTCCAGCCCGAGGACGGGTCGCGCGAGAAGCCGCGCGGCGAGGACGGGTCGTAATAGTCGGCCGTCTCGGGCCGGAACAGGATGCCGTTCAGGCCAATGCCGACGGGCCCGCGCGTGATCTCGGTCATCGTGCCGCCCTTGACCGGGTTCGCGGCGACGCAATAGCGCAGGGTCTGTTCGCTGATCGCGTGCGGGTTGCCGCGGTTGGGAAACGTGCCGGTGTCGTGGTTCGGCAGGCCGTTGGAGGCGATGCAGAGCCGGTCGCCGGCGCGCTCGATCGTCACATGGTTGTCGTGGGCGCCGGCCGGAACGGCGGCGAGCATGGCAAGGGTTGCGCCGGTCGCGCCGGCAAGAAGATGGTTTCGGGTCATGGCGAGGTTCCTGTTGCGGATGCGTCATCCCCGTGGCCATGGTGCTGCGACCGGGCGCCGCAGGCAAGTTACCATTTGGCCATGTCGGTGCCGCGCCAACCTTGGAGGGAGCCATGCCGACAGCACTGATCACCGGGGCGAACCGGGGCCTGGGGCTCGAGACGGCCCATCAGCTCGGCGAAAAGGGCTTTCACGTGCTCGCCGGCGTGCGCAACGGCGAGGCGGGCCGACGGGCCGAGGCGATCCTGCGCGGCGCCGGCGTGAAGGCCGACTTCATCGCGCTCGACATGGCCTCGCCCGCATCGATCGCCGAAGCCGCGCAGGCCGTCTGGCGGGTCGCCGGCGGGCTCGACGTTCTGATCAACAATGCGGCGGTCCATTACGACACGCACCAGCGCGTCGGCGCGCCCGATTTCGACATCGTCGAGGAGGCGCTGACGATCAACACGGTCGGCCCGTGGCGGATGAGCGTGGCGGTGCTGGAACTGCTGCGCCGGTCCGAACATCCGCGCATCGTCAACGTGTCCTCGGAATCGGGCGCATGGTCGTCGATGACCGGCACGACGCCCGCCTATTCGCTGTCGAAGATCGGGCTGAACGCGCTGACCCGGATGATGGCGAGCGAGTTCGCCGGCGAACGGATCCTCGTAAACGCGGTCTGTCCGGGCTGGACGGCGACCGACATGGGCGGCGGCGGCCGGCCGATTCCGGACGGGGCGCGGGGCATCGTCTGGGCGGCGACGCTGCCCGATGACGGTCCGACCGGCGGCTTCTTCCGCGACGGCAAGCCGATCGCGTGGTGACCGGGCCTTTCCGTCTGCCCCTCAATCGGGCGTGTGTGCGCCCGCGGGGTGATCGGCCGTGCGGGCCGTCAGTTGCACGTCGAGCGCCTTGAAGACGCCCATCAGCGTCGACAGGCGCGGATCGCCGTTCTCGCTCAGTGCCCGATAAAGGGCTTCCCGGGCGACGCCGGCGTCCCGGGCGACGGCGGTCATGCCGCGCGCGCGGGCCACGATGTTGAGCGCGTGCTTGAGATATGCCGGATCGCCGCTTTCCAGCGCATCGGCGATCAGGTCACGCTGGCCTTCCTCGCTTTCCAGATAGCGGGCAGCGTCGAACGGCTCCGTCTTCGTCATCGGTACGATCTCCCTACAGGTCCAGTTCTTCCGCGATCTGTCTTGCGCGACGTATGTCTCGCTGCTGGCTCTTCTTGTCGCCGCCGCACAGGAGGATGATCAGGACAGCGCCCCGAAAAGTGAAGTACAGCCTGTAGCCCGGTCCGCAGGCGATGCGCAGTTCGGCGATCTCGTCGATCCGCTTGTAGTCGCCGAGATTGCCGGTGGCCTCGATCCGGGCCAGACGGATGGCGATCTTCTCCCGCGCACGGCGATCCCTGAGCGTGTGCAGCCATCGGGCGAACTCGCGCGTCTGGCGCACCTCGATCATTTGTAACTTATAGGTCACAATCGGGGGCGGGTCAAGCTGGCCCTGCGGTCTCGCTCGGTGGCTGGTTCGGCGACACGTGGTGATTGACCGCTGACATCTGTTTGTCACACAAGCCCGGCACAGCGACCGCGCCGGACCCGCGATGACAGACATTCCAACCCCCCGTTCAACGCTCGACGTGCCGCAGGCCGAGGCGACCCGCGCCTTCGGCCGGATCGGGCTGTTGTCGTTCGGCGGACCGGCCGCGCAGATCGCGGTGATGCACCGCATTCTGGTGGAGGAGAAGGGCTGGCTGACCGAGCGCCAGTTCCTGCATGCGCTCAATTTCTGCATGCTGCTGCCCGGTCCCGAGGCGATGCAGCTTGCCACCTATGCGGGCTGGCTGATGCACGGTGTGCGCGGCGGGCTGATCGCCGGGGCGCTGTTCATCGCGCCGGGGCTCGTCATGATGCTGGCGCTGTCGGCGATCTATGTCGTCGCCGGCGATCTGCCGGTCATTGCGGGGCTTTTGTACGGGCTCAAGGCGGCCGTCCTCGCCGTGGTCGTGCAGGCGCTTGTCAAGGTGTCGGGCCGGGCGCTGGGATCGGTGGCGATGATCGTCATCGCGGTTCTGGCGTTCGTCGGCATCGCGTTGCTGCGGCTGCCGTTTCCGCTGATCATCGCCCTGGCCGCGCTGACCGGCGCCGTCCTCCATCTCGGCGCGCCGCAATGGCTGCCTCCCGCCAAGGGCGCCGACGAGGGCGGGCCGGCAAGCGGTTCGGTGCGGGCGCAGGACCACCGGGCCGTCGCGCGCACGGCGGCGGTCTGGCTGGCGATCTGGCTGGTGCCGCTCGTTGCACTGGTTGTCGTTCTCGGGCGCGGCAACGTGTTCGCCGATGCGGCGCTGTTCTTCTCGCAGACGGCGATCGTCACCTTCGGCGGCGCCTATGCGGTGCTTGCCTATGTCGGCCAGCAGGCGGTCGAGCTCTATGGCTGGCTGCAGCCCGACGAGATGCTCAAGGGGCTGGGCCTGGCCGAGACGACGCTCGGTCCGCTCGTGCTCGTGCTGGTCTTTGTCGGCTTTCTGGGCGGGGCCAACCTTTCCGGCATGGAGCCGCTCGTCGGCGGGCTGGTCGGTGGGCTGATCGCCGCCTTCTTCACCTTCGTGCCCTGCTATCTCTGGATTTTCGCGGGCGCGCCTTACGTCGAGGCGCTGCGTTACGTGCGCTGGCTGGCCGCCTCGCTGGCCGCGATCACGGCCGCGGTTGTCGGCGTGATCGCCAACCTTGCCGTCTGGTTCGGTCTGAACGTTCTGTTCGGTGCGTTCGACTATGCGCGTTTCGGACCGTTCTTTGTGCCCGATGCGCGGTGGGCAAACATCGACTGGGCCGCCGCGCTGATCGGCATTGCGGCCGCCGTCGCGCTGATCCGCTTCGGCCTGGGCCTTTTCGCGGTGCTCGGCGCGGCGGCGGCCGCCGGTGTGCTCGTCACGATGGTCTGAAACGAGGGGCCGGAAGCGTCAGCCCGTCGTCAGCAGGCCCTCCTCCTCGGCGCGGGCGAACATTTCCTCGAAGCGCTGCGGGGCCAGCCGGCCACGGTGCTCGACCGAGCGCGCGGCTTCGAGATTGTCGGTGACGCCCTCGCCCTGCACGATGATCAGGCCGACCATGCCGGCGGCGTAGTGCGGCGTGCACTTGTAGCCGTAGACGCCCGGAATGGTGAAGGTCTTCTCGAATTCGCGGTTGATGTCGCCCTTCCAGTTCTCGGCCCCCTCGGGGATCATCTCGGGGATCGACTCGGTGTTGTGGCCGGGGTTCTCGGGAAGCCACCGCACCGTGTCGCCGGGCTGGATGGCGAGCAGGGCGGGGATATAGACCTGCAGGTTGCGCGGGTTGTCGGGATCGCGCGTGTACATGCCCACCTCGTGCACCGTGCCTTCGCCATCCTGGGCGAAGGAGGGGCCGAAGGTGGTCAGGGCCGCGGTTCCCGCCATGCCGGCGAGGACGGTGCGGCGTTTGATGATGGTGCTCATGCGCCTTGCTCCTGTGGTTTGTGCGCGGACGCCTCTGACATGGGCACGATCGCGTCGCTGTCAGGTCGGACAAATTGACCGAGGCGTTTTCGCGCAGGGTTCGGGTCTTGAACCGCCGATGCTACGCGCGTGCGCGCCGATCGTTCCCGGCGGAGGCAGAAGCGGGGCCGTTCGTCGGCGTTGGCCGTTCAATCGAACAGGCTCGAAACCGACTGCTCGTGCGCGGTGCGGGCGATCGCCTCGCCGATCAGGTCGGTGATCGACAGAACGCGGATTTTCGAGGCCGCGTTGACTTCGGCGGTGGGCTGGATGGAATCGGTGATCACCAGTTCGGTCAGTGCCGAGCCCTCGATGCGGGCGACCGCGCTGCCCGAAAGAACGCCGTGGGTGATGTAGGCGGTCACCGAATTGGCGCCCTTGGCGAGGATCGCCTCGGCCGCGTTGACCAGCGTGCCGCCCGAATCGACGATGTCGTCGATCAGGAAGCAGTCCTTGCCCGAGACGTCGCCGATCACGTTCATGACCTCGGATTCGCCAGGCCGTTCGCGGCGCTTGTCGACGATCGCCAGCATGGTGTCGTCGAGCCGCTTGGCCAGCGCACGGGCGCGCACGACGCCGCCGACGTCCGGCGAGACGACCATGATCGACGACACGTCCTTGTGGCGGGCGCGGATGTCGCGCGCCATCACCGGAACGGCGTAGAGGTTGTCGGTGGGAATATCGAAAAAGCCCTGGATCTGGCCGGCATGCAGGTCGAGCGTGAGCACCCGGTTGGCGCCGGCTTCGGTGATCAGGTTGGCGACGAGCTTGGCCGAGATCGGTGTGCGGCCCTGCGCCCGCCGGTCCTGCCGCGCATAGCCGAAATAGGGCAGCACGGCGGTGATGCGCCGGGCCGACGAGCGCCGGAAGGCGTCGATCATGATGAGCATTTCCATCAGATGATCGTTGGCCGGCCGCGAGGTCGACTGCAGCACGAACACGTCCTCGCCGCGCACGTTCTCCTGCAGTTCGACGAAGATCTCGTCGTCGGCGAAGCGGCGCACATTGGCGCGGCCGACGCTCATGCCCAGATATTTCGCGACCGATGCGGCAAGCTGCCGGTTCGAGTTGCCAGCAAAGAGTTTCATCGGCCGTCCCGCGCTCGCCCTGTCATCTGGCCCGCCTTTTAGCGGCCATGGGGTCTATTGCAAGGCGTCACCGAAGTTTCACACGACCGATTTGCGACGGACGCGCGGCGGGCCCGATCAGGCGGCGCGGCCGCGCCACGCAAGGTAGTCGGCAAGCATGCGGTCGGCGATCGTCTGCATCACCGAGGCGGGCACCGCCGCCCACGGATCGCCGCTCGCGCCGGGCACCCGCTCCTGGCCCTGGATGCGGTGCACGCGCTGACCGGACGGGGTGAACACGTCCCAGACATGGATGACGGTGGTGCTGCCGTTCTCGCTGAGCGCGGAGAAATAGCCGCGGATCTCGTGCTCGGCGCCGCCGGAGGCGGACGGTTCGAGCCGGATGTTGCTTTGCGGCGCGGCGGTCGAAAGCCGTTGCGACAGCGCCGAGACCTTCTCGACGGGCGCGCCGACGACCGGGGCGAAGTGAACGCGCGGCGCGTTGGCGGCGAAGGCCTGTGGCGTGGCCGCGGTCGCGCCGGCGGCGACGTTCGGCTCGACCACCGGTTCGCCCGCCGCGTTGATGTCGACCGCTTCGGCCGCCCCGGGCGCCGAGGCGACGTCGAGCGCGCCTTCCACCGAAGCCTGGTCGTTGCCCTGGGTCTGGCAGGCGCCGAGCGCCAGCACGGCGACAAGCGCCAGACCCGTCAGGCCAGTTCGCGCGGCTCCCGGTCCGCGCCGATCACGCAATGGTCTGTGTCGCATGGCCCCACACCCGGTCACGTCAGCCGGTTTACCTTATGCCACCGGCAAATCAAGGCCAAGCCGCGACAGCGGCTCGGGCGCGCCGTCGGTGGTCAGGTAGGTGCGGCCGAGCGTCATCGCCGTGCCGCTGTCGGAGTCCATGATGATCATGTGGGCGAACAGCGTCATGTCGGGCACGATCGGCTCGGGATTGCCGGCAAAGAACATCGGCTTGTCCATCCAGCAGGGCGTGAAGTGCGCGCCGAGCGAGTAGCCGCACGCGTTGAGCCGGTGCTTGGTCATCCCCGCCTCCTCGAGCGCGCGGGCATGCGCCTCGAAGACGTCGCCGAACGTGTGGTCCGGCCGCATCGCCTTCTCGACCGCCTCCAGCGCGGCGACGGCGGCGGCGTGCATCTCGACATGGCGTTCGGTCGGCTTGCCGACGATGACCGTGCGCATCAGGGCGGCGTGATAGCGCCGCCAGGCGCCGGCCCATTCCAGCGTTAACTGGTCGTTGGCGTCGAGGGTGCGGCGGCCGGCCTTGTAGCGGCACAAAAGCGCGTCCTCGCCCGAACCGATGATGAACTCGTTGCCCGGATAGTCGCCGCCCCGGGCCAGGATCTCGCCCTGCAGCGCGGCGAGGATCACCGCCTCGTCGGCGCCCGCCTTGACCTTCTTCATCGCCGCGTCGAACGCGTCGTCGGCCAGTTCGGCCGCCTTGCGCACGAAGGCGATCTCGGCCTCGCTCTTGACCGAGCGCAGGCGCGGCACGATCGCCGATGCGTCATGGGTGTCGGCGAAGCTCTTCATCTGCTCGTCGAGCAGTTGCCCGTAGCGCGCGTTCAGGCCGGCGCTGTCATATTCGACGCCGATCCTTGCGCCGAGCAGATCACGGTCGGCGAGCAGTTCGCGCAGATCCTTGGCCGGATTGGCGTGGCTGCGATCCTCCCAGACCAGGATCGTCTCGACGTTGGAGGTGTGGCGCGCCTGGCGCAGGTCGGCCGAGCGGGTCAGAAGGGTCACGTCGCCGGACTTCTCGACCACCATGCACTGGAAGAAGCAGAAGCCGAACGTGTCGTAGCCGGTCAGCCAGTACATGCTCTCCTGCGCGAACAGCAGCATGGCGTCGAGTTTGGCCTCGCCCATGGCGGCGAGCAGGCGCTGCTTGCGCGCGTCGAACTCCTCGGCGTCGAAGTGAAGGGCCATAAGCGCTCTCCGGATCGGTTTTCAGACAAGCATGATGGCCGACATCTGCCGGCCATAGTCGGGTTCGCCGCGATGGGTGGCGCGGCGATAGGAAAAGAACCGCGCCTCGTCGGCATAGGTGCAGTGTCCGCTCGCCGCGGCGACGACGCCGGCGGCCGAAAGGCGGGCGAGGCAATAGCCGACAAGGTCGAAGCGGTGGTGGCCGGGCCGGTCGCCGGGCGCAAAGAACCGGTCATTGCCCGGATCGGCATCGAGGAAGCGGTCGCGGAACTCCGGCCCGACCTCGTAACTGGCCTGGCTGATGGTCGGGCCGACAACGGCGCGGATGCGGTCACGGCCGGCGCCGAGCGCCTCCATCGCCGCGACCGTGTTGTCGAGCACGCCGGCGAGGGCGCCCTTCCAGCCGGCATGCGCCGCGCCGATGACGCCGGCGTCCGGATCGGCGAACAGGACCGGCGCGCAATCGGCGGTCAGAACGGAGATCGGCAGGCCGGGCGTCGCGGTGACCAGCGCGTCGGCCTTCGGCCGCTCGCCGGCCGGGATCGGCCTGTCGATCGTGACGACGTCGGCCGAATGGACCTGGTGGCAGCCGCCGAGCGCGCCCGGATCGGCGTCGAGCCATCCGGCGATGCGGCGGCGGTTCTCGGCGACGTTGGCCGGATCGTCGTCGGACCCCAGACCCGTGTTCAAGCCCGCATAGAGCCCCTCGGAGACACCGCCGGCGCGGGTGAAGAAACCGTGGCGGACGCCGCCGGATGCCGACAGGTCGACATCCGTGACCGGTTGCAGGTCTGGTGGCCTGTGTTCGTTCATGCTTGGATGGTTCCGTTTCGGCCGCGGCGACGGTGTGTGAAGCCGGCGACCATGTCAACCGGCCGAAAACGGGGGCAGGGGACCGGCGTCCGGACCGGTCAGGCACAGCACCTTGAAGAGCGCGCCCATCTGCCCCGCGCCGGCGCCGCACAGGCGCTCGACCGCGTCCGTGATCTGGCGCTGCACCGCTTCGCCCTTGCCGGCCCCGAGCCTGCCGGCGCGTTCGAGGATGCCTGCTCCGATCAGGAAATCGCCCTGCGTCATCGGGGGTAGCGCCGTCGCGCCCGCCGCCGTTGCGGCGCGGGCGATCGCCTCGAAGTCGACATGGGACGTCAGGTCTGCAAGGCCCGGGTCGGCGAGCGGATCGGCGTGTTGGTGACCGCGAACGGCCTGCAGCGTGTCGCCGACCGCCGTGCGCAGATGGCCGTAGTCGATCAGCAGCGCGACGCCGCCATGGGCCGCAAGATGCGCGCCGATCATGGCCGCGACCGCCTCGCGCGCCGGGGCGATCTCGAAGACGGCGCCTTCGGGCGCGCTCGCGTGACCGGGCGGCAGGTCGTTCGCGCCGAGCGTTGCCGGGCCGGCGACGAAGGCGAGCGCGCCCTCGGCGTCGAGCCCGACCATGCGTTCGCGCCAGCCCTGTCCGGTCCTGACGAACTGTCGTACCGGCAGCGCGTCCAGGAATTCGTTGGCGACCAGAAGAAGAGGCTGGGCGGGCAGGTCGTCGAGCCCGTCGCGCCAGACCGCCCCACGGCCATCCTCGCCCAGCGTCGTCCTCTGGACCGCGCGCAGCCGCGCGCTTGCCTCGATCAGGCAGACTTCGGCCGCTGCCCGGAAGTCCGGGTCGAGCCGGGCCGTGCGGACGATGTCGGCCATCAGCGTGCCGCGTCCGGGGCCGGCCTCGGCGAGCAGGAACGGGGCGGGGCGTCCGGACTGCCGCCAGGCGTTGATCCCGAACGCGCCGACGATCTCGCCGAAGAGCTGGCTGACCTCCGGGGCGGTGACGAAATCGCCACCGGCGCCGAACGGCTCGCGCCTGGCGTAGTAGCCGTGCTCGGGGTGGAGCAGGCATTCGGCCATGTAGTCGGCGACGGGCATCGGCCCGGTCGCGGCGATGCGCGCGGCGAGGATCGTGCCGAGCGGCGTCGTCATCGGCCGGCTTCGGTCCCGGTCTCGGGCCTGGCCGCCGGCGCGGGGCGGGCGGTGGCGATCAGCGCGATGCCGAGCAGCACCATCGGGATCGACAGCACCATGCCCATGGTCAGCCAGCCGGTGCCGAGCAGGAAGCCGAGTTGCGGGTCGGGCTCGCGAAAGAACTCGACGAAGGTGCGCGCCAGCCCGTAGCCGCCGATGAACAGGCCGGTGACGAAGCGCGGGCTCTTAAGCTTCAGCCGGCGATGGGTGGCGATGCGCAGAACGATGAACAGGACGAGCCCCTCGAGGAACGCCTCGTAGAGCTGGCTCGGATGACGCGGAAGCTGGGTCGGATCGGTCGGAAACACCATCGCCCAGGGCACGTCGCTGACCCGGCCGTAGAGTTCGGCATTGATGAAGTTGGCGACGCGCACCAGCCCGATGCCGATCGGCGCGACGGCGGCGATGACATCGAACAGGCGCCAGACGTCGAAACCGCGCGAGCGGGCGAACAGGACCATGGCGACCGTGGTGCCGATCAGCCCGCCATGGAACGACATGCCGCCGCGCCAGACCTCGAAGATGGCGAGCGGGTTTTCGATGTAGGTGCCAAGATCGTAGAACAGCACGAAACCGAGCCGGCCGCCGACGATGATGCCGACCGTCGCCCACAGCAGGAAATCGTCGATGTCGACGGGCTTGATCGGCGAGGGGCCGCCCCACAGGCGCTCATTGTCGACCATGCGCCGGGCGAGCAGCCAGCCGGCGACGATGCCGACGATGTAGCCGAGCGAATACCAGCGGATGGCGACCGGTCCGATCTGGATCAGCACCGGGTCGATGTCGGGAAAGGCCATGGCGGCCTGGGTGAAAAGGGCGGTGTCCATCGATGGGGTTCCGGTTCGGCGCCGGGCCCGCGCGTCTTGTGCAACGCGGTGCGCGGCCATAGGTAGAAGGCCAATAGTGGAGATGCGACGATGACAACAGGCCCCAACAGGATTTTCGACGATTTCGCCCGCCTGATGACCGATGCGGCCGGCGCCGCCCAGGGCATGCGCCGCGAGATGGAGACCATGTTCCAGGCGCAGGCCGAGAAGTTCCTTGCCTCGATGGATCTGGTCCAGCGCGAGGAATTCGAGGCGATGAAGGAAGCCGCGCTCAAGGCGAACGCCACCGCCGAGGCGCTTTCCGCCCGCGTCAACGACCTGGAAGCGCGGATCGCCAGGCTCGAAGGCAAGTAATTCCACACGGAAACCGCCTGCCGGACCGCAAATGACGGTTTTGCAAAGGCTTTTTTCCACAGGAACGAACCGAGTCCGCGCCGGGCGAAAAGCGTTTTCCGAGAGTCGGTTAGCCGGCGCGCGAATCTGTGGGCAACGCGGCCCGTCCACATCTCAATCGTGCCGGCGCCCGCGCCGGGGGTTTTCCTCGGGCCCCTCATCAATACACTGAAATTATTGAGTGATTCGCAGCGGCTCCAAAGCGGCCGCAGCGACCGGGCGATCGGCCCGGCAAACCCTGGATGTGTTGATGACCCTTCTCGAACTGGACCATGACAGGCTGGCCCATCCGGTCGACGTGATCGAGCATGTGGCGCATGCGCGCGAATGGAATTTCGAGCGCACCGGCGATGACGAAATCGCCGTCGCCTTCGCCGGCAACTGGACCAACTATCATATCTCCTATGCGTGGATGCCCGACTTTGAGTCGCTGCATTTCGCCTGCGCGTTCGATGTGACCGTGCAGAAGAACCGGATCGGCGAACTGACACGGCTTTTGTCGCTGATCAACGAGCAGCTTCTGATCGGCCATTTCGATTTCTGGGAGCAGGAGGGCGCGGTGATGTTCCGCCACTCGCTGATCCTGGCCGGCGGCGCCGAGCCGACCGAGGCGCAGGTCGAGGTGATGCTGTCGAGCGCGATCGAGACCTGCGAATGCTACTTCCAGGCGTTCCAGTCGGTCGTCTGGTCGGGCGTGACCGCGCGCGACGCGCTGGACCACGCCATGTTCGAGACCGTCGGCGAGGCGTGAGGATGGACGACGCGTTCATCTCCTTCGACGACTTCCTGAAGGTCGACATCCGCGTCGGCACGATCGTCGAGGCCGAGCCGTTTCCCGAGGCCCGCAAGCCGGCGATCAGGATGAAGATCGATTTCGGGCCGGAGATCGGCGTCAAGAAGTCCTCGGCGCAGATTACGGTGCACTATGCGCCCGAGGAACTGGTCGGCCGGCAGGTGATGGCGGTGGTCAACTTCCCGCCGCGCCAGATCGGGCCGATGCGCTCGGAGGTGCTGACGCTCGGGTTCGAGGATGAAAGCGGGGCGATCGTGCTCGCGACGATCGACAAGCCGGTGCCGAACGGCAGGCGGCTGATGTAGGCAATGGCACTCCGTCATCCCGGAACTTGATTCCGGGATCCAAGGATGCCGGCACCGGACTGGCGCGACGCGAGTGCCACTGCCCCTCACCCTTACCCTCTCCCCGCCTGCGGGGAGAGGGAGACGTCAGCACGGCGCTTTCCGTTCCAGTCCCGAGCTTGTACGAACCTGCGTCACGGAGGCTTCCCTCGGTGCCGCATGCCCAGAGTTGGGCGGCAGCGGTGTTCCCTCGCCCCGCTTGCGGGGAGAGGGATACGAGGCTTCGCGAACGAAGTGAGCGCTAGCCGCAGTTGGGTGAGGGGGTCTTCACACCGGCAGGCGCACGGTCACGCGCAAACCGCCCAGCGGGGAATCGTCGAGCGCGATGTCGCCGCCATGCTTGCGGGCGATGTCGCGGGCGATCGACAGGCCGAGCCCGGTGCCACTGGCGTCGAGATTGCGGGCATCGTCGATCCGGTAGAACGGCCGGAACACGTCCTCGCGCTCGTCCTCGGGGATCCCGGGGCCGTCATCGTCCATGGTCAGCGTCAGCCGGCCGCGCGACACCCGTGCGACCACCTCGATGCGGTCGGCGTGGCGGAAGGCGTTGGAGGCGAGATTGGCCAGAAGCCGCCGGAACGCGACCGGCCGGACGATGATGTCGGACCGGCCGAGCACACTGACATCGACCGCGCGCTCATGCAGCTTGCCCTGCGCGGCGACCTCGGCGAGCGCCGTCCTGAGGTCGAGTTCGCCGGTCTCCTCCTCGACGTCGCCGCGGGCGAAGTCGAGATAGCCCTCGAGCATCGACTGCATGTCGTCGATGTCCTTTTCCATCGCCGCGATGTCGTCGGACGGCGCGCTCATGGCGAGCTGCAGCTTGAAGCGCGTCAGGATGGTGCGCAGATCGTGGCTGACGCCGGCGAGCATCTCGGTGCGCTGCTCCATCTGCTTTTCGATGCGCTCGCGCATCTGGATGAAGGCGAGCGAGGCCTGGCGCACCTCGATCGCGCCGCGCGGCCGGAAACCGTCCGGCAGGGCGTGGCCCTTGCCGAACCCCTCGGCCGCCTCGGCGAGCTTCTGGATCGGCCTGATCTGGTTGCGCAGGAACAGGATCGCGATGAACAGCAGCACCAGCGAGGTGCCGACCATCCACAGAAGGAAGATGTGGGTGTTGGAGGCATAGGCCTGGCTGCGGCGCGCGAACACGCGCAGCACGTTGTCCTCGAGACGAATGCGGATCTCGACCAGGTTGGAATTGCCGACCGTGTCGATCCAGAACGGCCGGCCGATCTGTCGGGTGATCTCCTCGGACAGGATCTGGTCGAGGATCGAAAAGAACGGCTTGGGCGCGGGCGCCGGCAGCGGATCGGGCGGCAGGATGGCGATGTTCAGCGCCAGCCGCTCGCGCGCCATGCGGGTGACTTCGGTGAAATTGTCGTCCTGCGGATAGGTCTCGATGATGTCGATGATCGCGGCGATGTCGCGCGTCACGGCCGTCGACAGGCGCTGCGTGACGGTTTGCCAGTGGCGTTCCATGAACACGAACGCGATCACCGACTGCAGCAGCACCATCGGCGCGATGATGATGATCAGCGAGCGCGCATAGAGCCCGCGCGGCATGCGCAGCGTCGCCGAGGACAGCCACTGGCGCCAGCGCAGCGCCAGATAGCGCACCATGCGCGCCATCCGCCGGCGCAGGCTGCGCCGGGGCGGAGAGGCGAGTTTCGCGCCGTCATGGTGTGCCAGTGTCATGTTGCCCTTCCGCCCGGCGCGTCGCCTGCCGGGCGGTACGCCGCCGTCACTCGATCGACAGACGGTAGCCCATTCCGCGCACGGTTTGAAGATAACGCGGGTTGGCCGGATCGGTCTCCAGCTTGCGCCGCAGCCGGTTGATCTGAACGTCGATCGTGCGCTCGCCGATCTCGGCGTCGTCGTCGACCAGTTCGTGGCGTGCGATCGTCTCACCCGGATGGCGGGCGAAACGCACGAGGATGTCGCGCTCGCGGTCGGTCAGCCGGACCACTTCTCCGTTCTTCTTCAGTTCGCGCTTGCCGATGACGAAGATGAAGGGACCGAACACGATCTGCTCGACCAGGCCGGTCTCGTCGGGTCCGCGCCGGCGCACGATGTTGCCGATGCGCAGCAGCAGTTCGCGCGGGTCGAACGGCTTGCCCAGATAGTCGTCGGCGCCGGCGTCGAGCCCCTCGATGCGCTGTTCGGTCTCGCTGCGCGCGGTCAGCATCAGGATCGGCACGTCGCTGTCGGCGGCGCGCAGCGCTCGGGCCAGACTGACGCCGCTTTCGCCGGGCATCATCACGTCCAGCACCAGAAGGTCGAAGGCGAGCCCTTCCATCTTGCGCCGCGCGTCGGCGGCGCTGCCGGTGGCGGTGACCCGATAGCCGTTCTGCGACAGGTAGAGCGTCAGGAGTTCGCGGATGCGGCGGTCGTCGTCGACGATCAGGATGTGCGGCGCCTGGTCGTCTGGCGCCGTGGCGCGCGCGGGCTGGGCTGTGCTGGTCTGCGGCTCGGTCATCGCTCGCCTCCACTCCGGCGCACGCCGGTCATTTCAGCGCCTCGATCTGGGCGCGGGCCTGCTGGTCGGTCATGGCCCTGAGAAATCGCGCCATGGCTTCATGGGTCTGGCCGGATTCGTTCAGTGCCGCGTCGATGCGGCGAGACTGTGGCTCGCGCAGCCGGGCGATCAGCGCCGCGCCCTTGGCCGTCAGGTGCAGTTCGCGGCGTCGACGGTCGCCGATCCCGGCCGCCTGACGCACGAAGCCGCCATCGATGAGCTGCTTGAGCACGCGCGACAGGCTCTGCTTGGTGATGCCCAGAAAGGCCAGCAGTTCGGCCACCGTCAGACCCGGCTTGCGGTCGATGAAGTGCAGCACACGATGGTGCGCCCGGCCGAAATCGAGCTCGGCCAGGATCGCGTCCGGATCGGCGATGAAGTCGCGATAGGCGAAGAACAACAGTTCGATCAGCGTTTCGGTGTCGGCGCTGCCGTTCGCTCTGGCCATGGCCGGCCCTTGTTCCGTGAAATATGTCAGCCTTATTGACATATTTTGGGTCGCTCTGTAAAGATTGCGGGTCGGCGCCCGGGCGGGCGCCCGAAACACAGAACACGGCTCCCGGGCGGTCTGGCCCGGCGCGGGCCAAACGGCGGGGAAACGGCCATGGCAGACAAGCCCTTCGATCAGCTCGACGGTGAAATCTGGTTGAACGGGCAGTTCGTGCCCTGGGCGGACGCCAAGGTGCACGTGCTGACGCATGGCCTGCACTATGCCAGTTCGGTGTTCGAGGGCGAGCGCGCCTATGGCGGGGTCATCTTCAAGCTGACCGAACATACCGAGCGGCTGGTCGAATCGGGCCGGATCCTCGGGTTCGAGATCCCCTATACGGTCGCCGAGATCGACGCGGCCTGCAACGAGACGCTGGTGCGGCAGGGCTTTTCGGACGCCTACATCCGGCCGGTCGCCTGGCGCGGCTCGGAGATGATGGGCGTTTCTGCCCAGCATAACCGCATCAACCTGGCGATCGCCGTGTGGGACTGGCCGAGCTATTTCGACCCGGCGCAGAAGCTCAAGGGCATTCGGCTCGACATGGCGCGCTACCGCCGGCCCGATCCGGCCACCGCGCCGTCCAAGTCGAAGGCGGCCGGCCTTTACATGATCTGCACGCTTTGCAAGCACGAGGCCGAGGCGAAGGGCTATGCCGACGCGCTGATGCTGGACTGGCGCGGCCGCGTCGCCGAGGCGACCGGCGCCAACATCTTCTTCGTCAGGGACGGCGAACTGCACACGCCGGTGCCCGACGCCTTCCTCGACGGCATCACGCGGCGCACCGTGATCGACCTTGCGCGGGCGCGCGGGCTGACGGTGAACGAGCGCGTGATCATGCCCGAGGAGATGGAGAGCTTCGAGCAGTGCTTCCTGACGGGCACCGCCGCCGAGGTGACGCCGGTCTCCGAGATCGGCCCGTACCGCTTCGCGGTCGGCGAGATCGCCACCACGCTGATGAACGATTACGCCCGCGCGGTGCGGCCCGAGACCGCCTCGATCGCCGCCGAGTAGGGCGCCCGCCCCGGAGCCCGGCCGCGGCGATTGCCAGCTTCGGCCGGGGCGCCTAATGAGGCCCGGTCACACATTCGGGAGTAGTCCATGGCCGGCGCGCTGCAGGCGATCATCGTCCCCGTCACCGATTTCCAGCAGAACTGCACGATCCTGTTCGACGACGAGACCAAGGCCGGTGTCGTCGTCGATCCGGGCGGCGATGCCGACCGGATCGTCGCGGCGGCCGAAGAACACGGCGTGACGGTCGGGGCGATCTGGCTGACGCACGGCCATATCGACCATGCAGGCGGGGCGATGGATCTCAAGGACCGGCTCGGCGTCGACATCATCGGTCCGCATCGCGACGACGCGCCGCTGCTCGCCGCGCTCGAGGACCAGGCGCGCATGTTCGGCCTGACCATGGCGGTGCGCAACGTGGTGCCCGACCGCTGGCTCGCCGAGGGCGACACGCTCGATCTTGCCGGCCACACGTTCGAGGTGCTGCACACGCCCGGCCACGCGCCGGGCCATGTCGTCTTCGTCGACCGCGCCGCGCAATTCGTCCATGTCGGCGACGTGCTGTTTTCCGGCTCGATCGGCCGCACCGATCTGCCCGGCGGCGATCATGACACGCTGATCGCCTCGATCCGCGACAAGCTGATGCCGCTGGGCGACGAGTTCGGTTTCATCTGCGGGCACGGGCCGGGCGGACGGCTCGGTCACGAGCGGCGCACCAACCCGTTCCTCGCCGGCCGCCTCTGACCGGTCGCGTGCCTATTTGGGCACGCAGAAATGGTCCTGGCCGTCATAGCCGCGATAGGTGCCGCGGCGCGGATCGAACGAGCGATAGTTGGCCTCGCACCAGCGATACCAGCCCGGCGACCAGGGCTCGAGCGCGCTTTCATAGGTGATCACGCCCGGGCTGTCGGGGGCGGGCGGATAGTGATTGCCGCGGTTGCCGCGATAGTTCGGGTCGGCGGTGTGCGGCAGCGTGCCGCCCTGGTTGGCGATGACGCCGCCGACGATGGCAAGGCCGGTCAGCCCCAGGATCAGCGCGGCGCCGTCGTCGACGCGGTCGCCGCGATAGTGGCTGCGGTTGGGATGGCCGCGCTCGACGTGGCGGCGCTGCTGGTGGCCGCGCCCGTAGCGGTGCTTGCCGCGATAATGGTGCTTGCCGCCCAGATACTGGTGCTGCTGCCAGCCGGGCACGTCGTAGGGGCGGCACACGCCCTGGCGCACGCAGTCGGGCGCGTTGCGCCGGCCGTGATGATAGTTCGACCAGTCATTGTATTCGCTCTGGGCGGCGGCCGGCGCGATGGCGCCGGGCAGGCCGGCGAGCGCCGTGGCGGCGATGGCCAGCGCGCCGATCGAGGTGCGGATGGGTGTCATCATGGGTCTCCTGTGGCGGCGCCGGGGAGCGCCGTCCTTGTGCTGTGTCTATCGCGCCGCGCCTGAACGCCGGCTGAACGGTGGCTTTCGCCTCTCATTCGGGCGCACGCAGCTCCGGCGGCAGCGCCTCGATCGCCGTTCTGGCCTGTTCGAGCGCCGAAAAGATGACGATCATGACGGCATCTTCGCGATCGCCGGCGTCGGCGCAGGGCGGATGGGTCTCCGGCCCGGCGCTGCCGGTGCAGGCGCACGCGCGGCGGCACTGGCGGCGCGGGCAGGCGCGCCAGCGGTCGGACCGGTCGGCGACGAACCGGGCCGCGCGCGTCAGCAGCGCCGTCGTGTCGGCCTGGGCGCGCTCGGCCAGCGCGGCGTCTTCGGGGGTCGGGCGGGGCTTGCGGTGTCGGGTCATGGCATTCTCCTTGGGTTGAAGCTGGAAATCGCGCACGGGTGCGCCGTCGCTGGCGCCACGGGGCGGGCGGCGTTGAGGGGTCGAAGGAACGGGCGGTCGAAAGAGCGCGAGCCGTTCTATGGTTTCATGCGATCTTGCGACCGCCCGTCCGGCGGGCTTGCGGTGGAAATGCGCGCGATGGCGGCCTTTTCAGCCGATCTGCGGGGCCTGTCCCGCCCGCCGCGTCACCATGCCCGTGACGCCGGCAGGAGCCGGACCCGCATGCGGCGTGTGCCCGGGGCCGGAACGGAGCAGCGAACCGGCCGGCGCACGCCACACCGCGCGCCTTCGTTCCGCCCCGGCTTGAGGGATCATCTCCCGGCGATGCACCTCTGCACCGCCAGCCGGGCCGCCGCCGCCCTCGCCGGATGGTCGGTTCTGAACCCGGCCCTTCGCGAAAGCGGTGAGGGGAGTATGGGGGAGGGGAGAGCGTGGGGGATAAGTTTTTGGGGGCCGTTGCTCCGCGCACCGTCATCCTCGGCTCGGAGGCCGAGGATGACGGTGCGCGCTTGTTCGCTCTGAGCCCAACCTGGCGTGTTCGTGGCGCGGTTGCCTGTTGCTCCGTCATCCTCGGGCTTGACCCGAGGATCCATTCCGTTCCGCTGATCATGTGCGCCCACCGCTTCAGAATTGGGCCAGTTCTTCGTCTTCGGGCAACCGCTATCGCCCCAACGGAATGGATCCTCGGCTCGGAGGCCGAGGATGACGGCGCGTGGGAGAACCTCGCCGTGGTCTCGCCCAACGAAGCGCGGAGCCCACCACCTCCGTCATCCTCGGGCTTGACCCGAGGATCCATTCCGTGCCGTCCGATACGAGGCACCCGAGCGCCTCACCAACCGATCCCGCGATACAGATCGTTCCATTCGGGATTGATGCTTTCGATCAGGTCGATCTTCCACTGGCGCCGCCACCGTTTCAGCGACTTCTCACGCTGGATGGCATCGCGAATGTCGTCATGGTCTTCGTACCAGACCAGCCGGATCGCGCCATATCTGGCGGTGAACCCCGCCTCGCGCTGCTGGTGCTCGTGAACGCGGCGCGACAGATCACTGGTCACGCCGAGATAGATCGTGCCGCCCTTCTTGCTGGCGAGCATGTAGACATAACCGCCCATCGGGTGAGCTTCACGGAATGGATCCTCGGGTCAAGCCCCAGGATGACGGAGCGGGGGAGGGGGTTGGTCGCGCTTTCTGGCGGCTGAACGACCAGAACAACCGAGCGGGGCGACGCGGTGCGCGCCTTTCAACCCTCTTGTGCTTCATCTCTCGTGGCCGCATCGCGGGCAGCGTCGCCAGCCAGCCGGTGGTTGAGGCGGCCCGAGGCCCGGTCGGCGATCGCCTGACCCAGATGCCGGTCGATGGCGCGGCGCAGCCCCGCCTCATCGATCAGCTCGGCCTGCCGCTCGGTGCGCGCGAGCGCGAAATCGAGCGCGATGCGCAGGCCGATCAGGCTCGTCACAAGCGGACCGGCGCCAAACAGCAACAGCCAGGCCAGTTTCAGCCAGTCCGGCGAAGCGAGATAGATTTCGGCAAGCGCATCCATGATTCCCTCCAAATATGTATCACAATACATGGATTGGTGATCCGTGGCACGGCTTTTTGGCCGCATGGACATCAAGGAGCGTTTCGGGGATGCCGTGCGGGCGGCGCGCATTGCAGCGGGCCTGTCGCAGGAAGAACTCGCGATGCGCCTCGATGCCGACCAGGCCTATGTCAGCCGGATCGAGGCGGGGCGGATGAACGTAACGCTGGAGACCGTCGCCGCGATCGCCGAGGCGCTGAACGTGGCGCCGCGTGCCCTGTTTTAAGGGCGGGGAACTTTTGTCAACACAGCGGAATGGATCCTCGGGTCAAGCCCGAGGATGACGGGGCGGAGGAGAGGGCACGGCTGGCGAATGGCCGGGCAGCGCCCTAGACTCCGGATGAACCGGAGCCGGACCATGAACACCACCACCAAGCCCCGCACGTCGACCAGACCCAGGGTCGAGCGGCCCAAGCTGCACAAGGTGATCCTGCTCAATGACGATTTCACGCCGCGCGAGTTCGTCGTCCGCGTGCTCAAGGCCGAGTTCCGCCTGACCGAGGACCAGAGCTACCGGGTGATGATCACCGCGCATCGCAAGGGCTCTTGCGTGGTCGCCGTGTTCCCCCGGGACGTCGCCGAGACCAAGGCGACGCGCGCCACCGATGCCGGCAAGGCGGCCGGCTTTCCGCTGCAGTTCACGACCGAGCCGGAGGAGTAGGCTCTCCCTCTCCCCGCGTGCGGGGAGACGGATACGAGACCGCGCGAGCGGCGCGAGCGCCGGTCGCAGTTGGGTGAGGGGGTGTCTTCGTTGTGGGCAACGCCGGCGGCTTCGGCGCTGCCCCTCATCGGGCCCTTCGGGCCACCAAGGCCCGAGCCACGGGTCTCGGCCCGTCCTGCGGACCCCCGTTAACGGGAAGAAGGGTAAGCGCGCCGCAGCCCTACCGCACCAGCCCCAGGATCAGCCGGTGGATGTTGCCGCCCTCGGCCATCTCGCTGGCCTCGAAGCGGCGGTTGGCGTCCTTGTAGCGGGCGTGGGCGGCCAGCGCGCGGCGCTGCACCTCGGCGCGTGTCTTCTCGCAGCCCGGATCGTTCTCGACGACCAGTTCGGCGGTCTGGGCGAGGATGTCGTCGGTGAGCTGGCGGATCAGTTCGCCATGCACCTTCTCGTGCACGACGATGCCGTCGATGAAGGTCTGCCAGCGCGCCGCCAGGGCGCCGTCGAGCGGCGCGCGCGGGCGGGGCAGGGTGTACGTGATGGTCAGGAACGGGCGCACGCCGGTCAGCCGGCAGGCGTTGCCCTGCCGCACATAGTCGCGATGCCACAGGAGTTCCCAGTCGGTGCGGGCGATCGCGCGCCTCATGCCGACGGTCGGCCCGTTCTCGCCGATCGAGCGGTAAAGGGCGAGGCCGTCGCCGCCGTCGATGCCGTAGTGGACGGTCCTGACGGTGGCGGTCCAGTCGCGCGCGGCGGCGTCCTTCGACGAGCTCAGGACGAGGAGGGCGGCGAGGGCTGCCACGAGGGTCGGGAGCGTTCGAGTCATGACGCGCTTGTCGCGCGTTCGGGCCCGCCCGGCAAGGTGGATGCGCGATGTCGGCGGGTGGGTCCGATCACCGCCGCGGCTTCTCGGTGCGGCCCACGGTCATCTCGTCGAGCGAGTTCTTGCGGAAGTAGGAGCCCTCATCCTGAGGCGCCCCATCCCCGTGCTTCGAGGCTCGCTCCGCTCGCGCCTCAGCATGAGGGGGATGGGGCCTCGAAGGACGAGGGCCTCCGGCCGGCCTGCCCTTGGCCTTGTTCTTGCGCGCCTCCTGCGTGTTGGCGATGCCGGTGTCGCGGGCGAGCGCGTCGTCCATCACCGCCAGTTCGGTCTCGCGCAGCCGCTTGACCTCGTCGCGCAGGCGCGCGGCGGTCTCGAAGTCGAGATCGGCGGCGGCGTCGCGCATCTGTTTCTCCAGCGCCTCGATATGGGTCGCCAGGTTGTTGCCGATCAGCGCGCCCTCGTCGCGCGCCAGGCCCTTTGCGCCGGAGATGTCGGCGCGCACATGGTCGCGCTCGTAGACGCTGTCGAGAATGTCGGCGATGTTGGCGCGCACCGATTGCGGCGTGATGCCGTGTTTTTCGTTCCAGGCGAGCTGCTTCTCGCGGCGGCGATTGGTCTCGGCCAGCGCCCGCTCCATCGAGCCGGTGACCTGATCGGCATAGAGGATCACCTTGCCGTCGACGTTCCGCGCGGCGCGGCCGATCGTCTGGATCAGCGAGGTCTCAGAGCGCAGGAACCCCTCCTTGTCGGCGTCGAGGATGGCGACGAAGCCGCATTCGGGAATGTCGAGCCCCTCGCGCAGAAGGTTGATGCCGACCAGGCAATCGAAGGCGCCCAGGCGCAGATCGCGGATGATCTCGATGCGCTCGATCGTGTCGATGTCCGAATGCATGTAGCGCACGCGCACGCCCTGTTCGTGCAGATATTCGGTCAGGTCCTCGGCCATGCGCTTGGTCAGCACGGTGCAAAGGGTCCGGTATCCGCTCGCGGCGGTGGCGCGGATCTCGCCGAGCACGTCGTCGACCTGGGTCTTCGCGGGGCGGACCTCGACGGGCGGGTCGACGAGCCCGGTGGGGCGGATCACCTGTTCGGCGAAGACGCCGCCGGACTGCTCCATCTCCCAGCCGCCCGGCGTTGCCGAGACGGCCACGGTCTGCGGGCGCATCGCGTCCCATTCCTCGAACCTGAGCGGCCGGTTGTCCATGCACGAGGGCAGGCGGAAGCCGTATTCGGCGAGCGTCGCCTTGCGGCGGAAGTCGCCGCGATACATGGCGCCGATCTGCGGCACGGTGACGTGGCTCTCGTCGATGAAGACGATGGCGTCGTCGGGGATGTATTCGAACAGGGTCGGCGGCGGCTCGCCGGGATTGCGGCCGGTCAGATAGCGCGAATAGTTCTCGATGCCCTGGCACGAGCCGGTGGCTTCGAGCATTTCCAGATCGTAGCGCGTGCGCTGTTCGAGCCGCTGGGCCTCCAGCAGCCGGCCGGCCTTTTCCAGTTCCGCCAGCCGCTGGCCAAGCTCCGCCTTGATCGACCTGATCGCCTGGTTCAGCGTCGGCCGCGGCGTCACATAGTGCGAGTTGGCGTAGATCTTGACCGATTGCAGCTCGTCGGTCTTGTGGCCGGTGAGCGGGTCGAATTCGGTGATCGCCTCGATCTCGTCGCCGAACAGCGAGATGCGCCAGGCGCGGTCCTCGAGGTGGGCCGGGAAGATCTCGATCGTGTCGCCGCGCACCCGGAACGTGCCGCGCACGAAGTTGATGTCGGCGCGCTTGTATTGCTGGGCGACCAGATCGGCGAGAAGCTGGCGCTGGTCGATGCGGTCGCCGATCTGCATCTGGAAGGTCATCGCCGTATAGGTCTCGACCGAGCCGATACCGTAGATGCACGAGACCGAGGCGACGATGATCACGTCGTCGCGTTCGAGCAGGGCGCGGGTGGCTGCGTGGCGCATCCGGTCGATCTGCTCGTTGATCGTCGATTCCTTCTCGATATAGGTGTCGGTGCGCGGGACGTACGCCTCCGGCTGATAATAGTCGTAATAGGAGACGAAATACTCGACCGCGTTGTCCGGAAAGAAGGACTTGAACTCGCCATAGAGCTGGGCCGCGAGCGTCTTGTTCGGGGCCAGCACCAGGGCCGGGCGCTGGGTCGCCTCGATCACCTTGGCGGCGGTAAAGGTTTTGCCGGAGCCGGTGACGCCCAGAAGGACCTGTGTGCGTTCGCCTTCGACACCCCCCTCTGTCGGCTGCGCCGACATCTCCCCCTCAAGGGGGGAGAGTGGTGCATCGTCGGCGACATCGGCGCGGTCGGTTGCCAGTTTGCCGCCCCCTCTCCCCCCTTGAGGGGGAGATGCCCCGTCAGGGGCAGAGGGGGGTATTCCCAACCCCTCCACCAGATCGCGGATCGCCGTGGGCTGGTCGCCGGCCGGCTGGTAGTCGGTGACCATGCGCAGCGGAATGCCGCCCTCGGACTTTTCGGGCCGTTCGGGCCGGTGCGGCACCCAGGCTTGGCCGTTCTTGAACAGCGGATTGCCGCTCTCGATCAGCGCCTTGAGCGCCTCGACCGTCGCCGTCACGCCGGAGGTCGATGCGAGCTGTTCGGCCTCCTCCAGCCCCACATTGAGGCCGGCGACCGGGTTCAGGCCGGCCGCGGCGCGCTCGCGCGGATCGTTGGTGCCGCCGATCGACACGCCGCCGCCGGTGCGCTTGTCGCCGACTTCATATGTCTTATCGCTCGCTGATCGCTCGCTCCGGCGGGAAGCCGCCGACGCGCCGTCGCGCTTGCGGCCCTTCGGGCCGGAGGCGGTTTGGTTCGGTGATCGGGACGGCTTGCGTCCCCCTCCCACGCTTGCGGGGGAGGGGTCAGGGGTGGGGGCATCAGCCCGGTCTCCCCCACCCGCGCCTGCGGCGCGACCTCCCCCATCAAGGGGGAGGTTGGAGCCCGCCTTCTTCCTATGCTTGCCGGCCTTGCTCCTGATGTCCCGAGTCTCGGCGTCGCGCTGTTCGCGCGCAGCGTCCTCCTCGAGCTGGCGCACCCAGTCCTCGATAGAACCGCCCGAGACGGGCGCGCCCTCGAGCCCGGCCTGCGGCGCCTCGCCGAAGCCGTCCTCGTTCCGATCCTCGGCCTCGGGCCGGCCGGTCTTCTTCTTCGGTCTTGCCATGGCGCCAATATGGGAAAAGGCCGCGGCGAAGGAAAGGGCGGCCTCGCGCGCGCTCGACACCTCCTGACAGGAGGGTGGCAGGAGGTCGGGTCGTTCGCCCGCCCACGCCGAACGGGCCGGCCGGGGAACGTTCCGCGCAAGGGCGCGTTGGCGGTGCATCCACCAAGGGAGACCAACGTGAAACAGATTCTCAGCACCACCCTGTTCGCCCTGCTGCTCGCGGTCGCGGGCTGCGCCAACACGATCCAGGGCGCCGGCCAGGACACGGCCGCGGCGGTCGACGCGACCCAGAATGCGACCGCAAATGTGGTCGACGCCGTCGACTGAGGCGTCTTGCGATGACGGAGGAAGCGGCGCCGGATCGAGGCGGCGCCGGTAGGGAGCGTGCGAGGGCACGCGCGCGAACGGCGTCGGAGCATGGCGATGCCGGCACCGCCGGCACCCGCCGCGCGGCCGGTGTCGCGATCGGCGGGCTCGTCTGCTTCGCCCTGCTGGCGCTGGCGATGACCCAGGGCTGGTCGACGGCGATCGACGAGGCGGTGCTGCGCGCCTTCCGCGTGCCGACCGATCTTTCCGATCCGCTCGGGCCGGCCTGGTTCGAGGACACGATGGCCGAGTACACCGTGCTCGGTGGCTACACGATCCTGTTCACGCTGGCGGGGCTTCTCGCCATCGCGCTTATCCTGCTCGGCGAACGTGCGGCCGCATTGTTCCTTGCCGTCGCGCTGGCCTCCGGCACGGCGGTGGCGCAGGTCGCCAAGCGCTTCTTCGACAGGGCGCGGCCCGACCTGGTCGATCCGCTCGACCGGACGATGACGTCGGCCTTTCCGAGCGCCCACGCGACCGTCTCGATGGTCGCCTATCTAACGCTCGCCATGGTGATCGTGCGCTTCGTGCCGCGCCATGGCCTGCGCGTCTACGTTGTCGTCGTGGCGGTGGCGCTGTCGGTGGTGATCGGCATCAGCCGCATCTATCTGGGCGTGCACTGGCCGACCGACGTGCTGGCCGGCTGGAGCCTGGGCGCAAGCTGGGCCGCGATCTGCTGGCTGGCCGCGCATTTTCTCTCCCGCAGCCGGCGGCCAGGCCATCCGATGCCGCTCGGCCATTCCCGCATGTAGACCCCGAGGATCCCCATGAACCTGAAGAACCAGATGAAATGGATCGAGCCGCTGGCCCGGTTCGGCTATGCGGCGCGCGGGCTCGTCTATCTCGTGCTCGGCATCCTGATCGTCGCCGGCGCCGGTGTCAGCCGGAACGGCTCGGCGATGCGCGAGGCGGTGAACACGCTGCGCGAGCAGCCGTTCGGCCAGACCCTTCTGTGGCTGCTCGTGGTCGGGCTCATCGGCTACGTCGCCTGGCGACTGGTGCAGGCCGCCTTCGACACCGACAAGCACGGCACCGGCGCCAAGGGCCTCGGCATCCGGGCGGGCCTGTTCATCAGCGCGGCGACCTATGCGACGCTGGCGCTCTACACGCTGACGCTTCTCGGCATCGTCGGCGGCGGGACCGGCGGCGGCGGACAGGGCGGCGGCGGCGCGACGACCTGGCTCGCGACCATCGTCGGCGCGCGCTGGGTCGCGGCGATCCTGTGCGCGGCCTTCGCGGTCGCGGCCATCGCCCATTTCGTCAAGGCGTTCGGCCGCAAATATGCCGATCACATGGTGGTCGATGGCGACAAGATGAAGATCATCGACCCGGTGTCGATCGTCGGCCTCTGCGCGCGCGGCGCTGTTTTCGTGGCACTTGCGGCGCTGACCTTCTACCGTTTCTGGACCGCCGGCGGCGCGACCAACACGCCGGGCCTGGCCGAAGCGCTGTCGTTCATCCGCGGCCTGCCGATGGGGTCGATCCTTCTGACCGCGATGGGCATCGGCCTGATCGCGTTCGCGCTGTACTCGTTCATCGAAGCCCGCTGGCGGCGGATCAACTGGGAGGATGCGTAGCGCGGGGTAGGCCTTGCGCCGATTGCGTGATGGGTTTGCGGGGCAAGCGGTGCTACTCTGCCGGAACCAATCCGGGAGGACGCCATGCACCCCACACCCTATCTGTTCTTCAACGGCCAGTGCCGCGAAGCGCTGACGCGCTATGCGGAGATCTTCGGCACCCAGATCGAGGACCTGATGCCGGCCTCGGACATGCCGCCGGAGTTTCCGGTTCCCGACGACCGCAAGGACTGGGTCATGCACGCCCAGTTGCGGATCGGCGAGGGCGCCATCATGGCGTCGGACAATCTGATGGGCGAGAGCGCGACGATGGACGGCGCCTCGGTCATGCTCAGCTATCGGACGGTCGACGAGGCAAGGGCCGTCTTCGACGCGCTGGCCGAGGGCGGCGAGATCACTATGGCGTTCGAGCCGACCTTCTGGGCGGCCGGGTTCGGCACGCTGCGCGACCGGTTCGGCGTGCGCTGGATGATCGGCACCGACGAGGCGCCGGCGCAGTAGGCGCGCCGGTCCGTTCAGGCCTTGCGCGCGACGATGAACGGGCGCGCGTCGCGCCCCTTCGTGCCGTGGAACTCGACCGCTTCGATGACGAAGCCGTTGCGCCCGATCGCATCGCGCAGGGCCGTTTCCTTGAAGCAAAGCACCGGCGGCGCCTTGCCGACCGCGCGCATGGCCGGCAGCATCAGCCAGCGGATCGCCGGGTTCATGTCGCCAAGGCACGGCGTCTTGGCGATCAGCAGGCCGCCCGGCTTCAGCGCGTCGCGGATGCGCGACAGCGTGGCGTCCAGATCGGGAACCAGATGCAGGATGTTGTGCGCCATCACGGTGTCGTAGGCGCCGTTGGCGAAGGACGGATCGTCGGCGGTTGCGACGAGGAAATCGACGTTCGCCGGCCCGCCCTCGGCCAGCTTCTCGTTGGCGATGGCGATCATCTCGGGTGAAATGTCGGTGCCGGTGATGTGGCGCACGTGCGGGGCGTGCCGGAGCGCGGTCGAGCCGGTGCCGCAGCCGATCTCGAGGACATCGTCGTCGCGCGTCAGGAATTCGCGGGTGCGTTCGAGCGAGCGCTCGTAGCCGGCCTGGTCCTCGATCGGACTGCGCGCATATTTGCGCGCCATCCTGTCCCAGAAGCGGGCGTCGGAACGCTGGCGGGCCGGAGGCGGCTCTTGTCGGGTGGCGGTCATCGGCGCGTCTGCGATTGCGGTGCGGGGCATAGCCTATCTCCTTTTGACGCGCCTTCTATCATGCGAATTTCGCCGGTGAATTGCGCAAATTCGCAGCTTCGATATACGTTCATGCATGAGCGAGTTCGACTGGAACCAGGCCCGCGCCTTCCGCGCCACCGTCGAGGCGGGGTCGCTGTCGGCCGCCGCGCGCCGGCTCGGCCTGACCCAGCCGACGCTCAGCCGGCAGGTGGCCGCGCTCGAGGACAGGCTCGGCGTGACGCTGTTCGAGCGGGTCGGCAAGACGCTGGTGCTGACCGGCGCCGGCACCGATCTCTACGACCACGTCAAGGCGATGGGCGCGGCGGCCGATGCGATGGCGCTGGCGGCGACCGGCCAGGCCGAGACCGTCGAGGGCACGGTGCGCGTGTCGGCGACCGACATCCTTGCGGTCTATCTGCTGCCGGCGGTGCTCGGGCGCATTCGAACGCTGGCGCCGCGGCTTTCGATCGAACTGGTCTCGTCGAACGCGATCAGCGATCTCAGGCGCCGCGAGGCCGACATCGCCATCCGCCATGTGCGGCCCGAGCAGCCCGACCTAATCGCCCGGCTGGTGCGCGAAACCGGCGGCCACGTCTACGCCTCGCGCGGCTGGGTGGAGCGGCACGGCATGCCGGCCGGGCCGGCCGATCTGGCCGGGGCGGACTTCATCGGCTTCGACCAGACCGAGCGGCTGGTCGCCTATCTGCGCGAGTGGGGCCTGCCGGTCACCAACGCAGACATCCGCCTGATGTCGGAGAACTCGGTGGCTGTGTGGCAGATGGTCCGGCTCGGGCTCGGCGTCGGCGTGATGATGCGCGAGATCGCCGAGATGACGCCGGACATCGTGCCGCTGCTGCCGGATCATCCGCCGGCGCCGGTGCCGATCTGGCTGGTCAGCCATCGCGAACTGCGCACCAGCCGCCGCATCCGCATCGTGTTCGACGCGCTGGCCGAGGCGCTCGCCGTCGCGCCGTCGCCGAGCCCGGCGATGGACATGGTCCCGCCGCCGGAATAGAGCGTTCTGTGATGAGATTGAAACAATTCTGTTTCCGGGCTGGCGAGGCGATCCACAAGGAGAAGCGCGCCGTGCGTAGCGGCGCTACGGACAAGCGCTTCGACGCGGTGGGCGTCCGCCAACCGGAAACCCGAAGGGCCGGGCCGGTTTGGCACAATTCCTGCGGCCTTCGGCTCGGCCGTATCCCGATACGCCCGTCGCCGAAGCCCTTGATCCTGAACCAAACCCGCTCCGGCAGAATGGTTCAATCTCATGACAGAACGCTCTAAGCTCCGCCCTCCCAGCGTCAGCCGTTGCACCTCCCTGATGTCCGATCCCTACTATCTTGGCCTGGCGACGACGTTCCACGATCCGGCGATGGCGATCGTCGGGCCGGACGGCGCGGTGCTGTTCGCCGAGGCCGCCGAGCGGCACCTGCAATACAAGCGCGCGCCCAATTGCGAGGCCGCGCCGATCTCGCGCCTGCCGGGCCTTCTGAAGCGCCATGTGCCGCGCGATGCCGACATCGTGGTGGCGACGAGCTGGGGCGCGCGCTTCGTGCGCACGCTCGGCAAGGCGGCCGAAGCGGGGCTGATGGGCCATGAATCCGTTTCGACCGCGCAGGCCGGTCTGAACCGGTCCTTCGTGCCCGACCGCACCGAACGGGCGCTGGTCGCCCATCTGCATCACCTGCAGGCCGCCGCCGGGCTGTCCGTGCAGGTCGCCGCCGACCGCATCGGCGCGACCGGAACGGTGACGCTGCGCCGCTATCCGCACCATCTGACCCACGCCGCCTACGGGTTCCGGTCGGCCGGCTGGCCGGAGGCGGCGGGTCTGGTCGTCGACGGAATGGGCGAGCGCGGCGCGGCGGCGCTGTTCGCGCCCGGCGAGGACGGCGTGCCCGTCGAGGTGCATCAATATCGCGGGCCGATGAGCCTTGGCTTCTTCTTCGGGTTGATCACCGAACTGTGCGGGTTCGACCCGGTCAAGGGCGAGGAGTGGAAGGTGATGGGCCTTGCGCCCTATGGCCGGTCCGATCCGGAACTGCGCGCGCTGGTCGACCGCATGTGGACCGTCGAGGACGGCGTGCCGGCCTCGGCGCCGGTCGATGCGATCACCGAAGCGGCGAACGCGCTCGAAGGCCTGCGGCCGGCGGACGCCGCCCGCGAGGGCTGGGCCGATCTGGCGCGGGTCGGCCAGGACACGTTCGAGGCGATGATGGACCTGCTCGTCGCCGACGCGCACCGGCGCGTGCCGACCGGCGATCTGGTGCTGACCGGAGGCTGTGCGCTCAATTCGTCCTACAATGGCAAGCTCGTCGCCCGCTCGCCGTTCTCGCGGCTGCACGTGCCCTCGGCGCCGGCCGACGACGGCAACGCGATCGGGGCGGCGCTGCTGGCGCTGGCCGAGGATCGCAAGGCGCGCGGGGCCGGCGGAACCGCGCTCGCCGCGCCATTCCTCTCGCCCTATCTGGGTTCGGAGGTCGACGACGCGCCGCTCGAGCGCATGGCGGCTTGGGAGCCGCGCCTCGAAAAGGCGGGACCGGCGGTCGTCGCGCGCGCCGCGCGGGCGCTCGCCGAAGGCAAGCTCGTCGGCTGGGTGCAGGGCCGCGCCGAGTTCGGCCCGCGCGCGCTCGGCAACCGCTCGATCCTCGCCGATCCCCGTCCCGCCGATGCCAAGGCCGCGCTGAACGCCAAGGTGAAGTATCGCGAGGCGTTCCGACCGTTCGCGCCGGCGATTCTGGACGAGGCCGGCCCGGACTGGTTCGAGGACTATCAGGACAGCCCCTACATGGAGCGCACGCTGCGCTGGAAGCCGCATGCGCGCGCGGCGGTGCCGGCGGTGGTGCACGAGGACGGCACCGGCCGGCTCCAATCGGTGCGGGCCGACCGCAACGGACGCTTCAGCGAACTGATCGCGGCGTTCGCGGGGATCACCGGCGTGCCGATCCTGCTCAACACCTCGTTCAACGTGATGGGCAAGCCGATCCTGCACAGCACCGAGGACGCGCTCGCCATGTTCGCGACCACCGGCATCGAGGTGCTGGTGGTCAATGACTGGATCATGGAGAAGTAGCGCGCCTCAGCGCAGCAGCCGGATCCACCGTGCCAGATCGATCAGGCTCATCAGCGCGCCGGCGACATAGGTGAAGGCGGCGGCCCTGAGCACGGACCGGGCGCCGCCCAGATCCTCCTCGCGCAGATAGCCGCCTTCCTTCAGGATCGGCAGCGCCTTGCCGAAGCTCGCGTCATATTCGACCGGCAGCGTGACGAGATGAACCAGCACGCGCACTGCCAGAAGCGCGATGCCGATGCCGGCCATGGCAAGGAAGGCGCCGGGCGAGCGCGCGATCAGCGTCAGCACGGGCGCCGCGATGAAGAAGATCGCAGCGAACCGGTCGCTGACCTGGGCGATGCGCACCAGCGACTGGCGCAGCTTCAGCCCGTTCTCGCCGCGATGGTGCTGGAGGGCGTGGCCGACCTCGTGCGCGGCGATGGCGACCGCCGTGAGGCTGGGCTTGTCGTAGGTGTCGGCGGACAGGCGCACCACGCGCGCCTCCGGATCGTAATGGTCGCCCTTGTCGGTCTGCTCGACGCCGACGCCGTCGAGCCCGAAATGCTCGACCAGATGTCGCGCCAGTTCGCCGCCGGTACCGGGGAAGTCCGGGCGCGGCGTGCCATGGCGCCGCATGGTCCGGCGCACCCAGAACTGCGGCAACACGACGATGGCGGCGAACAGCGCCAGGGCGACAAGGCCGATCAGGGCCACGGGCGTCTTCTCCAGGGAAAACAGGGGTCCCGATCAATATGGGGCGCGCCCGCACCCCGGCCAAGTGCACGAGCGTCGCACCTTTGGCCTGCGGGCGATGGTTCAGTTGGTGCTGATCGAGCCGCGCACGCAGTTGTCGGGCTCGGTGCCGTCGGCGAAGCCGTCGTTCGCCGAACCCGGCGTGCGGCCCTGGATCCGGCGGCATTCCTCGACGCTGGTGCCCGCCTCGCCGGTGATGGTGGGCTGAGCGGCGGTTCCGGCGGAGCCGGTCGTGCCGAGGCGTTCCGTCAGGTCGCTGCTCGAGGACGTGGCGATGACGTTGCCGGTCACCGGCGGCAGCGGCTCGTTGGAGCCGCGATCGAGCGGATTGAGGTCGCTGAGCGCGGTACAGCCGGCGGTCAGGCCGAGCCCGGCGAGGGCGATCAGGAAGGCGGCGCGGCGAAGAATGGTGTGCATGTGTTCGTCTCCCGGCCCGCGACCATAGGGCCGGCGCCTTCGGCGATCAATGATCGAGGCGCGCCGTGGCCGGGAACCTTTCATGCCCGTGAGAATTATTAACCATGATCGCGGCGCGCCGGCTGTGTGACCGTTTGCACAGGCACGGTGGGAGCGTCCGCATAGAGTTAACGTGCAGGAGGCGGTGGCAGGAGACCACCGAAGGCACATGAGACATGACAACGCAGCAAGCACCCGACCCCTGACCGCAATCGCGGCCGCAGACGATCGCCGCCATGCGGGTCGCATCGCCGTCATTCTGTTCGCCCAGTTCGCCATGCTGGTCGCGCTGATGTGGGTGGTGCTCGGCGTGGTCATGGCCCATGCCGACGACCGCTCCGGCCGTGTCCTCGCCTATGCCGAACCCATGCAGGAGCGCTTCGCCGCCCCCTTCGAGAGCCAGCATGGCCTCGAGACCGCCTATGCCGACGAGATCGGCCACCCGCTCAACGATGCGTGGATGGGCCTGAACGTCGTCACCGCCGACGGCCGGATCGCCGGCTATGTCAGCGATGCGTTCATCGGCCCTGATGGGACGGTCGATGAGATCATCGTCACCCCGGCGGACGGTGCGGTGCTCGGCCATCCGGTCTACGTGCCGGCCGGTCAGGTCACCTATCGCGGTCTCGACGTGCAGATCACCGCGACGCTGGCCCAGCTTGCGCGCTACGAGCCGGTCACCGACGACCTCGCCGGCTTCGTGCATTAGAGCATTCTCTGACACTCCCTGTCGCATCCATGGTCGGCCCCGGCATCGCGCCGGGGCCGATCGTCTTTACCCGGCCTTAACCACCCTGCCCAACGTCCTGTTCATCGTGTCGGCCTAGGCTCCGCCCGGGGGGCCACCTTCGGCAACGGAGCGGAGCCATGGGCACGACGGGTATTTCATCACGCGCCGCCACGGGTGCGCGCACCGCGGTTCGGCTGGCGGCCGTCACCGCCGGCGGGCTGGCGCTCGCGGCGTGCAGCTTCCTGGACTGGGGCTTCATGGACGGCGCGGCCAAGGCGCCGCCGGCGAGCATCGATCCCTCGCCGACGCGCACCATCTTCTCGCTGCCGCGCCCGTCCATTCCGGGGCTGGGCCTTGGCGGCGGTCCGGGCGTGATGAGCGCCGCCGAACGGCAGTGCCGCGCCGCGCTGAAGCGCCGCGGCGTGCAGTTCGTCGACATCGCGCCGATCCGCGACAGCGCGGCATGCGGCATCGACCATCCGGTCAAGGTGTCGACGCTGGCGCGCGGCGTCGCGCTGAAGCCGGCGGCGACGCTGAACTGCCAGGCCGCGCTCGCCGCCGCCGAATGGCTGCAGGAGGATGCCGGCCCGGCCGCCCGAAAACGCTACCTGACCGGCATCGCCGAGGTGCGCAACATGTCGTCCTATTCGTGCCGGCGCATTCGCGGCTCCGGCCAGTGGTCCGAACACTCCAAGGGCAACGCGCTCGACATCGGCTCGTTCAAGCTCAAGAACGGGCACGTGATCGACGTCTCGCGCCAGGGCCTGTTCGCGATGCGGGCGCGCGGCTTCCTGCATGCGGCGCGGGCTGGGGCCTGCGACGAGTTCTCGACCGTGCTCGGCCCGGGCAGCGACGCCGACCATGCCGACCATTTCCACTTCGACCTGCGCCAGCGGCGATCGGGTTATCGCCACTGCGACTGATCCGAGTGGGGGCTGCCGTACGCGCGCCAACTAAGCGGGAACAGGGACGCAACGGCCTTGCCACCACCCTCTCCCCGCTTGCGGGGAGAGGGATGCGAGACCGCGTGCGCGCAGCGCGCGCTGGTCGCAGCTGGGTGAGGGGCAAGATATCGTCGGTGGTGCAGGGTTGCTCGCTTTTGCTCCGCCCCTCATCCGACCCCTCGCCACGCTCGGGCCCACCTTCTCCACGCCGGGCGGGGAGAAAGAAGCCGGCTTACCGCTCCGGCGGGATCGGGGTCGGCTTGCCGGTCGCATCGAGCGCAACCATGGTGAAGCGGGCGAAGGTGACGCGCTCGCTGTCCTCGGAAAGATAGCGCTGCGCCCAGGCCTCGATGTAGAGCACCATCGAGGTGCGGCGGACGTTTTCGACCTCGGCGTGGATCGACAGCGTGTCGCCGATCCTGACCGGGCTCTTGAAGGCCATCTCGTTGACCGCCGCGGTGACGACGCGGCCGCGCGCCCGCTCCGCGGCGGCGATGCCGGCGGCCAGGTCCATCTGCGCCATCACCCAGCCGCCGAAGATGTCGCCGGCGGCGTTGGCGTCGCCCGGCATGGCCAGCGTACGCAGCGTGAGCGCGCCGCGCGGCGCGGTGTCCTCGTTCATCGGAAATGTCCCGTCGCGATCCGGCCCTCTGGTTGCCGGGAACCGCGCGGTGCGTCAACCCGCTGCGGCGAGCGCCGGTACGTGGTCGGGACGGTGCGGCGTCGGCAGCGCCTCGAGCGCCGGCCGCGCCAGCAGGTAGCCCTGCATCAGCGTAACGCCGAGATCGCGCAGCACCGCGTATTCGGCCGCCGTCTCGATGCCCTCGCAGACAAGGCGCACGCCGAGGTCGCCGGTCATCCGCACCATGTGACGCACGATGCCGCGCTTGACCGGTTCGGCGTCGATGTCGCGGACCAGCGCCATGTCGAGCTTGACGATGTCGGGCTGGAACCGCGACAGCAGTTCCAGCCCCGCATAGCCCGCGCCGAAATCGTCGATCGCGGTGTGAAAGCCGAGAGAGCGGTAGGCGTGCAGGATGTTGAGCAGGTGCTCGGCGTCGAGCCGTTCGACCTCGGTGAACTCGAACATGATCCGGTCGAGCGGAAAGCCGGTGCGCATCGCCGCCTCGAGCGTCAGGCGGATGCAGGCGCGCGGCTCGTAGACCGCGTTCGGCAGGAAGTTGATCGACAGGAGCGCGCCGGTCTCCGGCAGGCCGACCTTGGTGGCGACCTCGATGGCGGTGGTGCGGCAGGTCTGGTCGAACACGTAGCGCGTCTCGTCGGTCACCTGCGCCATGATCGCGCCGGCCCCGGCGCCGTCGGTGCCGCGCAGCAAGGCCTCGTAGGCGAAGACGTCGCCCGTCCCGGCATGGACGATCGGCTGGAAGGCCATGGTGATCGGCACGTCGAACCGCGCCCCGTTCCTGCAGGCCCTGCATTGTCTGCTTGTCGTCATCGAAATCACCCGCTTCATTCGTCTTTGCTCGCACGGGATTACCGGAGCGGGCTTAAGAATTGATGTGTCGCGACCGTACGATTTCGCCGACCGGCGCCTTTCGGCCCGCCATTGGCGCAAAGTCGACCCGCCATGTCGCCTGACCGAAACGACGAAGACGCGCACCGGTGTTTGGATGGGCCGACGCGACCGGCCGGGGGAGGGCCGTTCATGCCGCAGACGATTCGCGCCGCCGTCACCCGCGCCTTCGGCGAGCCGATGCGCGTCGAAACCGTCACGCTCGCCGACCCGGGGCGCGGCGAGGTGCTGGTCGCGGTCAAGGCGTGCGCGATCTGCCATTCGGACATCACCTATGCGGACGGCGGCTGGGGCGGCACGGTGCCGATGGTGCTCGGCCACGAGGCGGCGGGCATCGTCGAGGCGACCGGGCCGGGGGTGACGCGCGTCAAGCCGGGCGATCCCGTGGTGGTCACGCTGATCCGCTCGTGCGGCGGCTGCCACTATTGCGCGGGCGGTCACGACTATCTTTGCGAGACGATGTTCGATCTCGACCGGACATCGCCGCTGACCGACGGCACCGGCGCGCCGATCGGCCATGGCCTGCGCACCGGCGCGTTCGCCGAAAAGCTCGTGGTCGAACAAAGCCAGCTCGTCGCGGTGGGCGGCAACATGCCGTTCGCCTCGGCCAGCCTGCTCGCCTGCGGGGCGATCACCGGCGTCGGCGCGGTCACCAACACCGCCAGGATGCCGGCGGGCGCGCATGCGGTGGTGATCGGCTGCGGCGGGGTCGGGTTGAACGCGGTGCAGGGCGCGCGGATCGCCGGCGCCGCCTCGATCATCGCCATCGATCTTGCGCGCGAAAAGCTCGACGCCGCGCTCAGGCTCGGCGCGACCCGCGCGATCGACCCGTTCCACGAGGACGCCGTCGACATCGTCACGGCGGCGACCGGCGGGCGCGGCGCGGACTTTGTCTTCGTCGCCTCGGGCGCGCCGGCGGCGCTCGAAAGCGCGGCGAGCTACATCGGCAAGAACGGGACGGTCGTCATCGTCGGCATGCCGGCGAGCGACGTCAACATCGCCTTCAACCCGGCCAGCTTCGCCGGCTTCAGCCAGCGCATCATCGGCTCGAAGATGGGCTCGGCGTCGGTCGCCCGCGACGTGCCGCACCTGGCCGCGCTGTGGCGGGACGGCGTGCTCGACCTCGATTCGCTCGTCACCGGCCGCTACCCGCTCGATGCGATCAACGAGGCGATCGCGGCGACGCGGGCCGGGCAGGGGCTGCGGAATGTGATCGTATTCTGAAGGAAGTGAATAGTGAGTGGTGAATAGTGAATGGGGTTGCGTCGACTGCGCTTGGGGCGGACCATTCACCATTCACCATTCACCATTCACCATTCACCATTCACCATTCACCATTCACCATTCACCATTCAAAGCCATCCATGCCCACCATCACCGACATCGACACCTTCATCGTCGGCACGCCCGAGGGAACGCCCGGCGGACGCTATTTCCTGTTCGTCAAGCTGACCGATTCCGACGGGGTCGTCGGCTGGGGCGAAGCCTACAACGCCACCTTCGGGCCGAGGGTCACGGCGGCGATGATCGTCGATGCGGCCGAGCGGCACCTTGTCGGCCGCGACCCGCACGACGTCGAGGCCTTTTTCCGGCGCTGCTATTCGTCCGGCTTCACCCAGCGGCCGGACGTGTCGATGATGGGGTGCTTTTCGGCGCTGGAGATGGCCTGCTGGGACATCATCGGCAAGCATGCCGGCCAGCCGGTGCACAAGCTGATCGGCGGTGCGGTGCATGAGCGGCTGCGCTCCTACACCTATCTTTATCCCGCGACCGGCTCGATCTATCCGGCCGAAACGGCGGGCCGCAACGTCTACAACGATCCGGACATGGCGGCCGAGGCGGCGCTGGCATGGGTGAAACGCGGCTTCACGGCGGTCAAGTTCGACCCGGCCGGACCCTACACGGTTATCGATCCGCACCAGCCGCTGCTGACCGACATCGAACGGTCGGCGGCGATGGTGGCCGCGGTGCGCGCGGCGGTCGGCACGCGCGCGGACATATTGTTCGGCACGCACGGCCAGTTCACGCCCTCGGGCGCGGCGCGGATGGCCAAAGCCATCGAGGCCTACGATCCGCTGTGGTTCGAGGAGCCGGTGCCGCCGGACATGCCCGAGGCGATGGCCGAATTCGCGGCGAAGACCTCGATCCCCGTGGCGACCGGCGAACGGCTGACGACGAAGTACGAGTTCGCCCGGCTGCTGGCGCTGGGCGCGGCGCAAATCGTCCAGCCCGATCTCGGCCGCTCCGGCGGCATTCTCGAGACCAAGAAGATCGCCGCGCTCGCCGAGACGCACCATGCGCTGGTCGCGCCGCACTGCTATTGCGGCCCGATCGCGGCGGCGGCGAACATCCAGCTCGCCGCGACGCTGCCGAACTTCCTGATCCTGGAGGCGATCAAGGACTGGACGGGCTTTCACGCCGACCTGATCGACCGGCCGCTGGTGCTCGAAGAGGGCTACACGCTGGTGCCGACCGAGCCGGGGCTCGGCGTCGCGCTGAACGAGGATGTCGCCCGCGCCCACCCCTATGACGGGCCGGACCTGCATCTCGTCATGGAGGAGCGGGCGGTTCAGCCCTGAAGAATGGCCACGTGTACGGCGCACGGGCCGTGCCGGCGACGCCCTGTGGCGCCGCCGGCGATCAACGGCCTACTGGCCGACGATCTCGGTGACCTCGTTGGTCGCGTCGTCGACCGTGATCATGACCGTCGCACCGGCCTCGATGGCCGACAGGTCGATACCCTCGGCGACGAGCAGTTCGCTGCCGTCTTCCAGAACGACCGTGCGCGTGTCGGCATCGATGCTCTCGATGACAGCTTCCATCTGCGCGGCAACGGCGGCGGAGGTCGCGGCAAGCGCTGCCGCAAGTGCAATGACGAGCTTCCTCATCTTCGTTTTTCCTGAATGAAACCCGGGCTCAGCTCGCGTGTTCCGCTTTGCTGCCGGGCAATCGATGATTAGCCGAAAGCGTATGAACCGGCAAGTGGGATTCCGCTAAAGCGCTTTGTTTTCAGTGGCTTGAAAAAGCTCGAAAAGCGCCGCAATTCCGCCGTGTTCGCCGCCCCGGGGTGGTGGGCGACCGGCGCTTGCCGGCCGCCCGGCCCGTCCGGCCGTTCACTCGACCTTGGTGACCTCGGTCAGCGTGGTCGTGCCGTCGGTGTAGACGACGGAGATCGTATCGCCGGGCGCCAGGCCGGAAAGGTCGACCTCCTCGGCCGCCGTCCAGGTCGAGCCGTCTTCGAGCACGACCATGCGGGTCTCGGGGTCGATCGAGGCGACCACGCCCTCACCCTCGCCGGCATGGGCGTAAAGGGCGGTGCCCATCAGGGCGGCGGCGGCCATGGCGGCTGTCAGTGTGCGTTTCATCATCAGGTCCTTTCTGTCTCCCGTTTGGTGCCGGCGCCGTCCGTCTGGTCGTCCGGTGCGGTGGCGTCGACAGACCGGAAGCTGGGGCGAAGACGGTCGCCGCGCAATTCACGTTCGGTTGCCAAAAGTCAGCGAAATCAGTGCCTTATTGCCGCCATGATTGATGCCTCGCTGCCATGATCGGCGTCGGGAGCGCCAGAAGAGCCGGACCATCAAGGTGTCGCGCGCGCCACGATCTGTCCAGAATCGGGCACGCCGGGGCGCCAGCCCGTCCCGGGCCGATCACGCGGACGCGATCCGATGGCGGATTTGATGGCGGTTACGGTTCGTGAGCGGGCGCCGGACGGGCCGGGCGCAGCATCGGGACCAGTTCGACGGCGAGGATGGCAAGGAAGATCAGCGCGCAGCCGACAAGGCCGATCGGCGCGATCCGCTCGGCCAGGATGAGCGCGCCGAACAGGGCCGCGAACGGCGCCTCGGTCGACATGAAGATCGCGGCCTGCGGAGCCGTGGTGTGCTGCTGGGCGATCGCCTGCAGCGTGAAGGCGACGCCGCCGGAGACGACGCCGGCGAACAGGATCTCGGGCGCGGCGGCGACGATCGGGGCGAGGGCGACCGTCTCGAAGGCCGGCGCCAGCACGCAGCCGATCACGCCGCAGACGAGAAACTGGGTGAAGGCCAGCGTGAACGGGCGCGGCGCGCCGCGCACGAAGCGGCCGAGCGCGATGACGTGGAACGCCCATAGAAGCGCGCAAAGAAGGGTCCACAGATCGCCCTCGGTCAGCCCGTCCAGCCGGCCGCCCGACAGGAGCCCGATGCCGGTGAGCGTGACGAGCGCGGCCGGCCAGACGACCGGATGCGGAAATTCGCGCAACAGCACCACCGCGACGATCGGCACGATGACCACGTAGGTGCCGGTCAGAAAGCCGGCATTGGTCACCGTCGTCGTCAGAAGGCCGATCTGCTGGGCGGCGAGCGAGGAGAACAGGATCGCGCCGAGAAGGGCGAAATTGCGCCACTGGCGCGGTGTCAGCGGCGCGCTTCCCCGTGCCGCCGCGCGCCGGCCTTCCCACAGCGCCAGCGGGGCGACGGCGATGGCGGCGGCGAGGAACCTCAGGCCGGTGAAGAAGACCGGGCCGATCGCCTCCATCGCCGTCGACTGGGCGACGAAGCCCATGCCCCAGACGGCACCGGTGATCAGCAACAGGCCATTGGCGGCGGCGCGGTTCATGGCGGTCCATCGGTTCGGCAAACGGGTGACCCCAAGCCGGTGCCACGTGCCCGTGGTCCGGGCAAGCGGGAACTTGTCACGGTGGCATTGCGGGGCGGACGGCAGGTTGCGCCCGGCGCGGTGCCGGTTCACAAATCGGTGTGACACACGGCCACTTATCACGGCCGCGCAAAGGCCTATGTTAGGATCGAGCCGAACAGCAGGAGTGCGCCCTTGCCGCGTCCGACCAGACCATCGACCTTCATGATCCTCGCCGCGCTCGTCGGCGCGATGCTGGCGACGGCGCTGCCGGGGCCGGCCGAAGCGCGCGAGTTCAAACGCATCCGCGACGTCAACGTCTCGTGCACGAACACGCTGCGCTGCGATCTGTACATCACCAATCCGCGCGTGACGCTCTATACGGTCGGCTTCCGCCGGGCGGCCGCGTTCGAGGCGCCGGTCGCGCTCTACCTGACCATGCGCGAGGCGCTGGCGGCGGGCTCGGAAGTGCGCTTCGTGATCGACGGCACCGAGCAACTGACGGTGCCGGTCGGCGCCTTTTCCTATCGCGCGGCGATCGCCGAATATTCCTATGACGACCAGGAGGCGGTGCGGGCGCTGTTCGCCGCCGCCAAGGCGGGCGAGCGGCTGCAGGTGACCTACCGTACCCGCAACGGACAGGCGACCGCGCAGTTCTCGCTGGCCGGCGTGGTGGCGGGCGCCATCTTCATGGACGAGGTGCAGGGCCGGGTCGGCCGCGAGGACGCGCTTCAGACGGTCGGAACAGTGGCCGATACGCTCGAAACGCCCGGCGCGGCGGTCGACGAGACGCTGGCGGATCTGGGTGCGGTGCCGGCCGGTCTTCAGCGGTACTATGATGGGGTCGGCGCGCCGTGCGCCGATTTCGACGGCGCGGTGCCCGATCCGCTCGGCGGGTTCACCGCCGAGATCACCGACGAGATACGGCTTGTCGGCCTGCGCTGCGGATCGGCGGGCGCCTACAACGCGCCGTTCGCCTTCTGGAAGCAGATCGACGGGACCTACTACCGTCTCGCCCTGCCGGTGATGACCGAGGACGGCCCGGGCGCCGAAATGGTCGCCTGGAACGCGGTCTGGGACGAGGAGGCGGGCGAACTGACCGCCTTCTTCAGGGGGCGCGGGCTTGGCGATTGCGGCGTCTTCAACCGCTGGGACATCGGCATGGTCGGCTTCAACGAGGGCTTCGTGCTGCGCGAGATGCGCGTCAAGGACGAGTGCGACGGCGAGTTCGACGAGACAATGCAGAGCTGGGACCGGCTGTGGCCGCCGCAGCCCGACAAGTCGTAGACGGAGCCGCCATGGGACCCGATGCCGGCGAACTTCAGGCGCGGCTTGCGTTCCTGCGCGAGGCCGAACGGCTTAAGGACACGCTGCGCTCCGGGGTGACCGCCGGCGGGCGGCAGGAGAGCGTCGCCGAGCATAGCTGGCGGCTGTGCCTGACGGTTCTTGCGTTCGCAGACCTTGTGCCCGACATCGATCCGCTGCGGCTTCTCAAGCTCGTCATCATCCACGATCTGGGCGAAATCTACGAGGGCGACGTGCCGGCGATCCAGCAGAGGGCGGACGATGGGCGCGATGCGCGCGAGCGCGCCGATTTCCACCGGCTGACCGAACGTTTGCCCGACGCGTTGCGAACCGAATTCCGGGCGCTCTACGACGAATATGCCGCCGCCTCGACGCCCGAGGCGGTGCTGGCCAAGGGGTTCGACAAGCTCGAGACGATCCTGCAGCACACGCAAGGGGCGAACGCGCCCGATTTCGACTACCGGTTCAACCTGCACTACGGCAAGGCGCGCACCGACGCCCATCCGCTGCTCGTCGAAGTCCGCGCGCTGATCGACGCCGAGACCGAGGCGCTGGCCGACGGCCGCGCAGCCTGGGCGGGGTAGCCAAACGGTCGCCGTTGCGGACATGCGCCGCATGATCCGGAATCCAGCGGCGCGGATTTGAGCCCTTCGGTACTGGATTCCGGGTTCGGCTCCGCCGCCCCGGAATGACGGGATACATTTATCGCCGACCCCCCACCCTTCATCGCTCCCCCGCAAGCGTGGGAGGGAAGACCTCGGCTTCGTCGCATATCTGCCAATGTCAGAGCCTGGCTCTTGGGGTCAAAGGTCATTCTGTTTGCCTGTTGCCCTCCCTCCCACGCTTGCGGGGGAGCGATGAAGGGTGGGGGTTGGCAGGACAGCCTGACCGGTCAGCCGCCCGTCTCAATCGCGCCGGTCCAGCGCTGGAGGCGGGCGCGGTTGTTGCCGGCGTCCGAATAGCCGAGCTGGGCGCGTGCATAGGCGATCAGCCCGGTGCGGCCCTCGCCCAGATCGACGGCAAGGAACTGGTTGGTGTCGGGAAAGCGCATCGTCTCGGTCCAGGTGACGTAGCGCAGCGCGGCCGCATCGCCGCCGTCGTCGACCCGCCGCTTGCGATCGGGCTGCGCTTCGATCGCCTGCCGCAGCGCGTCGATCAGGTCGCCCGGCGCCATCGCGTAGACGGGTAGTTCGGCGTCGACTGTCGCACCCTCGCACAGGCCGGGCGTGCACAGGAGCGCGTCATTGGGCCGTCCGGAGCGCTCGGGCGCGGTCAGATCGAACGGGCCGAGATCGGGGTCGCCGGCGATCGTCCGCCAGGTCTGCTCGCGGCCGAAGAAGATGAAGATCGTGCCGACGACGGCGACAAGGGCGCCGGCGACGAGCAGCAGGCCGAGGAGCCATTTCATGGGACCGTCCGGGGTTCGGGGAGGGCGCGGTTACGATGCGGGATCGCGTGCGACCCTTACGATCCGGCCCGGATCGGCGTCAATGGCCAGCAGCAGCGCGCCATCGGGGGCGACGTCGACATCGCGGATACGGCCCAGCGCGCCCTCGAACAGCTGCTCCTCGCCGGTGATGTTCGCATCGCCGTCGCGCGTCAGCCGCGACAGGAGCTGGCCGGCGAGCGCGCCGACGAACAGATCGCCCCGCCATTCGGGGAACATTTCGCCGTCATAGACCGCAAGACCCGAGGGCGCGATCGACGGGTCCCAGTAGTGGATCGGCTGCTCGTAGCCCGGCGCCTCGGTGCCCTGGCCGATGCGCATGCCCGAATAGTGCCGGCCGTAGGAGATCTCCGGCCAGCCATAGTTCAGCCCGGCCTCGGGACGGTTGATCTCGTCGCCGCCGCGGGCGCCGTGCTCGACGGTCCACAAGAGCCCGGTCTCAGGATCGATGTCGGCGCCCTGGATGTTGCGGTGGCCCTTGGACCACAGCTCCGGCGCGACGCCGTCCTGGCCGACGAACGGATTGTCGGCAGGCACCGAGCCGTCGCGGTTGACGCGGACCACCGCGCCGGCATGGTCGTCCATTTCCTGCGCGCGGGGGCGTTCGCCGCGGTCGCCGGTCGTCACATAGACGGTGCCGTCCGGCCAGAAGCCGGTGCGCGAGCCGAAATGGCGGCCGCCGGAGGATTTGACGTTCATCGAAAAGATCGTCTCGACATTGTCGAGCGCGGGCGCATTCGTGTCGGCGCCGGTCAGCACGCCCTTGGCGAGCGCGGTGCCCGCGCCGCCCTGGCCGGGCTCGGAGAAGGTGAAATAGACTTCGCGCGTCTTGGCGTAATCGGGCGCCAGCGCGACGTCGAGCAGGCCGCCCTGGCCGCGCGCGGCGATCTCCGGCAGGCCGCCGATCGGTTCGGACAGCGCGCCGTCGCGGACGATGCGCATCGCGCCCTCGCGTTCGGTGACCAGCAACGCCCCGTCGGGCAGCACCTCGACCGCCCAAGGATGGGTCAGGCCGTCGGCGACGGTCTGCACGGTCAGCGCGATGCCGTCCTCGGTCGTCACCTGCATGTCCTGGGCAAGGGCTGGCGCGGCCCACACAAGGGCAAGCGAGGTGATGGCGGTCGTCAGTCGGGCGCGGGGCATGATCGGTCTCCGGAGATCGGTTCCAGTTGCTGAAAACCTAGGTCGCCGGAGCGTCGCCGAAAGGGGCGCGGCTTCAAAAACGCTTGAAGGGCCGCGCAGTCAACGGGTGCGGGCGGGCCGGTCGCGCCAGTCCTGTTCGAGCCCGCGCCAGAAGGCGAACGCGCCGGCGCTCATGGCGAAAAGGGCAACGCTCATCAGGCCGAGCAGCATTTCGCGGCTCGGCACGAACGGGGCGGGATGAAGGGACGGCGCGGCGAGCATGGTCGCCAGCGCATCGGTATCGAGCATGGCGACCGGGGACGCGGCGGCGGCCGAGGCGAGGCCGACGAGGGCGATCAGCGTGGCGAACACGAACCCGCCGATCAGCACGGCGGAACTTGCCAGATTGAAACGGCGCCGGTCGGCGCGATGGCTTGCGTAGTCCATGAACATGTTCCGTGCTCCCAGCCGCCCGGACAGTCGATTCGTCCTATGATCACGGATAGTTACGCTTTGCGGCGCCAACTGGATCGGATTGGGCCGGGCCGTGGGAAATTCTGTGGCGAAAAGATGGCAGAGCCTAGGTGCAGGCCGTGTTGGCGTCCTAGTCCGGCGGCAACCAGTCGAGGGCGACGTGACCGGGCTCGGAGGCGACGCGCTCGAGCCATGCGTTGATGGCCGGGAAACGCTGCATGTCGAAGCCACCCTTGTCGCCGGCACGGTGGGTGTAGGCGTAAAGGCACATGTCGGCGACCGTGAAGGTCTCGCCGGCGATGAACGGCGTTTGCGAAAGCTGCGTTTCCATCAGCGTCATGGCCGCGTGCCCCTTCTCCAAAAGGGGATCGAGGATTTCGGGGCGGCGGCGGTCGGCGAGGTCCGGATAGGTCAGGATGGAGATGCGCACGGCGACCGACGGCTCGTGATTGTACTGCTCGAAGAACATCCACTGGTGGCACAGGGCACGGTCGTAGGCATCGTGAGGCACGAAGCGGCTGTCGCGGCCCAGATAGAGCAGGATGGCGTTCGATTCGCGCAGCGTCCGGCCGTCCTCGAGGACAAGAAGCGGGACCTTGCCCGCCGGATTGAGGGCGAGAAACGCCGCGCTTCGGGTCACGTTCGAGCCGTGCTCGGCGGTGACATGATGGAACGGCAGGCCGAGATGGGCGAGCAGCAGCCGCACCTTGTAGGAGTTGCCGGACGAGGGCATCGACCAGAGCGTGAGCATGCCGATGCGTTTGCGGCGCACGGCCGGCGAAGTCAAAACAGAAAAAATGATCGTCGGTTCAGGGGCGCTTCAGTGCCGGTGCCGCGCAGCGCCACCGATCAGCGCAGCGCCTTGACCAGATCGCTGCCCGGTTCGCTGCGATAGGCCGCCATCAGCGGCTCGAAATGGCCGGGCGCGGACTGCGGCGCGGCGAGCGCGTAGCCTTGCAGGAAATGGGCGCCGGTGCGGCGCGCCAGTTCGATCTGGCGCATGTTCTCCAGGCCCTCGAGCACGCAGCGGATGCCGTCGCGGCGAAACCCGTCGACCAGCCGCTTGAGCTCGTCGAAGCCCTCCTCGGCGGACAGCAGCCGCCGCACCACCGCGCCGTCGATCTTGACGATGTCCGGCGTCAGCCGGGCGATCCGGGCGGGGTCGGAGAAGGCGGCGCCGAAATCGTCGACCGCGATCAGATAACCGCGCGCGCGCAGGGCGTAGACGAAATGCTTGAGGTCATGTTCGTCCTGTTCGCGATGTTCGGTGAACTCGCAGACCAGATCACGCGGGCTGATGCCGACCTGCCTGAGATCGGCACCGAGCGCGTCGAGATCGGCCTCGAAGCGGCCGGGCGAACCCAGTCCCGCCGGATGGAAATTCAGGAACAGCCGCTTGGCGTTGTGCGGCAGGTGGCGGGCGTTCTGGACGTGGATATGGCGCACCAGCGCCTCGACCGCGCGCAGTTCGATCACCGGGACCTGGCCGAAATAGGCGTCCGGCAGCAGCGGCGTGTCGTTCCGGAACGGGCGCGCCAGCGCCTCGAAGGCGACCGGGTAGAGCCGGTCCTCGAATTGGCGGAACACCGGCTGAAACGCGCTGTTGACGATCACCGTGCCGTCGAGCGCGGAGACCGTGCCGTCATCGTTGCGGATCGTGCGGCGCGGGCGCCGTTCGCTGGCTTCGCTGTCGATCGTCATCTTCGTCCGTCCAACCCTCACCCTGTCGGTCGTGCGTCGCCCGACCCTAACGATTGTTAACGATCATGGTTAAGGGTTTCTTTCACGAACCGTCGCAATGGTTAACGCCGGCGTCGCGGCCGCTTGCGTCGGCCGGCCAGTTGGCGCAATAACGGCGCCGCCCGGCGCATGCCGCCGTCTTCCTGCCCGATGGAGTGTTCCCATGGCCTTTCTGTCCGATACGCTTGCCCGCGTGAAGCCCTCGGCGACGATCGCCGTCACAGCGAAGGCGCGCGAGCTGAAGACGGCCGGCCGCGACGTGATCGGCCTTGGCGCCGGCGAGCCCGATTTCGACACGCCCGACAACATCAAGAAGGCGGCGATCGCGGCGATCGAGCGCGGCGAGACCAAGTACACCGCCGTGCCCGGCATCATCGAGCTGCGCGAGGCGATCGCGGCCAAGTTCAGGCGCGAGAACGGGCTCGACTACACGCCCGAGCAGATCATCGTCGGCACCGGCGGCAAGCAGGTGCTCTACAACGCGCTGGCGGCGACGCTGAACCCCGGCGACGAGGTGCTGATCCCGGCGCCCTACTGGGTCAGCTACCCGGACATGGTGCTGCTGAACGGCGGCGAGCCGGCCTTCGTGCAGACCACGCTCGAGGACCGGTTCAAGGTCACGCCCGAGGCGCTCGAGGCGGCGATCACGCCGAAGACCAAATGGTTCATCTTCAACTCGCCCTCGAACCCGTCGGGCGCGGCCTATTCGCGCGACGAACTCAAGGCGCTGACCGATGTGCTGATGCGCCATCCCCATGTCTGGCTGCTGACCGACGACATGTACGAGCATCTCTGCTACGGCGATTTCACCTTCGTGACGCCGGCCCAGGTCGAGCCGGCGCTCTACGAGCGCACGCTAACCATGAACGGGGTCTCCAAGGCCTATGCGATGACCGGCTGGCGGATCGGCTATGCCGGCGGACCCGTTGAGCTGATCAAGGCGATGAGCAAGGTTCAGGGCCAGCAGACGTCGGGCACCTGCTCGATCTCGCAATGGGCCTCGGTGGAGGCGCTGAACGGGCCGCAGGACTTCATCGCCGAACGGCGCAAGGTGTTCGAGGACCGGCGCGATCTGGTCGTCTCGATGCTCAACCAGGCGACCGGCATCGAATGCCCGACGCCGGAGGGGGCGTTCTACGTCTACCCGTCCTGCGCCGGCCTGATCGGCAAGACGGCCCCGTCGGGCAAGGCGATCAAGACCGACGAGGACTTCGTCACCGAACTTCTGGAAAGCGAGGGCGTTGCGGTCGTGCAGGGCTCGGCCTTCGGGCTGGGGCCGAACTTCCGCATCTCCTATGCGACCTCGACCGAGGCCCTCACCGAGGCATGCACGCGCATCCAGCGGTTCTGCGCGGCCTGCCGCTGAACGCACTCACAGCGCTTTGAATCGAAGAACGGCGGTCTGCTCTGCGCGGACCGCCGTTTTTCGCTGCTCTTTTTCTGATTGGCGCGGCGGGGATCAGCGCCCCATCGCCTTGATGATCCGGACCGCGCCCGTCCTCGATACCGGCCGGGGACGCCTCAGGTCAGGTATCAGGGGGTTACAGGCGGGTTACAGCGAACCGTTACAAACGTTGCACGCCCGCCTCGGCGGGCAAGTGTTGCCGCGCTGCACTGGAAAGCGACGGCGAAGGTGCACTATGGTCCTTGCGTCTCAAGGACATCACAGGCGGCCGCGGCCATGGCGTACATTTCGGCGATTGCGGGACGGGCCCGGTGGCGCAGGGCGCTGGCGACCCTCGCGCTCGTCGCCTTCGGCGCGGCGCCGGCGGGCGCGGACAGCCTCTACGATGACGCGTTCGCGGCGCGGATCGCCAATTTCTCCGATCCGCAGGCGCTGGCCGACTTCTCCGATCAGGCGGTGCGCGTCGGCCAGTACGACCAGGCGATCTCGACGCTCGAGCAGATCCTGTTCCAGAACCCCGACGACATCGGCGCGCGGCTGACGCTGGCGCGGCTCTACTACCATATCGGCTCGTTCGATCTGGCGCTCGGCCACGTCAACGAGGCGCTGCGGCTGAACGTGCCGACGTTCGAGCAGGCGCTGCGCGAGCTTCAGGCGCGCATCGAGCGGGCGCAGCGGCCGCTGCGGGCGAGGGTCGACGTCACCGCCGGCGGCCAGATCGTGCATGCGCGCACGGCCTACCCGTCCGGCTTTGCGACCGGAACGACGACAACCGGCGGCGGCGGGTTCGGCGCGATCGATGCCGAGATCGTCAACGACCTTCAGACGGCGACGCGCGATCTGATCCGCTTCGAGGGCGGGGTGTCGGTCGACCAGGGCTTCTTCGACACCGATTTCGACGGCCGGTATGACGGTTTCACGGCGCTCGGCGGCTATGGCGCTGTGACCCTTTCGAAGGGTCTGCCGGACATCATCGACACGTTGCGCGCCGATATCGGCGTGTTCGGCGAATATCGTGATCTGGGCGGACCGCGCGATCTGCGCGAACTGGGCGTGCGCGGGCGGCTCGGCTTTCGGCCGGCGGTCGAGACGGCGGTCTATGTCGAGGGCGCCTATGGCTGGCTCGACCAGTCGCAGGCGCTTTTTGCGACCGACCGCTGGTCCTACGGGGCCGGGCTGCGCCAGCGGCTGGCGCCGGGCTGGACGTTCGACGCCCATGTCCGGCGCACGCACCGGCGCGGCACGGTGCCCGGCGCGGTGCTCGCGGGCACCGACTTCGCCTACCAGGTGGCCGGGACCGAGGCGGGCGCGTCGCTGACCCACCTGCTTTACGTGTTCGAGGACGGGCGCGGCTGGTTCCACCAGTTCGGCGTGCGCTACACCGACGAGACGATCCTAGACTACGGCGCGGTCGGGGTCGCGCGCGGGCCGTTCGTCAAGGACCGTGACGCCTGGCACATCGACTGGGATCACACTGTGCAATTGAGCGCACAGGGGTGGCTGCGCTTCGGCGTAGGCTATCGCAACGAACGCGTCGGCCCGTCCGGGTTCAACGGGCGAGCCGAGGCATGGACCGGCCGGCTGCGCTACACGCACCGGTTCGAATAGGATGCGCCCGATGTCCCGCACCATCGTCACGCTCGCCCTTCTGACCGCCGCGCAGATCGCGCTGGTGGCGGCGCCGGCGGCGGCGCAGACGGTGGGCACGATGACCGCCGAGCGGGCGACCGTGTCCAAGCAGGGCGCCGGCCGGGTGCGCGCCGGCGACGGCATCGCGCTCGGCGACCGGCTGCGGTCGAACGCGACCGGCCAGGGCATGATCGTCTTCGACGACGAATCGAGCGCCCGGCTCGGCCCGAACGCCGACCTGACCATCGACGCCTTCGTCTACGACCCGCAGCGCCGCAACGGCACCGTGCGGTTCATCCAGCGCGACGGCGTGGCGCGCATCTTCGGCGGCCAGATCTCCAAGCGCGGCCGGTCCGAGGTGCGCACGCCGCATATCGTGCTGGGCCTGCGCGGCGGCATCGCCGACATCGTCGTCGGCGCGACGACCAGCACCGGCACGCTGGTCGGCGGCGTGATGACCTGCGAGAGCGAGGGCATTCGCCGCACGATCACCAATCCGGGCTTTTCGTGCAGTTCGGACGGGAGCGGGCTCCGGATCGGCCCGGCCGGCGGCACCGGCGGCACCTTCGTCGATCCGGTCACCGGTGGCGGCGACGGCGGCACCGGCCTGCCGCGCGCGCACTGCGCCACCGAAGCGGGCATGAATTCGGCCGCGTGCCGGTCGCGCGACGGCGGGTTGCCGACGCCGAACGGCGGCACGCAGGGCGGGGCCTCCGGCGGGATCGCGGGTGGTTCTCCCGGCTCGCCGCCGCCGGAGCCGCCACCACCTCCGCCACCGCCGCCACCACCGCCACCGCAGACGCCGAACACCACGCCGACAGCGGCCGAGACGAACTGCGTCGCGCAGGGCGGGGTATGGAACCCGACGCTGGGCTCGTGCACCTTCGTCTGAGGTCGACCGGGGCACCGGCGGCATTTGCACTGTCCGCCCTTGTCCTCGCCCTCGCGGCTGTGATCGCGCTTGCCGGGCCGCTGGCGCCGCTGCGCGAGCGCGGCTTCGACCTCTACCAGAGCCTTGCGCCGATCGAGCTGCCGCTCGACCGGGTGGCGATCGTCGCCATTGACGAGGCGACGCTGGTCGGACATGGCCGCTGGCCGTGGCCGCGCGAGCGCGTCGGCGCCCTGGTCGCCACGGTCGCCAACAGCGGCGCGGCGGCGATCGGGCTCGATCTTCTGTTCCCCGAGCCGGACGCCTCGCCGGGCGGCGCCGCAAGCGATGCGGCGCTTGCGGACGCGCTGGCGGCCGCGCCCGCCGTGCTGGCAATGACGCTCGGCGAGGACGGACTGCCGCTCTCCGTCGAACCCAAGGCGGGCTTTACCTTCATCGGCGCGCCCGAAGCGGCGTTCGGCGACGGCTATGGGAGCGGGGTCGCGCCGATCGCGCCGCTCGCCGAGGCGGCGAGCGGGCTCGGCGTGATCCGGTCCTTTGCCGACGCGGACGGGCGGATGCGCGCCATTCCGCTGGTCTGGGCCGAGCGCACGGGGCAGGGGTCCGTGCGTCACTGGCCGGCCTTGTCGGTGGAACTGCTGCGCGTTGCCCAGGGCGAGGGCGCGCTGGCGGTCCGCATCGCCGGACGCGATGACGACGCGTTGCGCGTGGGCGGGGCGATCGTGCCGCTGGGCGACGGACGGCTGCGGCTGATCGATGTGCCGGCTTCGCCCCTGCGCATTTCGGCCGGCGCTCTTCTTTCTTCCGGGTCCGACGCAAGCCTTGCCGGCCGGATCGCGATCCTTGCCGTCGATGCGGCCGGGCTCGACCGCTACCATCTGACCGCGCGCGGCCAATTGCGCCTTGGCGCGGACCTGCACGCCATCGCCGTCAGCCAGATGATCGCCGGGCGGTTCCTGCTGCCGGTGCCGTCGGCGCGGCTTCTGGAATGGGCGATGCTGGCGATCGGCGGCCTGATGATCGCTGCGATCCTCGCCGGGCTCGGCCGCCGGCCGGCGCTCGTCGCGATGGCCGCTCTCGTGGTCGTCGCGGTGCCGCCGGCGGTCGGGTTTGCGGCCTATCTGGGCTGGGGCCGGCTGATCGACTGGACGCAGCCGGCGGCCGGGCTGTTCATCGTCGCGCTGGCCGGAGGCTACGGGCTCTACCGGCGCGCCGAACGCCGCCGCGCGCTGCTGCAGGAGCAGTTCGGCCAGTTCCTGTCGCCGCAGATCGTCAAGCGGCTGGCCGAGACCGACACGCGCGCCGCGCTCGCCGTCGAGGACCGGCCGATCACCGCGATGATCGTCGACATACGCGGCTTCACCGCGCTCGGCGAGGCGCTGCCGGCCGAAAAGACGGTCGAACTGGTCAACCATTTCTTCGCCATCGCCAATGCGGAGATCTTCGCGCGCGACGGCACCATCGACAAATATATGGGCGATGCGGTGCTCGCCTTCTGGAACGCGCCGCTGGCCCGGCCGGACCATGCCGATACGGCCCTTGACGCGGCACAGGCGATCATCGCACGGGTGGCGCGCGAGAACGGAACACTCGCCGCGCGCGGGTTGCCCCGGATCGATGTCGTCGCGGCGGTGGAGACCGGCGTGTGCTCGGTCGGCAACATGGGAACGGCCGAGCGGATCGACTTCACCGCGATCGGCCCGGCGGTCAACATGGTCGCCCGGCTCGAGCAGCAGACCAAGGCGCTGGGCGTGCCGGTGCTGGTGGGGCCGGCCTGTGCGGCGGCGCTGAAGCGGCCGGTGCGCAAGGTCGGACGCGTCGCCCTGAGGGGGTTTGCGGGCGAAACGGACGTGTTCACACCGGTTTGAAGGTGTCCGGGGCGCTTTTCGGCCTTGTTAATTGAAAGGTATGACCCAGCCTGTAAGGTCACGGGGATGGGCGTGAGGAACAGTCTGGACGACGGGTCGGGCATGGACGGAACCGACATAAGCACCGAATACTGGCAGCATCTGCCGGTGGCGCGCGTGCCGCATCGCGGTCCGACGCGCGGCCGGAACGCGGCCTTGCGGGCCAAGCTGAAGAGCCTTGTCGCGTTCATCTATCCCGACGAGGACGCCGATGCCGTCGTCCAGTCGATCTGCGATGCGTTCTGGCCGGAGAACCTGAAATCGCGCCAGCGCGGCCGGCAGCCCGGCAACACGCTGTGGTCGGAAGAAGACGCGATCGTCATCACCTACGGCAACACCTTCTTCGACGGCACCCACAAGCCGCTCGATCTGCTCGGCGACTTCCTGCACCGCTATCTGAGCGGCACGATCAACGGCGTGCACATCCTGCCGTTCTTCCCGTTCACCTCCGACGACGGGTTCGCGGTGACCGACTACCGGGTCGTCAATTCGGCGCTCGGCGACTGGGACGACATCCGCCGCATCGCCGCCGACTTCACGCTGATGTCGGATCTCGTGCTCAACCACGTCTCCAGCCAGAGCGCCTGGTTCAACGAATATCTGCAGGGTCACGAGCCCTATGACGGGTTCTTTGTGGAGGCCTCGCCCGAGGACGATCTGAGCCAGGTGGTGCGTCCGCGCGCGCACGATCTGCTGCGCGAGGTGGAGACCGCCAAGGGCACCCGGCACGTGTGGTGCACCTTCTCCTACGACCAGGTCGATCTCGACTTCCGCAATCCGGAAGTGCTGCTCGAATTCATCCGCATCATGCGGCTGCACATCGACAATGGCGTGCGCATCCTCCGGCTCGACGCGGTCGCCTTCATCTGGAAGGACATCGGCACGCCGTCGATCCACATGCCGCAGACGCACGCGATCGTGCGGCTGATGCGGGTGCTGGCGGACTACGCCTCCGAGCCGATCGTGCTGCTGACCGAGACGAACGTGCCGAACACGGAGAACCTTTCCTATTTCGGCAACCGCAACGAAGCGCACGCGATCTACAATTTCCCACTGCCGCCCCTGGTGCTGCACGCGCTGTGGTCGGGCTCGTCGAACCTTCTGAACCGCTGGCAGATGGCGATGCCGCCGGCGCCGCTCGGTTGCGCCTACCTCAACTTCACCGCCTCCCATGACGGGATCGGCGTGCGCGGCGGCGAGGGGCTGATCGCGCAGACCGACCTCGACCAGATGGTGGCGGCGACCGAGGCGTTCGGCGGCAAGGTGTCGATGCGCGCCATGCCGGACGGTTCGCGCCGGCCGTACGAGCTCAACATCACCTTCTTTGACGCCATGGCCGGCACGTTCGGGGGCGTCGACGACTGGCAGGAAGAGCGGTTCCTGTGCAGCCAGACGATCCAGATGGCGCTCGAGGGCATACCGGCGTTCTACGTGCATTCGCTGATCGCCACGCATAACGACGCCGAGGGTTTCGAGAAGACCGGCCAGAACCGGGCGCTGAACCGGCGCCGCTGGCACTATCCGGAGCTGCGGGCGCTGCTGGACAATGGCGACAACGTGCACGCGCGCGTTCTCGAGCGCCTGTCCGAGCGCATCCGCATACGCCGCGCGCAGGCCGCCTTCCACCCCAACGCGACGCAGTTCACCATGCAGTTCGGGCCGAAGCTGTTCGGCTTCTGGCGTCAGTCGCTGGACCGGGACCAGTCGGTCTTCGCGATCCACAATGTCAGCGCCGAACAGGTGACGATCCCGGTCAGCGCGATCAACCTGATCGGCGGGGATCACTGGGTCGACCTGCTGTCGGGCGAGCAGGTGCGCGCGCACGGCACCGACATCCTCGCCGGCGACCGGGCCCGCTCGAACGGCGAGATCACGTTCGCGCCCTATCAGTGCCGGTGGATCTCCAACCGCGGCTGATCACTACCGCTCGGCCAGCATCGCCATCATCGCCGCGACGATCGCCTCGGGCGCGTCCTCCTGGACGAGATGGCCGGCATCGGGGATCGCGGTCAGCCGGCCGCCGGTGAGCTTGTCCGCAAGGGCGCGGCCACGCTCGATCGGAATCCAGTCGTCCCGTTCGCCCCATAAAAGCGTGACCGGGAAATCCATCGGCCCGTAGCGCGGTTCGACCTCGTCGGTGAAGCGCTGGTCCATCTGCGCGATCTGGCGATAGAAGGCCGGCTGGCCGGTCTCGCCGAGCCAGGGCGCCATGTGGACGCCGAGCGCGTCCTCGCCGAGCGGTCGATGGGCGGCGCCGGCGATGTAGGCGGCGAGCAGCGCCTCGTGCGCATAGGCCGGAAGCCCGGCGAAGGCCGGCTCGTGGTCGCGCACATGGGCGACGAAGGGCGAGCCCCACGGCGCCACGGCGACCGGATCGACCAGCGTCAGGGAACGATAGGCGAGCCCGTCGAGATAATGGGCGCGCAGCGCGGTGGCGCCGCCGAAATCATGGGCCAGCACGTCCGGCCGGTCGAGCTGCCATTGGGCGAACAGCGCCGCCATCAGCCCGTTCTGGACGCCCAGCGAGACGTCGAGACGATCGCCCATCTGCGACCGGCCGTAGCCGATCAGGTCGAAGAAGTGGACCGTCCAGTGGCGCGCCAGATGGGGCGCGATCCGCCGCCAGACCTGCGAGGAGAAGGGCGTGCCGTGCACAAGCACCAGCGGCGGCCCTTCGCCGATCCGGCCCCAGGCGACGCGGACGCCGTCGTGATCGAAGCTTTGGGGAAGGTCGAGAAGTGTCATCACAGGGCTCCGGCTTTCTCGGTTGCGCCGCCGGTTAGGCCGGATCACCTTCAAGGGCCAGCGCGAAGCGCTGAACGCTGCATGCAGCCGCGTTGAGCGGCCGGCAGGGGTGGCGTCGAGCTTCCGGCGAGGATCAGGTCTCGTCCTCGGCGGTGTGTGCGGCGAGCCAGGCGGTCAAAACGTCCTTGGCGAACGTGCCCTGTTCGAGATGGTGGTCGATGAAGGCGATCACGGCCTGAGGTTTCGCGGTCAGACGAAGGCCGTTCAGGCCGAGAAAGACCATCATGCAGGCGAAGGCGACACGCTTGTTGCCGTCGACGAACCCGTGGTTCATCGTCAGGCTCTCCCACAACGCCGCCGCCTGTTCGATCACGGTGTCGTAGTAGCCGGTCTGCGGGCGCAGCAGCGCCGATTCGACAAGCCCCATGTCGCGTATGCCACCGGCGCCGCCGAACTGCTCGAGTTGACGTCGATGGATGTGCAGAGCGTCAGCAAGTGTCAGATAACGGACCGGCACCGCTACCTGGCCAGTGCCTCATAGACCTTGGCGTATCGGCGAATGCTGTCCTCGTGCAGCCTGTCGACCAGCGGATCCACGCCGGGCTCCGCCGCCTGGGCCAGACGATGAAACTCTTCGGGCGAAAGCACGACCGCGACGTCCCGGCCATTCTTCTGGATGCGGACGGGGCCGGAACGGGCAAGGTCGATCATCCGGCCGAACCGGTTCTTGGCATCGGTCGCATTGAGCGTGTTCATGGCGTGGCCCTTGTAACGATGCGCTAAAGATAAGCTATTCTGGCTAATCTTTCCAGCGCGGCCGGGGCGTTCCGCGGTGCCCGAGCGACCACCCTCCTGCGGCCGGCGCGCTCATCCGAACTCCTTGTCGTCCTCCTGCACGGCCTCGTAGAGGTCGCGGACGAGGTCGGGGTCGGCCGCCTGCACGCGCGACCAGGCCGGAATGAACGGCGTTTCCATGGGGTTGTCGAGGAAGGTGCGGCCCGCCTCGACCATGTTGGCGGCGAACAGTTCGACGGCGCGCTCCTCCCTGTGCCGGTCGACATAGAGCCCGTTCATGCGCGCATCGTTGTAATAGGTTTCGACGAAATCGAGCGCGATGCGGTAGTAGCTGGCCTTGAGCGCGCGGAACGTCTCCTTGGAGAACACCGTGCCGTCGGTCGCAAGCTTGCGGAAGATCGCCTTGCAGATGTCGGTCGACATGCGCGACAGCCCCTTGGAGGCGTCGTCCTCGGACAGCGGCTGGTGCTTGTGGTCGTAGGCGTCGGATATTTCCACCTGGCAGACCGAGCGCGGGGCGAGGTTGCGCCAGACCTCCGACAGCGTGCCGATCTCGAGCCCCCAGTCGGACGGAATGCGCATCGCCGGCAGGATCGAGCTGCGCATGGCGAACTCGCCGGCGAGCGGATAGCGGAACGAGCGCAGATAGTCGAGATAGTCGTTCTCGCCCAGCGTCTTGCGCAGCGCCAGCAGGAGCGGCGCGACGAGCAGCCGGCTGACGCGGCCGTTCATCTTGCCCTCGGCCGTGCGCGGGTAATAGCCCTTGCAGAACTGGTATGTGAAGTCGGGGTGGGCGACCGGGTAGACCAGCCGCGCCAGCATGTCCTTCGAATAGGTCAGGATATCGCAGTCGTGCAGCGCGATCACGTCGCTCTCGGCGCGCGAGAGCGTGTAGCCGACGCAGTACCAGACGTTGCGCCCCTTGCCGGGCTCGGACGGGGCAAGGCCCGCCTCTGCGAGCCGCGCGTCGATCGCCTGAAGGCGCGGGCCGTCGTTCCACAGCACCGAATGGGGCAGTTCGAGCCGCGAGAAGAACTTGCGGGCCGCCTTGTACTCCTTCTTCGAGGCCCGATCGAGCCCGATCACCACGTGGTGGATGAACTTGACCGTGTTGAGTTCGTCCAAAATCGCCGGAAGGGCAGGGCCCTCGAGTTCGGAATAGAGCGAGGGCAGGATCAGCGTGACCTTCTGGCGGCCGGTGATCGTCACCAGTTCGCGTTCGAGATCCTCGGGCGAGCGGGTGCGCAGATTGTGCAATGTGGCGACGGCGCCGTTCTGGTGAAAGTCTGCCAAGGCCTCGCCTCCCGTTGCGCCCGCTCAACGTCCGCCACCCCGACCGGTTCCCCGGCCGGCATCGTGTGTCACGTCAGCCTGACAGTAGCCCGAGCAGCGCCCCATTCCAACCGGAAGGGCCCGGGTCGGCGGTGCGCGTCACGGTTCCGTCATCCTCGCCCGCAAGCCGTGGCACGCCGGTTCCGTGCGGGTTGGCGACGATGAAGGCGCGGTCGGCCGCTTCGAGCATCTCGACATCGTTGGGCGCATCGCCCAGCGCCACGATGAACGGCCGCGCGTCGGGGAAGATCTCGCCTGCGATCGCCTCCATGCGGCTGGCCTTGGTGCCGCCGAACGAGAGCGTCAGGAAGCGGCCGCCCGAGCGGGCGTGGACGCCGTGGCGTTCGAGCCAGGCGACGAAGCGGGCGCGCTCGTCCGCGTCGCCCGACCACAGGCCCGGCTCGGAGAACCGGCGCGTGGCCGCCAGCCGGGAAGCATCATCGGAAAGGCCGGTCGCGGCGGCGATGCCCTGAACGCCCATGTCGGAAAAGCCGGAAAAGTGCCGGCGCAGGTCGGCCGGCGCGGTGGCGATGATCGCGCGCAGGCGCTGATAATCGTCCGCCGCAGCCTCCGCCTCGCCACCCTCGGGCACCAGAACGCCGGCGCCGTTCTCGACGATCGCCGGCCATTGCGCGAAACCAAGTTCGGACCGGATCGGCGCGATCTCGGCGGCGGTCTTGGACGAGGCGAGGATCAGCGGCACCGCCCGTTCGCGCAGCAGGGCGAGGGCCGGTTCGGCGGCGGCGAACGCATAGGTCTCGTGGTCGAGCAGCGTGCCGTCGAGGTCGGTGAAGACGATCAGCGGGCGGTCGGGCGGCAGGTCCGTCATGATGGCGGCGAATAGATCACGGCTCGGCGCGGCGATCCAGCGGCCTTGACGCGCGCGCGCCGACCGCCCAGTTGCCGGGGCTGGAACCAGGCGGGCCGTGGCGGCTTGACCGAGGGGCGGGTGGGCGCCGTGCGTCCCGTTTCGGGATGGATGAAGCCACGCGCCGGCCCGCCGAAGAAAGAACCGTAATGGAGGGAAGCATTGGAACAGATCTTTCAGGACGTCGAATCATCGGCCGCGATGGTGATCGCGGGGACAGCGGATCTCGTCGTCTCCTACGCCTTCTCCGTCGTCGGCGCGATCATCCTGCTGGTGGCGGGCTTCATCGTCGCCGGCTGGGCCAAGCGGGCGGTGTTCCACGCCTTGGACAAGCGCGGCGACACGACGCTGGCGCGGTTCATGGCGGCCGGCGCGCGCTACGGCGTGTTGATCCTGGTCGGCGTGACCGTGCTCGCCCAGTTCGGCGTCCAGACGGCCTCGATCATCGCCGCGCTCGGCGCGGCGGGGCTCGCCATCGGCCTTGCGCTGCAGGGCACCCTGCAGAACGTCGCCGCCGGGGTGATGCTGCTGTTCCTGCGGCCCTTCAAGATCGGCGATTTCATCGATGCGGGCTCGGTGATGGGCTCGGTCGAGGAGATCGGCCTGTTTGCGACCGAACTGAAGACGTTCGACGGGCTCTACGTGCTCGCGCCCAACTCCTCGGTGTGGGGCAGCCCGGTGACCAACTATTCGCGGGTCGAACGGCGCCGCTTCGACCTGACCATCGGCATCGGCTATGACGACGATGTCGATCTGGCGCTCGAGACGCTGGGCGAGCTGGTGCGCGGCGACGAGCGCGTGCTCGACGATCCCGAACCGTTCCTGTTCGTGGGCGCGCTCGGCGACAGCGCCGTGGAGGTGACCGCGCGCGTGTGGATCGGTGCGTCGGACTGGTGGACGGCGAGCCGCGAGCTGACCAAGAAGGCCAAGCAGGAATTCGACGCGCGCGGCATCTCGATCCCGTTCCCGCAGCGCGATGTGCACATGATCAACGCCGGCCAGAACTGAGGGCGGGCCGGAACGCGGCCCTCACCTTGCCGCGGTGTCGCGGCAGGGCACCGGATAGGTGATGCGGAACGTGCCGTCCTCGAACGAACGGTCCGGATCGAAGCAGGTGACGCGGCCGACGCCGTCCGCCCAGAAACGGTGCGGATCGCGCGCCTGAAGACCGCTGCGCCCGCGCTCGCGATGCACCTCGAAGTGCAGATGCGAGATCGCTGCGGCGAGAATGCCCGTGCGGCCCATCGTGCCGATCGTCTGGCCGCGCGCGACCTGCATGCCCTCGCGCACGGCGCGGCTGTCCAGATGCATGTAGACGGTGCGCGAGCGGCGACCGCCGGCGTCGACGCCGTGATCGATGACGACGCGGTTGCCGTACATCGGCTCGATCAGCGACTGGGTGACCAGACCCGGCGCGGCGGCGATGACCGGGGCGCCGACCCGCGCGACGATGTCGATGCCGTTGTGATCGGAGGCCGGATTGCCACGGCCGGCGCGTCGGCCGACGTCGCGGAACTGCTGCGAGATCGAGGGCGCGTCGGGCGGCATGATGACGACGATGTCGTCCTCGACGAGCGGGCTGTAGATGGCCGATGTGCCATAGCCACCGGCCGAACAGGACCACAGCACGGCAAGCGCGGCGACCAGCGCAAAGGCGCGCCCGAGGCGGTCAAAGCGGATCATCGGCGCCCCCCGGGCTGATGTCGGCGCGCCCGCCGGCCCTTGCTGCGGGCGTTCGGAACGCGGCTGAAGACTTCAACCAGCACGCCCCGGCATTGTCAACGAAACGCGCCTTTGCTCGCGGCGGCTACAAGGCGCCAAACGAGGAAGAAGGTCATGCGGGGAGGATGGTGCTGCTAGTGAGATTTGAACTCACGGCCTCTCCCTTACCAAGGGAGTGCTCTACCCCTGAGCTATAGCAGCATCTTCGGCGGTGCGCGCGACGGGCGGCTTGTGCCACAGCCTTTTTGGCTTATCAAGGCGTCAAATGCCGTCACCGGCGATATCGGTCGCCGGGTGCGGCGATGCAAGCGCGAAGCGCGGGCAAGAAACGTCGGGTAATGGGAGCGGTCGCGGCGATGGGCGGCAAGGCGGAGAGCGACAAGGCGCGCAAGGCCCGGCTGGCGGCCGAACTGCGCGCCAACCTGCAAAGGCGCAAGGCGCAGGCCCGCGCCCGCAGGGCCGGGGCGGCCGATGCGCGCGACGAGGGGATCGGCGCGGCCACGGTCAGCAAGGCGCCCCAAGACGACAACGCGGCGGGCGAGGGCGATGCGGCCGACGCAACGAGCCGCCGGGACGCGCCACGCTAGCGCCGTTGGTTCGCGCCGGGCGCCTGCCGGGCGAGTGCGTGGCGGCTCGGCGCTGTGTCCGGCAGACGGCCGGCATGCGATCAACCCGGCGTTAACCATCGCTTCAAGCCTGTATGGCAGACCGGAGGTTCGCGATCGGGCCGGCGTTCCGGCTGCCCGCGGGACCGCCGAAGCGCCCGTCCGGGCGGGGCCGAAGCGGCGCGGTTGCCTTGAACCGGCCCCGATCATCGTCTAGAGCGCGCCGATGTCGCGGGCCCGCCGGCCACGCGGGCAGGGGCGCACGCAGCAAGGGGACACTTTCCTGATGGACAGCATTCGCATCGTCGGCGGCCACAGGCTGAACGGGGTGATCCCGATCTCCGGGGCCAAGAACGCGGCGCTGCCGCTGATGATCGCCTCGCTGCTGACCGACGACACGCTGACGCTCGAGAACGTGCCGCACCTGGCCGATGTCGAGCAGCTGATCCGCATCCTGTCCAATCACGGTGTCGACTATGCGGTGCGCGGGCGCCGGCGCGCCGACGGCCAGAACTTCGCGCGCACCATCGATTTCACCGCCCGTGACATCGTCGACGTCACCGCGCCGTACGAACTCGTCTCGAAGATGCGGGCCAGCTTCTGGGTGATCGGCCCGCTGCTGGCGCGGATGGGCGAGGCGCGCGTGTCGCTGCCGGGCGGCTGCGCGATCGGCACGCGGCCGGTCGACCTTTTCATCGAGGTGCTGTCGGCGCTGGGCGCGCAGATCGAGATCGAGAAGGGCTATGTGCACGCGACCGCCGGCAACGGACTGGCCGGCGCGCGCTACGCGTTCCCGAAGGTCTCGGTGGGCGCGACCCATGTGGCGCTGATGGCCGCCTCGCTGGCGCGCGGCGAAACGGTGCTCGAGAACGCGGCGCGCGAGCCCGAAGTGCGGTGTCTGGCCGAATGCCTGAACGCGATGGGCGCGAAGATCGAGGGCGCCGGCACCGACACGATCCACATCGAGGGCGTCGCCGCGCTGTCGGGCGCCCGCCACCGGGTCATTCCGGACCGGATCGAGACCGGCACCTATGCGATGGCCGTCGGCATGACGGGCGGCGACGTGCTGCTCAAGGGCGCCGAAACCGAGACCTGGCAGGCGGCGATCGACGTGCTGGGCGAGGCGGGCATCGACATCACGCCCGAGGAGGGCGGCGTCCGCGTCCACCGCAACGGCAACGGCCTTGTCGCCGCCGACGTCACGACGCGGCCCTTCCCGGGCTTTCCGACCGACCTGCAGGCGCAGTTCATGGGGCTGATGACGAAGGCCAGCGGCACCTCCCGGATCACCGAGACGATCTTCGAGAACCGCTTCATGCACGTGCAGGAACTGGCGCGGCTGGGCGCGGACATCGCGCTGAACGGCCAGACCGCAACGGTCAACGGCGTTCCGGTGCTCAAGGGCGCGCCGGTGATGGCGACGGACCTGCGCGCCTCGGTGTCGCTGGTGATCGCCGGGCTTGCCGCCGAGGGCGAGACGCAGGTCAACCGTGTCTATCATCTCGACCGGGGTTTCGAGCGGCTCGAGCAGAAGCTCGGCGCCTGCGGCGCCGAGATCGCGCGCGTCTCCGCCTGAGGGCCGCGCCTGCGCCGATCGGTGCTGTTGCACCGCACCGGCGAAACGCGTAGCAGTTCGGCCGAACCCCGATCCCTGCATGCGAGTGGCGGACCGATGGACGGCTTGAAACTGATGGCGCTGGACGAATCCGATCTGACGGTCATATCCGCGCAGATGCAGGACGCCATCACAAGGCCGTCGACGTTCGACTATCGCCCCTCGGCGAAGCGCTTTTCACTGGTCGCCAACCGGTTCGCCTGGGATGCCGAGACCGGCGGCCGCGCCCGCGGCCACGAGCGCCGGCAGGCGGCGCTGTCGTTCGCCCGCGTCACCGGCGTGAAGACCATCGGCATCAGGCGCGGTGACGACGACCAAGTGCTGTCGCTGCTCGCCATCCGGTTCCTGCCCGGCGGCGAAGCGCCCGCCGGCACGGTCGAACTGGTGTTCGCCGACGAGGCTGCGGTGCGGCTCGACGTCGAGGTGATCGAGGCGCAGATGGCCGATCTGGGTTCGGCCTGGGAGACCAGCTTCAAGCCGCGCCATCCGGCCGGCTGAGCGCGTGGAAGGACACCAGCCGTGCCGCATCTGCTGAGCACCACCGCCGCCGATTTCGAGACGCGCTTTTCCGCCTTTCTGGGGCTCAAGCGCGAGGTCTCCGAGGATGTCGACGCGACCGTGCGCGCGATCATCGACGATGTGCGCCAGAACGGCGACGAGGCGCTGGCGCGGCTGACGGCCAGCTTCGACCGGCTCGACTTCGCCGACACGCCGATGCGCGTGGGCGCGGGCGAGGTCGCGGCGGCGACGGACCGCATCGATGCCGGAACGCGCGCAGCGCTGGAGCTGGCGCGCGACCGCATCCGCGCCCATCACGAACGCCAGCTTCCGGCCGACGACAGCTACACCGATACGCTCGGCGTGACGCTCGGCAGCCGCTGGACGGCGGTCGAATCGGTCGGCCTGTACGTGCCCGGCGGCACGGCGGCCTATCCCTCCTCGGTGCTGATGAACGCGGTGCCGGCGGTGGTCGCCGGCGTCGCGCGCATCGTCATGGTGGTGCCGGCGCCCGGCGGCGTGCTCAACCCGCTGGTGCTGGCCGCGGCCGATCTGGCCGGCGTCACCGAGATCTACCGGATCGGCGGGGCGCAGGCGGTGGCCGCGCTCGCCTACGGCACCGAGACGATCCAGCCCGTCGCCAAGATCGTCGGGCCGGGCAACGCCTATGTGGCCGCCGCCAAGCGGCGCGTGTTCGGCACGGTCGGCATCGACATGATCGCCGGGCCGTCCGAGGTGCTGGTGGTGGCCGACGGGGCCAACGATCCCGACTGGATCGCCGCCGATCTTCTGGCCCAGGCCGAGCACGACGAAGCGGCCCAGTCGATCCTGATCACCGACGACGAGAGCCTTGGCGAAGCGGTGGCCGGCGCGGTCGAACGGCAGCTGAAGACGCTGCCGCGCGCCGACACGGCGGCGGCGAGCTGGCGCGATTTTGGCGGCATCATCACCGTGGACGACATCCATTCGGACGCCACCGTGGCGCTGATCGACCGGATCGCCGCCGAGCACCTGGAACTGGCCTGCGATGAGGCCGACGCGCTGGCGCGGCGCGTGTCCAATGCCGGGGCGATCTTCATCGGCCGCCATACCCCGGAAGTGATCGGCGACTATGTGGGCGGCTCCAACCATGTGCTGCCGACGGCGCGCTCGGCGCGCTTTTCGTCCGGTCTGTCGGTGATGGATTTCGTCAAGCGCACCTCGATCCTCAAGCTGGGGCCCGAGCAATTACGCGCGCTCGGCCCGGCGGCGATCGCGCTGGCCGAGGCCGAGGGGCTGGGCGCGCACGCCCGCTCTGTCTCCATCCGCATGAACCAGGGTGGGCCCGATGGCCGATGAGAGCGAATTCGGCCCGAACGACCGGCTCACCGACCTGACGCTCGACGCCTCGATCGGCCGGTCGACGCCGGACGTCGAGCACGAGCGGGCGGTGGCCATCTTCGACCTGATCGAGGAGAACCGGTTCAAGCCGGTCGGCGACACCGGCGAAGGACCCTATGTGCTGAACCTGTCGGTGCACGAGGGCAAGCTGGTGTTCGCGGTGCGGCGCGAGGCGGGCGAGGAGGTCGCCACCCACATCCTGTCGCTCGGCCCGTTCCGCAAGATCGTCAAGGACTATTACATGATCTGCGAGAGCTATTACGAGGCGATCAAGAGCGCGACGACCAGCCAGATCGAGACGATCGACATGGCACGGCGCGGCGTCCACAATGACGGCTCGGAAACGCTCAAGGAACGGCTCGACGGCAAGATCGCCATCGACTTCGACACCGCGCGGCGGCTGTTCACGCTTGTGTGCGTGTTGCACTGGAAGGGGTGAGGGGGACGATTTATCGTTCTTTGCGGTTAAGCTGATGGCCGGTAATGATCCGTTGCACGACCGCATCGACAAGCTTTTGATAGTCGGAGAGTTGGCGTGACGAGAGCTGGTATCGATCCAAGCATGCTGACTTGGGCGCGCGAACGCGCAGGTTTCGAGCTCGATGGACTGCTACCGCGCTTTGGCAGGCTGGCAGAATGGGAATCCGGTGACGTTCAGCCCACGCTGAAACAGGTAGAACGGTTTGCGCGCGCGGTGCATGTGCCAGTCGGCTACTTGTTCCTGCCTGAACCGCCGCATGAGACATTGCCGGTCGAGGACTTCCGCACCGGCCTCAACGAGGCCATTCTGCGCCCAAGTCCCAACCTACTCGATGTCCTATACAACTGTCAGGAACGGCAGGCATGGTATCGCGACTATGCCCGGGTCACCGGTCAATCGCCACGCACTTTCGTCGGTAGTATCGATCGCGATATGGCGCCGGCTGCGGCCGCCTCGGAGATCCGCGGCTTGCTCCAGTTCAGCATTGCCGAAAGGCAGGCATGCCGGACGTGGGAAGAGGCATTACGACTGTTTGTACAGCAGGCCGACGATGCCGGTATTCTAGTCATGATTAGCGGCGTGGTCCTGAGCAACAACAAGCGCAAGCTCGACCCACAGGAGTTTAGGGGCTTTGCGCTCTCGGATCCGCTTGCGCCGCTGGTTTTCATCAATGGCAGCGATAGCAAGTCTGGACAAATGTTCACACTCGCTCATGAACTGGCCCATGTTTGGCTCAACTCGTCCGGGGTCTCCAATGCCGGCGCAGCACCAAGTACGGGGCTCAATCAGGTTGAAGTATGGTGCAACGCTGTCGCTGCCGAACTTCTGGTGCCGCTGACTGCCTTGAAGCCGGAACTGAGGGTCGGCGAAGCCCTCGAAGAGGCAGTGGCGCGGCTGGTGCGGCTGTTCAAGGTCAGCAGACTGGTCATGCTGCGTCGCCTGCTCGATGCCGGCTGGCTGGACCGTGACGTCTTCGACGCCGCTTGGACACGGGAACGGGCGCGACTTCAGGAGATTGCCGAGCGTTCGGGTAATGGTGGTGACTTCTATCGCACGACCGTTTCGAGGGTGAGCCGCCGCTTCACGCGGGCGCTGGTGACTAGTACGCTCGAAGGCCAGACGCTCTACCGGGATGCGTTTCGGATGCTCGGGGTAGCCAAGACTAAAACATTCAACCAACTCGGCCGCGAGGTAGGAGTAATGCTGTGACGCGTTATTTGCTCGACGCCAATGTATTCATCCAGGCCAAGAACCTGCATTACGGCTTTGATTTCTGTCCAGCTTTCTGGGCATGGCTTGAGCAAAAGAACGCTTCGGGGTCCGTTGCCAGTATAGAGAAGGTCGCAGACGAACTCCACGCAGGCGAAGATGAGTTGTCGGGATGGGCGGAAGCGAGGGGTGGGGCCTTCTTCCTTCCAGCCGACAACGAGGTCGTGCCCCACCTTTCCGAAGTGAGCACGTGGGCGAGCAGCCAGAATTACGAGCCGGCTGCTGTCGCCACATTTCTACAGGTGGCTGACTACTGGCTGATCGCGCATGCTCGCGCGCACGGGTTCACGATAGTCAGCCATGAAGTACCGTCAGACAGTACCCGCAGGATCAAAATTCCGAACGCGTGCATCGGTCTTGGCCTCCATTGCGTCAGCCCGTATGAGATGCTGCGGCGCGAACGGGCGCGCTTTGTGTTGGGATCGTCGGCGTCGGCCTGATGTACAGTTGCATGACCGCCCACCCCACCCCCTGCAAACCGGCTGTTCAAATCCCCATCTATGCGCTAGACAGCGGCCCATTCCGGGCGGCGCCTGGCCGTCGGCCGGGCTTTCCCGCATGAAACAACAGTGGCGAGGCGGCGCGCGGGTCCGCGCGCGCACCGCCGATCACAAGGATCACACAGGTTCGCATGGCGAAAGAAGAACTGCTTGAATTTCCCGGCGTTGTCACGGAGCTGCTCCCCAACGCCACCTTCCGCGTCAAGCTGGAAAACGACCACGAGATCATCGCCCACACCGCCGGCAAGATGCGCAAGAACCGCATCCGCGTGCTGACGGGCGACAAGGTGCTGGTCGAGATGACGCCCTATGACCTGACCAAGGGCCGCATCACCTATCGCTTCAAGTAACGCGAACGCGCAATGAGCGAGCCGCAGACCCCAGAGCGCCTTCGGCCGAAAGCCTGTGCCGAACCGTCTTCGCGGCGAACGCCGGTGCAGCGCGTCGAGCGCGCGGCCGTGGCGGGACGGAGACGCCGTTGAGCGCCCAGGCACACAGCGAAGCGCCGCTCGTTCTCGCCTCGGCGTCGCCGCGGCGGGTCGAACTGCTCGCCCAGGCCGGCATCGAGCCTGCGCGCCTGTTGCCTACCCATATCGACGAGACGCCCTACAAGGCCGAGCATCCGCGCTCGCTCGCGCGGCGGCTGTCGGGCGAGAAGGCCGAGCGGGCACGTCATATCGTCGAGGAGGAGCGCAAGGGGCAGGCCGAGGACGAGCGCGGGCCCGCGCCGTTCGTTCTGGCCGCCGACACGGTGGTCGCGGTCGGCTCCAACGTCATGCCCAAGGCCGAACTGCTCGACGAGGCATCTCAGTGCCTGCGCATGCTGTCGGGGCGCGCGCACCGGGTCTATACGGGCCTTGCGCTGGTCACGCCCAAGGGCCGGCTGCGCCAGCGCGTGGTCGAAACCCGGGTGCGCTTCAAGCGGCTCACGCGCGAGGAGATGGAGGCCTATCTGGCCTCGGGCGAATGGCACGGAAAGGCCGGCGGTTATGCCATTCAGGGGCTGGCCGGCACCTTCGTCGTCAAGCTCGTCGGCTCCTACACCAATGTCGTCGGCCTGCCGCTCGCCGAGACCGTGGCGCTTCTGACCGGCGAGGGCTTTTCGGTGCATTTCGCCTGGGCGCAGGGGGGCGTGTGATGGCGCGCGTCGAACCGCTCAGGCCGAAGCGCAAATGCCCCGAATGCGGCAAGGAAAGCGCGCGCGAGACCTATCCGTTCTGCTCGACGCGCTGCAAGAACATCGACCTGAACCGCTGGCTGTCGGGCGCCTATGTCATCCCCGCCCGCGACGACGAGGACGAGGACGACGCGTTGGTGCCGCCGCGCGAAAGCGGCAGCGGCGAGCCGTAAACGGTTTCTTGGCGCGTCCGGGCTAGCGTTCGTGTCAGGGCACTCCCTCTGTCGGCTTCGCCGACATCTTCTCCGCAAGCGGGGAAGTGACACGCAATGCCGGTGCCGGCGCGCAATCGTCCCTTTCGGTGCACGATTTCGATCGCCGTGCTCCATTCTCCCGCCTTGCGGGGGAGATGTCCCGAAGGGGCGGAGGGGGGCAAGTCAATTTGAACGGCGCGCAACCGGGACGGGCACATGCGCTTTGCGATCATCGGCACGGGGTTCGTCGCCGATTATTACATGACCACGCTTGCCAACCATCCCGGCCTCGATCTGGCGGGGGTGTGGGACGTCGATCAGGCGCGGCTCGGCCAGTTCCGCGCCCATTGGGGCGCGACCGCCTATGCCGCGCAGGACGCGCTGCTCGCCGACGAGACCGTCGAGGCGGTCGCCGTTCTGACCGATCCCGAAAGCCATTTCGAGATCGCCATGGCGGCGCTGGCCGCCGGCAAGCACGTCTATTGCGAAAAGCCGCTGGCGATGCGGTTCGAGGATGCGCAAACGCTCGCTCGGACGGCGGACGAGGCCGGTCTGGTGCTCGCCGGGGCGCCGGCCAACGCCTTTTCGGACGCCTTTGCGCTGACAAGGGCGGCGCTCGAACGCGGCGCGATCGGCGCGCCGAAGCTCGTCTATGCCGAGATGGAAGACGGACCGGTGTTCCGGCAGAATTGGCGGCAGTGGCGCTCGGTCTCCGGCGCGCCATGGCCGGGCGCGCACGAATTCCGCATCGGCTGCACGCTCGAACATGCCGGCTACGCGCTGACATGGCTGATCGGCCTGTTCGGACCGATCCGGACGATCACCGGCCAGTCGGGCACGTTCTTTGCCGACAAGGGCGCTCAGATCCCCGCCGGCGAGATGGCGCCCGACTTCTCCTGCGCGCTGCTCACCTTCGATCACGGCGTGATGGCGCGGCTGACGACGGGGCTCTGCGCGCCGCGCGACCGGGCGATGACGATCATGGGCGAGACCGGCACGCTGACCGTCGCCGATCTGTGGGACAACCGCTCGGCGGTGCATTTGGAGACAGCCGGCGAGACGCCGGCGCTCGGCCACCGTATCGCGCGGCGGCTTGAGGCGCGGCTCGGCCGGGCGCTGCCGCTGCGCCTGCCCGCAGGCCGCAAGCTCGCTTACGCCGATCGGCCGGCGCGCGCGCACCTGCCGGCCTATCCCTCGCAGATCGATTTCTGCGCCGGGCTCGCGGCGATGGCAGATTGCCTTGCCGGTCGGGGCAAGAGCCGCGAACGGCTCGCCGCCGAGGCGCTGCACGTCACCGAGGCGGCGCTGGCGCTGAACCGGCTTTCGGACCGTGGCGGGCGCTACACGATGGTCAGCGCGCTGTGACCGGCTGCGGTTTGCGAAAGGCGTTCCTTTCAACTACATGAAGCCATTGCCAGTCGGCCGGGCAGCCGCGGCGTCCTCATGCCGAAAGGCGGACGTCGAGGAAAGTCCGGGCTCCATGGAGAACGGTGCCGGATAACGTCCGGCGGGGGCGACCCCAGGGACAGTGCCACAGAAAGCAAACCGCCCGCGCGCCAGCGCGGGTAAGGGTGAAAGGGTGGGGTAAGAGCCCACCGCATGGCCGGTAACGGACCATGGCACGGTAAACCCCACCGGGAGCAAGACCGAATAGGGACGGCGCGGGCGCAAGCCCGGTGTCTCCGCACCAGCCGTCCGGGTGGGTTGCATGAGGCGTCCGGCGACGGGCGTCCCAGATGAATGGCTGCCGGGCCGCGAAAGCGGCTCACAGAACCCGGCTTACAGGCCGACTGGCAATTTCTTCTTTCAACGCACGCCGCTGCCCGATCCCCCGCAACCAATCGTTAAGGTTAACCGCCGATAAACGGTTCGGTTGCGCCCGCACGGGCGCGCCTCCCACGCCGAGACCCGGCTCGGGCACCGCAATCCCGTTGACGCCCATGCCAGCCCATGTTACCCCAAATCACGACGGCGTAATCGTCCTTTCAGCGTTTCGTGGTGCGGCATGGACGCCATGCCCGGCAAGGTCGGGCGTGCGCGCGCGACGGGTCGCGCCGGCGCTTCGCGGACAAACGGACGAGCGCCCGAGAGGGGCGGCCGCAGGGGCCGCGGGCGGATGGAAATCCGCGACGAAGGGGACAGGTTTGGCCATGACCGCAAAGCGGTTTCTGCGCCGGACGGAAGCAGCGGGTGTCGTGCGTGGAGCGGTTTCTGTCGAATGCGGTGAACCGGATCGACGCGAAGGGACGGGTTTCCGTGCCGGCGCATTTCCGTTCGGTGCTGCAGACGCGGGGCCTGACCGATCTTTACGCCCTGCAGTCGATCGACATGGCGGCGATCGATGCGGGCGGCATGGACCTTCTGGAGCGGTTCGAGCAACAGCTGGCGGACGACGATCCGTTCGACCGGACCTCGGACGACATGTCCTTCTACGTGCATGGCGACGGCGCCTTCCTGAAGGTCGACGGCACGGGCCGGATCACGGTCACCGATTTCATCCGCGAGCATACGGGGATCACCGATCAGGTGCATTTCGTCGGCCGGGGACACTTCTTCCAGATGTGGTCGCCCGAGCGCTTCGCCGAGCACCGCGCGCGGGTGCGCGCCCGGCTTCTGGCCCAGCGCGAGGCGCAGGCCGGGACGGGACCGGCGTGACCGGGGCAGCGCCCCACACGCCCGTCATGCTGGCCGAGGTGCTGGCCGCTCTCGACCCGGCCCCCGATGCCCTGATCGCCGACGGCACGTTCGGCGCGGGCGGCTACACCCGCGCGATCCTCGATGCGGGCGCAACCGTCGTTGCCTTCGACCGCGATCCCGACGCGATCGCGGTGGGCCATGCGCTCGCCGAAACCCATGGCGACCGGCTGCGGCTCGTTAAGGCGCCGTTCTCGACGCTGGCCGATCATGTGGCGCCGGCCTCGCTCGACGGGTTCGTGCTCGACATCGGCGTGTCGTCGATGCAGTTCGACCAGGCCGCGCGCGGCTTTTCGTTCCGCCATGACGGCCCGCTCGACATGCGCATGGCGCAGGCCGGGCTCGGCGCGGCGGACGTCGTCAACGGGTTCGACGTCAAGGATCTGATCCGCATAATCGGCATTCTGGGGGAGGAGCGCGCCGCGCCGAAGATCGCGCACGCCATCGTGCGGGCCCGGCAGGACGCGCCGATCGAGACCACGGGCCGGCTCGCCTCGGTGATCGAGGCGGTGAAGCCGCGCAAGGGGCGCGACACCATCCATCCGGCGACGCGGACGTTCCAGGGCCTGCGCATCTTCGTCAATGACGAGCTGCGCGAACTGGCCCGGGCGCTGTTTGCCGCCGAGACCTGCCTGAAGCCGGACGGCCGGCTGGTCGTCGTCACCTTCCATTCGCTCGAGGACCGGATCGTCAAGCGTTTCATCGCCGACCGCACCAGCCAGGGCTCCGGCTCGCGCCACATGCCGGCCACCGAACCAAGGCCGCTAAGCTTCACGGTCGCCGGCAAGGCGATGGTCAAGCCCTCGGCGGCCGAGATCGAGGCCAATCCGCGAGCCCGTTCGGCCAAGCTGCGCGCGGCACGGCGCACCGACGCGCCGGCGCGGCGCGCCGACATGGGCCTGTTCGGCCTGCCCGATCTGCCCTGGCCGCAACCCGCCAAAGGGGGCACGCCATGATGCGCCTGGTCAATCTGGTGCTGGTCGCGCTGGTGATCGCGGCGGCGACCTGGACCTATTCGATCAAGCACGAATCCGAGCAGCGGCTGGCCGAGATCCGCCGGCTCGAACGGCAGATCGCGCTCGAGAGGCAGACGATCGACCTTCTGAAGGCCGACTGGGCGCATTTGAGCCACCCGCAAAGGCTGCAGCTGCTGGCCGAGCGCTACGCCGCCGATCTGGGCCTTGAGACGCCCGACGCCAACCAGTTCATCGCGGTCGAGGAACTGCCCGGTCCGCCGCAGTTCGATCCCGGCGACGCGGTCGGCGACATCATCGCCGGCGAGCCGTCCGATCCGCTGACCACGGGCAGCATCGTCGGGGGAGGGCAGTAGCATGCCGTTCGCCCTGCCACGCATGCGGTTCGGCCCGTTCCCGCGGTTCGGCGCGCGGCCGGCGGCCCATCGGGGCGACCGGCTCATGCGCATGGGCCGTGGCCGGCTCGGCATCGCCATCGGCTGCTTCATCGCGGTCTACGCGCTGATCGGCGGCCGGCTGGTCCAGTACGGGCTGACCGATCTCGACCATGCGGGCACCTACGGCGTCAACGATCGCATCCTCGCCGCGCGGCCCGACCTGATCGACCGGCGCGGCAATCTTCTGGCGACCGACATCCGCGTGCCCGCGCTCTACGGCGAGCCGCGCCGGATCATCGATCCCGACGAGGCGGTCGAGGCGCTGGCGAGCGTGCTGCCGGACGTCGACTATCAGGACTGGCACCGCAAGCTGTCCTCGGGCGCGGGGTTCGTGTGGCTGCGTCGCGAGATCACCCCGCGCCAGCAGGCCGAGGTGATGGCGCTCGGCATTCCGGGCATCGGGTTCCGCGAGGAAACGCGGCGCTTCTATCCGGGCGGGCCGACCGCCGCGCACATTGTCGGCCTGGTCAACATCGACAATGCCGGCACGGCGGGCATCGAGAAATATGTCGACGATCAGGGGCTCGGCACGCTGCAGGAGCTGGGGCTCGACCAGTCCGACGCGCTCGAGCCGGTGCGGCTTTCCATCGACACCGGGGTCCAGCACATCGTGCGCGACGAACTTGTGCAGGCGATGCAGCGCTATCGGGCGATTGCCGCCGGCGGCGTGATCCTGAACGCCAAGACCGGCGAGGTCGTCGCCATGGTCTCGCTGCCCGACTACGACCCCAACAATCCGTTCAACGCGCTCGACAAGGACCGGCTCAACCGCATGTCGGCGGGCACGTTCGAGATGGGCTCGACGTTCAAGGCGTTCACCACGGCAATGGCGCTCGATTCGGGCCTGGTCACGCTCGAAAGCCGGTTCGACGCGCGCCAGCCGATCCGCTACGGCCGCTTCACCATCAACGATTTCCACGCCAAGAAGCGCATCCTCTCGGTGCCCGAGACCTTCATCTACTCGTCCAACATCGCCACCGCGAAGATGGCCGAGGTGGTCGGCATCGACGGACACAGGGCGTTCCTGAAGCGGCTCGGCCTGCTCGACCGGATGGACACGCAACTGCCCGAAGTGGCCAAGCCGCTCGAGCCGGCCGAATGGAAGCAGCTCAACTCGATCACCATCTCGTTCGGCCACGGCGTTTCGACGACGCCGCTGCAGACCGCGGTCGCCGCCGCCGCGCTCGTCAATGGCGGCCGGCTGATCCCGCCGAGCTTCCTGCCGCGCACCGAGGCCGAGGCGAACGCCCTCGCCACCCAGGTCATCAAGGCCGAGACCAGCGCGATGATGCGCTACCTGTTCCGGCTGAACGCCGAACAGGGCTCGGGCCGGCGCGCAACGGTCGACGGTTTCTTCGTCGGCGGCAAGACGGGCACAGCCGAAAAGGTAATCAACGGCCGCTATTCGGACGATCACCGCTTCAACGCGTTCCTCGCCGCATTCCCGATGGACGATCCCGAATATGTCGTGCTGATCATCATCGACGAACCCCAGCCCGAGGAGGGCCAGCACAGCGCCACCGCCGGCCTGAACGCGGCGCCCACGGTCAGCCGCATCATCGGCCGGTCGGTGCCGCTGCTTGGTGTGGAACCGCGCTACGACGTCACCCGTGACGCCTTGCTCGTGTCGTATTAGACGATAACAAGGAGCCCGATTCTGACGGAACGGCACATGCAATTCGATGAACTGGCCAGGCTGGTCGAACCGGCACCCGGACCGCTGCCCGAAGGCGGCGTCTCCGGCGTGTCGTCGGATTCGCGGGCCGTCGGGCCGGGCGATCTCTTCGTCGCGCTGCCGGGCTCGAAGCTCGACGGCGCCGCCTTTGCCGCCGATGCGGTCGAAAAGGGCGCGGTCGCCGTGCTGTGCGGCCCCGACGCGGCGGTCGACGTCGATGCGCCGGTGATCCGCGTCGACGATCCGCGCCGGGCGCTGGCGCTGATCGCCGCAAGGCTCTACGGCCCGCAGCCGGAAACTATCGTCGCCGTCACCGGCACCGCCGGCAAGACGTCGGTCGCCTCGTTCGCGCGGCAGATCTTCGCCCGTGCGGGCCTTGGGGCGGCCTCGATCGGGACCACCGGCGTCGTCGCGCCGGACATGGTCATCGAGGGCGCGCTGACGACGCCCGATCCGGTCAGGCTGCACACGATCCTCGCCGATCTCGCCGCCGCCGGCGTCACCCATGCGGCGATGGAAGCCTCCAGCCACGGGCTCGACCAGCGCCGGCTCGACGGGGTCGAACTGGCGGCGGCCGGCTTCACCAATCTGGGGCGCGATCATCTGGACTATCATCCGGACATGGAAACCTATTTCGCCGCCAAGATGCGCCTGTTCGACACGCTGCTCGGCGCGGGCAGGCCGGCGATCATCTTCGCCGACGATGGCTGGTCGGACCGGGCCGCCGAGGCGGCGCGCGCGGCCGGCTGCACCGTGCTGACCGTCGGCCGCAGGGGCGATTTCATCGCGCTCAAGCGCGTCGAGCACGAACGCCACAAGCAGGTGATCGAACTCGTCCATGCCGGCGAGACGCATCTGATCGACCTGCCGCTGGCCGGCGACTTTCAGGTCGCCAACGCGCTGGTCTCGGCCGGCCTTGCGATCGCGACGGGCGTCGCGCCGGCGACCGCGTTCGGCGCGCTCGAACATCTGACCGGCGCGCCCGGCCGGCTCGATCTGGTCGGCACGACCGAAAACGGCGCCGTCGTCTATGTCGATTATGCGCACAAGCCCGAGGCGCTCGAACAGGTGCTGTCCTCGGTGCGACCGTTCACGACCGGCAAGGTCGCCGTCGTGTTCGGCTGCGGGGGCGACCGCGATCCGGGCAAGCGGCCGATCATGGGCGAGATCGCCGCACGGCTGGCCGACCGCGTCTACGTCACCGACGACAATCCGCGCTCGGAAGATGCGGCCGCGATCCGCGCGTCGATCATGGAAGCGGCGCCCGGCGCGATCGAGATCGGCGACCGGCGCGCGGCGATCCGTACGGCGATCGCGGCGCTGTCGCGCGGCGACACGCTGGTGATCGCCGGCAAGGGCCACGAGACCGGCCAGACCGCCGCCGGCGTGACGCGCCACTTCTCCGATCACGAGGAAGCGCGGGCCGCACTGGCGGGGATGGCGGCGGCATGAGCGAAAATGCGCGCATGACGGGCGAGGCGAACGGCACGCCGCTGTGGACCGGTCAGGACATGGCCGACGCGATGGATGCGCGGCCCGTCGGCGGCGTTGCCGGCGCCGTCACCGGTATTTCGATCGACACGCGCACGCTGCGGCCGGGCGATGCCTTCTTCGCCATCAGGGGCGACACCCATGATGGCCATTCCTTCGCCTCCAAGGCGATCGCCGCCGGCGCATCGTGCCTTGTCGTGCAGGAAGACAAGATCGCCGCGCTCGGCGGGCTGACGGTGCCGCTGCTGGTCGTGCCCGACGTGCTCGAGGGTCTGCGCCAGCTCGGCCGGGCGGCGCGGGCGCGCACCAAGGCGCGCATCGTTGCGGTAACCGGTTCGGCCGGCAAGACCACCACCAAGGACGCGCTGCGCCATGTCCTCGGCCGCTGCGGCAGGGTGCACGCGTCCGTCGCCTCCTACAACAATCACTGGGGCGTGCCGCTGACGCTCGCCCGCATGCCCGCCGACACCGACTATGGGGTGTTCGAGATCGGCATGAACCATGCCGGCGAGATCACGCCGCTGGTCAAGCTGGTGCGGCCGCACATCGGCATGGTCACGCTGATCGCCGCCGCGCATCTGGGCAACTTCAAGAACCTCGACGGTATCGCGCACGCCAAGGCGGAGATCTTCTCGGGCGTGGTGCGCGGCGGCACCGGGCTGATCAACCGCGACGACAAGCGCTTCAAGCTGCTGGCGGAACTGGCCGGCAAGGCAGGCGTCAACCGCATCATCGGCTACGGCGCCGATAAGAAGGCCGACGTGCAGCTCATCAACGCCAGGTACCATGCCGACTGCTCGTGCGTGACGGCGAAGGTGTTCGGCGAGGAGGTCGCCTTCAAGGTCGGGCTTCCGGGCCGGCACGTGGTGCAGAACATGCTCGGCGTGCTCGCGGTCTGTCACCTGATGGGCGCGGACATGACCAGGGTCGCGCACGCGCTCGCCGACCTGCCGGCGCCGGACGGGCGCGGCAAGCAGTACCGGTTCAGGGCGGGCGCGGGAACATTCACGCTGATCGACGAGAGCTACAACGCCAACCCGGCCTCGGTGGAGGCGGCGCTCGACCTGCTCGCCTCGCTCGAACCCAGATCGGGCGGCAGGCGCATCGCCGTTCTGGGCGACATGCTGGAGCTCGGCGCGCACGCGCGCGACCTGCACGCCGCGCTCGCCGAACCGGTCCGCAAGGCCGGGCTCGACCGGCTCTATCTGGCCGGACCCGAGATGGCCGCGCTCGCCGAGGCGATCGGCGAGGACGGCCCGCCGACCGACCATTTCGAGGATGTCGACACGCTCGGTGCCGTGCTCAGACGCGACATCGCCGAGGGCGACGTGGTGATGGTCAAGTCTTCGAACGGGATCGGCTTTTCAAGACTGGTCGCGCTGTTCCGGAACGCTGAATCCGCCGCGTGAGCCGCGCCGGGCCTGAGGGGAAGACGACATGCTATTCTGGTTGACGGAATTCTCCGATCAGGTCCAGTTCTTCAACCTGTTCCGCTACATCACCTTCCGCACCGGCGGCGCGCTGCTGACCTCCGCCTTCATCGTGTTCCTGTTCGGCCCGCGCATCATCGCGGTGCTGCGGCTGCGCCAGGGCCGCGGCCAGCCGATCCGCGCGGACGGGCCGCAGACCCATTTCAAGAAGGCCGGCACGCCGACCATGGGCGGGCTGATGATGCTGATCGGCATCATCGGCGCGACGCTGCTTTGGGGCAATCTGACCAACCCTTACGTCTGGGTGGTGATGGCGGTGACGCTCGGCTTCGGCGCCATCGGCTTCTACGACGACTATCTGAAGGTGACCAAGCAGACCGACAAGGGCTTTTCGGGCCGCTCGCGGCTGGCGCTCGAATTCCTGATCGCGGGCCTTGCCGCCTATGTGATCATGCGGGCGGGCAACGTGCCCTTCTCCTCCTCGCTCGCCTTTCCCTTCTTCAAGGAACTGCTGATCAATCTGGGCATCATCTTCATTCCGTTCGCCGCCTTCGTGATCGTGTCGGCCGGCAACGCGGTCAACCTGACCGACGGGCTCGACGGGCTCGCCATCGTGCCGATCATGATCGCCGCCTCCTCGTTCGGGGTCATCGCCTATCTTTCGGGCAACGCGATCTTCGCCGACTATCTGCAGATCCATTTCGTGCCGGGCACCGGCGAACTGGCCGTCGTGCTCGGCGCGGTGATCGGGGCGGGGCTGGGCTTCTTGTGGTTCAACGCGCCGCCGGCGGCGATCTTCATGGGCGATACCGGCTCGCTGGCGCTGGGCGGGTTGATCGGCGCGGTCGCGGTGGCCACCAAGCACGAGATCGTCATGATCATCATCGGCGGGCTGTTCGTCGCCGAGGCGCTGTCGGTGATCATCCAGGTCGCCTACTTCAAGGCGACCGGACGGCGCATATTCCTGATGGCGCCGATCCACCACCATTTCGAAAAACTCGGCTGGACCGAGAGCCAGGTGGTGATCCGCTTCTGGATCATCGCGGTCATTCTGGCGCTCGTCGGCCTGTCGACGCTGAAGCTGAGGTGAGCCGATGATCCCGGTCACCGCGTTCGCGGGAAAGCGCTGCGCACTGTTCGGCCTTGGCGGGTCGGGCCTCGCGAGCGCCCGCGCGCTGGTCGCCGGCGGGACCGATCTGATCGCCTGGGACGACAATCCGGCCAGCGTCGACAGGGCGACGTCGGAGGGCATCGCGACGGCCGATCTGCGCGAAGCGGACTGGTCGGCGTTCGACGCGCTGGTGCTGTCGCCGGGCGTGCCGCTCACCCACCCCGAACCGCACTGGACCGTCCGCAAGGCGCAGGCGCACGCAGTACCGGTGATCGGCGACATCGAACTGTTCTGCCGGCAGCGCGCCCTGCTGGCCCCGGATGCCCCGTTCGTGGCGATCACCGGGACCAACGGCAAGTCGACGACGACGGCGCTGATCGCCCATATCCTGCGCGAAGCGGGCCGCGACGTGCAGATGGGCGGCAATATCGGCGTGCCGGTGCTCGATCTCGAACCGCCCGCGCCGGACCGTATCCATGTGGTCGAGGTCTCCTCCTACCAGATCGACCTGGCGCCAGGCCTCGATCCGGGAATCGGCATCCTTTTGAACCTGTCGCCCGATCATCTGGACCGGCACGGCTCGATGGAGAATTACGCGCTGGTCAAGAAGCAGCTCGTCAAGAAGGCCGGGCGCGCGATCGTCGGCGTCGACGATCCCTGGTGCGCGTCGATCGCCAACCTGATCGAGAAGGCCGGCGTCGCCGTCACGCGGATCAGCGTCGCCACCGATCGCGGCGCGATCGACCTTTCGGACGCGCCCTCGCTGCGCGGCGAGCACAATCTGCAGAACGCGCTCGCCGCGCTGCATGCGTGCCGCATGCTCGGGCTGACCGACGCCGAGATCGAAGCGGGCATGGCCTCGTTCGGCGGACTCGCCCACCGCATGCAGATCGTCGCGCGGCACGGGCGCGTGCTGTTCGTCAACGATTCCAAGGCGACCAATGCCGAGGCGGCGGCGCGCTCGCTCGCCAGCTTCGCGTCGATCCACTGGATCGCCGGCGGCCTGCCCAAGGAGGGCGGTATCGCCGCGCTCGCCCCGTTCTTCGACCGGATCGCCAGGGCCTATCTGATCGGCGAGGCGGCGCCCGCCTTCGCGGCCACGCTGGGCGGCCGCGTGCCCTACGAGATCTCGGCGACGCTCGATGTGGCGGTGAACCATGCGGCCGCCGACGCCGCCGCCTCGGACGCCGACGAACCGGTCGTGCTGCTGGCGCCGGCGGCGGCCAGTTTCGACCAGTTCGCCAACTTCGAAAAGCGCGGCGAAGCGTTCGTCGCGGCGGTCGATGCGCTTGAAACGCACGAGGTGCCACGCGCGGCGGGGGGAGGGGCCTGATGCAGAGACGCAGCGACCGACGACCGGTCACCGAATGGTGGCGCACCGTCGACAGGTGGTTCCTGTTCGCCTTCATCGCACTGATCGGGTTCGGCATCGTTCTTTCCTTCGCGGCCAGCCCCGATGTGGCCGAGCGGATCGGGCTCGACACGTTCCACTTCGTCGAACGGCACGCAATGTTCATCGTGCCGGCGGTGGCGGTGATGATCGGCGTGTCGTTCCTCGATGACCGTCAGATGCGGCGCGTGGCGCTCGTGGTGCTGCTCGGCGCGATGGCGATGATGGTGCTGGCGCTGTTCTTCGGCCTCGAGGTGAAGGGCTCGCGCCGCTGGGTGCGGATTGCCGGCGTTTCCGTGCAGCCGTCCGAGTTCGCCAAACCCGCCTTCGTGATCATCTGCGCCTGGCTGTTCGCCGAGCATCTGCGCCGTCCCGACATTCCGGGCAACCTGCTGGCCGGGGTGCTGTTTGCGGCGATCGCCGCGCTGCTCGTCGCCCAGCCCGACCTCGGCCAGACCGTTCTCGTGGCCGGCACCTGGGGCGCGATGTTCTTCATGGCCGGCATGAGCTGGCTGTGGATCGTCGTGCTCGGCGGGATCGGCGTCGCCGGGCTGGTCGGCGCCTATCTGATGCTGCCGCACGTGGCCAACCGCATCGACGAGTTCTTCACCGGCGCCGGCGACACGTTCCAGGTGGACACCGGCCGCGAGGCGATCGTGCGCGGGGGCTGGTTTGGTCAGGGCCCCGGCGAGGGGACGATCAAGCGCATCCTGCCCGACAGCCATACCGACTTCGTCTTCGCGGTGCTGGCCGAGGAATACGGCATCGTGCTGTGCATGGTGCTGGTGGGCGTGTTCGCGCTGATCGTGCTGCGCGGGCTGATGCGCTCGTTCCGCGAGGAGGACCATTTCCGGCGGCTCGCCGTCAGCGGGCTGGTGACGCTGATCGGCCTGCAGTCGATGATCAACATCATGGTCAACCTGCAGCTTCTGCCGGCCAAGGGGATGACGCTGCCGTTCGTGTCCTATGGCGGCTCGTCGATGATCGCGGTGGCGATCACGGCCGGCTTCATCTTGGCGCTGACCCGCCGCCGGCCGGAGACGCGCTTTGGCCATGTGCGCTTTGCGGCGCCCGCGCCGATGCAGGCGGCGCAATGAGCTATTCGCCGAACAGCGCCTTGCGCAGCGCCGCGTTGGCGCGGGTCTGCCAGCCGCGCCCGTCCCGCTTCAGCTCGGCGAGCACGTCCGGGTCGAGCGACAGGGTCACGCGCTTCTTGCGCCGCTCGGGCGGCAGCGGCGGCCGGCCGGGCCGGGCGCGCGCGAACTCGGCCTCGGTCCATTCCGGATTGTCCGGGTCGGACGCAGCGGCCTCGGACAGGCGGGCAGCCTCCGCATCGGTCATTGATTTGAGCGATGCGCGCGCCTTGGCGCGGCTTTCGGGCGTGCGGCGGTCGGTGCGCAGTCTAATGTTCCGCATGGTACAGTCTCGTTTCTTCCGGCGTCGCTCGTCGCAACGAAATCAATCGCAAGGTTTCTCCGCGTTCGGTGTAGATCAAGACGTGCAAATGCACCCCGATAAATCCGATCGCCATGACCCGTTCTTCACCGTCCTGGGCCATCTCGGTGACGTCGAACTCGATGCAGGTTCCGAAATCGAACCGTTCGATCTCGGTGAAGTCCACCCGATGCTTGGCCCTGTTCCGCCGCGCCTTGTCGGCGTCCCATTCGAACATCGCGCCACCCTCACCCGCTGCATTAATATATGCATAAAAAGTCTGGGCGCAAGCCGGACCGGGGGCATGGTTGTCGCCCGGCGACACCAACCAGCCGGGAAGGCACGACATGGCTGAAAGCGGCACGATCCTTTTGTCGGCGGGCGGCACCGGCGGCCATCTGTTTCCGGCCGAGGCGCTGGCGCACGAACTGATCGGGCGCGGCTGGACGGTGCATCTGGCGACCGATGCGCGGGCGCGCCAGTATGCCGACCGGTTTCCGGCCGGCGCCATGCACATCATCCGCTCCGACACGCCCTCGGGCAAGAACCCAGTCAGCCTGGTGCGGGCCGGACTTGCGCTGTGGGCCGGCATGCGCCAGTCGCGGAAGCTGCTCGCCGAGATCCGGCCGAAGGCCGTCGTCGGGTTCGGCGGCTATCCGACCGTGCCGCCGCTGTTCGTCGCCGCCGGAACCTTTCCGACCATGATCCACGAGCAGAACGCGGTGATGGGCCGGGCCAACAAGCTGCTGGCGGGCCGGGTGACGGCGATCGCCGGCGGGTTCCTGAAGGCAGAAGGCCCGATGGCGGACAAGACCGTCGCGACCGGCAATCCGGTGCGGCCGCCGGTGATCGAGGCATCCCGGGTGCCTTACGAACCGCCCGCCACCGACGGCCCGTTCCGGCTGGTCGTGTTCGGTGGCAGCCAGGGCGCGCGGTTCTTCTCCGAGACGCTGCCGGCGGCGATGGAGCTTCTGCCCGACGCGTTGCGCGAACGCATCGAGATCACCCAGCAGGCGCGTCCGGAGGACGAGACGGCGGCCAAGTCCGTCTACGAGATGCTGCGCGTCAGGGCCGACGTTGCGCCGTTCTTTGACGATCTGCCGGCCCGGATCGGCGCCGCCCATCTCGTCATCGCGCGCTCGGGTGCCTCGACCGTCTCGGAGATCGCGGCGATCGGCCGACCCTCGATCCTGGTGCCCTATCCGCATGCGCTCGACCACGACCAGGCGGCCAATGCCGAGGCGCTGGCCGAGGCCGGCGGCGCGCTCGTGCGCCCGCAGGCGGAGCTGACGCCGCAGACCGTCGCCGACGAGCTGGTGCGCTTTTCGGGCGAGCCGGCAACGCTCGGCGACATGGCGATGCGGGCCCGGAAGGCCGGCCGGCCCGAGGCGGCCGCCTTGCTCGCCGACCTCACGGAAGCTATTGCCAAGGGTCAGTCGCCGGCCGACTTTCGCGCCCGGCAAGCCTGATCCGAACACGAGGACCGACCCATGAAGATGCCGCAGAACATCGGAACGGTGCACTTTGTCGGCATCGGCGGCATCGGCATGAGCGGCATCGCCGAGGTGCTGCACAATCTGGGCTATCAGGTGCAGGGTTCCGACCAGGCCGACGGGGCCAACCAGCAGCGCCTGCGCGACAAGGGCATCGCGGTGTTCGTCGGCCATGACGCGGCCCATCTGGGCGCGGCGGAAGTCGTCGTCGTCTCGACCGCGATCAAGCCGGACAATCCCGAACTGGTCGCCGCCCGCGAGAAGCTTCTGCCGATCGTCCGCCGCGCCGAGATGCTCGCCGAGATTATGCGGTTCCGCAACGCCATCGCGATCGGCGGCACGCACGGCAAGACCACCACAACGTCCATGGTTGCCACGCTTCTGGAAGCCGGCGGGCTCGATCCGACCGTGATCAATGGCGGCATCATCAACGCCTACGGCACCAATGCGCGCATGGGCGAGGGCGAATGGATGGTGGTCGAGGCCGACGAGAGCGACGGCACGTTCCTCAAGCTGCCCGCCGAGATCGCGGTGATCACCAACATCGATCCCGAGCATCTGGACCATTACGGCTCGTTCCAGGCGGTGCGCGACGCCTTCAAGCAGTTCATCGAGAACGTGCCGTTCTACGGCTTCGGCGTCTGCTGCATCGACCATGCCGAGGTGCAGGCGCTGGTGAGCCGCGTCACCGACCGCCGGCTCGTCACATACGGGCAGAACCCGCAGGCGGACGTGCGGTTTTCGCCGCGCGGCATGGATGGCGCCACCTCGCTGTTCGACGTGACGATCCGCGACCGCAAGACGGGCGCGACGATGGCGCTCGACGGGCTGCGCCTGCCGATGCCCGGCACGCACAATGTCTCGAACGCCACGGCCGCCATCGCGGTGGCGCAGCAGCTCGGCATGAGCGCCGAGGCGATCAAGGAAGGGCTGATGGCGTTCGGCGGGGTCAAGCGCCGCTTCACCCACACCGGCGACTGGAACGGCGTGCGCATCTTCGACGATTACGGACACCACCCCGTCGAGATCAAGGCCGTGCTCGGCGCCGCGCGGCAGGCGGCCGGCACGCACCGGGTCTTCGCGGTGATGCAGCCGCATCGCTTCACGAGACTGCACGACCTGTTCGACGATTTCGCCGCCTGCTTCAACGAGGCCGACACCGTACTCGTCGCGCCGGTCTACGCGGCGGGCGAAGCGCCGATCGAGGGTGTCGACTCGGCCGAACTGGTCAGCCGGATGAAGGCGGGCGGGCACCGCGACGCGCGCCTGATCGAAGGGCCGGACGCCGTCGCCCCGGTGATCCGGGCGGAGGCGGAGCCGGGCGATCATGTGATCTATCTGGGCGCGGGCAGCATCACCCAGTGGGCCTACGCGCTGCCGAAGGAGCTGGCCGGCGAGGCGGCGGTATGAGCCGGGCCGACGGCGAGGCGCTGCTCGAACGGCTTCGGCCGGCGCTGCCGGAAACGCGCGGCCGGCTGAAGGCGAACGCGCCGATGAGCGAGATCACCTGGTTCCGCACCGGCGGGCCGGCCGAACTTCTGTTCCAGCCCGCCGACGAAGACGATGTGGCCGCCTTCCTCGCCGCCCTGCCGGACGATGTGCCGGTCACGGTGATCGGCGTCGGCTCGAACCTGCTTGTCCGCGACGGCGGCATCAGGGGCGTCGTCGTGCGGCTGTCGGCAAAGGGGTTCGGATCGATCGAGGTGCTCGGCGACAACCGGATAAGGGCGGGCGCGGCGGTGCCCGACAAGCGGCTGGCGGCGGCCGCGCGCGAAGCGGGCATTGGCGGGTTCCACCACTATCACGGCATTCCCGGTTCGGTCGGCGGCGCGCTGCGCATGAACGCCGGCGCCAATGGCGTCGAAACGCGCGAGCGCGTGGTCGAGGTCAAGGCGGTCGACCGGCAGGGGCGCAAGCACACCATCACCGGGGACGAGATGGGCTATGCCTATCGCCATTCGTCCGCCGCGCCGGACCGGATCTTCACCGGGGCGACGTTTGAGGGCTATGCCGAGGACAGGGCGGTGATCGGCAAGCTGATGGACGAGGTACAGGCCCATCGCGAGACGGTCCAGCCGATCCGCGAGAAGACGGGCGGATCGACCTTCAAGAACCCGCCGGACAGCTCGGCCTGGAAGCAGATCGACGCCGCCGGCTGCCGGGGCCTGACGATCGGCGGCGCGCAGATGTCGCCGCTGCACTGCAACTTCATGCTCAACACGGGCGGCGCGACCAGCCACGATCTGGAACTGCTCGGCGAGACGGTGCGCACGCGCGTGCTCGACCATTCAGGCATCCGGCTCGAATGGGAGATCAAGCGGATCGGCGAATTCGCCGAGGACGACGAGCCGGTACAGCCGTTCCTCGGGCGGCTTCTCTAACTCGGCGCGCCAACATCGGTTCGGCCTTTCTCCGGAAAACTTCGACCAGTCTTGCGGCGGGTCTGGCCTGTGCGAGACAGGCGGATTGGCCGGCCGAGGCCTCCAGGCGCCGCAGATCGCCGGCCCTGAGGACCCCGGCACGCATCTTCGCCTTCGGGCCGCACGGGGCAGGGCGCGGGCGCCGTCGCATTGCAGCTTTCAGCGCGCGTACCGGGCGCTCCAGGGTGTCGGGATCAGGCGGGGCTTGCCTCGCTGAGCATGGATGATCTCCACGCGGCGAATTCGGTCTCGACGTCGGCGCGCCGTTTCGCAATGGCGTCTTCGAGTTCCTGCGAAGGCGATTGCGCGAGCCTGTCTTCCGAAGCCCGAAACACGGTCGTCATGGTCCTCTCCTCATCGGCGTCGACCAGCTCGAATCCGCGGACGCTGTCGATGCAAATCTCCAGCCTGGCCCAGATGTCGGCGACGAATTCGGCAAGCCCGGGGTCCATGCGACGGCTCTCCGGCAGCGTTCGGACGAATTCGTGAAGAAACGCCAGCTGCGTCGAGAACGTCCAGAACGCATGCCAGACCATACGACCCGGCCGGAGCGTGTTCTTCCAGGGCGAATAGCCGAGCGATCCGGGTCGGACCGGATTGGCCAGTCGTTCGCGGACATACAGTGCCTGGTGCATCGCTTCGTGGACGAGAAGCGACGCGAGGCGGATCGGCTTTTCGAGCGGCCAGTTCGCGACGACGATGACCGCGCCGGGCGCACCGGCCGACGACGCCGTCAGAACCTCGTCCTCACGGACGCTGTGGCCGATCTGGATCTCGGAAATGAACGGCCGCTCCCGCCCCGTCTCGTCGAGAAACGCCAGCGGAAACGCGTCCTTGTAGAGCGTGCAGGCGGCATCGATCTCCGAGCCGACGGCATCTCTTCGGGTCTCGGGAACGGGAAGCGTCGACGGGAAATGGCTCTGAATGCTGGCGTCGAAGTTCGACCTCGCCGGGCCAACCGGACCATCCACCAGCATTCCCGGCAGGGCGCAGCCGGCCGTCTCGCGGAGTGGTTCGAAGGCCGGCACGGCGCCCGTCACCTCAACATGCCGCAGCAGTCATCTTCCGCGTCATCGGAAAAAACGTCCTCGCCGCTGATCAGCGGCGGATGCGTGTTCTTCGACGGAGGCACGTTTTCGAGGTCGAGCGGCTCGTCATCGTCGTCGAACCAGATCGAGCCGCCCCGGGCGCACAGGTCGATGTGGATGTCGCAGGCATAGCCCGCGACCTCGTCGGTCTGGTTGTGCTGACCGAAGCCGAGGTGGATGCCCGGCACGCGTTCGTTCAGGTGTGAATTCTCCGGCAGGCACGTCGACACGGCCGGATTGGTGCCGAACCCCAGTTCGCCGACCCGTTTCGCGTTCGGCCTCGAGAAGCTGTGCTCAAGGAACGCGGACATTTCCTCGTTCTCACAGGAGAACCGCGTCATGACACCGTCCTCGACATCGACGACGACCGGGCAGCGCTCGAGACGGACATCGCCCTCGAACAGCACGTTCACGTTCAGCGCGAAATCGGCCACGAGCCGTCCGCTGATGCTTTCTGGGAAGGTGGCCACCTCGCCCGGAGGAACGACCATGAACTTGCCCGGAATGTGGACGCCGCGACTGCTCTTGTACTGATATTTGTCGCTGTCGATCGTCGCGATCAGATCGGTGCCTCCGGGCGCACGGATCCGCATTCGGCGAGCCGCCTGGCATCGCTCGATGACCGTCGTGTTGAGAGCAGACAGCAGGGACGGGGCGGTTTCAACGCCCGTGGTGAACACTTCCCGGCTGGCGTTGATGGTGCGCACGACACGATAGCTCTCCGGACTTCTGTCGGCGACGAGCGTCTTGATGACCTTGTTGTGGGACATCGTGTGCTTTTCGAACGTCAGAAGAATGACCCGCCCCTCGGATTCCGGCGGGATCAGGGGAGACAGCCGTTCGCAGAACCAGGGATCGCGCAATGGCGCCATGAAGACCAGGCTGGCGTCAACGCCACGGCTCTCGCAGGCCAGTGCGGCCCAGGCCGCGTAGGTGCGGGAATCGGGCGTATAGGCAATGACGACGTGGTCGTCCGATTTCAGGTCCGCGTAGGTATCAAGGAAACGATGCAGGCCCTGCCAGACCACCTCGTCCAACTGGAGTTCATCGGGCGTATCAAGCATGGGATCGCTGACCGGATTCGAAAGGGGCGGATCACATGGCGGCGGTCTTGTAGGCGACGTACCACAGCGCGGGATCGATGGAGTTGATCTTTAACTCGATCTCTCCGCCATTCTCTTCGATCCGCGCCTTCTCGGCGCCCTCGATCTCCTCGAGCTCCTTGACGATCTCCTTGATCCTGGAAAACCGGGTCATCTGCAACTTGCGATCGTTGGACATGGCCTCATTCCTTGCTCTGGTTGCACAATTTATAATTGCATAACACATGGAGTAATTCAACCTTTGATGTATATGCGCCTGAAGTGCTCCGGATGCGGCGCGCAAACCTTCGCCGAGCGGCGCGCAATCGCACGCCGGCTCCGAAAACGACCTTGAACGCCGCTTTCTGAAATCGACAAAATCGCAAATCGGCAGCCTGATGATGGTCTGACGTGGCCGCAGCCATGCGTGGTGGCGGACCCATTTCGCGAGGCGTCGCATGAACATCGAACCGGGCCTTTCGACCTCCAACCGCAAGATCGATCCGGCGCGCCGGCGGGCGACGCACCTGTTCCGGCCGGACGGCTCGCCGATCGACCCCGACCGGATCGAGATCGGGCCGACCGATGCGGCCTTTGCCGAATGGGCCGCGCTGGGGCTCGCCATCCCGAACCTCGACCGGATGCGGCGGTTCCGGCTCGACCGCACGGTCGCCGAGATCAACCGGCGCGGCTATGGCGGGGTGCTGCTGTTCGACCCGCTGAACATCCGCTACGCGTCCGACAGCTCCAACATGCATGTGTGGATCGCCCACAATCCGGCGCGGGCGGTGTTCGTGGGCGCGGACGGGCACATGGTGCTGTGGGACTACAAGCGCTGCGAGCACCTGTCGGCGCATCTGCCGCTGATCGGCGACATCCGCTCGGGGGCCGGGCTGTTCTATTTCGTCGCCGGCGACCGGGCCGACGATCTGGCCGCGGGTTTCGCAGCCGAGGTCGCCGACCTGACGGACGCGCACGGCAATGGCAGCCGGCGCATCGCCGTCGACAAGATGGAACTGCACGGCGCGGCCGCGCTGGCCGGCCGCGGGCTTCAGATCGGTTCGGGCCAGGAGGTGATGGAGCATGCGCGGCTGATCAAGTCCGAAGACGAGATCGCCGCCATGCGCTGCGCCATCGCCACCTGCGAGATCGCCATGGCCGCCATGGAAAAGGCCTGCGCGCCGGGCATCGCCGAGACCGAATTGTGGGCGATCCTGCACGCCGAAAACATCGCGCGCGGCGGCGAATGGATCGAGACGCGGATCCTCAGTTCCGGCCCGCGCACCAATCCCTGGTTCCAGGAGGCGGGCCCGCGCCGGCTGCAGGCGGGCGATCTTCTGGCCTTCGACACGGACCTGATCGGGCCCTACGGCATGTGCTGCGACATGAGCCGGACATGGTTCGTCGGCGACGGCGAACCGACCACCGAACAGCGCGAAGCCTATGCGGTCGCCCATGATCACGTCATGTCGAACATGGACCTTCTGAGGCCTGGCGTGACCTTTTCCGAACTGTCCCATCTCGCCAAGCCGCTGCCCGAGGCCTATCGCGCCCAGCGCTATGGCGTGGTCATGCACGGTGTGGGCCTTTGCGACGAGTTCCCCTCGATCTACTACCGCGAGGATTTCATCGAGGGCGCGTTCGACTATCCGCTTGAGCCGGGCATGGTGCTGTGCGTCGAATGCTACGCCGGCAAGGTCGGCGGTCGCGACGGCGTCAAGCTCGAGGACCAGGTGCTGATCACCGAGACGGGGTTCGAGAACCTGTCGTCCTATCCGTTCGACGCGCGGTTGCTGGGGTAGGGGCGTTCAGAAGAGCTGCCCGATGCCCGGCGCTCTGACGGTCGACCGGTGCGTCTCACCATTGCGCAGCAGGAAGGTCGCCTCGTCGAACACGTAGGGCTGACCGGTCATGTCGTGGCGCTGGAAGTCCTCCCCGTGAACGGCCAGCCCATGCTGATAGAGCGCCAGCGCCGCTTTCAGGAACGCCGCGCCCGATGGCGCGAGCGCTTCCATGTTCCCGATGAAGTATTGCAGGTCGTAGGACAGTTTCTGGAACGCAAAGGACGCGCGCCCCAGAACCACGGCGCGCCCGGCTGCGTCCGCGTCTTCGGGCAGGTCGAACAGGCCTTCGCAGATCAGCGCGAGCGTTGCCATCGAATGGAAGCGGACAAAGGTCTCCGAATCCGCGTTGATCATGTGCGTATGGTCGGGATCGAAGCCCTCTCCGGTCGCGCTGGTCACGAGAAGCGCGCCATCTTTCGAGATTTCGTCAATGACCGAGTGCACCGACTGATGGATGAACTCCTCGACGAAATGGTGGATCGACTGCTCCGCGCGCCAGTTGATGAACACGGTCCGCCGCAGATCGGGATGATAGAACGAGTTCTTGCTGTCGCTTTCGAAGAAGATGACCGACCGGGTGTTTTCGAGGCAGAGCCGGATGGCGTCGTTGCGCTGCGCCCGGGCGCGCATGAGGCGGGTCGCCCGCCGGGCCTGCGCCAGACGCGCCTCGCCCCAGCCGGGGTTCCGGACGGACCCGAAGGACCCGTCGACGACGAGCCGGTAGCGGATCGGGTCATCGGGCGCCGCGCAGTCCACCGGGACGATTGCATCGCCGGGAAGATCCGCAACGGCGTCGCCACGGGACACGGTGCCGTCCCCCGTGGCGTCTTCTTCCAGCCTCGCCGCGAGAATGTGCGAGGGGCGGGCGATTACTTCACCATGTCCGGAGTTGGCAGCCCGAGCAGCCTGTCGAGGTCCTTGAAGACCTGCTCCAGTTCCGGCACCCAGATGCCCGTCTGGGCGCGGATGGCCTGGTGGCAGGCCTCAAATCCCTTGCCGCGCAGCATGTCGTCGCTGAGCGTCTTCTTGACCTCGTCGGGCAGATCGAACCCGGCGACTTCGGTCAGATGAATTTCCAGAATATCGCGCTTTGATTCCATCCTTTATCACTCCCTTTGATGATTGAAGTACATCTTCAAATTAACACAGGTCGCGACCGCAGAACAGGATAAGCTTCATTGCATTACTTCAACATTCGTGACATCGCTCGATACGCGTCATGTTTCGGACAGTTTCCCGTGTACAGGCGGGCGCAACCGTCTGGCGTTTATTGATCTCTCCTGGTTTGCATGTCGCCGTATTATGGTCTTTGCTGCGTTGCGGTATCGTCACAACTTCACAGGAGCGAGCCCCATGAACCAGGTCTATCGGCCCGTCGTCTTCGAGTTCCCGTCCGGTGACGTGACGCAATGGTTCGAGCAGTGGAACTCGATGTTCACCGCGACCGACAGCCAGGTCGGGCTGATCAACGTCAATTTCGGCCGGTCGAGCGCGCCGCAGGTGGAACAGGCCGTGCTCGACGAGGTCGGCTCCTACGGCAAGCAGTTGGGGCGGATGGGGGACGTGCTGGCGGTGCTGCTCAGACACTTTAGGCCCGAAACAGACCTGACCGAGCAGGAGCGGCACGCCATCGAGGACCTGTCGGTAATGCTGCGCGAGATCGCCGCCATCAAGACGCGCCACGACCGCGACGCCTTGCGGCCCTGAGCCACGGCAAGACGCGCGGGAATGAACGCGCCGCTGGGTCCCTCACCTGTGCCGGGTGGCGGTGCCGACATCGCTCGGGCTCATGCCGAGCGTGCGGCGGAACATGTAGCTGAATGCGCTCGCCGATTCGTAGCCCATGTCGGCGGCGACCGCGCTGACCTTGTCGCCCGATGCAAGCTGCGAGATGGCGTGCAGCACGCGCACATGGCGCAGCCAGCGCGAAGGCGTCATGCCGGTCTCGGCGACGAACAGGCGCTCGACCGTCTTGCGGCTGGCGGCGATACCGGCGAGCCACGCCCCGGGCGAACCGATCGCGCGCGGATCGTCGAGCGCGGCCCGGGCCGCCCCCGCGATGCGCCGGTCGCGCGGCATGACAACCGACAGCGGCACGTCGGGGGCCGCGACCAGTTCCTGGCGCAGCAGATCGTGCAGCACCTCGTTGTGGCGCGGGGCGCGCGCGTGCGATCCGGCCGGCATGGTGGCGCCGATCAGCGCGGCAAGAAGCGGCGTCATCGCCATCACCCGGCATTGCGCGCCGAGCCGTGACGCCTCGCGCCGGTTCACGTCCACATAGAGCATCTCGTTGTTGGCGCCGTAGCGCATCCAGTGCTCGACATCGGGCGGGATCCACACCGCCATCGCCGGGCTGAGCAGCAGGACGCGCTCCGGCGTGCCCACATACATCGACCCCGAGGCGGCCGAGATGAGCTGCCCGAAATCGTGGCTGTGCCAGCCATAGCGTTCGCCCGCGGCCGGGCGGATGGTTTCGCCCAGATAGCGCGGTCGGGGCCCTTGTTCGGTGTCGGTCGGCATCGTCGGTGGCTCGCGCCCGGTGATTGACGAATTCTAGATCGAACTCGCTCCACTGTCGACAGATCGGCGGCCCGGGCCGCTGTAGCCTTGCCCGCGAGGCGGGCGCGGTGCCCGCCGTCGCATCGGAGCCTGCCGGACATGCAGCAGAGGACGTTCCTGACATGGTTCGCCGTCGGCCATTTGGCCAATGACTGGCCGATCGCCGCGCTGTGGCTGATCGTGCCGACCGCCGGCATCGCCATGGAGCTGTCGCCGACCGAGATCGGCCTTCTGTTCACGCTCATCAATGTCGGCGGCGCGCTCGCCTATCTGCCGGCCGGGATCGTCGCCGACCATGTGGCGGACCGGGGGCGGCTGCTGGTCGCCACCTTCTGGTGGGTGGCGATCGGCTACGGTCTCGCGGCCGCCGCGCCTGGCTATGTCGCGCTCGCGGTAATGCTCGCCGTTGCGGGGATGGGCAATGCGGCCTGGCACCCGATCGCGACCGGGGTGCTGACGCGCCGTTGCAGCGAGCAGCCCGCCCAGGCGCTCGGCATCCACGCCATCGGCGGGTCGCTCGCCGAGGTGCTGGCGCCGGTCTCGGTCGGCCTGCTGCTCGCCCATCTCGACTGGCGCGCGGCCCTGGCCGTCTGCGTGCTTCCGACGCTGCTGCTCGCCCTTTGTTTCCCGCGCGTGGCGCGGGCCGTCCCCCGCGTCGAAAGGACGGCGGTTCGCGGGCCGGACATGGCCGAACTGCTGGCGATGTGGCGCCGCCGCGACGGCCTGCGGCTGGTGGCGATGATCTGCCTCTACAACATGGCGCTGATGGCGCTTTTGAGCATGATCCCGCTTTATCTGGTCGCCGCGCACGCGCTGACGCCGGCGGCGGCCGGCTTCGTCTTTTCGGCGCTCCTGCTGACCGGGGCGGTGGCGCAACCCTTCGTCGGACGGCTTTCGGACATCGCCGGTCGGCGCCCGGTGCTGGTGGCCGGCAACCTGACGGCGGGGCTCGCCGGTGCCGCGCTGGTGCTCCAGCCGCCATTCGCGGTGATGCTGGCGGCGATGACGGTCGCGGTCGCCGCGCTCGATTCGATCCGGGCGGCGATGCTGGCGGCCGCCGTAGATCGGGCCGGTACACGCGAAGCCACCACGCTCGGTTTCGCCTTCGCGCTGATGGACGGCGTCGGCGCGCTCGGCGCGCTGCTGGCGGGCATCTCGGCGGGCCTGTCATGGCCGCACATGTTCGCGCTCGCGGCGGGCCTCTCGCTCGCCGCCGCGACCCTTGGCTACGCAACCGACCTTTCGCGTCCGGCGGACACCGTCCGGCGCTGAATGGAACGGTCACAAGAATTGGCTTGGCACGGTCCCGGGCCGCCGATAGAGGCCGGCCATGAGCACAGCGACGAACACGCACGCTTCGGCGCCCGCGCCGATGGGATGGCCCGCCCATGCGCGCGCAACGCTGGCGCTCGGCGTGCCGCTGGTCGGCAGCCAGCTCGGCGCGATGCTGCTCAACACGACCGACACGGTGATGCTCGGCTGGTACGGCGTGACCGAACTGGCCGCCGGCGTCATCGCCACACAGGTCTTCCACACCGTGATGATGTTCGGCGGCGGGTTCGCCTTCGCGGTCATCCCGATGGCGGCGTCGGCCGAGGGGCAGGGCGATGTCACCCAGGTGCGCCGGTCGGTGCGCATGGGCCTGTGGGTCGTCGGCGCCTTCTGCGCGATGATGATGCCGATCCTGTGGTTCACCGAACCGCTGCTGCTGGCGCTCGGCCAGGAGCCGCAGGTGGCCGGGCTCGCCCAGGCCTACATGCGCATCGCCCAGTTCTCGCTGTTCCCGGCGCTGTTCTGGCTGACGTTGCGCAGCTTCCTGACTGTCATCGACAGCACCCGCGTCGTTTTCGTCGCGACGATGGCCGGGGTGGTGCTGAACGCGTTCGTCAACTGGCTCCTGATCTTCGGAAACTGGGGGTTTCCCGAGCTCGGCATTCGCGGCTCGGCGATCGCCACGATCGGCACCAACGTTCTGATCTTCGGCTGGCTCGCCGCCCATTGCGCGCTCAATGGCCGGGCGCGGCCGTATGAACTGTTCGTCCGGTTCTGGCGGCCGGACTGGCCGGCGTTCGGCGAGGTGTTCCGAATCGGCCTGCCGATCTCGACCATGGTCACCGCCGAAACGGGCATGTTCATCTTCTCGTCGATCTTCATGGGCTGGCTTGGCGTGGTCGCGCTCGCCGCGCACGGCATCGCCATCCAGCTCGCCTCGCTCGCCTTCATGGTGCCGCTCGGCATGGCCCAGGCGGCGACCGCGCGCGTGGGCTATTTCCACGGCCGCGGCGACCGGACCGGGCTCGACCGTGCGGCGCGGACCGTCATGGCGATGTGCCTGACGTTTGCGGCGACCAGCGCGGCGCTGTTCTTCATCGCGCCCGAAACGTTGATCGGGCTGTTCCTCGACGACACCAACGCCGACACCGGCGCGGTGCTCGCCTATGCGGTGCCGCTCCTGTTCGTCGCCGCGTGCTTCCAGCTCGTCGACAGCGCCCAGGCGATCGGCGCGGCGCTGCTGCGCGGGCTCAAGGACACGCGCGTGCCGATGATCATCGCGATCATCGCCTACTGGCCGGTGGGCCTGTTCCTGGGCTGGCTCTTGGGCTTTCCGCTCGGCCTTGGCGGCATCGGCGTCTGGGTGGGTCTTGCCTCGGGCCTTCTGGTCGCCGCCGTGCTGCTCAATCACAGATTCTTCGTCGTCCGCCCCAACATGTGATGGCCCGGCTGGCCCGGCGCGCTTGCCACGGCCATAAACCCTTGATTCCCTTGGCCTTGATTCGCACGCCCGCATTCCAGCGTGCGTCAAGTTTCGCGCGCTATGGTTGTCGCGCGCACCGGTTCGAAAGGTCCAGACATGAGCAAGAAACACGTCGCCGTGCTGATGGGCGGCTTTTCGTCGGAACGGCCGGTGAGTTTGGCCTCGGGCGGCGAATGCGCGGCCGAACTCGAACGGGCCGGCTACCCGGTCACGCGCGTCGACGTGGACCGGAACCTGTCGGCGCGGCTCGCCGAACTCAGGCCCGACATCGTCTTCAACGCGCTGCACGGCCCCTATGGCGAGGACGGCACGGTGCAGGGCATCCTCGAATATCTGCAGATCCCCTATACCCATTCGGGCGTGCTCGCCTCGGCGGTGACGATGGACAAGGACCTGTCCAAGCGGCTGGCGAAGACGTTCGGCATACCGGTCGCGGAGTCGAAGGTGATGGACCGGCACCGGATCGGCTCGCGCCATCCGATGCAGCCGCCCTACGTCGTCAAGCCGGTCGCCGAGGGGTCGAGCTTCGGCGTCGTGATCGTCGACGCCAACCAGTCCCATCCGCCGCAGATCATCGCCTCGGACGAATGGGCCTATGGTGACCGGGTGATGGTCGAGCGCTACGTGCACGGGCGCGAACTGACCTGTGCCGTAATGGGCGACGTGGCGCTGGGGGTGACCGAAATCATCCCGCAGGGGCACGCCTTCTACGACTATGATTCCAAATATGTTCCGGGCGGTTCAAAACATGTCTGTCCGGCGGAAATTTCACCAAATATTTACCAACAGGTAACGAAACTGGCGCTCAAAGCACATCAGGCATTCGGATGCCGGGGCGTGACGCGTTCGGATTTCCGTTATGACGACCGGTTCTCCGAAAACGGAGAGCTGATCTGGCTGGAAATCAACACGCAACCGGGCATGACCGCGACGTCACTGGTCCCGGAAATCGCGCTGGCGGCCGGGCACTCCTTCGCCGAACTGCTTGAATGGATGGTGGAGGACGCATCTTGCATGCGTTGACGGGACATCGGAGCAGACGGAAGGAAGGCGGCGCGCCCGGGCGCGGCGGCCGCATCCTGCCGCGCGCGCTGCGGCGGCCGGTCCGGTTCGCCGGGCGGCTCGTCTCCGGCCGCGTCGACGTGCCGCCGCGCCTCGAGCTTTTCCTGTTCGGCACGGTGCTCGGCGGCGCGATCCTTTACGGTTCGATCGTGGGCGGCCAGTTCGGCGACGCGGTCGAGGCGACCACCGCGGCGGCCGGTTTCGCCGTCGAGGAGATCGAGCTTTCGGGCAACGCCCATACCTCGGTCGACCAGGTGTTCGGCGCGCTCGGCCTGCACGGCCGGCGGTCGCTGGTGTCGATCGATCCGGCCGAGGCGCGCACCGCGCTGAAGGGCCTGCCGTGGGTGGAGAGCGCGCGCGTCGCCAAGGTCTATCCGTCCAAGCTGGTCGTCGAGGTCAGCGAGCGCACCCCGTTCGCCGTCTGGCAGACCGGCGAGGCGCTGTCGGTGATCGAGCGCGACGGCACGGTGATCGGCGGCTATGCGGCCGACCCGCGTCTGGCCGCGCTGCCGCTTCTGGTCGGCAAGGGCGCCGACGAGACCGGCGCCGGGTTCGTCGCCACGATCGCCGGCTATCCGGAGATCGCCGGGCGCGTGCGCGCCCATATCCGCGTCGGTCAGCGGCGCTGGGACATCAGGCTCGACAACGGCATCACGGTGCGCCTGCCCGAGGCCGGCGTCGAACGGGCGCTGGAGAGGCTCGTCGCCATGCAGGCCGAACTGGGCCTGTTCGAGCGCGATCTGGCCGCCATCGACCTCAGGCTCGACGACCGCACCGTGTTCGCTCTGACCGACAATGCGCTCGAGACGCGCCAGGCGGCGATCGAGGCGCGCGACAAGGCGCGTGCCGAGCGCGCCCGCGGGAGCGCGATCTGATGGCCGGTCCCCGCACCAGCGAAACGCAAAGGCGCGGCCGCCGACCGGCGGTCGTCACCGTGCTCGACATGGGCAGCACCAAGACGGTGTGCCTGATCGCCCGCATGGTGCCGTCCGACACCGGCCGGTACCTGTCCGCACGCACCCACCAGGCCGAGATCGTCGGGATCGGTCACACCCGCTCGCTGGGCATGAAGTCCGGTGTCGTCGTCGATCTGGACGCGGCGGAACGCTCGATCCGTCATGCCGTCGAGGCGGCCGAGCGGATGGCCGGGGTCACCGTCGATTCGATGATCGTCAATCTCAGCGCCGGGCGTCCGAAATCGACCATCTGCTCGGCCTCGCTGACGCTGAAGGACAAGCCTGTCAGCCAGCGCGAGATCGAGCAGGTGCTGCGCGCCGCCGTCGCGCGCGCTGCCCGCGTCGACCGGCACGTCGTCCATCTTCTGCCGATCGATCACATGCTCGACGGCGAGCGCGGCATCGTCGATCCGCGCGGCATGATCGGCTCGGAACTGACGCTGAACATGCACCTTCTTTCGGCCGACGTCGCGCCGGTGCGCAATCTGGAACTGGCGATCAACCGGGCGCACCTGTCGATCGAGACGCTGGTCGCCACGCCCTATGCGAGCGGGCTCGCCACGCTGGTCGACGACGAACTGGAACTGGGCTGCGCCTGCATCGACATGGGCGGCGGAACCACCTCCATCGCGATCTTCTCCGAACACCGCTTCGTGCACACCGAGACGCTGCCGCTGGGCGGCCATCACGTGACGATGGACGTCGCGCGCGGGCTCAACTGCCGGCTCGAGGACGCCGAAAGGCTCAAGGTCATGCAGGGTTCGGTGATCGCCACCTCCGTCGACGACCGCGACATCATCCAAGTGCCCTCGATGGACGAGGACCGCCACGAGGGCGGCCACCAGATCCCGCGCAGCCTGCTCAACCGCATCGTCGCCGCGCGCGTCGAGGAGACGCTGGAAATGCTGCGCGAACGCATCAACGCCTCGGGCTGCTCGTCGGTGGTGGGCAAGCGCGTGGTGCTGACCGGCGGCGCGGCGCAGCTCGGCGGGCTGCCCGACATGGCCCGCCGGATCCTCGGCCGCAACGTGCGGATCGGCCGGCCGCTGGGCGTGCGCGGGCTTCCCGCCGCGGCCAAGGGCCCGGCCTTCGCGGCGGCCGTCGGGCTGATGGTCTATCCGCAAGTGGCCGCAGACGACCACTCCAGTGAACGCTTCCGCGGAACCGCGTCAGTCAAACGGACCGGAACAGAAGGACCGCTCGGGCGGATGACACAATGGATCAAAGAGAGCTTCTAGAAACGGACGAAGGCACGTCGGCTCAAGCCCCGCAGGCCGGTCCGGCACCAAAAGAGGATGAAACCATGACGATCAATCTCCAAAAGCCGGACATTACCGAGTTGAAGCCGCGCATCACGGTCTTCGGCGTCGGCGGTGGCGGCGGCAACGCGGTCAACAACATGATCACCGGGGGGCTCGACGGAGTCGAGTTCGTGGTGGCCAACACCGATGCGCAGGCGCTGTCGATGAACAAGGCGGGCCGGATCATCCAGCTCGGCATGGGCGTCACCGAGGGTCTTGGCGCCGGCTCGCAGCCCGACGTCGGCCGCGCGGCCGCCGAGGAATGCATCGACGAGATCAACGACCATCTGAACGGCACCCACATGTGCTTCGTCACCGCCGGCATGGGCGGCGGCACCGGCACCGGCGCGGCGCCGGTGGTTGCGCGCGCCGCGCGCGAACGCGGCATCCTGACGGTCGGCGTCGTCACCAAGCCGTTCCACTTCGAGGGCCAGCGGCGCATGCGCACCGCCGACGACGGCATCGAGGAACTTCAGGCCAACGTCGACACGCTGATCGTCATTCCCAACCAGAACCTGTTCCGGATCGCCAACGACAAGACGACGTTCGCCGACGCGTTCGGCATGGCCGACCAGGTGCTCTATTCCGGCGTTGCCTGCATCACCGACCTGATGGTCAAGGAGGGGCTGATCAACCTCGACTTCGCCGACGTGCGCTCGGTCATGCGCGACATGGGCAAGGCGATGATGGGCACCGGCGAAGCCTCCGGCGAGGGCCGGGCGATCACCGCCGCCGAAGCCGCGATCGCCAATCCGCTGCTCGACGAGACCTCGATGATGGGCGCCAAGGGCCTTTTGATCTCGATCACCGGCGGCAAGGACATGACCCTGTTCGAGGTGGACGAGGCTGCGACCCGCATCCGCGAGGAGGTCGACCAGGACGCCAACATCATCCTGGGCGCGACGTTCGACGAGTCGCTCGAAGGGCTGATCCGCGTGTCGGTCGTCGCAACCGGCATCGCCGGCGAGGCGGGCGCGATCGCGTCGCCGCGTCCGACCGCGATCCCGCGTGCGGTCACCGGCGCGGCGGCCCCGGCCGCCAGACCGCAGCCGGAGCAGGCCTCCGTGCTGCAGCCGGCGCGGCGCGAGCAGCCGGCCGAGGCAAGGCCCGCACCGGCCGCGCAGGCGCCCGCTGCCCCGACCTCCGAGGACGATGTGATCGCCGAGACCGAGCGCGACATGGATGCCTACGGCGCCACCGCGCAGGCGTCCGGCCCGGCGCCCCAGCCGCAGCCGGCCCGACCGGCAGCGACGGCCGAGGACGAGTTCCGCCCGCAGAGCCGCCTGTTCCAGCCGGCCGCCCAGCCGATGCCGGCCCGCCCGCGCACCGCCGAAGCGGCCGCCCCGGCCCAGGCTCCGGCTCCGCAGGCGCCCCGTCCGGCCGCCCAGACGATGGCCGAGCCGGCCTTCGATGCGCCCGCGCCGCGCATGCCCGACGTCCAGGACTTCCCGCCGATGGTCCAGGCCGAGGTGGAAGCCAGCCGCGCCCCCCACATGGCCGACGACGAGCATGACGAGCGCGGCCCGCTCGGCCTGCTACGCCGGCTGACGCACGGCCTTTCGCGCAAGGACGAGATGGAGGCCCCCGAGCCGCCGCGCCTGCGTCCGGCGCAGCCGGTCGAGCAGGGCCCGGCCCAGCCGCGCCGCGCGATCGGGCAGGACGCTTCGCTCTATGCGCCGCGTCGCGGCCAGCTCGACGATCAGGGCCGGGGGCCCGCGCCGACGCAGGCCCCCGATCCGGACGACCAGCTCGAGATTCCGGCGTTCCTGCGCAGACAGGCCAACTGACCGGTCCGCGATCGCGACCATGACGGCGAGCGGGGCGCCTGGGCGCCCCGTTTCGCTTTTGTTAAGCCTCTGAAGCTATTTGCGATTATCCCCCCGGCCGAACCGGACGCGCGTTACATGCGGTTACCATCCGTGATTTGGTCGCTTCACCGAGTCGCGACTATTGTGCCGGCCGAGGTGGAGAGGGCGCCGCTTTGATACGCTAGGCGCATCCGTCAGGGGATTGGGCGGACCGCGCGACCAGCGAACAAAATACAAGAACAAGAGCGAGAAACGGCTCATGGGGACTGATCTGCGGGGCTATCAGGCATCATTGCGCAAGGCGGTGAGCCTTTCGGGTATCGGAGTTCATACCGGTTCCGAAGTATCGATTACCCTTCATCCGGCCGAACCGAACACGGGCGTCGTTTTCCGGCGCATTCTCGATGACGGTTCCAGGGTCGATCTCCCCGCCGTCGTTTCCCAGGTCGGCGCCACCGATCTTTGCACGATGCTCGGCAACCCCGCCGGCGTGCACGTTTCCACAATCGAACACATCATGGCCGCCTTCTCGGCGCTCGGGCTCGACAATGTCATCGTCGAGATCGACGGCACGGAAGTGCCGATCATGGACGGCAGCGCGCGGGTCTTCATCGCGGCGATCGACGAGGCGGGCATCGAGCACCATCTGGTCAAGCGGCGCTACATCCGCGTCAAGAAGACCGTGCGGGTCGAACATGCAGGGTCCTGGGCCGAGTTCCGGCCCCATGACGGCACCCGCTACGAAATCGTCATCGACTTCGATTCCAGGGCCATCGGCCGGCAGGAGTTCCGCGGCGAGGTGGACGGCGCCGTGTTCTGCGAGGAACTGGCCGATGCGCGCACCTTCGGCTTCATGAAGGACGTCGAGCGGCTTTGGGCCTCCGGCCATGCGCTTGGCTCGTCGCTGGGCAATTCGGTGGTGATCGGCGACGATCATGCCGTCGTCAACGGCGAGGGACTGCGCTACGCCGACGAGTTCGTGCGCCACAAGACGCTGGACGCGGTCGGCGACCTGGCGCTGGCGGGCGCCAATTTCGTCGGCTGCTTCTCCTCCTACCGGGGCGGCCACCGGCTCAACTCGATCGCGCTGAAGGCGCTGCTCGCCGATCCGGCCGCCTATGAGATCGTCGAGACGCCGGTGCCGCGCGCCATCGTCTATGCCGGCGACCTGGTCGCCGTGACGGGCCAGGTCTACGCTCCCTGGGCGATCTGACCGTCCGCCGGACGACCACGTCACAAAATCGCACCAATTGCCCGGCAGGCGTTGCCGTGGGGAGCCCAAGGCGATAAACGGGCGCTTGGTTTGCATGGCGGGATTGCCGCCCGGCCATGCCTGGAGATGGGCTGTTTGATGAGTGCCAATCGGACGAGCAGAGCAGGGTTCGCACGGGGCCTGACGATGGTGGTTGCGGTCGCGATCGCCGCCGGCACGGTGGCCGGCTGCGCGCGCGACAATGATTCGGTCGACCTGCAGAGCTATGTCGACACGATCGAGCCGGCGGACGTGCTGTACAATCAGGGCTTGGCCAATCTGAACGCCGGCGACCTGCGCGAGGCGCAGCGCAAGTTCAACGCCGTCGACCGGCAGCACCCCTATTCGGAGTTCGCCCGCAAGGCGAACGTGATGGCCGCCTACACGTCCTACAAGCTGGGCCGGTTCGACGAGGCGATCAGCGCGTCGCGCCGGTTCGTCGAACTCTATCCGACGCACGAGGACGCCTCCTACGCGCAGTACATCATCGGCCTTTCCTATTTCAGCCAGATGCCCGAAGTGACGCGCGACCAGCGTGACACGCGGCTGGCGATCCAGAACTTCAACCGGCTGCTCGAAGGCTATCCGGGTTCGATCTACGAGGAAGACGCCAAGGCCAAGATCCGCGCCGCCCGCGACCAGCTCGCCGGCAAGGAGATGCAGGTCGGCCGCTACTATCTGGAACGGCGCGAATATGCCGCCGCGCTGCCGCGCTTCCGGCTCGTGGTCGAGGAGTATCCGACGACCCGGCATGTCGAGGAGGCGCTGGCGCGCCTGACCGAGACCTATTTCGCCATGGGCCTTGCGTCCGAGGCGCAGACCGCCGCGGCGATCCTCGGCCACAACTTCCCCGACAGCCAGTGGTACGCCGATTCCTACGCGCTGCTTGCCACGGGCGGCCTGCAGCCGCGCCAGAACGCCGGCTCCTGGATCAGCCGCGCGACGCAGAACGTCCTGAACCGCCCGGCCGGCGGCTGACCCGGCCCATCGCCCCGCCATGCTCAGCGAGCTGTCGATCCGCGACATCGTGCTGATCGAGAAGCTGGCCATTCGCTTTTCGGCCGGCCTTGCCGTGCTGACCGGCGAGACCGGGGCGGGCAAATCCATCCTGCTGGACGCGCTGTCGCTGGCGCTCGGCGCGCGCGGCGACGCCGATCTGGTCCGCCACGGCGCGCGCGACGGCCAGGTGATCGCCGTGTTCGATCTGGCCGCGAGCCACCCCGCCCATGCCGTGCTGGAGGAGGCGGGCGTTTCGATCGAGCCGGGCGAGCCGCTGATCTTCAAGCGCGTGCAGAGCGCGGACGGGCGCACCCGCGCCTTCGTCAACGACCAGACCGTGTCGGTGGCGACGCTGCGCGCGGTCGGCCGGCAACTCGTCGAGATCCACGGCCAGCACGACGACCGGGCGCTGGTCGACACCGATTCCCACCGCGACCTGCTCGACGCGTTCGGGCGCCTTGACGCCGATGCAGGTCATGTCGCGGCGCTGCACCGGACCTGGCGGGACGCCGAGACCGCGCTCTCCCGCCAGCGCGCGCGGATCGAGGCGGCGGCGCGCGAGGCCGATTTCCTGCGCGCTTCGGTCGACGAACTGACCAAGCTCGCCCCCGAGCCGGGCGAGGAGGAACAACTCGCCGAAAAGCGCACCGGGATGATGGCCGCCGAGAAGATCGCCGGCGATCTCAACGATGCGCACGAGACGCTGGCCGGCCCGGCCTCGTCGGTGCCCGAGATCGCCGGGCTGCTGCGCCGCCTCGAGCGCAAGGCGCCGCAGGTGCCGGGCCTGCTCGACGAGGTCAACGGGCATCTGGCGAGCGCGCTCGACCATCTGGCCGAGGCGCAGAACCTCATCGAGCAGACGATCGCCGCCCAGGATCACGATCCGCACGCGCTCGAACGCACCGAGGAGCGGCTGTTCGCGCTGCGCGCGGTCGCCCGCAAGCATGATTGCGCGGTCGACGATCTGCCGGCGCTGACCGTGACGATGGCCGACCAGCTTGCCGATCTGGACGCCGGCGAGGCGGCGCTGGCCGGCCTCGAACAGGCGGCCAGGGAGGCGCTTGCCGCCTATGACCGGGCCGCCGCCGCCCTGTCCGCCCGGCGCGCCAAAACCGCCGAAACGCTCGTCGCCGCGGTGATGGCCGAACTGCCGGACCTCAAGCTCGACAAGGCCGAATTCATCGTCCACCACGCCGCCGACGCCGACCGGCGCGGACCGGCGGGGATCGACGGCATCGAGTTTCACGTGCGCACCAATCCGGGCACGCGCGCCGGGCCGATGATGAAGGTCGCCTCGGGGGGCGAGCTGTCGCGATTCCTGCTGGCGCTGAAGGTGGCGCTCGCCGACCAGGGCTCGGCGCCGACGCTGGTCTTCGACGAGATCGACACCGGCGTCGGCGGCGCGGTGGCCGATGCGATCGGCGCGCGGCTGCGACGCCTGTCGGAGACCGTGCAGGTGCTGTCGGTCACCCACGCCCCGCAGGTGGCCGCGCGCGCCGCGCACCATTTCCTGATCGCCAAGGCGGGCGCCTCGGGCGGCAACGGCGCCGAACAGGTCGTCACCTCGGTGACCGAGATGGATCGCGACCGGCGGCGCGAGGAGATCGCACGGATGCTCGCCGGCGCGACGATCACCGCAGAGGCGCGCGCCGCCGCCGACAAGCTGCTGGCGGGGGAGGGGTAGCGTTTCGGCCGGGCCCGTCGAGCCGTCATTCCGGACAGGCGGAGCCTGATCCGGAATCCAGCGCGTCGATGGCCGGGGTTTCTGCTCTGGATTCCGGGTTCCGCTGCGCGGCCCCGGAATGACGAAGAGGGGGCGCAGTCCAGCAATGCCGATGAGAGGGAGCCGCTCCGGTTTGGCGGCAGAAGGGGCGCGGTCGCCGACAAGCTGCTTGCGGGAACCGGCACCTGACCGGGCCGGTCCCAATCGCCCCTCACCCTCACCCTCTCCCCGCATGCGGGGAGAGGGTGACCTGCACATCGCGCATTGGCAGGCAATCTTCCGAGCCGGGCGTTCGTGCCGACCGTGCGGGCGCGGTGCTAGAGGCTCCCTCTCCCCGGAGGCGGGGAGAGGGGACCTCCACATCGCGTATTGGCTGGCGCTCTTCCGAGCCGGGCATCCGTGCCGATCGTGCGAACGCGGTGCTAGAGGCTCCCTCTCCCCGGAGGCGGGGAGAGGGTGAGGGTGAGGGGCCCGATCTTGTGGAGCGGTTGCCGGCTGGCGGTGCAGGCTCCATCGATCCCTCATCCTGAGGTGCGAGGCAATCATCGCCTCGCCCTTCGAGGCTCGCTGCGCTCGCACCTCAGGATGAGGGCGATGATTGGCGAGCCTCGAAGGGTCAGGGATCGCTGCGCGGCCCCGGAATGACGAAAAGGGTAGCGCGCGCCCGGATTGACGAAGAGGAGGGCGCGCGCCCCCCCACGGCATACCCCACATCGCGCCTCTTTGCCCGCCCGGGCAAAAGCGCTAATCGTGCACCGTCTCATCTGCGGTGGACGAAGACTTGACCAAGGACGCCTCCGACAAGCCCGTCGAATCCCTCACCGAGGCCGAAGCTGCGGCCGAACTGGCGCGGCTCGCCGAGGAGATCGCGCGGCACGACGTCGCCTATCATGGCGAGGACGCGCCGGTCATCTCCGATGCCGACTATGACGCGCTCAAGCGGCGCAACCTTGCCATCGAGGCGCGGTTTGCGCACCTCAAGCGCTCGGACAGCCCCAGCGAGCAGGTCGGCGCGGCGGTCTCGGAGAAGTTCGAGAAGATCGCCCACCGGGTGCCGATGCTGTCGCTCGACAATGCGTTCAACGACCAGGACGTGCACGATTTCGTCGCGCGCATCCGCCGGTTCCTGAAGCTCGCCGCGGACACGTCGCTGCGCCTGACCGCCGAGCCGAAGATCGACGGGCTGTCGCTGTCGCTGCGCTACGAGGGCGGCAAACTCGCCTATGCGGCAACGCGCGGCAACGGCGCGGTCGGCGAGAACGTCACCGCGAACGCCAGGACCATCGCCGACATTCCCGACACGCTCGCCGGCACGCCGCCCGAGATATTCGAGGTGCGCGGCGAGGTCTATCTGACCAAGGCCGATTTCGCCGAACTCAACCGCAGGCAGGAGGAGGCCGGAAAGCCGACCTACGTCAACCCGCGCAACACGGCGGCCGGCTCGCTGCGCCAGCTCGACGCGTCGATCACCGCCGCCCGGCCGCTGAAATTCTTCGCCTATGCCTGGGGCGAGGTCAGCGCAATGCCGGCGGACACGCAGATGGGGATGGTCGAGAAGCTTGCCGAATACGGCTTCGTAACCAACGCGCTGATGGCCGTGTGCGACAGCGCCGAGGCGCTGCTCGAACACTACCGGCGCATCGAGGTCGAGCGCGGCGATCTCGACTACGACATCGACGGCGTCGTCTACAAGGTGAACGATCTGGGCCTGCAGCAGCGGCTCGGCTACGTCTCGCGGTCGCCGCGCTGGGCGATCGCCCACAAGTTCCCGGCCGAAAAGGCGATGACGCGCCTGAACGCGATCGACATCCAGGTCGGCCGCACCGGCGCGCTGACCCCGGTGGCCCGGCTCGAACCGGTGACTGTCGGCGGGGTCGTGGTCGAGAACGCCACGCTCCACAATGCCGAGGAGATCGCCCGGCTCGGCATCAGGATCGGCGACACGGTCACGGTGCAGCGCGCCGGCGACGTCATTCCGCAGATCCTGGGCTACGTGCCCGAAAAGCGGCCGGACGATGCCGAAACGTTCGAGTTTCCCGAGACCTGCCCGTGCCCGCTTCGGACGCCGATCGTGCGCGAGGCGACCGCCGGCGGCACCGAGGGCGTGGTGCGGCGCTGTTCGGGCGAATTTGCCTGCCCGTTCCAGCGCAAGGAGCATCTGAAGCTGTTCGTCTCGCGCAAGGCGTTCGACATCGATGGGCTCGGCGACAGGCAGATCGAGTATTTCTACGATCTGCCCGAGGACGACCCGCTGCGCATCCGCGCGCCGGCCGACATCTTCACGCTCGAAGAGCGGGATGCCGCGTCAGAACTGACCAGGCTGAAGAACCGCGAAGGGTACGGCGAGACCTCGGCGAAGAACCTGTTCGAAGCGATCGAGGCGCGGCGGACGATCCCGCTCGAACGGCTGATCTTCGGGCTCGGCATCCGCCATGTCGGCGAGACGACGGCGCGGGCGCTGGCGCGGGCCTACGGGTCATGGGCCGAATTCGAGGCGGCCGCGCGGAAGATCGCCGGGGGCGACGAGGCCGCGCGCGAGGACATGGACGCGATCGAGGATATCGGCGCGGCGGTCGTCGATGCGGTGGCGCGCTATTTCGGCGAGGAACACAACCTTCAGATGGTCGAGGATCTGATCGCCCAGCTCACCGTCGAGGACGCCGAGCGGCCCGCCGCCGAAAGCCCGTTCGCCGGACAGACCATCGTCTTCACCGGCTCGCTGGAACGAATGAGCCGGGACGAAGCCAAGGCGATGGCCGATCGGCTCGGCGCGAAGGCCTCGGGCTCGGTCTCCTCGAAGACCGATCTGGTGGTGGCCGGGCCGGGCGCCGGCTCGAAGCTGAAGAAGGCGCAGGAGCTGGGCGTCGAGGTGATCGACGAGGCGGAATGGTTCGCCCGCACCGAGGGGCTTTGAGGCGGGCAGGAACGGCGGCGCGCCCGCGCGATCAGCCAGGGTGATTGTTGCGGTGACAAAATCTGGCGTGACAGGCCCGAGCGGTTTCGGCTAACCGGGGCGGCGGAGTTCTTCATGGCATCGTCCCGATCCGAGTTCATGCGCGGCGTGCGCGATGCCGTCCCGGTCATCTTCGCCGTCGCGCCGTTCGGGCTGCTATTCGGGGCGCTGGCCGCCGAGAACGGGATGAACGCGTTCGAGGCGACGCTGATGAGCGCGCTGCTCTATGCCGGCGCCAGCCAGATGGTCGGCATCGAACTGTTCGGCTCGGACGTTCCGGCCTGGGTGATCGTGCTGTCGATCCTGGCGGTCAATTTCCGGCACGTGCTCTATTCGGCGACGATGGGCCAGACGATCCACGCCTACAGCCGGCCGCGCAAGGCGCTGGCCTTCTTCCTGATGACCGATCCGCAGTTCGCGATCACCGAGCAGCGCGCCGAGGCGGGCGTGCCGACGCCGTTCGCCTGGTATCTGGGGCTGGCGCTGCCGGTCTATGCGATGTGGGTGCTCGAAGCCTATGTCGGCGCGGTGTTCGGCGGGCTGATCGACGATCCGACCGCCTACGGGATCGACTTCCTGTTGCCGCTCTATTTTCTGGGCATGGTGATGGGCTTTCGCGGCCGCGCCAACTGGCTGCCGGTGGTGCTCGCCAGCGCGCTCGCCTCGGTCGTCGCCTATCATCTTGTCGGCAGCCCCTGGCACGTGAGCCTTGGCGGGCTCGCCGGCGTCATCGTCGCCGCGGTGATCGGCGTGCGTCCCGGCCACAAGCTGGTGGTGTGAGCCGATGTCGACGACGGTGTGGATTATCCTTGCGGGCGCGGTCGCGACCTATCTGACGCGGATCGGCGGCCATGCCGTGCTGTCGCGCTTCGCCGCCATCCCGCCGCGCCTCGAAGCGGCGCTGAACGCGGTGCCCGCCGCCGTGCTGACGGCGATCGTCGCGCCCTATGCGGCCTTCTACGGCCTTGCCGAGGCGATCACGATCGCGGTCGCGATCATCCTCGCCCTGCGCCTGCCGCCGCTCGCCATGCTGGCGATCTGCTGGGCTCTGATCTTCGGGCTCAGGCAGGTGATGTGACGGGGCCGCGCCGGTGGCGGCCCCGCTTAGGTGTTACTGCAGCAGCGCGCCGAGCCTTTCGCGTGCTTCCTCGTTCAGCCAGCCGCTCCAGATATCCGGCGAGGATTGCAGGAAATGAACGGCCGCTTCCTCGGGCGAGGCGTTGTTCTCGTCCTGCCAGGCGAGCAGCGCGTTCATCTGGTCGTTGGTGAAGGCGACGTTCGACATCAGTTCGGCGATCTCCGGCTCGCGCTCGGCAAAGTCGGTGGTGACGGCGGTGATCACGTCGGCGCGTGGATAGGCCGAAAGGCCCGGCTCGGCGCAGTCCTCGCCGGAAGCGTTGCAGTCGTGGATGTCGGGATCATGCGGCGCGGTCTCGACCAGCACCATCGGGTACTTGCCGAGCACGGCGGTCGGCGCCCAGTAATAGCCGAACCACGGCTCGCGGTCGGTATAGGCCGAGGCGATCGAGGCGGCGAGCGTCTCGCCCGAGCCGTGATTGAAGATCTCGATGCCGGCATCCTCCATGTCGACGGCGCGGTTCAGATTGTCGTTGATGGTGCGGCAGGTCCAGTTGTCGGGACAGTTGTGGAAGCGGTTGCCGACCAGGTCGGGATTTTCCAAGATGCCTTCGAGCGTTGCGGCGTCGGGATGTTCCTCGGCCACATAGTCGGGCACCCACCAGCCCTCGACGCCGCCGTCGGACAGCACCTTGTTCAGTTCAACCACCTTGCCTTCGTCGCGCAGCCTGGCATAGGCCGGCGCCGCGTTGGTCCACAGTTCGGTGACGATGTCCGGGTTGCCGTTCTCGGCGACCGAGGCGAGAGCGGGGATCGCGGACGAAGGCACGGTGGTCACGTCGCAGCCATAGCCGTTTTCCATCAGGAAGCTCGACACCGCGGTGACGATGGCGGCCGAGGCCCAGTCCATCTGGGTGATCGAAACCTCGCCGCAATCGGCCTTGGCCGGCAGCGTGCCGACCGATAGCGCAAGCGTGGCCGTTGCGGCGAGCAGGGAAAGGCGGGTCATGGAGTTCTCCTTGTTCTTGTCTGGGCGCGAGCCTCTTGACGGCTTCCCATGCGCCATGCCCGGACGGGGCGGCCCGCTCCGTCACGAAAGAACGACATGTTCCAAAGGGCCAGGGGAGACCGCCGGGCGTGGCCGGCAACGGGTGCCGGCGGCGGATCGGAAGGGTGCGGCTGCGCACCTGGAAGTGACGGGCAAGCCGGTGTTAGCGCGAAAGGGCCGCAGCGGCAAGCAAGCGGCCCGGGCGCCGCTCAGCGCACCGGCGCGGTCGCCCGTTCGAGCCAGGCGAGCACGGCCTCGTCCTCGATCAGCTTCGACAGTTCGCGGCGGACGCGGGCGTGATAGCGGTTCAGCCAGCGCCGTTCGGCCCGGTCGAGCAGTCTGGGCGCGATCAGCCGCCGGTCGATCGGACACAGCGTCAGCGTGGTGAAGGCGTGCATGGGCTTCTCGCCGCCTTCGGGGACCTTGGCCGGCGCGACCATGACCAGGTTCTCGATGCGGATGCCGTGGCTGCCCTCGACATAGTAGCCGGGCTCGTTGGATACGATCATGCCTTCCTCGAGGACGGCCATGCCGCGCCGCGACAGGTTCTGCGGCCCCTCGTGCACACCCAGATAGGAGCCGACGCCATGGCCGGTGCCGTGGCCGTAGTCGAGGCCCGCCGCCCAGAGCGGCCGGCGCGCCAGAACGTCCAGATCGACGCCGCGCGTGCCCTCGGGAAAGCGGGCCTGGCTCATCGCGATCATGCCCTTGAGGACGAGCGTGAAATGGCGGCGCTGTTCGTCGCTCGCCTCGCCTGTGGCGATCACGCGGGTGATGTCGGTGGTGCCGTCCTCGTACTGGGCGCCCGAATCGATCAGGATCAGGTCGCTCGGCGCCACCGCGCGGTTCGATGTCTCGTCGACCCGGTAATGGACGATGGCCCCGTTGGGCCCGGCGCCGCAGATCGTATCGAAGGCGATCTCGCGCAGCGGCATGCCGAGCCGTTCGCCGGTTTCGGTCCGCACCCGTTCGAGCTCTTGGACGATGGCGATCTCGTCGAGCGAAGCGGGGTCCTGCGCGTCGAGCCAGGCAAGGAACGTCGCCATGGCGGCGCCGTCGCGCCGGTGCGCCTCGACGGCGCCCTTGCGCTCGGCCCGGTTCTTGGCGGCGCGGGGCCGCACGGCCGGATCGGTGCCCTCGATAACGGTCCCGCCGGCGCTCTCGACGATCGCGGCGATCGCCGCGGCGGCGCGGGCCGGATCGAGCATGACGGGCTTTGTGGCGGTGCGACCGAGTTGGGCCAGCGCGGCTTCGAACGCGTCGGGCGACTGAAGATCGGCATGGTCCCGCAGATGGTCGGTGACCGCGCCGGCGTGCTTGGCCGGATCGATGAACAGTTGCGGGGCGCCGCGCGCCGGAACGATCGCCCAGGCAAGCGCCAGCGGCGTGTGCACCACGTCGGCGCCGCGTATGTTGAACGCCCAGCACACCGACGCCGGATCGGTCAGCACGGTCGCCGCCGCACCCGCCTGGCGCACCGCGCGCGCCATCGCACGCAGCTTGGCCCTGGCGCTCTTGCCGGCGCGTTCGATCGGATGCAGCCGCACCGGCGCGGCCGGCGGCGGCGGGGCATCGGCCCAGACCGCGTCGACCGGATTGTCTGAAACCGCGATCAGTTCCGCGCCGGCCTTCGCGCATGCCTGCTCGAGGCGCCTTGCCTCGCCGACCGTGTGCAGCCAGGGATCGAAGCCCAGACGCGTTCCCTTGGCCAGATTGTCCGCCAGCCATTGATGGGGCGGCGTGTCGGTCAGGCTTTGCGGCGTGAACACGTCCATGTCTGCCTGCTGGCGGAGCTGCAGCGTGTAGCGGCCGTCGACGAACACATGGGCCGTATCGGTCAGAACCACGGCCGTGCCGGCCGAGCCGGTGAAGCCGGTCAGCCAGGCGAGCCGTTCGGCTTGCGGGGGCAGATATTCGTTCTGGTGGGCGTCGGCGTGCGGCACGACGAAACCGTCCAGCCCCATCGCGGCGAGCTGTTCGCGAAGGGCCGCAAGGCGCGGTCTGCCGGTTGTCGGGTCGGAACGGGTGGCGAAGGACTGGAACATGGATGGAAGCCTTGATCGGTGCGGGCGGACGCTATCGATCCGGACGCCGGACGGCAAGCCATGGAGCCGACGATGAATTTTGCGTTGCAAAAGGGCCTTTCGCGCATGCGAAAAACGCATGGGTGCCCTGCATCTTCAGGCCTACCGGATCGTGCCTGGAGGGATCATCTTGGGCGTGCAACATCGCTCCAAAGGAGACCAGTCATGGCCAACACGAACCGCAAGGGTTTCTTCCGTCACGCGCTCGACGCGATGATCGAGGCCCGCTCGCGCCAGGTGGCCGGCTACGTCAATGGAACGCTTCTGATGCTGGACGATGACGAACTGAGAGAGCGCGGCTATGACCGCGCCACGCTCAAGCGCCGTCCGCATTTCACGCCGCCCTTCTGATCGGCCAATCACGACCGCGAACTTCGGACAGCCCGCCGCAGCGATGCGCGGGCTGTCTTGCGTTCGGGGGATTGTTCACCGCGAACGGCGGGACTTTTCGTATATACAATTTGATTGCTCATGTATCCGATCCCTGCTAGTTTCGGCGGGTGGAGATCGAATTCGACCCGGACAAGGAGCGGCGAAACCGTCTCAAGCACAGGATTTCGCTGGCGAGGGCGGTCGACTTCGAGATTCTGGCCTTTGTCGAGGACGATCGGGCCGACTATGGCGAGGTCCGCTACAGGGCCTGGGGCCTCATTGACGGGGCCTATCATGCCATGGCGTTCACGCTTCGCGGCGAACGCGTGCGGGTGATCATGTTGCGGCGCGCGCATGACAAGGAGATCAGGCGATATGTCGGACAAGACGCCAAAGACCGATAAGGACGCATGGGCCGACCGGCAGTGGTCGCAGGCCGACTTCGATCGCGCGCAATCGCCCGAAGCGCTTCCCGGCGCGGTGCGCGACGCCTTTCCGAGAACGCGCGGGCCTCAGAGGGCGCCGACCAAGGTGCCCGTTTCGATCCGGCTTAGCGCCGACGTGGTCGCACACTTCAAGGCGGGCGGGCCGGGCTGGCAGCGACGGATCGACGAGACGCTCAAGAAGGTCATCGCGGAGCAGTAGCGCTCACCGCAGGTGCAGCGTCACCCAGCCGTCGCGCTCGATCGTGCGGCAGTGGCGCAGGCCGGCCTGCCGGTAGGCGGCGAGCACCTTGCGCCGCTGGCGCGTCAGTATTCCGGAAAGAACGAGATCGCCGCCCGGCGCCAGGTGCCGGGCGATCGCCGGCGCCATCACCATCAGCGGCCGCGCCAGGATGTTGGCGACGATCAGGTCGAACGGGCCGCGCTCGGCAAAGGCGCGGTGGGCGAGGCCGCTGGCGGTCTCGCAGCGCACGAGGCCGGCGACGCCGTTGAGCCTGGCGTTGGCGTCGGCGACGCGTGTGGCGACCGGGTCGATATCGGTTGCCAGCACCGGCGTCCGGGCCCGTTTGGCGATCGCGATCGCCAGCACCGCGCTGCCCGCGCCCAGATCGAGCGAGCGCGCGGGCCGGCGGCGGGAGATCAGCCGGTCGAGCATGATCAGGCAGCCGCTGGTGGTGCCGTGATGGCCGGTGCCGAAAGCCTGGCCGGCCTCGATCTGAATGCCGATGCGGCCGGGCGTGACGGCCGCGCGCTGGTGGCCGCCATGGACGATGAAGCGGCCGGCGCGCACCGCGCCCAGACCTTCGAGTGACTTCGTCACCCAATCGATGTCTGGCACCGGCTCCTCGGCGAAATCGAGCGCATCTTTGGCGACGCCGAGCGCGCCGGCGATCTTTGCGCGAAGGCCCGGCACATCCTCCGCCTCGGCATAGAGCGAGACCTCGAAGATGCCGCTGTCGTCGAAGGTCTCGGCGATCGCGGCCGGGACGCCTTCGTCCTCCAGCGCGCTTTCGATCGTCTCGAACAGCCGCTCCGCCTCGATCCTGGGCGCGGTGCGAAAGAGGCGGGTCTGGGGCATCGGGGTCCGGGTCTCAGGGGGCCTGCGCGTCGGGCAGGTCGGGCTGCGGCTTGGCGTCGGTCACCGCCGGCACGTCCTTTTTCGGGCGCGGCGGGGCGAAGGACAGGATCACGTCGTTCTTCTGCGGCTTCTGATTGCCCGAAGCGGCAGAAAAGACAAGCCGTCCGCCGGGCTTGCGCCACAGGATGACGCGCGTGTCGCGGGCTCGCGTCTCGACGAACCTTTCATGGGTGAACTCGTCGGTCAGCCGGGTCGACTGGAACGTCCAGCCCTCGCGCATGCGCCGGTTGAGCTCGAACAGGTCGAGGCCGGGCTCGAACAGCTGGCGGCCGCCCAGCGTGAAGCTCATCGCCTGGCGCTCGGACTGCTGCTTCATGTCGCCGATCTGGAAGATGTTGGTGCGGCCGATGTCGGGGCCGAAATCGGTGCAGACCAGCGCGTTGTAGGCGTCGTTGTCGGTCGCCGCCAAGAGCGCGCCATAGCGGTTCAGGTCGAGATGATGGTGGGCGTGCTCGGACAGGATCTCGCCGTAATGAACCGGAATGCCGGCAAAGCGCGCATCGCTGAGATGGTTCCAGTTGGGATCGGAGATGCGCACCGGCACGTCCATCTCGTCGAGCTTGCCGGCAAGCGCGGTGGCCCAGCGCGAACCGCCGACGATCAGCAGTCCCGGCTCCTCGGTCGAGCGCAGGCCGAGCCGGCGCGAGAGCGGGCCGAGCGAGAAGCCGTGCAGCACGATCGAGGCGACGACGACCGCGAACGTATAGGCGATCATCCGGGTGCCGTCCTCGACGCCGATATTGACCAGCAGCGTGCCGAACAGGCCGATCACCGCGACGGCGACGATGCCGCGCGGCGCGATCCAGCCGATCAGCAGCCGCTCCTGCCAGCTCAGCGGGCTGCCGATCGTCGCCACGAACATCGCCAGCGGCCGCACGACGAACAGCAGAAGCGCCACGAAGGCGGCCGCGCGCCAGTCGATCGAGCGGATCGTCGGCCAGTCGAGCGCGGCGGTCAGCACGATGAACAGGCCCGAGACGAGCAGGATCGTCACGGTCTCCTTGAAGCGGCGCACCTCGCCCAGCGCGGCGAGTTTGGAGTTGGCGAGCGCGATGCCCATGATGGTGACGGCCAGAAGCCCCGATTCCTCGAGCAGCTGGTTGGATATCGCGAACAGCGCGATGACCGCCGAAAACAGCACCGGCGCCTTCAGATAGTCGGGCACGTGGCCATGGCCGAACGCCCAGGCGAGCAGGCGGCCGAGGCCGAAGCCCGCGCCGATCGCAAAGGCGAAGGCGATCAGGATGCCGGTGAAGGCCTCCGCCGCGCTCTCGGCGCCCAGCCAGACCAGATAGACCTCGAAGGCGACCACGGCGTAGAGCGCGCCGATCGGATCGTTGACGATCGCCTCCCAGCGCAGGATCGAGGCGGGGCGCTGCTTGAGCTTGGCGCTGCGCAGCAGCGGCATGATGACGGTCGGGCCGGTGACGACCAGCACTGCGCCGAGCACGATCGCGGCCGGCCAGTCGAGCCCGCCGGCGAAATGGGCGGCGAGCGCGGCGCCGATCCACACCATCAGACCGCCCGGGAAGATGACCCGCTGGACGGCCTGCGAGCTTTCGCGGATCTCGCGGAAATTCAGCGTCAGCCCGCCCTCGAACAGGATGATGGCGACGGCAAGCCCGACGACGGGCTTGTAGACCTCGCCGAAATCGCGGACCGGATCGATCAGCCCGGTCGCCGGCCCCATCGCGAAGCCGGCGGCGAGCAGCAGCACGATCGCCGGCAGGCGCAGGCGCCAGGCGAGCCATTGCGCGGCGATGCCGGTGGCGCCGATGGCGGCGAGCTTGAGGGCGATCATTTCCAAGGGGAGGCCTTTCGCGCTTTGCTGGCCGCATGAACATGGCCAGATCAGCGTGAAGGTCAAGCAGGGCGTGTCCGCCCCGCGGGGCCGCGACGAAGGCGACCCGTCAGGTGCCGGCCAGATCGCGCAGCTTCTCGATGGCCGTTTCCGGGTTCTCGCCGTAGGCGATCGTCTTGCGGAAGGCGCCGTTCGAATCGAGCAGGAAGACCGAGGCCGTATGGTCCATCGTGTAGTCGCCATCGTCCAGTTCGACACGCTTGAAATAGACGCCGAAGCCGCGCGCCATCTCGCGCACCGCTTCGGGATCGCCGGAAATGCCGCGCACCCGGTTGGTGACAGAGGCGACATAATCGCCGAGCACCTCGGGCGTGTCGCGTTCGGGGTCGATGGTGACGAAATAGGCGTCGATCCGTTCGCCCGCTTCGCCCAGTTCGGCGAGCCAGCCGTCGAGCTCGTAGAGCGTGGTCGGGCAGATTTCAGGGCAATGGGTGAAGCCGAAGAACAGCGCGGTCGGCTGGCCCCGGAAGGCCGCCTCGCTGATCGGCGCGCCGTCCTGGTCGGTCAGTTCGAACGGAACGCCATAGGCGGCTTCGGGCTCGGTCCGGTTGACCATGGCGAAGGTGAGCGCGAACAGCGCGATGCCAAGGGCGACGACGAGGGCGGCGAAGAGATAGCGCATGGGATGGTCGGCTCTACGTGGGAAACCGTCGGTGACTTACGCGCCGAGGCGGCCAATTTCACCTGCGCATTTGCGCGCAGGGCCTCAGAAGCACCAGGCGAGCCCGGTCTCGATCATCGCCACGAACAGGCCCGCGCCATTGGCGCCATAGGCGTAGACGCCGGCGACACCCACCAGCACGATCGCGGTGGCGAGCACCAGCGGGGCGGCCACGGACGCGCGCGGCGACCGCGTTGAAGCCGGGTTTACCGTCGTCATGTGGCTCGGCTGTGTCATGGCGCCATCATAGTGTCTTGGCGCGCCGTTGACCAGCGCGGCGGCCGGTTCAAGGGCAACGAAGAAATGCGACGCCGGCCGGGCGGCCGGGTTGATTTTTGCGGGCCTTGGTTGTCATGATCGGCTTTGCGGCCCGTCGGTTGGGAGGCCAGCGAACCGCAAGCAGGGCAGGGAGGACGCCATGTCCAACGCAGACATCGACGATGGCGGCAAGAGCGCCGGCACGACCGGCAACACCAAGCGTACGGGCACGCTGCCCGAAGTGCGCGCGCTGACGGTCGCCGATATCCGCGCGGCGTTCAATCAGGGCTATGCCGACTTCCTCAAGGCTCCCCTGTTCGGCTTCTTCTTCTCCGGCGTCTACGTGATCGGCGGGCTTCTGATCGCGCAGTCGCTGCTGGTCTGGGACATGCCCTGGATGATCTATCCGGTGGCGATCGGCTTTCCGCTGATCGCGCCGTTCGCGGCGGTCGGCCTCTACGAGGTCAGCCGCCGGCTTTCGACCGGCGAAACGCTCGCCTGGAACGAAATCCTGTCGGTGATCCGCCTGCAGTCCAGGCGCGAACTTGCCTTCATGGCGTTCGTGGTGCTGTTCATCTTCTGGATATGGATGTACCAGGTGCGCCTGCTGATCGCGCTGATCCTGGGGCGGATGTCGTTTGCGACCTGGGAGAGCTTCACGCAGACCCTGTTCACCACGCCCGAGGGCTGGACCTTCCTGATCGTCGGCCATGCGGTCGGGGCGGTGCTGGCCCTGGTGCTGTTCTCGGTGACGGTGATCTCGATCCCGATGCTACTCGACCGCAATGTCGACTTCGTCACCGCGATGATCAGTTCGGTGCGGGCGGTCGCGGCGAGCCCTGTGGTGATGCTCGGCTGGGGCGTCGTCGTCACGCTGATGGTGATCGCGGCGATGCTTCCGGTGTTCCTGGGGCTCCTGATCGCGCTGCCCGTGCTCGGTCACGCCACCTGGCACATCTACAAGAAGGCGGTGCCTTGAGGCCCTCTTGCGCCACCCCTGTCCGGCGCTCATTGCAACAGCGAAGGGAACCCTCCATCTGACCGGGGCATTTGTCCTTCCGGTCCGCATGAGGTTTGCCATGGTCCTTCGTCCGTTCTTCGCCGCGCGCCGCGTCCTCGTCGCGCTCGCCTTCGCCATCACCGCGTCCGCGCCGGCCGCCGCCGAGCAGGTGGGCGAGATCGATGTCGACTGGCTCGGCAACGACATCATCGTCGAGGCGCTCGTCGACCCCGACGTCAGCGGGGTGACCTGCCACATCTCCTATTTCGAACGCGGGCTGATCGACCGGCTGCAGCAGGGCAACTGGTTCGAGGATCCCTCCAATTCGTCGATCGCGTGCCGGCAGACCGGGCCGATCACGATCGGGGACATCGCGCTCGACGAGGACGGCGAGGAGGTGTTCCGGCAGGGCCGCTCGATCATCTGGAAGCAGCTTGTCGTCAAGCGCCTGTACGATGCCGACAACCAGACGCTGATCTACCTGTCGCACTCGCGCCAGGTGCAGCAGGGCTCGGCCAAGATGGCGATCTCGACCGTGCCGCTCTACGGGCAGGACGTGACCTGGACCGAGGGCGAGCCCGAGTGAGCGGAGCACACAGACGATGACGGGCCGTTCGTTCGCCGGCGTGATCAATCCGGGCGCCTCCACGCTCAAGGCGCTCGATGCCGATGCGCTCAGGGCGCGGATCGCCGACGCGCTGGGCGCGCGTGGCGATCTGATCGCGTTTTCCGACCCGGAGACCGACGCGGTCGAGGCGCTGCGCGCGGCCGCCGCCGATGACGACCATGACGGGCTGCTGGTCGCCGGCGGCGACGGCACGGTCTCGCTCGCGGCCGGGCTTGCGGCGCGGCACGACAAGACGCTGGCGATCGTGCCGGGCGGCAATATGAACCTTTACGCGCGCTCGCTCGGCCTGCCGCTCGACCCGTTCGCGGCGGCCGAGGCGCTGGCCGGCTTCAGGGTCCGGCCGGTCGACATCGCCTATGCCAACGACCGGCCGTTCATCCACGAATTCTCGCTGGGCCTGCATCCGGAACTGATCGCCGACCGCGACAAGGTGAAATACGGCTCTCGGCTGGGCAAGCTGGTTGGCACGGCACGCTCGGCCCTGCGCGTCATCGCCCGGCCGCCACGGGTACGCGTCTGGCTCGACGGTGGACGGGGACCCGAGCCGCTGATCACGCCGGGCGTTGCGATCTCCAACAATCCGTTCTCGCCGGGCCACCTGCCGTTCGCCGACCGGCTCGATAGCGGCCTTCTGGGCGTCTATGTCCTGACCTCGGAGCGTTCGGCGGATGTCGCCGCGCTCGCCGCCGCGCTGCAGACCGGAACCTGGCAGGACCTCGCCTTCGTGCGCTCTGAGACGGCACGGCAGGTGCGCCTGCGCCGCGCGCGTCCGATGCGCGCGGCGATCGACGGGGAACTGGTGACGATGGAAGGGCCGATCGACATCCGCACCGACCCCGGCGGCCTGACCGTGCTGGCGCCGGCGGACGCGGTTGCCGGCGGGGCATCCACCTGACACAATGAGGCCGCGCCGCAGGGTCGAGACGACAGCCGTGGACACAGACGAACTCGTTCGAACGCTCAAGAGGCTTCGGCCCGCGCTGGAGGCGGAGGGCGTGAGCCGGCTCGTGGTCTTCGGTTCTCGGGCGACGGGCACCGCAGGGCCGCAAAGCGATCTGGATATCGCCATCGACGTCGTGCCCGAAGCGGGATTCTCGATTCTCGACCTGATCGGCGTGGAGCATCTGCTCACCGACGCCACCGGCATTTCGGCCAACGCCTTCATGCTCCGGTCGCTCGACGCGCCTTTCCGGGCGGAGGTGGATCGGAAGGGAATTGCGGTCTTCTGATGCCGGACCGACGCCTGTTACGGCTGAACGACATGATGCTCGCCATCGATCACATCGACGCGCTTCTGGCTTCGACCGGGATAGAAGCGCTGCGCGACGATATGGTGCGCCGGGCCGCGTTCGAGCGATTTCTGGAGATTCTCAGCGAAGCCTCACGCAGCCTCGGAGACGAACTCAAGCAGAGCGAGCCGGACATTCCCTGGCGCAGGATCGCCGACATCGGCAATCATCTCCGACACGCCTACCATCGCGTCGACCTCGAGATCTTGTGGGCGATCTGGGAAGACGGAGAGCTCGCGCGCCTGCGCCTTGCCTCGGAACGGATGGCCAGACGCGTCGAAGAGGGCGATTGACGGTGCTGGCGCCGGCGGAGCCGTCAGGCGAGGACGGTCAGCCAAACGGATTGACGATGGACAGGCCGGCGATGGCGTGGCCGTCCGCCATGTCCTCGCTCAGCAGCGTGTCGCAACCGGCTTCCCGCGCCGCCGCGATGATCATGCAGACCCAGATTGAATAGTTGGTGACGCGGCGCAGTTCGAGGCCGGCGAAGACGAGGTGCTGCGTCACATCGATGATGCCGGTCCGTTGCAGACCGACGACGATGCCGCTGGCTTCGCCATGGGAGATGCGATGGTCGCTGCCCGGCCGGGTCGCCTGGGCATAGAACTCCAGAAGCACCTGCGTGGAAACCCGGAAGTCGTCCCGTTGCAGGATGTCGTAGGCGATGTCCCTCTTGGCCGCTTCGCGCGGGTCCGTCGAGATGGCGTAGAGGGCGATGTTGGTGTCAACGAAAACGGGCATCGCCCAGTTCGCTGTAGAGTTCTTCGCGCGTCAGCCGTCCCGATGCCGAAAACGACTTGATCTGCGCGATCGTATCGTTCTGAAGCTTCAGGAGCCGCGCGAACTCTTCCTTGCGGCGGGTCTTTTCCTCGAGATAGGCGCGCAGCATCGCGGTCACCGTCGTGTCCTCCTCGGCGGCGAGGATACGGGCGCGCCGGTAAAGATCGTCGTCGAGCGAAATCGTGATGTTCTTCATCGCCGCACAGTATCACAGTTTCACAGCGCAGGCGAGCGGCCTCACACCCGCTCGACGAACCCGTCCAGCACCTTCTTCTCGCCGGCGCGGTCGAAGGCGATGGTCAGCTTGTTGCCCTCGATGGCGGTGATGTTATCGCTAAGCGTTAGTCATGCCTGAGCGGAATAAATGTTGCCTCTATGCGTTCTTCTGGATTGCGAACGCCTGCCTTCGCAAGCGCATCTGCGAGGGATTGATGGATAACCTGTGGATGGTCAGTAGGGCCAATTAAGACTGTGTCAATCAGTTCATCAGGACTAATCCCAAAGAATGATTCTTCCGGGATGTTCTCCAGAGGGAGTTCATAAACTATTTGGGGTAGGCCGTTGATGAGAACATTCTTCTCAAGAAGGTGGTCACTTCTGCCTTGGTTGGGGCGGTAGACGATACGCCATTCCTTTTCCTCCGCAAAAGCAGGATGCTTCAGTGAAAAACTTAGTGTTTGCAGGAGCCAAAGTGTGAAGTAGTGCACTGAGTCACGATCGGTGGCAGCGATGTATTTTTTTGCTAGCTTAGTACGCTCCATTATACCATGAAATATTCGCAATATACCTTCATTATCTAAGTAAAACACAGGGAAGGTATATGCACCAACAACGTCGCTTTCGCGCAACAGTGGTTCTGAATTTACGACTATCGCAATTCCTCTACGGCCTCCGTATGCGCGCCACATGGACAGCCGGCCGAGAAAGTCGCGTTTCTTGTCATGTTCAGAAAGACAAAGCATATAAGTTCGGCCTGAAAGGTCAAAACGCCAATTATCATATGCTCTCTTTATTTCTTCTGACAAACTGGCGTGGCAGGAGTCAATTGTTTCCCAAAAATCCTTGCTTACTGGTCTACCAAAGAAATTGATGATCTTATCGATCCCGAACTCAATCTCACCATAGTCGTTCATACAGGAAGCGTTGCGGAGCCAAACAGACTTCCCATTTACCATGCTCATTGCGGCCTGTGCACTGGTGTAATGCACGAAGTTGATACCGGTTCTCCGGGCGTCTTCGAAGCGAGACGCCATATCGGGCCAGATTGCGCGCAGGGCTTCCAGAGTTGTCTGCTGATCCATCACACCCGCTCCACGAACCCGTCCAGCACCTTCTTCTCGCCGGCGCGGTCGAAGGCGATGGTCAGCTTGTTGCCCTCGATGGCGGTGACGTTGCCGTTGCCGAACTTGAGGTGGAACACGCGGTCGCCGACGGTGAAGTCCGATGCCGTCTCTGACACGGACTTGGCGATCAGTTCGCCCTCGATCACCCGACCCTTGACCGAGCCCCGGCCGGCGCCGAAGCCCGAATCCGCTTCGCCATAGCCGATGCGCTCGACGGCGACGCCCGAGCGCGAGCCCCAGTTGCGGCTGGTGGCCTCGGTCCGGTTGGCCTGGGCGCGGCGCCAGCCGGGCGATTCGCGCGTGCTCGCGAAGGCCTCGGCCCGATCGAAGCGGGAGGCGCCGTAGCCGCCATAGCCGCCATAGGACGAGGGCGGCTCGGCGACGTCGACATGGTCGGTCGGCAGTTCGTCGAGAAAGCGCGAGGGGATGGTCGACTGCCAAAGGCCGTGGATGCGGCGGTTGGAGACGAACCAGATGTGGCAGTGGCGCTTGGCCCGGGTCAGCCCGACATAGGCGAGGCGGCGTTCTTCCTCCAGACCCGACCGGCCGCCTTCGTCCAGCGCCCGCTGGTGCGGGAACAGACCCTCCTCCCAGCCGGGCAGGAAGACCGTGTCGAATTCGAGCCCCTTGGCCGCGTGCAGCGTCATGATCGACACCGCGTCCATGTCCTCGTTCTGCTCGGCGTCCATGACCAGGCTCACATGTTCGAGGAAGGCGCGCATGGATTCGAACTCCTCCATCGAGCGGATGAGTTCCTTGAGGTTTTCGAGCCGCCCCGGCGCCTCGGCGGAACGGTCGGCCTGCCACATGGCGGTGTAGCCGCTCTCCTCGAGGATGGTCTCGGCCAGTTCGGCATGGGGCGTGCTGTCGAGCAGTTCCTGCCAGCGGCGGAAGCTCTGCACCAGATCGCGCAGGGCGGCGCGCGGCTTGGGCTTCATCTCCTCGGTGGCGACCAGTTCCTCGGCCGCGGCGAGCATCGGCACGTCCTTCTTGCGCGCATAGTCGTGCACGAGGCGAACCGAGGCGTCGCCGAGCCCGCGCTTGGGCGTGTTGACGATGCGCTCGAAGGCCAGATCGTCGGCCGGCTGGCAGACGACGCGGAAATAGGCCATCGCGTCGCGCACCTCCATGCGCTCATAGAAGCGCGGGCCGCCGATGACCCGGTAGTTCAGCCCCAGCGTGACGAACCTGTCCTCGAACTCGCGCATCTGGAAGGAGGCGCGCACCAGGATCGCCATGTCGTTGAGCAGATGACCGTCGCGCTGGTGGCGCTCGATCGTCTCGCCGACCGCCCGGGCCTCCTCCTCGGAGTCCCAGGCGGCGTGCACGTTGACCTTCGGATCGTCTGGGTCGGGCGCCTCGGTGAACAGCGTCTTGCCCAGCCGGCCCTCATTGTGGCCGATCAGATGCGAGGCGGCGCCCAGAATGTGGGCGGTCGAGCGGTAGTTTCGCTCCAGCTTGACGACGCTCGCGCCCGGGAAGTCCTTTTCGAAGCGCAGGATGTTGTCGACGTCGGCCCCGCGCCAGCCATAGATCGACTGGTCGTCGTCGCCGACGCAGCAGATGTTGGGGGGCGCGCCGATCTGATCGTGCCCCTCACCCTTACCCTCTCCCCGCAGGCGGGGAGAGGGGGACGTTGGCTCCGGTCCCCTCTCGTCCTGCGCAGGCGCGATAGTTGATGAAGGAGCCTTCTCCCCGCCCAGCGGGGAGAAGGTGCCCGACAGGGCGGATGAGGGGCCTTTCATCACCCGCCGCTGCGCCAAGAGCCGCAGCCACAGATATTGCGCGGTGTTGGTGTCCTGGTACTCGTCGACGAGGATGTACCTGAACTTTTGCTGATAGTCGGCGAGCACGTCCGGATTGGCCTTGAGCAGGCGGATCGGGTGGCACAGCAGGTCGCCGAAATCGCACGCGTTCAGCGTCTTCAGCCGGTTCTGGTAGGCGGTGAACAGCTCGCGGCCCTTGCCGTTGGCGAAGGCGCGCGCATCGCCCTCGGGAATGTCGGCCGGGCCCCAACCCTTGTTCTTCCAGCCGTCGATCATGTGGGCGAACTGGCGCGCCGGCCAGCGCTTGTCGTCGAGCCCCTCGGCCTGGATGAGCTGCTTGAGAAGCCGGATCTGGTCGTCGGTGTCCAGGATCGTGAAATCGGACTTCAGCCCGACCAGTTCGGCGTGCCGGCGCAGCATCTTCACGCCGATCGAGTGGAACGTGCCGAGCCAGGGCATGCCCTCGACGGCGCCGCCGACCAGCAGGCCGATGCGCTCCTTCATCTCGCGCGCGGCCTTGTTGGTGAAGGTCACCGCCAGCACCTGGCTTGGCCAGGCAAGCCCCTGCGCCAGGATATGGGCGATGCGCGTGGTCAGCACGCGCGTCTTTCCGGTGCCCGCACCGGCCAGCACCAGGACCGGGCCTTCGGTGGTTTCGACGGCGCGGCGCTGCTCGGGGTTGAGCCCTTCCAGATAGGCGGGCGCGGCCCGCGCGCCCATGGCGCGCGCGGCGATGCCCGAGCCGCCGCCGGCCGGCCTGGGGGCAGGGGCGGGCCGGTGCGCATCGTCGAACGGGATGTCGTCGAACGGATTGCTCATCGATTCGCAATGTAGGGATTTGGGGGGCGAATGAAAGCGCGGCCGCGTTTTGCGACCGCCGTCATCCCATGGCTTGACCATGGGATCCATTCCGTTCCTTCCGCGCCAACGGCAGGTCTTGAAGAACGAGCCAGCTGGTTCCACGCAACGGAATGGATCCTCGGCTCAAGGCCGAGGATGACGGGCGCCGGTGATTTACCGATGCTCCTCGACGCTCGCCTGGATCAGTGCCTTGTTGAAATAGGACAGCGCGCGGACCTGCGTCGCCCAGGCGATGATCCTTGTGTCCTCGCGCGGATCGACCACGGCGAGGCGGCTGTGGCCGGAGGCGTCGAAGGCGCGCAGCGCGGTTTCCAGCGAATCGCCCGGCTTGAGCGTGGGATAGCCGGAGTCCGGGTCGTGCCATTGCGGGTCGCCGTCGCGCGGCACGAAGTCCATGAAATCCATCACTTTCTTCGTACGCATCAGTTGCCGGTGCGGGCCCTGATGGTCGAACAGGCCGCGCATTTCGAGCTGCCAGTGGAAATAAGAGTGGCCGTGCACAGCCTGGTTGACGCCGTGCGCGATCGCAACGGTCAGCAGGAGCGCGATCGACAGCGCATAGCCGCCGGTCAGTTCGAACACGATCACCGTGGTCGAGATCGGCGCGCCGAGCACCGCGCCGGCGACCGCCCCCATGCCGAGGATCGCATAGAGGGCCTCGGAGGAGGCCATGTCCGGAAACACCGAGCCGGCCATCAGCCCGAACGCGCCGCCGGTCAGCGCGCCCAGATAGATCGACGGCGAGAAGATGCCGCCGCCGAAGCGGGCGGCGAGCGTGATCGCCGTCGCCACGGTCTTCAGCACGATCAGCGTCAGCAGCAGCGACAGCGGAAACTGGTTCCACAGCACCTTGTCGGTCACCTCGTAGCCGACGCCCAGAATGTGCGGATAGAACACGCCCAGCGCGCCGATCATCGCCCCGCCCAGCACCGGTCGCCAGCGCAGCGGGATCGTCACCGACCGGGCCGCGTAGTCGGCCGAAAAAAGCGCGAACTGGAACAGGATGGCCACCGCCGCGGCGACCACGCCGAGCAGCGCGAAGGCGGGGAACTCCCAATAGGAGGTGATCTGGTAGTCGGGAATGATGAAGGCCGCCGCGTCGCCGAACCAGATGCGCGAGATCACCGAGCCCACGGCCGAGGCGATGACGATCGGCACGAAGGAGCGCATCGCATAATGCTGCAGGATCACCTCATGGGCGAACAGGACGCCGGCGATGGGCGCGTTGAACGACGCCGAGATCGCCGCCGCCACGCCCGAGGCGAGCAGTGTGCGCGAACACCATTCGGGCAGCTTGCGGCGATGGGCGATCACCGAGGCGAGCGTCGCGCCCAGATGGATCACCGGACCCTCGCGGCCGGCGCTGGCGCCCGAGCCCAGCGAGACCGCCGAGATCGCCGCCGACCACAGCCCGTCGCGCAGGCCGAGCGGACGGCCAGTCAGGGCGCGCGCCTCGATCACGTCGGCGACGTTGCCGGCGCGGCGCATCGTGACCCGCTCCAGCATCAGCCCGACGATGAAGCCGCCGACGATCGGCGCCGCGAGGATCCAGTACCAGCCGACATTCTGGGCCGCGGTCAGCGTCTGTTCGGTGTTGTTGCGCAGCCACCAGTACTGGACCAGGCCGATCGCCTCGCGGAAGACGATGGCGGCGACGGCGACCATGGCGCCGATGATCAGCGACAGCAGCCACAGTTTGGGCGCGCCCGAATCGCGGAACGTGCGGACGTTCGGCCGGACCCATTTGACGAGGATTTCGGTCCATGTGCGCAGGCGCTCGACCGGCCTCATGGGCGGGCCTGCGGCTTGCGGCGGATGCCGATCGGCCGGCCGGCGCCCTCGGGGCGGGGCAGGTCGGCCTGGGCCCCGGCCATCGCCTCGATGCGCGCCAGGACATCGTCGGGGAACGGGCAGACCTTGGGGCCGGCCATGTCGATGTGCAGCGTCAGCGTCTCGCAGGTGGCGGCGAGCCAGCCCTCGGTTTCGTGGCGCATCTCCTGGAAGGCATGCAGGCGCTTTTCGTCGTGGTCGAGAAGCTGGAAGGTGGTGACCACCCGCGCGTCGCCGTGCACCTCGCGCAGATAGGACACGCGCGCGTCGCCCGTATAGGTGGTCATGCGGCGCTCGGCGGCATAGGTCGCGCCCATGCCAAGCGTCCGGGCCACCGCCTCATAGCCCCGGTCGAACACGAGCAGATAGTAGGCCATGTTCAGATGGCCGTTGAAGTCGATCCAGCCGGGCTCGATGCCCTGGGGCGGCGTGACGAATGGCGCGTTGCGGATCGACTGCTGGTCCATGACCTTTCGGTCTGCGCCTCCCTTGTGCCCCGGCCCGGTTCGCGGACCCTTGCCCGCTTCGTGCGGCCACATTACGAATTGGCGTCGGATCGGCAAGGCGGCTGCACAAAAAACGCGCACGCGATCGATCAAATCCGTCCGGACGGGCCAATCCCATGCCGATGCCGCAGCAATACCAGATCGCCCAGCAGGCCTTCGACGCGCTGATCGAGGATGCGCGCGACGCGCTCGGCCTTGCGACGCGCAACCAGACCTACACGGTGATCGAGGCGGTGCTGGTCACGTTCCGCCGGCGGCTCGGCCCCGACGAGGTGCTGATCTTCGCCGACGGTCTGCCGGCACTGCTGCGGGCGATCTTCACCGCGAACTGGTCGCCGGACGAACATCGGCCGCATTTTGGCTCCATCGCGACGCTCGAGGACGAGGTCGCCGGGCTGCGGCGGCATCACAATTTCGCGCCGCGCGGTTCGATCGCGGCGGTGGCTGGCGCGGTGCGGCGCCATGTCGATGCGGAGCGGTTTGACAGGGCGCTGGCGCGTCTGTCACCTGAGGCCCGCGAATTCTGGAGGCAATGAGTTGGCGCTGAACGATCTGGCCCAGGTGGCCCGCAACGAGGACGGCATCGCGCTGGCGCTCGGCATTCTCAAGCAGCGCTTCGGCGACCGGTTCCAGACCGGCGCGGCGCTGCGCGCCCAGCACGCGCACACGACAACCTATATCCCCGCGCAGCTTCCTGACGGGGTGCTGTTCGCGCAGGACGCCGACGAGGTTCAGGCGGCGGTCGAGGTGTGCGCCGCGCACCGCGTGCCGATCATCCCGTTCGGCACCGGCTCGTCGCTGGAAGGCCATGTCAACGCGCCCGGCGGCGGCATCTCGATCGATCTGAGCCAGATGAACCGGATCGTCGCCGTGCATGCCGAGGATCTCGACTGCGTGGTCGAACCGGGCGTCACGCGCAGCCAGCTCAACACGCATCTGCGGGACACGGGCCTGTTCTTTCCGATCGATCCGGGCGCGGATGCGAGCCTTGGCGGCATGGCGGCGACCCGCGCCTCTGGCACCAACGCGGTGCGCTACGGGACCATGCGCGACAATGTCATCTCGCTCGAGGCGGTGATGCCGAACGGGCGCAAGATCGTCACCGCCAAGCGGGCCCGCAAGAGTTCGGCCGGCTACGACCTGACCCGGCTGATGATCGGTTCGGAGGGCACGCTCGGCATCATCACGCAACTGACGCTGCGCCTTGCCGGCCAGCCGGCCGCGATCACCGGCGGGGTCTGCCCGTTCCCGACGCTGGAGGCGGCCGTCAACGCGGTGATCCTGACCATCCAGATGGGGCTGCCGGTGGCGCGCATCGAACTGGTCAACCAGCTCCAGATGCGTTCGATGATCGACTATGCCGGCCTCGACCTGCCCGAAAGCCCGTGCCTCTTCGTCGAGTTTCACGGCACCGAGGCGGGCGTCGCCGAACAGGCCGAAACGTTCGGCGAGATCGCCGGCGAACTGGAAGGCGGGCCTTTCATCTGGTCGGCGCGCGCCGAGGACCGGTCGAAACTGTGGAAGGCGCGGCACGATGCCTACTGGGCGGCGCTGACGCTCAGGCCCGGCGCCAAGGGCATCTCCACCGATGTGTGCGTGCCGATCTCGGAGCTTGCCGACTGCATCGTTCAGACCGAGGCCGACATCGCCGAAAACGGGCTGATCGCGCCGATCGTCGGCCATGCGGGCGACGGCAATTTCCACGTGCTGGTGCTGCTCGACGACACCGATCCGGCAGAGATCGCCGCCGCCGAAGCCTTCATCGAACGGCTGAACCTGCGTGCGCTTGCCATGGGCGGCACCTGCACCGGCGAGCACGGCATCGGCCAGGGCAAGATGGCGTTTCTGGAGATGGAGCTCGGCGGCGCGGTCGACGTGATGCGGTCGATCAAGACCGCGCTCGATCCCGACAACATCATGAACCCGGGCAAGGTGCTGCGCGTCTGACCGCGCCGGCCCGGCGTCTTGATCTTGTCGCTTTGTGGCCCGAAAAGGGGCACCGGCGTCACCGGACGCCCGAAAGCGCAGGAGAATCGGCACTTTGCGCCTGTTCGTTGTGATCGGCGGCCTGATCGTCGCGGTGCTCGTCGCCGCGCTGCTGGCGCCGCTGTTCGTCAACTGGTCCGACTACAAGGGCCGCTTCGAGGCCGAAGCCTCGCGCCTGCTCGGCCAGCCGGTGCGCGTGGCCGGCGAAGCCTCGGCGCGCATCCTGCCGTTTCCGTCGGTCAGCTTCACCGATGTGGAGGTCGGCCCGCCGGAGGCGCCGCTGATGGTCGCCGAGCGGTTCTCGCTCGACGCGGAGCTGGCGCCGTTCCTTTCGGGCGAGGTGCTGATCTTCGACATGCGGCTGACCGAGCCGGTGCTGACCGTCACGCTCGATGAAAGCGGCGCGCCGATCTGGGATCTGCCCGAACCGCGCCTGATCGATCCGGCGCAGATCACGCTCGAGAACGCGACCGTCGAGAACGGCACGCTGATCGTGCTCGATCCGGCCGACGAGCGACGCTGGACGATGTCCGATCTCGACATGGCGGTGTCGGCGGACAGCTTCTTCGGCCCCTGGCGGGCCGAGGGCACGGGCCGGCTCGGCGCGCTGCGCAGCGACTTCGTGGTCTCGACCGGCCAGCTCTCGCGCGAGGGCTTCGGCCTGCGCATGGCCGCCAACCTGCCCGACTATCTCGTGCGGGTCGTCTCGGAGGGGCGGATCGCGCCGGACGAGGCCGGCGAAATGACCTATGCGGGCACGCTGACGCTGCTGCCGCACCAGACCGAACAGCCCTACCGCGTCGAGGGCGCGTTCACCGCGACCGCGCGCGCCATCGCCGTCGACAGCTATCGCGGCGAATTCGGCGATCCGGCCGATCCCTACATCGTCACCGGTGAGGCGGCGCTGTTCGGCGGGCCCGAGCCCGGATACCGGCTGACCGCGCGCGGCACCCAGGTCAACATGAGCGAGACCGGCGAGGAGGCCGGCACGGCGCGCGGGCTCGCCGAGCGGCTTTCGGCGATCAATGCGATGCTGGCCGGCCTGCCCTGGCCGGCGGTGCCCGGCACGGTCAATGTCGACCTGCCGGCGATCGTCGCCGGCGACACGACGGTGCGCGATGTCCGTGTCGTCGCCCGCCCCGAGCCGGACGGAGCCGACCGGCGGCGCTGGCGCATCGATCGGCTCGACGCGCAGTTCCCCGGCAGGACCATCGTCGAGGCGGACGGCACGCTGACGCTGCCCCGGCCCGGCGGCGACATGGATGCGGCGCGCTTTGCCGGCAATCTGGTGGTTGCCTCGCGCCAGCCTTCCGGCCTTGCACGCTGGCTGAGCGGCACCGTCGACGAGCCGGTACGGCGGCTCGCTGGCGCCGGTCTGAGCGCGCGCGTTTCGCTCACCGCCGAGCGGCAGCTTGCAGAAAACGTCGAAATCGTCCTCGATGGCGCGCGGCTGACCGGCCGCATGGCGCGGCGCGGGCGCGGTCCGTCGCGGCCGTACTTGGCCGTCGATCTGGCCGGCGCGGACATCGGCTGGCCGACGCTCGAGGTGCTGGGCAGCGTGTTCGGCGCCGACGCCGAAGGGCTGGCGCTGGCCGGCCATGACGTGGACCTGACAGTTGATCTCGAGACCGTCGATCTGGACGGCGTGCCGGCGGAGACGCTTGAAGCGTCGATCCGGGCGCGCGGCAGCCGCACCGAGATCGACAGGCTGGTGGCGACCGGCGTGCACGGCGCCTCGGTGACGGCGGCCGGCGCCGTCGACGCGGAGCGGTCCGGCGCACTGACCGTGAGCGTCGATGCGAGCGTCATCGCGACCGATGGCGCGCCGTTCGTCACGGCGATGGCGGCGCGCTTTGACGACCGGCCGCTGCTCGATCATCTGGCCGCGGTGGCGCGCGGCGACCGGACGACGCTCGCCGACATGGAACTGACCGTGGTCGGTTCGGCGCGCACCGATGCCGAACGCGAGACGATCGAAATCTCCGCCAGCGCTTCGGGCCGGGCGGGCGGGGCGACGCTGTTCGCGCAAGCCTCGGTCGATGATGCGTTCGCGACCGAACCGGTCGAGGCGGCGTCGGTCGACGCCTCGGTCAGCCATGATGACGCGCTGCGGCTGCTGCCGCTGGCCGACGTGCCGCTGGTCGTTGCCGAGGGCGCGACGGTCGGGCTGAACGAACCGGGCGCGGCGCGGATCGTGTTCCGCCGCGCGGCTGGCGAGGCCGACGCGGTGACGCTGCTGGCCGAGGCGGGCGCCGACCGATTGCGTTTCGAGGGTACGCTCGCCGGCGCCGGCGAGAACGCGGACGTCGCGGGCACTGGTACGCTGACGCTCGCCGATGCCGAACCCTGGCTCGCCGCGCTCGGCCACGTGTTGCCCGGCACCGGGCTCGGCACGCCCGTGCAGCTGGAGACGGCGCTGACGCGGCAGGGGACCGTCTGGCGGCTCGACGCGCTCGACGGCGAAGTCGCCGGCAGCGCGGTGACCGGCGATCTGACCCTGACCGACGACGCCGTTCTCGGCCGATCCGTGCGCGGCGCGCTTTCCCTGGCCGAACTCGACGCGATGGTGCTGGCCGGCCTCCTGACCGGCCATGTCGATCCGCTGTCGTCCGAGACGACTTTCGGCGCGCCCCTCTATGGCGATCTTGCGGTGCAACTCGATCTCGCCGCGGACCGGCTGTTCGTCGGGCCGGTGACGCTCGCCGGCGTCGATGCGGACCTTTCGATGAATGGCGGGCTTCTGACCGTGCAGGACCTGACCGGCCGGCACGGCGGGGAAACCGCCGTCGCCGGCAATCTGCGCGTGCAGAACGCGGGCGGGGCGGTCAGTCTTGGCGGCGAGGTCGACCTGCAGGCGGTGCCGGTCGCCGCGCTGGCGGCGATGCCGGTCCCGGTCTCGGGCGAGGCCGATCTCGCCCTGTCGCTGACCGCCGGCGGCAACAGCCTCGACGCGCTCGCCACCTCGCTGACCGGCACGGGCGTGGTCGAGGCGCGCGACATCGTGGTCGAGGGGCTCGACGCCGATGCGTTCGGACCGATCATCGAGGCGGCCGACGCGATCGGCTTCGGCATCACGCCGGCGCAGATCGAGACGATCGTCGCCGACGCGCTGCTCGACGGCACGGCCCGGTTCGGCCCGGTCTCGGCGCCGCTGATGGTCACTGGCGGTGTCGCCCAGGCCGCCAATCTCGCCCTTGAGAGCCCCGGCGGCGCGCTCGCCCTGACCGGACAGGTCACGCTCGACCTTGCCGCGCGGCAACCCGGCGCGCTCATGACCGCGACGCTCGATGCGGGTGCCGAGGCGATCGCCGGCATGGCGCCGGCGGTCGGGCTTTCGGCCGAAACGCGCGCGGGAGGCGAGGTGGCGCTTGCGACCGATTTCGAGCCGATCACCGCCTATCTGACCCAGCGCGCGCTGGAGATCGAGCAGGCGCGGATCGAACGGCTGCAGGCGCGGTTGCTCGAACGGCAGCGGCTGCGGCGCGAGCTGCGCTATGCCCGTTTCATGCGCACCCAGGAGAACATGGCCGCCGACGAGGAGCGCATGCGCGCGCTCGGCCGGGACCGGTACGAGGCCGAACAGGCAGCCGCCCGCCAGGCGGCCGAGGACGAGGCCGTGCGCGGGGTGACCGAGAGCCTTCCGGCGCCCGCGCCGGGTCTCGCCGCCCCGCCCGATGCGGCCCCGGCCCCGCCGGACGAGGCGCCGCGGGAGACGTTCGCGCCGACCGACGAGGCGCTTGAGACGCTCGATGAGGGCGCGGTGCTGCGCGCGCCGCTGCCGCCGCCCGGCGGCGCGGCGGAAAGTGGCGCGACACCTCAGGCCGCACCCGCCCCGACGGACGGGGACGCGCCGGCTTCGGCGGCGGGCATTGATTTCAGCGAGGATGCGGTGCGTTCGGTGCTGGAGGGTCTTGGCCAGTAGGCGCCTGGCCATTAGGCGCGTGGTCCGCCAGCCGGCCCTCGCGCGCGGCCTGCAGCACGTGAAGGCGCAGCGCCGAGGACAGGTTCGCGTCCGGCGGCCTTTGCGCGTCGATGCGCGCGATCAGCGCGGCGACGGAAAGGCCTTCGTCGTCTGCCAGCGCGACAAGCCCGTCCTGAAAGGCGTCCTCGATCGAATAGGACGTGCGGTGGCCGGCAATGGTGATGGAGCGCTTGCGGACCGCCATCTTCGGCGTGCGCGCCGCGCTACTTCTTCTTGCGGAAGGCGTCGAGCGAGACGACGTCGGCGGTGCCGTCCTCGGCCGTTTCGCCCTGGGGCGCGTTGGCCGCTTCGCCCGGCTCGGCGACAACGGTTCCGGCGCCGTCCGCCGGCGCGGTGTCGGTCTCGACCACGGTCTCGCCGCCGTCTTCGGTTTCGGCATCGGCGACGTCGAACTCGAGCTCGAAATTGACCGAGGGGTCGTAGAAGCCGCGCACGGCCGCATAGGGCACGTAGAGCTTTTCGGGAACGTCGGAGAAGGAAAGGCCGATGCCGAAGCCGGTCTCGCCGACCTCCAGATCCCAGAACTGGTGCTGCAACACGATCGTCATCTGCTCGGGATACTGCTCGCGGATGCGGTTGGAGATGCGCACGCCCGGAGCGGTCGTCACGAAGGTGATGAAGAAATGATGGTTGCCCGGCAGGCCGGTCTTCTCGACCTCCGACAGGACCTTGCGGATCACGCCGCGCAGGGCGTTCTGCACAAGGATGTCGTATCGGACGATGTCTTCGCTCATCAAACGGGTTTCCCGCACTGGCTCGATTGGCGATAGATGTGCGTCGTCACTACGCCAAGGTCAAGGCCGCTCGTTTGCGGGCCGGGGAGAGCCGGGCGGCTTCAGGGATGGGTGCGGGCTGACGCCGTGAGGGAAGATCGTCGGGGAAAGTGGAGGCTTCTGTTGCCAGGTGCCTCCGAACCCCGCCTAGCCGAGCATACCGACTAGGAGTTTCGGTGAGGCTGTCGCACCGCCATTAGGCAGCGAGACGTGCCTCTGCATAGTTGTCGTTTGCAACTACAAGTTTGACCCGATAACGGTGGTATCATGCCGGGCAAAAGTACGGTTTTTACACCCTCGTCGATCCTGTTTCGCCCCCATCAGCAGCACCGCATATGCGCATCTTGCGTCCTGCGCGGTGTTCCTGGTGGAGGCGCCGGGTACCGCCCCCGGGTCCGATAGGCTTATTGTACCGCCCGTTTATTGCCATAGCCGGCGAACCGGCACCTTTCATATAGGACGAAAAGCGTGCGGTTTCAAAGGGGCAGGCGCCTTGGAAGGTTGACTTTTCAGGGCCCGTTGCGAACAGTCGGCGGACGGTGCGGGCGCGGCTCTGGTCCCGAAACGCCGCGCCGCCACGCAGCTTGAGGGGGAAGCCCATGACCGATTACCTGTCCGACGTGAAGAAATACGATCCGGGCGCCGACGAGGCGACCGTCAACAAGATCGTCAAGCATCTGGGCATCGCCCTGCGCTCGCGCGATGCTTCGCTGGTCTCGTGCACCGATCCGTCCGAGCTGGCGCGCGTGCGCGAGAAATGGTGCGGCAAGAAGCTCGGCGTGACCGATGAGGCGGCCGCCGACGAGGTGATCGCCAAGGTCTGCGAGCAGATGAAGGGCGACAATTCGAAAGCGCGCGTGACCTTCTACTATCTGTGCGCCAAGCATCTGGGCAAGCTGGGCGACCTCTGACCTCAATTCCGGCCGTCATTGCGGGGCTTGACCCCGCAATCCATGGCGCCGTGCCGAGGCGTGGATCCCGGAATCAAGTTCCGGGATGACGTGGCCAAAGGGCGGGCTTCCGCGATAACGTGGCCGAAGGGCCTCCGTGTTTGCCCCGGCCGTCCGGTGCGGGGGCTTTTCCTTGGGGCAACGGCCGCGCGCCGATGGACGGGCGGGCCTGAATCGCGCATTGATCGGCCATGCGCCAGTATCATGACCTGATGCGCCTTGTGATGGCGACGGGCACCGACCGGGGCGACCGGACGGGCACCGGCACGCGCTCGATCTTCGGCCACCAAATGCGGTTCGACCTCGCCGAGGGCTTTCCGCTCGTCACCACCAAGAAGCTGCACATCCGCTCGATCATCATCGAACTGCTGTGGTTCCTGCGCGGCGACACCAACATCGCCTTCCTGAAGGACAATGGCGTCTCGATCTGGGACGAATGGGCCGACGAGAACGGTGATCTCGGCCCGGTCTACGGGGCGCAGTGGCGCTCCTGGCCGGCCGGCGACGGCGAAACGATCGACCAGATCGCAAGGCTGGTCGAGGGCATCCGGGCCAGTCCCGCCTCGCGCCGGCACATCGTCACCGCCTGGAACCCGGCGCAGGTGGACGATATGGCGCTGCCGCCGTGCCACTGCCTGTTCCAGTTCTACGTGGCGGACGGAAAGCTCTCCTGCCAGCTCTACCAGCGCTCGGCCGACATCTTCCTGGGCGTGCCGTTCAACATCGCCTCCTATGCGCTGCTGACGCACATGATCGCCCATGTGTGCGATCTGAAGGTCGGCGACTTCGTCCACACGTTCGGCGACGCGCACATCTACGCCAACCATTTCGAGCAGGTGGAAACGCAGCTCGCGCGCGATCCGCGCCCGCTGCCGACGCTTCAGATCACGCGCGATGTGCGCGACATCTTCGATTTCCGTTTCGACGATTTCGCCATCTCGGGTTACGATCCGCATCCGCACATCAAGGCAAAGGTGGCGGTGTGATGCTTTCAAGGACGATGATCGCAGGTCTTGCGGCGCTGATGCTGTCGGCTGCGGCCTCATCGGCAAACGATTCGGTTGCCGAGATCGGCGCGGGCGGGCTGGTGCTGGGCCGGTCCGATGTCGTCTCCATCGAACGCGAGACGCTTTATCTGTCCATGGACGAGGTGCGCGTCGACTATGTGTTCCGCAACAGTTCGGACGCCGATGTCGAGACCGTGGTCGCCTTCCCGATGCCCGACATCACCTTCAACCCCTATGAAGACATCGGCATTCCCGAGGCGGACGACAATTTCCTCGGCTTCACGGTGACCATCGACGGGATGGACGTTACGCCGCGCCTGCAGCAGCGGGCGGTCTCGCCGGCCGGCGTCGACATCACCGGCCTTCTCGCCGGGGCCGGCCTGCCCGTTGCGCCGTTCGACGACCCCTACGCGATCGACATCGGCCATCTTGACGCCGGACAGCGCGCGGCGCTCGAGGCGGCCGGCGCGTTCGCTGTCGAGACCGACTACGAGACGGGCGCGGAGACCGGCATGGCCAATCCGCGCTGGACGGTGCAGTCGGCCTATTACTGGACCATGACGTTCCCCGCCGGCGCGGCGATCGCGGTGCGCCACACTTACAGGCCGGCCACCGGCGGCGCGGCGGGCGTGTTCTTTATGATGGAGGAGCCGGACAGTGCGACGTTCCGGTCCTATCAGCGCCGCTACTGCATGGACGCGCCGTTCGTCAACGGGGTCGCGCGGCGGCTGGCCGAGGCCGATCCGGAGACCGGCCCCTACTACACCGAGGCCTGGCTGTCCTACGTGCTGACCACGGGGGCGAACTGGGCCGGGCCGATCGGCACCTTCCGGCTGATCGTCGACAAGGGCTCGACCGACAATCTCGTCTCGTTCTGCGGCGAGGGCGTCACCAGGACTGGACCGACCACCTTCGAAATGGTGCGCGAGGATTTCTGGCCCGAGCGCGATCTGGACGTGCTTTTCGTGGTGGCGCGGCGCTGATGGCGGCGCTGCCCGAGCCGATCGTGGCGATCGTCGTGGCGGTGGCGCGCAACGGGGTGATCGGCCGCGACGGCGACATGCCCTGGCGGCTGTCGACCGACCTCAGGCGCTTCAAGGCGCTGACGGTCGGCCATCCGGTGATCATGGGCCGCAAGACGTTCGAGAGCATCGGCCGGCCGCTGCCGGGGCGGCTGAACATCGTCGTCACGCGCGATCAGGACTGGCAGGCCGACGGCGCGATGGCCGTCTCCTCGCTGGGCGCGGCGCTGGAGTTGGCGCGGGCGCATCTGGAAAGCTTCGAGCCCGACCCGGACGACCCGGACGCCGAGGTGCCCAGCGAGATCTTCGTGATCGGCGGCGGCGAGATCTACGCGCAGGCCATGGCGCTGGCCGACGTTCTGTATGTCACCCATGTCGAGGCCGAGATCGAGGGCGACACCCATTTCCCGGTCATCGACCAGGACATCTGGACCGTGACCCACACCGAGGACGTGCCCGCCGGCGACAGGGACAGCCACGCCACGCGGCACGTGATCTACGAGCGGGGGTGAGGTCACCCATGACTGGCGTACGGCCCGACACACTGCTCTGGGGCAATGATCGTGTACCTGTCATCCGACGGGCTTGGCGGTCGCGCCAGCGGACGTCGTCGTGCTCGCGGTGTCGTCAGCCCGCCGATGGGCCGCATTAGACCGTGCGCCAAAGACGGTCGAGTGTCGCTCCGTCTGGGCAGAACAAAGCACCGAGGCGTCTCCGATCCCTCGTCATCCCTGTGCTTGTCACAGGGATCCATTCCGGAGGCCGCGGCGAGCATGCACTATAGCAGCCATGGCCGCAGATCGTTCCATTCGGGATTGATTGCCTCGATCGCATTGATCTTCCATTGGCGCGGCCATTTCTTGATCGTCTTCTCGCGGGTGATTGCACGCGTGACCAGGTCATGTTCTTCGAACCAGACCAAACGCTTGCAACCATATTTGGCGGTGAACTTGGAGCCGATGCCGTTCTCATGCTCCCAGACCCGTTGGGCCAAGTCGGACGTCACGCCGACATAGAGCGTGCCGCCCTTCTTGGATGCGAGCATGTAAACGTATCCCTTGCGCATGCTCGTGACGGTCTCAGGAATGGATCCCTGTGACAAGCACAGGGATGACGGAGGGTATTCTTCGAATGACGGAGGTATTCTTCGAATGACGGATGGTGTGTTTGGCATGGCGGAGGGTGTATTGGGTATGGCCAAGGGTGTAGAGCGCTACACCAACGCTCATGCCGTTGCCCCCGGCCCCTTCCTGACATTCCACCAGAACAGCGCCACGAACGCGGCCAGCGCGGCAAGGTGCACCAGCCCGCCGATCGGCCACATCAGCGTCGCGCCGACGGCCAGCGTCAGCACGCGTTCGGCCGGGTTGAGGCGGTTTTCCCAATGGCCCTGGATGGCGGCGGAGACGGCCCACAGGCCGGGCAGGGCGAAGGCGAAAATCTCCAGCATCTGCGGCCAGTCGCCCGACAGGAAGGGCGTGTAGGCGAACAGGAGCGGGACGAAATAGAGCCCCTTGGCGACCTTCCATGCGGCGATGCCGGTCTTCATGGGCGGGCTTTCGGCGATCGCCGCGGCGGTGAAGGCGGCAAGGCAGACGGGCGGGGTGACGTTGGAATCCTGGCTCAGCCAGAAGATGATCATGTGCGCCGACAGGAGCGCCAGCGTCAGCGTCGCCGGGTCGAACGCCTGATCGTAGACCAGAAGCAGCGATTCGGGCGGCACCGCGTCGAGGATCGCCCGCGCCTCGGCCATCGGCATCGGCGCGGACAGCGCCGCGATCTGCTCGGGCACGGCAAGCATGAACACGGCCTTGGCCTGTTCGGGCAACTGGCCGGCGGCGATCAGTTCGGCCATCTCGCCCTGCAGGATGAGCTGGTTGAGCGCCGGCGCCGACAGGGTGGCGAGCACGATGTAGGCGGCGGTGACCGGGAGACCCATGCCGAGCACGAGCGAAGCGAGCGCGACCAGCACGATGGCGACGATCAGCGAGCCGTCGGACCATTGCGCGATCATCAGCGAGAAGGTGTTGCCGATGCCGGCCGTGGTGATGACGTTGACGATCAGCCCGACCGCGCAAAGCAGGATGCCGGTCATGATCATGTTGCGCGCGCCAAGCTCCAGCGCCTCGACGATCTTCGCAAGGCCCATCCGGTTGGGCGTCAGCCAGGAGGCGGCGACGCAGGTCAGGATGGCGAAACCGGCCGCATAGGTGGGCGTGTAGCCGTAGACGAGCAGGCCGATCAGCAGCCCGACCGGGATGAGGAAGGGCGGGCCCCCGTTTCGGAACACGGTCCAGAAGCCGGGCCCGTCCTCGGTTTCCAGCGCGCGGGCATTGCTCCGCCTGGCCTCGATGCGCACGAAGAAGCCGACGGTCGCGAAATAGAGGATCGCCGGCAGGATCGAGACGGTGACGATGGTGGTGTAGGGGATCTGGGTGAACGAGGCCATCACGAACGCGCCCGCGCCCATGATCGGCGGCATCAGCTGTCCGCCGGTCGAGGCGGCCGCCTCCACCCCGCCGGCGAAGTGCTTCGGAAAGCCGGCTCGTTTCATCAGCGGGATGGTGATCACGCCGGTCGAGGCGGTGTTGGCGACGGCCGAGCCGTTGATCGTGCCGGTCAGCCCCGAGGCCATCACCGCGACGAAGCCCGGCCCGCCGATGAAGCGGCCGGCGACGACGCGCGAGATGTCGACGATGAAATCGCCCGCGCCGGACTTGAGCAGGAACGCGCCGAACAGGATGAACATGAACACGAAGGTCGAGGAGATGCGCGCGATCGTGCCGAACATGGCGTCGTCGCCATACATGGCGCGGAACATGATCGTCTCGGGCGACAGGCCGCCGAAGCGGAACACGCCCGGCACATAGGCGCCCCACCAGGTCACATAGGTCAGCGCGAGGACGATCAGCACCGGAATGATCCAGCCGGTGGTGCGGCGGGTGAATTCGAGCGCGCCGATTATGCACAGGCTGCCGGCGAGCCAGTCGGCCCAGATCAGCCTGACGCCGCGGTCGTAGATGGCGTTCTCGGCATTGACGACATAGAGCGCGGCGGCGGCGACCGCGCAGCCGAAGGCGATGTCGATGGCGCGCGGCAGGCCATGGCGCGCCCAGCGCGCATCGACCAGTGGCGTGACCAGCACGCACAGCAGGACGAAGCCGGCGAAGTGGAAGCCGTTCTGGTGGATGGTCGAGACGTTGACGAAGGGCGGCGACCAGATGTCACCCAGATAACGGTCCCAGACCGCGCCCAGGCCGTTCATCCACATGTGCGCCAGCGAGATGATGACGGCGACGACGAGGGTGACGAGGGACAGGCCGCGCCGTTCGTACAGCGACGGGCTGCGCGTCTGCTGGATGGTTTCGGCGCGCATGATGGGCGGGACCCCGGCGGGACGGATCGGAAGCGGGCGCGCCGGAGCGCGCCCGCGAACCGCTTATTGCTGCGGCATCAGCCGGTCGGGGATGTCGATTCCCTGTTCCTGGTAGTAGCGGGCCGCGCCCGGATGCAGCGGCACCGGCAGGCCGGCGATCGCCCGCTCGAGGCTCATTGCGTTGGTCGCCGGATGGATCGCCTGCAGGAAGGGCAGGTTCTCGTACATCGTCTTGGTGATCAGGTAGACATCTTCTTCGGGGATGTCCTGATGGGTGGCGAGGAAGTTGGGCTGGGCGATGGTCGTCACGTCCTCGTCGACGCCCGGATAGGTGCCGCCGGGGATGGTGTACTCGGTCCACAGTTCGCGGCCGCCGTCGGCGGTGGCGATCTGCTCGGGCGTGAACGACAGAAGCGTCACCCGATCGCCGGCCGACGAGAACAGCTGCGTGACCGCGCCGACCGGAACGCCGGCGGGCGTGCTCATGCCGGCCGCGCGGCCGTCCTGGACCGCCTCCGCGCTCGGGCCGTAGCCGCCGTAGATCAGTTCGTAATCGGCGTCGATGTCGATGTCGAAGCCGCCCAGGATCGCGCGGTTCGAGCCGATCGTGCCCGAATTCTGCGCGCCGAGCGCCACCGGTTCGCCGGTCAGCGCGACGAAGTCCTCGATCGTGCCGCTGTCGGCGCGGTCCGAGGCGATGATGAAGTGCTCGACGTTCGGCCACAGCATCGAGACCGAGCGCAGATGCTCCTGCGGGCCGTCCGCTTCCACCGGGCCGGTGCCGGTCGCTGCGTAGTAGCCGAACAGGCCCTGCAGAATGGCGAACTGGGCTTCGCCCTCGCGCAGAAGGCGCACGTTCTCGCCCGAACCGGCCGAGGAGATGGCGCTCATGCCGATGCCTTCGGACGGCTCGAGCCGCACCTTGGTCAGCGTCGAGATCGCCACGCCCACCGGATAGTAGGTCCCTCCGGTCGAGGCGGTCGACAGAATGTAATTGCGTGTCTCCTGGGCCATCGCGCCGGTCGTCGCGCTCAGGGCGACACCGGCGGCTAGAGCCGCGGACACGAAGCTTCTGCGTGAGATGAATGTCATTTCTTACCTCCCAACTGACATTTCATGCGCAGGGCGCATGATGGTTTATAGGATTAGACGAACGTCGAAGTCACGGGTTTTCGGAACGGGCCCGTTGCCGCGCGCGACGATTTGGCCCCCCGGTCCGTGACCGAATTCGGACCGGTTTTCGTTGAAAGGGCACGGTGGCGTTCCTATAACCCCCACAAGCGTCGTTCGGACGCCGGCTGCGCCGAACGCTTTGTTTTCTCGCATCAAGAGGTATTGGATGCCCTGGAGCAATCAAAATGGCGGCGGCGGCCCCTGGGGCGGCGGCGGCAACAACAATGGCGGCCCCTGGGGCGGCGGCGGCGGTGATGGCGGCGGCCCCTGGGGCCAGGGACCGCGCGGGCCGAACCGCCCCGGCGGCGGCAACCAGCCGCCCGACCTCGAGGATCTGATCCGCCAGGGGCAGGACCGCCTCAAGCGCGCGCTGCCCGGCGGCGGCGGTGGCGGCGGTCGCGTGCTGATCGGCCTTCTGGTGGCCGGCGCGCTGGTCCTTTACCTGCTGCAGGCCTTCTACCAGGTCGAGACCGACGAACGCGCCGTCGAACTGCTGTTCGGCCAGCCCAAGGAACAGCTCTCCGAGCCGGGCCTGCATTTCCACTTCTGGCCGGTCGAGACCGTCGAGAAGGTGCAGATCGTCGAAAAGCAGATCCAGGTGGGCGCCGGCACCGGCCGCAGCGGCTCGCAGGGCCTGATGCTGTCGGGCGACCAGAACATCGTCGACGTGCAGTTCTCCGTTCTTTATTCGGTCATCGATCCGCAGGACTATCTGTTCAACGTGGCCGGCCCCGACGACGCGGTCCGCCAGGTCGCCGAAAGCGCGATGCGCGAGATCGTCGGCCGTCGTCCGGCGCAGGACGTGTTCCGCGACAACCGTGCCGCGATCGCCGAGGAAGTGCGCACCTCGATGCAGTCGACGCTCGACGCCTATGGCGCGGGCATCCAGATCAACACCGTGTCCATCGAGGACGCCGCGCCGCCGCGCGAGGTGGCCGACGCGTTCGAGGAAGTCCAGCGCGCCGAGCAGGACGAGGACCGGTTCCGCGAGGAAGCCAATCAGTACGCCAACCAGCAGCTCGGTCAGGCGCGCGGTGAGGCGGCGCAGATCCGCGAAGAGGCGGCCGCCTATGCGACCCAGGTCGTGCAGGAGGCCGAAGGTGAGGCGCAGCGCTTCATCTCGATCTACGACCAGTATCGCCTGGCGCCGGACGTCACCCGCAAGCGCCTGTTCCTCGAGACCATGGAAGGCGTGCTCGGCAATTCCAACAAGGTGATCCTCGACGAGGATGGCGGCGGCACGGGCGTGGTGCCCTACCTGCCGCTGCCCGAAATCCAGAATCGCCGGACCGCCGCAGGAGGCACGCAGTAATGTTCAAGGGAAACCGCATTCCGATCATCGCCTTTCTGCTCGGCATCGTGCTGCTGCTCGTCTACGCCTCGATCTTCGTGGTCAACGAGCGCGAACAGGCGATCGTGCTGCGCTTCGGTGAAATCCAGGACGTCAAGACCGAGCCGGGCCTCTACTTCAAGGCGCCGCTGGCCTTCGTCGGCTTCGACACCGTGCAGATCATCGAGGACCGCCTGCTGCGCCTCGATCTGGTCGACCAGCCGCCGGTGCAGGTGTCGGGCGGCCGGTTCTATGAAGTCGACGCGTTCCTGACCTTCCAGATCACCGACGCGCGGCGCTTCCGCGAACAGGTGTCGGGTGACCTCAACTCCGCCGCCCAGCGCCTGCGCACGCGTTTCGACGCGGCGCTTCGCCGGGTCTACGGTCTGCGCGGCTTCGAGGCCGCCCTGTCGGCGGAGCGCACCGAGATGATGGCCGAGGTGCGCGACCTGCTGCGGCCCGACGCCCAGCAGCTCGGCCTGACGATCCAGGACGTGCGCATCGTGCGCACCGACCTGACCGCCGAGGTCTCCCAGCAGACCTTCGACCGGATGACCGCCGAACGCCTCGCCGAGGCCGAGCGCATTCGCGCGCGCGGCCGCGAGAACGCCCAGCGCATCCGCGCCGTCGCCGACCGTCAGGTGGTCGAGATCGTGTCGGAAGCGCGCCGCGAATCGGAGATCCTGCGTGGTGAGGGCGACGCCGAACGCAACCGCGTGTTCGCCGACGCCTTCTCCCGCGATCCGGACTTCTTCGAGTTCTACCGCTCGATGATCGCCTACCAGCGGGCGCTGGCCCAGCAGGAAGGCGGCGACACGACCATGGTGCTCTCGCCGAATTCGGAGTTCTTCGAGTTCTTCGAAAACGCGCAGGGCACCACGCCGGTCGCGCCCGAGCCGGACCAGGCAGGGCGCTGAACAAGGGCCGATGCGTGATGACCGATCTTGTCACCGCGCTCGGTCTGGTTCTGGTGATCGAGGGGATCGTCTACGGCGCGTTCCCGCAACTTGGTCGTCGGGTGGGCGAGTTCCTGCGCGCCGCGCCCGACGACCAGTTGCGCGTCGCGGGTCTGGTCTCGGCGGCTATCGGCCTCGGCATCGTCTGGCTGGCCCGGTCTTTCCTCTGAACGGCCATCACAAGGCGGTGAACGGCGCACGCCGCCGACGAGCCGGCTTGCCACGGCCCAAAGCGGCCTTATTTTGCCGGCACCAAACGCACGGGCGGGCCGGCGATAGCCGGACACGCCGCCCGCCACGCATCTTTTGAGGAGGTTGGCTCTGATGGCACTGGGCTCGTCGACGTCGCGCAAGATCACCGCACTGGCAACGGCGGGGCTGGCCGCCCTTCTTGTCGCCCAGCCGGCGCAGGTTCCCGGGCTGGGCGCCGCGCCCGCCCACGCCCAGCAGGCGGGTCCGCAATCGCTGGCCGACCTGTCCGAGCGGCTGCTCGATTCGGTGGTCAACATCTCCACTTCGCAGACGCTGTCCGGCGGCGAGCGCAACGTGCCCCGTCCGCGCCTGCCCGAAGGCTCGCCCTTCCAGGAGTTCTTCGACGAGTTCTTCGACAGCCTGCCCGAAGGCGGCCCGCGCGGGCCCGGCGGCCAGCGCGTCCAGTCGCTCGGCTCGGGCTTCGTGATCGATGCCGACGAGGGCATCGTCGTCACCAACAATCATGTCATCGCCGACGCCGACGAGGTGGTCGTCAACTTCAACGACGGCAATTCGATCGCCGCCGAGGTGATCGGTACCGATCCGAAGACCGATTTGGCTGTGCTGAAGATCGATCCGTCCGAGAACCCCGACATGCAGGAGGTGCCGTTCGGCGATTCCGACGCCATGCGCGTCGGCGACTGGGTGCTGGCGATCGGCAACCCGTTCGGCCTCGGCGGTTCGGTGTCGGTGGGCATCGTGTCGGCGTTCGGCCGCGACATCAATTCGGGCCCCTACGACAATTTCATCCAGACCGATGCGGCCATCAACCGCGGCAATTCGGGTGGCCCGCTGTTCAACATGGACGGCGAGGTGATCGGCATCAACACGGCGATCATCTCGCCCTCGGGCGGCTCGATCGGCATCGGCTTCGCCATTCCGACCGAGCTTGCGATCGGCGTGATCGACCAGTTGCGCGAGTTCGGCGAGACCCGGCGCGGCTGGCTCGGCGTGCGCATCCAGCAGGTCACCGACGACATCGCCGAGAGCCTCGGCATGGACGAGGCGATGGGCGCGCTCGTCGCCGGCATCATCGAGGGCGGACCGGTCGACGACGGCTCGATCGAGCCGGGCGACGTGATCATCGAGTTCGACGGCCGTGCGGTCGAGTCGGTGCGCGAACTGCCGCGCATCGTCGCCGACTCGCCGGTCGGCAAGGAGGTCGACGTGATCGTCCTGCGCGACGGCGAGCGGCAGTCGATCAAGGTCACGCTGGGCCGGCTCGAGGACGGCGAGGAACTGGCGCTCGCCACCGAGCCCGGCGAGGACGAGGGCGGCGAGGAAACGATCGCGCTGTTCGGCATGACGCTGGCCGAACTCAACGATGCGCGACGCGAGGAATTCTCGATCAGCGAGGACGTCTCGGGCGGCGTGGTGATCACCGAGGTCGAGGCCGGTTCGGCCGCCGACGACAAGGGCGTGATGGCAGGCGAGGTGATCGTCGAGATCGCCCAGGAACAGGTGTCGACGCCGCAGGACGTGCAGGAGGCGATCGACGCGCTGCGCGACAGCGACCGCCGCAACGCGCTTCTGATGCTCGCCGGCGCCGACGGCGCCCTGCGCTTCGTGACCATCCGCATCGACTGAGCGGGCGGGGTGACCGCACCCTCATCCTGAGGTGCGAGCAGACATCCCTCGCCCTTCGAGGCTCGCTGCGCTCGCACCTCAGGATGAGGGATGTCTGGGAGCCTCGAAGGGCGAGGGTGCGTTTGCGCCGCATCCTCAGCGGACGATCTCGTCGTCCCGATAGCCCTGGATGAACAGCAGCGCGGTCAGGTCGCCATGGTCGATGCGCATGTCGGCTTGTTCGGCGACCGCCGGCTTGGCGTGCAGCGCCACCCCGACGCCCGCCATTTCCAGCATCGCCAGATCGTTGGCGCCGTCGCCGACCGCGATCGCCGCGTCCGTGCCGATGCCGCGCCGGGCCGCGATCTCGGCGAGCGTCTCGGCCTTGGCCTGCCGCCCCAGGATCGGCTCGGCGACCTCGCCGGTCAGCCGGCCGCCCTCCTGCAGGAGGCGATTGGCGCGGTGTTCGTCGAACCCGATCCGTTCGGCGATGGTCGCCGTGAAATCGGTGAAGCCGCCCGAGACGAGCACGCAATACGCCCCGTTCGCGCGCATCGTGCGCACCAGTTCCGGCCCGCCCGGCGTCAGATGGATGCGCGTTGCGATCACCGCGTCGATGGCCGAGACCGGCAGGCCCTTCAGCAGCGCCACGCGCTCGCGCAGCGCGCTCTCGAACTCGATCTCGCCGGCCATGGCGCGCGCGGTGATCGCGGCGATCTGATCCTTCAGGCCGACTTCGGCGGCCAGTTCGTCGATGCATTCCTGGCCGATCATGGTCGAATCCATGTCGGCCAGCAGCAGCTTCCTTCGGCGCGTGCCCGGGTCCGCCGCCGGCTGGATCACCGCGTCGACCGGCGCGTCGCCGATCGCGGCGGCCACATCGCCGTCGAGCGGCACGGGTGCGGGCACGACGAGGTCGGCGGCAACGTCCCGGGCGAGCCAGTCGATGCGCGTCGCGCCGGCCGCCTCGGCCACGCGCTCGGCCAACTCCGGGGTGAGCGCGCGCGTTGCGGGATTGGCAATCAGGGTGAGGATGTGGGACATGACGCTCGATTGGGCCCGAACGGGGCAGGGGGTCGCCCGGCGAACGATGGCACGGACAGTCAGCCTGATAGCGGGGCCGACCGCGAGCGGCAAGTCGGCCTTCGCGCTCGAGCTTGCCGTTCGGACCGGCGCGCACATCGTCAACGCCGATTCCATGCAGGTCTATGACGGGCTGCGCGTGCTGACGGCGCGGCCGGACGCGGACGATCTGGCGCGCGCGCCGCACCATCTTTATGGCCACGTGCCGCCGTCGGTCGCCTATTCGACCGGGCAATGGGCGCGCGACGTGACGGGCCTGATCGGGCGGTTGCCGGCCGATGCGCCGCTGGTCTTCGCCGGCGGCACCGGGCTCTATTTCAAGGCGCTGACCGAAGGGCTGTCGCCGATGCCTGAGGTGCCCGATGCGGTTCGCGCGGCCTTTCGCGCGCGGCTCGCAAGGGAAGGCGCGCCGTCGCTGCACGCGGACCTTGCCGCGCGCGATGCCGAAGGCGCGGCGATGCTCGAGCCCGGCGACGGCCAGCGCATCGTGCGGGCGCTCGAGGTGCTCGAGGCGTCCGGCGCGCCGCTGCGCCACTGGCAGGGCCGGCGCGGCGATCCCGTCCTGCCGCCCGAGGCCATCGCCGCGCGCTTCGTGTTGCTGCCCGACCGGGCCGCGCTGAATGCCCGCATCGAAGCGCGCTTCGATGCGATGATCGCCCGCGGCGCCCTGGATGAGGTGCGCGCCCTGCGCGCGCTGAACCTCGACCCGGACCTGCCGGCGATGAAGGCGATCGGCGTGCGCGAACTGGGCGCCGTTCTCGACGGCGCGATGGACGAGGCCGAGGCGATCGCGCGTGCCAAGGCGGCGACGCGCCAATATGCCAAGCGGCAGATGACCTGGTTCCGCAACCAGTTCGACGCGACGTGGCAAATCATTAACGCTGCCGGCGGGACGCCGCCTCACACCGCCTGAATCGCGCCCGGTACGCGCAGTTTTACAAGGTCCCCTTAACCCCCGTTAACGGGCGGCCTATACCAGTGCGTCATCTTCCATGAAGGTGCGACATGCGGATAAGCCGGGCGGAAATACTTGTTCTGATCTATGTGGGCGGGCTGGCGGTGGCTGGCGTCGCGACCTGGATCAGCGCGTCCGCCTTCGCCGGTCTCGTCGCCGGGGGCGGGGCCGATGTCGCCGGCGCGGGCTGGGCGGTGCTCGTCTCGCGGGCGGTCTCGGCGGTGATGGCGCTCGCGGTCCTGTTCGGCCTCTTGTGGCTCTATCCGGCGATGCGGCGCGACGCGCACGAGCGCGGACGGCTGGTCACCCAGTCGCGGTCCTTCATGCAGGCGGCGCTGACCGACGTGCTCACCGGTCTGCGCAACCGGCGCTATTTCGACGACGCGCTCGCCGAATACATGAAGGAGTTCGGGCTGATCGACCGGCCGCTCGGCGTGATGATCCTCGATCTCGATCACTTCAAGGCGATCAACGACACCTACGGGCACGACAATGGCGATCTCGTCCTGCGGCAGGTCTCGCTGACGCTGCAGCAGCATACCCGCTACCATGACGTTCTGGCGCGGATCGGCGGTGAGGAGTTCGCGGTGCTGTTTCCGAACACCGACGAGTTCGCGCTCAAGCGGCTGGCCGAACGCATCCGCGAGGCGATCGCGGCCGCGCCGGTGACGCTGGATGCGGTTCCGGTGGCGATCACGGCAAGCGTCGGCATCGCGGTCTGGGATGGCCGGGAGGGCGGCGGCGCGCTGATCAAGCGGGCCGACCAGTATCTCTACAGGGCCAAGACGACCGGCCGGAACCGCGTGATCGGCAGGCAGGGCGTTGCGATCGCCGAACCGGTCAGTCCCGATCGGCTCGCCGAAACCGGCTGATCAGGTCGCGCGCGCCCTGCGGTGCGTCGTTCGGCTGCTGCGTTCGGCCGGACCGGCCGCCGCCTTCGGCGTTGCGGCGCAGCGGACCGTCATAGGTGAAAAGGCCCTCGCGTCCTCCCGGCGGCGGCGCTCCGTCGACCGGGCCGTCCACGCTCCCCTGTAGCGTCGGCGCGTCCGCCAGCGAGGGCCGCTGTTCGCCGACCACGCCGAGCGTGCTCCAGCTTTCCAGCGGTTCGCCGAGCGCGTCGGCGGCGGCAAGCACCGGCTCGCGCACGGCCTGCAGCAGGCCGTGCATGTCGACCGGCCCGGCCGCATCGGTTCTTTCCTGGTGGGGATCGTCCCCGGCCTGACCCGGCACGCCGGCGGTGTCGACCGTTTCGACGATCATCCGCATCGGCGTGTTGACGCCCTGGCCGAAGGCGATCGCCTCGCGGTTGGCAAGCGAGGGCAGGAAGTTGATGTAGGAGCGCGAGGCGCCGGTGATGGCGCGGCGGATGATGTCCTGGTCGGAATCGTTGCCGAGGCGCATGGCGAAGATCGTGTTGCACTGCGACAGGATGGTCGCGTCCAGTTCGCTCGGACGCTGCGTGATGATGCCCAGGCTGACGCCGTACTTGCGGCCCTCCTTGGCGATCCGCGCGATCGAGGCGCGGGTCGGGCCGAAGCCGGCCTCGCGGTCGGCGGGGATATAGCGGTGCGCTTCCTCGCAAAGGACCAGCGTCTTGACCTTCGAGCGGCTCCAGACGGAGAGCTCGAACGCCACCCGGCACAGCACGCTGACCACGGCGTTGACGACCTCCGAGGGGATGCCGTTGAGCTGGAAGATGGTCACTGGCCGGCCCCTGGCGGGCACGCGGTAGATGTGCGCCAGAACCTCGGCGAGATTGTCGGTGATCGTCTTGTGAGCGAACATGAAGCGGTAGCGCGGATCGTTGACCGCGGCCTCGATGCGGCTCGCCAGCGATTTCAGCGTGGTCCTGTGTTCGCGCGCGTCGAGGCTGCCCATGCGCTCCTTGATCAACGCCAGAAGATCGGCGACCCGGTAGGGGATGGGCGTGTCGGCGGTGACCTGGTTGTTGCGGCCGGGCTTGCGCATCGGGCCGCCGGCCATGTCGCCCTTGAAGCGCAGGCGCGCCTCGGGAATGAGATCGCGCAATATGTCGACCTCTTCGGGGTCGGCCGGGCGGCCGCGAAACAGCACCTCGACGAACTCGTCGAGCCGGAACAGCCAGAACGGCAGGTCGAGCGTGCTGTCGTCGATGGTCACGGCGATGTCGGGGAAGGCGGAGGCGAACTCGTTGTGCGGGTCGAGCAGCAGGATGCCGATGTCGGGCCGGGCGGCGACGATCTTGCGGATCAGCAGCGAGACGGTGGTCGACTTGCCGACGCCGGTGGTGCCGACGACGGCGAAGTGGCGCGAGATCATTGCGTCGATCGAGACCATCGCCTCGATGTCGCGGCTTTGCGAGAGGCGTCCGAGCGCAACGGCCGTCGGATCGGTGTTGGCGAAGATCGCCTGCAGGTCGGCGTTGCGGATGCGGTGCGCGACGGCGCCCAGATGCGGATAATGCGACAGGCCGCCGGCGAAGCGCGCCGCGCCGCCTTCGTCCTCGCGGATTTCGCCGACCAGTTCGACATGGATGTGAACGGTGTTCGGCGCGGCCTTGCGCCAGGCCGCGTCCGGCACCTCGATGCGGTACAGCATGCCGACCGTGCGGGCCGGCCCGGAAGCGATCGTGATCAGGCTGCCGACGTTCCAATAGTCGTCGGAGACGCTGGAATCGGCGGGCATGATCGCGCTGATGACGGCGCGGGTACCGTCGCAGTCGATGACGTGGCCCTCGGTCCGGTTGCGCCGGTCCGAGGTCCTCGCGCCGCGATCGGTGCGGCGATCGTCTGCGCGGTCGCGCTCTGGGGATCGGTACATGGGCGGGCCTCTTCCGCACAGAGCCTAGGCGGACGCGGTTAAGGAATGACTACGCGCGCCGCCCGCATGCGACCGATCGGTCCTGCTTGGCCAACCGGCTTGACCGGTCCGCTGGCCGTGATATGAGAGCGCCGATGATGACCAAGCCGCTTATCGTAGTAGGATCGCGCATGGGCAAGGTGGCGTAGCCACCGGGCGAGACCTCCCATGCGCGACGACCGGGCTCCCTTGTGGGGCCTTTTTTATTGCCTTTCGCAAGCCAAACCGTGAAACAGTTGACGACGGGCCCCCGGGCCGAGACGGGACAAAGACGATGGATGCCAAAGCGGACACCAAAGCAGGCCAGGAAATGTCGGGCGCCGAGATGGTGCTCGAAGCGCTCAAGGACAATGGCGTCGAGCACATTTTCGGCTATCCGGGCGGCGCGGTGCTGCCGATCTATGACGAGATCTTCCAGCAGGACGCGGTCGAGCACATCCTGGTCCGGCACGAGCAGGGAGCCGGCCACGCCGCCGAGGGCTATGCCCGGTCGACCGGCAAGGTCGGCGTGGTGCTGGCGACATCCGGTCCCGGCGCCACCAACTGCGTGACCGCGCTGCAGGACGCGCTGATGGATTCGGTCCCGATCGTCTGCATCACCGGCCAGGTGCCGACCACGCTGATCGGCTCGGACGCCTTCCAGGAATGCGACACGGTGGGCATCACGCGGCCGTGCACCAAGTACAACTGGCTGGTCAAGAGCGTCGCCGACCTGCCGCGCATCCTGCACGAGGCGTTCCGCGTCGCCCAGACCGGCCGGCCCGGCCCGGTCGTCGTCGACATTCCCAAGGACGTGCAGTTCGCGACCGGCATCTATCAGGGCCCCGAGATCGCCGAGGAGCGCACCAGCTACCAGCCGCGGACCGAGCCCGATGAGGGCGCCATCCGGCGCGCCGTGGCGCTGATGGCGACGGCCAAAAAGCCGATCATCTATTCGGGCGGCGGGGTCATCAACTCGGGCGACCGGGCGAGCGAACTGCTGCGCGAACTGGTCGCCGCGACCGGCTTTCCGATCACGTCGACGCTGATGGGCCTTGGCGCCTATCCGGCCTCGGGCGAGAACTGGATCGGCATGCTGGGCATGCACGGCACCTACGAAGCCAACATGGCGATGCACGACTGCGACCTGATGATCAACATCGGCGCGCGGTTCGACGACCGCATCACCGGGCGGATCGACGCGTTCTCGCCGAACTCGCGCAAGATCCACATCGACATCGATCCCTCCTCGATCAACAAGGTCGTTCACACCGAGGTGGGCATCGTCGCGGACGTCGCGCTGGCGCTGGAGGCGCTGGTCGATGCGTGGCGGGCGGCAGGGCACAAGCCCGACCGGAAGAAGCATGCGCGCTGGTGGGAGCAGATCTCCAAGTGGCGGGCGCGCAACTCGCTCGCCTACACCAACTCCGACGACGTTATCATGCCGCAATACGCGATCCAGCGGCTCTACGAGGCGACCAGGGCCAGCGGCAAGGACACGTTCATCACCACCGAGGTCGGCCAGCACCAGATGTGGGCGGCGCAGTATTTCGGCTTCGAGAAGCCCAACCGCTGGATGACATCGGGCGGGCTTGGCACGATGGGCTACGGTCTGCCGGCGGCGCTGGGCGTGCAGATCGCCCACCGGGACGCGCTGGTCATCGACATTGCCGGCGACGCCTCGATCCAGATGAACATCCAGGAGATGTCGACGGCGATCCAGTACATGGCGCCGATCAAGATCTTCATCCTCAACAACCAGTACATGGGCATGGTGCGCCAGTGGCAGCAGCTGCTGCACGGCAACCGGCGCTCGCACTCCTACACCGAGGCGATGCCGGACTTCGTCAAGCTGGCCGAGGCCTACGGCGCGCACGGCATACGCTGCGAAAAGCCGGGCGAGCTCGACGAGGCGATCGCCGAGATGATCGCGATCGACAAGCCGGTGATCTTCGACTGCTGCGTGTCGGCGCTGACCAACTGCTTCCCGATGATCCCCTCGGGCAAGGCGCACAACGAGATGCTGCTGCCGGACGAGGCGACCGACGAGGCGGTGGCGAACGCGATCGGAGCCGAAGGCAAGGCGCTTGTCTGATCTGACGGCCGTCTCGCGCCCATGAGCAAGCCGGCACCCGGTCCGGTCGACTATGCGCTTCTGATCACGCTGTCGCTGATCTGGGGCAGCGCGTTTCTACTGTCGAAGATCGCGGTCGCCGATTTTCCGCCGATCACGATCACGCTGGTGCGTCAGGGTCTCGCCGCGCTGCTGCTGTGCGGGCTGGTGCTCGCCCTGCGCCGGCCGCTGTTCCGGCCGACGGCACGCGATCTGGTCTTCATGGTGATCTGCGCGGCGACGGGCACCGTGATCCCGTTCACCGCGATCAACTGGGGCGTTGCGGTGATCGACAGCGGGCTGGCGGCGATCCTGATGGGGTTCATGCCGCTCGTGGTGATCGTGCTGGCGCATCTTCTGACGCGCGACGAGAAGATGACGGTGCCCAAGATCGCCGGCGTCGCGCTCGGGCTGATCGGCCTTGCGATCCTGTTCTGGCCGGCCCTGCGCGACGGGTTCGGCAAGGATGTGTGGCGCCAGCTCGCCGTGCTCGTCGCGGCGACCGCCTACGGGATCAACGCGCTTTCGGTCAAACAGCTCGTTCGGCACCCGCCGATGGTGCTGATGGCCTACATCACCGCGCTGACGCTCGTCATTCTGGTGCCGGCGGCGTTCGGGCTCGAACGGCCGTTCGATGCGACGCTATCGAACCAGTCGGTGATGGCGCTGATTGCCCTTGGCGTGTTCCCCTCGGCGCTGGGCGCGCTGTTCATGTTCGCCATCATCGAGCGGCAGGGCGCGTCCTTCTTCGGTCAGATCAACCTGCTGGTGCCGCTCGCCGGCGTGTTCGTGGGCGTGCTGTTCGCCGGCGAACGGCCGGGCTGGAACGCGCTCGCGGCGCTCGTCATCATCGTCTCCGGCGTCGTCGTCGCCCGGCTGGGCACGCGGCGCAGGCGCGAGGGCGCCCTGCAGCCGCCCGCCTGACCGGCAAAAAAGCCCCCGACAGCGAGGCTGCCGGGGGAGTTGTCCCGGGGGAGGGAACGGTGGATCAGCCGTTAGTCGGCGCGTTCATCGTGAAGTCCTCGCCATCGGCGCGGATCTCGATCGCCACCGGGCGGCCCGACCGCAGAATGCCGTCGAACTCGTAGTAGACGTCGAAATCGCTGCGCAGGCTGCGGGCGACCGACGAGACGCGAAGCCCCTCGATCTCGCTGCCGATCGTGCGCCGCAGATCCGTCGGCACGGCGCGCAGCGGAATGCGCTCGCGGATCTCGTTCACCCTGGCGCCATCGGTCATGTAGATCGCCGTCGGACGGCCGGTGACCCGATTGACGCCTGCGAAGACATAGGCGCTGTCGCCTTCATTGGTGCGCTGCCAGCCGCTGAACCGGACATGCGGCACGACGGCCGAAGCGACCTGGTAGGCACGCTGGACCGAACGGCGGTCCGTCGGTGCGGGCTGTGCCTGATCGGCGTTGCCCATCGCGGTCGCGCCGCCGTCCGTCGCTCCGTCGCCATTGGTGACGGGGTCGAGATCACCGCGATCGGCCTGCTGGTTCAGTCCCGGCTCGACGGCGGTCAGCCCTTCTTCGATTATCTCACTGCCTTCGCGCAGCGGATTTGTGGCGTCGGCCCGCTGCCGGTTCGGCTCGTCGATCGTGGCTGCGAAATCGTCATAGGTCTCGGCGATCGGGCCGTCCTGGGCGCGGCCGTCGCGGGCGGCCTCGAAGCTGCCGTTCTGGTGGTCGACCATGTCGCGGTCGGGTCGCTCGACCGGCCCCGCATCGGCGGAACGCTGGTCTTCGTCGCCGCCATAGATCGGCACGTAACGGTCCGCGATGGTGCCCTGGGCCGCGTCGACGCTCGCGGCGCCGGAACCGGTCTCGATCCGGCCCGGGTTGTCGAAGCCTTCGCCCGCCGAGCGGTACCGTTTGGCGACGGTGCCTTCACCGGCCTGCATGTCGATCTGGCGGTTGGTCGAAGTCGTCGCGCCATTGTTCGACTGCGCGGTCGAGGCGATCTGCTCGCCGGGGTTCTGAAGGTTGTCGAGCGGGTCGATCTCGTTGCCGATCTGCGCCATCGCCTCGGCGGCCTGGGCGTCGTTCGGATAGTCCGGTACGGTCTGCGGGATCTGCTCGCCGGACTGGATGCCGGCGTCGGCGCGCAGGCCGTTTTCACCATTGCCGTTGCCGTTCATCGTCTTCCGGTCGGCCGAAGCGTTGGCTTGCGCGTCCAGGATCGCACGGCAGGCGTCGATGACGCCGCGGTTGAGGTCGTCGGAACTCTGCTGCGCCGTCGCCGGGCCGAATGTCAGCGCCAGCGCCAGGGCGCTCGCAGTGGTCGTAAGAATGGGTTTCACGGTCTCCTCCTGTTCCTTTGTCGCGGCGCGGGCTGCGCCGGGATCGGTCCAGACGGCCGGCGCGCCGCATGAGGTTCTTCCCTTGCAATTCGTGGGCGCCCGAATGGTTCAGACCTGCCCCGAAAAAAATCGGGTACGCTTGAACGGGGCCGGAAAGCCTGCCAAAGACGGCCGGCCCGATGCATGGGGAAGACGACGATGAGCGAACCGCAGGAAGAGCCGGCCTCGGCCTATTTCATCACCAGGGACACGGCGGCGCCCGAAGTGCACACGCTCGCGGTGCTGGTCGACAACGAGCCGGGCGTTCTGGCGCGCGTGATCGGCCTGTTCTCCGGTCGGGGCTACAACATCGAGAGCCTGACGGTCTCGGAGACCGAGCACGAAAAGCACCTGTCGCGGATCACCATCGTCACGCGCGGCACGCCGCAGGTGATGGAGCAGATCAGGACCCAGCTCGAACGCATGGTGCCGGTGCACCGGGTCGACGACCTGACGGTGATCGCGCGCGAGGAGGGCTACGAGAAGCCGCTCGAGCGCGAGCTTGCGCTGATCAAGGTGCGCGGGGCCGGCGAGAACCGGCTCGAGGCGCTGCGGCTGGCCGACGCCTTCAAGGCGAACGTGATCGACGCCAATGTCGATCACTTCGTGTTCGAGCTGACCGGCCGGACCAACAAGGTCGAGCAGTTCATCGCGATCATGGCCCCGCTCGGCCTGATCGAGGTGTGCCGCACCGGCGTGGCGGCGATGCGTCGCGGCCGCGAGGCGATGTAGTTCAGGCCGGGCGATCCGCCGCCCACGATTGGTGCGGCGGATGCTTCGGGCGCCGGTTGCCCCCTGCTTTTTCCTGGTCAGCGCACCCGCAGGTCGCGGTGGAACCGGTGCACGTCGCCGGTGAAGCGGATCAGCGGGTTGGCGAACTCGTTCATGTATTCCTTGACGGTGATGCCGTCCTTGATGGCGGTGATGCGGATGGCATCGACATTCCAGTTGTCGCCGTCGATTCCGCCCGAGAACCCCTCCACATCGAGGCTGAAAAGCGTGATGTCGTCGACTTCGGTGCCGTCGGGCGTGTCGAAATAGACGCGGGTCGTCGTGTAGTCCTTGATCCGCCGGTCGCTGACATTGACCTGACGGCGGATGCCGCGCTGGCGCCCGTCGGCCCGGTAGGACCAGATCGAGGCAAAGGCGTTGTCGTCGTTGCCGCGCAGGTCGTCGCCGCCGGTGCGGATTTCCACCGAGACGCCGTCGATCTCCTGCGCCGAAGCCGGAATGGCGGCCACGGCGAGGGCGGATGCAATAAGGGGGATGAGAATGCGGTTCATGGCTCGTTCCAATCTTTGCTGTTTGCCGCGGCGGCACGTGCCACCGCGCGATTGGGAGCGAGCATGAGGGAAATGGGGCGGGATGGCCGTGCGAACGGTCACAGGTGCTTCGGGGCGATCATCAACAGGTATGGGAAAGCCCAATGACCGCTTTGCGGACTGTGCTGCCTTTTGCCGTGATTGCTTCGATGTCTGCCTCGATCGAGCACATTGACTCATAGCTTTCTGACTATGTAACAGAGCCTATGGTCGATCGACTCGAACAGTCAAAGGCTCTTTCCAGCGCGGCACGCATGGCGATACTCGAATGGCTGCGCGTGCCCCATGATCATTTTGCGCATCAAGAGACAGGTGATCCCCGGGAGATCGGTGTCTGTGTCACCTTGATCACCGAAAAACTGGGCATGGCGCAGCCTACGGCAAGTCGCCATCTGGAGCTCTTACGTCGCGCCGATTTCTTGACCGTTGAGAAGATCGGTCGCTGGTCGTTTTTCAGGCGGAACGAGGTTGGTATCGCCGCCTATAAGGAGTGGCTTCATGAGCATCTGTGAAGCGGCTGACGCCCGGCTTCTGCCCGACTTCAAGAGGCAGTTCATCAGCATCGACGGCAACGACATCCTGGCCCTGACAGCCGGCTCCGGCCCACCGCTTCTGATGCTGCATGGCGATCCGCAAACGCACCTTTGCTGGCACAACATCGCTCCGCGCCTCACGGACCGGTTCACGGTTGTCCTGACTGATCTGCGGGGACGTGGCGAAAGCCACAAACCCGAACCAAATCAGGATCACAATCCGTTCGCCAAGCGCATAATGGCGGCCGAACAGGTCGCGGTGATGCATGAACTTGGGTTCGACAAGTTCTCGTTGGTTGCACATGATCGAGGAGCGAGGGTCGCGCGGCGTATGGCGCTTGACTATCCCGACGCCATCGAGCGTCTCTGCGTAATGGATATCGTGCCCGCTCTCGACCTCTACGAGAACACCAGCGCTGCGATCGCCCAGGACTATTTCTACTTCTTCTTCCTGACCCAACCCTATCCTCAGCCCGACCGGCTGATTGAAGGCGATGCCGAAGCATTCCAGCGCCAGATCCTTTTCGGACTGGGTGACAAGCCTGCGCCTTACGATGAGGATGCGCTTGCGGTTTATCTGGAACGTTCGACCACTCCGGCGTCCATCTTTGCGATGTGTGAGTGTTTTCGTGCGGGATACGGGATCGACCGGGAACACGATGCCGCCGACCGAAAGGCGGGTCGCAAGATCGTCTGCCCGACACTGGTTCTTTGGGGGAACAACGGCGTGACAGGGCGGCACTTCGATCTCAGGCGCATTTGGGACGGCTGGTGCGAAGATGCGCGTTATGCACCGATGCCGAGCGGCCACTTCATACCCGAAGAAGCCCCCGATGAAGCGTTCATGGCGCTTCTGCCCTTCTTGACAAAGTGAACAGCACTGTGTCGAAGCCGCCATTCTTGCGCTTCGCAGCATCGGTCAACGTGGGCCCCCAGCGGACACTGCTCCTGCTGATGACCTGCCGGGCCATAGCTGACGTGCGTGGTCGGCGTCGCCCCGATCAATCATCCCCTCCCCACCGCCGCCTTTTCCGTTTTCCTCCACCGGTCGAATCCCCTACATCCGGTCCATGCAGCTTTCCCCGCAACAGGATGATGCGCTGAAGGCGGTCGCCGACTGGCTCAGGCGCGGCGACAGCCCGCTGTTCCGCCTGTTCGGCTATGCGGGAACCGGCAAGACCACGCTGGCGCGCCACTTCGCCGAAGGGGTCGACGGCACCGTCCAGTTCGCCGCCTTCACCGGCAAGGCGGCGCAGGTGATGCGCGCCAAGGGCGCCTCCAACGCCAAGACGATCCATTCGCTGATCTACCGGCCGCGCGGCGAGGAGGCGGTCACCGACGAGGTGACGGGCAAGACCGGCATGGCGCCGACCTTCGCGCTCAACCGGCAGTCCGACATCGCACGGGCCAAGCTCGTCATCGTCGACGAGTGCTCGATGGTCGGCGAGGAGCTGGCGCGCGATCTTCTGAGCTTCGGCACGCCGGTGCTGGTGCTCGGCGATCCGGGGCAGTTGCCGCCGATCTCCGGCGGCGGCTTCTTCACCGATGCCGAGCCCGACTTCCTGCTGACGGAAATCCACCGGCAGGCGGCCGAGAACCCGATCGTGCGGCTGGCGATGGACGTGCGCGAGGGGCGCGAACTGATGCATGGCGACTATGGCACCGCGCAGGTGATCGGCAAGAATGATCTGGACACGGAGATGGTGACGGCGGCCGACCAGGTGCTGGTCGGCATCAACCGGACGCGGCGGCGCTACAATCAGCGCCTGCGGCAGCTTGCCGGGTTCGACGCGCGCTATCCGCAGGCCGGCGACAAGCTGGTGTGCCTCCGAAACGATCCGGCCAAGGGGCTGCTGAACGGGTCGCTGTGGAAGGTGATGACCGCCTCGGCGCCCGGCTCCAAGCCGAGCGTGAACCTCTTGGTCGCGCCCGACGATGGCGACACGGACCGGGGCGTTGCCAAGATCAGGCTGCTCAAGGCCGCCTTCGACAATCCCGACGAGGAGGTGCCCTGGCAGCTCAAGCGCCGGCACGACGATTTCGACTATGGCTACGCGCTGACCGTGCACAAGGCGCAGGGCTCGCAGTGGGACAATGTGATGGTCTTCGACGAGAGCTTCGCCTTCCGCGACATGCGCGACCGCTGGCTCTACACCGCCGTCACGCGCGCCGCCGAGACGCTGACGATCGTGCGATAGGGCCGCGTCCGCAGTCGCGAAAGAACAGGACGTTGAGCGCCTTACCGATCCGACGGAGAGCGAAGGCGCGCGAGCGCCCTTCTACGCCGCCAGCAGCGGGGCAGCGTTGAGCCAGGCCCAGGCCGCCTCTTCCTCGTCGCGCTCGAATGCCTTGATCTCGACCGGCATGAAGGCGCCCAGGAACCCGGCCGTGCGGCGCACATAGTCCGGTCCGCCGACCACCGCGTAGCGGCCGACATGGGACAGGCTCTGCGCCTTGGCGCTCCAGGTGCCCGTGTCGAACAGGATCGCGGGGTCGAAGCCTTCCAGTTCCTCGATGATCACCATCAGGTCGATCTTGTCGTGGCGCGTATAGGTGTCCTTCAGAAAGCCCATGATCGCCTTGGCGTCGGATGCGCGCACCTTGTCGGTGATGCGGAAGGCGAGCATGTTGGCGCGGTCGGTGGGCACCCGCACGATCGCCGGCCTGTGCCTGGGCGGCGCCACGTCCATGCCGTTAGCGAAGGCGCGCGCGTTCTGGCGTTCGTCGGGCTTGAAGCAGCGGATGTCGAGCGCGCGGAACACCTTGCCCTCAAGCCAGATCAGCGTCTCGATCCAGTCATGACCGGTAATCACGGCGATCCGCTTGTAGTGGCCCAGATCGTTGATGTGCGAAAAGCCGTAACGCAGGTCGGCGATCAGCGCCTCGGCGGTCATGCCGGCAAACCCGCTCAGATCGACGACGAGGCTGATCTCGTCGTGCTCCTCGCGCGCCGCCTCGAGTTCGGTGATGGCGTGTTCGATATCGCCCTTGTCGAGCTTGCCGGTCACGTCGAGCGACAGCACGCCGGGCGACAGGGGTTGGACTGTGATCATCGCGCGCTCCGAGATTTGGTGCCGGCCATGAAGCGGAAAACTGATATGGCTGGCCGCGGGCGGCATTGCGCTATATCAAGCCGCCGGAAATCTTTGGTCGGAGGCCCGCCTTGCCCACCCATCTGTCCGTCAACCTGAACGCCGTGGCGCTTCTGCGGAACCGGCGCGACCTGCCGTGGCCGTCGGTGACGCATCTGGGCCGCATCGCGCTTCGGGCCGGGGCGCACGGGCTGACGGTGCACCCAAGGCCCGACGAGCGGCATGTGCGCTTCTCCGACCTGCCCGAGATAAGGGCGCTGATCGACGATTGGTTCCCCGAGGCCGAATTCAACATCGAGGGCTATCCATCGGACGAATTTCTCGACCTGGTCGAGGCCAACGCGCCCGAGCAGGTCACGCTCGTGCCCGACGATCCGAACCAGGCCACCTCGGACCATGGCTGGGATTTCGCCGGACAGGGCAACTTCCTGCGCGATTGCGTGCAGCGGCTGAAGGGAAAGGGCATGCGCGTGTCGCTGTTCTGCGATCCCGATGCGGGTGAAGAGGGGATCGCGGCGGCGCTTGCGACCGGCACCGACCGGGTCGAACTGTACACCGGCCCCTACGGCGCCTGCCATGACAGCACGAGCGAGGCTGCCGCCCAGGTCGACCTTCTGCGGCGGACCGCCGATGCGGCGCGCGCCGCCGGGCTCGGCGTCAACGCCGGCCACGATCTGACGGTCGCCAACCTGCCGGCGCTCGTCGCGGCCGTGCCGGATCTCGCCGAAGTGTCGATCGGCCACGGGCTGACGGCCGATGCGCTCGAATTCGGCATGGAAGGCGCGGTGAAGCGGTTTCTGGCGGCGTTGGACCTGGGGCAGGCGGCCGCGAGCTCGGCCTGATCCGTCGCCTCAGCCAGCGGCCCCATTCCACTCGCGCAGCAGCGCGACGGAACCGTGGTGCGCCGTCTTGCGGACATGCCGCTCGTCGGCGGTCACGAACGTGCCGCCCTCCACGGGCGCGACGGCGTGATAGATGCAATCCTGCAACGACGGTCGCCCTTCGCCCTGGGCCATCGCGAAAGCGCGTCCGGCAACCGCACGCGTCGGTCGCAGCAGGCGCATGCCGGCGTCGATGAAGGGCTCGAGCAGATCGAATACGACATGCGAGGGAGCCTCGTAATGCAGGGCGACGGCCAGGGCCTCGTGCACGATCAGGTCCGGCGCAAGGAGCGGTGTCTGATCGCGCAACGCGGTATCGAACAAGGCCACGGCGAGTTCGCGATCGGGTTCCTGCAGGAACAGCTTGTCGAAGACCGAGGCGTCGGTGACGATCATGCCGGTCCGAGGTCGGAGCGATGGACGAGGTCACGATCGCGCTCGGCGCGGATGCGATGAAGCGTGGCGATGCTGTCCCCGCCGCGGACCGGATAGGCGGGTGCGGACCGGATGGCGTCCCGCGCCCTCTGCCTTGCCTGCTCCATCAGCGCGTCGGCAATGGCTTGCTCGACAAAGCGCGAACGCTTGCTCTTGGGCACGGCCTTTTCAAGTTCCAACTTGATCGCTGCCGACAAGGTGAACGCCGCGCGTTCCCTGCTGCTTTCCATGATGCCATTCCTCCGATGGTCACGAATATATGCACGGCATTCATGCGCCGCAACGATGTCCATCCGCAGACATTCATGGCGACGCGACAGGGTAGTGGCGAAAGCCCCCTGCCGACTACAGCATGAAGCGCCGGGAAATCCGGTCGACGGGCGTGCCGTCGCCGAGCGGGACGTTCTTTTCGACGGCGTAGTTCCGAAAGCCCATCTTGCCGTAATAGGCGAGCCCGCCGGAATTGTCGGCGCGGATGGTCGCGTTGATCGCGACGAGGCCATTGTTGCGCGCAAAGGCGCTTGTAGCGGCAAACAGCGCGGTGCCGACACCGGGCAGCTTGGGCTCAACCCGTGCGAAGGTGGCGATGTCGCCCCAGTCCGGCGGCAGATCGGGATGGCGCTTGAGCACCTGATAGCCGGCCGGGGCGCCGTCCGCGGGATCGAGCGCGGTGTGGCAGCAGATCAGGCGGGTATCGTCGAGCAGATGGGCGGCCAGCTTCGTCTCGGAGAACGGCTCCTCGTAGGCCGTCGTGCCGCCGATCGCGATAATCCGGTTGAGAAGCGCCGTCAGGGCGGGGATGTCGCGGGCCTCGGTCGGCCGGACGGGAATCGGGGTTCGCGCGGTCATGGCCATTTCCTAGGAAGGGCGCGGCCGGTGGACAAGCGGTATCGCATCGATCAGCGATCCATCTTGACATCGTACCGAACGGTACGGTACGCGGAGGAGGGAGGCTGCCATGGACCAGCATTGCGAGATCGACCAGACCGGCGGGGGCGCCGACGATGCGGGCTATCAGGAGCGCTTCACGGCGCGCCAGGAAGAGGTGCTCGAGGCGGCGCTGGGGCTTCTCGTCAAGGGCGGCGAACGCGCGATCACCACGGCCGGGCTGGCGCGCGCGGCAAACTGTTCCAAGGAGAGCCTCTACAAATGGTTCGGCGATCGCGACGGCGTGCTCGCCGCGATGATCGCCTATCAGGCGTCCAAGGTCCGCGTCGCGGTCGGCGGGCCGTCGGCGACGCGTCCCGCCGAGAGCTTTCGCGCAGACCTTGAAGGGTTCGGCGTCGATCTTCTCACCGTCCTGTCGGGGCCGGCCTCGCTGGCGCTCAATCGGCTGGCGATCGGCCAGGCCAGCCGCGACGGCTCGCGGCTGGGCGATCTTCTCGTCGCGCGGGGGCGCAGGACGGTCTCCACGCGCGCCAAGGCGCTGATCGAGGCGGGCCGCCGCGCCGGTCATCTCCGCTTTACCGACACGCAGGAGGCGTTCGAGACGCTGTACGGGCTGATCCTGCGCGACATGCACGTGCGCCTGATGCTCGGCGAGCATGTGCCGGCGACCAATTCCGAGCGCGCCATGGCGACGCACGTTGCCGGCGCTATTGACCAGTTCTTCCGCCTCTACGGGGCGGAGTGACCCTTCAACCCATCCGAACTCAAAGACCACACAACGGAGATATTCATGCGAGTTTACTACGACCGTGACGCGGACCTGAACCTGATCAAGGGCAAGAAGGTGCTGATCGTCGGCTACGGGTCGCAGGGCCGGGCCCATGCGATGAACCTCAAGGATTCGGGCGCCGAGAATGTGCGGATCGCCCTGCGCGAAGGCTCGACGACCGCGCTCAAGGCCGAAGCGGACGGCTTCACCGTGATGACCGTCGCAGAGGGCGCCGCCTGGGCCGACCTGATCATGATGGCGACCCCCGACGAACTGCAGGCCGGCATCTACGACGCGCACATCGCCTCCAATATCCGCGACGGCGCGGCGATCGCGTTCGCGCACGGGCTGAACGTGCATTTCGGCCTGATCGAGCCGAAGAAGACGCTCGACGTGCTGATGATCGCGCCCAAGGGGCCGGGCCACACGGTGCGCGGCGAATACATGAAGGGCGGCGGCGTGCCGTGCCTGATCGCGGTCCATCAGGACGCCTCGGGTAATGCGCACGACATGGCGCTTTCCTACGCTTGCGGCGTCGGCGGCGGCCGGTCGGGCATCATCGAGACCAATTTCCAGGAAGAGTGCGAAACGGACCTGTTCGGCGAGCAGGTGGTGCTGTGCGGCGGGCTGGTCGAACTGATCCGCGCCGGTTTCGAGACGCTGGTCGAGGCGGGCTATGCGCCGGAGATGGCCTATTTCGAGTGCCTGCACGAGGTCAAGCTGATCGTCGACCTGATGTATGAGGGCGGCATCGCCAACATGAACTATTCGATCTCCAACACGGCCGAGTGGGGCGAATATGTCTCCGGTCCGCGCATCATCACCGACGAGACCAAGGCTGAGATGAAGCGCGTGCTCAAGGACATCCAGACCGGCAAGTTCACCTCCGAATGGATGCAGGAATGGCATTCGGGCGCGGCCCGCTTCAAGGGCATCCGCCGGGTCAACGATTCCCACCAGATCGAGGAAGTGGGCGAGAAGCTGCGCGGCATGATGCCGTGGATCGCCGCCAACAAGCTGGTCGACAAGGAAAAGAACTGACGGGCGGGTCGTTCGTGGGTCGTGGGACGTCGGTCGAAAGGACATCGACCAACGACCAACGACCGACGACCGACTGCCTTATCCCGGATCGAACCCCTCGAACCGCTGCATCAGCCGCGTCGTGTCGGTGGCCGTCCAGCCCTCGGGCCGGGTGACGGCCACCCAGGCGGGGATGTAGTCCTGGGCGATGTAGCGGTGGCCGTAGCCGGGCGCGATGTTCTGCGACAGGGCCATGTCGAGGGCGAGCTGGAACAGCGTCACGAATGGGTACCATTGCAGTTGCGGCGACACGTCCGGCGCGGTCGGCGCCTGCATGAAGGGTGGACGGCGCAGCGCCGCCAGCGGATCGAAGAAGACGATCGGGTCGCTGCCATATTGCAGGAACACCGCGCGCACCCGGCCCCAGTCGGCGCTGCCGCGGGTCAGGTTGGCCGGGTTCTGGTTGACGAAGCGTACGAATTCGCCCTCGTTGACCACCGGCAGCCAGTAGGGGCTGCCCGGATCGCGGGCGCCGGTCGCGCGTGACCACAGATCGCTGCCGAAGGGCGGGCCGGCCCAGACCGCCCCGTCGATCGGCTCGGCGACCATCTCGAACAGGTCGATCGAGGCCATCGAGACGAGCGCGCCCTGGCTGATGCCGTGCAGGTAGAGTTCGGGCCGGTCGTCCGGCGGCAGCTTCTTCCAGTGGTCGTAGACGCGGTCGAACAGGGAGTGCGCCTGCTCGAGCCCCGCATCGCTCTCGAAAACGAGCGAGATCCAGCTGACAAGGTGGGAATACTGCACCGCGACGGTGGCGACATCGCCGCCATGCATGAATTCCAGCGGATCGTGGGCGCCCGCGTCGAGCCAGCCCGAACCGACCGGCATGGCGATCAGCAGCACCTCGCGCTCGAAGGCGCCGGTGCGCAGCATTTCGGCGAAGGCGATCTCGGTGCGTTCGGCCGGCGTCTCGGCGGCGTTGCGGCCGACATAGATGCGGATCGGCTGCTCGGCCGGCTGGCCGGTGAAGGCGGCGATCGCCGCGGCGTCAGGGCCGGTGGCGACGAAGCGCCGGCCCCAGCGGCCCATGGCGCGCCAGTCGACGAGCGAGACGGGGCTGCCGGCCTTCAGCGGATCGTCGGGCCGGGCGATCTCGGGTTCGAACAGCACCTCGGCCTCGCCATAGACGTCATCGGCAAAGGCGAGGAAGCGCTGCACCAGAAAGCCGTCGATCAGCGCCCATGCCGCATAGGCGGCCAGCACAAGACCGAGCAGGTTGGCCAGCCGCACCGGTATCAGACGGCGCAACTGGCGGCGCAGCGTGTCGAGCAGAAGCTGGAACGCCCAGCCGATGATCCAAAGCGGCACGAACACGGCGGCGGCGATCGCGGCGACGTTGACCGGGTGCGTCGCATCGACCGGCTCCATGCCGACGCGCACGCGGATCGAGTTCTGCCATTCGGCGGTGTTGCCGAGGAAGTAGACGGCGAGCGCGGCGGCGGCGATCAGCACGATTGCATTGAGCGCGCGGTTCGGCGTGCCGCCCAGAACCGGCAGTTCGACATAGCGCCACAGCAGCAGCCCGAACTGGCCAAGGCCGTAGCCGAGCGCCATCACGATGCCGCCGAGCACGCCCTGCAGCACATAGTCGCGCGGGATCAGCGAGGGCGTCAGCGAGAAGGCGAAGAAGACGATGCCGACCGACAGCGACAAGACCGACAGGGTCAGCCGGCGGCTGGCGAGCGGCGGCCAGTGGGCAGCGTGTCGGGCGGTGTCTGCGTCGGACGTCATGGTCTCCGTTCCATCGCCCGGCAGCCTCTCGCGATCAAGGCATCGCATACAGAGGTCTCCGAAGAAGCCGGCCGGCGCGCTTTGCACTGGCAACCGCGCGCCCCGAAGCTATCATTGATCGAGGCGCGATAGCCGAACGCGCCGCACGGCGGCGGGCGCGACAAGCGGGGACGACTGGATGGAACTGACAGGCGGGCGGCACATCGCGCGCATCGGCGCCGCCGCGACGGGCGCGCTTGCCGCAACGATCGGGCCGGTGGCCGCGCAGGCGAACCCGCCGATGGGCCTGACCGCGCCCGAGTGGCGGTTCACCGAGGCGCTGGCGCTGATCGTGCTCGCCTGCATCTTCGTGCCGCTGTCGCGCTGGCTCGGCCTTGGCGCGGTGATCGGCTATCTGGTGGCGGGCCTTGCCGCAGGTCTGCTGCTGGTCACGCCGGTCACCGAAAGCCCCGAAGCGCTGCTCAACTTCGCGCAGTTCGGCATCGTGCTGTTCCTGTTCGTGATCGGACTGGAATTCCGTCCGGCGCGGCTTTGGGAGATGCGCGGGACGATCTTCGGCCGGGGTCTGGTACAGCTTCTGGCGACCAGTTCGGCGCTGACCGCGACCGCGCTCGCCTTCGGGCTTCAATGGCAGGCGGCGCTGGTCGTCGGCACCGGGCTTGCCATGTCCTCGACCGCGCTCGTCGCCAGGGCGCTGGACGAGGCGGGCGAACGGACCTCGCCGTTCGGCCAGATGACCATCGTCATGTTGCTGTTCGAGGACCTGTCGATCGTGCCGTTGCTGCTGATGGTGGCGTTGCTGGCGCCCGGCGGCGGGGCCGAGACCTCGCTTGCGGCCAACGCGACCGCCGTTGCGACGGGGATCGCCGCCATCGCCTTCCTGATCGCCGTGGCGCGCTACGGGCTCGATCCGATGTTCGCGGTCCTTGCCCGCTCGCGCGCGCCGGAGGTGATGACGGCGGCGGCGCTCGGCGTCGTCATCTTCGCGTCGCTGGTGATGGCGCTTGCCGGCCTGTCCTATGCGATGGGCGCGTTCATCGCCGGCGTGATGCTGGCCGAATCCTCCTACCGGCATCAGGTGCAGGCCGACATCGAGCCGTTTCGAGGCCTGTTCCTTGGCCTGTTCTTTCTGGCCGTGGGCATTTCGCTCGATCTGGGGCTGGTCGCCGAGAACTGGCTGCTGATCGTCATCGCCGTGCCGGTTCTGGTGACCGTCAAGGGAACCGTCGTCTATCTGGTCAACCGGGCGTTCGGCACCGCGCACGACAAGGCGCTGCGGCTCGGTTTCGCGCTCGCCCAGCACGGCGAGTTCGGTTTCGTGCTGTTCGCGGCGGCGGCCGCCGCGGGCATCCTCGACGCGCAGACGGCGGCGGTGCTGATCGCGATCGTCACCATCTCGATGGCGCTTTCGTCGCAGAACGAGCGCCTGTTGCGGCTGTTGCTGCCGCAGCCGGCGCCCGAAACGATGGACGAGGACTTCACCGACGCCGGCGGCACGGCGCTGATCATCGGCTTTGGCCGGTTCGGCCAGATGGTGGCGCAGCCGCTGCTGGTGCAGGGCGTGCCGGTGACGCTGCTGGACGCCGATGCCGACCGCGTGCGCGAGGCGGGGCGCTTCGGCCGGCGCGTCTATTTCGGCGACGGCACCAACCGCGACGTGCTGCAGGCGGCCGGCGCCGCCGATGCCAGGCTGATCGCGGTGTGCACCGACCGGCCGCAGACGACCGACGCGATCGTCGCCATGGTGCGGCGCGAGTTCCCGCAGGCAAGGCTCGTCGCGCGCGCCTATGACCGCATCCACGCCATCCAGCTCGCCCAGGCGGGGGCCGACGATGCGGTGCGCGAGACCGCGGCGGCGGGGGTCGAGATGGGCGGCCGGGCGCTGGCGCTGCTCGGTGTCGACGAAGCGGAGCGCAAGGCGGTGATCGCCACGGTGCGCGAGCGCGACCGCAAGCGGCTCGAACGGCAGCGCGAGGCGGTGGCCGGCGCGCCCGACCGCAAGGCGGCGGTCGCCGCGATCATGCCCGAACCCGTGCGCGGCGGCGACGATCCGGACGCGCCGGGCGGGCCCGAATGACGGTGAGCGCGCGCCCGTTAGCGACTTCCTTAACCCCGGCCGGCTAGTCTTCGCCCGACCAAGCGGAGGCACCGATGCTGACATTTCCCGGCAGGATCTGGTTTGCCGGCCTGACGATCCTCGCGGTGATCGAGTTCGCGTGGATCTATGTGGCCGGCCATCGCGTGCTCGTCTCTTCGATCCATCAGGCGGGTCTGGCCGCCGTCGGTGCGTTCGTTATCGTCGTTCTTGTCCATCTGCTGCTGCGGGCGCAGCGCAACGGCGTTCCGGTGATCGGCACGCCTGCCTCGCGGCGCACGATCGCGACTTTCCAGACCTTCTTCGAGGGATATCTGTTCATCGTCCTGGGCTGGCTGTCGCTGCGCCTTCTCAACCATCTGACCATGATGACGGGCATTCCGTACTCCGATCCATGGCTGCTCGCCATGGACCGCGCCCTGATGCTGGACTGGAACGCCTATTTCGCGTTCGTTGCCGACCGTCCCTGGCTGATCCGGCTTCTCGATGTGGTCTATACCGGCCTGACGCCGCTGAGCGTCCTTGCCTTCATCGGCCTCTTTTTGCTCGGGCGGATCGAGGCGGCGCGTTTCTTCCTCGTCACGTTCGCGACCACGGCGCTGATCTGCACGCTGTTCGGCATGTTCTTTCCAGCCGTCGCGGCGGTCGGCTATGCTCTCGAACGGCCCGAACTGCTCGAGCGTTTCTACACCCGGCCGGGCTGGTACTCGATTCCGATCATCGACGCGTTGCGCAATGCCGACAGCTACACGTTCGACCTTCTCGATCTGCCCGGGCTGACGACGTTCCCGTCGTTCCACACGGCTGCGGGTATCGTCCTTACCTATGCCTATCGCCGCACGGTCTTCTACGGGCCGGTGCTTGCCTACACCGCCGTTATGATCGCCTCGACGCCGATCTGGGGCGGTCACTACTTCGTCGACCTCTTCGCCGGCGCGTTCGTCGCCATCGCCGTCTGTCGCGCCTTCGAGCGCACCGAGCGGTACCGCGGCCTGTTCGCGCCGAACGCGGCGCGGCCGGCTGCCGCACCAGTCCCGGTGGCTGGCCGCACCGGCCCAGCCTAGCAGCTAAAGAAAGGCCGGGGCCACATGCGGCCCCGGCACGACGGCGGAGTTGCGCCCAGCTTATTCAGCCGGAACCATCGCGGCGGGGGCCGGCCGGTCCGACGTGATCAGCTTGCCCGACAGCCGGAAGAAGGTGCGGATCGTCAGGAGCTGGACCGCGACCAGCGGCACATAGGCGATGTACCAGGCGAGCGAGAACTGCTCCATCACGCCCAGGCCGACCAGGCCGGGATTGATGACGAAGTTGGCGAAGACGAACAGGGCGACGCCGGGGCAGATCAGCGCGAACGAGCCGGGCGACTTTTCCGGACCCGAGACATAGGTCTCGAAGTAGCGCGTCCGCTTCATGACCGCGTAGCCCAGCACGCCGAACAGGAGCTGCACCGCGAACAGGGTGATCAGGAAGGCGAACTTCTCGCCGGCCAGCCATGCGACGCCGAAATTGTGGTCGAGCGCCATGTTCATCCGGTAAAGGGCGATGCCGATGACCGTGATGAACGGGATGATGATCCACAGCGTCGGCACGGTCTCGGGATTGGCCCTGTTCTCCAGCATCGAGCGGAAGCCCATGAACAGGAACATCAGGCCGAACAGGACGGCGGCCGAGATGAAGAAGGCGGCGCCCGAAAAGCCGATCACCGAGACGATCGGGTTATGGCTCATCGCCGTTGCGGCCGAAAAGCCGACGCCGACCATGGCGAAGGCGAACACCGACAGCATCTGCGACAGCGAATTGTTCTTGGCACAATCGAAGCCGCCCTCGACGATCATCTGCGTCATGAAGCCCGCAAACAGGCGCAGCGCGTAGACGCCGATCGCGGCGAAGCCGGCAAGCGCGAACGGGAACAGCCATTCGGCGCGCTCCCACAAGCCCGGCACGAACACCGCGCCGACGGTGAAGCCGACATTGATGACCATCGCATAGGTCAGCGGCACGGCCATGATCGCCGAGCCGCTGTTGGTGCGCTTCATGGTGATCGCCGCCTCGGTCGGGTGCCAGGCGCGCAGGCGAACGACGTTCCAGATCACGAGCCGCACATGCAGCGCGGTGAAGACGGCGATGCCTGCCACGGCGACGGCGATCAGCGCCTTCATGGCAAGCGTGCCTTCGACGAAGGCGGTGGTGAGCGTTGTGAAGGACGGGATGGGCTGGCCCGTATGCGGGGTCATCCACATCAGATACATGAAGAACGAGACGGCAAGGCCGCCCGCGCCGAGCGCCGCCAGGAAATAGAGCGGTTGCCAGGCAGGGGCCGGTCGGGTTGATGGGTCGGACATCGGAAACCTCCATTGGTGTATGGGCGTGACCTTATATTCGTGATTGTTTATATATTTGATTCAGATCAACCTTCCAGACCGCGCCGAGACGGACCGATGGGGCAGGGGCGGACGCGGCCGGCCCGTGCTATGGAGCGGCCATGATCGCCGCCATCGATTCGACAGACCTTCGCCTGACCGATGCGCCGCTCGGTTTCGCGACGTGCCACGAGAAAGCCATTGCCGCGCACTGGCGCCGGGCGACGGCGGCCAACCCGCGCCTGTGGAACGGGCCGCAGTTCCTGTTCACGGAGGTCTCGGTCGAGGGCGGTGTGCTGACGGGGCGTGCGCACCGCACCGATTTCGCCACCTTCCTTTACTGGCGCGACCATGGCCGCGACCCGTCGGCGACGCACATCACCGGCACCTCGCTGCCGGTGACGGCGGATGGCGCGCTGCTGGCGATCCGCATGGCCGGCCACACCGCCAATGCCGGCCAGCTCTATTTCCCGGCCGGATCGCTCGACCCGGCCGATGCGATCGGCGACGCGATCGATATCGACACCAACATCCGCCGCGAACTGGCCGAGGAAACGGGCCTTGAGCCGCCGCCCGACACCTTCGATGCCGCAATGGTCGGATCGCGCGTCGACAATGCCTGGCACGTGGCCCGGCGCTGCCGGCTGGCGCTGTCGTTCGAGGCCTGCGCCGAGCGGGTGCGCGCCCATCAGGCGCGCACGGGCGATGACGAGGTCGACGCGGTGCTGGCGATCCGCTCGCCCGCCGAGGCCGCTTCGTTGCGTGACTATGCGCGGGCGCTGGCCCTGTGGCATTTCGACGATCAGGAAAAGGGAGAGCGCCGATGAGCCGCGCCTATGCCGTCTACGACGTCTTCACCGACACCGCGCTCGCCGGCAATCCGCTGGCCGTCGTCTTCGAGGCCGAGGGGCTGGACGATGCGGCGATGGCGCGGATCGCGCGCGAGTTCAACCTGTCGGAGACGATCTTCCTGCTGCCGCCGGACAATCCGGCGCACACCTGCGCGGCGCGCATCTTCATGCCTGGCGGCGAACTGCCGTTTGCCGGCCATCCGACGGTTGGTGGAGCGATCGCGCTGGCCGAACGCGACGGCGGGCCGCTCGACCGGCTGATCGTGATCGAGGAGAAGGTCGGGCCGGTGCGCGTCGCCCTGCATGGCGGCGCTGTCGCCTATGCCGAGTTCGACCTGCCGCGCCTGCCCGAAGCGCACGAGCCGGTGCTGGACGTCGGCGCGGTGGCCGCCGCGCTCGGCCTGTCGCCGAACGAGATCGGCTTCGAGAACCATCGCATAAGCCAGTGGAGCGCAGGCGTGCCCTATCTGTGCGTGCCGGTCGCCAATCTCGATGCGATCGGGCGCGCCCGTTTCGACGAGGCGTCGTGGCTGTCGCATTTTCCGGGCGAGGAGCCGCTCGACGTGTTGTGTCCCTATCTCTATTGCCGGCAGACCGTCGCGCACGACGCGAGCTTCCACACACGCATGTTCGGCCCCCATCACGGCATCCCCGAAGACGCGGCGACCGGTTCGGCGGCGGCGGCATTCGCAGGGGCCGTCCACCTGTTCGACGGGCTGTCGGAAGGGCCGAACGCGTGCTGGATCGAGCAGGGCGTCGAAATGGGCCGGCCCTCGCGCATCCGGCTGGAGATCACCGGCCGCAACGGCGCTATCGACGCCGCGCGGATCGGAGGGCATGCGGTCAAGGTCGCCGAGGGACGGCTTCTGGTCTGAGCGCCGGAACGGTGCGGGCCGTGCGGCGTTGGCGAACGAAAGCACCAAGGAGGAGTTCGCCATGCCATCGATTTCAGACGCCAGGATCGTCATCCTCGCAACGCACGGGTTCGAAAAGTCCGAACTGTTCGAGCCGCTCGAACGCCTGCGCGAGAAGGGCGCGACGGTTCATGTCGCTTCGCCCGAGACGGGCGCCATCCGGAGCTGGGACAAGGACGACTGGGGCGAGACCGTGCCGGTCGACAAGGCGCTGACCGACATCAGCGTCGAGGATTATGACGCGCTCGTGCTGCCGGGCGGGCAGATCAACCCGGACCTTCTGCGCGTCGAGGACAAGGCGGTCGCCTTCATCGCCGACTTCTTCCGCTCGGGCAAGCCGCTGGCGGCGATCTGCCATGCGCCATGGCTTCTGGCGGAAGCCGGCGCGGCGAAGGGCCATCAGCTCACCTCCTACCATTCGATCAGGACCGACATGGTCAATGCCGGCGCCGACTGGCGCGACGAGCCGGTCGTCGTCGACAACGCGCTGATCACCTCGCGCAATCCGGGCGATCTGGATGCATTCATCGGCAAGATCGTCGAGGAGGTCGAGGAAGGCCGCCACCAGCCGCGCAAGCTCGCCGCCTGACAGGTCGGATCAGGGCGACCAACCGTCCATGAACGAACCATGCGGACCCGCCGGCCTCGCCGGCGGGTCCGTCACTTCCGAAAGCCGGAGACCCTGGGTCCGGCGAACCATCGCTCCCGCCGGTCGCTCTCTCTGGTCGAAGATGGGTCTTGCGGTGTCTTTACACGACCGCACGGCCGGCCTACATACCGGCCTTCCCGGGTGTGTAGCTCAGATGGTAGAGCAGCTGACTCTTAATCAGCGGGTCCAGGGTTCGAGTCCCTGCTCACCCACCAATTTCCTTGCAACAGCATTGCTGCGACGACTGTCTTCGGTGACGGGCGATGGATCGTCCGGCGCGCCGATGCGTCAGGCCACCTCGCTGAGGAGCTGGCCGAGCGTGCGCGGCTGGACCGGCTTCGGCAGGATGCGCACCGCGCCCAGATCCTCGACCATCTGAGGGCTGTCGTAACCGGACAGGAACACCAGCGGTACGCCGCGCGCAATCAGCGCCTGCGCCACCGGCGTGCTCTGGCGGCCGCGCAGATTGATGTCGAGCAGCGCGAAATCGAGCGCTTCGCCCTCGGCGAGCGGCATGGCCTGTTCGACGCTGTGCGCCGGCCCGACGACCTCGTGGCCGAGGTCCTCCATCTGGGTCGCCAGGTCGAGCGCGACCAGCGCTTCGTCTTCCACGATCAGAATGCGGATAGCAAACTCCCTTCAAACGCCACCAACGCTTGACCCGGTCAGACGTTCCGCGAAAAGCAGTCCGCCGGCAGCCGCAGGTCGTAGTGCAGGCCGCTCGGGCGGTAGTCGATCCGCGTCTCGCCCTCGCAATGGGCCCTGATGATCCCGTCGATGACGTTCGAGCCGAACCCCTTGCGGGACGGCGCCTCGATGTTCTTCAGACCATCCTCGTGCCAGGAGAAGGCGAGCACCGGGTCGCTTTGGGTCTCGATCCGCCAGCGGATCGACAGCCTGCCGGCGCGCCCCTTGAGCGCGCCATACTTGCTGGCGTTGGTGGCCAGTTCGTGCACGACCAGCGCCATCGACTGGGCCGCCGCCGGCGTGAACATCAGGTCCGGCCCCTCGACCGCGATCGCATCGGGCTTGCCGCCAAGATAGGGCTCGAGTTCGCGTTCGATCAGATCGCGCACCGACATGCCTTCCCACTGCGAGCTGGCGAGCATCTGGTGGGCGCGGGCGAGCGACTGGATGCGCTCCTCGAGGTCGGTGCGATAATCCTTGAGCGAGGTCGCGTTGCGGCCGGCAAGCCGGGCGATCGAGTTGATCGTCGCCAGGATGTTCTTGACCCGGTGGTCGAGCTCGGCGGAGATCACCTTGAGCCGCTCCTCCTCGCGCTTGCGCTCGGTGATGTCGACCGAGGCGGCGTAGAAGCCCGCCTGGCCGCCGTCGCGCACGCGCGGAGTGTAGCTGACGAGCTGCACGCGCGGTGCGCCGTCGGCCGCTGGGCCGGTCAGTTCGAAATGCCGGTGCTCGCCGGTCCGCACCGCCTCGATCTCCGGCCGCGCCCGGTCATAGGCCTCATCGCCGATCACCTCCCTGACCGTCCTGCCCTCGATGTCCCCGGGCGCGATGTCGCCATGGCCGTGCGCCGCGTTGACCATCATGAAGCGTTCGTCCGGGCCGATCACTGCGAAGCGGAACGGGACGGCATCGATCATCTGGCGCAGTTCCTCGCGCTCGCCTTCGATCTCCTCGGTCGCCCTGTGCGCGCAGATCGCCAGCCACAGCGTGTTGGCGACCGTCTGCATGAAGTTGATGTCGTCGACGTCGAAGCCGCACACGCCGGTCTGCGTGTCGTGCGCGCCGAGCACGCCGAACGGCGCGGTGGTCGGCCCGATGATCACGCTGGCGCCGCACACCACGTCATGATCCTTGAGCAGGGGCGGCGCCCTGAAGCGCTTTTCGTCGGCGAAATCCTGGACCACCACCGGGGCCGAGCGCTGCAGCGTGTAGCCGGCCTGCGAGCCGGTGTCGGTGTCGACGCGGGCATGGCCGACCAGTCCGTCGTGCCAGCCGCGGCCGGCAACCAGCCTGAGGTGCCGGCCGTCCGGCTCCAGTTCGAGCACCTTGGCCATGCCGACATTGAGGTGCTCCTGCAGGTCGAGGCAGGCCCGGTCGAACAGCGCCGAAAGCGGCTCGTCGCTCAGCGCGATCCGGCCCAGATCGGCGATCGCCTCCTGCTGGCGCTCGCGCTTGCGGGTCTGTTCGGCCGCCCGGCGCAGGCTGGTGACGTCGGCGAAGGTGACGACGACGCCCTCGATCTTGTTGTCGGCGGTCCGGTAGGGCTGGATCCGGCGGATGAAGTGCTGGCCCTCGTCGTTCTCGACCGCCGCCTCGAGCGGCTGCAGCTTGTCGAGCACGCGGGCGGCATCCCGGTACAGGCCCGGATCGTTGACGCGCGGGGCCAGATCGTCGATCGGCCGGCCGACGTCGGTGTCGATGATCCGCATCAGGTCGCGCGTCGCCGGCGTGAAGCGGCGGATGCACAGATCGGTGTCGAGGAAGACGGTGGCGATGTTGGTCGAGCGCAGCAGATTGCTCAGATCGTTGTTGGAGGCCTCGACCTCGGACACTTTCTCCTCGAGCTGGTTGTTGACCGTGGACAGCTCCTCGTTGAGCGACTGCAGTTCCTCGCGCGAGGTCTCCAGCTCCTCGTTGGTCGACTGAAGCTCCTCGTTCATGCTCATCACCTCCTCGTTGGAGGCCTTGAGCTCCTCGTTGGCCGTCTCCAGTTCCTCGATCGTCGACTGCAGATCTTCCTTGGTCGCCTGCAGTTCGTATTCGAGCTGCTGGACCAGCGGTTCGTCGGCGCTCGCCTTGCGGGCCGCCTCGCGCGCGGCGACCGCCTCGTCATGGTCGCGCGGGTCCGAGATGTCCTCGAAGCTGACCAGGATCAGGGGAGACGCTTCCTTGCCGGTGCGCACCGGCTCGGCCTGCACGCGAATACCGACCTCGCTGCCGCTGCGGCGCACGTTGCGGGCGATCGCCTCGGCGCGCGTGCCGGTGTCGACGGCCTGGGTCAGCGCGCCGCGCAGCTTCGAGCGCAGCCCCTCGACCGCCATGGAGGTGACGTCGCTGGTCGGCTCGCCTGTCGGAAAATCCAGATAGTTGCGCACGGGGCCGTGGAAGTACTGGACCTCGAAGCGCTTGTCGACGAGCACGCTCGCGGGGGCGAACCGTTCGAGCAGAATGCGCCGGGCCAGTTCGGGGCCGCCCGTCTGGCCCATGTCGGCGGCCGACGTGCCGTCCTCGCCGACGATCGAGCGGCGATCGCGGGCGGGCAGGATGGGGAAGCTGCCCTGGCGCTGGCGCTTGCTCTCGCCGCGCCGGTAGATGCGATAGGTCTTGGAGAGCGGCTCGAACATGCGGCGCGGCCGCTCGCCCGATTCCGACGGGCCAAGGAACAGCAATCCCTCGGGCGCCAGGGCGAAGTGGAACAGTTCGATCATCCGCTTCTGGATGTCGGGTTCCAGATAGATCATCAGGTTGCGGCAGGAGATCAGGTCGATGTTGGAGAACGGCGGATCGGAGATCACGTTCTGGATGGCGAACACGACCGTCTCGCGCAGCCGCTTGACGACCCGCGCATGGTCGCCGTCGACGGCGAGATATTTCTCGAAGAAACGTCCGGGCACGTCGACCGCCACGGAGGCCGGATAGCGGCCGCCGCGGGCGATGGCGATCGCCTCCTCGCTGAGGTCGGTGGCGAAGATCTGCAGGTCGAGGTCCTTGTTCTGCTTTAGCATCTGCTCGTGGACGAGCATGGCGAGCGTATAGGCCTCCTCGCCGCTGGCGCAGCCGGGCACCCAGATGCGCAGCGGCGCGCCGGCCCGCTTTTCGCGGATCAACTGCGTCAGCGCGTCGGTTTCGAGCGCCTCCCATGCCTCCGGGTCGCGGAAGAAGCGCGTCACGCCGATCAGGATGTCCTTGTAGAGCTTGCCGACCTCGGCGGGCTTTTCGCGCAGCAGTTCGACATATTCGTCCAGCGTGTCGGCCTTGTGCAGGCCCATCCTGCGCTGGATGCGGCGCTCGAGCGTCGCCTTCTTGTAGCAGCGGAAGTCATAGTCGGTGTGGGCGCGCAGCAAATTCAAGACCGTTGCGAACTGCTCGGACGCGCTTTCGGCCAGGCCGGTGCGGCGTTCGTCGGACCTCAGCAGCGGCCGGTCGAACAGCGAAGCGAGCGCATCGCCCATCTCGGCGACCGGCAGGACGAAGTCGACCTCGCCCGAGGCGATGGCCGATCTCGGCATGCCGTCATATTCGGCGGTCTGCGGCGCCTGCACGATGGCGACGCCGCCGGCGGCCTTGATCTCGCGCATGCCGAGCGTGCCGTCCGATCCGGTGCCCGACAGCAGCACGCCGATCGCCCGTTCGCCGCGCACCTCGGCCATCGACCGGAAGAAGTGATCGATCGACAGGCGCACGCCGTGTTGCTGTTCGGGCTCCTCCAGGAACAGGCCGTGATCGATGATGCGCATGAACCGGTTGGGCGGGATGACATAGACATGGTTCGGCTTGAGCGCGGTGTCCTGCTCGGCCTGCTCGACGGGCATGTCGGTATATTTGACCAGCAGTTCGGCCATCATGCTGTCGTGGTTCGGGTCGAGATGCTGGATGAAGACGAATGCCGCGCCGGTGTCGGCCGGCAGCCCGTCGAGAAACTGCCGGTAGGCTTCAAGCCCGCCTGCGGACGCCCCCACGCCGACGATCGGAAAGTCCCTGTTTTCCTTGTCCTGTGCCAAGGTCGCTCCTTGTCGTCGGCAGCGCGACGGAGAATACCGGCATCGAACCCAAGGTCAATTGCCGGTCGGCGGCTCTGCTCAGGCGGTGAGGGCGGTGTCGACCGCGCGGGCGAGGCGGTCGACCAGCATGCCGATCTCGTCCTCGGAGATGATGAAGGGCGGGGCGAGCAGCACATGGTCGCCGTTCCGACCGTCGACCGTGCCGCCGGCCGGATAGCAGATCAGCCCCTCGTCCATCGCCGCCGCCTTGATCTTCGCGTGCAGACGGCGGCCCGGATCGAAGCTCTGCTTCGTCGTCCGGTCCTCGACCAGTTCGAGACCGCGGAACAGGCCCCGCCCCCTGATGTCGCCGACATGGGGGTGCTGACCGAACCGGGCGTCGAGCGCGGCGGAGAGCGTCTGCCCGCGCGTTTGCACCTGGGCCAGAAGACCGCGGTCGAGGATCGCGCCGAGCACGGCGCGGCCGGCGGCGGCGGCGAGCGGATGGCCGTGGTATGTGTGGCCGTGCTGGAAGCTGCCCGAGCCGGACGCGATCGCCGCATGGATCGTGTCCGAGCACAGCATCGCGCCGATCGGCGCATAGCCCGCGCCCAGCCCCTTGGCGATGGTGACGATGTCGGGTGCGATGCCGTCCTGTTCGCAGGCGAACAGCGTGCCGGTGCGGCCCATGCCGCACATCACCTCGTCGAGGATCAGCAGCACGCCGTGCCGGTCGCAGATCTCGCGGATGCGCCGGAAATAGCCCTCGACGGCGGGCACCGCGCCGGCCGTCGCGCCGACCACCGGCTCGGCGATGAACGCCATGACGGTTTCCGGCCCCAGCCGCTCGATCTCGGCGTCCAGTTCGTTGGCGACGCGCTGGCCATAGTCGAACGCGCTCTCGTCGTCGCCGCGGAAATGGTACTCGAAGCACGGCGCGATGTGGTGGGTCTCGACCAGCAGCGGCGCGTACTTCTCGCGCCGCCAGGCGTTGCCGCCGGCCGCGAGCGCGCCAAGCGTGTTGCCGTGATAGGACTGTCGCCGGGCGATCAGCCGATGCCGCTCCGGGTGGCCGGTTTCCAGGAAATACTGCCTTGCCAGCTTGATCGCCGCCTCGACCGCCTCGGAGCCGCCCGAAAGAAGATAGACCTTGCCGATGCCCTCGGGCGCATGCGCGCACAGGAGCGCTGCCAGTTCCTCGGCCGGCTCGGAGGTGAAGAAGCCGGTGTGGGCGAAGGCGATCCGGTCGAGCTGGGCATGCATGGCCGCGCGCACGTCCGGGTCGGAATGGCCCAGACACGAGACCGCCGCGCCGCCCGACCCGTCAAGATAGGCCCGGCCGGCGTCGTCGAAGATGTAGCAGCCCTCGCCGCGCGCGGCGACGGGCAGCGGCGCCGGGCCGCGGCCGAAGACATGGCTGGCCATCGGCTACTCCCCGCGCACGACGAAGACGGACTGGCGCGCATGGCGGACCACGCGCGCCGCGTTCGGGCCGAGCAGATAGTCGCTCAGTTCGGGCCGGTGCGAGGCCATGACGATCGCGTCCACCTCGAGCCGGTTGGCGGCGCTGATGATCTCGTCATAGACGCGGCCGTGCAGAACGTGCGGATGCACCACGACGCTGTCGGGCACATGCTCGCGGACCCATTCGGACAGCCGTTCGCCCAGTTCGTGCAGGGCCTTTTCCTCGAAATCGCGGCTGAAATAGCTGCTCACCATAGAGGCGCCGAAGTCGGGCAGGACGCTGGCGACATGCAGGACGCCATCCTCCGGTTCGACCAGACGCAGCGCGGCGGGCAGGGCCTTGCTCCAGGAGGTTTCGGCGGAAAGATCGACGGGCAGCAGGACGGTCTTGAACATGGCTTACCTCAAAAGGCCGGCACGGTCTGGCGGCGGCGCTGCAGCACGATGACGAGGCCGAGCAGCAGCAGCGCGGGGATGTAGAACACCTGCGCGGGCATGCGCTGGTTGGGCACCTGCACGGCGGCAAGCTGCACGGGCGTTTCGGCGTAGAAGTCGAAATCGGACAGCTTCTCGGCCGTGTCGGTGCCGAACATCGGCTCGTCCATGCGCACCGTGTCGCCCTCGGGGATCAGCAGCAGGCCGGAATTGGCGATGCGTTCGTCCGGCGTTTCGCCCTCGGCATACATGACCAGCGTCGTCTCGGCGATCTCGCCGGTGTTGAAATCGGGACCGGCGATCTGCAGGCGCAGCCGGGCGCCTTCGTCGACCTCGCCGAGCACCTGCTCGAACTGGCCGGGCGGGATGTCTCGATAGGGGCTCTGGACCATGTTCAGCCAGACATTGGGGACGAACAGGGTAAAGGCGACGAGCAGCAGCGCGACGCTCTCATAGATGCGCGAGGGGGCCAGGAAATAGCCCTGGGTTGCCGCGGCGAACAGCAGCATGGCGAAGGTGGCGACCACGAAGACGAAGCCCGCCTGCGCGATCCCCTCGATCGTGCCCAGATCGACGCCGTAAAGGATCAGCGTCGGGTTGAAGATGAACAGGAAGGGCAGGGCGACGGTGCGCAGGCTGTAGAAGAAGGCGGTGAAGCCGGTCTTGATCGGGTCGCCGCCGGAGACGGCGGCCGCCGCGAAGCTGGCAAGCCCGACGGGCGGGGTCACGTCGGCCATGATGCCGAAATAGAACACGAACAGGTGCGCGGCGATCAGCGGCACGATCAGCCCTTCCTGGGCGCCCAGCGAGACGACCACCGAGGCCATCAGCGAGGAGACGACGATGTAGTTGGCCGTGGTCGGAAGGCCCATGCCGAGGACCAGCGAGAACAGCGCGATCAGCAGCAGCATGACGATCAGGATGCCGCCCGAAAGCTGCTCGACCAGACCGGCCAGTTCGGTGCCGATCGGCGTCTTGGTGACGGTGGCGACGATGATGCCGGCGGCGGCGGTGGCGACGCCGATGCCGATCATGTTGCGGGCGCCGGCGATCAGCCCCTCGCGCAGATCGACGAGGCCGCCGGTGAACTCGGCGGCCAGCGCGTCCGCCTTGCCGCGGAACATCGCCTTGAGCGGCCGCTGCGTGACGATGATGAACAGCATCAGCGAGGTCGCGTAGAAGGCGGACTTGGCCGGGCTCTGCCGCTCGACCATCAGGAACCAGACCAGGACGACGATCGGCAGCACGAAGTGCAGGCCGGTGGCGTAGACCTCGCCGACGGTCGGCAGCTTGAATTCCTTGGCGTTGGGATCGTCGATCTCCAGATCGGGGCGGCGCGCGGCGACCGCCACAAGGCCGATATAGAGGGCGAGCAGCAGCGCCATCATGATCGGGCCGGACAGGGCGGGCGTCACGGCCTCCAGACCGTTGACCGCGTAGATCAGGCCGGTGAAGGCGATGCCGGCAACGATGAAGCCGCCGATGAACTTGGCGATCAGGCCGGCGAAGCTCTTGGATTCGCCGAGCGCCGGCATGTTCTTCTTCAGCGCCTCCAGATGCACGATGTAGATCAGCGCGATGTAGGAGATCACGGCGGGAATGAAGGCGTGCTTGATGACGTCGATGTAGGGGATGCCGATGAACTCGACCATCAGGAAGGCGGCCGCGCCCATCACAGGCGGCATGATCTGGCCGTTGACCGAGGAGGCGACCTCGACCGAGCCGGCCTGTTCGTTGGTGAAGCCGACCCGCTTCATCAGCGGGATGGTGAAGGTGCCGGTGGTGACCACGTTGGCGATCGACGAGCCCGAGATGACGCCGGTCATCGCCGAGCCGACCACGGCCGCCTTGGCCGGGCCGCCGCGCAGATGGCCAAGGCCCGCGAAGGCGAGCTTAATGAAGTAGTTGCCGGCGCCGGCCTTGTCGAGCAGCGAACCGAACAGAACGAACAGGAAGACGAAGGCGGTCGACACGCCGAGCGGGATGCCGAACACGCCGCCCGTGTCGAGCCATTGCGCGTTGATCAGCGCGGTGAAGGACAGGCCCTCATGCTCGATCAAGTCGGGGATCAGCCAGCCCTGGCCGAAATAGGCATAGGCCAGAAACAGCGAGCCGACGATCGTCAGCGCCGGGCCGAGGGCGCGGCGGCTCGCCTCGAGCAGCACCACGATGCCGACCGCGCCGATGATCACCTGGGTCTGGGTGGGAAGGCCGGAGCGGGCCGTCAGGGCAAGCGTTTCGGAGAACCAGAAGACATAGAAGGCGCAGAAGCCGCCGATCAGCGCCAGCGCCCAGTCGGCGATCGGAATGCGGTGGCGCGGCGAGGACTTGAAGGCCGGGTAGGCAAGGAACGCCAGCACGATGGCGAAGGTCAGGTGGATCGGCCGCGTCTGCGAGGAGTTCAGCACCGGCAGATACTGGCCGAACCACAGTTGCGGCTGGGCGATCCAGAGCTGGAACAGCGACCAGGCCAGCGCCAGGCCGGCGATCAGCCAGGCGACGGCCCGGGCGTCCGGCGCGCGCGCGCCGCTGTCGGCGCTGGCGACGAGGTCCTGCAGTTCCTCGTCGGAATATTGTCGCGGTTCGCGCCCGGCCGTGTCCGTCATCGGAGCCACCCTGTCACATGAAAAAGACTGCGAAATCAGTGCATAAAGACAAAAAGCCGCGGCCGACGTCGGGGTCGGCCGCGGCCAGGTTCGCTCAGGGCAGGACGATCACTCGATCAGGCCCGCTTCCTGGAAGTAGCGCTCGGCGCCCGGATGCAGGGGGGCCGACAGGCCGTCGGATGCCATTTCCTCGGGCTCGAGGTTGGCGAACGCCGGGTGCAGGCCCTTGAACTGGTCGAAGTTCTCGAAGACGGCCTTGACCACCTCGTAGACCACCTCTTCGGGCACGTCCGCGCTGGTGACGAAGGTAGCGCCGACGCCGAAGGTCTGCGTGTCCTCGTCATTGCCGCGATACATGCCGCCGGGGATGGTCGCCGTGCGGTAGTAGGGGCGTTCGTCGATCAGGCCCTGGATCTCCTCGCCGGCCACTTCGACGAGCACGCTGTCACATGCGGTGGTGGCTTCCTGGATCGAGCCGGAGGGGTGGCCGACGGTGTAGACCATCGCGTCGATGTTGTTGTCGCACAGCGCCTGCGACTGTTCGGCCGCCTGCAGTTCGGAGGCGACCGCGAAGTCGTCCATCGTCCAGCCCTTGGCTTCCATCACCACTTCCATGGTGCCGCGCTGGCCGGAACCGGGGTTGCCGACATTGACGCGCTTGCCCTGCAGGTCGTCGAAGGTCTCGATGCCCGCATCGGCGCGCGCGACCACGGTGAACGGCTCGGGATGGACCGAGAAGACCGCCCGAAGGTCTTCGAACGCGCCTTGCTCCTCGAAGCGCGACGTGCCGTTATAGGCATGGAACTGCCAGTCGGACTGGGCGACGCCGAATTCGAGCTCGCCGCTGCGGATGGCGTTGATGTTGAAGATCGAGCCGCCGGTGGACTCCACGCCACAGCGGATGCCGTGTTCGGCCCGGTCGCGGTTGACGAGGCGGCAGATGGCGCCACCCGTCGGATAGTAGACTCCCGTGACGCCGCCGGTGCCGATCGTGATGAACGTGTCCTGCGCCATTGCGGGCATTGCCGCAAAGGCCGTTCCGGCAGCGAGAAGGGCGCCGATCATGCGTTTTGTCATTGAGTGTTCTCCCTGTTGTCACACCGATCGAGACGGTGTCGGGCAACCATCGAACAAGCGTTGGGGCGCGTCAAGGCGCTGGGACGGCTCGGTTTTGTCGCACCGGGGCAGGCGGCGGGCTTGTGACGCAGCGTCACTTCGCAGGTTGTGCGGGCGCGCGGCCTCGCGGCAGGATTGCGACGCGCGGCGTCAGTAGTCGCGTTCGAAGAAGATGCCGAGCGAGGTGTCGCCGTCGGTTCCGGCGCTGCCGCGCGCGGTCAGCGAATCGGTGATGTCGAGATTGATCGTCGTCTCGGTGTCGCCGCCGACGGCCTGCAGTTCGAGATAGACATTGTCGGTCAGATAGCGGCCGGCGCGCACGCCGACGCCGCCATCTTCACCCTCGACGATGTCCAGATCGTCGACGCCGAGCGCGTTGCGCAGTCCGCCGGTCAGGCCCGAGCCGCCGCCCGCCAGCGAGGCGGCCGCATCGGCGAGCCGGGCGATCTGCACCGGCGAAAGGCTGGCGATGTCGCTGCCGAACAGCAACTGGGCGAAGATCTCGTCGTCGGGCAGTGAGGGGCTCGAGCCCAGTTCCAGATCGAGGTCCGATGCCGGGCCGACGAGCCGGACGGTGACCAGCAGGTCCCCGGCGACGGTCTCGGCGGTCAGGTCGACGAACGGGTTGAGATCGCCGGCCAGCGTCAGCCGGCCGCTGGTAAAATCGATGCGCTGGTTGAGGATCACCAGCCGGCCGCGGATCAGGTCGAAGCCGCCGACCGGGACGATCGAATTGAGCGTGCCCGTGACGCCGAGCTGTCCGCCAAGTTCCACGTCGAGGCCGCGACCGCGCACGAACACCTGGTTGGGCGCCCGGATGCGCACATCGAGGCGGAACGGCGCGCTCGGCTCGCCCCCTTCGCCGCCGCCCATGAGCGTCTCGATGCGCCGCAGGGTGGCGAGCGTGCCGGCGCCCGGGTCGACATGGCGCACGTCGAGCAGTTCGTCACTGCTGCCGAAGCCGTCCGGGACGGCGATCTCGACGCGGGCGAGATCGACCGTGCCGGCGATCAGCGCGCCGCCGGTCAGCGGTCCGGTGATCGACAGGTCCGCGCCCAGATCGGCGGTGACCATGCGTCCGTCGGTGTATCGCACCCCGGCAAGGTCGAGGGAAAGATCGGCCGGGAAGGGCGGGGTCAGCCCGATCTGGCCGGCGAGCGAGACACCGCCGCCGCCGGCAACGCGAGCCGAGCCGTTGCGGATGACGAGCCGGTCGCCTTCAAGGCCGGCCAGCAGGTTGACGTCGGTCAGTTCGAGGTTGGCGCCCGGATCGAGGATCGTGCCGCCGGAGATCGACACGAGCCCGGAAAGCGATGGCGAGGCGATCGCGCCGGTGGCCCGGCCCTCGAAGCGGGCGGTGCCTTCGAGCTGGGTGCCGCGGCCGGCGAGCGCGGCCTCGGCGAGCGCCAAAGGCGCGGTGCCCGACACGTCCACGGCCAGGCCGCCACCCGTGAGCGGGATGGTGCCCGAGGCGGCCAGATCGAGCCCCTGCGGGTTGGAGGCCGAAAGGCTCGAAAGGCGCAGGCGGTCATCGGCGAACGTGCCGTCAGCGGAGATGGCAAAGGGCGCAACGCCCGCCTGGCGGAGCGCGGCGGCGGCGACCGCATCGGCGTTCAGGTCGAAGCCGACGCGCGGGGCCTGCGCGGTTCCGGTGATGTCGAGCGTGCCGCTCAGCGTGCCGCCGGCGCCCAGATCGGGCCGGAAGGCGTTGGCGATCGAAAGCGGCAGGGCGGTCAGGCGCGCATCCAGATCGAGCCGTTCGGCCCCGGCGCTGCCCGAAAGGGCGATGCGGCCGCCCTCGACGAGCAAGGTGAGCGCATCGGTGCGGGCGACACCGCCGGTGAGCGAGATCGTGGTCGGGCCGGCAAGGCGCGTGTCGCCATAGGGCGTATCGGCCGACAAGCGGTCAAGGCGCAGGCGCGTGTTGCCGCCGTCCTGCCGCACATCGCCGGCCGCATCGATGCCGATGCCGCCGGCGAGCCTCGCCCCGGCGGTGAAGTCGATCGTCTGGTCCGGACCGGTGGTCGCGGTCGCCTCGAGCGTGCGGACCGTCACCGCGCCGGCGTCGATCCCGATCGCCTCGACCTCGGCGCCGCCGCCGATCGTGCCGAACAGGTCGGTCAGGTCGGCGGTGATGTCGGCGGTGTCGATGCGGAACGTGTCGTAGCGCAGGCCCGCGGCGGTCAGGTCGACGGCGGCGTCCTGCTGTCCGCCATCGCCGGAAAGCGCGACCGTGCCCTCGATGGCGCCCGACGCATCGACAAGGGCGAGAGCGGCCAAGGCGGCGATGTCTTCGGCGTCGATCGACAGCGTGCCGTCGGCAATGCCGTCGGTCAGTCCCAGGACACCGCTGAGCCGCGCCTGCCCGATCGAGAGATCGAGCCCGTTCAGGGCGATCTCGTCGCCGTTGCGTTCGATCGCGGCGTCCAGCGCCAGGGGTTCGCCGGCGATCGAACCCGACCCGGCGAGCGTGCCGCGCACGGCTTCATCGAGGGTCTCGCCGTCGAAGGTGACGCGCAGGCCGTCGACCGGCTGGCCGGCGAGCCGGCCCTCGGGCACCATCAGCATGGCCTCGATGGTGAACGGATCGCGGGCGACGGCATGGGCATCGTCTTCCGGCGGCGGAGCGCGGTCGACCGAAAGCTGCACGCCCGCCGTGCCCGAGGAGCGTTCGTCGAAGACGGCGAGGTCGGCCAGCGTCAGGGCCGCATCGAGGTCGGCGCTCTCGCTGGCGAGCCGGCCATTGATCGCGAAGTCGACGGCGTCGCTGCGGCCCTCGAAGGCTTCGAAGGCGAGGCCGTCGACGGATCGTTCGACACCGCCGGTCAGGGCCAGATCGCCCGAAAGGACGCGACCGGCGAGATCCTCGCCTGCGGTCAGACCGGTGACCCCGGCGTCGACCTCAAGGTCGAAGGCGCCGCCGACGGGTTCGACGCGCCCGGTCAGGCGCGCTTCGGCGCTGCCGGACAGATCGCGGCCGGCAAGGCCGGACAGGCGCGCAAGGTCGGGAACCGCCGCGTCGAGCCGGCCCGCGAACGCAAGCCCGCGAAAGATGCCCTGGCCGGTGACGGTCGCCGCGGCGATGCGCGCCTGGAGCGCGTCGATCGCGACGGGGCGGCCCGCCTGCCACTGCCCGGTGGCGGTCAGCGAGGGTTCGGTGCCGACCGCTTCGGCAAGATCGGCGTCGGCGGGCGCATAGCCTTCGCCGGCCGCGGCGAGATCGAAGCTGACGGCCCGGCTCTCGGGGTCGCGCAGGTTCTCGACGGTGCCGTTGCCGGTGATCGTCGCTCCGGCGAGGGTGAGATCGGGCGTGCGCAGTTCGTCGAGCACCGCTTCGAGGCGCCAGTCGGCGCCGCCATAGTCGAGTGTCAGGCGCGCGCCGGAAAGGGTCGCGCGGTCGGCGCCGGGCAGCGCCACCGGGTCGCCGCCGGACGCTTCGAGCGCGGCCTGAAGGTCGAGATTGGCGGGAAAGCCGCCGGGCAGCAGGCGTCCGCTCGCCTCGGCCGAAAGCGCGCCGCTGTCGATCGCGATCTGCTCGATCACCGTGCCGTCGTCGCCGAACACCAGTTCGCCGCGCAGCGCCGTGTCATCGCCGAAGAAGGCGCGTTCGCGCGGCGGCAGGATGTCGGCGAGCGGGCCGGAAAGATCGAACCGGGCGCGCGTCGCCCCGCCGAGCAGGCCGCGCGAGGTCTCGACATTGCCCGACAGGATCGGCGCGCCGTCGACGTTGAAGGCAAGGTCCACGTCCAGCGCGTCGAGCGGGCCTCCGCCGGTCAGCGACAGCGACACGGGCGGGCGCTCGGGAATGCCGATCAGATTGGCGACCACGCCGTCGGCGGGTTCCCGCAGGCTGACGTCGAGGTCGAGGCGGTCGTCGGCGAGGGCGATGTCTAGCCCCAGTTCGCCGCCGGTCGCATCGAGGCGGACGATGTCGAGATCGGCGTCGAGCGTGCCGTCGTCGAGCAGAAGGCTGCCGTCGAGCGAGAGCGCGGCGGCGAGGCCGAAGACCGGCTCGCCGAATTCGGCGCGCGGCAGGTCCAGTTCGTCGACGCGGATCGAGACCGGCAGTTCGGGCAGGGCGAAGCTGGTCGCCTCGGGCGACGGCAGGGCCTCGTCGGCGACCGGCCGGCGCGGGAAGGTCAGCGATTCGGCCGACAGTTCGTTGATGACGAGGTTGCGGCGCAGCAGCGCCGACCGGTTCCAGCGGAAGCGCGGCGCCTCGATCGTCAGCCACACGCCCTCCTCGTCGGAGATGGTGATGCGTTCGAGGCTGACATCGCGCGACAGCGTGCCTTCCAGGCCGATCAGCCGGATCTGCATGTTGGGCGAGGAGATCTGGTCCTCGACGAAACGGACAAAGCGCGAGCGCTCGGCCTCCTCGTCCTGCTGTGCGAGGGCAGCGCCAGCGGGCGCAAAAAGGCTCAGAAGCGCGAGCGATATGCAGAGGAGCCGCTTCATCTCAGAACGCCTGTCCGATGCCGGCGTAAAGGGCGAAGTCGCCGTCCTGCGGGCGCTTGTTCAGCGGCACGGCGACGTCGACGCGGATCGGGCCGAGCCCCGTGTCGTAGCGTGCGCCGACGCCGACGCCGACGAGCGGGCTGCCGCCGCTGCCCGGCGTGCTGCCGGAACCGACGATGGCCGCGTCGGCGAAACCGACGATGCCGATGCGCTCGGTGATGTCCTGGCGGATTTCCGCGTTGGCCTCGAGCAGGGACCGGCCGCCGACCGTCATCTGGCCGCCCGCGCCGATCGACCGGAACCCGTAGCCGCGCACCGACGAGCCGCCGCCGGCGAAGAACAGAAGGTCGGGCGGAAGCTGGCTGGCGCCCGGGCCGAGGATCGAGCCGACGCGCGCCCGCCCGGCGAGCACGGTTCCTGAATCGGCGCCGAGGCCGAGATAGGCGCGGGCCTCGCCCTCCAGCTTGACGCCCGAATTGCCGAACTCCCACTCGTAGAACGGGGTCGCGGTGGCCGACAGGAACGTGCCGGAGGTCGGGTCGAGTTCGTCGTCGCGCGTGTCGCGCTCGAAGCCGGCCGATGCGCCGATCAGGCCGAAGCGGCGCGTGCCGAACCCGTCCTCGAACTCGGCGTAGCCGGCAAACAGCGAGCCGGTGTAGGTCAGGATCGGCGAGGCGTAGTGGGTCACGCCCGCTTCGACGTCGCCGCCGGTGCGGGTGTAGGCGTCCAGCACCTGCCGTTCGGCCACGGCCGACAGTTCGAGATCGGTGTCCGGGGTGAAGCGGCCCGGCAGGCCGAGCGTCGCGCCGAGGCGATAGTCGTAGTCGGTCGGGTCGACCCCTTCGACGCCGCCGACCTCGCCCTCGATCCTGAGCCGTTCGGCGCGACCGAACAGGTTGCGATGCAGCCAGTAGGCGCTCGCACCGAACCCCTCGGCGGTGGAGTATTCGGCGCCGATGCCGATGCGGCGAAGCTTGCGCTCGTCGACGGCGACCTCGATCGGCAGCGTACCGTCGGGGCCGACCGTCTCGCCCTCATTGACGGCGGCGGAGCTGAACACGCCGAGCCGCCGCAGCCGCTCGCGCGCCCGCTCGAGATCGTCCGGGTCGAACTCGCGGCCGGGATCGATGCCGGTCTGGGCGGCGATGAAGCCGGGCTTCATGCGTTCCGCGCCGGTCACGCTGACCGGCCCGTAGACCGCGCGGGGGCCCGGTTCGACGCCGAGCGCGACGGCCAGCGTGCGTTCGGGATGGTTGGCGACCGCGCTCCTGTCGACGACCGCCGCCTTGGGGTGGCCCTGCTGGCGCCAGCCCTGAACGGTCAGTTCGCCCGCCTGGCGGACAACGCTGGCGCGTGCCGGAAGGCCGGGGGCGAAACCAATGTCGGCGGGATCCTCGACCGCGTCGCGCGGATCGGAGGTCGGGGGCGGCGGATTGTCGATTGCGGTCTGCGAGAAGGTGAACGGCGCCACCGGCGCCACCGAGATCGAAAACAGGGCCCCGTCGTCGAATTCATAGCCGACGGGCAGATCGGCCACTTCGAGGCCGTCGACGCGGATCGAGATCTCGCCGCCATAGCGCGCCTCGTTGTAGAGCGCGGCCAGAAGCCGGCGGTAGTCGCCCTGGGCGCGCGACAGCAGCCCGGCCGAGCCGGCGGCCGGCTCGCCGCTGCCGCCGATCAGCGCCGAGGCGCCGCGCAGCGCGGTCTCAAGGTCGGGATCGTCGACCGTGACGGTCAGGTCGGCGTCGTAGGGCTTGGGGTCGATCAGGCCGCCATCGGGCTCTTCGGCGCGGCACGAGCCGATCAGGCACAGGCCGAACAGTTCGAGCGCGGCGGCCGGACGCGCCGGGACGGCGAGCGTCAGAGCGCCGACGGCGACCGCCGCCGCACGCCTCGCGATCGCCTTTTTCCGTCCTGCCGATCCTGGCAACGCCATACTCTGTCCCACACAAGCGGCTGGACGCCGCGTTCGCAAGCCCATTACACGATAATGGGATAAGTTTACGATTGTTCACCGCAATTTTTCGTGGGCCCCGGCGGGGGACCTGCCGGAAGGAGATAGATGACGAGTGTCGATGAACCGCGCAGCGTTTTGACGCACCTGTTCGAGGCGGCGGTCGCGGCCGCCGATCCGGAGCTGCGCATTCCGGCCCATCTGCCGGACCGGCCCGGCGGCCGCACCGTGGTCGTCGGCGCCGGCAAGGGGGCGGCCCAGATGGCCCGCGCCTTCGAGCGCGCCTGGTACGGGCCGGTCGAGGGCGTGGTCGTCACGCGCTACGGTTACGCCGTCCCCTGCGAGCGTATCGAGGTGATCGAGGCGAACCATCCCGTGCCGGACGAGGCGGGGCTTGTCGCCGCGCAACGCCTGCTGGAGGCGGTCGAGGGGCTGACCGAAAACGATCTCGTCGTGGCGCTCGTCTGCGGGGGCGGTTCGGCGCTGCTGCCGGCGCCGCCGGAAGGGTTCGCGCTCGCCGACGAGATCGCGCTGAACGAGGTGCTGCTCGCCTCGGGCGCGCCGATCTCGGTGATGAACGCGGTGCGCAAGCGCTTCTCGCGCATCAAGGGCGGCCGGCTCGCCGTCGCGGCCCATCCGGCAAGGGTGGTCAGCCTGATCGTCTCGGACATTCCGGGCGACGATCCCGCGCAGGTCGCCTCGGGGCCGACCGTGGCCGATGCCACGAGCCGCGCCGAGACGCTGGCCATGATCGAGGCCTATGGGCTCGACCTGCCCGAAGCGATCGCCAGGCACATCGCCGAAGGTCCCGACGAGTGCCCGACGCCGGACGATCCGCGCCTTGCCGGCCATCGTGTCCATGTCATCGCCTCGGCGGGGCTGTCGCTTCAGGCGGCGGCGGAAGCGGCGCGGGCGCGCGGTCTTCACGCGGCGATCCTGTCCGATGCGATCGAGGGGGAGGCGCGCGACATCGGGCTGATGCACGGGGCGCTGGCCCGCGAGGTGACGCTGCGCGACCGGCCGTTCAGCAGGCCGGTGGTGATCCTGTCGGGCGGCGAGACCACCGTGACCGTGCGCGGCAAGGGCCGGGGCGGGCGCAACAGCGAGTTCCTGCTGGCACTGGCGACGGTGATCGACGGGCTCGAGGGCGTCGATGCGCTGGCGGCCGACACGGACGGGATCGACGGGTCCGAGGACAATGCCGGCGCCTTTGCCGATGGTGGGAGCATCGCCCGGCTGCGCGGGGCGGGCGGCGACCCGCAGGCGTTCCTTGCGCGCAATGATGCCTATGCGGCGTTCGAACGGCTCGGCGATCTGTTCGCGCCCGGTCCGACCGGCACCAACGTCAACGATTTCCGCGCCATCCTCGTGCGCTGAGGGCCGGAAAGGGCGTGCGTCGCGGTTGCCCGGACTGTATCGTCGAACGGAACGAAGACGGGGAGGGCCGGCATGGCGCAGATGTCCGAGATCGACAGGCTGACGAGCGAACATTTCGAGGCGCGCCGCAACGGTCCGGTCACGCTCGAGGCGGGCGGCGAGACGATGGCGCTGGCCATCGCGGAGATCAACGCGATGGGCACTTCGTCGCGCGAGGGCGGCGCCTTCTCGGTGGTGTTTCGCGGCCCGCGCGAGCCTGTGGTCGAACAGGCGATCCATCGGCTGACCTTCGGCGCCGACGAGCGCGCCGACATCTTCCTGGTGCCGCTCGGTCCGGACGGCGACGGCATGCTCTACGAGGCCGTGTTCACGTAGCTGCCGGCGGCTCCCAACGCATCAGCGCGTAGACGCCCTGATCGGCCACCTGGCGGAACCCGAGCCGCTCGTAGAGCCGCCGGGCTCGGTTGGCGTGCTCGACATGGATGCCGACGCCCTTGGCCTCGTCGGCGGCGAGGGCCATGACATCCTCCAGCATCGCCGTGCCGAGCCCCATGCCGCGCGCGTCCGGCAGCAGCGCGATGTCGATGATCCGCACCTCGGATGGCCAGCACTCCAGATAGAGCCGCCCGACCGGTCGTTCGGCGATCGTGGCGATCAGCCAGTGCGCGTCCGGATAGTGGGCCATGTAGTGGGCGTGCTGCGCCTCGAACTGCATGCGCAGGAATGCGGCCTTCTGCTCGGCGCTCCAGGGCAGGGGGGCGACTTCCCCGGCGCGGCCGGCGGCGTAGAGGTCGGCGAGGAACGTCATGTCGGAAGCCGCGATCGGGCGAAAGTTCAGGCCGCGCGCCGTGGCCCGCGGCATCGCCGGAAGCGGCCGTTCGAGGCCGCGCGCCGCCGCCTTGGCACCGGCACGACCGGTCATTCAGTCCGCGCCCGGCGGCGTCAGGTCGCGCACGACACCGTAGGTGACGATGCCTTCGGCGGCCAGTTGCGTGAAGCCGGCGTTCCAGCTCGTCGAATCGACCGTGTACTGATCGACGAAGGACAGGCTGCGGGCGCGGCTGTCGCTCTGGAACAGGGCGAGCCGGCCGTCGGCGTTGTAGTCCATCATGAGCAGGCCGAAGCCGGGCACCCTGCCGACCTGCTGCCAGCCGAGCCACTGCTGGCGCAGCGCGTCGACCTGCAGATTGGTGAACAGTTCGCCATGTTCGCCGATCCCGGCCAGCACGATCAGGCCGTTACCGTCGAAGGCGGCGGTGACGTTGAACATCACGGTTCCGGTCATGCCAGGGCGGGCCCAGGCCGACCATTGCTTGCCGCCCGGCGGGTCCTGGCGGATCTGGACGACCTGCGACAGGTCGCCGACCATGAAGATGTTGACCGCGCCTTCGCGGTCCAGAACGGCGGCCGGCTGCGAGCCGGCGGTTCCGCTGGCGGCATCGTCGATCCGGGTCCAGCCGGACCACTGGGCGGCGGTGAGCGCGACCGGCTGCGTCTGCTGGTTGACATAGACCGGCGTGGCGTCCGGGTTCGAGCCGGTCGCGACAAGCATGATCCGGCCGTCGGCATTGTTGACGATCGTCAGCCGCCCGATGCCGTCGCCGGTCAGCGCCTGCCATGCGCTCCAGGGCTGTTCGGGCGGCTCGGGCACCTTGACATGCACGGTGACCGGTTCGCTCTGGCCGGGCGGGATGATCTGTTCGGTCTTGTCGACGATCCTGTCGGGATTCTGGTAGATGAACCAGACCGTGCCGTCCGTTCCGTCGACGCCGAAAATCTCGATCCGGCCGCCCGCATCGCGGGTCATGACGAGTTGCACCAACCCGTCGACACCCTCGGGAAGGCCCAGATCGACGGGCGCGTTCCAGCGTTCGGTACCGCCCGGCCCCTGCGGCGCCTCGTCGATGTAGTGGACCGCCGGATCGGTCGCGGTCTGGGCGGCGATGGCGACGCGGCCGTCGGTCGTCACGCCGGTGGCCATGACCAGATAGGCGGTGTCGGATATCGCGGCCCACGTGCCGCTCCACGGCCCGTTCGGACCGGTCTGGGCGGTCCAGACGAGCTTGTCGTCCTGGCCGGAATCGATCGCGACCACCATCAGGCGCGACAGTTCGGCGAACGGAGTTTCGGTCTCGTCGGTCTCGCCGTCGGGCAGGAAGGCCTCGTCCTCGAGGGCGATTTCGGTGCGTTCGGCGCTGCTCATGGTCGCGCTCCTTGGTATGCGCTAGCTGCGCGACGGGTAGAGCCCGACCAGCGCGATGATGTAGTTCATCGTCAGGTAGGGCTGCATGTTGTTGTGCGCCTGCGATCCGCCGGTCTGGGGCAGCGCCTGTTCGGCCATCATGACGTTCGGAGCCTCGGTCGAATATGCGTTTCCGCCGTCGGACCTGGCATAGCTCGTCGTCGACGACGGAGTGACGACATCGCCCGGATCGCCGGCCACGGCCCGCAATGAATGCGTGTGATTGGGCATCTCCGCCTCGGTCAGTGTTACCGTCTCGACCCCGCCGCGCTGGCCGAGGCGGCGCGAGGTGAGGCCCGGCCCGCGACCCGGATGCATCGGCGCGCGGCCCTCCATGTTCGGCAGCGCCGTCGTGGTGCGCCCGTCGCCGCCATAGGTGGTGCCGATCAGCGAGAACAGGGCGGTGTTCTGGGAGATCGGCAGGAGTTGGCCGTTGCAGAAGGCCCAGCCGCGCGGTGCGAAATTGCCGGCGAAGATGCGGATTTCGGCGACGAAGGGTTCGGACATGGTGGCGCTTCCTTCCTCAGTGCCGGCTCGGATAGATGCCGAACAGCGCGATGATGAAATGGACGCACAGGAAGGGCATCAGATTGGTGTGCGACCGGCTGCCCCCGACGCTGGTGATTGCATCCGAACGCATGTTCGAGTCGGCCGTTTCCGAGAAGTACAAGGTGACCGCCGTGCTGGCGGCGGTGACATTTCCGGCCGGGCCCGCCTCGATGCCGATCGCCCTGCTGGCCCGCGCCGGATGGGTGTGGCTGGGTAGCTGGTTGACGGTCAGCGTGACCTTTTCGGCGCCGCTCTTGGCGCCGAGCCGGCGTTCGGACAGGCCGGGACCGTGGCCGGCATGGATCGGAATGCGGCCGCGCAGGTCCGGCAGCCCGAATGTCGTGCGGCCGTCGCCGCCATAGATCGTGCCGAGCAGCGAGAACAGCGCATCGTTCTGGCTGACCGCCAGCAACTGGCCGTCGCAGAAGGCCCAGCCGCGCGGCGCGAAGTTGCCCGCGAACATGCGGATCTCGCCGACAAAGGGTTCTGACATGTCCTGCTCTCCCGGATCTTTCGATCCCAGTTTGAAACCGGCGGGCGGCGACCGCCACGCCCGCCAGTTCGTCAGTTGCGCGACGGGAACAGGCCCTGTAGCGCGATGCAGAAATTCACGGCCAGATAGGGCTGCATGTTCTCGTGCGCCTGCCCGCCGCCGACATTGGTGACGGTTCCCGAACGCAGTTGCACCGATTGGGCGGCATCGTAGTCGGCATAGGCAGCCGGCGCCTGCCCGAAGACATGACCGGCAGGCGACCTGACCGCCGCATTGGCGTCGTTGCGGGCTTGCAGAGCGTGATTGTGCTGCGGCATTTCGTTGGCCGAAAGCGTATGGGTTTCCTCGCCGCTCTTCTGGCCTTCGGTATGGAACTGCCCGCCGTTCGAACGGCCGACATGGATCGGCGTCCGGCCCCTCAGGTCGGGAAGCGCGAACGAGGTGCGGCCGTCGCCGCCATAGGTGGTGCCGAGCAGGGAATAGAGCGACTGGTTCTGGTTGATCGGCAGGATCTGACCGTCGCAGAAGGCCCAGCCGCGCGGTGCGAAATTGAAACCCACCATGCGGATTTCCGCCAGGAACGGTTCAGACATCAGTGTTCCCCCGCGCGCAACTATGTCTTACGTGCGCTTCACCCAGAAACCTGAATTCCTATACATCATGGGCGAAATTCTTTCAATTTGAAATTCGAAAAACTTCGCTCAAGGTGAAGTCAAAGAGCGGTCTTCCACTGTATTTGCAGTCAACTCTTACGGGCACCCGTTCACGAACGTGAACGGTCCGCCGGACTGGGTAGCGTTGACCGCGTTGGCAAACGTGTTGTTGCCGCTCAGATGCGTCTCGACCGCCGCTGTCGTCGCCGGACCGACGGTGCCATTGTTGATCTGCATTGTTCCGGAGTTGCGGGTGCGCACGCGGATCGAGTGGATATAGTTGCCGTTCGCGGTCACAGTGTTGCCGGTGATCGTGGCGCAGATGTTGGGCGTGTCGACGGCCGTCGTGCCGGAATCGACGTGAATTCCCTGGATGTCGTCCACCGACACATTGTCCTGAACAAGGTTGTTGGTCACCACCAGGGTCATCTGGTGGTTTCCTTCGCCGACGGTGACATCGATGCCACGCTGGTTGTGATCGAAGATCTGGTTGTTGATCACCCGGTACGTGGACGACCCATTGCCACCGCCGGCGATGTCGATGGCGTTGAAATCAGCTCCGGAGCCGGCCACCCCGGCCGTACCGATCGTGTTGCCGTCGATCGTGGCGTCGACCGTGCCCGTGAAGGTCGCGATCGTGTCCAAGTCGATCGCGTTGTTGAGCGATCCGAGCGAGTCCATGTCGTTGTTGGACACGGTCACGTTGAAGGTGCCCGAACCGCTTGCGCCGGCCAGAACGCCGATGCCGCCATTGCCGACGATCCCGGTGTGACGCAGGAACTCGTTGTTGTCGATCGTCATCGCCGTGAAGTTGGCGGTTCCCGCCGAGACGACCTGCACGTGTGATGCGACGGCCGCCGTGAAGGTGTTGTTCTGGACCAGCGCGGTGACGGTGCCGCCGTCTGCCTGAATGGTGATGCCATTGTTGCCGATGGCGTTGTTGGCGCCATCACCGGTCGTGATCGTCGCCCCCGATATGGTCAGGTTGAGCGCTCCGGTGATGCCGTCATTGTCGATGTTGATGGAATCCTCGATACCGCCGCGATAGGTGCCGCCGGTGATGGCGGCGGTGCCGGTCAGATCGTTGATGTAGACGCCGCCCTCGTCGGGCACCTTGTCGTCGCCGTGGAAACCCTGCAGATCGACATTGGTCATCTGCAGATCGTTGACCGTGAACCCGCGCAGCGCGAAGTTCGACGTGGTGTTTATCCGCAGGTTCGAAAGCCGGATGTCGTCGACATTTTCGAGGTAGATGCCCATGCCCTGGCCGGTCGCCGAGAGTGTTTCGTCGGCCACGTTGGCGCCGGTGATGTTCTGGATCGTGCCGCCCGAACCGTCGGTGGACCCCGTCCCGGTGATGGCGAAGAAGCCGGTCGAACCGGTGTTTCTCAGATAGATCCCGTTGGTCCCGCCATTGGCGGACACGCTCTGGAACGTCACGCCGGCCGCACCGATCGTGGTGTCGTTGATGGTGACGGCGGTTCCGGTCGTACTCGTGACGGAATTGCCGGTGCCCTGGACGGTGACGGTGCCGCCGCCGGTGGCGCTGAAGCCCGCCCCGGAGGTGGTGTCGATATCGAGCCCGCCGCCTGTGAAGTTGATTGTTGCGCCGGTGTTGCCGGAGAGGTTGACACCGTTTGTCGTGCCGCCGTTGATGACCTTCGATGTTCCGGAGAAGGTGGTAACCGTTCCGCCCGAGGTGTTGCTGACGACGACGCCCTGACCGCCGCCGACGTGGTTGATGTTGCCCGAGAGGGTGAATGAACCCCCTGTCTTGTTGGAGACGCGCACGGCCTCACCGCCCGCCGTCGTCACGGACTGGCCGATCGTCACCGTTTCGGTCCCGCCGTTGACGTTGATCGCCCGGGTTGTCGTGCCGGTGATCGATCCGCCGGCCCCGGTGTTCAGCGAGCCGGAAATGGAGCCGCTGGTGCGAACGATGTTGATGCCTTCGGCGGCCCCGTTCACCGAAACGCTGGTCAACGTGACGCCGAGGGCGATGCCACCGGTGGAGGTGTTGAACAGATTGATCGCTTCGTCATTGCCGCTGGCGATCGTGCCCGTCGTCACGTTGAGATTGAGGGTGCCGGCGGCGCCCTGATTGACGACCAGGCCGGCTCCGTCCGCGGCGGCGCCGTCATTGTCGATGGTGAGCGTGCCGAGCGAAACGGTCGAGCCTCCCGAATTGGTGATCTCCACGCCGGCCTGGTCCGAGCCGGTCACGGCCGTCGTGCCGGTGACCGTGAAGGTCGAGCCCGTGGCCAGCGTCAGGTCGACGCCCGAGCCGGTGGCGTTCGTCGACGTGACGTTCTGCAGCGTGATGTTGGCGACCGTCGGGTTGATGAACACCGCCGTGCCGTTGTTGGAGGTGATCTGGTTGTTGCCGCCCGGATCGTTGATCGTGACCGTGCCCGAATCGGTGGCGCGGAAGCCGAACGCCCCGGCGCCGTTGACCGTGACGTCGAGGCCGTTGAACGTGTAGGTGCCGGTGTTGGCGCCGCCGGCGCTGGTGCCCAGATCGATGCCATCGGCCCCGGCCGCAGCGCCGCTGTTGACGATGGTCGTGCGCCCGCTGAAGGTCACGTCGCCGTCCGAATTGATGATCCGGATCGCGTCGAACTGGTTGGCGGTGATATCGGTCGTCCCGGCGACGGTGATGGTCGATGCGCCCGGCGCGTCGAAATCGTCGACGACAAGCCCCAGCGACAGATTGTTCAGCGACAGCGAGCCGAAGTCGAGATCGAAGCCGGTCGCCGCGTTGGTGATGTCCGCGATCGCGATGCCCGTGCCGGAGGCGTTGGTGGCGTTGCCGATCGCGACCGCGCCGAAGTCGAGGTCGGTGCCGGTCGCCGAAACCGTGTCGATGCCGATGCCGTCTCCGCCGGGGGCAACCTGACCGACGGTCGTGTTGACGTTGACGGCGCCGAAGGCGAGGGTCTGTCCGTTCTGCGCCAGGTTGGCGATGCTGACCCCGAACCCGGTATAGTTGTCGAGCGTCGTCGCGCCGGCGACCGAGAAGCCCGAGTTCGCGCCGAGATTGTCGAGCACCACGCCGTTTCCGACCGCACCGCCGCCATTGCCGATGACCGACGTCAGCGCGAAGTTGAGCGCCCGCACGCCGGTCAGGTTGACCGCCGTGCCGCCCGCCGCGCTGATGTCGCCCGAACCGGCCGTCACGGTCAGGCCGGCGCCCGTCGCCGAGAAGCCCGCGCCGTTCGTCGTCGCGATGTCGACATCGGTGAAGGTGGCGGTGCCGCCCGATCCGGCAAGCTCGATCGCCGTGTCGGTACCCGCGTTGCCGTAGCCCGTGATCGCCACGTTGCCGAAGGAAAGCGTGCCGCCGCTCTGGCCTGTCACCTCGATAACGCTGTCGCCGGTCGCGTTCGCCGAGGAGACCGCGCCGAACTGGATCGTTCCCGCCGACTGGCCGGCGATGTCGATGACGTTCTCGGCGTTGCCGGTGGCCGCGATGGCGCTGTCGATGGTGACGTTCCGCGCGCCCGCGCCGATCGAGACGACGGTCCCGGTGGTGCCGTCGATGTCGGAAGCGGCATCCACCGTGATCGCCGCCGTCGAACCCGTGCCCGCGTCGATGCCGAGCGCGGTGCCGGCGTTCCCGGCGACCTCGTTGGTCAGATCGACATCGGTCAGCGTCACACCGCCGGCATTGTTGTTCAGCAGGACCGCCGTCGCGCCGGCACCGATGTTGGTGATCTCCACGTTGTTGATGGTGACCGCGTTGGCCGCGCCGCTCACGGAGATCGCGGCGTCGCCCGCGCCCAGACCCGCGCCGTCGAACACCGTGTTGCGGATCGTCGAATTGCCGGCGCCGGCCGCCGTCGCCACGATCGAGGTCGCGCCGCCGGCCGAATTGCTGGCGATCACCGTGTCCTGCGTGACGGTGCCGCCGGTAGCGCCGAGATTGCCCTCGACATTGGCCGGCTGGACCGTTCCGAACGTGATGACGCGGCCGTCGTCGAACCCGTCCAGCGACTGACCGTCCTTGAGCGTGAAGCCGTCCGCGCCGCCGCCTGTCACATCGATGCGGCCGGTGCCATCGTGCGCGACGAAGACGAAGGTCTGGTCGGTGTCGCCCAGCGCTTCGGCGGCGGCAACCGTGATCGTGTTCAGGCTGCCTCCGGTGGAAAGGTTGAGCCCGTGCGTTCCGTTGGCGATCGCTCCGCCCGTTTCGGAGACGAAGACCGCCGAACCGGCCGCCCCCGGCAGGTTGGCGCTGCCGGTGAACGCGACGTCGTTGAAATCGAAGCTCGAGGCGGCCAGCGTGCCGCCGGCGAGATCGACGGTGAAGGCGCCGGCCTGGCCGTTGACGCTGATCGATGAGCCCGTGTCGGTGGGGCTTTCGCCGTCGCCGAAGGTGAACTGCACGGCGGCCGTGTTGTCGATAACGACGCCGCGGTGCAGGTCGGTGATCGAACTCGATGCGCCTGCTGCCACCTGCTCGCCGATGTTGACCAACTGGTTGCCGGTCACGCCGGTCAGGTCGATGCCGATCGAACTGGTCGACGTGTTGGGCCCGCTGATCGCGGCCGACTGGAACGCGACGGTGCCGTTCAGCGTCGCGCCGGAAAGATCGATGCCGGTCTGGTTGGCGGCCCCGCCGACGCCGGTGATCGTTGTGGTGCCGAAGGTGACGGCGCCGTTGGTGCCCTCGATATCGATGCCCGCCGTGCCCGCGCCGGTGCCCATGGCGATGGCCACCGTGCCGAAGCCGATGGTGCCGGCATTGCCCGTCAGCAGGATGGCGTCGTCCGCCGCACCCGTGATCGTCGTCGTGCCCGTCACCGTGAACGTGCCCGAGACCTGGTCGAGCGTGATGCCCGTGCCGTTGCCGCTGGCGCCTGCGCCCGTTGCGCCAAGGGCAGCGGCGCTGTTGGTCGACGTTACCGCGTTTAGTGTCATCGCCGTGGTCAGAGGATCGAGGAACAGCGCCGGTCCACCGACCGTGTCGACCGTTCCGCCGGTCGTGCCCAGCGTGAAAACGGTCGGACCGCCGGTCTTGGTGTCGACCTCGAGGCCCGTGCCGCCGGTGTTGAAGATATCGACCGTGCCGAGTGCCAGATCCCCGGTCGGCACCAGAAGGGACAGGCCATCGCCGACGACCCGCGCGCCGACGCCCTGACCGATCTGCGTGGTGCCGGTGCCCGTCACCTGCTGGATGCCGGCCGTGCCGGTGTCGGCGTCGAAGGTGACCCGGTCGAACAGGGCGCCGCCGCTGGTGCCGTTGCCGATGATCGTCAGGCCGTTCAGAGACGTCACGACGGTCGCGCCGTCCGTCGCCCCGCCGTCCACGTCCAGCGTGAAGCCGGCCGTCGCCCGCGTCAGGGCGAGATTGTCGAGCGCCAGGACCACCGAGGCGGCGTTGCCGGACGTGTTGTTGACCTCGATGGCCGCGCCGGGCGCGGTGATCGTGTTCGTCGTCCCGCCGAACGTGATGTTGGTCGACCCGGTGCCGCTGACATTGGCGACGATGCCGCCGCCGGTCGCGCCGCCGTCGAACACGCCGATCGCCAGATCGTTGAACGTCAGCATGCTGGCCTCGATCGCCTGGGCGATGTTGACCGCATTGCTCGCGCCGCCGATGCCCTGGATGGTCAGATCGTCGAACGTCGCGGTCCCGCCGAAATTGCCGAAATGAACGCCCTCGGTGCCGGCATTGGTGATGTCGAGGTTCGTTACGGCAAGCGTCGCGCGACCGGAGATGTCGATTCCGCGGCCGCCGGAATTGATGCGCGACGCATTGGTCGCGTTGCCGATGGTCAGCGCTTCACCGGTGGCGGCGCCGTCAATGTCGATGCCGGCGACGGTGGGGGCCGTCGTCTCACCGATCCGGACGAAGCCCGTGCCGGTGCCGATATTCAGATTGCCGCCGTTCTGGTTGAGGAACAGGCCGATCGTGCCGCCATCGATGCTCAGACCGGTCAGGCCGCCGGACGTTCCCGTACCGATGTTGAACGTGGCGCCCGTGTTTGTGCCCGTGATCCCGATGCCGCTGTTGGCGGGATTGTCGATGTCGGCGGCGACGATCGTCACGCCGCCCGCACCGGTCACGTCGTCGATCGCGATGCCCTGCACCGTGTTGTTGAGCGCGTTGGCCCGGCCGATGTTGATCCCGTTGCCGGCGCTCGTCGTGACACCGGTCAGATTGATCGCGCGCGTTCCGCCGGTGCCGGACACCGTGTCGAGATTGATCCCGCCCGCGCCGACCGTCGCGGTCGCCATGTCGAGTGCCACGCCCGCCGTCGAACCGATGGTCTGCATGCCGGCCGCCGCGACGCCGACCGTCGAGCCGCCGGTAACGTTCAGGCCGGTGCCGGTGGTCGTGTCGATGTCGAGATCGCCGGTGAATGACACCGTCGAATTGGCGATGTCGACGCCGTTGCCGACCGTCGTTGCGACCGTCGTGTCGTTGAGCGTCACCGTGCCGGTCACATTGTCCAGATCGATGCCCTGGCCGGCGGTGATGTTGCGGATCGTCAGCCCGGTCGAGGTGATGCCGATGGCGCCCGTTCCCGCCAGACCGTCGCCGCCGGCCGCGTTCTCGATGATGAAATCCTGCAGCATCACACCGCCGAGCGCGGTCAGCGTGTCGCCGGCGCCGGTGTGGGTCAGCACCGCCGCGCCGTTGCCGGTCGGATCGGTGATCGCCGCGCCGCCGCCCGGCACGCCCGAGAAGTTGGCCGGGATGATCAGGCCCGCGCTGACGAACGTGCGGCCGTTGCCGAACGAGGCCATGGTCTGGTCGTTCGACAGGGTGAAACCGTCGACGTCGTTGATCGCCGCCCCGTCATTGATCAGGACGAACGTCGTGTTTGCGGTGACGATCGCGTCGGCGGTGATGACGTTGGCCCGGTTGTTGACGTCCGAGCCCGACCCGTCGCCCGTCGCCGTGGCGGCCACGAAGACCAGATCGCCGCCGCCGGCGGCGGTGAAATCGAGCGCGCCCGTGAAAACCACGTCGTCGAAATCGTAGGATCCATTGGTGACGGCGGATCCGCCCTGAATGGCGGTCGTGGCGGAGATCGACGAGCCCTGGTCCGTCGCGCTTTCCCCATCGCCGAAGATGAAGGTGGCGTTCGAAGCGGCATTGAAGACCACGCCGGCGTCCACGCCGGCCACGGACGCGCTCGCCCCCGCGACATTGCTGTCGCCGAGCCGGATCGTGCCCGGGCCCGTGGTCCCCGACAGATCGATGCCCGTCGTGCCGACATTGGTCGTCGAGGACACGTCGAAATCGGTCGCGGTCACATTGGCGTTGATCATGGCGCCGGCAAGGTCGAACGCCGTGCCGTTGGCGCCCGACAGCGCGATGTCGAGATCGGCGAAACCGACCGCGCCGCCCGTGGTGCCCCGGACATCGACGCCGGTGCCCGCGCCGGCGACGTCGATCTGCGTCATCGCGCCGAAGCTGACCTGCCCCGTGTTGCCGTTGAGGTCGATGCCCGTGCCGGTGGTCGTGTCGATGTCCAGCCCGCCCTCGAAGGCGATCGTGCCGGCATTGTTCTGCAGATTGATGGCCGTCGCCGCGCCGGTGTTGGCGGTGACCGGTCCGCCGAAGGTGACCGTGCCGCCGGTGCGGTTGCGGATGTCGACGGCGCTCACCGCGCCGGTCTGGTTGATCGCGCCATCATGGCTGATCGCGCCGTTGCCGCCCTCGATGCGGACGCCGCCGCCGCTGCCGGTGACCGTGCTGCCGGTCATCGTGAAGGCGCCGCCCAGATTGGTCAGCGACACGCCGAACCCCGCGCCGCCGTCGAACCGAGATCCGGAGACATTGACGCTCGCGGCGCTGTTCTGGAGCGCCAGCCCGCCGCCCGTGGTGCGCACGTCCATGATCGTCGCCGTGCCGGTGAAGCCGTTGCCGCCGATCCCGGCGGCGCCGTTCGTGGCGATGCCGGCCAGATAGGGGCTGTCGGTGGCGCCGAGATTGACGCCGGCGACGGTGGGGCGGCCGCCCAGCCCGCCGAGCGTCAGCACCGAGTTGAGCGCGTCGGTCAGCGGCACCGAAACCGTGCCCGCATCGCCGGCGCCGACGACCCGCTGCCGGTCGGCGGTCAGCGCGAAGACGTCGGCGATGTCGCCGGCGATGTCGACCGCAAGGAACGTGTCGCCCGGTCCGGCGAGACCCTGGGCGACCGTGAAGGTACAGGCGTTCTGGGCGCTCGAGCAGTCGCCGGTGCCCTGGGCGGTCTGCGCGACGTGATAGACCTGCAGCGTCTGGCCGGTCGCCGCGTCGGTCAGGGGGCCGGCGTTCTCGACCGGCACGTCGAACTCGGGCGCCACGATGTTCTGGAAGCGGTTGACCGGGCGCACCATCAGCCCGTCGATACCGTCCGATGCGCCGCCCTCGTCGCCATAGGTGCGGTTCGATCCCAGCGGCATGCGGAACCTTATGGTCGCGTTGCCCTGGGTGCCGTACTGGTTGTCGTGGGTCAGTTCGCCGCCGACCGCAAGCGTCGCCCCGTCGAAGCCGAACGGGTCGTCGAACGCCACTTCGGCGCGCAGGCGGCCGCCCTCCACCTTGCTGGCGCCGCGTTCGAAGCGATAGTAGCCGCCACCGACGCGGAAGGCGGTGTCCGGGTCGAGTTCGAAGCGCAGGCCGACATCGACATCGAAGCCAGGCAGGGCCTGCTCGCGCCGCTGCGTGCCCGACAGGATGACGTTGGTGCCCTGCAGCGCCACAGCCCCGGCGCTGACGCCGCCCACATCGTAGGTGCGCGATCCGGGCAGGTAGCCATTGATGCGGAACTCGAAACTCTCGGTCAGCAGTTCGGCGCCGATCGTGCCCTGCACGAAGCTGTTGTTGTTCTTGGTGTTGAGGAAGTCGACGAACCCGTAGACGCCGAGGATCGTGTCCTGGCCGAACAGGAAGTCCGGCACGATCTGGCGGTAGCCGCCGCCGATGCTGCCCTGCTGGGAGGGGAGCGTCGACAGCGTGCCGCCGGCATTGATGTAGAGCAGCCAGTCATCGGCCTGAAAGAGCGGCGCGAAGACGTCGATCGTCCCGGACGAATAGGGCGAGCCGGGCCGGGCGATGAAGTCGATGAACGGTCCCCATTTGGGCTCGATCGCGAGCGGGCCGCGATCGGGCGAGAAGGCGCTGACGATGCGGGCTTCGCTCTGCAGTGCGTAGGTCGATTGCCGGGGCGCGCCGTCCTGCGCCGGGGTCGCGTCCGCCGCGGGGGCAGTATCGTGCCTGGCCGGCCGTTCGGCGGGCGGCGGCGGCAGGTGGGTGGCTTCGTCGCCGTCGCCGAATGCGGCGGCGATGCGCCGGTCGATCGTGTCCGATCCTTCGCCGCCCAGGTCGAGCAGATAGTCGTGCGTGTCGTCGGCGCCGACCGCGACCATCGTCACGGTGCTGCCCGGCGCGGCCAGATGCGGGTCATCGTCGCCGGAGACGGGAAGGACGCCCGTGATCGCATCGTTCGCCCGGCCGGCAATCGTGCCGGTGGCGAACGCGATGGCGGTCAGCGAGGCCGTGGTGGTCAGGCGTGGCAGCGTGGCGCGGATCCCGGGGTCGGCCGGTCGCCGGATGTGATGATCGAGCGGACGCGCGTCGGCCGCCTGCTCGCAGCCGTCCGATCGCATGCACGCCTCGAAATTCAACACGCCTCACCCCCGACAGCAAAGCGTCCACATCGAGATCGATCGTGTCGCTCTCACCCGTCCGCCACGCGATCGCCCGCTTCCGTCTTCGTGCGCCGTGGAGCCAATTCGGCCGCGACGACGTCCGAATCCCGCAGAATCGCGCGTCGGATCGGGGCGACGCTAGATTAACCGCATGTCAAGCGCCAGTGGATGCAGTGGTTTTTACTTGTATGATCGCGTCTGTTGCAGAATTGACACATGATGAAACGGGCAAGCACATGGAAAGATCATTTACGGGAACGGATCGTTGCCAGGTTATGGGCCGTTCTTGATGCCGCGCCGGCCGAATGCACCGAATTCCTGGCGTCCATGTCACCGCCGGATCGTTGCCGCTGCCGCCGGCTTGCGCCATGGTGCCGCCCGTTGGCGTCCTTCGGGGTTTGCAGGCAGGGAACGTGCGGGTGAACGGGGTTCGCGGCAGATCGACCAGGGCGCGGCGGCGGCGGGTCGCCGCAGGTCTTGTGCTGCTGGCGGCGGTCGCCGGTGCTTGCATGCACGCCGGCGCGGCCGAGCCGGGCGTGCATGGCGACTGGGTCGTGCAGTGCGCGACCGACGCTGGCGAGCAGGACCGCTGCCAGATGTCTCAGATCCTGACCGCCGAGGGTACCGGCGATCATATCATGACGGTCGTGCTGCGCGTGGCCGACGAAGGCGCAGGGCTGACCGGCCTGGTACGCCTGCCGCACGGGCTCGATCTGCCGGCCGGTATCGCGCTCGATGTCGACGAGCGCGGCACGCCGCTGCGCGCGGCGATCGGGACCAGCGATGCGGCCGGCGTCTACGCGCAGCTGCCGCTCGACGCACAGATGGTCGCCGCGATGCGCGCGGGCCGCACGCTTAATGTCAGCATGCGCTCGGTGAAAGGCGAGGTGATCACGCTCGGGGTCTCGCTCGCCGGCTTCACCGCGGCGGCGGAGGCGCTCACCGCGAACGGGGAGGATCGGCCGTGACCCGCCATGATGGACGATCTTTCGCCGACGAGCGGATCGAACTCGACGGCACCGGTTTCCGCAACTGCCGGTTCGCGCGATGCGAACTGGTCTATGCCGGCGGGCCGCCACCGGAACTGGTGAACTGCCATTTCGAGGATTGCAACTGGGCCTTCACCGGCAGTGCGGCGGTGACGCTGGGCTTTCTTTCGGCGCTGCATGGCGGCGGGTTCGCCGCGCTCGTCGAAAACACCTTCGAGATGGCCCGGCGCGGCGATTTCCTGCCGGCGCTGACCGAGGAGCCGAAGGAGGGGCGGGCTGGAGCGAAGGACCATCCGCTGATGTTCCGCGTGCCGCGCGTGCTGAAGCTGCGCCGCAGGCCCGAGACCGAAGACTAGCAACGGTCGCTTGCGGCGCCCGCGTTGGAAGGGGTGCCGCGTGGCAGGTCAGTCTGCCTCTTTCCGGCTGTCGCGGGCGCGACGACACCGTTCCGAGCAGTAGCGCACGCGCTCCCAGTCGCGCGCCCATTTGCGCCGCCACGTGAAGGGCCGTCCGCACGCGACGCACGGCTTCTGCGGCAGGTGCGACTTGTTTGCGCGCGTCATCGCTTGCTTGCGTCCGGTTCGTGCCATCGATCCGGCAGATAGGCCGGTCTTCCGGTCCTGCCATGGCCGGAGCTTCCGCCTGTGACCATCCACACAGCCGTCCGGCCGGGCGCGGCCCATCATGGCGGTCAATGAAGGCGGCGCGTCGCGCGCCGCCGAACGACCCCAGGAGACGACCATGACGATCACCAGCACAGTTCACCGCCCGCCCTGCATCCGCACTGTCTTCGCACGCCTGCGCCGCCTGGCGTTTGCCGGTCTGGCCGGTCTCGCCGCCGCCGGCGCGACGCTTTCGCCGACGCTCGCCGACGAGCGCGGTCAGATCGAACCGCGCACGATCGACCGGGCGATCGTGCCCACCAATGTCGAGCGCGGCGATCGCGACTTTGACGGCAAGGGCCCGATCATCACCGTGGGCACCCGCCTGTTCGTCGGCCGCAACGGCCGCGCCGTGTTCGCCGAGGTGATCATGTCGGCGCGCGAGGACGGTGGCGACGGCAGCCGCACCTCGATCGGCCCGCTGACCTTCGAGGTCTGGCGCTGGCAGCCCACCGACGGCGCCCGCTTCGTGCGCGAGATCACCTCGCCGACCATCTCGACCGTCCGGTTCCGCTCCGGGCCGGGCTGCGCGCCGATCGGCTGCGCGCTGATCGGCGCGGCCGAGGATGGCGGGCTGATCGTCACGGTCAACGGCAACGGGCCGGTGCGCGACATCCGCCTTCTCGGCGACACGCTCGGCGACGATATCTCGACCGACAACAACCCGCACGGCGACACCTCGATCCGGCGCATCCGGTTCAATCCGGTCAACGTGATCTTCACCGACAGCCTCGTGCGGAGCTGACGGTTACGGGCCTTTCCATGCCCTTCGATCTCCCCCATAGTCCGGCCGTTTGACCGGGGGAGATCGGGGTATGGCCGATGGGCCGCAGCAGAAGGTTTCGATCGTGCGCGGGCGGCTCCTGTGGTTTCACCGGGAGCCGCTCGGCGCCGACGATCTTTCATCGTTCACCCATATCGAGGACGGCGCGATCGTCTGCATGGGCGGACTGATCGCCTGGGCCGGCGACTGGGCCGACCTGCCGGCCGACCATCGCGGCGCCCCGGTCACCGATCACCGGCCGCACCTGATCGTGCCCGGCTTCATCGATCCGCACATCCATTTCCCGCAAGGCCAGGTCGTCGCCTCCTACGCCGGGTCGCTGCTGGAATGGCTGAACAGCTACACTTTCATCGAGGAGCAGCGCTATGGCGACCCGCCGTTTGCGGCGGCAATGGCCAAGCGCTTCTGCGACATGCTGCTGGCGCACGGAACGACCACGGCGGTGGCGTTCGGCTCGGTGCACAAGGCCTCGGCACAGGCGCTGCTCGCCGAGGCCGCCGCGCGCAACATGCGCCTTGTCACCGGCAAGGTGATGATGGATCGCAATGCCCCGGAGGCGCTGACCGACACGGCCCAGACCGGTTATGACGATACCAAGGCGCTGATCGACGAGTGGCACGGGGCAGGGCGGCTCGAGGTGGCGATCAGCCCGCGCTTCGCGCTGACCTCGACGGACGCGCAGATGGAGGCGGCCGGCGCACTGGCGCGCGAGCATCCGCACTGCCTGATCCAGACGCACCTTTCGGAGAACCATGGCGAGATCGAAGCGGTCGAGGCGCTGTTTCCGGACGCCGTCGACTATACCGATGTCTACGAACGCTTCGGTCTTCTGACGCCAAAGAGCCTGATGGGCCACTGCATCCATCTGTCGGACCGGGAGATCGGGCGCATGGCCGAGACCGGGGCGGTGGCGGTGTTCTGCCCCACCTCGAACCTGTTCCTGGGCAGCGGGCTGTTCGATCTGGACCGGATCAAGGGCGGCGGCGTGCGCCATGCCATCGCCACCGACATCGGCGGCGGCACCTCATGGTCGCTGCTGAAGACGCTGGATGAGGGCTACAAGGTGCTCAATCTTCAAGGGCATCGGTTTCATCCGTACCGGGCCTTCTGGCAGGCGACGCGCGGCAATGCCGAGGCGATCGGCATGGCGGACCGGATCGGAACGCTCGACGCGGGCACCGAGGCCGATTTCGTCGTGCTCGACGCGCGCGCGACCGATGCGATGGCGCTGCGCATGGAGCGCGCCGAGACGCTGGCCGAGGAACTGTTCGTGCTGCAGACGCTCGGCGACGACCGCGCCGTCAAGGCCGCCTATGTCGCCGGCACCGAGGCGAGCGCGAGCGGGCCGCCATAAGGGCCTTGCATTCGCGCGCCGTGTCGCGTTAGCGGGCCGCCGGACAGTCAGAACGACAGCGAAGGATAAGGCCCATGCAACGCGACGATCTGCCATGGTGGAAGAAGGCGACCGGATACCAGGTCTATCCGCGCAGCTTCTGCGATTCCGATGGCGACGGGATCGGCGACATCCCGGGCATCATCTCCAAGCTCGACTATCTGGCGGAACTGGGCATCGGGTTCATCTGGCTGTCGCCGGTCTACCGTTCGCCGATGCGCGACAATGGCTACGACATCGCGGACTATCGGGACATCGCGCCCGAATTCGGCACGCTCGACGACTTCGACCGGCTGGTCGGCGAAGCGAGGACGCGCGGCATCGGCATCGTCATGGATCTGGTGGTCAATCACACATCGAACGAGCACGACTGGTTCAAAAAGGCCTGCGCCAGCCGCGAGGCGCCCGAGCACGCTTACTACATCTGGCGCGATCCGGGCCCGGACGGCGGGCCGCCGAGCGACCGGACGGCGATCTTCGGCGGGCCGGCCTGGCACTGGGTCGAGGCGGTCGGGCAGTACTACTTCGCCTATTTCAGCGCGCACCAGCCGGACCTTGACTGGCAGAACCCGGACCTGCGGGCCGAGATCTACGACATGATGAATTGGTGGCTCGATCGCGGCATCGCCGGCTTCCGGATGGATGTCGTCTCGCTCTTGGGCAAGGACGTCGACACGGACCGGCTGGAGGAGGGGCCCTATCTGCACGAATATCTGCAGGAAATGCATCGGCAGACGCTGGCCGGCCGCGAAGCGGTCTCGGTCGGCGAGAGCTGGGCGGTGACGCCGCAGACCGCGCCGCTCTATTGCGGGCGCGACCGGGGCGAACTCGACATGGTTTTCCAGTTCAACCATGTCAGCCAGGGCTGGGACGAGACCTTCGGCAAGTGGAAGCCCAAGCCGTTCGATCTGGTGCGCTTCAAGCGCGTCCTGTTCGACTGGCAGCGGGCGCTCGCCGACGATGGCTGGAACTCGCTGTTCCTGTCCAATCACGATTTGCCCCGGCAGGTGTCGGTCTATGGCGATGACCGCCGCTGGCGGGTGCGCTCGGCGAAGATGCTGGCGATCGTCATGCATCTGATGAAGGGCACGCCGTTCGTCTATCAGGGCGAGGAGATCGGAATGACCAATGTCGCCTTCGAGCGGCTCGACCAGTTCCGCGATCTGGAGATCGAGGGCCGCTACGCCGAAATGATGGCGCAGGGGCTGACGATGGAGGATTTCCTGGCCGGCGCCAATCTGAGCGGCCGCGACAATGCGCGCGTGCCGATGCAGTGGACGGACGGGCCGCAGGCCGGCTTCACCACGGGAACGCCGTGGATCGAGGTGAACCCGAACCATGTCGAGATCAACGTCGCCGCCGACCGCGCCGACCCGGACGGGATTTCGGCCACGTACCGGACGCTGGCCGGCCTGCGGCGCCAGATGCCGGTGATCGTCGAGGGGCATTTCGCGCCGGTCGCCGAGGACGATCCGCGCGTGTTCGCCTATACGCGTGAACTGGATGGCGAACGGCTCGCCGTGATCGCCAATTTCAGTGCCGAGGCGACCGGCTTCGAGACGCCGGACGAACTGGCGGGCGAGGGCGAATGCCTCGTCGCCAATGCCGGACAGCGCACGGCGATCGAAGCGCGGCTCGAGCTTGCGCCCTATGAGGCGTTCGCGCTGCGCTACCGGTAGGCGGTCCGTTCAGCCGAACATCACCTCGTGCATCACCCGGCCCGGCCAGAGCGTGAACAGGCCGGTGACGATCAGGGCGAGCGCGTAGAGCTGGATCATCGTCGCACGGTGGGCCTTCACACGGTGCCGGTGGGCATACCAGGCGCCGAGCGGTACCGTGACGATGACGAGGATCGACAGCAGATGGATGGGGCTGAACGGTCCCCAGACCTGCATCGAGTGGATCCAGAAACTGCCGATGGCGATGAACAGCATCAGCGCGACCCAGCCATAGCCGATCAACCGGTGCGCCAGCGTGCCCTTGGGTCCGGCAAGCTGGATCGCGCCGAGCACGATCGCGGCGATGGCGGCGAAGGCGTGCCAGGTGACGATGAAGGGCTGGTCGAGAAGCGGTTGCCAGGACATCGGATGGTGTTCGGGCTAGCACGGACGTCGGGGGTGGAATCAACCCGGTGGCGTGGATCGTGATCGCACCCATCGCAAGGCGGTCGTCTTTTCGCGTGCGCAGGAGCCGAAGGCGATAGCCGATAGTCTGATTGATACACCAAAAGCGTGCATATACTGATGGTACTCTTCCGTAGGTAGAAGAAAGGGGTTCCGATGAAGAGCTTGATCCTTGGTCTCGCGATGGCAGGGCTGCTGCTGCCTTCGCTGGCGAATGCGCATGGCGGCGGATGCCGAAAGAACTCGCCGCCGGGCCAATGCTGCCACATGGACAATCGGACCGGCACCGTTCATTGCCACTAGTGCGCGATCCCTGCGTAAGCGCCTGACATCATCAGGGTTCGCTCCGATAGAGAAATCTTGAGGCCGTTACCGGAGTGGCGAGGCCATTGGCTCCAGCGGTCGGCGCGGCTCGGATGAGGGGCCGCGCGTGAGGACGTCATGATTGGCTGGGCACATTCGCCCCTCACCCAACTGCGACCAGCGCTCGCCTTGCTCGCGCGGTCTCGCATCCCTCTCCCCGCAGGCGGGGAGAGGGAGTGGCGCGCCCGTCACTCCACCGCGTAGCCGACTTCCTCGCTCGCGCGCGTCAAGGCGTGCCAGAAGGCGCGGGCGTAGGAGCGGAAGACGATGATGTCGAACGCGTTTTCGCCGACGCGCTGGATCTGCGCGAAGATCTCGTGATGCTTGGTGGCGAGGCCCTTTTCCGTCGGGAAGGCATCGGGGTGGAAGTCGATGGCGAACAGCTTCGACAGAACCCGGCGCGACTGCTCGCCATCGACGCGCAGCACCGTGCGGCCATGGCTGAGATCGACCACCGTGCCGTTGTCGCCGACGGCCCTGGTGAGCGCTTCGGGCAGGGCGCCGTCCCCGGCGATCACGGTCCAGCGGCCCGGCGCGTGCCGGAAGGCCTGCGCGTCTTCGGAAACTGCGTCCCTGGTCTTCGTTAGAGCGAGTTTCGTCGCGCGCCTGATGGCGTTGGCGGTCTTCGTCTCCGCGCCCGGCCAGGCAAACACGTCGCAGATCGCGAGCGGAAAACGCTCGGTCAGCGTGACCTGTGCGCCGAGGTCGGGATTGCCGAACTCGCCTTTCTCATAGTGCCCGGCGAGCGGGCTCTCGGCGGCGTCGGCGATCACCGGCGTTGCGACGAACGGTTCAGCCATGCATCCGCTCTCCCTTGGGGTCGACCATGTGGTGGCTGACGATCTCGATGGGGATGTGCGTGCCCGAGCGCACCGGATCGGTCGCGTAAAGCTGCTCGCCGATCCGCTTCGCGCCGCCCTCGACCAGAGCCAGCCCGACATAGGCGTTCATCTCCGGCGAGAACGCCATGGCGGTGAGATGGCCAAGGCTCGGGCCCGGATCGTCCCGGTCGCCGGCGACGACATGGCTGCCGCCCCTCAGCTTTTCGCCCGAGCGCGAGACGACGCCGACCAGCGACCAGCGGGCGTCGTCGGTCAGCCCCTCGCGATCCATCATCGCCGAGCCGACGAACGGTTTCTTCGACGACAGCATCCAGTCCAGATGCAGATCGCGCGCGGTGGTGCGCCCGTCGATCTCCGCGCCGGTGACATGGCCCTTTTCGATGCGCAGCGTGCCGAGCGCCTCGAGCCCGTAGGGCGCGATGGCGAACGGCCTGCCGGCCTCGAGCAGTGCCTCCCAGACATGGGTGCCGTGATGGGCGCCGCAATAGACCTCGAACGCCATCTCGCCCGAGAACGACAGCCGGCAGATCATCACCGGCACGCCCGCTATCGCCCCATGGACGATGCCCATGAAGGGCAGGGCGTCATTGTCGACCGCGGTGCCGGTGACGCAGGCGGCGAGCACCTCGCGCGATTTCGGCCCGGCGATCGCCGCGCCGGCCCACTGGTCCGTGACCGAGGTGAGGTGGACGCGCAGATCGGGCCAGTGCACGTCGAGGCACAGTTCGAGATGGCTCATCACCCTGCCGGCGTTCGCCGTCGTCGTCGTCATCAGGAAACGGTCTTCGGCAAGGCGCCAGGTGGTGCCGTCGTCCATCGCGAACCCGTCCTCGCGCAGCATCAGCCCGTAGCGCGCCTTGCCGACGGCGAGCTTGGCGAAACCGTTCGTGTAGACCCGGTTGAGGAAATCGCCCGCGTCCGGCCCCTGTATGTCGATCTTGCCGAGCGTCGAGACATCGACGAGGCCGACGCCGGTGCGCACGGTCCGCGCCTCGCGGATATAGGCCCGCTCAACCGTCTCGCCGGGCCGGTTGTAGCTTTCGGGCCGGTCCCAGTGGCCGGCGGCATACATGCGCGCGCCGTTTTGGGCATGCCAGTCGTGCATCGGCGTCAGGCGATGCGGGAACAGGTCGCCATACCGTTCGCCGGCGATCGAGCCGAGCGAGGCGGCGGTGTAGGGTGGCCGGAAGCGCGTCGTGCCGACCTCGGGGATGGGCCTGCCGAGCGCGTCGGCCATGATGGCAAGGCCCGGCACGTTCGATGTCTTGCCCTGGTCGGTCGCCATGCCGAGCGTGGTGTAGCGCTTGAGATGCTCGACCGACCGGAAGCCCTCGCGATGGGCGAGGCGCACATCGTCGGCGGTCACATCGTGCTGGAAATCGACGAAGGCCTTGCCGGGGTGCCTGATCTCGAAGACCGGGGCGGGGGATGGCGACAGCCCCTCGCCGAAGGCGAGATCGCCCGCCGCCGCGCCGTGCGCCGACCAGGGACCGGGGCTTTCGGGCGGCAGGAAGGCCTGAAGATGATCGTTCCAGACCGGCTTCGCGCCGGCCTGGCTGGCCAGATGGACGACCGGCGACCAGCCGCCGGAGACGAGAAGGGCATCGGTCTCGATCTGTTCGGACCCGCCCGAAAAGCTCTGCGTGTCGTGCCGGTAGCGGGCAACCGAGACGGAGGTCAGCCCCCTTGCGCCCTTGGTGCCGATCACGGCGTATCCGGTCAGGAGCCGGCCGCCGGCCCTGTCGGCCAGCGCCCGCGCAGCGTCGCCGATCTCGGCACGCAGGTCGACGATCGCGCGGATGTTGGCGCCGGCCTCGCGCAGCGCGAGAGCTGTCGCATAGGCGCTGTCATTGTTGGTGAAGATCGTCAGGTGCCGGCCCGGCAGCACGCCGAAGGCGGCCGCATAGCGCCGGGCGGCGTCGGCGAGCATGACGCCCGGCCGGTCGTTGCCGGCAAAGACGATCGGCCGTTCGAGCGCGCCCGTGGCGAGCGCGACATGGCCGGCGCGGATGGTCCACGTCCGCTGGCGCGGCGCGCCTTCGGGCGCGGTGCGCAGATGGTCGGTGACGCGTTCGGTGGCGGCCAGCGTGTTGCCGTCATAATAGCCCCAGACGGTCGTGCGCGGCAGTAAGGTCACCTGCGGATTTGATTCAAGCGAAACGAGCATCCGCCTGATTTCGGATTCGTTTTTGGCGTCCGCGCCGCCGCCCCAGTGCGGCTCGGTCTCGCAGACGATGACGCGCTTGCCGGCTTCGGCCTGTTCAACCGCCATCTGAAGTCCGGCCATGCCACCGCCGACGACGAGGGCGTCGCAGAAGGCGTTGATGCGCTCGTAGCGGCTCTGATCGGGCGCGGTGCCGGGGCGGCCGAGACCGGCCGCGCGGCGGATGAAGCGCTCGCAGACCATCCAGAACCGGGTGCCCTTGAGCGGACCGACCACCGGGCCCATGAAGGTCTTGTAGTAGAAGCCCGCCGCCAGCGCCCTGCCGCCGAGCTGGTTGACCGCCATCAGGTCGGTGTCGAGCGTCGGCCATCGGTTCTGGCTCTCGACCGCCAGCCCGTCGAAGATCTCGATCTCGGTGGCGCGCACGTTCGGCTCGCGCACGCCGTCGGTCGTGACCGTGAACAGCGCGCTCGGCTCGTCGACGCCGAACGCCATCAGACCGCGCGGGCGATGATACTTGAACGACCGGCCCATGACGCGCACGCCATTGGCCAGAAGCGCCGAGGCGAGCGTGTCGCCGGCGAGCCCGAAATGCTGGCGTCCGTCGACCGTGAAGGCGACCGTGTCGGACCGGTCGATGCGGGCGCCGCCGTGCGGGAGGCGATAGGATGTCATGAAGCGCACCTCCGGCCGATCCGGTGCATCCACCCCCACCCTTCATCCCTCCCCTCAAGGGGGAGGGAGGACCTCAGCGCTAGCGTACCTCTTGCCAGTTTTTGTGCCTGGCTCGAAGGGTGACGATGTAGGACAGACGCCGATGTCCTCCCTCCCCCTTGAGGGGAGGGATGAAGGGTGGGGGTGAGATCAATCGGAGAACTCATCCCTGCGCCCCCAGCATCGTCACACCGGATATCTCGTGCGTCACCGTGTTGCGGACGACGCGCAGGTGCCGCCGGCAGCCGCCGGCATGCTGCCAGATCTCGGCATGCGCGCCGGCCGGGTTGGCGCGGTCATAGACATAGCCGTTCCACGCCGCCTGGTCGGTCGAGGCCGGATCGGGACGGGCGGCGAGGTTGTCGGCATCGCCGCAATAGGTGAACTCGCTCAGATCGCGCGGGCCGCAGAACGGGCAGGGGATGATCATCTTTCGCGCCCCATTTGTCCCGATGGAATCGGCCCCTCACCCTCTCCCCGCATGCGGGGAGAGGGAGACATTGACATCGCGTTCCGGAGACCGGACCTTATTTGGACTTCCGACGCGTGAGGCACAGCGGTCTGCGGCTCCCTCTCCCCGCGCGCGGGGAGAGGGTAAGGGTGAGGGGCAGAGCCAGACCAAATCGTCAATGCTTCCACGGCGTCGCTCCCTGGCCCTTTTCGTCGATGACATAGCCGCGGTGGAACCGGTCGAGCGTATAGGCGGCATTGTGCGCGTGCGGCTCGTCCCTTGCGATCGTGTGGGCGAAGCACCAGCCCGACGCCGGCGTCGCCTTGAAGCCGCCATAGCACCAGCCCGCGTTCAGATAGAGCCCGGGCACCGGCCCTTTCGTGATGATCGGCGAGCCGTCCATCGACATGTCCATGATCCCGCCCCAGGAGCGCAAAAGGCGCAGCTTGGCGAAGGCGGGAAACAGTTCCAGCACCTCGCTCATCACGTCCTCGACGATCGGCAGGTTGCCGCGCTGGGCATAGGAATTGTAGCCGTCGATATCGCCGCCGAAGACGAGCGAACCCTTGTCGGACTGGGAGATGTAGAGGTGGCCGCCGCCGAAGGTGACGACCGTGTCGAGGCACGGCTTGACGCTTTCGGTGACGAAGGCCTGCAGCACATGGCTTTCGATCGGCAGCCGCTCGACGCCGGCAAGCGCCATGACGCGGCTGGTCGAGCCGGCGACCGCGACGCCGACCTTGCCGGCGCTGATCCGCCCGCGTGTCGTCTCGACACCGGTGACCTGATCGCCGTCGCGCACGAAGCCGGTCACCTCGCAATTCTCGATGATGTCGACGCCGCGCCGGTCGGCGCCGCGCGCATAGCCCCAGGCGACCGCATCGTGACGGGCGGTGCCGGCGCGCGGCTGCTCGAGCCCGCCGAGCACCGGAAAGCGCGTGTTGCCGGAAACGTTCAGCGCCGGTACGCGGCGCCTGAGTTCGGGCGGGCGGACGAAGCGCGCGTCGACGCCCTGAAGGATCATCGAATTGCCGCGCCGCGCGGCCTCGTCCTCCTGGCCCGGGGTGTGGAACAGGTTGATGATGCCGCGCTGGGAGAACATCACATTGTAGTTGAGTTCGTGGCTGAGGTTCTCCCACAGCTTCATCGAGTGCTCGTAGAAGGGTACGTTGCCGGCCAGCATGTAGTTCGAGCGCACGATGGTGGTGTTGCGGCCGATGTTGCCCGAGCCGAGCCAGCCCTTCTCCAGCACGGCCACGTTGCGGATGCCGAACTCGCTGGCGAGATAGTAGGCGGTGGCCAGCCCGTGGCCGCCGCCGCCGATGATGACGACGTCGTAGCGCGTCTTCGGTTCGGGCTTGCGCCAGGCCGGCTTCCAGTTCTCATTGCCCGTCAGGGCGTTCCTGACGATCGCAAGGGCAGAATAGTCCGCCATGATCCCTCTCTGTTGCCGGCACAGATTGCACCGCCCGCGCCCGCCCGCATGACTCAAAACCGGCGCGGATGGACGTTTCCGCGACGCGCAATCGGCGTCAAGCCGTCTTTCGCAGGGCGTCGAATATGCTATGGCATCGCCATGCTGGTCGTCCGCCTAATTCTTCTGCTCGTGGTCCTGTGTGTTGGTGCCGTGCCGGCGGTGGCGCAGCAGATCGGTCAGGACGAAGAGAACCGCGTGGTGCTTCTGGCGCGCGATGTCGAGCGGCTGGTCAACGATATCGACGAGAGCCTTGACGACGACGCCCGGCTCGCCGAGATCGCCACGGAACTGGCTGCCCTGCAGGACGCATTGCTGGCCGCCGGGGTCGACATTACCCCGCGCCTTGGCGCGGTGCGCTCGCGGCTCGACCAGATCGGCCCCGTGCCCCCCGAAAGCGAGCCGCCCGAGCCGCAGACGCTGATCGCCGAACGCGAGGCGCTGACCGAAGAGCGGGCTCTGATCAACACGCTGATCGCGCGGCTTGAGGGCGAATCGATCGCCGCCCGCAACGCCATCGAGCGGATCACCGAACGGCGTCGGGAGCTTTTCACCGAGACCCTTTCGCGCCGCTTCGAGATCACCCAGGCGTTCGGCCCCGAACTGGTCGACGACCTGGCCGATCGGGCGCTGGCGCTGGAACGGCGCATCGTCTCCTGGGCGAGCTTCACCTGGCGCACCAAGTCCGAGATCGTGCTCGCCGCGGCGATCGCGCTGATCGCGCTGGCGATCGCCTTCTGGTGGATCCTGCGCCGCACGGTCGGCGCCTGGATCGCCCGGCCCGAGGGAGAGGAGCCGCCGACCGCGTTCGCGCGGATCACCAATGCCTTCTGGTACACGCTGATCCCGACGCTGGCGCTGTGGGCGTTTCTGGCGTTCGCGCTGGGCGGGCTCGACACGGCCAGCCTGCTGCGACCGGACATCTTCGCCATCCTGTCGCGGCTGCTGCTCGGCATCGCGGCGATCCTGCTGGTGTGGCGGCTTGCCGAAGCGGTGCTCGCGCCGTCAAAGCCCAACTGGCGGCTGATCACGGTGACCGACGGGGCGGCGCGGTCCCTGAAGGCCTTCGCCGTCGCCATGGCCGTCGTCACGGTGGCCGACCTCCTCGTCGCCCAGATCAGCGACATCGTCGGCACGTCGCTGCCGATCACCATCGCGCGCAGCCTGATCGTCAGCCTTGCGGTCGGGGTGCTGCTCATCGTGATCGCGTTCATCCGGCCGCGCCCGCCCGAACATGACGAGGAGAACGCCGAGCTCGGGCCGCCGCGGCCCTGGCCGGGCTGGATCAAGTGGCCGCTGGTCGCGCTCGGCGCGATGCTGATCCTCGCCGCGCTCGCGGGCTATATCGGCTTCGCCCGGTTCGCCGCGCAGCAGATCGTCATCACCGGCGCGGTGCTGGCGACGATCTATCTGGGCTATCGCACCGCGCAGGCGATCGCCACCGACCACGCCTTCGCCGAATCGCGCATGGGAACGGCCATTTCCGGCCGGCTGTCGCTGTCGGAAACGGCGGTCGACCAGATCGGCCTGGCGCTCGGCATCGCGCTGACGATCATCGTGTTCCTGATCGGCCTGCCGGTGCTGGCGCTGCTGTGGGGCTTTCAGTGGCCGGAAATCCGCGCGGTCGGCCAGCGTCTGTTCACCGATATCCCGGTCGGTTCGATCTCGATCTCGCTGACCTCGATCTTCGTGGGCATCGCGCTGTTCTTTGTCGGCTATTTCATGACGCGCCGGTTCCAGAACTGGCTCGACGGCAAGGTGCTCGAGCGCAGCCGCGTCGAGCAGGGGCTGCGCAACTCGATCAAGACCGCGATCGGCTATCTCGGAATCGCGATCGCCGCGCTGATCGGCATCTCGGCGGCCGGCTTCGATCTGAGCCAGCTCGCGCTGGTCGCCGGCGCGCTGTCGCTGGGAATCGGCTTCGGGCTGCAGAACATCGTGTCCAACTTCGTCTCCGGCCTGATCCTGCTCGCCGAGCGGCCGTTCAAGACCGGCGACATCATCGAGGCGGGCGGCTTCACCGGCACGGTCACCAACATCTCCGTGCGCGCCACCGAGATCCAGCTTTTCGACCGCAAGACGCTGATCCTGCCCAACTCGGACCTGATCAATTCACCGGTCTCCAACTGGATGCACCGCAACACGCTCGGCCGCGTGATCATCCCGATCGGTGTCTCCTATGCGAGCGATCCGCAACAGGTGCACGACATGTTGCTGGAGATCGCCGCCGACCATCCGCGCATTCTGGGCAATCCCGAACCGTTCGTCTCGTTCGACGATTTCGGCGCGTCCTCGCTCGACTTCACGCTCTATGCGTATCTTGCAGACATCGGCTTCGGCCTGACCGTGCGCACCGAACTGCGCATGGCGATCGTCGAGCGGTTCCGGGCGGCGGGGATCGAGATTCCGTTCCCGCAGCGCGACGTCAATCTGCGCATGGTGCATCCGGAAACCGACACGCTGCCGGTGACGCCGCAGACCGAGGGCTTCGGCGAGATCGAGACCAGCGACGCGCGGCGCATCGAGGAAGATTGAGTGCGGGCCATGAACGCTCTAGGCTGGGCCATGACCGGGTTGCGCGCCAGAACGTCCTCGCTGATCGGCCTCATTGGCCTCTGCTCTCTCGTGGGGTTGCCGGCAACCGCGGCGCACGCCGCCTCGGTGACCAACCAGAACGGCGAGCCGCACACGCTGGCGGTGACCGAGGACGGCGTGAAGACCGAACTCGTCGTCGGCGCCGGCGAGACGCTGACCTTCTGCCTGACGGGCTGCTTCATTACCCTGCCGAACGGCGACCGGGCGGCCCTGGCCGGCCCCGAAAGCGTCGAACTGGTCGGCGACGGGGCGATCATCAACCGGTGAACCGGCGCATGCGTGGCATTTGAGACAAATGCCGCCGCCCGCATTCACGACCGGCTAACCATCGCCGCCGATAGCGGCGTGCAAACCGTCCGTTAACCGCCGCCGTTCACCGCTTTTCCCGCTCACCTCAGCTAGTCTGACCCCCTGTTGGAAGGGTGAAGGCATGGACGCACGGGTCGAGGATACAGCCATCGCGCTCGCCGTCGATCTCGACGGCACGCTCATTTCGGGGGATCTGCTCTGGGAATGCGTGTTCCTGCTGGTGCGCGCGAACCCGCTCTATGCGCTGATGCTGCCGGTGTGGCTGCTTTCGGGCAAGGCGCGCTTCAAGCACGAGGTGTTCAGCCGGGTCGAGATCGATCCGGCGTGCCTGGGCTACCGTCCCGAGGTGATCGCCTTCCTCGAGGAGGAAAAGCGCAAGGGCCGCACGATCGTGCTGGCGACGGCGAGCGCCCAGGACAAGGCCAACCAGATCGCCCGGCACCTTGGCCTGTTCGACCGCGTCGTCGGCTCGACCGTGGACCGAAACCTGAAATCGGACGCCAAGCGCGCGCGGCTACTGGCCGACCATGGCGATGCCGGGTTCGACTATGTCGGCAACAGCCGCGACGATGTGGCGATCTTCGAGGCGGCGCGGCGCGCCTATGTGGTCGCGCCGGACCGCGACGCGCGCAACTGGGCCGACGCCCATGGCGGCGCGATCCTGTTCGATCACGGCCAGACGAGCCTGAGCGATCTGGCGCGCATGCTGCGCGTGCACCAGTGGGCCAAGAACGTGCTGATCGCGGTGCCCGCGGTCCTGGCACACACGATCTTCGCGCCGGTCACGATGCTGCAGCTTGCCGGCGCCTTCTTCGCGTTTTCGTTCCTCGCCTCGGCCGTCTACATCTTCAACGATCTGTTCGACCTGTCGATGGACCGTGCCCATCCGACCAAGCGGCACCGGCCGCTCGCCGCCGGCCGCATCGATCCGCCGACGGCGATCAAGGTGGCGTTCGGGCTGATCTCCTTTTCGGTGCTGCTGGCGCTGATGCTGCCGTGGGAGTTCGCCGTGGTCCTCGGCCTCTACTTCGTCGTCACCAGCGCCTATTCGCTGAAGATCAAGCGGTGGCTGCTGCTCGACGTGCTGACGCTGGCGGGCCTTTACACCGTGCGCATCATCGCCGGCATGGCCGCGGTCGGCGCCGAGCCGTCCTACTGGCTGCTGGCCTTTTCAGTGTTCTTCTTCCTGTCGCTGGCGCTGGTCAAACGCTATGTCGAACTCGACAAGGCGACGATCTCGGAAAAGCAGCGCCTGACCGGGCGCGGCTACCGGCCCGAGGACAAGGAAGTGATCGCCCAGGCGGGCATGGCGTCCGGCTTCTCGGCGATCGTCGTCCTGGCGCTTTATCTCGACAGCGCCGCCGTCTACTCGCTCTACGACCAGCCATGGATGATCTGGCCGATATGTCCGCTGGTGCTCTACCTGATCATGCGCATCTGGATTCTGGCGCGGCGCGGCGAGTTCAACGACGATCCGGTCGTGTTCATCGCCACCGACTGGCGCAGCCAGATCATGATCGCCTTCGGCGCCGCGCTGATGTTCGGGGCGGGGATGGTCGAGTTCAATGCCCTTTGAGCATGAAAGCTTCGGCCGGGTGAACCGGAAGGCGCGGGCGGCCCTTGCGGGCCGCCATGCGCTTGCGGGCATCGCCGAAGCCGCGCCCGCCTCGCTGCTGCCGTTCGGCAATGGCCGGTCCTATGGCGACAGCTGCCACAACGATGCCGGGCTGATCGCCGACATGCGCGGGCTCGACCGGATCGTCGCCTTCGATCCGGACACGGGCCTGCTCGAGGCCGAGGCCGGCGTGATGCTGCACGCGATCATCGATCATTGCGCGCCGCACGGCTTCTTCCTGCCGGTGACGCCGGGCACCCGCTTCGTCACGCTGGGCGGGGCGGTCGCCAACGATGTGCACGGCAAGAACCACCATGCGCGCGGCACCTTCGGCTGCCATGTCGAGAGCCTCGAACTGGTCCGTTCGGACGGCCGGCACCGGCTGTCGCGGACCGAGAACCCGGCGCTGTTCGCCGCCACGATCGGCGGGATGGGGCTGACCGGGTTCATCACCCGGGTGCGGCTGAAGATGATGAAGGTCGGCGCGCTCGACGTGATCGAGCGCCTGACGCCGTTCGCCACGCTCGGCGACTATTTCGACCGGGCGGAGGCGGCCGACGCGGCCAACGAATATGCCGTCGCCTGGCTCGACCAATTGCACGGCGGGCGCGGCGTCCTGATGGCGGCCAACCACGCCGAGGACGGCGGATTCGGCACCGGGTCGCACCGGCCGCGCCTGTCGGTGCCGTTCGAACTGCCCGTCTCGGCGCTGAACGGGCTCAGCCTGCGCGCCTTCAATGCGGCCTTCCATGCGGCCAAGGTCCGCAAGGCCGGCGCCGACCGGCGGACATCCTGGCAGAGCTATTTCTACCCGCTCGACGCGGTCGGTCACTGGAATCGCCTTTACGGGCCCGCCGGCCTGTTCCAGCACCAGAGCGCGATCCCGTTCGAGACCGCGCGCGAGGCGATCCCGGCGATGCTCGCCGCATCGAGGAAGGCCGGGCAGGCCTCATTCCTGACCGTGCTGAAGAGGTTCGGCACGATCGCCTCGCCGGGCCTGATGAGCTTTCCGCGTCCCGGCTACACGCTGACGCTCGACTTTCCGAACCGCGGCCGTTCCACACGCGCGCTTCTGGAAACGCTCGATGCGATCACCGTCGAGGCCGGCGGCCGGGTCAATCCCTACAAAGATGCGCGGATGAGCGCGGCGACGTTCGCGGCCTCGTTCCCGCACTGGGCCGAACTCGAAGCGCTGCGCGATCCGGCGATCTGCTCGGATTTCTGGCGGCGCACGGCGCTCGCCCTGCCCGATGCGGCGGTTGGTTCAAATGCCGGCGGTTCGCTTCAGCGAAAGTCAACGGAACTGTCCTAGGACGAGACTGAAAGGGCCGGGCGCACGCCATGAAATACATTCCGTTCATCCTGTTCACCGTTCTGACCAACGCGGCGGCGCAGCTCATGCTCAAGCAGGGCATGATGACGCTGTCGCCGGCGGTGATGGCGCAGCCCAACATGGCGCTCAAGGCGATCCTGATCGTGTTCCAGCCCTGGGTGTTCTTCGGGCTGGCGACGTTCGTGATCTCGATGGCCTCGCACATGTTCGTGCTGTCCAAGGTCGATCTGAGCTTTGCCTATCCGTTCCTGTCGCTCGCCTATGTGGCGGTCGCGGTGCTCGCCTGGCAGCTCTTCGGCGAGGATCTGGGCGCCTACAAGATCGCCGGCATCGTCTTCATCTGCGTGGGCACGGTGCTGATCGCCCAATCCGGCTCGCCGCTTTCGGACCGGCCGCACGCCACCCATTCAACCCCTGCCACAGCCATGACGGACAAGGCGCAATCATGAAACATGTCATCTTCGGCGGCGACGGGTTCGTCGGCCGCTATCTGGCAAAGGATCTCGCCGAGCGCGGCGAGAAGGTTCTGGTCGCCGACATCGCACGGTCGGACCTGCCGCACTATGGCGATGTCGGGCACATCCATTGCGACGTGACCAATTCGGCCTCGGTCGCGGGCGTGCCGATCGGCGCCGACGACATGGTCTACAACATGAGCGCGATGATGCTCTCGCCGATCCAGAAGCGCATCGACCGCTACCCGTTTTTCTATCCGGTCAACACGTTCGGCGCGGCCAACATCATGGCGCACACGGCCGCTTCGGGCGCCTCGAAGATGGTCCAGTACACGACCGACATGGTCTACGGCAAAACCGTCAGGACCCCGCAGGACGAGGATCATCCGATCGCGCCGCTGGGCCACTATGGCGGCTCGAAGGCCGACACCGAGACGATCGCCGACGACTGGCGCATGCGCGGCATGAAGATCACCATCGTGCGCCCGCGCCTGATCATCGGGCCGGGGCGCCTTGGGATCCTGGGCAAGCTGTTCCGGCTGATCGACATGAATTTGCCGGTGCCGATGATCGGCTCGGGCCGCAATCCATACCAGTTCATCTCGGTCTATGACTGCGCCGAGGTGGCGCGGCTGGCCTGGGAGAAGGGCGTGCCGAACAAGGCCTACAATCTGGGCTCGGACAACCCGCCCCCGGTCCGGAAGCTGCTCGGCGACCTGATCCGGTCGGCCGGCTCGAAATCGATCCTGGTGCCGACGCCGGCTTTCGCGGTCAAGTGGACGCTCGCCGGTCTCGACCGGCTCAACATGCCGCTGATGGACCCCGAGCAATATCTGATCGCCGACGAATATTGCGTGCGTGACACCACCGCCGCCAAGCGCGATTTCGGCTGGACGCCGAAATACCGCGACGAGGACATGCTCGTCGCCGCCTATGCCGAGTACCGCCGGGGCCGGGACGACAAGGCAGACACCAACGCCATGGCCGCCGTGCCGGCCGAATAGGGGACAGATGATGCTCGATTTCCTGACCAGGAAGAAACCGGTGGTCGACGCGCCGACGATGGACACGCCGATGCCCGAGGGCCCCGCGCTGGCGCCGGTTCACAAGCCGGACCTGATGTCGGTCGCCGATGCCAAGGCGATGGACGTGCCGACCATGACCGAACTGTTCAAGGCGCATCTGAACCCGGGCCAGCTTCACTTCATGAAGCTGCTCGGCTTCCACAAGATCAAGATCGAGCGCGCCGAGGGCATGGAATATGTCGACCAGAACGGCCGCCATATCCTCGACTTCTTCGGCGGGTTCGGTTCGCTGGCGCTCGGCCACAACCATCCGCGCATCCTCGAGACCCGCAAGGCGTTCCAGGACGAAAAGCGCCACGAGATCGCCATGGCGTTCATGTCGCAATATGCGGCAGCGCTGGCGCACAACATCGCCGCCTGCTCGCCGGGCGATCTGGACATGGTCTTCCTTGGCTCCTCCGGCTCGGAAGCGATGGAAGCAGCGCTGAAGGTCGCCGAGCGCGCCGCCGGCCCCGAGCGGCCGATGGTGGTCTATGCGGAGAATTCGTTCCACGGCAAGACCAAGGGCGTGCTGTCGGTGACCGACGGGCCGCTCTATCGCGGCGAGTTCAAGCTGCTGGGCGACAATATCCGGGTGCCGTTCGGCGACATCGACGCCGTCGAGGCCGCGTTCCGGGCGCATCCGTCGATCGGCGTGATCTGCCTCGAGACGATCCAGGGCGGTGGCGGCATCATCGAGGCGCCGACCGAGTACTGGCAGAAGCTGCGCGCGCTTTGCGACGAATATGGCGTGATCTGGGTCGCCGACGAGGTGCAGTGCGGGCTGGGCCGCACCGGGCGCTTTTACGCCTTCGAGCATCATGGCGTCGTCCCCGACGTGACCGCGCTCGCCAAGTCGCTGGGCGGCGGCAAGTGCGCCATGGCCGCGATGATCGCCAAACGCGACATCTACATGAAGGCCTACGGCACGCCCAAGACCGCGATGATCCACGCCCAGGCGACCTTCGGCGGCATCGGCGAAGCCTCGGTCACCGCGCTCGAGACGATCAACATCCTCTACGAAGAGGGGCTGATCGACAACGCGGCCGAGACCGGCGCCTATCTGATCGCCGAGTTGAAGCGCCTTCAGGCCAAGTACCCCAAGATCATCAAGGACGTGCGCGGCCAGGGCTTCATGGTGGGGCTCGAATTCCACGACTTCTCGCAGACCCTGCCGGCGGTGCTGCGCCCGGCGGTCGCCGTGCTCGACGACAAGCTCAAGGGCTCGCTGTCGGGGTTCGTCGGCGCGCTGCTGCTGCGCGACCACGATATCCTGGTCGCCTTCACCGAGTACAACCGCAACGTCATCCGGCTGGAGCCGCCGCTGATCTGCGAGCGCGCCCATGTCGACCGGTTCATCGAAGGGTTCGACGCGCTGCTCGGCCGCGGCATCACCGCGATCGTGCGCGACTTCGTCAAGAGCCAGGTGAGCTGACCACCCCACGATAAGGCATCCACACCCCTTGCTCCGCCAGCCCGGCGCAAGGGGGCTGGTGTTTGATCGACCCATGCCAGGAGGGCACGGGTGATCGAGGCCATCAACATCAGGATTATCGCCGTCGGCGAATGGCTGGCGCGGCGCACGCGCCGGCTCGCCGGTCCGATCGGCCTGGTCCTGCTGCTGGCGTTCACGGCGACGGTCGCGGCCGCCGCTTGGGCGTTCCCGATCTTCAATTGGGACATGTTCGCCTATCTGGCCGCCGCGCACGAAGCGCCGGGCGTTTCGGTCGAGGCGCTGCACCGGCATGCCTATGATGCCGTGCGCCAGAACGCGCCGGCCGGCGACTTCATCGTCCTGACCCAGGACCGCGACTATCGCGTGCGCCAGTACAACGACCCCGAAGCCTTCCTCACCATGCTCGGCTTCTACCGGGTCAAGCTTCTCTACGTCGAAGCGATAAGCTGGCTGTCGACCCTCGTCGATCCCTATACGGCGCTGCGGCTGCTCTCGGTCGTGCCGGCGGCGCTGACCGGCGTGCTGGTCACGGTGTGGATGGCGCGCGAGCGCGCGCTGCATCTGGCGCCGCTCGCCATCGCGCTGCTGCTGGTCGCCGCGTTCGGGGAAAGCGCCCGCGAGGGCACGCCCGACATGCTCTCGGCGATGTTCTTCGTCGCCGGCATGCTGGCCTTCGTCGCGCGGCGCGAGGCGCTCGTCGCGGCGCTGCTGTTCGGCGCCTTTCTCGTGCGTCCCGACCACGCCGCCTTCATCGGCGTGCTGTGGTTCGTCTCGCTGTTCACCCGCACCTTCTCATGGGGCGCGTTCGTCGCCTTCTTCGCCGCGCTGATCGCCTACGTGCCGATCACGCAGGCGGCCGGTCATCCGGGCTGGTGGACGCATTTCTGGTTCACCCATGTCGAGTTCGTGCCGACGCTCGAAGGGTTCGACCCCGACTTCTCGATCAGCGTCTATCTTTACGCGATCGTCCGGGTGATCGTGCGCGCGCTGGTCGAGGAGACCTGGCTGGCGATCGTGATCGTCGGCTGCTTCGCCTGGTGGCAGATGGCGTTGCGGGGCATCGACTTTTCGCGTCGCGAGACGACGGTGCTGGTCACGACGTTGCTCGCCATGGCCGCCAAGATGGTGGTGTTCCCGCTGCACGAGACGCGCTTCCATCTGGCCTATGTGATCGTGTTCGGGCTGGTGCTGATCTGCGCCTTGCGCGATCTGCGCTTCCTGCCGGAGGCGCGGACCGGTCAGCGGGTCAGCTGAGCTGCGATCGCCGGGCGGACATAGGCCGCATAGCAGTCCGTCAGCGTCACCTTGACGTGGCCGGTCAGCGCGGGCGCGTAGATGGCGTGCAGTTCCCTTGAATTGTCCCGGTAGGGACAAAGCGGCTCGAGCACGATGTCGGTGTCGGCGACCGCCTCGTAGACCGCCGCGTCGGGTTCGGGCACGGCGCGATAGGGGTCGGCGCCGATGGCGATGTGGCGCGGGGCGCTCTTGTCCAGCATGAAGGCGAAAGGATTGGCGAAGTCGAGCGTCATGATCGTCCGGTAGCTGAGGCCCTCGGCCTCGAGCCGGGCGAGTTCGCCGGCGACCTCGTCGGCGTCGTGCATCAGGCCGACTTGGAAGTCATGCTCGGAATAAAGCACGTAGGCGGGAAGCTCGCGGCGCTCGGCGAGCGCGCGGGTCGCTTCGGGCCAGGCGATGTAATGGGCGCGCATCCGCTCGAACCGTTCGAGCATGCGCGGACGCACCGTGATCCGGCCGGCCCGCCCCCAGTTCGCATGGTCGGGCGCGATCTGGCGCACCATGGCAAGGTTCGCGCGCGCGGCGTGCTGGATCGTCTGAACGAGCGGCGGCAGAACGGTGCAGCCGGCAAGCAGCGCCACGCCCGCCTTGGCGGCATGGGCGCCGGGCTCCGACAGCATGCGGGCCAGCGCGTGGACGATGACGGGCCACAGCGCGATCATCTCCTGGCTGCCGGTGTTCTGGCTTTCGAAGAAGATGCCGCCGGCGACCGCCGCGCCGATCCAGATGACGGGATGGTCGAAGGCGGCCCGCCAGCGCGGCTGGTTGGGCAGGGCGCGCACGGGCATCGCAAAAAGGAGCACAAGGCATGTCAGACCGGCGAAGATGACGGTGCCGCCGGTGCGCGAGGCGCCCTGGACGAGCCGGTGCGCCATGCTGGTGTCGTTGATCCGGAAAAGCGCCGCGATATCGGCGAGGTAGGCCGAGATCATGCCGTTGGCCAGCTCCAGCCCGGCCAGCGTCGCCGCGAAGACGACCGCGCTGGCGATCGCGCTCAGCAGATGGACGCGGCCGGCCGCGAGCGCGACGACGCACAACAGGCCGGCGACGACGAAACCGGTCACCTTGACCAGAAACAGGGCCAGCATCAGCGCGGCGATCAGCGCCGCCAGCAGCCACTGTCGCCGCACGAACAGGAGCGCGGCGGCGAGCACGTAGACAAGCTGGCTGGCATGCCGGTTGTAGATGCCGAAACCGTCCGAGCCGGGGAAGTTGTAATATTCGGTCGTGTTGAACGGCAGCAGCGTGTAGAGCGCGAACGGCACGGCCACCGCGAGCGCGACCAGCGGCGCGCGCCGGGCGATCTCCCAAAGCACAAGCGCCATCAGCGGGATCGTCACGAAGGCGATCGACCAGCTTGCCGCGTACATGGGCTGCGCGTTCGAAAAGAGATTCAGCGTCCAGGTGCTCAGATAGTATTCGAGCGGGCCGACGGGCGTGAAGAAATCGACATTGGGCACCTGGCCCTGGCCGATCCGGTTGGCCGCGTCCAGATAGAGGAAACTGTCCCAGTACATGGCGCCGATCGGCGCGTGCAGCGGCAGCGCCAGTCCGGCGACGATCAGCGCCGTCAACGTGCCGATCACCGCCCAGACGAGCGCGGTCAGCCCCATGCGGGGCAGGGGAAGGGACTGGTCGAGCGTTGTCGCACTCATCGGTGGTCTCGCGGCCATGCAGAAGAGCCGCACCCTAGCCGATGCGCCGCGCGGACGGGTTAAGCCCGATGGTAAATTTGTGCCTATGGTTGACGGGCGGCGGCGGCGCCGCCCGGACCTGCCCGGTTACGATCGCGGCCTGAGGTTTTCGGGATCGTAGAGCGGCTCGTAGCCGACGCCGGCGACCTCGACGGGGAAATGCTCGCCGAAATACTCGATCATCAGCCCGTTGCCCTTTCTGGCGCGATCGTGCGGCAGGTAGGCGAGCGCGATGTTCTTGCCGACCGAGGGGCCGTAGGCGATCGAGGTGGTGAACGAGCGCCGGCCGCGTTCGTCGATCAGCACCTCGCCCGTCTTCTCGTCGAGCACCGGGCAGGTGCCGACCGGATAGCGGGCGACGCCCTGCGAATCCACATTGTCGGTCATCACCAGCGTGCACAGCGTCGCCACCTGCTGGTTGCGGGCGCGGTGTTCGAGATAGGCGGCCTTGCCGCGGAAGTCCGGCTCCTTGACCTTCGGCCGCGCAAGGTCCGCCTCGAGCAGATTGTAGTCGGTCAGAAGGTCTGCGTTCTGCAGGCGCAGGCTCTTCTCCATGCGGCGCGAATTGGCGTAGGTCTCGACCCCGAACACCATCACGCCGAGATCGCGCAGCACGTCCCAGACGGCAAGGCCGTCCTCGTAGCGCATGTGCAGCTCCCAGCCCTGTTCGCCGACATAGGAGATACGGAAGGCGGTCACGTCCCGGCCGGCGATGGTCAGCGGCTTGAGCGTGGCGAAGGGGAAATTCTCGGGGCTGAGCGCGTCGGGGTCGACGAGCCTTGACAGCGTGGCGCGGGCGTTCGGGCCCCACAGGCCGATCGTGGTATACTTTTCGGTCACGTCGGTGATCGTCACGTCGAAGCCCTTGTCGGCGGCGACGCGCTTCATGAAGGTGAAGTCGCGCGGGCCCGCATCGGCGCCGTCGACGACACGGCAGCGGTCCTCCATGCGCAAGACGGTCAGGTCGGCGCGCACGCCGCCATCGTCTTCCAGGAAATGGGTGTAGATGCCGCGGCCGATGTTGCGCTCGCCGCCGATCCTTGCGACGCACAGCCATTCCAAGAACGCGACATGGTCGGGCCCTTCGACATCGTAGATGGCGAAATGCGACAGGTTCACCATGCCGACGTCTTCGCTCATCTCCAGATGCTCGGCGTTGGAGACGCGCCAGAAATGGCGGTTGTCCCACTCGTTCTCGCGCACCGGAACCTTCCCGCCCCACTTTTCGAGCAGGTGCTCGTTGGCGGCATAGCCGTGCGCGCGCTCCCAGCCGCCGAGCTCCATGAAGTGGCCGCCCAGCTCCACCTCGCGCTCGTAGAAGGGCGACTTGCGGATCCCGCGACCCTTGGAGAATGGCTCGCGCGGATGCACGGCCGGATTGTAGACCTTCATCGCCGTTTCGGTGCAGCGGTCGTGGATATACTGCGCCCCGGTCTGGAAGGGATAAAAGCGCGCATAGTCGGCGGCGTGGATGTCGATCGGCGTCCGCCCGTCGGTCATCCAGTCGGCGATCAGCTTGCCCATGCCGGGCCCGTCCTTGACCCAGACGGCGACGGCGTACCAAAGGCCGCGCACGGTCGTGGATTCGCCGAGCGAGGGGCCGCCATCGGTCGTCACCTGCAGCAGGCCGTTGAAGGAGCGCTTCTCCTCATAGCCCAGTTCGGCGAGGATCGGGGTCAGTTCCATGGCGCGCTCGAGCGGCTCGATGACCTGCTCCATGTCGAGATCGCGCTGCGACGGGGACAGGCGCGCCTCGCTCTTCTCGAGGATATCGCGCGGATGGACCAGGCGCGGCTCGGTCTCTTCATAGTAGCCCCACTCGATCATGCCGCCCTCGGTCGTGGCGCTGTCGCCGGTGTCGCGCATGTAGGCCGAGTTGCCCTGGTCGCGCAGCAGCGGCCAGCCGATGTCCTTGCCGGTGCCGTCGAACTCCCGGTACGGGCCGAACCACAAAAGCGGATGGTCGATCGGCATGACGGGCAGGTCCTCGCCCACCATCTCGGCGATCAGCCGGCCCCACAGGCCCGCGCAGACGATGACGTGGTCGGCGCGGATGGTGCCGCGCGCCGTGACGACGCCGCCGATGCGGCCGTCATTAACGACCAGGTCGGTCGCGGCCAGGTTGGCGAACACCTTAAGCCTGCCGGTCTTTTCGGCCTCCTCGACCAGTTCGCCGGTGACCACCTGGCTGCGCGGCGTGACCAGGCCCGCATCGGGGTCCCACAGCGCGCCCTGGATCAGCTCTTGCTCGAGCAGCGGGAATTTCTGCTTGGCCTCGGCCGCCGAGATCATCGTCGCGCGGGTGCCGAAGGCCTTTCCGGAGGCGACCTTCCGTTTGAGCTCGGCCATGCGCTCGTCGTCGCCGACGCGCGCCACCTCCAGCCCGCCGACCCGGGCGTAGCGGCCGCGCCTTTCGTAGAAGTCGATCGAATAGGCCGTCGTCCAGCAGGAGAGCTGGTCGTGCGCGGTCGCATAGCAGAAGTCCGATGCATGCGAGGTCGAGCCGATGTCGGTCGGCACGGCGGACTTGTCGATGCCGACGATGTCGTCCCAGCCGCGTTCGATCAGGTGGTGGGCGACGGAAGCGCCGACGATGCCGCCGACGCCGATGATGACGACGTTCGCGCGTTCGGGAAGAGCTGCCATGGGTTCGTCTCCGCTCGTCCAGAGGCCAGTTCGGGCGTGGCGCGCCCGGTGCATGGGAGCCTTATCGCGAAGGTGGCGTCAATGCCCTGTCCTGCCTGCGACGGGCCGATGTCGGCGGGGGAGGGATCGGCTCAACGTCGGTAGATCCGGCTCCGATGGCCGAGGTCAACGATGAGGATGGTCAGGGTCGCGTCCCGGACTTGCGCGATCAGCCTGTAGTCGCCGACACGGTAGCGCCAGAGGTCCGCGTAGCGGTTTCCCTTGAGCGGCGTACCGATCGATCGGGGATCGTCGCGACTTGCCAGCCGGTCGCGCAGAAGCCGGTGATGCGCTTCGCATCGGCCTTGGACATTTTCGACAGGCGCCTGCCCGCCGTCTCGGACAGTTCAATCCGCCAGACCAAGCCTCGCCTCGACGTCCGACAGGGTTTCGGTCCCCTCTTCGCCCTTCCCGATCCTGTCGAGGACCACCTCGGCGGCGATCGCGTCCTCGATATCCTCGATCCCCTGCATCAATGCCAGCCGCACCAGCTCTTCGGTCGGCTTGCCGCTGCGTCTGGCGAGTTCGTCCACGCGGCGCTCGAGATCGGGGGGCAGAATGATCGAATTCATGTCAGAACCTCGTGCGTCGCCATTGTAGTCGTCGCGAACCCCGATGGATAGTCGTCGGGCCGCGCGCCCGAAACGATCCCGCGGTGCGCCGGCATCTGCGACCATCGGCCACCGGGTTTGTGACAAGGGCAAAACCGGGCGCGGATATGTACGCCGCCTTGCGCTTTTCAGCGCTCGCCGATGCCGTATGCTTGCACGATGACAGCAAAGCTGCGTCTTGTTCTTGCGATCGCCATCGCCGTGCTGGCCGCATCCCCGGCCTGGGCGCAGCCCCGGCAGGTCGATGTCGAACTGGTGCTCGCCGTCGACGTGTCCGGCTCGATGCGCTTCAACGAATTGCAGATCCAGCGGCGCGGCTATGCCGAGGCGTTCCGGTCGCGCGCGGTGCACGAGGCGATCACCGGCGGGCTGATCGGCGAAGTGGCCGTCACCTACGTCGAATGGGCGCGGGCCGACCTGCAGCGGGTGATCGTGCCGTGGACGCTGATCGCCGGCGCCGAAGACGCCGAGGCGTTCGCCGGCCGGCTGGAATCGGCGCCGATCTCGAACATGCGCAACACCTCGATCAGCGGCGCGATCCTCTACGGCATCGCCTCGATCGAGGAGAACGCGTTCGACGGACTGCGCCGGGTGATCGACATTTCCGGCGACGGGCCCAACAACCAGGGCGGGCGCGTGGACGTGGCGCGCGACGAGGCGATCGATCGCGGCATCGTCATCAACGGGCTGCCGATCATGGCCGAACCGTGGATGGGCGGGCTGGGCTTCAACATTTCGGGGCTCGACGTCTACTACCGCGATTGCGTGATCGGCGGGCCGGGCGCGTTCCTGCTGCCGGTCGAGGACTGGGACGGGTTTCCCGAGGCGGTCCGGCGCAAGATCGTGCTCGAACTGGCCGGCGGGCAGCCCGCAGGGCCGGCGCGCGCGGTACCTCCGCCGGTGCGGCTGGCGCAGGAACAGCCGATCGACTGCACCATCGGCGAAAAGCTGCGCGGCATCATCGACGTGCGCTGAGCGGCGGCCTGCCGAAGCCGATTTGCGCGGCCGCCGATTCCGGCTAGAGCGTTCCGTCATGATATTGAACCATTCCGCCGGGCCGCTTTGGCCCAATTCCGGCGGGCTTCGGCTCGACCGTATCCCGATACGCCCGTCGCCGAAGCCCTTGATCTTGAACCAGACCCGCACCGGCACAATGGTTCAATATCGCAACGGAACGCTCTGAGCGTGCCGACCATGGTGGACGGTCGCGAGATATTCGGCATCGTTGTGCTGTCGGTGCAGGTGAGCCTGACCGCGTCGCTGATCGGCATGGCGATCGGCGCGCCGCTCGGGGGACTGTTCTGCACGCTGCGCGAACGGCCCCGGCGCGTCTGGCTGGCGATCTTCTCGGCCCTGCTCGCCGTGCCGACGGTGGTCGTGGGCCTTGTCGTCTACATCCTGCTGTCGCGGTCCGGACCGCTCGGCTGGCTCGGCATCCTGTTCACGCCGACCGCGATCGTCATCGCGCAGGTGATCATCACTCTGCCGGTCATCACCGTCTTCTCCTACCGGGCCTGCGCGGGTCCTTGGGCCGACTATGGCGAGCAGGTGCGGCTCGACATCAGGGCGCGCTGGCGCCAGATCGCCGAATTGCTGAAGATGGCCAGGGCCGGGCTCGTCACCGCCTTTCTGGTCGCCTTCGGCCGGGCGATCTCGGAAGTCGGCGCGGTGATGATCGTCGGCGGCAACATTCGCGGTTCGACGCGCGTGATGACCACGGCGATCACGCTGGAGACGCGCCAGGGCAACTTCAACATCGCCGTCGCGCTCGGCATCATCCTCGTCGCGATCTCGTTCGGCGTAACCGTCCTGACATGGTGGGTGACGCGCGATCGCGCGCGCCCGGCGGGTGCCGGCTGACCGTCAGCCCTGCTTTCCGTCGCCGGCGATGAAGAAGAGCTGCTGGCCGTCGACCCGGTAGCTGCGGATCGCCTCGCGACCCTCCTCGCTGGTCAGCCATTCGTGCCAGGCGGTCGCCCAGCCGCTCTCCTCGGCCGGGATGACGGCGTTGGTGACCACGATCGACGAATAGGGATTGAACAGCGGCGGGTCCTCCTCGAAGACGATGCGGTGCCCTTCCTTGCGGTTGAACTTCACCCAGGTCGCGCGGTCGGTCATGGTGTAGCCGTCCATCTGCGTGGTGGTGATGATGGTCTGGCCCATGCCGGCGCCGGCCTCGCGGTACCAGCCGCCGAACCCGGCCGCGTCGAGCCCGGCCTCGTCCCAGAGCCGCAGTTCCTTGCGGTGCGTGCCGCTGTCGTCGCCGCGCGAGACGAAGACGCTTTGCGTTTCGGCGATCAGCGTGAACGCCTCGGCGGTGTCGGCGGCGGCGACAAGCCCGGCCGGGTCGGCCTGGGGGCCGATGATGACGAAGTCATTGTACATCACGTCGCGCCGGTCGGTGCCGTAGCCTTCCTCGACGAACCGTTCCTCGCCGATCCGGTCGTGCACGAGGATCGCCGCCGCATCGCCGCGCCGGCCCATCTCAAGGGCCTGCCCGGTGCCGACCGCGACCACGTCGATTGCGATCCCGGTCGCTTCGGTGAATTGCGGGATGATCGCGTCGAGCAGGCCGGAATTCTCGGTCGATGTGGTGGTGGCCAGAAGGAAGCGCTTGTCCTCGGCGTTCGCCGGCAGCGCGGCGAGCAGCGCAAACAAGAACGCGCCCAGAAGGCGGGGAAATGCGGGCATGAGGACCTCCGTCGGTTCGATCAGGCAACCATGAGCTGCTTGCGCTCGGCGCGCTCCTGCTGGGGAGACTTGGCATAAAGCTCGCGGTAGCATTTGGAGAAATGCGACGCCGACACGAAGCCGCACGCGATCGCCACCTCGACCACCGGCATCGTCGACTGGATCAGCAGATGGCGGGCGCGGTCGAGCCTGATCTCGAGATAGTAGCGCGCCGGCGACCGGCCCATCTCCTGCCTGAACAGGCGCTCGATCTGGCGGCGCGACAGGCCGACATGGTCGGCGATCTCCAGCAGCGACAGGGGTTCGGAAAGGTTCGCCTCCATCAGTTCGATGATCGACAGGACGCGTGCGTTCTGCACGCCGAGCCGCGCCCTGAGCGGCAGGCGCTGGCGGTCGGTCGCCGCGCGCACCCGGTCGGTCAGCATCTGTTCGCAGACGCGGTTGACCAGATCGTCGTCGAAATCCTCGGCGATCAGCGACAGCATCATGTCGAGCGCGGCGGTGCCGCCGGCGCAGGTGTAGATGTTGCCGTCGACCTCGAAGAGATCGGCGAACACGTCGGCCTTGGGGAACTTTTCGGAAAAGCCGGGCAGGTTCTCCCAGTGGATGGCGCAGCGCCGGCCGCTCAGCAGCCCGGCCGTGGCGATGACATGAGCGCCGGTGCACAGGCCCCCGACGCCGATGCCGCGCGCGTGCAGTTCGCGCACGATGCCGGTCGCGGCCCTGGTGGTGAAATCCTCGACATTGGTGCCGCCGCAGACCAGGAACAGCGAGGCGCGGTCGGGCGTGCCGATCATCCGGCGTTCGTCGGCGATGGTTGTGCTGACCGTGACCTCGACGCCGTTCGACGCGGTGACGGGCGCGCCGGTCTCGCTGCACAGGCGCCAGCGGTAGGCATCGAAACCGAGCATCCGGTTGGCCGAGCGCAGCGCCTCGATCGCCGAGGTGAAGGCGATCATGGTGAACTCCGGCACCAGCAGGAACACGATGGTCCGGATCGGTGCCTTCGCCCTGGCCGTCTTTGCGTCCATACCCCAACTCCCATCAAGGCCGCGCGCCGGAACGCGATTGGACTCTGTCATGGGACTGTCACCCAATCAGCGCGCGGGCGGGCACGCAAGGCATTTCAGTGCGCGCGGGAAGCGATTTGCCCAACCAGTTCGCCGAGCGTGGCGGCGTGAAGGTCGAACCGCCGCGGATCGGGATCGGGCGCGACCGATGCCGCGCCCCATTCGTCCGGGCGTGGCACGTAGCCGGTCCGCAGCCCGCAGGCCGCGGCCGCATCGAGATCGTCGGGATGGCAGGCGATCATGATCACATCGGCCGGCGCATGGCCGAGCGCGGCGCAGGATTTGAGGTAGACCTCCGGCTCCGGCTTGAAATTGCGCGCCAGTTCCGCGCCGCAGATCATCGTCCAGGGCAGGCCGGCATGGGCGGCAAGCCGTTCCATCATCGCGACCGAGCCGTTCGAGCACGCGGCGATCGGCATGGCGGCCTTGAGCGATTGAAGGCTTGCGGTCGTGTCGGGCCAGGCGGGCAGGGCGTCCCACGCCGCGTTCAACCGTGCGCGGTCGGCCGCGTCGAAATGGTGCGAAAGGTCCAGCGCGTCGAGCACGTCGGCAAGCGTTTCGAGTTGCAGCGAATCGAGCGGGCGATAGGGTTCGGCGCCCGAGCGCACGCGCTCCATGGCCGGCTGGTAGCGATGCCGCCAGCCCTCGGCGATGTCGGTCCCGAGCGACGGATCGAGCCGTTTTTCGGCGAGCATGGCGGAGGCGGCGCGGCGCATGCCGCCGTGCCAGTCAACGCAGGTTCCGTAGACATCGAAGAGAGCCGCCTTGACCATCGGCTCATGCGGGCACGCCGAAGCCGGCCGCGTCAAGCCGGACGCGACCGGTCATTGCGGGCCAACGAGCCGACCTCAGACGAAAAGGCCGTAGCGCGAGCCGGCGCGGGCGCCGGTTTCGCCGGGCATAGTGCGCGACAGGCGATCGCGAGCGAACGCGGTCGTCAGGTTCGCGCCGCTGGTCGGTGCGTAGGCGGCCTTGGTGCCAACCGTGAAGAACTTAGCGAAAATGGTCATATCATCACTCCATGCGCTTGCCATTTCACACGGAGCAGCCTTTGCGCGACCGGTGGGTTCCGACGACGGTTTGGACCCATCGTTTGGCGGGAACCCGCCGGCTATTATCAGGACGGCTATCGGACGCTTGGGATCATCCGATTCGCCGATCCCCGTTAGGGCGGCTCATGAAGCCGCATATGGGTGCTTGGTGGCCGAAATGCGATGATAAAAGCGCCTCGCGCTATGAAATTTGCGCCATGGCCCCTGCGGCGCGCGGGAACGGTTAAGGCACGGTTAACCGGCCGGCGCGGAGACCGATGCGGCGCGCATGCGGGCGAAGGCGAAGTGGATCGCGATCGCGGCGACGTAACAGCAGATCAAGAGCACGGGCAGGCCGGCGAAACCGGTCGCCGCGAAGATCGCCACCATCAGCGGCGTGCCGACCGTGTTGCCCAGATTGCCCATCTGGGCGAGCCCGCCATTGGCGAGCGCGCGGTCGGCGTCGGACGGGTTGAGCTGCGGGACGGCGGCGAAGCTGGCGCCCTGAACGAGGCCCAGACAGGCAAACAGCGCAATGCCGACCCACAGGTTGGGTCCGGTGAGGAAGAACAGGGCCGACACGGCAAGCGCCGAGGCGAAACCGGTGACCACGACGGCGATCGCCGAGATGTGCCGCAACAGTGCGACGCCGAGCGTCATCGAGGCGATGATGCTGGTCAGCGGCATCCAGGTGGCCGCGATCAGCCGTTCGCGCGGTTCGAGCAGCGGCGGCAGGACGGCCAGCAGCGCCACGAAGGTCAGCGTGTAGCAGACCCAGGCGAGCGGCGCGGCGGCGATCGCCGGGTTCGAGTAGGCCGCCCTGTGCCGCTCGATGATCGCGGCGAGCCCGGTCAGCGATTGCTCGGGTCTGGCCGGAGCCGGTGTCGGAACCAGCGCCGCGACGATCAGGGCGAAGACGAGCATGTAGAGCCCGTGCGCGGCGAACAGGGCCGGCAGGCCGGCCGCTTCCAGCAGGGCCGGCGCGATCAGCGCGACCGCGCCGAACGCGACGCCGAAGAACGTGCCCCAAAGGGTCAGCGCCGCGCCCTGGTGCCGCTGCGGCGCGATCTGCGCGATCAGGGTCGGCGTGGCGACGACGATCGCCAGATGCGACAGCCCTTCAAGGAACCGCACGATCAGCATCAGCGGGAACGACGGCATCAGCGCCTGAACGAAGGAGACCAGCGCGCCGAGGCCGAGCCCGATCAGCAGGAGGCGGCGCAGGCCGATGCGAATCGCCAGGAGCCCGGCGATCATGCCGAACACGATGCCGATCAGCGAGATCAGCGAGACCAGAAAGCCCGATGCGGCGCCGGTTTCGCCGTAGAAGGCCTGCAGTTCGGGCAGGATCACCGCCATCTTGGCGAACTGCGCCGCAGCGCCCAGCCCGGCGAGCCAGAGGACGAAGACGAGAACGAGGGGCGGCACGGGCGGGCGGGTCATCGCGCACGGTTTAGCCAAATGGCGCGGCGGCGGAAATGCAATTTCGCTGAACGTTGGCTTCAGCGTTGCGATGCGGTCCGCACGGGCTTTCGCGAACGCGCAAAGCGCGGCTATTGTCGTGCTGCTGAAGGGGAGGGCCGTCCGTGCAGGCAACGCCAGGCTTCACGCTCGGGATCGAGGAAGAATATCTGCTGGTCGACGCCGACGCGCTGACCGTCAAGGAAGCGCCGGACGGACTGCTGGAGAAGCTGCAGGACGATCTGCAGTCGCAGGTCAGCCCCGAATATCTGCAATGCCAGATCGAGGTGGGCACGGGCGTGTGCCGCGACATCGCCGAGGCGCGCGACGATCTGAGGCGACTGCGCAGCGCGGTGGCGAAGCGGGCTGCCGAGTTCAACCTCGCGCCGATCGCGGTCTCCTGCCATCCGTCGGCGGAGTGGAACAAGCAGCACCACACCAACAAGGATCGCTACAACGATCTGCGCGTGGAGATGGCGGCGGCGGCGCGGCGCCTTCTGATTTGCGGCATGCACGTGCATGTGGGCATCGACGACGACGCGCTGCGCGTCGATCTGATGGCGCAGCAATGCTATTTCCTGCCCCATCTTCTGGCGCTGTCGACGTCATCGCCCTTCTGGCAGGGCAACGACACGGGGCTGGCCTCCTATCGGCTGGGCGTGTTCGACAATCTGCCGCGCACCGGCCTGCCGCCGCATTTCGACAGTTTCGCCGAATATGAGCGGACGACCGGCGTGCTGATCGATGCCGGGATCATCGAGGACACCACGAAGGTGTGGTGGGACCTGCGCCCCTCGGCGCGCTTTCCAACGCTCGAGACGCGCATCTGCGACATGTCGCCGAGGCTTGGTCACGCCATCGCGATCGCCGCGCTCGTGCAGGCGATCACGCGCATGCTGTGGCGGCTGCGGTCGCAGAACATGCGCTGGCGCATCTATGACCGGTTCCTGATCTCCGAGAACCGATGGCGCGCCCAGCGCTACGGCATCACCGAAGGGCTGATCGACTATGGCCGCGGCGAGGTGGTGCCGTTCGGCACGCTGCTCGACGAACTGCTCGAACTGGTCACGCCCGATGCGGCGGTGCTCGGCTCGATGCGCGAACTGGACGTGCTGCGCGAGATCGTGGCCGGCGGCACCAGCGCCACGCGCCAGCGTTCGGTGCGCGAGGCGGTCGGTTCGGACGATGCCGACGCGATCAACCGCGCCGTCGTCGGCCACCTGATTGAGGAGTTCCACGCCGATCTTTGAGGGCGTCCGGCGCCGGCCCGGCCCGATGGCGGTCGGCGTTATTCGCTGACCGCCTTGTGCAGGATGGCGTTGATCAGTTCCTGTTCGCTGACGCCCTCGCGTTCGGCGCGCGCGCGCAGCTCGAGCAGATCGCCGAACCGGATGTCGATGGTGATCTGCGTGCTTTCGTCGAACGTCGCCTGGGCGGCCTGCATCAGTTCGGCCTTGCGTTGGGGGGTCAGATGGCTTGGGCCGGGAACGAATTCGTCGGACTCGATCCGGCGATAGAGCTCTTCTTCTTCCTTGTCCGCGAAGATGGTCACTTCAGGTTTGTTACCCATCATTGCCTCCGAAGATAGATCGCCGTCAGCTTGCGGCTCGGAAAGGCCGTCTTCAGAAAAATCGACCCGTTCTCATCGATATAGGGTACCGCAAACGCATAGTCTCGAATAGCGATGACGAACATTCGCTGGTTGGGATAGTTCGGGTTCGGAATATCGTCCAGAACCTGCCCGGCAATGATGACACGCGCACATTCCTGAAGTCCGATGCCGAGCCTGCCGGGATCACTGCGCAACTTCCGGTCTTTCTCCGGGCTCCAACGGATCAGCTTCCTTGCCATGCAGGTGAAAGCCTAGCCGGGCAGCAGCGCAATGGAAACAGATGCCCTCACCCCCGGCCGCGACGGCCGCCGCGGCGGCGTCTGGGCGCGGCGCCGTCGCCTTCATCGTTGGCCGGGCGCGGCTTGCGCGGCGGCAGGCTGACGGCCTTTGCGAGCCTTGGAAATTCGTCTTCCTTGTTGGGCATGGCCATGGCGGCGACGAAATGGTCCTGGAACTTCGCCTCGAGCGCCGTTTCGACCTTCTCGATCCGGCGCACGGTCCGTTCGATCTCGCGCCGATAGTCGCGGTTGATCAGCGCCATGCGCGCACCGGTGCCGGCCGCGTTGCCGACCGCCTTGACGTTTTCGAGGTCGCAGTCGGGGATAAGGCCCAGCACCATGGCGTATTTGGGATCGATGAAGCTGCCGAACGCGCCGGCAAAGCCGATCCGGTCGACCGTTTCAAGCCCCATCCTGTCCATCAGCAGCTTGATGCCGGCATAGAGCGCGGCCTTTGCGAGCTGGATGGCGCGGATGTCGTTCTGGGTGATGGTGATCGTCTGTTTGCCCTTGTGCAGCACGTAGGAGAAGGTGCGGCCATCGGCGATGATGCGCGGCGATTTCGCCGCCAGCGCGCCGTCGATGACGCCGTCCTCGGAGGCGATGCGGGCGAGGAACATCTCGGCCACCACCTCGATGATGCCCGACCCGCAGATGCCGGTGACGCCGACCGTCTCGGCCTTCTCGGCAAAGCCCGGCTCGTCGGACCAGCAATCGATGCCGATCACCTTGAAACGCGGCTCGAGCGTGACCGGATCGATGCGCACGCGCTCGATGGCGCCATTGGCCGCACGCTGGCCCGAGGAGATCTCGGCGCCCTCGAAGGCGGGGCCGGTGGGCGAGGAGGCGGCGACAACATGGTCCTTGTTGCCCAGCACGATCTCGGCATTGGTGCCGACATCGACCAGCAGCATGATGTCGTCCGACCGGTGCGGGCCTTCGGAAAGGGTCGCGGCGGCCGCGTCCGCGCCGACATGGCCGGCGATGCAGGGCAGCATGTAGAGCCGGGCGCCCTCATTCAGATCGAGCCCGTTCGCCCGCGCCGGCATCGCGACCGCGCCCGAGACGGCGAGCGCGAACGGCGCGCCGCCCAGTTCGGTCGGATCGATGCCGAGGAACAGATGGTGCATGATCGGATTGCCGACGAAGACGGCATCGAGAATGTCGCGCCGGTCGATGCCGGCGGTCTCGGCGACCTCGCCGATCAGCGCGTTGATCGCCTCGCGCACGGCCTTGGTCATGCCTTCGCGGCCGTCCGGGTTCATCATCACGTAGGAGACCCGGCTCATCAGATCCTCGCCGAAGCGGATCTGCGGGTTGGACGCGCCGGCCGAGGCGATCGTCAGCCCGGACAGGAGCGAGACCAGATGCAGCGCGATGGTGGTCGAGCCGATGTCGCAGGCGATGCCGTAGGCCTCGTTCTTCAGGCCCGGATAGAGCGCGACGAGCGTGGCGGGGCCGTCCGTGTCGGGCTGATGCACCGCGGCCGTGACCGCCCACCGGCCCTCGCGCAGGATCGCCTGCACCTGCGGCAGAAGGTGCGGATCGGCCGACAGTTGGCCAAAGCCCCATTCGGCGCGCAGCGCGGCGAACAGCCGGTCCAGATCGCCGAGCGGCTTGTGCATGTCGGGCTCTTCGAGCTCGACATAGCACATGTTGAGCGCCGGATTGCGCGGGAACACCTTGGTGTCGGCGGCCTTGCGGACGATCTGCGTGTTGACCTGCGCGTCGGCCGGCACGTCGATGACCAGATCGCCCTGGACCGTCGCCGAGCAGGACAGGCGCCGGCCGGGCTTCAGATCGCGCTTTTCGGCGTAGCGCCGTTCCTTGGGGCCGAAGGCGGAGATGTGGTCGTTCGACGAGGTGATGCCGTGCTTGGCGAACTGGCCCTCGGCCACTTCCACCTGGCAGCGCCCGCAAATGCCGCGCCCGCCGCACACGCTTTCGACATAGACGCCCAGTTCACGCGCGGCGTCGAGCACCGGCGTTCCGACCGGAAACCGCCCGCGCCGGCCCGAAGGCATGAACAGGACGAGGGGGTTTTGGCTCATTCGTCTGGTTCCCTTGCCGCACCCTCGTCCTTCGAGGCTCGCTGCGCTCGCACCTCAGGATGAGGGTGCGGGCCCGCCGCCGATTGGGTTCCCTCGTCCCTCAAGGCGCGGTGCGCTCGCACTCGAGGATGGGGGTGCGGGCCCGCCACTGGTTCATATCGCTCGCAGCTCGAGGCACGGTGCGCTCGCACCCGAGGATGGGGGTGCGGGCCAGCCACTGGTTCATATCGTTCGCCGCTCGAGGCACGGTGCGCTCGCACCCGAGGATGGGGGTGCGGGCCAGCCACCGATTCATCTCCCTCGCTCCTCAAGGCACGGTGCGCTCGCTTCTCAGGATGAGGTTGCGGGAGCGCTTCGGCCGCTCCGTGACACATGGAGGACTCCGCCTGCGAACGATGCGGGATTGACCGCTGTCGGTCTTTCCCCTCATCCTGAGGTGCGAGCGCAGCGAGCCTCGAAGGGCGAGGGGAAAGACGAGCATGCAAGCGACGGTCTACATCGTCCGCTGCTCGGACGGTTCCTACTACACCGGCCTCACCAAGCAGCCGGTAGAGTCTCGCATATGGGAACACAACAATCTTCCGGACGATGGGAGCTATACAGCCAAGCGAAGACCCGTCACGCTCGTCTTCACCGAAACCTACGACCGTCTGCTGGATGGGATCGCGCGGGAAAAGCAGATCAAGGGTTGGTCGCGGCGCAAGAAGGAGGCGCTGATCGGCTTGCATTACGAACACCTTCCCCAATTGTCGCGGCGCTGGCATCTGACCTCGGACTGACTGCCGCCGCCCCCTCGTCCTTCGAGGCTCGCTGCGCTCGCACCTCAGGATGAGGGTGCGGGCCAGCCGCCGATTCACTTCCCTCGCCCCTCGAGGCTCGCTGCGCTCGCATCGCGGGAAAAGGGTGTCGGTCAGGCGCCGTTCCGGTTTCCTTCATCCTGAGGTGCGAGTGGCGTTAGCCACGAGCCTCGATCCGGCTTTCCTCATCCTGAGGTGCGAGTGGCGTTAGCCACGAGCCTCGATCCGGTTTCCCTCATCCTGAGGTGCGAGTGGCGTTAGCCACGAGCCTCGAAGGACGAGGGAAATCCGGGGCGCTAACCCCTCGCTCGCGCCGCGCGGCCACCGCGGCGGCGGCCGCCGGACGATGCGGCGGGGGCGGCCGGGGCCGCGCCGGCATTGGCGTTGGCGGCGGCGGGCGCGTGATCGCGATAGGTCATGATCCAGTTGGTGCAGTCGGCGTCGTTGCCGGCCAGCACGTTGGCGGCGCGCACCATCTCCATTTCCTGCGGACGGCAGGGGTTCATGATCGCGCTCGTCATGCCCGAGGCGATGACCATCGGGATGAAGGCGGCGTTGATGCCGTGCCGGTGCGGCAGGCCGAAGGAGACGTTGGACAGTCCGCAGGTCGTGTTGACGCCCAGTTCCTCGCGCAGGCGGCGCAGGAGGCGGAACACCTGCTGGCCGGCGGTGCCCATCGCGCCGATCGGCATGACCAGCGGGTCGACCACGATGTCGTGCGCGGGAATGCCGTAATCGGCGGCGCGCTCGACGATCTTCCTGGCCACCGCGAAGCGCACGTCCGGGTCCTCGGAAATGCCGGTCTCGTCGTTGGAGATGGCGACGACCGGCACGTCATACTTCTTGATCAGCGGCAGGATCGCCTCGAGTTTCTCCTCCTCGCCGGTCACCGAATTGACCAGCGGGCGGCCCTTGGCGACCTTCAGGCCGGCCTCGATCGCCGAGGTCACCGAGGAATCGATCGACAGCGGCACGTCGACCAGGTCCTGTACCATCTCCAGCGTCTTGACCAGAAGCGGCGGCTCGGTCTCGTTGGGATTGACGGCGGTCACGCCCGCATTGACGTCGAGCATGGTGGCGCCGGCGGCGACCTGTTCGAGCGCGTCCTTCTTGACGGTCTCGAAATTGCCTTCGACCATCTCGGCGGCCAGCTTCTTGCGGCCCGTCGGGTTGATGCGTTCGCCGATCACGCAGAAGGGCTGATCGAATCCGATAATGATTTCCTTGGTCGCCGAAGCGACGACGGTACGTGCCATGTCTTCAAGTCCCGGTTCGCGCGCGGCTTTATTGCTGCGCGCCCTGTTCGGCATGCGGATATGTGGATGTCTTTATATCCCATGAGCCGCGTTGGGCAAGCCATTCGGCCGCCTTTTTGATGCCGCCGAACGGGAAGACATGGATCTGGCGGACATTGCCGGTCGGGTTGGCGCGCCAGGCGGCCTCGATCGGGCCGACGACGCCCTCGGGCGAGTGGGAGGTGGCGAGCGTTGCGATCGAGCGGGTGTTGCGCTTGAAGAAGCTCAGCGAGTTGCCGACGCCGCACATGGCGGCGAACTTGATCAGCGTGGTCACCTTGGCCGGACCGGCGACGCCCAGATGCACCGGCATGTCGATGCCCGCCGCGCGCAGCCCCTGCGCCCATGTGGCGAACCTGTCGCCGTCGAAGCCGAACTGGGTGACGATGCGCATGCGCGCGCCGGTGCGTTCGCCGAAATCCTTTTTCAGGCGCAGCGCTTCGAGCGCGACCTGCCCGGAGAAATCGGGCGAGCCTTCCGGATGGCCGGCGATCCCGATGTCGGTGACGCCATACTTGTCGAAGAAGCCGGTCTCGAGCACTTCCATGGTCGAGGTGAACTCGCCGGCCGGCCGTTCCAGCCCGCCGCCGATGACGAGCACGTCGGTGACGCCGGCTTCGTCAGCCATCGCCCTGATGCGGTCCTCGAGCGCGGCGCGCGTCGTCAGCCGGCGCGAGGCGAAATGGGGCACGGGACGGTAGCCGAGATCGTGCACGCGCGCGGCGGCGCGGACCAGAACCGGCGAGGGATCGGAGCCGACATCGGTGATGTAGACGCGGGTGCCGGCCGGAAACAGGCCGGGCAGGTCGGCCGATTCCAGCGCCTGCTTGGGCGCGATCTCGATCGAGGCGGGGATGCGTGTGTCGTTCATGGCGTAAGTCCCGTTGTGCCGCCCCGCGCGATCGCTATGCGGCGTCGTCCTTGTCGAAGCCTTCGGACCGGATCAGGGCCTTCAGGCGCTCCTGCGTGTATTCGGCATCGAGGCGTTCGGCCGCCTTGTCCGCCTCTGCTTCCAGATCGTCGCCGACCGGTTCCGGATCGCCCTTGCGCCATTCGGCGAGATAGGCGTCGGTGTCTCTCGCCCCCACGCGCATCGCGCACATGTCGATCGCCTCGGTGAAGCGCAGCGGCAGTTCGCGCTTGGCCGCCTGACGCCGCTTCTTGACGATCACCTGGGCTGGAATGTCGCGCCAGTAGACGATGATCCGGTCAGCCACGTTCGTTCCTTTCGTTTCGACAATGTTTGAGTTGCGCCGTCTCGGCTTCTTCCGGGGCGACGCGCGCAAATCCAAAAGCGACAGCATGTCGCAGTCACCACACGCCGGTGCGCAGCCCGGTGGCGATCCAGCCCCAAAGGGTCGGATGGAAATATTGTTGCGAGGCCCCTTGCGGCTGCGGGTCCATCAGCCTGCCGGCCAGCGCCTCGGGCACCGCGGCCGCGCACAGTCCGGCGCACTGCGCGGTGATCGCATGGTGATGGGTGAATATGGTGTCGCGCGGGTCGCTTACACAGACCTTCTGGGCGATCACGTTGCCGGTGTCGACGCCGGTGTCGACGAAATGGACGGTGCCGCCATAGAGGTCGGGCTCGCCGCGCGCCATCGCCCAGTAGCCGCCATTGACGCCGCGGTAGTAGGGGGTGATGCCGGCGTGGAAGTTGATCGCCGGGCAGGGCAGCGCCTCGAGCGTCGCCGCCGAGAGCATGCGCGCGCCGACGATGAACAGGAGGTCCGGCTCGATCCGCTTGAGCGCCGCGATGAAGGCTGGGTGGTTGGCCGAAGGAACGTCGATGACCGGCACGTCCCGGGGCCATGTCATCGAGACGCCATGGGTTTTCTCGATCTCGGCGAAGCGGCGGTCGAGGAAGCGCTTGGAAAGGCGCGAGCCGAACATGACCGGCACCTGACCTGCGACCTGAAGCCAGCCCAGACGGCGCGCGCGGCGCCTGAGAAACTCGCCCTTTGCCTCGGGCGGCTCGGCAATGACGGTCAGGCCCGGCCAGGCCTCGGCGAGCGCGTTGACGATGATCGCCGGCGCCGATCCTCCGGCGGTGAGCACGGCCAGACGCGGCGCCATCAATGGCCCATCCAGTGCAGGGCGAACGCGCCCGCCGTGAGAACGACGCCGAAGATGATCAGCATCGAGATCAGGCCGGTGACCACGCCGATCCAAAGCCAGACCCCGTCGCGTTCGGACAGGGCGAGCCCGCAGATGGCGCAGGCGAATGCCGGCAGCCAGTTGCCGAACGGCACCGGCAGGATCACGGCGACGCCGAGCACGAGCGCATAGAGCCCGATCGCGCGCTCGGCGGTCCGGTGATTGGCGAACGGCCAGTATCGCGGCCGGATCAGCGTCTCCAGCTTCTCTAGCAGCGGGATGACGCGGCGCGTCATCTTCGCAAAGCCCTTCTGGCTCATCGACCGGCGCAGGAAGAATTCGGGCAGCCAGACCGTGTCGCGGCCGGCCACCATCTGCAGTGCGACCAGCACGATCGGCACGCCCAGCACGACCGTCGAGCCGGGCGGGAACGGCAGCATGTTGATCACGCAGGTGAAGACCAGGAAGGTCGCGAACGACCGGTCGGCCAGCGCGTTGCGGATGCAGCGCACCGTGACATCGCCCTTCTCGCGCGCGGCCAGTTCGCGCATCACCTGCGACAGCGAGCGGGGCGGGGCGGGCCGTGGATCGTCGACCGGCAGCGCGTCGGCCTCAGTGTGGCGCTGGTCGAACATGGGGCGGTTCATCGTTCCCTGGTGGTGACGAGCCTTTCCGTCACGGTTTGTCGTGCGCCGTTATGACACGGATTTGTTTACAGAGTTTTGTCCGTGCCGGCGGCGGCCGAACGCAGCGCCGCGGCAAGGTCGCCATGGCCGGTCAGCCGCCGCTCGAAGGCAAGGCCGAGGCGGCCGGCGGCGGCGCGTGCGTTCGCGGTGAGCACGGGATCGTCGGTCTGGGCGATGTACAGAAGCCGCGTATAATGGCCGAAATAGGCATCGCGCAGTTCGGGATGCCGGTCGAGCCCGAGCGGACGGATCAGGAACGTCTCGAAGTGCCGGGCGAGGAAGTCGGTCATGAAGAACGTGGTCAGGTACTCGTCGTCGCCGGCGGCGGCGAACGCCTCGTTGCCGATATAGAAGGAAAAGCAGTGCGGTCCGGCGATGCGCTCGACGCCATGGCGCTCGCAGACGCGGTCCAGCATGCCGCCCGTGCCGCAGTCGGCATAGCCGACCAGGATATGCTCGAACCCGTCGGCGCGGGCGCGTTCGATGGCCTTGTCGACGGCGGGCGCGATTCGTTCGGGATGGTGATGATAGTCGGCCGGCAGGCAGGTCAGCGAAACGTGATCGAGCCCGTTTGCGCGGCAAACGTCAAGGATTTCCCGGGCGATCATGCCGCATCCGATGACGCGGACGGGGTCGGGACCTGATTGGCGTTTACTTTTCGTCATGATCGGCCAGTCTAGAACATCGTTCGGGATCGGTCGCGGCGGTTTGCCCCGCGCGGCCGGGCGGTATAGGGAGCCGCCGCGACGTGCCAAGCGGGAAGGGTGCCTTGAAACACCAGACCATAGCTGCCCGGGCCGAACCGGTTACGGCCGCCGCGCTTGCGGCGCCGGCGCTGTCGATCGTGCTGCCGGCCTACAACGAGGCCGAGAACATTCCGGTCATAGTCGGCAAGATCGGCGAGGCGATGGGCGGCCGGCCGCACGAGATCATCGTCGTCGACGACGACAGCCCGGACGGAACCGCCGGCGTCACGCGCGCGGTCGCGCGCGAGCATCCGCACGTGCGCTGCATCCGCCGGGTCGGCCGGCGCGGCCTTTCGGGCGCGTGCGTCGAGGGCATGATGGCGGCGAACGCGCCGGTCGTGGTGATCATGGACGCCGACATGCAGCACGACGAGACGCGGCTGCCGGTCATGCTGGCCGAGATCGAGGCGGGGGCGGATCTGGTGATCGGATCGCGCTACGTCGAGGGCGTCAGGGCCGGCGGCGGCTTTCACAAGAAGACCCGCGCCAAGGGCAGCGAGCTGGCGACCTGGCTCGCCAACCGGATCACCGGCCGCTACACGACCGATCCGATGAGCGGCTTCTTCATGCTGCGACGGGACGTTGCCGACAAGGTCGCCGGCGCGGTGTCGCGCGAAGGCTTCAAGATCCTGTTCGACATCGTCAGCCGCTACGGCGCGCAGCTCGACATACGCGAGGTGCCGTTCGAGTTCCGCGAGCGGGTCGCCGGCGAGAGCAAGCTCGGTTTCCTGGTGACGGTGCAATTTCTCGGGCTCCTTGTGTCGCGCTACACGGGCGGCCTGCTGCCGACCCAGTTCCTTCTTTTCGCGCTGGTCGGCACGTCGGGTCTGGTCGTCCACATGGCCTCGCTCTACGGGCTGTCGGCCGCTGGGCTGAACTTCACCCTGTCGCAGACGATCGCCACCTATATCGCGATGACGACGAACTTCGGGTTCAACAACGAGGTCACCTTCGCCCACCGCAAGCTGGTCGGCCTGCGCTTCTGGCGCGGGCTGGCCACCTTCTACGCGATCTGCTCGATCGGCGCGCTGGGCAATCTGGCCGTCGCCGAGCGCATCTTCGAGCTTGGCACGCCGGTCTGGATCGCGGGCCTTGCCGGCGCGGTGATGAGCGCGCTGTTCAACTATGCGGTAACCAAGCTGGTCACCTGGCGCGACGGCTGAGATCAGCCGCCCAGCGACATCGGCTTCTGACCCGGGCCGCTGAGGCCGAACCAGCGGCGCACCAGATCGAGCCACAGGCCGTAGGGCCGGCCGAGCACCAGCATGTAGATCGCCGCGCCCAGCGCGCCGCGCCAGAGCTGGTCACCGGTCGCCCCGCCCGCATAGATGATCGCGGTGTAGATCGGCACCTGGAACGCAAGCAGCGCGAACATGTCGTGCAGCAGCGCGCTGGTGCTCCGGCCGGCGTCGGCGCGCGCCATGACCCAGTCGCGCCAGATGCCGTAGGGTCGCGCCGTCAGCACCATCAGCGGCGCGCCGATGATCCGCGCCCGCGCCACCTCCTCCCAGCTCATGCCGGCGACGAAGCGCTCGTTGACGATGCCCGCGATGGTGAAGAACACCACCAGCGCGGTGGTGTCCGCCATGAAGTCCCGTGAGAGGACGGCCCGCAGGCGCGCGATCATCGGTTCGGCTCCGTGCGCCTCAGGCGTGCTCGACCTGGTTGTGGCGGCGCTTCATGAACAGCTTTGCCGTCTCGACCGCGACGGCCGCGTCGCGGCAATAGGCGTCCGCGCCGATCGCCTGGCCGAACTCCTCGTTGAGCGGGGCGCCGCCGACCAGCACGACGAAGTCGTCGCGGATGCCCTTTTCCTTCATCGTGTCGATGACGACCTTCATGTAGGGCATGGTGGTGGTCAGAAGCGCGCTCATGCCAAGAATGTCGGGCTGCTCCTTCTCGAGCGCCTCCAGATAGTTCTCGACCGGGTTGTTGATGCCCAGATCGACCACGTCGAAGCCGGCGCCCTCCATCATCATGCCGACGAGGTTCTTGCCGATGTCGTGGATGTCGCCCTTGACGGTGCCGATCACCATCTTGCCCAGCTTCGGCGCGCCGGTCTCGGCGAGCAGCGGGCGCAGGATGTTCATGCCCGCCTTCATGGCGTTGGCCGACAGCAGCACCTCGGGCACGAACAGGATGCCGTCGCGGAAATCCTCGCCGACGATGCGCATGCCCTCGACCAGCGCCTTGGTCAGGACGTCATAGGGCGCCCAGCCGCGATCGAGCAGGATCTGCGTGGCCTCGACGATCTCCTCCTTGAGGCCGTCGTAAAGGTCGTCATGCATCTGCTGGACGAGTTCGTCGTCCGCCAGCTCCGACAGGATGATGTCTTCTTCGTCCGCCATGTGCGGTCTCCCAACCGGCTTGATTCAAAGGCCAATTCTATGCGCGAACAATGTGCGTCAAGTAAGATGGGTGCGACCTGCGCTGAATTGAATACGACAAAATCCGGCCGCGGCCGGCCCGGCGATCCGCAGATGACGCCATTGATCACATAACGACATCCTTATATCCTTATCCCGCCGCCTGGCAAGACCCGCGTCGCGCATGCGTGTCGCACCGGCGCAAGCCAAGGGCGTTGTCGGCAATGTGGGCCGGCCGGCGCCGCGCGACACTCGCCCCGACAGCGCGGAGTCCCCCGCGCCTTTCGCGCATGCGGAGACGACCATGGAACAGGATCTTTCGGCCGCCGGACAAAGGGCGGACGACGCGGGCGATGCGGGCGAGGAGACAAGCGGACGGCGCGGCCGGCGCGCCAGCGGTGGCGCCGCGGCCCGCCGGGCGGCGCGCACCGGCACCGCGGCCGGCCCGCAACTGACCTACATCACCCGCAAAATCCCGCTCTACGAGGTGCTGAACGAGGAGGGACTGGCGCTGATCGAGGCCAATGCCGAGCATATCCTGCAGGAGATCGGCATCGAGTTCCGCGAGGACGAGGAGGCGCTCGACCTGTGGGAAAAGGCGGGCGCGGACGTCAAGGGCGAGCGCGTGCGCTTCCCCAGGGGCCTGTGCCGTGAGCTTCTGAAGACCGCGCCGTCCGTCTTCACCCAGCATGCGCGCAACCCGGCCAGATCGGTGCAGATCGGGGGCGACGCGACCGTGTTCGCGCCGGTCTACGGGCCGCCCTTCGTGCGCGGGCTCGACGGCGAGCGCCGTTATGCGACGATCGAGGATTTCCGGAACCTGGTCAAACTCGCCTACATGGCGCCGGCCATGCACCATTCGGGCGGCACGATCTGCGAGCCGGTCGACGTGCCGGTCAACAAGCGCCATCTGGACATGGTCTATTCGCACATCCGCTATTCGGACAAGCCGTTCATGGGCTCGGTGACCGCGCCCGAGCGGGCCGAGGATTCGGTCGCCATGGCCAGGCTCGTCTTCGGCGATCAGTTCGTCGACGACAATTGCGTGCTGATCAACCTGATCAACGCCAATTCGCCCATGGTGTTCGACGGCACCATGCTGGGCGCGGCCAAGGTCTATGCGCGGGCGAACCAGGCCTGCATCATCTCGCCGTTCATCCTGGCCGGCGCGATGAGCCCGGTCACCGTCGCCGGCACGCTGGCGCAGATCCTCGCCGAGGTGATGGCCGGCGCCGCGTTCACGCAAGTCTGCCGGCCCGGCGCGCCGGTGCTGTTCGGCACCTTCGCCGCCTCGATCTCGATGCAGTCGGGCGCGCCCACCTTCGGAACGCCCGAGCCGTCGCTGGTCTCCTATGGCGCGGCGCAGCTCGCACGGCGTCTGGGCCTTCCGTTCCGCACCGGCGGGTCGCTGTGCGGGGCGAAGATGCCCGACGCGCAGGCGGCCCACGAGAGCGCCAACACGCTGAACATGACGCTGCTGGCGGGCACCAATTTCGCGCTGCATTCGGCCGGCTGGCTGGAGGGCGGGCTCGTCGCCTCGTTCGACAAGTTCATGATCGACTGCGACCAGCTCGCCATGATGCAGGCGATGAGCCAGGGGGTCGACCTTTCCGAGAACGGCCAGGCGATGGACGCGATCGCCGAGGTCGGCCCGGGCAGCCACTATCTTGGCTGCACGCACACCCAGAAGAACTTCCAGACCGCCTTCTACCGGTCGACGGTGGCCGACAACAATTCGTTCGAGCAGTGGCTGGCCGAGGGCGGCAAACGCGTCGAGGAGCGGGCCAACCGGCTGTGCCGCGACTGGCTTGGCGCCTACGAGGCGCCGGCGCTCGACCCGGCCATCGACGAGGCGCTGCAGGTTTTCATGCTGCGCAGGAAGGATTCGATGCCCGACGCCTTCGGCTGAAACGAACCCGGCTCAGCCAGGGAGACAGGCGCACGGCGAAAGATGGGACGGATCATCCACGACGAGGTGTGGAAGATGGGGGAGTGAGGGGGGGTAGGCGGTTCCGGCCAAAGCGGCCTCCCGCTCGCCGTCATCCCTGTGCCGTTCACAGGGATCCAGCCGACTAAACCGGTGACTGAATGCGAATGCCGCGGTCGTGGCGTGCGCGTTGCTGGCGAAAGTCGGAGTGATCAGGGTGGGAAAAAGAGCTATTGGGCCGGAGCGCAATCATTCGTTACTATACAGCGCAATAGGGGTGCGAATCAGTATTGCCGAAAGGAGCAGGTGCGGAGGCTTGGACGTAACACTCGCTTTCTTACTTCTCCTCTCGAGCGACATTGTCGGGGATTGTGTGGCTTCCTTTGATAAAGGGATCTGCCAGAGCTCGCATGTGGTTGGATTTCTGGATGACCCAACTCAATGCTAACGTCGAGAACTCGGATAGCTCTCAGACGCTTTGTGAGCTTGAGCTTTGGAGTCCCCCGCAAGGGACAATACCCGAAGCCATTCCTTTATCCATTGATCTCGATTTCGACGCCGAGACAGTTCAGTTCCCGACGTCTTCATTTACCGTCCGAGCAAGAAGAGCTAGCATTCACTTACGAAGTACAGATGCGGATTTGGTACGAGGTTCGCGGCTAGGAGAGCATGTCCCCGACCCGCAAATGATAGCTGAGGTCACTCAAAGCGTACGGGATGCGATAGAAGTCGATACCGGAACCCAAGGACGCATCGAGGTTGAAGTAAAGCCGAATGTTTTGGGCCGGTTAACGGCGGCGGTGTTTTGGAAGAAGCGCCGATCAAAGAAATCTGAGCATGACCATATAGTTAAGTCGTCAATGCGCGTTTCTCGAGTCGTTCCACGCACGAATGGTAAGTGGTCGATCGTCGAGCCGGTAGCGCCTCATATCTTAAATGGAAGGTATATTGGAAGCGCTGGAGAGATCGAAATCGGCCCGCTTTGCCTTCTTACAATGCGTCGTAATATGTGTCTGGTTCAAATAGTTATTACTGTAAATCGAAATGACTTAGAGATAACTTCGAATAATTCGGGAGTGCAGCATTCGCGGAACAAGGTGGCGGTTATAGAGGCAATGACTAGGAGGGCGATAGCCACGAATCAAGTCACTGATTTCGCATTGCCCCCAAACATCAGCCACGAAGATATCGTTCTCGCGCGATCAGTTATGGAGATTTCTGTTGCAGACGATTGACTCCATAGAGATTGCGTACTCGCTTGTCTCGGAATCAGAGAGTGATGTATTCTCAGATCTGGTGCATCTCTCTGGTCTGCGCCCCAACCATGATTTTCGACACTCAAGGCTATCGGGGGTCGACTTCGCTGGATCAGACTTGTCTGAATTCAATTTTGACTACGCTGATTTGCGCGGAGCGAGGTGGGAAAACCGTTTTTCGGATCCTAGCACCTTGCGATACTCGTTACGCGGAAAAGGAACAGATGAAGTTCGGGGCACTGACTTCGACGACCTTTCGGCCAAGGTCTTGGCCCAGTCGTTGTGGGCCGAACGTTTTTTTGCGTTTCAAGTACTAGTCGATAACTGGGGAGAGAACCTCGATACTGCGAAAGTTCTTTTAGACCTATTACATACAGATAATGGTACGTACCTCCCACTATGCTCATTCGTCTACTTTTCTGCTTCTTATCTGAATGATAGTGACACGAAGGCGTGGTGCGTTGACATGGCAAATGCTGGAGGGTCACAGATAAATCTGTTCAGATTGAAAAAATTGCGGCGTTATGTAAGCGAATATAGACGATACTTTGGATCGGTAGATATTAGACCGAGATATCCAGAAGATTTAACTAGTAATGAAGTAAAACTAATTGTTCGAGATGTTTTTGATAGTTAGTTTCAAATTTTTTGTGGAAGAAAAGACTTACTTTATTGATTGAAATATTTGAGACTCTCCATTTCGTCTTTGACCAGTAGAGCGCCGACTAGCGGCGTAACGAGTTGGTGGCGGGGACGGGCCAGCACTAGCCCCCAAACAGACTTATCCCCCAGCCCCATCCCTCCCCTTATCCTCCCTGCCATCCCTTTCGCGGGACCTCGGGTCGTTTGCCGATCATCCGGGGAAGGGGACGGTGGCCTGCCGGGTGCCGCAGAGGTGCGGCGCCGGATGCTGAATCCCCACGGCAGGGCGGAACGAAGGTGCGGGGCGTGCCGCCCTTGCGGCGCCGGCGATGGCCAGCCGGCGCCGTGACGGGGGCGTCCGACCGGATGCGGCCGAGATTCGGCGCGGCGGCCATGCCGCGCGGCAGATGAAGGTGTCCCAACGCGTCCGGGTGAGCGGCCATCGCTGGCCGGCGCCGCGCACGGCGATCACCGCAAGCCCGCCGGACGGGCGGTCATCGGGCCGCACCTACACTCTGCGATGCGCGATCCGGTGACCGCCCGTCGTTCCGGCCTTTCATGCCCCGGCCCGGTTTCGGGCGCGGCGACGATCACGCGCGCCCGCATTGCGCCTTTCGCGCCTCGCCGCTATCTTCGGCGCATGCGCGTTCTTCAAACCTCGCACACACGCCATTTCGACCTTCTGATGCTGTGCGCGCGCATCGGCTATTCGCCGCCGCGTTCCCTCGCCTGATCCCCACCGCCCGCTTGCGGGCACGATCGAGCGGGCCGCCTCCGGGCGCCCCAGGCTGGAGCGACACGATGAGCTATCAGAACTTTTCCAACGCGCAGATGCAGGCGATGGACGCCGCGCACCATCTGCACCCGTTCACCGACCATGCCGATCTGCGCGCCGCCGGCAGCCGGATCATCACCCGCGCCGACGGGGCTTACGTCTACGATGCGCTCGGCAACGAGATCCTCGATGCGATGGCCGGGCTCTGGTGCGTCAATGCCGGCTATGGCCGCACCGAGCTGGTCGAGGCGGCGCGCGCGCAGATGGAGGAACTGCCCTATTACAATTCCTTCTTCCGCTGCACGACGCCGACGCCGGTGCTGCTCGCCGACCGGCTGGCGCGGATCGCGCCCGACCACATCAACCAGGTGTTCTACGGCTCGTCCGGCTCGGAGGCGAACGACACCGCGCTGCGGCTGGTGCGCCATTACTGGGCGCTCGAAGGAAAGCCCGAAAAGAACATCGTGATCTCGCGCGACTGGGCCTATCACGGCTCGACCATCGCGGCGACCTCGCTGGGCGGCATGGCGGCGATGCATGGGCAACTGTACGGCGCCGTGCCGAACATCCGCCATGTGATGTGCCCCTATGCGTTCGAACTGGCCGAGCCCGGCGAGAGCGACCATGATTTCGGCCTGCGTGCGGCCAGGGCCGTCGAGGACGCGATTGTCGAGGCGGGGCCGGACAATGTCGCGGCGTTCATCGGCGAGCCGATCCAGGGCGCGGGCGGGGTGAAGATCCCGCCGGCGAGCTACTGGCCGGAAATCCAGCGCATCTGCGACAAATACGACGTGCTGCTGATGCTCGACGAGGTGATCACCGGCTATGGGCGCACCGGCGCATGGTTCGCCGCCCAGTCGATGGACATAAGGCCCGACACGATGACCACCGCCAAGGGGCTGACCTCGGGCTATCAGCCCCTGTCGGCGCTGCTGGTCGGCGACCGGATCGCGCGGACGCTCGTCGACAAGGGCGGTGAGTTCTTCCACGGCTATACCTATTCGGGCCATCCGGTGGCGTGCGCCGTCGCGCTCGCCAATCTGGAGATCATCGAGCGCGAGGGGCTGATCGACCGGGTGCGCGACGACACCGGCCCCTATCTCGGCGAAGCGCTTTCGGCCGGCATCGGCGATCATGCGCTGGTCGGCGAGGTGCGTTCGTTCGGCCTCGTCGCGGCGATCGAGATCGTCCGGGACCGCGAGACGCGCGAACGGTTCGAGCCGGCCGGCCACGCGGCGACGGTGATCCGCGATCACGCGATCGAGGGCGGCATCATGATGCGCGCGGTGGGCGACACGATGATCCTGTCGCCGCCGCTGATCTGGAGGCGGCAGACGATCGATGAGGCCATCGACCGGATCAGGAGCGCGCTGGACGCGGCGGCGAAGGAATTGCGCTGAGTTCGTTCGAGCCCGAAAGCGGCGTCAGCTCGTTTCGGCCTGCCGCAGCAGGCGTTCGAGCCGGCGCTGCTCGGCGCGGTCGAAGGCCAGTTGCGCCTCGTCGTGCTCGCGGCCGATCCGGTCGACCACGCGCTTGGCGGACGCATCGAGCGCCTCGCAGGTCGGCCGCGGCGGCAGCGCCTCGATCGCCTCGCCGAGCGCGCCGGCATAGCGTTCGGCGATGCGCACATGCTGGTCCTCGTGCGCCCTTGCATAGGAGGACAGCGCGTCCCAGGCGTTGCGCAGTTCCCGGTCGCGGCTGGTGGCGCGTTCCTTCCAGCGCGGCAGGGTGATGTTGGCCTTCACGCGGAACTTCGCCTCCGTGAACCTGCACCCGGCCTCGGTCACCTCCTGCTGCACCGACACCGGCTCGAAGCGGATCGCGGCGACGGCGAGCGCATGGCCGCGCATCGGGCCCTTGCGGCGCAGGTCCGCGTCGAGCGCCTCGCTGGTGTCGCCGGACACCAGATAATATTCGGTCGTCACCGTCGAGGCCGTGCTGGTGCATGCGGCAAGCACGACCGCCAGCATCAGGGCCGTCAGGGTGCGTCGAGGTTGCATCGGCGGGGTTCCTTGCTCGTGCCGTTCCACCATTATAGCGGTTTGGCGCCTCGATGCACGGCGGTTTTGGCCGGCCGGGCCCGGCGCCTCGAACAAGACGGGGCGTTATTGTTGCGTTCGTGCCCGCCGAAACTCCGCAACCGGCCGCAACCGCTTGTTATCTCCACAAAATGCTCCGATTCAGACTTGCTTAAGCTCTCGTCAACCTCGCGGTAACGATGTCGGGCTAATCATGGTCCCCGAGGCGACCGAATGCCTCGCGGCCTCCGGATCAGGTACTGCGTACCGGAGTTCCTGTCCCGCTAGCCCTCGCGTTCGGAGGGCGGGGATACTGCAGGCGGGTCTCCGCCTCGTGCGCACAAGGCGCGGCGATCGATCGCCGCGCTTTTCTTTTTTCTCCGCACGCACTAGCCGTTGGCGCATGACGCAGGCGATCATGTTCCAGGGAACGGGCTCGGATGTCGGCAAGTCGGTGCTGGTCGCCGGCCTGTGCCGGCTCATGGCGCGGCGCGGGCTCGCCGTACGTCCGTTCAAGCCGCAGAACATGTCCAACAATGCCGCCGTCGCCGACGATGGCGGCGAGATCGGCCGGGCACAGTGGCTGCAGGCGCTGGCCTGCGGCGTCGCGCCGTCCGTGCACATGAACCCGGTCCTGCTCAAGCCGCAGACCGACACCGGCAGCCAGATCGTCGTGCACGGCAAGGTGGCGGGCGTCGCGCGCGGCGCCGACTACAAGCGCCAAAAGCCGCGCCTGATGACGGCGGTTCTGGACAGTTTCGAACGGATGCGGGCCGAGGCGGACCTGGTGCTGGTCGAAGGCGCCGGTTCGCCCGCCGAGATCAATCTGCGGCACGGCGACATCGCGAACATGGGTTTTGCCACCCGCGCGGGCGTGCCCGTCGTGCTGGTCGGCGACATCGATCGTGGCGGGGTGATCGCGGCGCTGGTCGGCACGCACGCGATCCTGCCGCCCGAAGACCGGGCGATGATCGTCGGCTATCTGATCAACAAGTTCCGCGGCGACGTTTCGCTGTTCGACGACGGGCTTGCGGCGGTCACGGGTTTCACCGGCTGGCCTTCGTTCGGCGTCGTTCCGTGGCTTCAGGCGGCGCGGCGGCTGCCGGCCGAGGATTCGGTGGCGGTCGAGCATTTCGGCGGCGCGACCGGCGGACGGTTCAAGGTCGCCGTGCCGCTGCTCGGCCGGATCGCCAATTTCGACGATCTCGATCCGCTGGCGGCCGAGCCGGACGTGTCCGTGACGATGGTCCCGCCGGGCGAGCCGATTCCCGCCGATGCCGACCTGATCGTGCTGCCGGGCTCGAAATCGACGGTCTCGGACCTGCGCGCGCTCGACGCCAATGGCTGGCGCGCGCCGATCCTCGCCCATGCGGCGCGCGGCGGCCCCGTCGTCGGCCTGTGCGGCGGCTACCAGATGCTGGGCCGGATCGTGCGCGATCCGCTCGGCATCGAGGGCGCGCCTGGCGAGGCGGAGGGGCTGGGGCTTCTGGACATCGAAACCGTGATGGCGCCCGAAAAGACGGTGCGCAACAGCCGGGCCCGGTCGATGGCGTTCGACGTGCCGCTGGCCGGCTACGAGATCCATCTGGGCGAGACGACCGGTCCCGACTGCGCCCGACCCGTGGCGATGATCGACGGCCGGCCCGACGGGGCCACCTCGGCCGACGGGCGCGTCTTCGGCACCTATCTGCACGGGCTTTTCGACAGCGGACCGTTCCGTCAGGCCTTCCTGTGCCGGTTCGGTGTCGCGGCCGATGCCGCCGATCATCGCAGCCGGATCGTCGACGCGCTCGATGAACTGGCGGACGGTCTGGAAGCGGTTGTCGACGTCGACGGACTGCTCGCGGCCGGGCGCGCGTTCGAGGCAAGGGGCCGGCGTGCGTGACAGGCACGTGCCGCTAACATGACAGGCACGCGCCGTTAAATTGCGTTGACACCCGTGGCCGTCGCCTTCTAACTGCCCGCCACCGATTGGTTCCGCCTCGGCCAAGCCCTGGCGGATGAAAAGGGAATGCGACGGGCGGACCCAAACCGGGCGTCCAAATCGCAGCCGACCCCGCGACTGTAGAATGGCGCGGACATCCATTGCCACCGAGGTGGCGGCCACTGGCGCAAGCCGGGAAGGCGGATGATCCGATGCGGACCGAAGGGCCCGCGACGCCATCGAGCCAGGAGACCTGCCGATCGGTGTTGAACCTGCGGGACGGGCGTTCCCGAACGGTCAAGGACTTCGAGCCGCGCGTCCGCGTGGTGGGATATGGGGGAAGTCCTGGCTGTTCGATCGACGATGCCCGTTCATAGAAACGTCGCGCACGGGAGTTGTCGACATGAACCTTCTTCGCCTCTTCACCGGGCTTTCCGCCCTTGTCATCGCCACGCCGGCGCTCGCCCACCACCCGATGGGCGGCGAGACGCCGGGCACCTTCATGGACGGACTTCTGTCCGGTGTCGGCCACCCGATCATCGGCCTCGATCATCTGGCCTTCGTCGTCGCGGTCGGCATCGCCGCCGCGCTGACGCCGCACCGGCTCGTGCTGCCGCTGGCCTTCATCGTCGCCACGGTCGCCGGCACGCTCATCCATCTGGCCGCGATCAGCCTGCCGTTCCCCGAAGCGGTGATCGCGCTGTCGGTCGCCGCGATCGGCTTCGTGATCCTTTCGGGTCGCGACGTCGGTCCGCTTGTGCTCGGCGGCCTGTTCGCTGTCGCCGGCCTGTTCCACGGTTTTGCCTATGGCGAAGCGGTGTTCGGTGCCGAGACGACGCCGGTCCTGGCCTATCTGACCGGCTTCGCCGTTACCCAATATCTTGTCGCGATCGCCGCCGGCCATCTGGTCGTCGAGATGATCGGCAAGGGCCTGAAGGGCGCCCAGAACACGCCCGCACGGCTGAGCGGCGCAATGGTCGCCGGCGCCGGCTGCCTGATCGTCGGCGAGCAGGCCATCGCGGCGATGTTCGGCTGATACGCCGGGCACGAGGCGATGGCGCCGCTTGAAGGCGTGACCCTCGTCCTTGGCGGGGCCCGGTCCGGCAAGTCGGCCTTTGCCGAAAAGCTGGTCGCCGAATCGGGCCTGACGCCGGTCTATGTGGCGACCGCGCAGATCTTCGACGAGGAGATGCGCGATCGCATCGCCCACCACCGGGCGCGGCGCGGGCCGGACTGGCTGCTGGTCGAGGAGCACGACGATCTCGAAGGCGTGCTGGCGCGCGAGGCGTCCCGGGGCAGGGCGGTTCTTGTCGACTGCCTGACGCTGTGGGTGACCAACCTGATGCTGGCCGAAGCCGACATCGAGGCCCGCAGCTTCGCCCTTCTGGACGTGCTGGCCGCGCTCGAAAGCCCGGTCGTGCTGGTCTCCAATGAGGTGGGGCTCGGCATCGTGCCGGACAACGAGATGGCCCGCGATTTCCGCGATCATGCGGGCCGTCTCAATCAGGAAGTGGCCGCGCACGCCGACCGGGTCGTGTTCATGGCCGCCGGCCTGCCGATGAAACTGAAAGGCTGAGACATGCTCAACGCGAAGATCCCCGCCACCGTGATCACCGGATTTCTCGGCGCGGGCAAGACGACCATGATCCGCAACATGCTTGCCAATGCGGGCGGAAAGCGGATCGCGCTGATCATCAACGAGTTCGGCGATCTGGGCGTCGACGGCGAAGTGCTCAAGGGCTGCGGCGTCGAGAACTGCACCGAGGACGACATCGTGGAACTGACCAATGGCTGCATCTGCTGCACGGTCGCCGACGATTTCGTGCCGACCATGACGGCGCTGCTCGAACGCGAGAACCGGCCCGATCACATCGTCATCGAGACCTCCGGGCTGGCGCTGCCGCAGCCGCTGGTCGCCGCCTTCAACTGGCCCGACATCAGGACGCAGGTGACCGTCGACGGGGTGGTGACGGTGATCGACGCGGCGGCGGTGGCCGACGGCCGGTTCGCCGCCGACCATGACGCGCTCGACGCGCAGCGGGCGGCCGATGACAGTCTCGATCACGAGAGCCCGCTGGAGGAGCTGTTCGAGGACCAGATCCGCGCCGCCGACATGGTGGTGCTGAACAAGGCCGATCTGGTGGACGAGGGGCGCCTTGAAGCGGTGCGCGCCAACGTGGCCGGCCAGGTCGACCGGCCGCTCAAGGTGATCCATGCCAGCCATGGCGACCTGCCGGTCGAGGTGCTGCTGGGGCTTGGCGCTGCGACCGAGGAGCAGATCGGCGCGCGCAAGTCGCATCACGAGCTGCACCATGAGGACGGGCACGAGCACGACCATGACGATTTCGACAGCTTCGTCGTGGCGGCCGGCATGGTGGCCGATCCGGACGGGTTCGTCGCCGCGCTCAAGCAGGTCATCGCCGAACACGACGTTCTGCGCCTGAAGGGCTTTTGCGCCGTGCCGGGCAAGCCGATGCGGATGGTCGTGCAGGCGGTCGGCCAGCGCATCGAGACCTATTTCGACCGGCCGTGGGGCGCGGACGAGCAACCCTCGACGCGGCTCGTCGTCATCGGCCTGCACGGCATGGACCGCGCGGCGATCGAGACGGCGGTCCGTGCGGCGACCGCCGAGGCGGTGATCGCGGCGGAGTGAGTGGCGTGTCGACGATACCCCCCTCTGTCGGCTGCGCCGACATCTCCCCCACAAGGGGGGAGAGCGGGCGCAAGCGGTCCTGTCCAGCGCCCACTCTCCCCCCTTGCGGGGGAGATGTCCCGCAGGGACAGAGGGGGGTGTCGGCAGGTTTGCGGACCGGCCGGCGCTGATGCACCTGCTGCTTGCACAGAAGGGGTCCATCGGCGACGAGGGCGAGGCGGTCGATCTCGGCCAGTCGCCCGGCGATCTGTGCGTGCTGTCGGCGGCCGACACCGAACTGGCCGCGCTCGCCGCCGCGCACCGGGCACGCGAGGGCGAAACCGCGCTGCGGCTCGTCAACCTGATGCAGCTTCGCCACGAGATGAGCGTCGACAGCTGGATCGAGCGCACCGGCCGGCACGCCAGGCTCATCGTCGCACGGCTGCTCGGCGGGCAGTCCTACTGGCGCTATGTCACCGAGGCGCTACGTGCGGCGGCCGACGCGCACGGCTTCGCGCTGGTGCTGGTTCCGGGCGACAACAGGCCCGACCCCGGCCTTTCGCCGTTCTGTACGGTCGCGCCGGGGGACTGCGATGCGCTGTGGGCGTTCCTGCGCGAGGGCGGGGCGGACAATGCGCGCGGGTTTCTGGACGCCTGCGACGACCTGATCGCCTGCCGCCCCGTCGGGGGCGCGGCAACGCCGCTGCTGAAGGCGGGGGTGTGGGCCGCGGCACCCCCCTCTGTCCCTTCGGGACATCTCCCCCTCAAGGGGGGAGAGCCGAGGGGTGCGTCGACTTCGGCGTTTTTTCCGACGGTCGATGATCCTGACGTCGATGAAGCGGGCCCGCTCTCCCCCCTTGTGGGGGAGATGTCGGCGCAGCCGACAGAGGGGGGTGCTTCGCCGTCTTCCTCAACCCCGGCATGGGGCTCGGCCCGGCAATCCCCCGTCCTTCGACAGGCTCGGGATGATGGATCGCCGCAACTGGAACCGCCAAGCCCGCCCCTTCGAGGCTCGCACACATCCCCTCATCCTGAGGTGCGAGCGCAGCGAGCCTCGAAGGGAGAGGGAAGTGTGCTCACGCCTCAGGATGAGGGCTTGGCGGCTATCGTCTTCTACCGGGCGTTGGTGCAGTCCGGGCAGACCGCGCCGGTCGAGGCGCTGGCAGAGGCGCTCGCCGCGCGCGGCATGGCCGTGACGCCGGTCTATGTGTCGAGCCTGAAGGACGACGTGTCGGCTGCGACCGTGGCAAGGCTGTTCGACAAGGCCCCGCCGGACGTGGTCGTCAACATGACAGGCTTTGCCGTCTCCGCGCCGGGCGGGGCGCGCGTGCCGACCGTGCTCGAAGCCACCGGCGCGCCGGTGCTGCAGGCGGTGCTGGCCGGTTCGCCGCACGAGGTGTGGGAAGCTTCGACGCAGGGGCTGACCGCGCGCGATCTGGCGATGAACGTCGCGCTGCCCGAAGTCGACGGGCGTGTGCTGTCGCGGGCCGTCTCGTTCAAGGCGGCCGAGACATGGGACGCGGCGACCGAGGCCAACATCGTCACGCACAGGCCGGTCGCCGACCGGATCGCCTTCGTCGCCGATCTCGCCGCCAACTGGGCGCGGCTGCGGCGGACGCCGGCGGCCGAACGGCGCGTCGCGCTGGTGCTCGCCAACTACCCCAACCGCGACGGCCGGCTCGCCAACGGCGTCGGGCTCGACACGCCGGCGGGCACCGTGGAAGTGCTGCGTGCGATGCGAGCGGCCGGCTACGATGTCGACGACTTTCCCGCCGATGGCGACGCGCTGATCGGGCATCTGAAGGCCGGGCCGACCAACGCGGCGACCGACGGCCGCGAAGTGCGCGAGACGATTTCGCTGAATCAATACAAGGCGTTCTTCGCATCGCTTCCGGTTGAGAATCAGATCGAAGTTCGTGAACGCTGGGGCGAGCCGGAGGCCGATCCGTTCTTCGCGGACGGCCGGTTCGCCCTGCCGCTTACGCGGTTTGGCAACGCGTTCGTCGGCATCCAGCCGGCGCGCGGCTACAACATCGATCCCAAGGACAGCTACCATTCGCCGGACCTTGTTCCGCCGCATGGTTACCTCGCCTTCTACGCGTTCCTGCGCGGGCAGGTCGGCGTGCACGCGATCGTCCACATGGGCAAGCACGGCAATCTGGAATGGTTGCCGGGCAAGGCGCTGGCGCTGGCCGAAACCTGCTGGCCGGAAGCCGCGCTCGGCCCACTGCCGCACATCTATCCGTTCATCGTCAACGATCCGGGCGAGGGCACGCAGGCCAAGCGCCGGGCCGCGGCGGTGATCGTCGATCATCTGACGCCGCCGCTGACGCGCGCGGAAAGCTATGGCCCGCTGAAAGACCTCGAAGCGCTGGTCGACGAATATTACGAGGCGGCCGGCAACGATCCGCGCCGGCTGAAGCTTCTGAAGACGCGCATTCTCGATCTGGTCCGCGACATCGGTCTCGATCATGACGCGGGCATCGCCGAGGGCGAAGGCGACGACACCGCGCTCGAAAAGCTCGATGCCTATCTGTGTGATCTGAAGGAAATGCAGATCCGCGACGGGCTGCACGTGTTCGGAAAAGCGCCAGAGGGACGGCTGCTGACCGACCTGACCGTGGCGCTGGCGCGCGTTCCTTCAGCGGATCAGGACAGCCTGCACCGGGCGATTTCGGCGGATGCGCTGTCGGACGGTAAGCCTCATCCTGAGGTGCGAGCCAACCACCCCCCTCGTCCTTCGAGGCTCGCTGCGCTCGCACCTCAGGATGAGGGGGGTGGTTGGCGAGCCTCGAAGGGCGAGGCTGACGGTTCGCTTGTCGCCACGCCGCGCTTCGACCCGCTCGACTGCGCCATGGCCGAGCGGTGGACCGGCGCGAAGCCGGCGATCCTCAAGGCGCAGTCCGGCGACCCGTGGCGGACCCATGGCGACACGGTCGAGCGGATCGAGCTGCTGGCGGCGAAGCTAGTGGGCGGTGAAATCGACTGCCCCGGCGACTGGACCCGTACGCGCGCCGTGCTCGATCGGATCGAGGGCGAACTGAAGCCCTCGGTCACCGCCTGCGGACCCGCCGAGATCGACGGCGTGCTGACAGCGCTCGACGGCCGCTTCGTCGCGCCGGGGCCGTCGGGCGCGCCGACGCGCGGGCGGCCGGACGTGCTGCCGACAGGCCGCAATTTCTTCTCCATCGACAGCCGCGCGGTGCCGACCGAGACGGCGTGGGAGCTGGGTCGCAAATCGGCCGACCTTCTGGTCACGCGCCACGTGCAGGACCATGGCGAATGGCCGACCTCGCTCGGCCTGACCGCCTGGGGCACCTCCAACATGCGCACCGGCGGCGACGACATCGCCCAGGCCATGGCGCTGATCGGGGCCAGGCCGGTCTGGGACGGCGCCTCGCGGCGCGTGCCGGGCTACGAGGTCATCCCGTTGGCCGCGCTCGGCCGGCCGCGCGTCGACGTCACGCTGCGCATCTCCGGCTTCTTCCGCGATGCGTTTCCCGACCAGATCGCCCTGTTCGACAGGGCGGTGCGGGCGATCGGCGCGCTCGACGAGGATGCGGCGGACAACCCGATCGCCGCGCGCATGAATGCCGAGCGTGCGCGGCTGGAAACGCAAGGCGTGGCCGAAGACGAGGCCGCGCGCCGCGCCGGTTTCCGCGTGTTCGGCTCGAGGCCGGGCGCCTATGGCGCGGGGTTGCAGGCGCTGATCGAGGAGAAGGGCTGGGACAGCGCCGCCGACCTGGCCGAGGCCTACATGGTCTGGGGCTCTTACGCCTATGGGGCGAACACCGAAGGCCGGGCCGAACGCGCCGCGTTCGAAACGAGGCTCGCCAGCGTCGAGGCTGTCGTCCAGAACCAGGACAATCGCGAGCACGATCTTCTGGACTCCGACGACTATTACCAGTTCGAGGGTGGCATGACGGCGGCGGTCGAAACGATCAGGGGCGAGCGCCCGGCGGTCTATCACAACGATCATTCGCGGCCCGAGCGGCCGGTGATCCGCACGCTCGAAGACGAGATCGGGCGCGTCGTGCGCGCCCGCGTCGTCAATCCCAAATGGATCGAAGGCGTCATGCGGCACGGCTACAAGGGCGCATTCGAGATGGCGGCCACGGTCGACTACATGTTCGCCTTCGCCGCGACCACGGGCGCGGTGCGCGACCATCATTTCGACGCTGTCTATCAGGCCTATCTGGTGGACGATGAGGTGCGCGCCTTCATCGCCGACAAGAACCCGGACGCGCTGGCCGAGATGGCCGACCGGCTGCGCGAGGCGATCGAACGCGGCCTGTGGACGCCGAAGTCGAATTCGGCGCAATTTGATCTGGCTGGATTGTCTGGCGATGCACCCCCCTCTGTCCCTGACGGGACATCTCCCCCACAAGGGGGGAGAGTGGAAGCCCGATCCGACAGCAGCCGCCCGCTCTCCCCCCTTGTGGGGGAGATGTCGGCGGAGCCGACAGAGGGGGGTACAAAGGAGGACAAGGCATGACGAATGGACAGGACAAGGAAAACGATCTCGCCCGCCACGCCGAGAAGATGGCCAAGAAGAAGGCCGCGCGCGACAAGATCATGGCCACCAAGACCGACGAGAAGGGCCTGATCATCGTTCACACCGGCAAGGGCAAGGGCAAGTCGACCGCCGCCTTCGGCATGATCTTCCGGCACATTGCCCATGGCCGCAAATGCGCCGTGGTGCAGTTCATCAAGGGCGGCATGCAGACCGGCGAACGCGACCTGATCGAACGCCATTTCGCCGATTTGTGCGAATTCCACACGATGGGTGAGGGCTTCACCTGGGAGACCCAGGACAAGAGGCGCGACATGGAGATGGCGCAGGCAGCCTGGGCCAAGGCGAAGGAACTGATCGCCGATCCGACCAACACGATGGTGCTGCTCGACGAGATCAACATCGCGCTGCGCTACGATTATGTCGATGTCGATGAGGTGGTCGCCTATCTGCGGGACGAGAAGCCGCCGATGACGCACGTCGTTCTGACCGGGCGCAACGCCAAGGACGAACTGGTCGATCTCGCCGACCTCGTCACCGAGATGGAGCTGGTCAAGCACCCGTTCCGGGCGGGCATCAAGGCGCAGATCGGGGTCGAGTGGTAGCCGTTCGGCCCGGAGACGCGTTTTCAGGTTCGTTAACCCTGCTTCTCCATAATCCGCGCGATCGACGATGACGAGGTCGCCGGATGCAGATCAGACCCATCCCAGCCGTCACCTGCGTGCTGCTGCACGACCGCTACGACCCGGTCGACGGGCTGCAGCTTCTTGATTTCGTCGGTCTGGCGGCCGCCCGGGCCGGTCTGTCGGCGCGGGCCGTCACCGGCCCCGAATCCACCGAGAAGGACGTCGACGTACGCTTCGGCGCGGTGCGCGTGACGGTGCGCCAGGCCGCACAGCCGGTTTCGCCGAAATCGCTGGCGGCCGCGCTCGACTATCCGGTCACCCATCTGATGATGCCCGAGGCGCGTGCGATCGCCGGCCGTCACGTGGCGAGCACGCTGATCTCCGCCGAGCGGCTGGATAGGGCGGAGACCGAGGCCGCGCGGGACGATGCGGCGGAGCCGCCGGCGTTCGAGGACTGGCGCCAGGCGCGCAGCGCCATGATGGTGTGCCTTCTGGTTGCCGACTATGTCGCCGGCAAGAACCGGGCGAGCGCCGTGCACTGGCGGACGAGCGATCATCTGGTGTCGCAATCGGTGCTGCGCGAGGCGGCCCAGGGCGAGGCGCCGCAGGCGCCCTACGGCCTATTCGTGCGGCCGCATCTTCTGCGCAACACGGAGGACGACAAGAACGCCGCAAGGGGCATCGCGGCGGCCGGCGCCGAGCATCTGGTCGGCGTTCCGGTCTCGGTCGCGCCTGAGGATGTGCCCTATGGCTGGATGGCAGACCGGGCCGTCGACTTCGTCTTCGCCTGCCACCAGCGCGGGGGGATCGTGCCCGACGGCGAGACGGTCGGCGTGGCGGATGCCGAACTCGTGCGCGTCGACCATCTGCCCCCGACCGACGAGGCGCCGGCCGGGCAGATCAGGCTCGTTGCGGTTCGCTCGGAGCGCTACGGCATTGGCGAGGACCCGACGGACGCGCGGTCCGGTCCGGCGGGCCAGGCGCTCGCGGGCCGCTCGGCGGCCGAACTCGACCCGGACGACGAGATCGATCAGGCGATCCTGACGCTGCTGGCCGAGCGTTCCGGACGCGACGGGACGCAGGACAGGGCCGCCGGGCCGCCGTCCATGCCGGACACCGGGGCTGCCGCGCCCACCGTTGCGCCCGACCCGTTGCCCGTCGTCGAGCGCGCGCCGGCAACGCCGGTGCCGTTCAAGGCGGCGGCATCCGATAAGGGCGCCGAGACAGCGCCGGCGCGGCGCCAGGCGCTCGCGCTTTCCGAACTGCGCCGGATCGCCAATGGCGGGACGATGCCGTCGCCGCGCGAGCGGAACCAGCCAACGTCGACACCGGCGGCCGAACCGCCCCGTTTCGTGCGGCCCGGCGCCGAGCAGACCGCACCGGTCGAAGATGATGCGGGCATTGAACCACCGGCGGCACCCGACGCGTCGGCAGGCGATTCCGTCCCGAACGCCCCGGCCGCGACCGTGCCCGGCGCCGAACCGGTCGCGTTCGATCTTCTGGACATCGCCGAGCCGCCGGCGACCGTGGTGCCCGACGCCGAGCCGGTCGCCTTCGACCTGCTCGCCGATCCGGACCGGCAGGCGGGCCTTCTGCGCGGCATCCTCGCAAGGCTGCGCCGCCGTACGATCCGCAGCGCCGCATAGAGCGACCATCTGGACGATTCGAAGACGGGCCTGATAAGGCCGACCCGGAATGCAGCGCAAAGGGGGTCGGCTTGGATCACAGATATGATGTTGTCGTCGTCGGCGGCGGGATGGTCGGCGTGTGCACGGCGATCGCGCTGGTGCGGGCCGGCGCCGACGTGGTGCTCGTCGACCGGCGCGCTCCGGGACGCGAGACGAGCTTCGGCAATGCCGGCGTGATCCAGCCCGAGGGCATTCATCCCTACATGTTTCCGCGCGGCCTGACGAAGCTGATCGGCTACGCGCTCAACCGGCGCGTGGAGGCGCACTACCAGCCATCCTCGCTGGCCCATGTCGCCCCGTTTCTGTGGCGCTATTTCCGCTCCTCGCGGCCGGATCGGGCCCGGCGCACCTATGAGGCGAACATCACGCTGTTCGACGGTTGCGTGGAGGCGCACGGGGCGCTGGCCGAGGAGGCCGGCGCCGCGCACCTGCTGACGAAGAAGGGATTGCTGCGTGTCCTGAGAAGCGAAGCCGCGCTGCGGGCGCTGGAAGGCGAACTCGCCGATCTGCGCGGGCTGGGCATGACGGTCTCGACACCCGATGCAAATGCCCTTTCGGAACTCGAGCCGCATCTGAACACCGACGCGCTGGCCGGAGCGGTCCACTACGAGGAGCCGTGGACCTGCCAGGATCCGGGCGCGCTGGTTTCGGCCTACGCGGCGCTGCTCGAATCGCTCGGCGGACGGATCGTCCAGGCCGAGGTGGTGGGCCTTTCGGGCGCGGCGGGCGGCTGGCGCGCCGCGCTGCGCGACGCGCCCGATCTGGTCGCCGACCGCGCCGTGCTCGCCGCCGGGCCGTGGTCGAAGGCGCTGCTCGACGGGCTCGGGCTGCGCCTGCCGATGGGCATCAAGCGCGGCTATCATCGCCATCACGCCCCGGTCGGCAACGCGTTCCTGACCCGCGCGGTGATCGACGACGCCAACGGCTACGTGATGGCGCCGATGCGCCGGGGCATACGATTGACCTCGGGCGCCGAATTCGCCCGGCACGACGCGCCGCCGACGCCGGTGCAACTCGAACGCGCGATGCCGCGTGCCCGCGAACTGTTCGCCCTGGGTGAGGCGGTCGACGAGGCGCCCTGGCTGGGCGCGCGGCCGGTCTTTCCCGACATGCGTCCGGTGATGGACGAAGCGCCGGGCCTTTCAGGGCTGTGGCTGAATTTCGGCCATGGCCATCAGGGCTTCACGCTCGGCCCGGTCGCCGGCGATCATCTCGCCAGGATGATGCTGGGGCAGGGCGGCCGGTTCGATCCGGCGCCGTTCCGTGCTGGACGGTTCGCCGCCGGGTGACCGGGTCAGATGCCCTTGAGAAGGTTGCCCGCGGCGAGGACCACGAAGGCAAGCAGCGCCACCCAGACCGAGGCGACTGGAACGAAGGCGATCACGTTCATCGCCATCAGCAGCGCGACCAGCGCGATCACCGCCGCGAGGATGAACACGAGCCGGGTCGGAGCGGAAAGGTTCATCGGTCTGGTCTCCCAAGATTGACTGACGGTCCCTTTCCATTCTTTTGTGTAGCGCCAATGACAGGACGGGGCTGGAAGGGGGGCGCGGATGGCCGGCGGCATCATCGACACGATCCGGTCCATGCTGGACCGGGAGCGCAATGTGCGGCTGGTGGCGAGCGACCCGGCGCTGACGGCCGAACTGCTGCTGCTGTTCCGCGTCATTCTCGCCGACGGCGACGTGCGCGGCGAGGAACTGGCCATGTTCAAGCGCATCTGCGCCGAGGCCTTCGGGCTCGACCCGGAGGCGATGGACGGGGTCTACCAGTATCTTCAGGACTATGCCTACGAGACGACCGACGCCCAGTCCTCGGCGGTCTTCCTGGAAATGCCGCTCGAACGGCGCAAGGCGCTGCTCGACCACATGATCGCGATCGCCGAATCCGATCACGCGGTCGACGACAAGGAACTGCGGCTGATCGAGCGGACCGCCGACATGCTGGGCTTTGACCTGCGCGAAGCGCGCGGCGGCTGATGTCGCGTTTGTTGCGCACGGTGCCGTGCCCGCGATTGACCGGCACCGCGCAAACCCATAACGTCGCGCCGTTGCCGGCAGTGCCATCTTGGATGGCCGAAGCGGTGTCCGTCCACGCCGACCCAATCCGGGGGCGCAAGGCCGGAACTGCCGTGTGGATCGTCCGCCGCCTGTGGCCGGACGGGACCTGTTGGTGACGCCCGCGTTCGAACCAGCAGGACACTCCGATGCACGCTCTTCGCCTCTTTCTCGCCGCCGCCCTTTCCGTTCTGACCACCGCCGCCATCGCCCATCCGGGCCATGTCGACGAAGTGGCCGGCCATACGCACTGGCTGAGCTGGGGCGCCGGCGGCGCCGCGCTGCTGATCGCCGCCGGTGCGGGCCTCTTCGCTTGGCGCGTGGCAAGCCGGCGTAACCGGTGATGTTTGACAACGCCCCGAACGGCACCCGCTATGGCGTGATGATCTGCGGCCATGGCAGCCGCAACAGGAACGCCGTCGACCAGTTCGCGCGGCTCGCCGAGCGGATGCGCGAGCGCTTTCCGGACGTGCCGGTCGATTACGGCTATCTGGAATTCGCCAATCCGGTGATCCACAAGGGTCTCGATGCGCTCAAGGCGCGCGGGGTCAATCACATCCTCGCCGTGCCGGGCATGCTGTTCGCCGCCGGCCACGCCAAGAACGACATCCCTTCGGTGCTCAACGCCTATCAGGCGCAGAACCGCGACATCACGGTCGACTATGGCCGCGAACTGGGCATCGATCTGCGGATGATCCGGGCCGCCGGCGCGCGCATCGAGGAGGCGCTTGCAGCGCAGGGCTGGAAGAAGGGCGATTCGCTGCACAACACGATGCTCGTCGTCGTCGGGCGCGGGGCCTCCGATCCCGACGCCAATTCCAACGTCGCCAAGGTGATGCGCATGCTGTGGGAGGGCATGGGCTTCGGCTGGGGCGAGACGGCCTATTCGGGCGTCACCTTCCCGCTGGTCAAGCCGGCGCTCGAACACGCGGCCAAGCTCGGCTACCGGCGGATCGTGGTGTTCCCCTACTTCCTGTTCACCGGCGTTCTGGTCAAGCGCATCTATGCGCACACGGACGAGGTGGCCGAGGCACATCCGGAGATCGACTTCGTCAAGGCGGGCTATCTGAACGATCATGATCTGGTCATCGACACGCTCACCGAACGGGTGCGCGAGATCGTCGAGGGTACCAACAACATGAACTGCCAGATGTGCAAGTATCGCGAGCAGGTGCTCGGCTTCGAGGCCGAGGTGGGCCTGGCGCAGGAAAGCCATCACCATCATGTGGAGGGCGTCGGCGGGGCGCCGGAGAACTGTCCGTGCAACGGCGATTGCGACGCGCGCTGCCGCGACGAGGCGTTCTGCCGCGAACACGGGCTCGAATGGACCCCGGTGCACAGCCACGCCCACGGCGACCATCATCACGATCATGCGCACGATCACGGGCATGACCATCATCACGGTCACGATCATGATCACGGCCACGATCATGGGCATCATCACCATCCCTATCCGCAGGCCGACCACCCGCTCGGACCAAGAAGCATGGCCAGGACCGGTTCCTGACCGGTTCGCGGCCTGCCCGGGGGCGATGGGTGCGATGATCGACTATGTCCGCGATCCCGAGGCGATCTATGCGCAGTCGTTCGCCGAGATCGCGCGGATCGATACGCTCAAGGCGCTGCCGGAACCGGTCCGGCCGCTGGCGACGCGGATCGTCCATGCCTGCGGCATGCCGGATGTGCTGGACGATCTGCGATTCAGTGCCGATATCGCGGGCCGGACGCGAGCGGCGCTCGATGCCGGGGCGGACATCTTCTGCGATGTCGAGACGCTGCGCCACGGGGTCATGCGTCATCTGCTGCCGAAGGGATGCGTGCTGCATTGCGCGATCGGCGATGCGGACGTGGCTGCCCATGCGAAGGCCCATCGGATGACGCGGGCGGCCGCCCAGGTCGATCTCTGGGGCGATCGGCTCGACGGGCAGATTCTTGCGATCGGCAATGCGCCGACGACCCTGTTCCGGCTCATGGAACTGCTCGACGAGGGGCGCGTCGGCCGGCCGGCCGCGGTGATCGCGCTTCCGGTGGGCTTTGTCGGCGCGGCCGAGAGCAAGGCCGAACTGGTGCGCGATGCACGCGGCATGGCCTATGTCACCGTTCTTGGCCGGCGCGGCGGCACGGCGATGGCGCAGGCCGCCGTCAACGCGCTCGCCGGGGGGCTTGCGACATGAGCGTTCCGGACAGGGCGCTCGCCTGGCTCAACGTGATCGGCATCGGCGAGGATGGCATGACCGGTCTGGCACCGGCCGCGCGGCGGCTGGTCGAGGATGCGCAGGTGATCGTCGGCGGCGACCGGCACCACGACCTGATTGCCAACACCATGGCCGAACGCATCGCCTGGCCCTCGCCGTTCGATGCGATGATCGACACGATCCGCGCGCAGAAAGGCAAGCGCGTCGTCGTGCTCGTGACCGGCGATCCGCTCTGGTATTCGGTCGGGGCGCGGCTCCTGAAGGGGTTCGACCCGCACGAGATCGTCTTCCACCCGCAGCTTTCCGCGTTCCAGCTCGCCGCCTGCCGGCTCGGCTGGTCGATCCCCGATGTGGAGACGCTCACCGTGCATGGCCGTGCGGCCGAACAGATCGTGCCGTTCTTCGCGCCGGGCGCGCGGCTGCTCGCGCTGACCAGGGACGCCACCTCGCCGGCGACGATCGCCGCGCTCCTGCGCGAACGCGGCTATGGCGCCTCGCCGATGACGGCGCTTGCGGCGATGGGCGGCGCGGACGAGACGGTCCTCGAGGGCTCGGCCGACCAGCCGCCCGAGGACGTGCCCGACTTTCACACTCTCGCGATCGAGTGCATCGGCGGGGCAGGGGCGGTGATCCATCCGCGCACGGGCCTGCCGGACGAAGCGTTCACCCATGACGGCAAGATGACCAAGCGCACCGTGCGCGCGGTGGCGCTCGCCAAGCTGGTGCCGCATCGCGGCGCGGTGCTGTGGGATGTCGGCGCCGGCTGCGGCTCGGTCGGCATCGAATGGATGCGCGCGGCGCCCGAAGCGCGGGCGATCGGCATCGAGCCGAACGCCGAACGCCGCGCCATGGCCGCGCAGAACGCGCTGGTCCTCGGTGTGCCGAAGCTCGACCTCGTCGACGCCGAGGCGCCGGCGGCGCTCGAAGGGCTCGATGCGCCGGACGCGGTGTTCGTCGGCGGCGGCGTGAGCCGGGCGGTGATCGGGGCGTGCATGGTCGCGCTCAAGCCGCTGGGCCGGCTTGTCGCCCATGCGGTGACGCTCGAAAGCGAAGCGGTGCTGCAGGCGGCCTATGGCGAGTTCGGCGGCGAGTTGCAGCGCATCTCGGTCGAAAGCGCCTCCCCGGTCGGTCCCTACAAGGGCTGGCGGCCGGCGATGCCGGTCACGCAATGGTCCTGGGTGAAGAAGCCATGAGCGGGACGCTCTATGGCATCGGCGTCGGCCCCGGCGCGCCCGACCTGATCACGCTGCGCGCCTACCGGCTGCTGACGGCGGTGCCGGTGATCGCCTGGCCGGCGCCCGAGGGCGGCGACAGCTTCGCCCGCTCGATCGTTGCCGGCTGCATCCGCGCCGATCACGTCGAGATCCCGATCCGCGTGCCGATGCGCACCGAGCGCTTTCCGGCCGCCGAAATCTATGACCGGGCGGCCATCGCGATCGCCGAACATCTCGAAGCGGGGCGCGATGTCGCGGTCCTGTGCGAGGGCGATCCGTTCTTCTACGGCTCGTTCATGTACCTGTTTCAGCGCCTGTCGGGCCTCTATCCGTTCGAGATCGTGCCGGGCGTGTCGTCCGTGATGGCGGGCGGGGCTGCGATCGCACGGCCGCTCGCTGCCCGCAACGAGGTCTTCTCGGTCATTCCCGCACCGCTCGACGATAACCGCATCGAGGCCCAGCTCGGCGCCTGCGAAGGTGCGGCGATCATCAAGGTCGGGCGGCATTTCGGGCGCATCCGGGCGCTGCTCGGTAAGCTTGGGCTGACCGGGCAAAGCTGCTATGCCGAGCGGCTCACGCTGGAGACCCAGAAGCTCGTGCCGCTGGACGCCATGACCGACGACGATGCCGCGCCCTACTTCTCGATGATCCTCGTCTACCGGGGCGGCGAGGGATGGTCCCTGCCGGCGCAGACCCGATGATGACAAACGAAGACCCGGTGATCGTCGTCCTTTCGGAGGGCGGGCTCGATGTGGCGCGCGCGGTGCGGGGGGGCGTCGGGGGCTCGGTGCATGCGGCGGCAAGCCGGGTGGCCGCCGATCGGGCCGATGCGACGTTCGACGATCTGCGTTCGCATCTTCATGGCCTGTTTGAGGCCGGCCGGCCGATCGTTGCGGTGATGGCGACCGGAGCACTCGTCCGGTTGCTCGCGCCGCTGCTCGCCGACAAGGCCGGCGAACCGCCGGTCGTCGCCCTTGCCGAGGACGGCAGCGTGGTGGTCCCGGTACTTGGCGGCCATCGCGGCGGCAACGATCTGGCGCGGACCATCGCCGGTGCGATCGGCGCCGTCCCGGCGATCACGACGGCCGGCGATCTGAGGTTCGGCTTGGCGCTCGATGCGCCGCCGGACGGCTACGCGCTCGGCAATCCGGCCAATGCGGCGCGTTTCATGGCCGATCTCGTCGCCGGCGCGCCGGTGGCGATCGACGGCGAGGTGGACTGGCTCGCCGGCTCCCGGCTTCTGGTCGCCGCCAATGCCGACCATCACATCGTGGTCACCGAAAAGGCCCATCCGGGCGGGGCCGACACGCTTGTCTATCATTCGCGCCGGCTGGCGCTCGGGCTCGGCTGCGAACGCGGCTGCGATCCGGTCGAGACGCTGGCGCTCGCCCGCCAGACGCTCGATGCGGCCGGTCTCGCCGAGGGGGCGGTGGGCTGCGTCGTGTCGCTCGACGTGAAGGCCGACGAGCCCGCCGTTCACGCGGTGGCGGCGCATTTCGGCGTGCCGGCCCGGTTCTTCGATGCGACGGTGCTCGAGGCCGAAACGCCGCGCCTCGCCAACCCTTCCGATGTCGTCTTCCGGGAAGTGGGCTGCCATGGCGTCTGTGAGGCGGCGGCGCTCGCGGCAACGGGAGCAGCGGGGACGCTCGTCGTCGAAAAGCAGAAGAGCGGCCGGGCGACCTGCGCGGTGGCGCGGGCGCACGACGTCTTCACCGCCGTGACCATGCCGGGCCGGGCGCGGGGCAGCCTGTCGGTGGTCGGCATCGGGCCGGGCGGTGAGGGCTGGCGCTCGCCCGAGGTCACGGCCATGGTGCGCGCCGCGACCGACCTGGTCGGCTACTCGCTCTATCTCGATCTGCTGGGACCGCTCGCGAACGGCAAGGCGCGGCACGATTTCGACCTCGGCCGCGAGGAGGACCGGGTGCGGCACGCCATGGAACTGGCGGGCGAGGGGCGCGATGTCGCGCTGGTCTGTTCGGGCGATGCGGGCATCTACGCGATGGCGACGCTGGTCTTCGAACTGCTTGACCGGGGCGGGCTGAGCGATGCCGCTCAGCGCATCGCGATTGCCGTCGCGCCGGGCATTTCGGCGCTGCAGGGCGCGGCGGCGCGGGCCGGCGCGCCGCTCGGGCACGATTTCTGCACGATCTCGCTGTCGGACCTTCTGACCCCGTGGGAGGACATCCAGCGGCGCGTGCGCGCGGCTGGCGAGGGCGATTTCGTCATCGCGTTCTACAATCCGGTCTCGAAGAAGCGCCGCACGCAGCTCGCCTGGGCGCGCGACGAACTGCTCAATCACCGGCCGGCCGATACGCCGGTGATCCTTGCGACCAATCTTGGCCGGGACGGGGAGAGCGTGCGCACAGTGCCGCTTGGCGATCTCGAAGTGGACGATGTCGACATGCTGACGGTGGTGATTGTCGGCTCGTCGGACACGCGCACCGTGCGAACCGGCGACGGGCGAGAGTGGATCTACACGCCGCGCGGCTATGCGGGCAAGCAGCGGTGATCGCAATTGATGCCATGATGCGCATATGATAAGGAAGGCATCAGGCAGGGCCGAGCTTGCCTATGGCCGGAAGGAAACCACGCCGGATGGCTTCATTGAAGAAGTTCGCATCTGGCGGCTGCCACAAACGAGTGCCGAAAGACCGCACGGGTTCAAATATTCGCTCTTCTTCGGGCGGCCGGGCGAACGCATCGTCGGCTACGACAATGAGCGCGGCAAGGGCGACCACAGGCACTATGGACCATTCGAAGAGCCCTACACGTTCGTTTCGATCGACAGGCTGATAACGGATTTCGAAAATGACGTCGCACGCTACAAGAGCCGAAAGTGAGATCGTGGTGCTGGTCCAGTCGCCGGAGGAATCCTCGCGGGAGTTGCATCGGGTCGCGCGCATCCTCGATGCGGGCGGGGACGTCGACCTGCCGTCGCGGCTCGTCTTCGCCACCATGGACCAGCTCCTGGGTGTTCTGACGCCGAACCGGTGGAAGCTGATCCAGACCCTGCACAAGGCCGGGCCGATGTCGATCCGGGCGCTGGCCAAGCTGCTCGAGCGCGACTATCGCGGCGTGCATGCCGATATCGTCAAGCTGATGGAATACGATCTGGTGACACGCAACGCGGCGAAAAGGGTGTTCGTGCCCTGGGACAAGATCACCGCCGAGATCAGCGCCGCCTCCAGCGAAACCGGCGAGGCCGCCTGAGACCATGACCGTTCACTTCATCGGCGCCGGGCCGGGCGCGCCCGATCTGATCACCGTGCGCGGGTTGAAGCTCATCGAGCGTTGTCCCGTGTGCCTTTACGCCGGCTCGCTGGTGCCGGCCGAGATCGTCGCGGCCGCTCCGGAAGGCGCGCACGTGCTCGACACCGCGCCGATGCATCTGGATCAGATCATCGCAGAGATCGAGGCGGCGCACGTGGCCGGCCACGAGGTGGCGCGTGTGCATTCGGGCGATCCGTCGATCTACGGGGCGATCGCCGAGCAGATGCGCCGGCTCGATGCGCTGGAAATCCCGTACGAGGTGGTGCCGGGCGTCCCGGCGTTCGCCGCCGCCGCGGCGGCGCTCAAGACGGAACTGACCCTGCCGGAAGTCGCCCAGACGGTGATCGCCACGCGCACCGGCATGAAGGCGTCGGCGATGCCGGAGGGCGAGCAGCTCGAGGTGCTCGGCCGATCGGGCGCGACGCTTGCCATCCACCTGTCGATCCGCAATCTCGACTACATCCGCCGGGCGCTGGAGCCCTATTATGGCGCGGACTGCCCGGTGGTGATCGCCTATCGCGCCACCTGGCCGGACGAACTCTATATCCGCACCACGCTCGCCGCGATGAAGGATGAGGTGCGTGCCGCCAAGATCACGCGGACGGCGCTCGTGCTCGTCGGCCCGGTGTTCGGCAAGGTGGAGTTCCGCGACAGCGACCTCTACAACGCCGATTTCGCCCATGTGCTTCGGAACCGGGGCAAGAAGGCGAAGGCGGGATAGGCGCGGCCGGTCCCTTCAGGCTCAGCGCGCGAGCTCCGCAACGAGCCCGTCCAGCTTGGCGAAGCTGCCGGTCCAGCCCTGCTCGGCGCCCATCTTCAGGATCGCGTCACGCGCCTCGGCGGACTTGAAGGTCTGCCGGACTGTCTGTCGCGTCCGATCGCCCGGCAGCGGTTCGAGCGTCATCTCCATCACCGTTTCGACCTGCGTGTCCGCGCTCCCTTCCGAAACGAACCTGTTGTACTGCTCCAGCCAGTCTTCGGGATAGTTCTCGCCGCCACTGGTCATGACCAGCCGGCTTGGCGGCTCGATGGAGACGATCGTCGAATCGACCGGGTAGTCCTGGTCGAACTCCGTTCCGGCCGGCCCGCGCATGATCACGCGCCAGCGGCCGCCGGGGCGCGCATCGACCACGCAGCCATGGTTGGTGAAGCCTTCGGGGCCCCACCAGCGGGCGAGCAGGTCGGGATCGGTCCAGGCGCGCCAGATCAACTCCGGCGGCGCGTCGAATTCGCGGATCATGACGAAATCGGCATCGGGGGTTTCGACGGTCGTGGGGGGCGTCCTGGCGGTCATCGCCTATCCTTTCGCGGCTTCGGCGGCGACGACTTCGGCGAGCTTGTCGATCGAGGCTTTGGTGCCCGTGGTCCGGTCGGCGAGCGTCTCGCGCCCGTCGATGAAGGCAATCGATTCGACAAAGCGCATCGTCGTGCGGCCATCGTCCGCCTCGAACTCGACGCTGGTGGCGGCGACCGAGGCGACATCCTCGTTGTCGGCGGTGATCGTGGTGAAGACGATGCGCCGTTCGGGCACGACTTCGGGATAGTGCGAGGTGAAGTGCACGGTCATCTCCTCGCCCGGTCCACAATGGCAGACCTCGGTGCCGCCGGGGCGCAGGTCGTAATTGTCGAACACCATGGTCCAGGTGGAGGAGGGGTTCTGCCAGCGCTCCCTGAGTACCGGATCGGTCCAGGCGCGCCAGACCAGGGAAACCGGTGCGTCGAACGTGCGTTCGATCTCGATCTTTTCGTGAGCGACGGTCATGACGCGGTCTCCCTGAGGCGTGCCAGATGCTGTTCGAGGTGACCGAGCGTCTGCTGCCAGCCCTCGCGGTGGCCGTCGCGGCTCTGTGCGTCGGGCAGGCCGGACATCGCAAAGCGCATGTGCGTCCTGCCGTGGCGGTCCTCGAAATGCACCGTGATCAGATGCTCGCTGCTCGTGCCGAAGGGCGAATGGGTCCAGCGATGGGTGAAGACGAGCCGCTCGTTCTCGACGACCTCGCGATAGGTGCCGCCGACATGCCATTCGGCGCCGTCGTCCTGATCGCGCATCTTCGACCACCATTGCCCGCCGACCGAAACGTCGGCGTCCTGTTCGATCAGCGTGAAACGCTCGGGCAGCATCCAGACGTCGACATGCCGTTTCTGGGTGAAACACGCCCAGACGAGGTCGACCGGCGCGTCGAACACGCGGTCGATGGTGAAGCTCGTTGCCGCTTGTTCCTCGCCGAGCAGGTCGACCAGCCGGGAGAAACTGGCGCTCATGCCTTCCTCCATGCCCGAGGCCGCCATCGCGTCGCGCGCCTCGATGGTGGGGCATTGCGAGCGGGCGGTGAGCTGCGTGCCGTCCCCGGCCGCCTCGAAGGTGATCGTCTCGACGATCGGGGGCTCGTCGCGCAGGCCGTCCATGTCCATGCGGAAGGTCTGCTCGATCCGGCGTGGCGGGTCGAACCGGAGATACTCGCCGAAGAAGGCGTATTGGGTGCCGCCCGGATCCATCTGCTCCATGCGCCAGGCGCCGCCCTCGCGCGGGTCGATCGCGCAATGCGTCATCACCATGCCGGGCGGGCCGAGCCACCATTGACGCAGAAGCTCCGGATCGGTCCAGGCGCGGAAGACGAGTGCGGGCGGGGCGTCGAACCGTCTCCGGACGAGAATGACCGGCTCGTCCGCCGGCAGGCTGAGTTCAGTGCGATGGGTCATCGTCCTCGTCCTTTCCCGGCCCCCCCTCGGGTGCCGATTGAAGTTCGGCGAGCAGGGCATCGAGCCGGTCGAACCGCGCCTCCCAGAGCCTGCGGTATTCGGCGAGCCAGTCGGACGCTTCCTTGAGCGGTTCGGGATTGATTTTGCAGGGCCGGAACTGGGCCTGTCGGGAACGCTCGATCAGGCCGGCCTTCTCGAGCACCTTCAGATGCCTCGAGAAACCCGGAAGCGAGATGTCGAACGGTTCGGCCAGCTCGGTGACCGTCGCCTCGCCCCTTTCGGCGAGCTGCGCCAGAACGGCGCGCCGGGTCGGATCGGCGAGGGCGGCGAAGGTGGCGTCGAGAATGTGCGGGTCAGATGTATTTAGCATATGAGTTAATTAACATGGATGCTAAACAGGTGCAATGGCCGCGTTTCCGGCATGCGGATTTCCTCCCGATCCTTCGAGGCTCGCTGCGCTCGCACCTCAGGATGAGGGAGAGGCGAAGTCGATTGCGTGCGGGGCAATGGGCTGGCTTGCGGAGGACGGGCGGCAGGCTCACCGCCCGATCATGATCACCGGAATACCGAGCGTGCGGGCGGCGGCGATCTTGCCATGCGACCGCTCGCCGCCGGAGTTGCGGCAGACGATGTGGTCGATCGCATGGGTGCGCAGAAGCGCGGCTTCCTCGTCCGCCTGTCCCGGCTTGCCGGTGATGATCGCGTGGTGTTTGAGCGGGAGCGGCGCAGCTGGCGGGTCGACCGTGCGCACCAGAAAGAAGACATCGTCGCGGCGGGCGAACGGCTCCAGATGCTGGCGGCCGAGCGCCAGAAAGACACGCGCGCCGGCGGGCAGGGCGCTGGCCGCTTCGGCCTCGGACGACACCTCGATCCAGTCATCGCCCGGCTGGCGTTCCCATGGCCGTCGCGTGCGCACCTCCAGAGGCACGCCGGCGATGGCGGCCGCCCTCTCGGCGTTTGCTGAAATGGTCCGCGCGTAGGGGTGGGTGGCGTCGATCAGCCGGGTGACGCCTTCGGCGCGCAGATAGGCGGCAAGCCCCTGGGCGCCGCCGAACCCGCCGATGCGGGTTTCGCCCGCCACCGGCTCGGGCTCCTTCGTGCGGCCGGCGAGCGACGTGATCACGCGCCAGTCCGGATGGGCCGCGACGAGGTTGGCGGCGAGCATCGCCGCCTCGCGCGTGCCGCCCAGGATGAGGATGGTTTCGCTCATGCAAATCCCGTGCGCGCGAGGATCGTGCCCCGCCGGTCGACGATGATCACCTCGGTCGAGACGGGCGCGCCGCGCAGCGTCTCCAGCGCGGTGGCGCGCGCCCTGAGAGCCACGTCGTGCGGCAGGTCGTGGCCGGCGTCGCGAGTCAATTCAAGCACTTGCGCGGCGGTGTTGGCATTGAGAATCCGGTCCCTGAGAAACTGATTCACCTGGTCTCCGGCCAGGTCCGCAAGGAAACCCATATCGACCTGGCTGCGTGCCGAATGAAGGTCGAGGGCGCCCTGGGCCAGTTTGGTGATCTTGGCGAACCCGCCGGTGATGGTCAGCTTCGGCACCGGGTGCGCGCGCAGATACTTCATCAGGCCGCCGGCGAAATCGCCCATGTCGAGAAGGGCGATGTCGGGCAGGCCGTAGAGCGCCTGAACGGCGGTTTCCGAGGTCGAGCCAGTCGAGCCCAGGACATGGTCGAGCCCGGCGGCGCGCGCGACATCGATGCCGCGATGGATGGAGTGGATCCACGCCGCGCAGGAGAAGGGGTGGACGATGCCCGTCGTGCCGAGGATCGAGATGCCGCCGACGATCCCCAGACGCGGGTTCCAGGTCTTTTCGGCGATCGCCGCGCCGCCGGGCACGGAAATCGTCACGGCGATGTCGGGCGGCACGCCATGGGCGGCGCAGACCTGCCGGACGATTTCGGTCATCATCCGGCGCGGGACGGGGTTGATCGCCGCCGCGCCGGGTTCCAGCGGCAGGCCCGGTCGCGTCACCGTGCCGACCCCGTCGCCGGCGCGAAAGACCGTGCCGCTTTCCGGCTTGCCGCGCGCCACGCGCGCGATCACCATGGCGCCATGGGTCACGTCCGGATCATCGCCGGCATCCTTGACGATGCCGGCCTCCGCAAAGCCGTCGCCGCGCCTTTCGTGCGCGAGCGCGAAGGCGGGCGTTTCGCCCTTCGGCAGCGTGATCGTCACCGGATCGGGGAAATCGCCACCCAGAAGCGCGGTGAGCGCGGCCCTGGTGGCGGCCGTCGCGCAGGCGCCCGTGGTCCAGCCGCGCCGGAGCGGGCCGCCCGGCTTGCGGCTGCCGGCATCGGGTTCGTCCTGATGTGGCGCGGCGGTCATCGCTGTCTTATAGGGGAGCGGTGATGGCCGACGAAACAGACAAATTTCCCGCCGATCGCGGCGCGCGCATGCCGGCCCTGCCGGCGTTCGAGCCCGGCCATGTCTGGCTCGTCGGCGCGGGGCCGGGCGATCCCGGCCTTCTGACGCTGCACGCGGCGCATGCGCTCGCCCACGCCGATGTCATCGTTCATGACGCGCTGGTCGATCCGGCCTGTCTGGCGCTGGCGCGGCCGGGGGCTGCGCTCGAATATGCGGGCAAACGCGGCGGCAAGCCCTCGCCGAAACAGCGCGACATCTCGCTGCGGCTGGTCGAACTCGCTCGCGCGGGCAAGCGGGTGCTGCGGCTGAAGGGCGGCGATCCGTTCGTGTTCGGACGCGGCGGCGAGGAGGCGCTGACGCTGGTCGCACACACCGTGCCGTTCCGCATCGTGCCGGGCGTGACGGCGGGGATCGGCGGGCTCGCCTATGCCGGCATTCCGGCAACGCACCGCGACACCAACCACGCCGTCACCTTCCTGACCGGCCATGATTCGAGCGGCGTCGTGCCCGATGCGATCGACTGGCACCATGTCGCCAAGGGCTCGCCGGTGCTCGTCATGTACATGGCGATGAAGCATATCGGCGCGATCACCGCCCGGCTGATCGAGGCGGGGCGGGGGCCCGACGAGCCGCTCGCCTTCGTCTGCAACGCGGCGACCGGCCGCCAGCAGGTGCTCGAAACCACGCTCGCGCGCGCCGAGGCCGATGTCGCCGCCTCGGCGCTGGAGCCACCGGCGATCGTCGTGGTCGGCGAGGTCGTCCGCCTGCGCGCCGGGCTCGACTGGCTCGGAGCGCTGACGGCGGGCCGCGCGCTCGATCCCGATCCGCTCGGACTGCGCCGGCGGGACGAGACGGGATGAGCGGTTTCCTCGTCGCCGCGCCCCATTCGGGCAGCGGCAAGACGGTGGTCACGCTCGGCCTGCTGCGGGCGTTGCGCGATGCCGGCCATCCGATCGCGCCGGCCAAGGCCGGCCCCGACTATATCGATCCGGCCTTTCACCGCGCCGCAAGCGGGACGGCCTGCGTCAATCTCGATCCCTGGGCGATGCGGCCGGCGCTGCTGCGCGCGCTTGTCGCCGGGCACGGCGCCGGGCGGCTTCTCGTCACCGAGGCGATGATGGGTCTTTACGACGGCGCCGCCGACGGCACCGGCTCGGCGGCCGATCTCGCCGCGCTGCTCGGCCTGCCGGTGGTCTTCGTCGTCGACGCCTCGCGCATGGCCCAATCGGTGGCCGCGCTCGTTTCCGGCTATCGCGACTATCGCGCCGATGTCGCGCTTGCCGGCATCATCCTCAACCGGGTCGGCAGCGCGCGGCACGAGACGATGTTGCGCGACGCGCTTGAACCCTTGGGCGTTGCCGTGCTCGGCGTGGTGCCGCACGATGCGGCCCTGTCGCTGCCCTCGCGCCATCTGGGGCTGGTGCAGGCGGGCGAGCATGAAGAACTCGAGGCGTTCATCGCCCATGCCGGTGCGGTGATGGCCCGGTGCTGTGATCTGCCGGCGCTTGCGGCCCTTGCCCAACATCACCCCGACCCTTCGAGGCTCGCTGCGCTCGCACCTCAGGATGAGGGTGATGTTGGGCGAGCCTCGAAGGGTCAGCCTAAGGGCAGTGGGGTGGCTCAGGGTGAGGGCGATGGGGTAGCAGATATCCCTCATCCTGAGGTGCGAGGCCAACATCACCCCGACCCTTCGAGGCTCGCTGCGCTCGCACCTCAGGATGAGGGTGATGTTGGGCGAGCCTCGAAGGGTCAGCCTAAGGGCAGTGGGGTGGCTCAGGGTAAGGGCGATGGGGTAGCAGATATCCCTCATCCTGAGGTGCGAGGCCAACATCACCCCGACCCTTCGAGGCTCGCTGCGCTCGCACCTCAGGATGAGGGTGATGTTGGGCGAGCCTCGAAGGGTCAGCCTAAGGGCAGTGGGGTGGCTCAGGGTGAGGGCAGTGGGGTGGCAGATATCCCTCATCCTGAGGTGCGAGGCCAACATCACCCCGACCCTTCGAGGCTCGCTGCGCTCGCACCTCAGGATGAGGGTGATGTTGGGCGAGCCTCGAAGGACGAGGGATATCGGCGGGACGCCGAGGAAGAGCATCCCGTCTCGCCCATCCCACCGCTCGGCCAGCGCATCGCAGTGGCGCGCGACATCGCCTTTGCGTTCGCCTATCCGCATCTGCTCGACGGCTGGCGGGCGCAGGGCGCCGAACTGACGTTCTTCTCGCCTCTGGGCGACGAAGCGCCCGATGCGTCCGCAGATGCGGTGTTCCTGCCCGGCGGCTATCCGGAGCTGCACGCGGGCGCGCTCGCGGCGGCCGACGGGTTTCGCGCCGGCATGGCGGCTGCGCGCGACCGGGGCGCCGCCATTTATGGCGAGTGCGGCGGCTACATGGCGCTGGGCGAGGGGCTGATCGACGCCGACGGCGCGCGCCATGCGATGCTGGGTTTCCTGCCAGTGGAGACGAGCTTTGCGACGCGCACGCGCCATCTGGGCTATCGCCGGCTCGACCCGCTCGCCGGCGCGCCATGGCCGATGCCGCTGACCGCGCACGAGTTCCACTATGCGACGGTGCTGCGCGAGGGGCCGGGGGACGCGCTTTTTGCGGCGCGCGATGCGCGCGGCGCCGATCTGGGGCATTATGGGCGGCGAGTCGGCACCGTGTCGGGATCATGGTGCCATGTGATCGACAGGGCGGATTGATCGTGTCACCACCGCGCCATGGCGGATCGCTCGACCGGGCCGTCGCCGAACATGGCGGCGCGCATGCGGACTGGCTCGACCTGTCGACCGGCATCAACCCGGTGCCGTGGCCGGTGCCGCCGATCCCGGCCGAGGCCTGGGAACGGTTGCCCGAGCCGAGCCTTGCGGAATACTGCCTCGACGCGGCCCGCGCCTATTATGGCGTGCCGGAGGGCGCGGCCATCGTCGCCGCGCCGGGCACGCAGGCGATTATCCAGCGGCTGGGCGATCTGGTCGGCACGAACCGCCGCATCGGCATCGTCACGCCGACCTATGGCGAATATGACTGGTGCCTTTCGACGCCCGACCGGGTGGTCGGCACCGTGCGCGCGATTCCCTCCTACGAAGATGGCTATGACGGCGTCGTCTTCGGCAATCCCAACAATCCCGATGGCGCCCGGCACGATGGCGAGGCCGACCGCAGGGCCGTCGCCGCGCTGCTTGCGCACAATGGCACGGTGATCGTCGACGAGGCGTTCGCCGACGTGGCGCCCGAAGCGTCTTACGTACCGCAATGCGGGGCCGATGGCCTGATCGTCCTGCGCTCGTTCGGCAAGTTCTTCGGACTGGCCGGCATCCGCCTGGGCTTCGCGATCGGGCCGCAGGCCGACATGGCGCGGCTGCGCCGGCTGCTCGGACCGTGGGCGGTGCCCGGACCGGCGCTCTTCGTCGGCGGCCGTGCGATGCGCGACATCGCCTGGGTCGCCGAAACGCGGACCCGGCTTGCGCGCGACCGGCAGCGCCTGACCGGCCTGCTCGAACGGAGCGGGTTTTCCATCGTCGGCCATAGCGATCTGTTCGTGCTGGCACGTCACGACCGCGCGCCGGCCATTGCCGCCGAACTGGCCCGCCAGCACATATGGCTGCGCGCCTTCGACAAGGACGCCTCCTGGCTGCGGTTCGGCCTGCCCGGCGACGAGGCCGGGTTCGCGCGGCTCGAAAAGGCGCTTGCGGCGGCCGTCTGATCCGGCCATCACGCCGCCATGGGCGAAACGCTGATCATCCTTTTTGCCGCGCTCGTCGTCGACCGCTTGGTCGGCGATCCGGACTGGCTGTGGCGGCGCATGCCGCACCCGGTGGTCGGGTTCGGCGCGCTGATCGGCTGGGCCGACGCGCGGTTCAACGATCCCGCAACGGCCGAGAGTCAGCGCGAGAAGTACGGTTTCATCGCGATCGCGGCGCTGCTGGTCGGCGCGGTCGCGCTCGGTTCGCTGCTGGACGATGTGCTCGAGGGCTGGGGCGGTCTCGGGCCGGTGGCCGAAACGCTGATCGTTGCCGTGTTCCTCGCCCAGAAATCGCTGGCCGACCATGTCGGCGCGGTCGCGCGCGGCCTGCGCGGCGGCGGGCTCGAAGGCGGCCGGCGCGCGGTGGCACAGATCGTCGGCCGCGACCCCGAAACGCTCGACGCGGCCGGCGTCAGCCGCGCGGCGATCGAGACGCTGGCCGAGAACGCGTCCGACGGCGTCGTCGCGCCGGCGTTCTGGTATGCCGTGTTCGGCCTGCCGGGCCTTTTCGCCTACAAGATGCTGAACACGGCCGACTCGATGATCGGGCACCGGACCGAGCGCCATCGCGCATTCGGGCGCGCGGCGGCGCGGCTCGACGATCTCGGCAACTGGCTGCCGGCGCGGCTGACGGCGCTGCTGATCGTGCTCGCCGGCGGATGGTCGGCGTTTCTCGCGCGCTGGGACATCCTCATGCGCGATGCGAAGCTGCACCGGTCGCCGAACGCCGGCTGGCCGGAAAGCGCGATGGCGGCCGTCACGGGCCTTTCGCTCGGCGGTCCCCGCATCTACCGCGACGATGTCGCCGACGAGCCGTTCATGAACGATGCCGGCCGCAGGGACGCCGGGCCGGACGATATCGATGCGGCGCTCGTCACCTTCTGGCGGACCATGACGGCGCTGACGGCGCTGGTGGGCGCGTTGGCGGTGGTGGTGGGGTGACCCCTCTCCCCGCACGCGGGGAGAGGGATACGAGACCGCGCGCGCGAAGCGGGCGCTGGTCGCAGTTGGGTG